>VFQR01000029.1_pt1 | contig 475617 bp, 477 predicted proteins | sample 3512321 | NCBI WGS metagenome assembly VFQR01 (sample SAMN10412374, study PRJNA504923) | tailings metagenome | isolation source: Relicate 3 Philex TSF1 revegetated site | place: Philippines: Tuba, Benguet | collected 2017-08-29
GCGGATCGCGCACGATCGCGCGGCCCATGGCGACGCGCTGGCGCTGACCGCCCGACAACTGCTTCGGGTAACGGTCGAGATACTTCTCGAGGTTCAGAATCTCGGACGCGCGCTTCACGCGCTTGTCGATCTCGGCCTTGTCGGCTTTGCGCAGCGTCAGCGAGAACGCCATGTTGTCGCGCACGGTCATGTGCGGATACAGCGCATAGTTCTGGAACACCATCGCGACGTCGCGTTCCTTCGGCGGCAGGTGGTTCACCACCCGGTTGCCGATCGAGATTTCGCCGCCGGAGATTTCCTCCAGACCCGCGATCATACGAAGCAGGGTCGACTTGCCGCAGCCCGAGGGACCGACCAGAACAACGAATTCGCCGTCCGCGATTTCGACGTCCACGCCGTGAATGACGGCCGTGTTGCCATAAGCCTTGCGAACGTCACGTACAGATACGCCAGCCATAGGTGTTTCCCCCGTTGGAATTATGGGGGGCAGATTAATGCGATACACCCGCCTTGGGCAACCTGAAGATTGCGCCGGAGTACCGTTCCGCGATGCAATAAAACCGGCGGCGGCGATGTGATTACAAAAGCAGGCGGTTTCAAGTCATGGAACCGGCCGCGACGTGAAGTTCAAAAATTGGGCAAAAGAACCGGGCCCAAAAGAAAAAGCGCGGGAACGGCGATGCGTCCCCGCGCTTTTATTCCGGCCCGAAAGCCGGGCAAGAAAGCTTAGACGGCTTCCTTGAGATCCTTGGCGGCGCGGAAAGCGACCTTCTTCGACGCCTTGATCTTGATCTGCTCGCCCGTGGCCGGGTTACGGCCGAGGCGCGCCGGACGCTTGCGAACCTGGAAAATGCCCAGGCCCGGAACGCGGATCTTGGCACCCTTCTTCAGGCTCTTCGTCAGCGCGGCGACGAAGCCGTCGAGGATCTCGACCGACTGCTTCTTGGGGATCTCATGCTTCTCAGCGAGCTCATACGCGATCGCCTTGAGCGTAACGACTTCCTGCTTCTCGGCCATTGAGGTAGGCCTCCTCTAACGGGTTTCTTCCTTTTCGACGCCCCCGAGCGGACTTCGAACGCGCTATCGCGCCGTTCATCGAACCTTCGAGTTGCGCCGCCCCCATCCCCTCGCACCCGCATCAAAGCCCGGATTTACGGGCGATTCGAAGCGAATCGGAGAGGGTGGCTGCGAATCGGTATGCCCCTTCGACCGATTCGGGGCAAGCACAAAAAAATGAGAAATGCCGATGGAATCGGTATTTCTTGCGCTTCCGATCCGAAAAACACCGGAAATCCGGGTTTTTACGACGGTCGGCGCCGAACGATTCAATGTCGCGGCACGACGCCGCGCACGCGCGAAGCCAGTATTTCCGCGGCTTGCGATGCGGAAGTCGCGGCCGTATCGACGCGAATATCCGCATCGTCCCACGGGCGATAGTCGCGCGCGAGAACCGCCCTCCATTCGACTTTCGGCACGCCGGGCAGATCGCTCAATCGGCTTTCCAGACGTTGGCGATGAACGGCCTGATCGGCGCAGACGATCTCCACGCCCAGAAATTCGGCATGCGCGCGACGCGCCGCTTGGCGGAAGCCGTCGCGCGTCAGCGGCCACGGGTTGACGCAATCGACGATCGCGTCGCGTCCGATGTCCAGATTGGAAACCGCGAGCGCCGCGGCAACGTCGTAGCCTTCGGACTCGATCTCGCGGCCGGGATCGCAAACGCGCAACGCGCCCTCGATCGCGTCGATACGCAGATAAACTGCACCGATCTCGCGCGCCAATAAGCGCGCGATCGTCGTCTTTCCCGTGCCCGGAAGCCCTGCGAAAGCGATCAGAACTGCCATTTCAGCTTGTCGGCCGCGCGCAGCGTTCCCACACCTCGTCGCTCGTCGCCCCTTCGGGCCGGAACAGCATCGTGCGGTCGTCGACCAAGCGCATCGCGACGCGCTTGCCCGCTTCGCGTTCGCCCGCCGGCGCCAAATACGAAAAATCGTGACGGCGGTAATCGCCGTCGATCGCTTTGCCGGCCGGCGTCACGATCTTGGGCCCGGCGATATTGAGATGACGGCGCGACGTGGTCGAACACCAATCCCCATCGATCGCATCGGCGAAGGCCGATCCGGCGAACGCGACACAAGCGATGCACGCAACGAAGGCACCAACCGGAATTCGCATGGCTCCCTCCCCTTATGAGCGTCGAAACGCCGCTTATTCTTACCTGCGCGGCGGCAGGTCGCCCATCACGAAGCGGATTTCCAGCATGCGCGCTTGTGTAACAGGCGGCGCGCCCGGCTGGCGGGCGAAGGGCTGGGCCGCGCGCGCGGCGACGACGAAGGATTCGAGCAACGAGCGCGCGTCGCGCGCTTCGGGATTGCGCGCGGATGCCGCGACGATCGCGTCGTAGTCGCCGATGATCCGCCGGTAGTCGAGCGGTGCGCGCGCGTTCATCTCGTCGCGCAACATGCCGTCGGGCTCGATGATGAAAAAGAAGGTGATCTGAATCTTGGCGAAGCGCGGATTGCTGTAATCGAGCATCCAGTTGCGCAGGATCTGCGCGAGCAGGAAATCCGTTTCCGCCTGGGTGACTTTTTCGGACGGCACGCCGCCGCCGACGGTCGGGCGCGCTTCGTCCTGCACTTGCGCCGGGCGCTGGGCGGGCGGGGCGGCCGGGGCCGCGCGGCGCGGCACCGGGGCGGGTGGCGGCGGGGCAAGCCCGTCGGGCGAAGTCGGCACGGGCGGCGCCTCGGCAGCGGCGGCGGGCGGCTCCGGCGCAACCGCCTCGCGATTGGCGGGCGATGGCGACGGGGCGGGTGTCGCGCGCCGGTCGATCGGCGGCACGGTTTCAGGCCGCGCATTGGGCGTGGGCGAGCTCGACCGTTCGGCCGGTGTGGCGGTTTCAAGCTGCGGCGGCAAAGGCGGCGGCGGAGGTGGTGCGACTTGCGGTGCGGGCGGCGGTTGCGGCACGCGCGGCGCCTCGCGCGCCGGCGGCGGTGCGGGCGGCGGCGGCGGCTCGATAAATTCCATCGGGATCGCGACGATCTCGGGCTCGGCCGGCGGCAAATCGCGCCGTTCGGCGCCGACCCATAGAAACAGCAGCAGCAAATGCAGCAGGATCGACGCGATCAACGCCAATAGCAGCGGCTTGCCGCCGCCGGGCAACGGCGCGGTCGAAAGCCTGGAATCGGCGTCGATAACGGCGACGGCCATGCTGGTGCCTTACAACCAGCCCGTCTTCTTGAAGCGCCGATAGAGCAGCCCGCACGCCAATGCGATCGTGACGAGGGCGGCGGGATAGCCGTAATCCCAGTCGAGCTCCGGCATGTTTTTGAAGTTCATGCCCCAGATGCCGGCGAAGGCGGTGGCGACGGCGAAGATACCGGCCCAAGCCGCGAGGCGCTTGTTGACCTCGCTTTCTTCGATCGTGACCATCGACAGGTTCACCTGCATCGCAGTCGTCGCGGTGTCGCGCAAATCGTCGATCGACGCGTTGATGCGCAGCAGATGGTCGTAGACGTCGCGGAAATATTCCTGGCTATGCGTGCACACGGCGGGCACGCGCCCGCCATAGAGCTTGCTGACCCCTTCGATCAACGGCACCACCGCGTGGCGCAGGCACATGACCTTGCGCTTCAATTCGTAAAGCCGTTCGATATTCGCGCGCTGGCCGCCCTTTTCGAAGATCCGGTCTTCGATCGCCTCAAGCTCGGTCTCCAGCGCATCGACGACCGGGAAATAGCGATCGACCGCGGCGTCCATCAGCGCGTAAAGCACGAAGGAAGCGCCCTGCTTCAACAGATGCGGCTCGCGCTCGCAACGGTCGCGCACGCCCAGGAAGGTCTGCTTGGCGCGGCTGCGCACCGACAACACGTAGTTCGGGCCGACGAACACCGCGACCTCGCCGACCGATAATTCGCCGCCCTCGATATCCACGAGCTGAATGATCGCGAACAGCGAGTCGCCATATTCCTCGATCTTCGGGCGCTGATGGCCGCGCAGCGCGTCTTCGACCGCCAATTCGTGCAGGCCGAATTCGCGGCGCATCGCCTCCATCTCCGCCTGGTCGGGATCGCGCATGGCGACCCAAACGAAGGTCCCGGGCGTGTGCAGGACTTCGCTGATCCGCTCGACGGGAATGTCGGAGAGCTTCTTGCCCTCCTGATAGGCGACGCAATTCAGCAGCATGGGGGCGCCCCGGGGTGAACGGGCGCACCCTAGCAGGACGCCCGCGAACTGGCACGTCTCAGAACACCGACCAGCCGGTCCGCGCGGCGAGTTTTTCCAGCGCCAGCCCGCCCAGCAACGATGTGCCCGCCGCCCCCAGCCCCGGCGACCAGACCGCGATTGCCGCCCGTTTGGGCGCCACGGCCAGAATGCCGCCGCCCACGCCGCTTTTGCCCGGCAGGCCGACGCGGAAGGCGAAATCACCCGACGCGTCGTAATGGCCGCAAGTCATCATGACCGCGCAAATACGCCGCGCGCCCGCCGCGTCGATCACCCGGCGCTTGGCCAGCGGATCGACACCTTCGTTGGCGAGGAACAGCCCCGCGCGCGCCAAGGCAAGGCAGCTCGCCGCGATGGCGCATTGGCCGAAATAGACGGCCAGCACGTCGTCGATCGGGTTGTGGATGTTGCCGAAGGCGCGAATGAAATTCGCAAGGCTGGCGTTGCGAAACCCGGTCGCCGCTTCCGAAGCCGCGACTTCCGCGTCGCGCGTGACGGGTTCGCCGCCGGCACGTTCACGCATGAAGGCCAGAATATCGGCGGCCGTCTCGTCCCGCCCGCGCCCGTCGAGCAGCGTGTCGGTCACGACCAGCGCCCCCGCGTTGATCAGCGGATTGCGCGGAATGCCGCGCTCGGCCTCCAGTTGCACGATCGAATTGAACGGCGAGCCCGACGGCTCGCGCCCCACCCGCGTCCAAAGTTCCGCCCCCGACCGGCCCAGCGCCATCGTCAGCGTGAAGACCTTCGAGATACTCTGGATCGAGAACGGCGTTTTCGCATCGCCCGCGATCGCCGCCTTGCCATCGAGATCGACGACCGCGAGGCCGAATTTCTTGGCGTCGACCCGCGCCAAAGCCGGGATATAATCCGCGACCTTGCCTTCGCCGCGACGCGGGGCCAGTTCGGCGTGGATCTCGTCGACGATGTTTTGCAGGTCGGTCATGCCGACTGGAAGACTATCGTCCGGATTCAAGAAACGCGAGAACGCCCTTGGCCGCCGCGTGGCCCGTCGCGAAACAGGCTTGCAGCAAATAGCCGCCGGTCGGCGCTTCCCAATCGAGCATTTCGCCCGCGACGAACACGCCCGGCAGATCGCGCAGCATGTAGTGCGCGTCGATCCCGCCGAAAGCCACACCGCCGGCGGAGGAAATCGCGCGGTCGATCGGCGCCATCGCGACCAGCGTGATCGGCACCGATTTGATCGCCGCCGCCACGCCCGAAGCGTCGAGCTTGGCGACGTTGCGGTCCTCCTGCAGCAGCGCCAAGGCGGCGGGCGGCAGCGCCACGGCGCGGCGCACCCAGGTCGCGAAGGATTTGGTGCCGCGCGGGCGGTCGAGCTTGGCGCGCAGTTCGGCCAAGCTCATATCGGGTACGAGATCGATCCGCGCGGTCGCGTAGCCGTCGCGCAAAATCGCGTCGCGCAACGGGCCCGACAGTGCGTAGATCGCCCCGCCTTCGATGCCTTCGCGCGTCAGCATCGCTTCGCCGCGCACGCGCTTATCGCCGAACGCGATCGCGATGCGTTTGAGCGGCGTGCCCGCGTGGTTCGCGGCGAGATGCGCCGACCATGTCGCGACGAAACCGCAATTCGACGGCTGCAATTTCGCGACGTTCACGCCGCGCGCGGCGAGTGTATCGACCCATGCGCCATCCGAGCCGAGCTTGGGCCAGCTGGCCCCGCCCAGCGCCAGGATCGTCGCGTCGGCTTTGAACGTGACGTCGCCGTCCGGCGTTTCGAAACGCAACGCGCCGTCGTCGGTCCAGCCGATCCAGCGATGCCGCGCGCGCAGTTCCACGCCCAGCCGCGAAAGTTCGCGCAGCCACGCGCGCGCCAAAGGCGAGGCCTTCATCGCCTTGGGGAAGACGCGGTTGGACGAGCCGACGAAGGTTTCGGCCCCCAACCCATCGGCCCATTCGCGTAATTTCGCGGGCGGAAAGTCGCGGATCGCCGCTTCCAAGTTCGGCGCGGCGCCCGCATAGCGCGCAAGGAACGGATCGAGCGCTTCGCCATGCGTCAGATTCAAACCGCCGCGCCCGGCGAGCAGGAATTTGCGCAACGGGGCGGCCATAAGGTCGAACACGACCGGGGCCACCCCCGCTTGCGCCAGGACTTGCGCGGCGAACAACCCGGCGGGGCCCGCCCCGATAATGGCAACCTTGCGCGTCACGCCGCCTGCTTGGCGACCAGCGCCGAGACCACGCGCCGGACGGCTTCGTTCTGGTTGAGGCTGATGCCCACACCATCCGCATTGCGGCGCACGACGCGCCCGATCAGCGCTTCGGCGAAACCCACCGGCGTCACCCGCAATTGGGTGCCGATCGGCGCATCCAGCGCGCCGTCGACCAACGCACCGGCGCTGGAGACGTTGAGCAGCTTGGCGTCATTCGTGCGGCCGGCATATTCGATGCGGCACGCGACGTTGCAATCGTGACGCTCGAACATGCGCCGTTCGCCCGCGTTGCGCATCGAGTCGAGGAATTCTTCGACCTCGCTACGCAGCTCGCTGGCCTGTTTCGACAGATCGCTTGCCGCATTCAGCACTTCGCCGGCGGCCGAGCCGGTTTCGGCGGCGGCTTGCGAGACGTGATCGATCGACGCGGTGACCGAGCGGGTCGAATCGCTGGCGTGCTGGACGTTGCGCACGATGTCCTGCGTCGTCGCGCCCTGCTCCTCGACGGCGGCGGCGATGGCGGACGAGATCTGGCTGACCTGCCCGATGATCTTGGACACGTTGGCGAGCGACGAGCTCGCCTCGCCCGTGGCGCTTTGCACGGCCTTGATCTTCGCCGCGATTTCCTCTGTCGCCTTGGATGTCTGGTTGGCGAGGTTTTTGACCTCCGACGCGACGACCGCGAAGCCCTTGCCCGCTTCGCCCGCGCGCGCGGCTTCGATCGTGGCGTTGAGCGCCAGCAGATTCGTCTGGCCCGCGATATCGTTGATGAGCTTCACCACGTCGCCGATCTGGGCGGCCGCGTCGACCAGCCCCGCAACGATACGGTCGGTCTTTTCGGTCTCACCCACGGCGTCGGCGGCGATCTTGGTCGCGTCTTCGACCTGGCGGCCGATTTCGCGCACGGTCGCCAGCATTTCCTCGGTCGCCCCCGCGACGGTCGAAAGATTCTCCGACGATGCGGTCGCCGCGCGCGACACGGTTTCGGCCTGGGTGCGCGTCGTGTCGGCGGTGTCGGTCATCGTCTTGGACGTCGCCTGCATTTCGTCGGCCGCGGCCGACAGGGTTTGCAGCACGCTCGACACGGCGGTGTTGAAATCGGACGTCAATTGCTCGACGGCGGCTTGGCGGCGCGCTTTGGCTTCGCGCTCGGCTTCCGCCGCCTGCTCGAGCTTGCGCTGCGCGCGGCCCTTGTCGACGAACACGGCCAAGGCGCGCGCCAACTCGCCGATCTCGTCCGGGCGGTTCGTATCGGGCACGGTCACGTCCAGCTTGCCGTCGGCGACTTCGCCGATCAGCACGACCTTGGCGTTCAACGGGCGCGCGATCGACCGCGACAGCACGAAGCCGATCGCGAAAATGGCGCCGCCCGCGACGATCAGAATGGCACCCAGGATCATCGCCTTGCGGATCAGCTCGGCCTGGATGTCGTCGACATAGACGCCCGAACCGACGATCCAGCCCCACGGCTGGAAGCCGCGCACGAAGGAGATTTTCTCGACCGGCTTATCGAAGCCGGGCTTGGGCCACAGATAGGGCACGAATCCCGCCCCCGCCTCGCGCACCTTGGCCGCGAAATCGCGGAACAGGAATTTACCGGTCGGGTCCTTCACCTCGGCAACGCTCTTGCCGTCGAGATCGGGGCGGAAGGGATGCATGATGACGTTGGGGGCCGAATCCTGCACCCAGACATAGTCGTTGTCGCCGTAGCGCAGCGCCTTCAGCGCCGTCAGCGCGCCCGCCTTCGCGGCGTCGACGGCCAAGCGGCCTTCCTTGGCGTCCGTCTCGAATTTCGCGACGATCGACACCGCCGCGTCGACGATCGCTTGGCTGCGGCGGCCCGCGTCTTCGCGCATCTGGCTGTTGAATACCGTCAGCGCCGTGCCCGCGACGATCGCCATGCCGATCAAAGCGAGTGCGGGGATGACGGCGAGTTTGGTCGAGATGCGCATCTAATGTGAACTCCGATTGTATTTTTCAGACCCGCGAATGTGACGGCGTTACATGAGCCGAATCTTAAATCGCGCGCCACACTTGGCGGCTATCGGGGACGAATTCGTGACCTTATGTCGCAGCGGCATATCGGAGTACAGCGTTCATCGCGGGCGCCAAAGGGCGATCCATCGCCGCACGGTATCGCGCAGCGCGCGCGCCGTTTCCCGCGCGATGCGCAACGCCGCCAGCGCGCCCGGCAGGGTCATCAACGCGGCATAAAGCTTCGCGCGCAACGCCAGCACCGCGTGATGCAGCCACGCATACCAAGGTATCGACAGCAATTTCGGCGTGGCGATCGCGTGCAGGCGCAGGATCACCGCGAACTCGAACGCTTTGGCGGCGAGCAGCACGACGAGTCCCGGCCAAAACTTGCCCGTCGCCATCCACCACAGCGCGACCGCCTTGGGCGGCTCCAGCAGCACGACGGGCACGGCCAGCACGAGCAAGGCGCCGTATGCCGGTAACGCGGCGATCGCCTGCTCCACGCGATGCCAGAAGGCGAGCTTCGCCAGCAGGTTGAGAATGGGCGTGATCGCCCACATGACCAGATCGGCGAGGAGGAAGTAGAGCACGGCCGGGATCGCGAATAACGCGCGCGCCAAACGCCCCAAGAAATGGCCGAGACCGGAAAACATGCGCCGCGAAACTACCATGCGAATTCGGCGAATAGGGGGCGCGATTTACCGAAGCGAAACATCTGCCATAGTATGTTCGGCGTTCCGCCGAAGACGGATGGAGACGCCTTTGCTCGCCCCCGCTTTGCCCCCCGACGACGACGAACGCCTGCGGCTTTTGGCCGATCTGGCGATCCTCGACTCGCCGCCCGAAGAGCAATTCGACCGCATCGTGCGGCTCGCCAAAAAGATGTTCGACGTGCCGATCGCGCTGGTGAGCTTGGTCGACGCGAACCGGCAATGGTTCAAGGCCTGTATCGGCCTGCCGGTGCGCGAAACCGGGCGCGACGTGTCTTTTTGCGGCCACGCGATTTTGGGCGACGAGATTTTCGTGGTCGAAGACACTTACGATGATCCGCGCTTCGCCGATAATCCGCTGGTGATCGGCGCGCCGTTCATCCGCTTCTACGCGGGCCAGCCGCTGCGCGTCGCGGGTGGCCTTAAGATCGGCACGCTTTGCATCATCGATACCGCACCGCGCGATTTCCCCGCCGAAGATCGCGCGGCGCTACGCGATCTTGCCGCCGTGCTGGAACGCGAACTGGCGGCGATGCATTTGGCGACGGTCGACGAGTTGACCGGCTTGACGAACCGGCGCGGCTTCGCGGCGCAAGGCCAAAAGGCGTTTAGCCTGGCGCGGCGCTTGAAGTTGCCGATGGCCGCGATCGCCTTCGACCTCGACAAGTTCAAAGCGATCAACGACACCTACGGCCACGCGACCGGCGATGCGGCGTTGCGCGTATTCGCCGACGCGCTGCGCCGTTCGGTGCGCGATGCCGACGTGACGGCAAGGCTGGGCGGCGACGAGTTCGCGGCGTTGCTGATCGATTGTCCGGCCGACCGGATCGACGCGGTGATCGCGCGCATCCGGACGCTTATCGTCGCGCGCGTCACGGAAACGGGTTTCCCCGCCGCCATCGAATTCAGCGCGGGCTTCGCCGCGATCGACGCCGATGCTGCCGCGGATTTCGACGCGGCGATGGCGCAAGCCGATGCGGAAATGTACCGGCGGAAAAACGCGCGCAAAGCCGCGCGCGGCGCTTAGCCGCGCAGGCCCGGCGCTTCCTGGCCCGTTCGCGCGACGTATTCGACATAACCGCCGTCGTAGCGATGCACGCCGTCGGGCGTGATTTCGAGCACGCGGTTGGACAAAGCCGCCAGGAAATGCCGGTCGTGGGAGACGAACAGCATCGTCCCTTCGTAATCAGCCAAGGCCGCGATCAGCATTTCCTTGGTCGCGATGTCGAGATGGTTCGTCGGCTCGTCGAGCACCAGGAAATTCGGCGGATCGTAGAGCATCAACGCCATCACGAGGCGCGCTTTCTCGCCCCCCGACAACACGCGGCAACGCTTCTCCACATCGTCGCCCGAGAAGCCGAAGCAACCGGCGAGCGTGCGCAAACTGCCTTGGCCCGCGCGCGGAAACGCGTTCGAGAGCTGTTCGAAAACCGTGTTGTCGCCGTCGAGCAATTCCATCGCGTGCTGGGCGAAATAGCCGAGCTTGACCGAACCGCCGAGCGTGACGATGCCCGCATCGGGCTCGGTCGAACCGGTGACGAGCTTCAATAGCGTCGACTTACCCGCCCCGTTGACGCCCATCACGCACCAACGCTCCTTGCGCCGGATCATCAGGTCGAAACCGTCATAGATCTTCTTCGCGCCGTAGGCCTTGGCCACGCCCTTCAACGTCACGACGTCGTCGCCCGAGCGCGGCGGGGCGGGAAAATCGAACGCGACGGTCTGGCGGCGGCGCGGCGGCTCGATCTTCTCGATCTTGTCGAGCTTCTTCACCCGGCTTTGCACCTGGGCGGCGTGGCTGGCGCGCGCCTTGAAACGCTCGATGAATTTGATTTCCTTGGCCAGCATCGCCTGCTGGCGCTCGAACTGCGCCTGCTGCTGCTTTTCGTTCTGCGCGCGCTGGGCTTCGTAGAATTCGTAGTCGCCGGAATAGGTGTTGAGAGTACCGCCGTCGATCTCGACGATCTTGCCGACGACGCGGTTCATGAAGGCGCGATCATGCGCCGTCATCATCAGCGCGCCGTCATAATTCTTCAGGAACGCTTCCAGCCAGATGATGCTTTCGATGTCGAGATGGTTGCTGGGCTCGTCGAGCAGCATCACGTCGGGCCGCATCAGCAGAATGCGCGCGAGTGCCACACGCATCTTCCAGCCGCCCGACAGCATGCCCACGTCGCCGTCCATCATCTCCTGGCTGAAGCCGAGCCCCGCCAGAGTTTCGCGCGCGCGCGCGTCGAGCGCGTAACCGCCCAATTCCTCGAACCGCGCTTGGACCTCGCCGAAGCGTTCGACCAGCGTGTCGAGTTCGTCGGCGTGATCGGGATCCCCCATCTTGGCTTCGAGGCTGCGCAGCTCCGCCGCGACTTCCGACACGGGGCCCGCCCCGTCCATCGTTTCGGCGACGGCGCTGCGCCCGGACATTTCGCCCACATCCTGGCTGAAATAACCGATCGTGGTGCCGCGCTCGACCATCACCTGGCCTTCGTCCGGCGGCTCTTGGCCCGCGATCAGGCGGAAGATCGTCGTCTTGCCCGCCCCGTTGGGGCCGACAAGGCCGATCTTCTCGCCGCGATTGAGGACGGCCGACGCCTCGATGAACAGAATTTGCGCGCCGTTGCGCTTGGAGATGTTGTCGAGGCGGATCATGTGTCGCGGGCGTTCCAAAAGAAACGCCGGGCGGGGCGCCCGGCGCGTCGAGGCCGCGCTTAAATCACGTTAGGGCGCTTGCGTCCAGACCGGCGGCGGGCACCGCGACACGCGCGGATTCAATCGTTCGGCCGGCCGGTCAAGGCGAGCCGTGCGGCCAAGCCGATAAAGAACACGCCCGCGATCCCGTCGAGCCAGCTTCCGAAGCGCGTCCGGGCGAGCCAGCCCGACGCTTTGCCGGCGGCGAGCCCGACCGCGAGCAGGAACGTCATGCCGATGGCGTTATGGATGCAGCCGAGCAGGAACACCTGAAGCCCGACATGCCCCAATTGCACGCTGACGAACTGGGGCAGCAGCGCCAAATAGAAGACGATGACTTTCGGGTTCAGAATATTCGTGAGGAACCCGCGCAAGAAAACCCGCCACACGGAGACGTCTTGCATTTTCTGCGCGAGTGCCGCCGATCGGTCGTTGCGCAAGAACGATCGGATCGCTTGAACGCCGAGCCAGGCGAGATACAAGGCGCCGGCGATTTTCATCGTCTCGAATGCCACGGGCGATGCCGCGATCACCGCCGATACGCCGAGCGCCGCGAAGATCGCGTGAAAAAACGAACCCGCGCCGATGCCGAGCGCCGACGCGACGGCGCCCTTCGCCTTGTGCCGCATGCCGCTCGCGACGACGAACATCGTGTCCGGCCCCGGCGAAAACGCCAAAGCCGCCGCCAGGACGATGTAAGCGGCGGTCAGACTAGGATCGAGCATCGCGCAATCTCCTTCGAGATTTACCAACGTCCTGGCTGAAATAACCCATGGCAGGGCAAGCTTCAGCCTTCGCCCGGCGCATCGAGGCCGCGCTTAAATCACGTTCGGGCGCGGGCGTCCACATCGACTGCGAATCAAACTCGTTCCAGTCCGAAACAGTCGCTGCGCGACAAATCGACGCTCTTTGGAATTACGGGACCGCCCCCTATGGTATCGCGGTTGTGGTCGAATAAATACGAAACGCAATGACCTTCTCGCGAACCACCACGAAATACGCATTTGCCGGTTTCATCGTGAGCGCGGTTCTGTCCACGTTCGCGAGCCTTATGGCGATGCGCGAATGGCAGAACGAAACCGCGAGGAACATCGATTCGTTCCACAGCATCGCGCAGACCGTGGCACGATCCGTCGGCAGCAAGATCGCGTTGCGATTGCGCGGCTTGTCGGTGCTCCACGACGCGATACGCAACGGATCGGTTGCGATCGGCGGGAGTTTCGAAACCGCCGCAGCACTCGTCGACGGAAGTTCCGGGGGTTATTTGGCCGTCAACTGGATCGACGCGGAACGCCGGATCGTTCAAGTGTGGCCCGAAGCGCCCAATCGCGACGCCCTGGGCCGAATCGTCGGGCAAAGCCCCGCGGTCATGGCGCTGCTCGAAGACGCCGCGCGAAGCGACGCGCCGCGCGCCACGGGCGTCGTCGATTTGTTTCAGGGCCGACAAGGTGTGGCCGTCTATTACCCGATCCGGCGGGGCGGTGCGTTCGACGGATATCTGAACGCTGTCTTCCGGCTTGGCGATCTCGACGCGGATCTGCTCGCGATCGTGCCCGACGGGCTGACGCTGCACTTCGCCGATCCGGGTCATCCGGCCGTCCATCCGCAAACGGTGATGGAGACCGCCGAAGGATATCTGCTGTCCTTCCACCAGCGCCTGTTGAATCAGACCTTTCACATCGACGTCGCGTTGGCCCGTAGCGAGGGACGGACGAGCGATCGCTATTTGTATCTCGGCTGGGAAATATTCCTTTGCGGTCTGATCGGCCTGACGTTGAGCGTCTATCTGATCTGGTCGCGCCGCGCCCGCGCGGAGGAAGCGCTGCTTGCGAGCATCCTGCGCTCGAGCCCGATCGCGTTCGTCTGCGTCGACCGAAGCGGCGCCATCGTGAAATTCAATCCGGCGGCCGAAGCGATGTTCGGATTGAAATCGTCGGAGATGATTTCGAGATCGATCGAAACGCTCGTCCCGAAGGAGGGCCGCGCGAAACACAAGGAGCTGGTCGCCGATTTCCTCCGCTCCGATGTCGAACATAAGTTCATGGGCGATTGGCGGAAAATCGTCGCCGTGCGCGCGGACGGCTCGCAGTTCCCCGTTTCGATTCTGCTGACGAAAGCGGTGGTCGATGGCGATTCGATCACGACCGCGATGCTGACGGATATGACCGACGAGCAGAACCGTCAGCGCGATCTTATGCGGCTCGTCACCGACCGCGCCGACGCAGCCCAACGGGCCGAGACGGCCAACCGCGCGAAATCAATGTTTCTCGCCTCGATGAGCCACGAGCTCAGAACGCCGCTGAACGCCATTATCGGCTTTTCTGATCTGATAAACCGCGAGATTTTCGGGCGGATCGAACCGCCGAAATATCGCGCGTATCTCAAGGATATCAACGAAAGCGCGCAAGGGCTGCTGGCGCTCATCAACGACATTCTCGACTACTCGAAAATGGAGGATGGCGAGCGGAATCTCGTCCGGGATCCTTTCGAGATCGATGGCATCGTCGAACCGGCGATCCGGACCGTCGCGGGCATCGCGGGCGACCGGAACATCGCCATCCTCTTCGATCGCGGGGACGCGTCGCCGATCGCATTGGGCGACGCGCGCGCGACGCGGCAGGTGCTTCTCAATCTGTTATCGAACGCGATCAAGTTCTCGCCGAACGGCGCGACCGTAACCGTCAGAAGCGGAGTCGACGAAGCCCGGCGCGAGACTTTCGTCGAGGTCAAGGACAATGGCCCCGGGATTTCACAGAAGGATCTGGCCAATCTTGGCAAGCCCTTCTATCAGGCGCGCGACAACAGCTTCGTCGCCGTGCAAGGCACGGGGCTCGGTCTTGCGATCTGCTTCGGGTTGATGCGATCGATGGGCGGCCGGATCGACATCCAATCGGTCGTCGGCCACGGCACGACGGCGCGCGCCATCTTTGAGGCGCCCGAAAAGGCCGGAGGCTCCGACGCGCCGCCTTAAACGTCCAAATTTGCGACCTTGAGCGCGTTTTCGACGATGAAGTCGCGGCGGGGTTCCACCACGTCGCCCATCAGCGTGGCGAACACGCCGTCGGCGTCGGCCGAATCCGCGACCTTCACCTGCAGGAAATGGCGCGCGGCCGGATCGAGCGTCGTCTGCCACAGCTGCTCGGGGTTCATCTCGCCCAGGCCCTTGTAGCGCTGGAACGACAGGCCCTTCTTGCCCGCTTCGAGCACCGTATCGATCAGTTTGATCGGCCCGGCGATCTCGACCGTGCCCTTGTCCTTGGTCGAGAGCTTCGCGCGCTTGGCGTAAAGCGCCTGCAGATCGGGCGCCATCTCGACCAAGCGGCGTGCTTCGGCCGAATTGATCGCCACCTGATCGATCGTCGCGCGATCGGTTTCGCCGCGCAGTTTGCGCTCGAAATAAAGCCCCTGATCGGTGACGGCCCCGGTCCAGCCGCGATCGGTTTCGGCGGAAAGCACGTTGAGGCGCGTGGCGATGAATTTGGCGATCTGATCGGCGGTGGCGCGATCGGCGAGCAGATTGGGATCGAGGGCGCCGGCGATCGCCGCCTGTTCGACCACGTCGCGATTGCCCACGCGGCGCACCAGCGCTTGGATCATCGCCTTGGCGGCGCGCGCGCGCTCGACGGCACCGCGCAGATCTTCGCCCGCACGCTGGCTGCCGTCGGCACCCACCGTCAACACCGCGCCGTCGATACCGCCGGCGATGAGGTAATCCTCCATCGCGCGCTCGTCCTTCAAATAGACTTCGGACGAATTCTTCTTGACCTTATAGAGCGGCGGCTGGGCGATGTAGATATAGCCCGCCTCTAGCAACGCGCGCATTTGGCGATAGAAGAACGTGAGCAACAGCGTGCGGATATGGCTGCCGTCCACGTCGGCGTCGGTCATGATGACGATCTTGTGGTAGCGGCACTTGGTGACGTCGAATTCCTCGCTGCCGATGCCCGTGCCGATCGCCGTCACCAGCGTGCCGATTTCGGCCGAGGACAGCATCTTGTCGAGGCGCGCGCGCTCCACGTTCAGGATCTTGCCCTTGATCGGCAGAATCGCCTGATTGACGCGGTTGCGCCCCTGCTTGGCCGAGCCGCCGGCCGAGTCACCCTCGACGATGAAGAGTTCCGACTTGGCCGGATCGCGTTCCTGGCAATCGGCGAGCTTGCCGGGGAGCGAGGCCATGTCGAGCGCCCCCTTGCGGCGCGTCAGCTCGCGCGCCCGGCGGGCCGCTTCGCGCGCGGTCGCGGCCTCGACGATCTTCTGCACGATGCGCTTGGCGTCGGCGGGATGTTCCTCGAACCATTGCTGGAACTTGTCGGTGCACACGGTTTCGACCACCGGGCGCACTTCCGAGGAGACCAGCTTGTCCTTGGTCTGCGACGAGAATTTGGGATCGGGCACTTTGACCGACAATACGCAAGTGAGGCCTTCGCGCGCGTCGTCGCCGGTCAGCGCCACCTTGTCCTTCTTGCCCGCCATATCGGCGGCCATTTTCACGATCGTGCGCGTCAGGGCAGCCCTAAAACCAGCAAGGTGGGTGCCGCCATCCTTCTGCGGAATGTTGTTCGTGAAGCAGAGCACGGTCTCGTGATAGGCGTCGGTCCATTCCATCGAGACTTCGACGGAAATACCGTCCTTCTCGCCCTTCACCGAAATCGGCGCGTGCAGCGCCTGTTTGGAACGGTCGAGATATTTGACGAAGGCTTCGATACCGCCTTCGTAGAACAGCTCGACGCGCTTGGGCTCGACATGGCGCTCGTCCGACAGGATGAGCTTCACGCCCGAATTCAGGAAGGCGAGTTCGCGCAAACGATGTTCGAGCGTTTCGAAATCGAACACGGTTTTGGTGAAGGTTTCCTTCGACGGCAGGAAGGTGACTTCCGTACCCCGCTTGTCGCCGGCGGGGCCCATTTCGGCGAGCGGGGCGACCGCTTCGCCATGCTTGAATTCCATCTGGTGGGCCTTGCCGCCGCGCCAGATTTTCAGCACGAGTTTTTCGGACAGCGCGTTGACGACCGAAACGCCGACGCCGTGCAAGCCCCCGGAGACCTTGTAGGAATTCTGGTCGAATTTCCCGCCGGCGTGCAGCTGCGTCATGATGACTTCGGCCGCGGACACGCCTTCTTCGGCGTGGATATCGGTCGGAATGCCGCGCCCGTTGTCGCGCACCGTGGCCGAACCGTCGGCGTTGAGCGTCACCTCGACCGCGTCGCACCAGCCCGCCAGCGCTTCGTCGATCGCGTTGTCGACGACTTCGTAGACCATGTGATGCAGGCCCGAGCCGTCGTCGGTGTCGCCGATATACATGCCCGGGCGCTTGCGCACGGCGTCGAGCCCGCGCAGCACTTTGATGGAATCGGCGCCATAGGCGGCCGTGGCGTCGTCGATATTTTGGGGAACGGCGGTCATGGTGTGCCTCGATGCGGATCGCAAACGCCGTCCTGGACGGCGAAGAAAACGGCGCGTTCGCGCAACAGCGCGAACGCGTCGGGGTCGGCGCCGGTCGCCCAATACTGGGCGCCCAAAGCGTCGAGTTCGTCGAACAACGCCGCCCGTCGGACGGGGTCGAGATGCGCGCAGATTTCGTCGAGCAGCAGGATCGGCGGATGGCCGCGCTCGGCCGAAAGCTCGCGCGCATAGGCGAGTACCAGCGAGATCAGCAGCGCCTTCTGCTCGCCGGTCGAAAGATATTCGGCGGCGGTGTCCTTCGCCGCCCAATGGGCGCGCAGATCGCCACGATGGGGCCCGAACGCGGTCGACCCGCTGTCGGCGTCGGCCTGTCGGTTCGCCGCCAGAATTTCGCGCGCGCGATCTTCGGCGGCCAAAGCCGGCATTTCGGCGACCAGCGTTTCGATCGCACCGGTCAGCGTCAGGTCCGGTGCGGGGAATGCGCCGATATTCGCCTTCACCGCGCGGGCGAGGCGCGCGACCGTTTGGCCGCGCGCGATGGCGATGGCGATGCCGTGCCGGGCGAGCGAATCTTCGAGGGCCGCGAACCACGCATCGTCGCGATTGCCGTCGGCGAGCAACCGCGCGCGTTCGCGCATCGAATACTCGTAGGCCGACACGCGGCCCGCATGTTCGGGATCGAAACCGTAGACCAGCCGGTCGAGGAAGCGGCGACGCGCGCCCGGCCCCTCGGCGAACAGGCGATCCATTTCCGGCAGCAGCCAGATCACGGACAGATGCTCGGCGAATTCCTGCTGGCCGCGCACCGGCCGGCCGTCGACGCGTAAGATGCGCTTGTCGCCCTCGCCGCGCCCTGTACCCAGGCGGATTTCATCCGCGCCCTTGAATACTTGGGCGGCGACCGCCCAGGCGGCGGTCGCACCCCGGCGCTCGGGCTCCGTCACCCGGGCACGGCGCAAGCCCTTGCCGGGCGCGAGGAACGAGATCGCTTCCAGGATATTCGTCTTACCCGCCCCGTTGGGGCCGACCAGCGCCACCGGATGCGCGCCGGGCTCGATGCGCAATTCGGCGTAGGAGCGGAATTGCGCGAGATCGAGACGCGCGACCGCCGCGGCCGCCTTCGCGGGGCCGGGCGACGGGTTGGCGTGGGCGAGACGGACGCTCAATCCCCTCACACGCGCATCGGCATGAGGACGTAGAGCGCGCTTTGATCGGCGGAATCGGTCACCACGGTCGGCGAGGCGGCGTCGGCCATCTTGAACGTCGCGTTCTCGCCTTCGATCTGCTCGGCGATGTCGAGCAGATAGCGCGCATTGAACCCGATTTCGATCGCCGCACCCTGATAGCCGACTTCGATCTCCTCGTTCGCCGAACCCGCCTCGGCCGAATTCGCCGACAGCGCCAGCGTGCCCTTGGTCAGCGCCATTTTCACGGCGCGCGACTTTTCGGTCGAAATCGTCGCGACGCGATCGACGGCGGCGGCGAACTCGTTGCAGTTCACCTCCATCGTCTTGTCGTTGCCCGACGGGATGACGCGCTCGTAATCCGGGAAGGCGCCGTCGATCAGCTTGGAGGTCAGCACCGCGTCGCCGAAGGCGAAGCGCACGCGCGTGTCGGACAGCGACACTTCGACCGCCCCATCGACCTCGTCGATCAGCTTGCGCACTTCCATCACCGTCTTGCGCGGCAGGATGACGCCGGGAATGTTCTCGGCCCCCGCCGGCAGCGGCATTTGGATGCGGGCCAAGCGATGCCCGTCGGTAGCGACGGCGCGCAGCACCTTCACGCCGTCGGCGGCGGTCGAGTGCAGGAAAATGCCGTTGAGGTAATAGCGCGTTTCCTCGGTCGAGATCGCGAAGCGCGTCTTGTCGATGAGCTGCTTGAGCTCCGGCGCGCCGAGCTCGAATTTATGCGGGAGGTCCCCCGACGCCATTTTCGGGAAATCGTCGGCCGGCAATGCGGCCAGCGCGAAGGTCGAACGGCCCGCGCGCAACGAAACCTGGCCCTTGCCCGCATCCCATTCGAGGCCGACCTGGCTGCCTTCGGGCAGCTTACGCACGATTTCGTAGAACGTATGCGCCTGAACGGTCGTCGTGCCGGGCTTGGCGACTTCCGCCGAGACGGTTTCGACGAAGGCCACGTCCATGTCGGTCGCGGTCAGCGCGAGGGCGCCTTTGGCCGACGCGTCGAGCAGCACGTTCGACAGAATGGGGATCGTGTTTCGCCGTTCGACGACGCTTTGGATATGGCCAAGGGCCTTGAGCAGGGCCGCGCGCTCGATCGTGATTTTCATAGGGGCGTGGGCTTTGCGATATGGGGTTTGGCGAATCGAAATTTCGGGTTTCGAGTATACCAAACCGCGCGCGAAGCAAAAGCTCCGCGAACGCCGAAAAAACCTTGGAAAACCGCGTTATTTCAGCGCTTTGCGCGCCGTCTCCACGACCGCGAGGCGGATCGCCGCCAATTGCGCGCGCAAGCCCATCGACGCGAGCTGGGCGGGGTCCGATTCCGGGTCTTTCTTCAGCAATCCCGCAACCATTTCGGGTGTGCGCGGCAGATGGACGAAGCCGCAGGGCACGCCCTTCCCCAGGCGCGCGAGCAGCCCGTAAAGGGCGGCATTGCACAGGAAACGGCCGGGATCGTCCGACACGCGCGCCGGGATGCCGGCGGCCAGCAACGCCTTACGGATCGCCGGGATCGGGAAGGTCGCGGCGCGTGTCGCCGGGCCCGCCTTGTCGATCTTGCCTTTGCGCTTCTTGCCGTCGTTGTCGGGGATCCGGAAATCGAGCTCGTTATAGGCCGTGCTTTCGAGCCGGATCACGCTCTCGCGCTCGGCCAAGCCCAAAGCCACGACGGCGATCGGCTTCACCTCGGCCAAGGCCGTGTCGAGCGCTTCGTCGAGCTTGGCGAGCGACACTGGCAAGATGCGCGCTTCGATGCGTGCATCGCCCGCCCATTCGCCGTCCAGCCGCGTCGCGATGGCTTGCGACGGGTTGAAGCGATGGCCGCCGAAGACCTCGAACCCCGTCAGCAGAATGCGCGGGTGGCGCGCCATGCGGGATTACGCTTCCAGCATCCGGCGCAGCAACTCGATATCCTCGCTGAACGCGATATCGGAGCCGCGCAGTTCCTCGATCTTGCGCACCGCGTGCATCACCGTGGTGTGGTCGCGCCCGCCGAATTTGCGGCCGATTTCCGGCAGCGAACGGCTTGTGAGCTGCTTGGCGAGATACATCGCGACCTGCCGGGGCCGCGCCACCGCGCGCGCGCGGCGGGGCGAATGCATGTCGGCCAGGCGGATCGCGAAATGCTCGGCGACCTTCTTCTGGATTTCCTCGATCGTCACGCGGCGATCGGAGGCGCGCAGAATATCGTGCAGCACTTCCTGCGCACCCTCGAGGCTGATCGGCCGGCCGATCAACGTGGCATGCGCCACGATGCGGTTCAGCGAGCCTTCGAGTTCGCGCACATTCGCCACGATCTTGTGGGCGAGGAATTCGAGCACCTTCGGCGGCACGATCGTGCCGAGCTTCTCGGCCTTCGTTTCCAGAATGCCGAGGCGCAATTCATAGGTCGTCGGGTGGATGTCGGCGACGAGGCCCCAGCCCAGGCGCGAACGCACGCGGTCTTCGAGGCCTTCGAGATCGGCCGGCGATTTATCCGCCGACAGCACGATCTGCTTGTTCTGATCGACCAGCGCGTTGAACGTGTGGAAGAACTCTTCCTGCGTCGCGTCCTTGCCGGAGATGAACTGGACGTCGTCGACCAGCAGCACGTCGACCGAGCGGAATTGCTCCTTGAAGGACATCGTGTCCTTGAAGCGCATCGCGCGGATGAACTGGTACATGAACTTCTCGGCCGAGAGATAGACGACCCGGCGCGAGGGATGCTTCTTGCGGATATGCCACGCGATCGCGTGCATCAGATGGGTCTTGCCCAGACCCACGCCGCCGTAAAGGAACAGCGGGTTGAACGGCACCTTGGCTTCTTCGGCCACGCGCTTGGCGGCGGCGGCGGCGAATTCGTTCGACTTGCCGGTGACGAAGCTTTGGAAGGTGAAGCGCGGATCCAGCGGTGCGCCGAAATCCTCGACGTCGTCCTGACCCGCGCGCGCGACCGCCGGGGCGGGCGGGGCCATGCCGACGCGCGCGGACGGCGACGACGCCTGGGTGCGCGCACCCTGGGTGGTGACGAACAGCGACGAGCCGGGGCCCGGCTGCGCGGTCGACGAGGACTGCATCGGCGGGGCGGCCATCTGGACGATGACCTCGATCAGGCGGATCGCCTTGTTCTCGGCCCGCCACAGCGACTTGATGCGGTCGGCGTAATGCTGGCGCACCCAATCCTGCATGAAGCGCGTGGGTACGGCGATACGCACCACGCCGTCTTCCTGGCTCACCAGGGTCAAGGGCTTCAGCCACGAACGATAGGCCGCTTCGCCGAATTCCACCTTCAGACGGGCGCGCACGCGCACCCATTGGGCTTCCAGGCTGGGACCGTTATCGGAAGGACGCATCATCGTTACTCCTGCGTCCAGGGGAGACCGGCGACTTTCCAGCCGCCGAGGCGGCCGCGATGGCCGTCCGGATCTTTATCGCCTTCGAAACCGCCGGCGAGATTATAGGCGCGCGCATAGCCAAGCCCCGTCGCCGCGATGGCGGCGGCCCGGCTGCGCCCGCCCGAGCGGCACAGGAACACCACCGGCGAGGCCTTGGGCACGGCCGCCACGACGGCGGGGCCGAATTCGCCATTGGGAATCATCTGCGCGCGGCCATCCGCCGCGGTCGCGTAGTTCTGCCACGCCACGAACAACGGCGCCTTGCCGAGCTTGCCGAGGGCCGGCACGCCCACGAAGGTCCATTCGGCGCGGCTGCGCACGTCGACCAGCACCGCGTCTTTTTCGGATTCCAAAAGAGCCCACGCATCGCGCGGCGACAAATCGCCCGCGTAGCCGAGATTGCCATTCGCCCGACCGTCTTGCGCCGCTTCGCTCATCGCCGTCCAACCACTCACTTTTTTCCGCCGCCGACTTTACCGTCGACACATGACCACCCCGACGTTCCGGCCGGTCGCGCGACTTGGCGCCCGGCGGACCCGTGGGAACTTCCGTTCCGCGCGCTTGCGTTCGATCAGCTCTTGGCCGATCGGCGCGCGGAACGTCCGCCGCCGCCCGGCCATCGGGGCGGCGCGAACAATGCCAACCGGGGGTTGTCGGCGTATGAAACGCGACGGCCGAAGCACGGCGCGGCTTGATCGCGCGAAAAAATCATCCGGGAGGAAATCGAACTCACAATGCCCATCCCCTGCGATAGAGTCTGTGTTGCTCCAGACTTCCGATCGCCCGCCCCTTCCTTGATCGCCTTCGCGTCGTTCGACGCGTCGGCGGTCGATCGGGTGCGGGTGTTCGGCGCGGCGTCCTGTGCGGACTTGTCTTGCGCCAAATTGTCTTGCGCCGTCACGATTACTTTCCAGTCCGAGGGACGGCGCCGCATTCTTGTCTCCTCATTCGGTCGTACCGAAGATAGCGAACCGGACGGTTCGTTTATCGCATCGGGCCGACGATAGCCAAATCAGTGGGCCGCCCCTTGTCGTCGTTGCGCGCCGCCGGTTTCATCCGACGTCATCGTTCCGACGACGATCCGACTTAATCACGCTCGCGCGAGACTCGCAACTGGAGTCGTGCGGAATACGAGTCCGATTTTTGAATCGCGCGAAGCGTTGCGCGATTGCATCGCGAAACATTTGAAGCGTCGCGAAAAAAAACTGCGCGCGCATGCGCAGCACTTCCGATTCAACGACTTGCACGGCGTTCCTTCGCGCGCAAAAGAAACGCCGCCCGCGTGGGAAACGCGAGCGGCGTAAAAATCAAGCGCGGAATCGCTTTCGCGATACCGCGTGCGCTTAAAATTAAGCGCCGATTTTTTTGATGCGCTGGGCGAGGCGCGACACTTTGCGCGACGCCGTGTTCTTGTGCAGCGTGCCCGTCTTCGCACCACGCGCGATGATCGGTTGCGCGTCGCGCAACGCTTCGGCCGCGACCTTCTTGTCGCCGGTCTTGATCGCGTCTTCGACCTTCTTGATCGCGGTGCGGATACGGGTCACGCGCGTACGGTTGACTTCGGTGCGGCGCAGCGTCTGACGCGCGGCCTTTTTCGCGGAGGAGGTGTTCGCCATTTTATCTCTCGATATGGGATTCCGGATCGCGTCGAAGCCGGACGGCCCCTTCGCGAAGGTCGCGGGTTATAGCCCCCGTTCGCGCACCCCGTCAACCGGCCGGAAAATGGCGGCGAATCAACGGTTTTTCCACTGCGGCGGACGCTTCTCGGCGAACGCGGCCATCCCTTCCTTCTGATCTTCGGTCGCGAAGGTGGCGTGGAAGGTCCGCCGTTCGAAGCGGATCCCTTCGGAAAGCGTCGTCTCGTAGGCGCGATTGACCGCTTCTTTGGCCATCATCACGATCGGCCGCGACAGGCCGGCGATCTTCGAAGCGACCTTGATCGCTTCGTCGACCAACTCGGCGGCCGGTACGACGCGGCTGACCAAACCCGCGCGTTCGGCTTCCGCCGCATCCATCATGCGCCCGGTTAGGCACATTTCCATCGCCTTCGATTTACCCACGAACCGCGTCAGGCGCTGCGTACCGCCCGCCCCAGGGATCGTGCCGATGGTGATTTCGGGCTGGCCGAATTTCGCGGTGTCGGCGGCGAGGATAAAATCGCACATCATCGCGACCTCGCACCCGCCGCCCAGCGCGAAGCCCGATACCGCCGCGATAATCGGCTTGCGGCAGACGGTGATGCGCTCCCAACCCTTTGTGATGAAGTCGGTCAGATAGACGTCCATATAGGTCTTGGACGCCATCTCCTTGATATCCGCACCGGCGGCGAAGGCTTTCTCCGATCCGGTCAGCACGATCGCACCGATCGCATCGTCGGCCTCGAACGCGTCGAGCGCCTGGCCCAGCTCCGTGATCAACGCCGCGCAGAGCGCGTTCAACGCCTTCGGGCGGTTCAGGCGGATGATGCCGACGGCGCCGTTGGTTTCGACCAAAATGTTTTCGTAAGCCATTTGTCCCTCACTCGGGCCGCAGGAAAAACCGGACGCGCGTGACGCCGCCGGAAGCCGCGGGAAATTCGATGGTCAATTTCTCGCCTTCGCGCGCGAACTTCCCCTCGCCTTCGCCGCGCCAGCCGAGTTCGGCGAGCGTACGCGTGTAGAAGGCGAGAATATCCGCGCGCGACACACGGCCTTGCGCGGTCGCATCGACGACGCGGCCCGAGGGCGCGTCGAACACGGTCGCGTCGCCATCGGCGGAAAGGCCGGGCATCAACGGCAGGTCGTCGACGCCGCCGACATAGGCGTCTTGGGCCATCGCCGGGGCGAGCAGGCCGAGAAGGAGGATCGCAGCAGCGAGAAATGCGCGCATGACGCAGAATTTCTACGTCAGCGCTGGCAGATCGGACAATAGAAAGTGGAGCGGCCCGATTGCACGATGCGCTTGACTTTGGTCGCGCATGAAACGCATTCGACGCCTTCGCGGTCGTAGACGCGCCAGCGATGCTGGAACCAGCCAAGTTCGCCAGAGGCTTGCACGTAATCGCGCGCCGACGAGCCGCCGGCCTTGATCGCGTCCGACAGCGTTTCCTTGATCGACGCGCACAACGCTTCCATCTTGTCGCGCTTGACCGTGCCGGCCTTGCGCTTGGGCGACAGGCCGCAGCGGAACAAAGCCTCGCACACGTAAATATTGCCGAGGCCCGCGACATTGCGCTGATCGAGCAGCGCGGCCTTCAACGGCGCCTTCGATCCCGCCAAAGCCGCCGCCAACGCCGCCGCATCGAACGATGCGTCGAGCGGTTCGGGGCCCAAATCCTTGAATCGCCGATCTTGGCCGAGTTCGCCGTCGCGCAACAGATCGATCACGCCGAAGCGGCGCGGATCGGTGAAGCGGATCGTCGGCCCGTCCTTCAGCGTGAAATCGACGTGATCATGCGGACCCGCATTGGGGATATGGGCGGGCAACAGGACCAAGCGCCCCGACATGCCCAGATGCACGATCACCACGTCACCGCTTTCCAGCCGGATCCACACATATTTCGCCCGTCTTTCGACGGACAGGATGCGCTTTCCGGCCACCCGCTTGGCGAAATCGCGCGGAATGGGCGAACGGATCGCATCGCGACGAACGGTCGCGCCGGCGAGTACGCGGCCTTCCAGATGCGGCTTCAAGCCGCGGACGACGGTTTCGACTTCGGGCAATTCGGGCATGGGCGGGCCAGAAGGTGCCCGATGCGCTTTTGCTTTTCCAGCGCAGTCCGCTAAGTTCCCGCCGTGACGAACGAAACGACCCATTTCGGCTTCCAGGAAGTGCCGGTCGCGGACAAGGCCAAGCGCGTGCGCGCGGTCTTCGATTCCGTGGCGAGCCGCTACGACCTGATGAACGATCTGATGAGCGGCGGCGTGCATCGGCTGTGGAAGCGCGCCTATGTCCACGAAGCCGCCCCGCGCGCGGGCGAGCATTTCCTCGATCTCGCCGGCGGGACGGGCGATATCGCCTTCGCGCTGCAGGATGCGGGCGCCGAAGTCTCGGTCTGCGACATCAACGAGGCGATGCTGCGCCAGGGCCGCGCGCGGGCGCTGACCCGCAAGCTCGACTGGATCACCGGCGATGCGATGGCGCTGCCTTTCGCGTCGATGAGCTTCGATGCCGCGACCATCGCCTTCGGCCTGCGCAACGTGACCGATCCGGACGCGGCGTTGCGCGAAATCCGCCGCGTGCTGAAACCGGGCGGGCGTTTCCTGTGCCTGGAATTCAGCCGCGTCGCGATGCCGGTGCTCGACAAAATCTACGACACCTATTCCTTCTCTGTGTTGCCGCGGCTCGGCCAATGGGTCGCGGGCGATGCGCAATCCTATCGCTATCTCGCCGAGAGCATTCGTCGTTTCCCCCCGCAAGAAGAACTTGTGCGCCGCATGGGCGAAGCGGGCTTCAGCCGCGCGCGCTACCGCAATCTTTCGGGCGGGATCGTCGCGATCCATGCGGGTTGGCGGACCTGATGGCGTTCCGCCTGCCCGGCCGGCTGTTCCGGCTCGCCAAGATCGCACGCACGCTGCTCGCCTATGACGCGTTCGAAGCGTTCGGCATCGAAACCCTGTCGCCGCTCGCCGCGCGCATCGGACGGCGCTTGCGCCGCGCAGGCTTGCCGCCGCGCGCCGGCCAGCGCTTGGCGCTGGCGCTGGGCGAACTCGGCCCCGGCTTCATCAAACTGGGCCAGGTGCTGTCGACGCGCGCGGATATCGTGGGCGAAGCGGTCGCGAGCGATTTGTCCGAATTGCAGGACCGTCTCGCGCCGTTCCCCTTCGCGCAAGCGCGCGCGACGATCGAGCGCGAGCTGGGCCTGAAGCTCGAGGAAATCTACGCCGAATTCGACGAAACGCCGGTTGCGGCGGCATCGATCGCGCAAGTCCATTTCGCGAAAACGCCGGAAGGTGCCGATGTCGCCGTCAAGGTGCTGCGCCCGGGCGTCGAGGCCGCCTTCGCGCGCGACGTCGATCTGCTGGCCTGGATCGCGCGTCTGGTCGAGCGTTTCATGCCGTCCTTGCGCCGCTTGAAGCCGCAAGCGGTCGTCGAAACGCTGGCCGAGACCGTGCGGCTCGAAATGGATCTGCGCCTGGAAGCCGCCGCCGCCGCCGAGCTTGCCGAGAATTTCAAAGGCGACGACGAGTTCCGCGTGCCGAGCGTCGATTGGACGCGCACCGCCAAGCGCACCTTGTGCACGCAGCGCATCTACGGCATTCCGATCGACGAACGCGACCGCTTGATCGAAGCGGGGCACGATCCGCAGGAGATCGTGGCGCGCGCCGCGCGCACCTTCTTCCGCCAAGTGTTCCGCGACGGCTTCTTCCACGCGGATATGCATCCCGGGAACATCTTCATCGCCGAGGACGGCGCTTTGGTCGCGGTCGATTTCGGCATCATGGGCCGGATCGACGCGCCCACGCGCATCCTGCTCGCCGATATGCTCGCCGGATTCCTGACCCAGGATTATCAGAAAGTCGCGGAAGTGCATTTCCGCGCGGGCTTCGTGCCCGAAAGCCAGAACCAAGGCGCCTTCGCCCAGGCCGCGCGCGCGATCGCCGAACCGATCTTGGGCCTGCCGCTCGAAAAAATCTCGCTCGCGCGGTTGCTGGCACAACTCTTCGAAGTGACCGAGCAGTTCCAGATGGAAACGCAGCCGCAATTGCTGCTGCTGCAAAAATCCATGCTGGTCTGCGAAGGTGTCGGCCGGACCCTCGACCCGTCGATCAATATGTGGGCGCTGGCGCGGCCGTTGATCGAGGATTGGATGACCGCGCATCGCGGGCCCCTCGCCCGTGGCCTCACCGGCGCCAATACGCTGCTGGCGCGCCTCGAAGAACTGCCGGCGCTGATCGGCAATCTCGATCGCGCGGCGGCGTTGATCGCCGATGGCGGTGTGCGCCTGCACCCCGATACGCTGGCCGCGTTCGGTGCCGGCCGCCGCCCGTCGCCCTGGCCTTGGATCGCCGTGGGCGCCGCGGCAATGGCCATTATCATTTTGATTTTCAAATAAGATTAGCGCGTTCTGTTGCGGCGCGGCGCATCCCGGGGTAGAATTCACGCGTTTTCGAGAGGTGAATTCCCCCCATGAAACCGCCACCGCGAACCCTGTCGGGCAAGCGCATCCTGCTGATCGTAGCGGGCGGTATCGCCGCGTATAAAAGCCTGGATCTGATCCGGCGCTTGCGCGAGCGAGGGAGCAGCGTGCGCTGCGTGCTGACGGCGGCGGCCAAGGAATTCGTGACACCGCTTAGCGTCGCAACGCTGTCGCGCGACAAGGTCTATTCCGATCTGTTCGACCTGACGGCCGAGAACGAGATCGGCCATATCCGCTTGGCGCGCGATTGCGATTTGGTCGTCGTCGCCCCGGCGACCGCCGACCTGATCGCCAAAATGGCGACGGGGCTTGCCGGCGACCTCGCCACAACCATATTGCTCGCGACCGATAAACCGATCCTGCTGGCCCCTGCGATGAACCATGTCATGTGGGCGCACGACGCGACGCGCAAGAATATGGCGACGCTCGCCGCGCGCAAGGTTTCGTCGATCGGGCCGGAAAGCGGCGAACTGGCCGAGGGCGAGATCGGGTCGGGCCGCATGAGCGAGCCGCTCGACATCGTCGCGGCGATCGAACGGCACTTCAGCGCGAATGCGCCGCTCGCGGGCAAACGCGCCCTCGTCACCTCGGGCCCGACGCACGAGGCGATCGACCCCGTGCGCTATATCGCCAATCGTTCGTCCGGCAAGCAGGGCCATGCGATCGCGGCGGCCCTCGCCGCGTTGGGGGCCGACACGATTCTGGTCAGCGGCCCCACCAATCTTTCCGCCCCCGCCGGCGTGAAGCTGCGCGAAATCGAAAGCGCGCAACAAATGCTGGCGGCTTGCGTCGACGCGTTGCCCGCCGACATCGCGGTGTGCGCCGCCGCCGTCGCCGATTGGCGGCCCGCGACACTCGGCAGTTCCAAACTGAAGAAAGACGGCGGGGCCGCACCCACGCTGGCACTGACCGAGAATCCCGACATTCTGGCGACGTTGTCCAAACACGCGCAGCGCCCCGGTCTGGTCGTCGGCTTCGCGGCCGAGACCGACGATCTGATCCGCCACGCGACGGAAAAGCGCCTGCGCAAAGGCTGCGACTGGATCGTCGCCAACGACGTGTCGCTAGGCACGAACGTGTTCGGCGGCGACGCCAACACCGTGCATGTCATCGACAAGGCCGGTGTGGAATCCTGGGAACGGCAAAGCAAGGACGACGTCGCGCGCCGCTTGGCGCTGCGCATCGCCGCCCATTTCGCCAAAGCCGCGTGAATATGACCGATAGCATCACCGTCGATATCATCCGCCTGCCGCACGCCGAAGGACTCGATCTTCCCGCCTACGCGACCGAAGGCTCGGCCGGGCTCGATCTGCTCGCCGCGATCGACGTCCCCGTCGAAGTGAAGCCGGGCGAACGCGCGCTGATCCCGACCGGTCTTGCGATGGCGCTGCCCGAAGGCTGCGAGGCGCAAGTGCGTCCGCGCTCGGGCCTCGCGCTCAAACACGGGCTGACCGTGCTCAACAGCCCCGGCACGATCGACGCCGATTATCGCGGCGAAGTGAAGGTCATCCTCGTCAATCTCGGGCAGGAATCCGTGCGCCTGGAACGCGGCATGCGGATCGCCCAAATGGTTCTGGCGCGTTACGTGCGCGCCACCCTCGCCGAACGCCCGTCCTTGCCGCCGACCGGGCGCTCGGGCGGCGGCTTCGGCTCCACCGGCAGATAGGTCCCCCCGCCATGCTGCGCCTTACCAAGAAATTGCTTTTCGGCATCGAGGCCGTTCTCGATGTCGCCTACAACGCGAAATCGCGGCCGGTCCAGGCCTCCGCGATCACCAAGCGCCAGGGCATTCCCAAGCGCTATCTCGAACAAGTGCTGCAAGCCTTGGTGCGCGCGGGCGTGCTGACCGGCCAGCGCGGCCCCAAAGGCGGCTATCGCCTGGCACGCGACCCGGAATCCATCACGATCGCCGAGATCGTCAATATCGTGCGCACGATCGAAGTGGCGCCCGATCCGCTGACGGGCGCGCCCGCTTCGGCGTTGGGCCATCGCATCGTGCGGCCGATCTGGATGGATTTGCAGACCGAATTGCTCGAGCGTCTGGGCAAGACGACCTTGGCCGAGCTGGTCGCGCGCGCGCGCGAAGCGGGCGTGGAAAGCGAAACGTGACATGCCGGACGCGCTGGACGATCGCGCGTTCCGGCGCTACGCGCGCCATCTGATCCTCGACGAGGTCGGCGAAGACGGCCAGGCGAAATTGCTGGCAAGCCGCGTGCTCGTCATCGGGGCGGGCGGGCTCGGCTCGCCGGTCGCCCTCTATCTCGCGGCGGCCGGCGTGGGGCATCTCACCCTCGTCGACGACGATGTGGTCGACGACACCAATCTCCAGCGCCAGATCATCCACACGGAGGCTTCGATCGGCCGCGCGAAGGTGACGAGTGCCGCCGAAACGCTCGCGCGCCTCGACCCGCATATAAAGGTCGACGCCAAAAAGCTGCGCGTCGACGCCGCGAATATCGACGGCCTGATCGCGGGCCATGATCTGGTGATCGATGGCTCCGACAATTTCGATACGCGCTATACGGTCCATGACGCGTGCTATCGCGCGCGCGTGACCTTGGTGTCGGCGTCGCTGCTGCGCTTCGAAGCGCAGCTCTCGACGTATAAAGCCTATGACGGCAAAACCGCCTGTCTGCGCTGCCTGCATCCCGAGAAGCCGCCGCCCGACCTTATTCCGCGTTGCGAGGAGGCCGGGATTCTCGGCGCCATCGCGGGCGTCGCGGGCAGTTTGCAGGCGACGGAAGCCCTGAAGGAATTGCTGGGCCTGGGCAAAAGCCTTGCCGGCAACGTGCTTATTTACGACGCGCTCGACACCAATTTCCGCCGTATCGCCGTGCCCAAAGACCCGCATTGCAAGCTGTGCGGACCGACACCATAATCCCGCGCGTTTCGGGCAGACCGGAGAGACGAGTGATGCGCCTAATTCGAATTTTCGCCGCGGCGATTCTGTTCGCCTTCGCCGCCGTAACGGCGCAAGCCCAAGCCCCGGCCGACCGCGAGAACCTGCTTTATATCGAACTCGATTACGGCCGCGTCGTGATCCAGCTGCGTCCGGATATCGCGCCCCGTCACGTGACGCGCATCAAGGAATTGGCGCGCGAAGGTTTCTACGACGGCGTCGTGTTCCATCGCGTGATCGAAGGCTTCATGGCGCAGACCGGCGACCCCACCGGCACGGGACGCGGCGGCTCGCAGAAGCCCGATCTTCCCGCCGAGTTCAGCCGTCTGCCCTTCGAGCGCGGCACCGTGGGGGCGGCGCGCGCGCAAAGCCCCAATTCGGCGAACAGCCAGTTCTTCATCATGTTCCGGCGCGGCGCCAGCCTGGACGGACAATACACCGTCTGGGGCCAAGTGCTGTCGGGCATGGAATACGTGGACCGCATCCGCCGCGGCGAACCGCCGCGAAATCCCGACCGCATGCGCAGCGTGCGCGTCGCCGCCGACGTGAAGGAATAAGGAAAACCAAATGGCCGACGATCTCGAAAATACGCTCCATCTCGACCTCGATTGGGGCCGCGTGACGATCAAGCTGCGCCCGGATCTGGCGCCAAAGCATGTCGAGCGCGTGAAGGAACTCGCCCGCGAAGGCTTCTATGACGGGCTCAAATTCCATCGCGTGATCGACGGCTTCATGGCCCAGACCGGCTGCCCCGACGGCACGGGCATGGGCGGGTCGGACAAGCCCGATCTGAAAGCCGAATTCTCGAAGGCGCCGTTCGATCGCGGCGTGGTCGGGGCGGCGCGTTCGCAGAACCCGCATTCGGCGAACAGCCAGTTCTTCATCATGTTCGACGAAGGCCATTTCCTGAACGGCCAGTACACGGTGTGGGGCGAAGTGATCGACGGCATGGAACATGTCGACCGCATCGCCAAGGGCGAGCCGCCACGCAAGCCCGACACGATCAAGAAGTTCAGCGTCGCGGCCGACGCCAAGTAAGTCCGCGCTATTTCGGATCCGGCCAGCGGCGGTGCAACCACAGCCACTGGCCGGGCCGCTTGCGGATCCATTCCTCCATCCGCGCGTTGACTAACGTCATCAACGCCATCATTCGCGCGTCCTTGTCGGCCCCTTGCGGGACGGGCAAAGGCGGCTCCACGGTCACGCGGAATTTCGCCGCCGAGCCCAAGCGTTCGACGCGCGCGGGCAGGATCACGCAATCGAAGCGCAACGCCAGCGCGCCCAAGGCGGGTGCCGTCATCGCATCGACGCCGAAGAACGGCACGGCGATGCCGTCGTTCATTTTCTGGTCGAGCAGCATCCCCAGATGCTTGCCTTCCTTCAGGGCCTGCATGGCGAGCCTTGCACCCGACGAACCCTTCGGGATCAAACCGGCGGCGAAGGCGCTGCGCCCGCGCTTGAACAAAGTTTCGACGTGGCGGTTGTTCGCCTCGCGATACACGAGATGGATCGGCGTGCCGCAGCGCGCGGCGGTCAAGCCCGCGAGTTCCCAATTGGCGAGATGGGCCGCGAAGAAGATGATCGGCTTGCCCGCCGCCTTCGCCGCATCGATATGCTCGTGGCCGAGCAACTCGATATCCGCCCCCGGCGTGAAGGTCGTGAATTTGGTCAGATGCGGATACTCCGCCGCCGTGCGGCCGAGATTGTCCCACATCTCCACGATCGTGCGCGCGATGCCGTCTTCGCCCAATTCGGGCATGAACCGGCGCAGATTGCGCCACGCGCGTTTGTTGACGCCGAGCTTCGGCCCGACGAAGCGCGCGAACGCGCCGCCCAAATCCGAAGCGACGTTCCGGGGCAGCAGGCCCAGCAAACGATACATGCCGAGCACAAAGGCGGCCTCGACGAAATGCTGCAGTTTTCTCATCGCGCGGCCTCGCGCAACAAAACGGCGAAGGCGGCGCCGTCGGCCGGCACGAGGCGGACATTCAACGTCGCGATGGCGGCGCGCAGATCGGTGGGAATGCGCACGAGATCCTTTTCGGTCGTCACGGGCTTCGCCCCCGCGGCGGCGGCGTCGCGCAACAGGGCTTCGATCTCCCCGCGCGTATAAGGATGGTGATCGGCGAATTCGCGCGTTTGCGCAAGCGTGCAGCCAAGATCGCGCAAACTCGCAAAGAATTTTTCCGGCCTTCCGATCCCGGCGAAGGCGAAAACCTTGGCGCCCGCCAAGTCGCGCGACACGGGTTCGAGCGTGGCGTGCAGCGTTTTCTTGCCGCCCGCATGGCGCGCGGCGAAGCCGGTCGTATCGGCGCCGATCATCACAATGGCATCCGCGCGCGCGAGCCCCCATGCCGGCGGCTCGCGCAAGGGTCCGGCGGGAAAGACGCGCCCGTTGCCGAGCCCCGCCCCGCCATCGACGACGACGATCGAAAAGGTCTTCTTCAGCGCCGGGCTTTGGAAGCCGTCGTCGAGCAACAGGCAATCGGCGCCGTCGGCCAAGGCCGCGCGTGCACCCGAAGCGCGATCTTTGGCGACATAGACGGGGGCGGCCGACGCCAACAGCAACGGCTCGTCGCCCACGCTCGCGGCGTCATGCGTCGCGGGATCGACGCGGAGCGGCCCTCGCGCCGAACCGCCATGGCCGCGCGACAAAATCGCCACGCGCTTGCCGTTGGCGGCCAGGATCGACGCGATTTCGCGCACCACCGGCGTTTTGCCGGCCCCGCCGAGCGTCAGATTGCCCACGCAGATCACCGGCACGCCCGCATCGAACGCCGTGCCGTATTTCAGCCGCGCGGCCCCGCCCAGCGCGTAAAGACAGCCGAGCGGCGCCAGCAGCGTCGCCGCAGCACCACCCGTGCGCCAGAAGCTAGGCGGTTTCATGCGTCACCGCTTTGGGGCCGAGGCCCGCGAGGATCGGTTCCAACGCCGCCAGCATGCGCGTGACCGTACCCTCGCCCTTCGCGGCGAAGTCGCGCGCGGCCGCCCCTTCGCGCGCGGCCAAGGCCGGATCGGCGGCGCGTTCCAGTACCCAACGCGCGAGTTCGCCTGCATCGGCCACGCGCGTCGCGGCCTTCGCGTCGATCAGATCGCGCGCAAGCTCGGCGAAATTCTCCATCGACGGGCCGAAGGCGAGCGACGCGCCCAACCGTGCCGGTTCCAGCGGGTTCTGGCCGCCATGCGGCTCCAGCGAGCCGCCGACGAACGCGATCGGCACAGCGCGGTAGAGCACGCCCAACTCGCCCATCGTGTCGGCGATGTAGACGGCTTCCGCCGCGCCGGGATTTTGATCGAGCGAACGCCGCGCCGCCGGCAATTCCGCCGCTTCGCACGCGGCGGCGATATCGGCCCCGCGCGTCGCATGGCGGGGTGCCAATACAAGCAGCGCATCGCCGCGCGCGTGGCGGATTTGGCGATGCGCTTCGAGGATCGCGGCTTCTTCGCGCGGATGGGTCGAGGCGGCCAGCCACGCGAAACGCCCGTCGAGCATGTCGCGCAACGCGTCGACCGCCTGCGGATCGGCGGCGAGCGGCGGCGCTTCGTGTTTGAGATTGCCGATCGCGCGCACATCGGCCAAGCCCAAGCGCCGCAACCGTGCGGCGTCGCCTTCGCTTTGCGCCAGCGCCAAGCGAAACGCCTCGAAGGGCGGGGCGAAGAATTTGAGCGTGCGTTCCCAGCGCTGCGCCGAACGTTCGGCGAGCCGCGCATTGATCAACGCGGCGGGGATGCGGCGCTTAGAGAGTGCCCCGAGCAGATTGGGCCACAACTCGCTTTCGAGCCACAGCGCCGCATCCGGGCGCCAATGGTCGAGGAAGCGATCGACCCAAGCGGGCACGTCGAGCGGCACGTATTGGTGGAAGGCACCCGTGCCATCCAGCTCGCGCGCCAGCATTTCGGCCGAGGTGCGCGAGCCGGTGGTGAACAACACCGACAGATCGGGCCGTGTCGCGCGCAACGCGGCAACCAGCGGCAAGGCCGAACGCGCCTCGCCCATCGAGGCGCCGTGAATCCACAGAACCTTGCCCGCCGGGCGCGGGCGATCCGTATAGCCTTTGCGCTCGCGCCAGCGCAGCGGATCTTCCTTGCCGCGCGCCAGGCGCCGCTTCAAGAACAGCTCGAGGGCCGGCGACACGGCGGACGCGAAGGCGCGATAGAGAAGCCGGCTCATTTCGCGCGCCGCACGGGTGCGACGATGCCGACGAAGCGGTCGGCGGCCGCGCAATCTTCGTCGAGACGCTTTTCCAGCAGCGCCGTGAATTCGTCCATCGCGTCGCGCGTGGCGGGCGGCGGAATCGGGTCGCCCCACATCACCACGCCCTTGCCGAAGGGCAGCGGGATCATCAGCCGGTCCCAGCTGTTCAGGAACTTGGCGCGCGAGATCGAATAGCTTTGCGTGACCGCCGGCGCCTGGGCGAGGAAAGCGGCTGCGGCGACACCTTGCGCCGCTTTGCGCGCGGGGCCGCGCGGCCCGTCGGGTGTGACGCCCACCAACTGGCCCTTTTTCAGAAAGCCGACCATGTTGCGCAACGCGTCGGCGGCACCCCGGCTGGTCGAGCCGACGATGGTGGTAACGCCGAAATGCGCGACCGCGCGGCTGATCAGCACGCCGTCGCGATGGGCGGAAATCAGCATATTGTAGGGGCGCAAGCGATGCGTCAGCGGCGCCATCATCATCAAGCGCTGGTGCCAGAAACAGGCGATCACCGGCTTGCCCGCGCGCAACAGCGCCTCGGGCAATTCGTTGCCGATCACCGTCCAGCGCGTGGTGCGATAGACGAAGGCGATATACCCCGCCGCCAAACGGGCGATAAGGGCTTGGCCCGTTTCAGATTTGAGAAATTTTTTCAGCATTCCGACCGTAATGGGCGGGAAAGTGCCGTCCGGGCGCCGCGAAAGCAAGGCCGGGATTGTGCGGCCCGGCATCGGGGCGCCATAATCCCGCCCGATTCGCCTGGGCAGACGGGGTGTTCGTGGCCGAACGGCCGGTATTTCACGAAAAACGGCTCGATGCGCTGCTCGCCTTCTGGGAGGCGCGCCGCAAAGGCGGATCCGTGCCCGATCGCGCCGATTTCGACCCGATCGAAATGCGGACCTGGCTTGGCCATCTGATGCTGGTCGATTGGGCCGAGGGGCGCTGGGTCTACCGGCTTTACGGCACGGCTTTCGTCGACGCGTTCCGGCGCGAGATGACCGGGAAGTCGATCGACGAACTGCCGGCCGAACAAGCCGCCTTATTGCGCGTCGAGTACGAAAAAGTGCGCGTCAAGGCGGCGCCCGCGTGGCGCACCTATTCCGCGCAATTCGCCCACGGCACGCTGGACGGCCGCCAGCAATGGCAGCTCGGCCAAACCTGGGAGCGGTTGATCCTGCCGCTGTCCGACGGCGGCAGCGACGTGACGCTGGTTATGGTCGCCGCCTATCAGATCGGCGGGCAGACCGCCTAGTTAAGCGAAATCGGCCGAAAGGGCGTTGCGCGTCGCTTCCGCCATCACGGCGATATGGCCGTAATTGACGTGATCGATGCCCAGCAGCACGCGCGTGCCCGGTTTGCGGAATTCCGCGATCTGCGCCGGCGTCAATTTGAAGCGGATGAAATGCACCGACGAGGTTTTGCCTTCGTCGGTCGTGCGCTCGACATCGGTTTCGCTGATCGCGTTGATCCGCGTGCCCGCGACTTCGAGATACATGTGGTCTTCGATATGGCCGAGACCCGACAGCACGCGCGCGCGCCGAACGGGATCTTCGATTTCCAGCATCACCGTCGCGACCAATTCGTCGCCCTGCGGGATCAACGGATTATAGGCGGCGAGCTCGTCGGCGATCTGGCCTTCGCCGCCCTTTTCGATGAACAGCATCTCGTGAACCTGATGCCACATCGTCTGGTAATTCTCGAAATAGAAGGTCGCCACCGGACCGACTTCGACGCGGCGGTTCTTCTTCACCGCGACCATGTCGACGCGCAGCGCCTTGCGCTCGCGGCCATAGTCGGCCATCGGAATGATATCGGCGCGGGTGATTTCACGCTTCATGGCGGCGATCATCGGGATTCTCCTCAAACCAGGCCGTAGGCCTTGGCGAACAGCTCGATCGGATGCAGCGGCGGCTCCATATTCGCGGGCCGGTCTTCCGCCGGCAGGCGTTCCACGCCTTGCGCGATATGTTCGCCCGCCAGCGGACATTCCGACGCGAGATAGGTTTTCGCGTTCTTGGCGACGGTCTTGGCGACCGGCTTGCCGACCTTCAACGCGAGTTCGAAATTGCGCTTCATCACGCCCCACGAGCCGCCGTGGCCCGAGCACCGCTCGATCACGGCGACCGAAATCTCGGGCACCAAGCGCAGCATTTCGGCCGCTTTCGGACCCATATTCTGCGCGCGCGCGTGGCAGGCGAAGTGCATCGACACGCCGCCGTCGAGTTTTTCGAGACCCGGCGCCAAGCCTTCGCGCTTGGCGATATCGACCACGTATTCCGACGCGTCGTAGGTCGCTTGCGCGAGCTTCTTGACCAGCGGATCGTCCGGCACGATCAACGGCCATTCGAATTTCAGCATCAGCGCGCAGGACGGGATCAGCGCCACGATGTCGTAGCCTTCGTCGATCAGCGGCGACATTTCCGCGGCGACCTGCTTGGCGGTCGCGGCGACCTTCTCGATCTCGCCGTGTTCGAGCTGCGGCATGCCGCAGCATTTCGGATAGACGACTTTGCTGTCGATCCCGTTCTTGGCCAGGATCGCGCGCATCGCCATGCCGATATTCGGATTGTTGTAGTTGACGAAGCAGGTCGCGTAGAGCGCGGCCTTGCGCTTGCCGTGGGCCGGTGCGGCCGTGTTGATCTCGATCGCTTCGCGCTTGGCGCGCACGGCGAACGTGGCGCCGTGGAATTTCGGCAACGCGGCTTCGGGATGCACGTCCGCGACCTTGTCGAGCAGGCCGCGCGTGAACTTGTTCGACGTGTCCGACGCCCAATTCGCGATCCCCGGCGCGATCGAAGCGAGCTTGCCGTTGCGATCGGTCTTGGTGAGCTGCGCTTCGGCGAAGGGAACGCCCTTCTTCTTCGCCTCGATCGCGCGCGCACGGACCATCAGATGGGGGAAATCCAAGTTCCATTCGTGCGGCGGCACGTAGGGGCACTTGGTCATGAAGCAAAGGTCGCAGAGCGTGCAGGAATCGACCACGCCCTTGAATTCGCTCGACGGCACTTCCTCGAGCGTTTCGCCCTTCGTGTTGTCGATCAGATCGAACAGACGCGGGAAGGAATCGCACAGATTGAAGCAGCGCCGGCAGCCGTGACAGATGTCGAAGACGCGGCGCAATTCGGCGTCGAGCTTGGCTTCGTCCCAGAAATCCGGGTTCTGCCAATCGATCGGATGCCGGGTCGGTGCGTCGAGACTGCCTTCGCGCATCGGTACGTTTCCCTATTCCGCGATCATCGAGAGAAGACGGAGCGGTCGGCGGGCCCTTTCGAGCGGGGCCCGCCGCCGTTCCGGGGGGTATTTAGTGCGCCGGGATTACTTGCCCAGCGAGTCGAGCGTCTTCTGGAACTTGCCAGCGTGCGACTTCTCGGCCTTCGCCAGCGTTTCGAACCAGTCGGCGATCTCGTCGAAGCCTTCTTCGCGCGCCGAACGCGCCATGCCCGGGTACATATCGGTGTACTCGTGCGTTTCGCCGGCGATCGACGCCTTGAGGTTCAGATCGGTCGAGCCGATCGGCTGGCCCGTCGCCGGGTCGCCCGTCTCTTCCAGATATTCGAGATGGCCGTGCGCGTGGCCCGTTTCGCCTTCCGCCGTCGAGCGGAACACGGCCGCGACGTCGTTGAAGCCTTCGACGTCCGCCTTTTGGGCGAAGTACAGATAGCGGCGGTTCGCCTGGCTCTCGCCCGCGAACGCATCCTTCAGATTCTGCTCGGTCTTGGTTCCCTTGAGCTTGGGCATGGAACACTCCCTGGAATTGGCGCGCCGGAACAGCGGCGCAAGGCAGCCGGCGGAATGCCGGGCGCGCAGATATTGAGCCGTGGGAGCGTTAAGTCAATAGTTTTGGAACGGTTCCAATTTAGATGAGAACCGTTTGCAACTCTTGTGTAAAAAGACCCTATATCTGACCCAAAAGGGTCAGGAATCGGTCAAGCGGACGACCACGTCGACCGATGCCACACGCTTGCCCGGCGGCGGGGCCGGCAGGGCGGCCACCGAGATTTGATCGGCGGGAATGTCGATCAACATCCCGGCCGATTCGTCGAAGAAATGATGATGCGGGCCGAGATTGGTGTCGAAATAGGACCGCCCCGGCTCGACCACCACTTCGCGCAGCAAACCGGCCTGCGTGAACTGGTTGAGCGTGTTGTAGATCGTGGCGAGCGCCACGTTCAGCCCCGCCGCCCGCGCCTCGGCCGACAATTGTTCGGCGGTCAGATGGCGGTGCCCGCCCTCGCCCAGCACGCGCAGCAATTGCAGGCGCTGGCGGGTCGGGCGCAAACCCGCCGCCTTCAAACGGTCCACCAGGGGGGCAAAGGGACGCATCGAGGTCATGGAAGAGAGATAGCCGAATTCGGCCGGGATTTAAAGACCTAGGCGGCAAGCCTGGAATATCTCTAGTCTTCCGCCGAGACCAAGCCCGACATCCGGCGCAATTCGGCCAGCACCGCTTCCCAATGCGCGATCGCGGGCTTCGCGTTGCGGCTGCGCGCGATATCGAGATTGTGATTCGCAAACGGCCGCGCGCGGGCACCCATCCGCGTTTCGATCAATTGCGCGGCTTCGGCGGGCGGCAGCCAGCGTGCATCGTATTCGAACGCGTCGAACATCGGCGCATGCGGGCGGATCGGCGCCCCGCGCGCGCGCAAGTTAAGCACCAAATATTCGAAGGGCACGGGCAGATGCATCGCCTCGGTCGCGTGCAGCACGACGCCGCCGCGCAACTCCTCCACCTTCGCCCAGTCGAACCAGCTGGTCTTGCGCTTCGCCGGAACAAGGCGCGCGACGATATAAGCAGCACTGGGTGCAACCCAGAGCCCGCCGGGCGGGCGTTCGATCACGTCGAGGCTTTCGATATCCGACCAGCGCAAAGGCTCGCGGCCGGTCGTCGTGTCGTAGAAGCCGATACGATCGAAATACAATTCGCGCGGGCCGATGCGCTTGCGCCAAATGCCGGTCAGCGCCCAGGCGATGATCGCGGCCGGCGGCAACGCCGCCAGAAATCCGACGGGCCCGGCCGATGCCGTGGCGACCGCGATCGTCGACAGCGTCGTGCCGCCGATGACGGCGAGCCACGACAGCGACCAGATCATGCCGCGCGCCCCGATCCGGATGCGCACCCAATCGTCGGGCTGGCCGAACTCGACGGCCTGCACCGGCATTGGGGTTTGCGTTCGGGTGTCGATGCGCTCGGTCATCCAGCTCTCAATCGATGGCGGTCTCGTATTTCTCCAGAACCCATTTCTCGGCCGCCGCGGCGGCGAGCCATTCCTTCATATAGGGATGATTCCACACCGCATCGACATAGGCAGCCGAATCTTTCGTCAATTCCGGCGCCCAGGTGACGAACCTTGCCACGACCGGCGCGTACATCGCATCCGCCATGCCGAATTGCGCACCGAACAGATAGGGCCCGCCGGCCCCGAATTTCCGGCGCGTTTCGGCCCAAAGCCCTTGAATCCGCGCGATATCGTTGAGCGCCCCCGGCGTGCGGCCCTTGCCCGGGAAACGCGCGCGGACATTCATCCACATCGCCTTGCGCAATTCCACGAAGCCCGCATGCATTTCAGCAGCGATCGAGCGCGCCTGGGCGCGCGCGGCGTTGTCCTGCGGCCAGAACTTCGCCGGTGCCGCATCGGCCAAATAATCGCCGATGGCCAGCGATTCCCACACGCTCGCCCCATCGATCAGCAGGCAGGGCACTTTGCCGGTCGGCGAGCGCGCCGCGATCCAGGTTTTCCAATCCGGGGCGCCCATGTCGTAGATCTCCTCGCGGAACTCGAGGCCCGCGATCTTGCACGCGAGCCAGCCGCGCAGCGACCACGACGAATAGGCCTTGTTGCCGAGATAGAGCGTCGCTTGGGTCATGGGCATTTTCCCCTGGGTTGTTCGCACCCAAGTTCTTTCCAGAGCGGCGCCGTTGGGGCAAGGTCCGAGTTGTCGCCGTACAAATCGGAGTCGTCATGCCCGCCCGCCTGTCCCTTCGCCCGAAGCCCGTTGCCGCGACCGTCAAGCTGACGGCGCTGACCAAAACCGCGTTGCCCGCCTGGCTCAAAAAAGCCAAAGCGGCGCAAAAGCGTTACGCGGAATCGGTCGGGTTCAAGGCGGCGACGGGCGAAATCCTGGCTTTGCCCGCCAGCGACGGCAAGATCGAGCGCGTGCTGGTCGGCGTGCCCGAGCGCGAATCGCCCGACGGATCGGGCCATAAATTCTGGAGCTGGGGCGCCCTGCCCCTGAAGCTGCCCGCCGGTTCCTATCGCCTCGACCCCGAGCCCACGGACGCCGGCGAAGCGACCGAAATCGCGTTGGCCTGGGCGCTCGGCAGCTACGCGTTCGACCGCTACAAGAAGGCGGCCAAGGCGCCGGCCGAGCTCGTCTGGCCCGCCAAGGCCGACCGCCAACGCGTGCAAGCGATCGTCGCGGCCGACGGGCTGGCGCGCGATCTGATCAACACGCCCGCCGAAGATATGGGCCCCGACGCGCTGGCCGCAGCGGCGATCGACACCGCGCACGAACTCGATTTCGCGTCGGCGGACGTGATCGTCGGCGACAAGCTGCTGAAGGAAGGCTTCCCGCTTGTCCATGCCGTGGGCCGTGCGGCCGAAAAAGCGCCGCGCCTGATCGACATGCGCTGGGGCGATCCCAAACATCCGCGCATCGCGGTGATCGGCAAGGGCGTGTGCTTCGACACCGGCGGGCTCGACATCAAGCCCGACACCGGCATGAAAATGATGAAGAAGGATATGGGCGGGGCGGCGCATGCGCTGGCGCTGGCGCGCCTCATCGTCGAAGCGAAACTGCCGGTGCGCTTGCGCCTGCTGATCCCGGCGGTCGAGAACTCGGTTTCCGGAAATTCGATCCGCCCGCTCGACATCGTCAAATCGCGCAAGGGCATCACGGTCGAGATCGGCAATACGGATGCCGAGGGTCGCTTGATCCTGGCCGACGCGATGGCGGCGGCGGGCGAGGACGAGCCCGAATTGATGATCGACTTCGCCACGCTGACCGGGGCGGCGCGCGTGGCACTCGGCCCCGATCTGCCCGCGTTCTTTTCCAATGACGACGATCTGGCGCGCGGCTTCCTGCAAGCCGGGATCGCTTCGCATGATCCGTTCTGGCTGATGCCGCTGTGGCAAGGCTATCGCGCGCGCATGGAAAGCAAGATCGCGGACACGTCGAACATCTCCGACGGGCCGTTCGCGGGGGCGGTCACGGCCGCGTTGTTCTTGCAGAATTTCGTACCGGCGAAATGCCGCTGGGCGCATTTCGATGTATTCGCCTGGAACCCCTGGACGCGCGCGGGCCGCGCCGAAGGGGCGCATCTGCAAACCGTGCGCGGCGTGTTCGCGGCACTCGAAAAGCTCTATCCCAAAGCCTGAAACGAAAACGGGCGGCACCGCGAGGTGCCGCCCGTCGTCGTTAGAGCGTCGAAGAGACGACGATTACTCGCCTTCCTTCTCCTGCTTGCGCTTGAGAGCGGCACCCAGGATATCGCCGAGCGAAGCGCCGGAATCCGACGAGCCGAACTGAGCCATCGCTTCCTTGTCTTCCTCGATCTCGCGCGCCTTGATCGACAGCTGGATCTTGCGGCTGGTGCGATCCAGCGTGGTGATCTTCGCGTCGACCTTCTCGCCGATGGCGTAGCGGTCCGGGCGCTGTTCGGCGCGGTCGCGGCTCAGATCCGACTTGCGGATGAAGCCGGTGACGCCGTCGGCCAGCGTGAGTTCCACGCCGTTGTCCTGCACGGCCGAGACCGTGCCGGTGACCACGTCGCCCTTCTTGAAGCCCGAGATCGCGGACTCGAACGGGTCGTTGGTGAGCTGCTTGATGCCGAGCGAGATACGTTCCTTCTCGACGTCGGTATCCAGCACCTTGACCTTGACCTTGTCGCCCTTCTTGTAGGCCTTGATCGCCTCTTCGCCGGCCTTCTCCCAGTCGATGTCCGAGAGATGGACCATGCCGTCGATATCGCCGGGCAGACCCACGAACAGGCCGAACTCGGTGATGTTCTTGACTTCGCCTTCCAGCTCCGTGCCCGGCGTGAAGCGGTCCTTGAAGACCTCCCACGGATTGTCGAGGCACTGCTTGAGACCCAGCGAGATGCGGCGCTTGGACGCGTCGACGTCGAGCACCATCACTTCGACTTCCTGCGAGGTCGAAACGATCTTGCCCGGATGGACGTTCTTCTTCGTCCAGCTCATTTCCGAGACGTGGACGAGGCCTTCGATGCCCGGCTCCAGCTCCACGAAGGCGCCGTAGTCGGTGATGTTGGTCACGCGGCCCTTGAACTTGGCGTTCGCCGGATACTTGGCGGCAACGCCTTCCCACGGATCGGCTTCCAGCTGCTTCATGCCCAGCGAGATGCGCTGGGTTTCGGCGTTGAAGCGGACGACCTGCACCTTGACGTGCTGGCCGATCGTGAGCGCTTCCGACGGGTGGTTGATGCGCTTCCAGGCGATGTCGGTGACGTGCAGCAAGCCGTCGACGCCGCCCAAGTCCACGAACGCGCCGTAATCGGTGATGTTCTTGACCACGCCTTCGAGGATCTGGCCTTCCTTGAGCGAAGCGACCAGTTCCGAACGCTGCTCGGCGCGCGTTTCTTCCAGAACCGCACGGCGCGAGACGACGATGTTGCCGCGGCTGCGGTCCATCTTCAGGATCTGGAAGGGCTGCGGCGTGCCCATCAGCGGGGTGATGTCGCGCACGGGGCGGATATCGACCTGGCTGCCGGGCAGGAACGCGACCGCACCGCCGAGATCGACCGTGAAGCCGCCCTTGACGCGGCCGAAGATCACGCCGTTGACGCGGGCGTTTTCCTTGAACTGCTTGTCGAGGGCGCCCCACGCTTCTTCGCGGCGCGCCTTGTCGCGCGACAGCGAGGCTTCGCCGTTGCGGTCTTCCATACGCTCGACGAACACGTCGACCGTGTCGCCGGCCTTGATTTCGGCGGGCTGACCCGCGGCGCCGAATTCCTTCAGCGCGACGCGGCCTTCGGCCTTGAGGCCGACATCGACGATCGCGAAATCGCCTTCGACCGACACGACGCGGCCCTTGACGACGCGGCCTTCGAACGAATTGCCCGAGCCGAGCGACTCTTCGAGCAGAGCCGAGAAATCTTCCGCACCCGACGGCACGGACGTGCGCGTGCGGGCGAGACTGGACGCTTTAGCCATTTTTGAAAAAGCCTCTCGTTTCAAACGCCGGTCGTCCGTAAGGCCCTGTGCCTTCCGCCGACGCCGGGGTTCGAGGTTGCGCATGAGCGGACCATCCGCTCAGCGCGTTTTCCCCTGGATGGCGGCGAGAGCCGCTTGGAACACGTCGTCGGCGGATAGATCGGACGTATCCAAAAGGATCGCGTCATCCGCCGGTTTGAGGGGCGCCGCACTACGCTGGCTGTCCCGCTTGTCGCGTTCCGCCATCTCGGCGAAAACGGACGCATACATAGGGGATTCACCGCGCGCGCGCAATTCGTCATATCGGCGCTTGGCGCGCGCCTCAATCGACGCGGTCACGAAGAATTTAAGCGTGTCCGGCCAAGGACATACGACCGTGCCGACGTCGCGCCCGTCGAGCACGGCGCCGTTGCCGCCCGGCGGTTTGCGGGCGAAATCCTGCTGGAACGCCAAAAGCGCGGCCCGGACGGCGGGCACGGCCGCGACGACCGAGGCCTGTTGCGCCACCGTCTCGCTGCGCAAATCGCTGGCGTTGAGATCGTCCACTCTGAAGCGTTGCGCCGCGTCTTCGGGGCTCAAGCCTAAGCGCAGCGTCTTCGACGCGACGGCGCGATAAAGCGATCCGGTGTCGAGATGGTCGTAGCCCAGATGCGCCGCCATGCGTTTGGCGAGCGTGCCCTTGCCCGCCGCGGCGGGGCCGTCGATGGCGATGATCTTGGGCGCACTCACGCGACGATTTCGCCGCCCAGGCGACGGATCAGCGGCAGGAAGTCCGGGAAACTCGTGGCAATGGTCGCGCAATCGTCGACGCGCGTGCCCTTCTTCGCCGCAAGGCCCATCACCAGGAAGCTCATCGCGATGCGGTGATCGAGATGCGTGGCGATGGCGGGCGTCGAGGCGTCCATGCCCGGTGGCGGGCCGTCATTGCCTTCGACGATCAGATCGTCGCCCTCGATCGCGATTTTCACGCCGCACGTTTCGAGGCCCTTGGCGATGGCGGCGAGGCGATCGCTTTCCTTGACGCGAAGTTCGTGCAAGCCCCGCATGATCGTGCGGCCCTTGGCGAAGGCCGCCGCGACCGCGAGGATCGGGTATTCGTCGATCATCGAGGGGGCGCGCTCCGGCGGCACTTCCACGCCCTTCAGCGACGTGAAGCGCGCGTTCAAATCGCCCACTTCCTCGCCCGCCTGATCGCGCTTATTGGCGATGTCGAGTGTCGCCCCCATTTCGCGCAACGTGGTGAACAGCCCGGTGCGCAAAGGGTTCAAACCCACGCCGCGCACCGTGACGTCCGATCCCGGCACGATCAAACCGGCGACCAGCGGGAACGCGGCCGAGGACGGGTCGCCGGGGACGATCACGTCGCTGGCTTTGAGTTCGGGGCGGCCGGTGACGGTCGCGCGCGTCAAACCGTTCGCGGTCTCGATCGTCACCTCGGCGCCGAAATGGCGCAGCATGCGTTCGGTATGGTCGCGGGTGCGCGCCTTCTCGACCGTCGTGGTCTTGCCCGGGGTGTTGAGGCCGGCGAGCAGCACGGCCGATTTCACCTGCGCCGACGCCACCGGCAATTCGTATTCGATGGGCATCGGGTTTTTCGCGCCGATGACGGCCAGCGGCAGCAGCACCTTGCCTTCGCTCGTTCCGCGATGCTCGAACTTCGCCCCCATGCGCAGCAACGGTGCGGTGACGCGGCCCATCGGGCGGCGGCGCAAGCTGGCGTCGCCCGTGAACACCGCGAAGATCGGATGGGCGGCGACGAGGCCCATCAGCAGACGCGCACCCGTGCCGGCGTTGCCGAGGTCGAGCACGTCGGCGGGTTCGGCCAGCGCCCCGATGCCCCGGCCGCGCGTGCGCCAGGTGCCGTCGGCCTCTTTCACGATCTCGGCGCCCATCGCGCGCATGGCGGCGGCGGTGCGCAGCACATCCTCGCCTTCCAGCAGGCCGGTGATGCGCGTTTGGCCGACCGCCAGGCCGCCGAACATCAACGCGCGATGCGAAATCGACTTGTCGCCCGGCACGCCGGTTTCGCCCTTCAATGCGTTGCCGGGCTTGGCGGCGGCGGGGCGGGTCTGTTCATGGGCCATGGCGGCGTTTCGCTTCCGGGTCGGGAAAGGGCAAAAATGCCAGGGGCTTGTACCAATCCCGCCCCCCCGGGGACAAGGCCGAGGGATGGCAAGTTGACAGGGCCCCCGGGACATGGCATTTCCCGCGCCCGTTTTCCGGGTTTCACGTTTTATAGGGTTTCGCGATGGCCAAAGCCGAATGGGGTCTGAAGCGCACGTGCCAATCTTGCGGCGCGCGATTCTACGACCTGCAGCGTAGCCCGATCGTCTGCCCGAAATGCGAGGCCGAGTACGATCCCGAAGTGCTGCTGAAGAGCCGCCGGGGCAAGCCGGCCGCCGTCGCCGCCGTGGTGCCCAAGCCCGTGGTCGACCCCGTCGAGGCCGACGAGGTCGTGGCGGAGGACGAAGAGGAAGAGGAAGAAGACGATACGGTCATGGAAGACACGTCCGAGCTCGGCGAAGACGCCGAGGACGTGGCCGAAGTGGTCGAAAAGGCGGACGACGAGGAGCGCTAAACGGCGTTCGCGTCCCGCGCAAATTATCGCTTGCGCGGCGGGCCGAGGCGCCCGATATAGAGGCGGTTTCGGCGGGGCCCCAACCCCGCCGATCGAGAGTTTCGGGGCCATAGCTCAGCTGGGAGAGCGCCGCAATGGCATTGCGGAGGTCAGCGGTTCGATCCCGCTTGGCTCCACCATATCGAAACCCCGGTCCAGCGATGGGCCGGGGTTTTTGATTCGAACGTAAGCAAAAACAGTGACGGCCGGACGCGAAGTCCGGCCGTCAAATTCAATCCATAGCTGTTTCGCGATAGCGTTGCGAAACGCCTTACGCCAAATGCTTCTTGAACCACGCCAGCGTGCGCGCCCAGGCGGCGTTGGCTTGCGCTTCCACGTAGCGCGGCGTCGAGTTGTTGTGGAAGCCGTGCATCGTGCCCGGATAGAAGGTCGCTTCGTAGGTGACACCCGCCGCCTTCAACGCGGTTTCGTAGGCGGGCCACATCGCGTTGATGTTCTGGTCGGTCTCGGCATAGATGATCGACAGCGGCGCCTTGATATTGGCGACCGTTTCGGCCGCCGGGGCCGGCCCGTAATAGGGCACGCCCGCGTTGAGATCGGCACCCAGCGTCGCGGCGAGGAAATTCGTCGTGCCGCCGCCCCAGCAGAAGCCCGTGGCGCCGAGCTTGCCGTTCGACGCTTCGTGCGTTTTGAGGAAACGCGCGGAGTTGACGAAATCGACGCGCAGCTTGCCCTGATCGAGCCCCGCTTGCAGCGTGCGCCCGTCGTCGTCGTTGCCGGGATAGCCGCCGACCGGGAACAACCCGTCCGGCGCCAAGGCGACGAAGCCTTCGGCCGCCAAGCGGCGCGCCACATCCTCGATATAGGGATTAAGGCCGCGGTTTTCGTGGATCACCAGCACCGCCGGATGCTTGCCGGCGGCGGCGGGGCGCACGAGATAGCCGCGCATCTGGCCCGAATTGCCGCCGGGCGAGGGATAGTTCACGTAGGTCGCGCGGATGCGCGTATCGGTGAACGAGATCGTCTGCGCGTCGGCGTAGCGCGGCAGCAGCGCTTGCGCCATCGCCAGGCCCCCGGCGGTGACGGCCGCCGCACGGATCATGAATTCGCGGCGATCGATCTTGCCGTGGCAATACTCGTCGTAGAGCGAGAACACGCGCGCGTCGATCTGGTCTTGCGTCAGCAGCGGCGCCGTCGTCGGGGTCGTTGAATCCAACGGAGTCATGGCGGGGGGTCTCCTCCGGTTAAGGTTTTGGCGGTCAAGGTTGTGGCCAGCGATGAACTAGCCCGGCGATCATACAAAACAAGCGAGGATCGACGAAACATGCCCGTCGTCGCCGAATGGTAACAGCAAGCGGCGGTAATCGAGCAGGAACAGCGTTTCGATCACCCGCACATGGCGGTAATGGGGCGAGCGGTCGTGCAACACCTTGTCGTAGGCGGGCTGGGCGTGGCGGCGATAAAGGAAGGGCTGCTCGTCCAGGCATTTGCCGGTCGGATCGCGGCCCAGGCGCTTGACCAAGAGCCCGCCGACATGGCGATAGCGCAAGCGCGGGCCCGGGCGCTCGACCTCGACCAACGCCAGCGCGTCGGCGAAGCCGCCCTGGTTGTCGAGCCGCCATTCGGCCAGCGCCGCGCGGCCGGGAATCGGCGCGATGCCCCGCGCGCGATCCCACGCCTCGAACAACGCCTGCATTTCGGCGGGCGCGTCGTGTTTGAAATCGATCCCTTCGCGCGTGCGCAGCCACGGGCTCGGCCCGATATGCGGGGCGGCGAGCAACGCGGCCTCCACCTTCTCGCGCAATTGCTTGGGCGAGATCGGCTTGACGAGATAGGCGGAGATTTCATGCGCGCGCGCCGCGACGATCGCCGCTTCGCGCGAATCGCCGGTGACCATCACGAAGGGCATGGCGGGGGCGAGTGCCCGCAACCGGCGGCGCGTTTCGAACCCGTCGATCCCCGGCATATGCAGATCGCACAGCACGATATCGATGCGCGCCGATTTGCTCGCGACCAGGCCGATCGCGTCGGCGCCGGTCTCGGCCGTCAACACGGTGGCGATGCCGATACTCTCCAGCAGCTTGCGGCCGAGATTGCGCGCGAACGCATCGTCGTCGACCACCAAGGCGACAAGATCGTTTGGCAATGCGTCCGAAAGTTTTTCCATCCGCCGCAAGAATAACCGTCCGAAAAGCCGCGAAAAGGTCTTATTTGCGTCTGATCCGCGCTTGCATGGCGGACGTAAACCGGCCATGGAGGAAACATGATCAAAGCCGCTTTGATGACCGCAAGTCTTCTCGCCGCCGCCGCATTGCCGGCCGCCGCGTTCGACCTCGTCGCCCTCACCGAGCGCAACGAGCTGATCCGTTTTTCCGACGCCAAACCGGCCGAAACCGCGATGGTCGCCATCACCGGCACCGAAGGCCGCGTGCTGGGCATCGACGTGCGCCCCGTCGACAAGAAGCTCTACGCGCTTGACGACAAAGGTATTCTTTACACGCTCGATCCGCGCACCGGTTTCGCAACCAAGGGTGCGACGTTGAGCGCGCCGTTGGAGGACACGGGTTCCGCGATCGTCGATTTCAATCCGCAAGCCGACCGTATGCGCGTGATCGGCCCGCGCGGGCAATCACTGCGCGTCAATGTGGAATCGGGCCAGACGATCGTCGACGGCCGCCTGCGCTATTCCGACGGCGACGCCAACGTGGGCAAGCTGCCGCGCGTCATGGCCGGCGCCTATCTCAACTCGATCCCCAACGCGCCGCAGACGCAGCTGTTCGAATTCGATTCCGCGACCGGCGCCTATATCATCCAGGATCCGCCGAACGACGGCTTGCTGCAAACGATCGGCGCCAGCGGCTTGCCCGCCGGCACGGCGATCGACGCGATGGACATCCACACCACGCCCGATATGCGCGACTACACCGGCTTCGCGGTGGCGGCGAATAATCTCTATCGCTTCGGGATTTCCAGCGGGCGCTTCACGCCGGTCGGCCCGATCGGCGCGGGTTCGCGCAAGATCGTCGATATCGCCGTACTTCCCTAACGCTTAGCGCGGTGGCGGCCTTCCACCGGGACCGCCCGGCGGTGGGCCGCCCCGCCCGCCCTCAGGGCCACCCCCGGGCCGGCCGCCCGGCGGGCCTTTGATGTTGAAGCTCGCATCCGGCGCCCCCATGAAGCAGCGCGGGATGAACGGAAAGCTTTCCGTCAGCACGTAGTGATAGGTGCCTTCGGGATATTCGGGTGTGGGCCCTTCGCGGCCGTTGCATTCGTCGAGATCGCCTAGACCGGCCGCATATTCGAAATCGCGCGTGTAATGGCCGTTGTAATTGCCCGGCGGCTCGCCCGCCGCACGCGCGCCGGCGCGCAGTCGCCAACTCGGTGAAAGCTTTTTCATTCCGCTGGCGGGATCGTTCGCGCGCGCATAGCCGAACGGCCCGTAGATCGGAAATCCGTCGGCGGCGAAGCCCAACAGCGTGGGCGCGTCGCGCTTGGCCAGCCGCGCCATCAACCCCGCCGGAATGCCGTGATAGTGATACGTGCCGTCGGGCTGCACATGCGCGTTGCTCTGGTCGAGGCCGAGATTGCGTGGGCCCCCGATCGCTTCCATCACCCAGCCCGAACGCGGATCGTTGTTCCAGAACTCCGCCGTGCCCGGATCGAACAACACGCCGTTAAGTGCGATGCCCCAGGGCTGGATGCGCGACGGGTGCGGGCCGGTTTTGCGGGGGCTCAGCGTCACGCGCAGCGTGTAGTTCTGGCGCGCGATGGCGTTGGGATTGCCGGGGCCGGGAAACGCGCCGGTCGCATGATCGGGCATGCCGTCGGCGCGGATATAGCGATAGCCGGCGGCGCGATCGATCTCGATCCGCGCGGCGGCTTGGGCTTGCGACAGGATGGACAGCGACGACGGGCGTTTGGCGCCTTGCGGGCGACCGGTCGGATGATCGCCATGCGCCCAAGCCGGGGCGGCGAAAAAGACGAGCGACGCCGCGAGGGAAATCCCGGCGGCCGCGCGCATCACGCGTTGCCGGACCCTGCGTCGAGGAACGCGGCGAGGATTTCCTCGACGAATTGCTCGGCCGGTTTGCGCAATTCCCATGTGCCCGCGACCGTTCCGTCGCTTTGGCGCACGATGGCGCCCCGCCCGCGCACTTCGACCGTGCCGGCGGTATCGCGAATGCCCAGCACGAATTCGAAAGGCTGCGCTTCGACCGCGAAGCCGCTCTCGGCGCGGATCTGGAAGCCGTTGCGGCTCCAATCGACGACCGGATAGGCGGCATCGGCCACCAGCATCGTGCCGGTCGCGACTTGCTTGCGCGGCTGGCTGCGCCGCTCGGAGGATTGATTGCTCATCGGCCGGAAAATTAGCGGAGTTCGCTTGGCTGTGCCAGTGCGCGAACGAAACGAATTTCGCCGGCATAGACGAATCCGCCGATTTCCCGCGCCCGGTTGCCGAGTTCCGGGAACAGGCGCGCCACGCGGACCGATATTCCGTCCGACGGACGGCCTTCGGCGGCCTCGGTCATCGTCGCGACATAGCGCCCCGGCCCGGCCGGAAATTCCAACACGCGCTGGCGCCATTTGCGCTCGCGCTCCTGAAAACCGGGTGCCGTCCAGTCGTGATCGTGAAAGAACGCGCCCGCGAGATCGGGCAGCACGCGCTCCAGCTCCGCCATGGGGATACGCAGCGCCTGGGCGGCGGCGGCGTCCGGCGTATCGGTCGATGCGACGCGGCCTTCGACCCGCGCTTCGATCGTCACGCGGCAATGAACCGGTTTTTGCAGGCCGCCGCGCGTGATCCGGCGCAGCGCGAAGTCGAGCGTGCTTGCGTCGATCTCGGCCAGATAGGCGCGCCGGTCGATCCCCATCGGGCGTGCGACATCGGGCCAGCAATGCGCGGTTTCGTCGAAATCGCCGTTGCTGGCCACGCGCAACGCGCCGTCGACCACCCGATAGAATTCGTAGGCTTGGCAGCGCAAGCTGCCTTCGCGCATCTCGGCGAAACGCAAACCCGTGACATGCGGGACGGCGCGCGATACGCCGCCATTCGTCCGATCGAAGGTCACGTTGCCGATGCGCAGATTCGCGGGCTCGGCGCGCGGCAGCACGATGCCGGGATAGGCGCTGCGCGTTTCCAGCAGCGCCTTGGCGACCGCCGCGATCGGTTTGCCGGCTTCCTGCGATTTGTTGATCGCATCGGCCAGCGTGTCGCACGGGCTTTGCGTTTGTGCGGCGGCGTTGGCGGCGAAGACGACGCTAATTACGGCGGAAAGAATACGTCGCATCGAGGCGCTCTTTGAGATACGCGGCACCGGTCGTGTCGGGATAGCGCGCGGGTTCCCCCGGCAAACAGACGACCGGCGCATCGGCGTTGGGGTCGAGGAAATAGGCGACCGACCAGCGCTCGCGCCCCGAGCGGTTGACCACGCGATGCGGCGTGGAGACGTAAACGTCGTTCGACCAGCGCATCAGGCAATCGCCGATATTGCACACGAAGCTGTCGGCGACCGGCGTGGCCGCGATCCATTCGCCCGAGCGCGCGCGCACTTCCAACCCGCCGACTTGGTCCTGCCACAGGATCGTGACATTGCCGTAATCGGTGTGCGGGGCGGCCCCGTATTGGCGCCCGTCGAAGGCGCCCGGATGCGGCGGATAGTGCAGCAGGCGCAACGTCGCCAGCGGCTTGTCGATTTTGTCGGCGAAGAAATCCTCGTCCAACCCCAGATCGCGCGCGAAGGCGCGATGCAAGTCTTGGCCGAGATCGAGCATCGCGTCGAAATAATTCAGCAGCGCCGGGCGGAAATCATGCGGCGTCGCGGGCCATTGATTGGGCCCATGGAACGGCTTGCCCGCCAACAGGTCCGGATCGTCCGGCGCCAATTCGCGGCCCATATTGAAGGCTTCCTTGGCGTCGCCGGGCCGGTTGGGATCGAGCGCTTCGCTTTCGAACGGCACATAGCCGCGATTATGCTGCGAATGGGTAATCGAGGTTTTGGCCTTCTCCTCGGCCGGCAATTTGAAGAATTCGCGCCCCGCCCCCAGCATCGCGTCGCGGATCAGTGCTGGCACGCCGTGATTGACGACGTAGAAGAAGCCGGTCCCCCGGCACGCCGCCCCGATTTCGGCGGCGACGCGCGCCGGGTCGCTGCCGTCGCGCAAGGGGCCCAAATCGATGATCGGAATTTCACCCGGTTTGGGCGCACGCGCGGCTTCGGTCATACGGGCATGACTTGCATTATCTAGGCCGCAAACCGCCGGTCAGCGCGTGCATGAAGATCGCGGCGGTCGCGGCGACGTTGAGCGATTGCACACGGCCGGAGCCGGGCAGCATCGCCACCTTCTCGCACGCCGCCAGCGTTTCGGCACTCAAGCCCCGCTCCTCGTTGCCAAGCACCAAGCAGACGGGCTTGGGCGCCTTGGCGAGTTCGGCGACCGGCAAGGGCGATGCGCCGTCCAGCGCCGTGCCGACGACCACATAAAAATCGCGCAGGCGGCGCAGCACGTCGGGCAAACGATGGATGCGATAGAGATCGACCCAGACGAGCCCGCCTTCGGAGACGCGATAGGCCGCTTCCGATGGACCCGCCTGGTCCTGGCGATCGGAAATCGCCAGATGCGGCAGGCCGAAAAACGCCGCCGTGCGCGCGATGGCGCCGAGATTATGCGGATTGCCGATCCCGTCGAGGATGATCAGCGGATGCCATTTGCGCGCCCAGGCCTGGGCTTGGCCCAAATCGAAGGACTTGGCCGGGCGCGGCGCGGTCTCCGCGACGATGCCGCCATTGAGCGCGGTGCCCGCCATCTTGTCGAGCGCACCCTGCGGCACGATGCGATGGGGAATGTCGCGCGCGTTGGCCTCGCGCAGCATGTCGCTGGCCGCTTGCGCCATTTCGGGCGCCACGATCAGGCGCTTCACCGCTTGCGGATCGCGCAGGAACAAGGCTTCGACCGCCGGCAGACCGGCGATGCGCAGGATATCGCGCCGATGCGGGGCGCCCTTGTCGCTCGAAGCGTTCGGCCGGCCGCCGTCGCGGCCTTGCGGCGCACCGTGCGATTTGGGGCCACGAAACGGCGGGCGTCGTTTGGGGTGAGGTTTTCCGGTCACGGCGCCCGGCATAGCGCATCCGCCCCCCTTCCCGCCAGCCCCGAACGTTGCACGAAACGCCGCACGGGCCTATTTTGCTCGGCTTTCCGCGTAGTCGAAGGAATTCAGGGCAATGGACGGGTCGAAGGGTAAGCCGGAGGTGGATCTGGAACGTATGCGCCATTCGTGCGCGCATGTGCTGGCCGCCGCCGTCACGAAGCTTTATCCGCAAGCGAAGCTGGGCGTGGGCCCGGCGATCGCCGATGGTTTCTATTACGACATCCACACGCCCACGCCGCTGACTAGCGAAGACCTGCCGGCCATCGAAGCCGAGATGCGCCGCATCCGCGAGCGCAAGCTGCCTTTCGTGCGCGAGGAAGTGGCGATCGACGACGCGATCGGGTTCATGAAGTCGACGAACCAGGACTACAAGGTCGAGTTGCTCGACCTTCTGAAGTCGCGCGGTTCGACGGCCGCCAAGGGTCTCGACGATCCCAATCTGTTCGAGAACCCGGCCGCGGGCGTGTCGAGCGTGTCGCTCTACAAGCTCGGCGAGTTCGTCGATCTGTGCCGGGGCCCGCATGTCGAGCATTCGGGCCAAGTGGGTGCCTTCCGTTTGATGCGCGTGGCCGGCGCCTATTGGCGCGGCGACAACCGCAACCCGCAGCTCACGCGCGTTTACGGCACGACCTGGGCGAACGAGGCCGATCTCAAGGCCTATCTGTTCCGCTTGGAAGAGGCCGAGAAGCGCGACCATCGCAAGCTGGGCGTGTCGATGGGCTTGTTCCACATTCAGGAAGAAGCGCCCGGCACGGTGTTCTGGCATCCCAAAGGCTGGACGCTGTTCCGCACGATCGAGCGTTACATGCGCACGAAGCTCGAAGACGACGGCTATGTCGAGGTGAAGACGCCGCAGCTCGTCGATCGCGTGTTCTGGGAAAAATCCGGCCACTGGGAGAATTATCGCGACGCGATGTTCGTGGCCAAGCCCGGCAAGGAAGGCGAAGAGGAAGACCGACTCTACGCCATCAAGCCGATGAGCTGCCCCGGTGCCGTGCAGATTTTCCGCCACGGTCAGCGTTCCTATAAGGACCTGCCGCTGCGCATGGCGGAATTCGGCGCATGCCATCGCTACGAGCCGTCGGGCGCGTTGCACGGCATCATGCGTGTGCGCGCCTTCACGCAGGACGACGCGCATATCTTCTGCACCGAGGATCAGATCCCGGCGGAGTCGCAAAAGTTCTGCGACCTGCTGCGCGACATCTATAAGGATTTCGGCTTCTCGGATCTGCTCGTCAAATTCTCCGACCGGCCCGAGCAGCGCGCGGGGTCGGACGAGATTTGGGACAAGGCGGAAAGCGCCCTCGAAAAAGGTTCGACCGCCGCCGGTCTCGCCACGACGCGCAATCCGGGCGAAGGCGCGTTCTACGGGCCGAAGCTCGAATTCGTGCTGCGCGACGCGATCGGCCGCGATTGGCAATGCGGCACGTTGCAGGTCGATTTCGTGCTGCCCGAACGCCTCGACGCTTCGTATATCGGCGAGGACGGTGCGAAACATCGCCCGGTGATGCTCCACCGCGCGATCCTGGGCTCGTTCGAACGCTTCATCGGTATCCTGATCGAGAACTACGCCGGCCGCTTGCCGACCTGGCTGTCGCCGATCCAGGCGCGGATGATTCCGATCGCCGATCGCCATGTCGATTTCGCCAAGGACGTCGCGCGCCGTTTGGCGCATATGCAGCTGCCCAACGGCGAAGGCGGCGTACGCATCGATATCGACGCATCGACCGAGCGCATGCAGAAGAAGATCCGCAACGCGCAGATCGATCAGATCCCCTACATGCTGGTGATCGGCGACAAGGAAGCCGAAGCGGGCAAGGTCGCGCTGCGCTTGCGCTCCGGCAAGGATCTGGGCGCGGTCACGGTCGAGGAAGCGTTCGAGCGCATCGCCGCCGAAGTCGGCACGCGCGCGGATATTCCGGTCGTCTGACCTAGCAGACGCCGAACCACGCGAAGGCGCCGTAGCACGCCCCGGACAGTTTGTTCAGGGCGAGGAAGACGATCGCGTCGAGCAGCGTGAGGGCGAGCAGCAATGGCACGGCGTAGCGCCACAGCGGCACGGCGAGCGCACGCCAGGTGCGCTTGGCGGCGGGAATCGTTTTGCCGTAGACGCTCATAGATACGTGCCCGCGAGTTCGAAGGGCGTGGCCCCCGTGCCGAGCTTGAAGCGCGCGAGGCCGGCACTGCGTTCTGTTTCGACGACGCCGAGATCGAGCGTGCGCACGCCCGATTCTTTCAACGCCAGCGCCGCGCGCCACAACACGAGATTGGCGGCGTTGCGCTTGCGCCCGGCATCGGACGACGACGCGACGTAATAGGTCGCGTCGCGCCCGTGGCGCAGGAACAACGCCCCCGCCACCGGCTCGCGCTTGTCCAGCGCCACCGCGACCAAGCATTCGCGCGCGGCTTTGAGTTCGGCAAGCCGCGACACGAACGAAGCGGGCGGCGCTTCGAAGCCCTTTTTCGCGCGCAACGCATCGGCCTGTTCGATCACCCAATCCACCCATTTGCCGCGCGGCGCCAATTCGATCCGCAGATTGGAACGCTCCGCCACGGCCAAGCGATTGCGCCATTTTTGTTTCATGCGCGCGCGCAAGCCGGCTTCGTCAGCGTCGTCGAGCCGCCACAGCGCCATCGTCGGCCCGGTATGCACGCGCGCATGGCCCAACCAGCGCGCGGCGTTGGCGGGCTCGGCCGCGATTTCCGGGCCCAACAACCTTGCCGCGAAGGGCCATCCGGGTAGCGTCTTGGCGAACATTTCGGCGGCACGCCCATCGCCGACCGGCCCGCGCAACCCTAGCCAGATTTCGAAGAAACCGAGCCACCGGCGCCCGATCGCCTGCAAACAGGCGACGGGCGCGCCGTCGTCGGCCATCGCCACGAAGCGCCGCACGTCGCGCCCCTGCCAACGCGCCGCGAGGCCGTATTCCCAATCCTGCTGCAGCGGGAAAAAGGACATACGCACGGCAGTGTCGAACCAGGTTTGCCGGTCGGGATCGGCGATAATTTTCATGACAGCGGAAATTTTTCCGGAATGACAATGGCAACCGTAACACGCAGCGGCATAGAGTGTCGTGTCGCCGCAATATTTGCGTCGATTTTTGCATTCCTCCGGACGCGATGCACGACCTCACGCCAACCGCCGTACCGGACGCCGCTGCGCAGCTTCCCGACACCCCGCGCAAACCGGACGACAATCGCCATTTCGTTTTCGTCCATCGCGTGTTCGCGGCACCCGGCGCCGTATTCAAGCTCGACGCGAATACGGGCGAGCCCGTGCTGGCGCTCGATTTAGGCAATGTCAAAGCCTGCCTGCCCTTTCCGGCGTTGATCAAAGCGTTCGAGATCGCGCCCGATTCGCCCGATTCGCGCCAGCTCGACGCGGTGGCCAAAGGCTTGCGCCATGTGCGCCGGATCGCGCCCGGCGATTCGATTCCCGCCGAATTGCTCGATGGCTCGGCGTCGTGGAAAGTCGAGGCGCATCACGTCGCCGCCGCGCGCGGCAAATTATTCGCGGGCTTGCTCGCCGCCCTGGGCAAGCGCCCGAACGCGAAAACGCCGCGCGACTACGCGGTCTTGGCCGAAAACGCGTCGCTGCTGCCCGAACTGGCCGACGGCTACAAACTGCTGGCGGGAAAAATGGGCCTCGACGCCAAACTCGCGGGCGACGCGGAGGCGATCGTCGAAGCGCTGGCGGAGGAATTCGCCTATATCGAGGCCTTACGCGAGCGCGTGGGTTCGACGCGCGCACTCGTCGATACGCTGGGCAACCTGCGCGACGCCTATCGCCGCGACCGATCGACGCTGGATCAAATCGCGCGCATCGTGCAATTGCTCGAACGGCCGATCGCCGCCTATGAGCGCCGGTTGCATCTGCTCGACCTCAAAATCGCCGATACGATCGACGCCGTGCTGAACATGACCCAGCGCATCGCCCTGGCGCGCGAGGTCCGCGACCGGCTGCATGCCGAAACGATGCGCTGGGACGATCTGCTGGCGCTGTGGATTGGCGGGGTGTCGGCGCGCGGCCAACGCGCCCGGATCGACGAAACCTATCGCTTCGCGGCCCGACATTTCCCCATCGCGTCCGATTGGAACGCCGCCTGATGCGGATTCTTTAAGACGAGATTCATTTTCAAGGCGCAGACTCCGGCTCGTCATCAGGAGCCAGGAATGCCGGCCGTTTCGATCGCCGATGAAACCGATGCGACGACGCCCGAAGCGGGGTTGAACCGCGCGCCCAAAACCGCCGCGGCACCGCGCCGTTTCGAGTTCGAGCACAAAGTATTCGCCGCCCCCAAAGCGGCGTTCGAACGCGACGGCTCGACGCAAGAACCGGTGTTCAGCGTCGATCTGGGCGATCTGCGCGCGGCGATGAGCATCGACGCCGTGCGCGAGTACTTCAAAATCCCGGCCGATTCCGCCGACGGCAAGTTGCTGGCGGAAATTCCCAACGCGCTGAAATACGTGCCGGCGATCCATCCCGGCGACGCGATCCCGTCGGAACTGATCGACGGCACGGCGTCGTGGAAGGTGGAGAAGCATCACCTCGAAACCGCGCATGGCCGTATCGCCGCCGGCTTGCTCGCCTGGATCGGTGAAGGCACGAAAGCGGAAAGCGCCGTCGAGTTCGCGGCGATGGCGAGCGACCCGGCCGTCAAAACGAAAGTGCAGGCGGCGTTCTCCAAACTCGCGCAGCGCATGGGCCTGCCGGAGGAACGCAAAAGCGAGGTCGTCGACTCGGTCGAGCGGCTGGCCACCGAGCTTTCGTATATCGAGGCGTTGCGCGAGAAGGTCGGCCAGATGCGCCGCCTGATCGATTTGTTCCGCCGCCTGCAGACCGGTTACAAGCGCGAGCGTGGCATCGCCGACAGCCTCGCGCGGGTCGTGCAATTGCTCGACAAGCCGGTGCGCCGCTACGAGCAACGTCTGGACGAGGTCGACGCGCAGACCGGCGAGACGGCGAACACGATCCTCAATCTCGGCCGCCAGATTATCTTTGTCCGCCAGGCGCGCGACTGGCTGCATGGCGAAACCATGCGCTGGGACTCGCTGCTCGGCGCCTGGTCGGGCGAAACGATCGAACGCAATCCCGCACAGCAGCGCAAAGTCGGCGACACCTATCGCTTCGCCGCGCGTTATTTCCCCGTCGACGAGGCGTGGGCGAGCGGTTGAGGCGGGGCGTACGCCAAGGCATAGTCCCGGGCGGAACAGCCGCTTCATGCAAACGCCCTCGACGCCCCGCATAAAAGCCGTCACCGCCAAAGCGCGAAGCTGGCTCGCCATGGCCGCCGCATGCGCGTGCCTGTCGGTCGCCGTGGGCCTGGCGGCCATTCAACGCGGCAACGACACGCTGGAGGAGTTCGACGGCGCGGGTTTGGCGTCGATCTTCGGTTTGCAAATCGTCGCACGCGCCTATTCGCTGGAGGCGCTGGAAGCGTTGAACGGTGCCGCGACAAGCCGGATGGGTTTCGATTCCGCCGGCTATTCGTTACAGGCCGCGCGCGCGCGCGCCGCGTCGGCGTGGTCCGCGTATCGATCGGCGCTGACCCGGGTTTCCGGCCCCGAACGCGCCCTGGCGGGCGAGATCGACGTGCTGATCTTGCGGATGGAAGGGGCACTCGACCAAGCGGTGCTGATTCTGGGCACCGGCGATCGCGACGCGATCAGCGATTTCCTGCGCCGGGATGTGCGCTTGCGGGCCGTCCCGCTGGCCGTGGCGCTGGATCGCGCGGTCGAGTTGCGTCGTGCCCAGCTCGACGCGACGCTGGCCGACGCGCGGGCGATGCGCTTGGAATTCAGCGCGGCGCTGGCGCTGCTTTTGCTCGCGACCGGATTCGCGGGCTGGATGGCGCGCCGCGCGATGATCGAAGACGTCGAGAAGCCGCTGGGCGCGCTGGCCGCGAAAGCGGGCGAATTGCTGTTGTTGCCCCCGCCCGGGCGCGACGACGATGCGCGCACCCGCCTGGCGGCGGCCTACGCCGCGATGGGCGACGACGCCGCCGCGCGCGCGCGCGACGAACTGGCCGCCGCCGCCGCGCGGCGCGCGAAATCGTCCTACCTCGCCGCGATGCGCCAGCGCGTGCGCACGCCGCTGCATGCGCTGCTGGGCTTGGTCGAGATCGACGCGGCGACGCGCGCGCGCGGCGGTTCGCCCGCGGGTTTGCGCGATTTGCGCCGCACGGCGGAAAACCTGATGGCGGTCGTCGACGATCTGATCGACTTCGCGCGCATCGACGCGGCGTCGATGTCGGTCGATCTGCGCGCGACCGACGCCGGCGATTTGCTGGAGCGTGTGGCGCTCAATCTCGCCGGCCATGCCGACGCGAAAGGATTGACGCTGTCGTGCTTCGTCGATCCGGAGATCGTCGAGCGCTACAAGATCGATCCGCTGCGCGTGCGCCAGATCCTGTTCAATTTGATCGGCGACGCGATCGGGCGCGCGACGCAAGGCGGGGTGCATGCGCGCCTGTCGCTGGGCGATGGCGCGTTGATTTTCGCCGTCGCCGATTCCGGCCCGGCCTTGCCGCACGCGGCGATCGCGGCGTTGCTGGATTTGAGCGGCACGCAGAACAAGGATTTCGCCGCGCCGCCGGGCAGTCCCGGCCTGCCGGTTTGCCGGTTGTTGGCCGCGCGCATTGGCGGGCGATTGCGCGCGACCGCGCATGCCGACGGCACCACGAGTTTCGTGCTGGAATTGCCGGCCGAGCCCGCGGGCGGCGCGTTGCGGCCCTTGCCGCCGGGCAACGCGCTGGCCGGGTATCGCGTCGCGGTGCTGGGCGAAAGCGGGCCGACGCATGCGGCGGTCGCCGCTTATCTGATCGCGGCGGGTGCGACGCTCGTCACCGACCGGCGCGACGCCGATCTATGCGTCGCCTTGCCCGGCACCCATGATTTCGGCGGCGGGGCGGGCAAGCGCTTGCGGCTGCACATCGCCGCCCCGCTGATCGCCGACGACGACGCGGATGCGGGCGCCACGATTCTGCGCCGGGCCGCGATCGTCGCGGGCGCGATGCGCGCGCTCGGGCTCGCCAGCGCGCCGCAGGACGACGAAGACCCGGTGTTCCAAACGCCGCCCGCGGCTCCATCGCGCGAGGAAGCGTTGGCGCAAGGAAGGCTTATTCTGGCGATCGACGACGATCCGGTGACGCGCGACGTGCTGGTGCGCCGGCTGGAACTATCGGGCTATCGCGTCGATGCCGCGTCGTGCGGCGAAGAAGCCTGGACGATGTGGCGCGCGGCCCCCTATGGGCTGATCGTCGCGGAATTGCATTTGTCCGATCTTGACGCGCGCGCGCTGGCGGCGCGCATTCGCGCGGCCGAAGTCGAAACCGCGCGGCCGCGCACGCCGATCGTCGCCTTGTCGGCGACCGCCGATACCGACGAGATCGAGACCTGCCATGCGGCGGGTATGGACGCGCTGCTGGACAAGCCGCTCGCCTGGCGCGGCTTGGTCGAAGCCACACGGCGCCATTTGCGCGAAAAAGCGTGACGCGGGTTTAGACGCGGCGCGTGGGCGGGCCCAAGCGGCGCTTTTCGACCACGAAGCTGCGCGGCGCCGATGCGGCCGGACGCGGGGCACGCGGCGCCGAAGCGTAAAGCGGGCGCGGCGGCGCTTCCAATTCCGAGGTGTCGAAACCGCCGGCACGGGGGGCACGCGCGGCGCGCACGGCCGGGGCTTCGCCATCGCCGAAGCTGGGCGGCGCGAAATTGCCGGGACCCATCAATTTGCGCGGCGCGGGGCCCGCGCGGCGGCGCGCCGGACGCGCGGCCTTGGTCTTGGGCTTCACGTCGGCCAGGCGCACTTCGATGCGCCGTTCCGAAACCGTGCTGCCGTCCAATGCCTCGATCGCGGCCTTGCAATGCTTTTCATGCGCCATGGTGACGAAGCCATAGCCGATCGCCTTGCCCGAGGCGGGATCGGTCGGCACCGAGGCTTCGATCACGATTCCGTAGCTGTCGAACAAATCGGCCAGCCGTTCGGCGGTAAAGTCGAACGGCACGTTCCCGACGAAAAGCCGCGTGTTGTACAGCTTCGGTTGCGGGAGGGGGGACTTGTCCATAACGCTTGGTTTCTTTCAGGAACGCGGTAACCCGATAACGGGGCCGCTTTTGATTTGTAAATTCAACGCCACGTGCATTTTTCCATAATTGGCGCCGGGAAGACCCGTGCCATTCGCGCATAGCGGCACGCCGGATTTCGATGCCGCCTTGCGGAGACAACGCAAAGTTAGAGAAAGAATGTGCAAAACCCGTGACAGGTCCGGGGCGCGGGCAAGGTAATCCGCCCTGCCCGTCACCTGAGCCCGCAACCGGAATTCTTCAGGCGGCGATGTCGAGCAGCTGGCCGCGACCGGATGCCGCAGGCGGCGGGGGCGTGGCCGAACCGCCCGACGCGGTCTGCGAAACGCTGTTCGACTGGATGGACTGGCCGCCGACCGACGACTGCGCGCCCGAGGCCGAGGCGGCACCCGCAGCACCCGAGGCCGCAGCGGTGGCGGTCGTGCCGGTTTCGCCTTCGCCGCCGGCTTGCGCGCCGCCGCCCGAAGACCGCAGCGCGGTGAGATCGGCGTAGCTGTTCGAGGCGGACGAGATGCTCAGCGACATGTTCTTGGCTCCAACGCGGATTGATTCGTTGCGATGACGTCATTACGCATGCGTGGGCTTAACGCCGAATGAAAGACGCGCGCGACTTGGACATGGCCCGCATGCGCCCCACGCGACGTTCGGGCTTTGCCGAAAATCCGCGACGAAAGCCGATAAAATCCCGTCGCAATATGCGACGCTCTCGACCCCAGGGAGGATCAAATGTCCGCAACGAGTTTCACCGATGCCCGTGCCGATCTTGCCTGCGCGCTGCGTTGGGCCGCGCGCCTCGGCCTCAACGAAGGGACCTGCAATCATTTCAGCCTTCAGGTCGCCGAGGACCGCTTTCTGGTGAATCCCTGGGGCCCGCATTGGCGGGAAATGAAAGCCTCCGACCTGCTGCTGATCGACGGCACGGGCAAGGTGCTGGAAGGTGCTTGGCCGCTGGAGGAAACGGCGCTGCATATCCACACGCGCATCCATTTGCGCCATCCGCATGCGACCGCCGTGTTCCACACGCATATGCCTTACGCGACGGCGCTCTGTTCGATCGAGAACGGGCGCTTGGAACCGTGCGTGCAGACGGCGCTGAAATTCTATGGCCGCATCGCCTATGACGACGATTACAACGGCCTGGCCTGCGACGCCGCCGAAGGCGATCGGATGGCCGCGAAGATGGACGGCAAGCCCGTGCTGTTCCTCGCCAATCACGGCGTGATCGTCACGGCGCCCGATGTGGCGCAAGCCTTCGACCGGCTTTACTACCTCGAGCGCGCGGCGCAAGCGCAAGTGCTGGCGATGTCGACCGGGCGGCCCTTGAAGCTCGTGCCGGGGCAAATCGCCGAGCGCACGGTGCGCGAAATGGATGCGGGCAACGCGGCCTATGCGCGCGTGCATTTCGCGGCGCTGGCCCGCATGCTCGCGCGCGAGGAACCCGAATATCTCGGCTAAGCCGTCTTGAATTCGCGGACCATCGCTTTGAGACGCGACGGGGCCGCGATCGTCAAACCGCCGCCTTCCTTCACCACGATGTTCTTGCGCGCAAGCTCCGAAAAAACCCGCGCCACCGTTTCGCGCGTCGTCGAAACGCGCGCGGCGATATCGCCATGCACGGGGATCGGCTTGATGACGAGCTTGCCCGAGACCGGTTTGGCGAGGCGCAGGATTTCGGCGTAGACGCGGTTATGCGCACCCAGCGTCGAGAGATCGAGAATGCGCGTCGTGGCGACGCGCACCATCGCCGCCATCCGGCGCAGCAAGGCGAGCGTGGCGGCGGGGGCGGTCACCGCGACGTCGAGAAGAACCTGGCGCGGCAGAATGGCGCAGAGCGTTTGCTCCAACGCTTCGACCGAAGCCGAACGCGGGCCGCCATCGATCGCCGCGAGTTCGCCCACGCAGCCGCCCGGCCCCATTTCGTCGAACGCCACTTCGCGGCCCGATTCCGAATGGATGACCACGCGCACCGATCCCGCCACGACGAAATACACGTCCGTCTCCGGCGCTTCGCGGTCGATGACGCTCGCCCCCTTCGGAAACTCGCGCCAGCGGCAGCGCGCTTCGATCGCGGCGCGCTGGGCGGCCGTCAACGCCGCGAACAGGTCGATTTTCGCCAGACTGCGCGCCGCACCGGTCGGACCGGATTTACCCTTCGCCATGGTGCCTTACCTTTGTTCCGGGGAAGATTGCCGCTCCACCGGGCGATGGCTATAGTCGCAAGCCGTTTATTGCGCTGCAATACCAGACGGGATTGGACCCGAAGATGAGTACGAACGACGAGCTGCACGGGCTTTACTTCGAGGATCTCCATGTCGGCCAAACCGCCGTCTATGCGCGCACGCTGACCGAGACGGATATCGTGCTGTTCGCGGGCGTGACGGGCGACAACAACCCGGTCCATATCAACGAAGTCTTCGCCAAGGAAACGCCGTTCTCGGGCCGTATCGCGCACGGCATGCTGACCGCGTCGTTCATCTCGACCGTACTGGGCACCAAATTGCCGGGGCCGGGCGCGATCTATCTGTCGCAATCGGTGCGCTTCAAGGCGCCGGTGCGCGCGGGCGACACGCTGGTCGCGCGCGCCACGGTCAAGGAACTCGTGCCGGAAAAGCGCCGCTGCACGCTGACCACCACGATCAGCGTCGACGACAAGACGGTGGTCGAGGGCGAAGCCGTCGTCCTGGTCGCGAACAAACCCGCCGCCGGCTGAACGAACGGATCGCCATGCGCCTTTATCGCGATTGGAATTCGCTGCCGGCAGCGGCGCGTGGCGCCGTCGCCGCCATCGGCAATTTCGACGGCGTGCATCGCGGCCATGCGGCGGTGATCGGCGAAGCGGTTGCGCGCGCGCGCCAGGCCGGGCGCCCCGCCGCGATCGTGACGTTCGAGCCGCATCCGCGGCGCTTCTTCAAACCCGATCTGCCGCCGTTTCTGCTGGCGAGCCCGCATTTGAAGATCGACGCGCTGCGCGATCTGGGCGTGGATCTGTGTTTCGTACTGCGCTTCGACAAGCGCCTGTCGTCGATGACCGCCGACGCCTTCGCGGGCGAGGTGCTGGCGAAGGGCTTGGGCCTTGCGTGCGTCGTCGCCGGCTACGATTTCGTGTTCGGCAAAGGGCGCGGCGGCAATGCCGATACGCTGATCGCCGATATGCGCGCGCATGGGGCCGACGCCGCCATCGTGCCGGCCGCGCGCGACGACAGCGGCGGGGAATTGCTCGTCTTCTCCTCCACCGCCGTGCGCGAAGCGTTGAAGGGGGGCGATCCCAAAACCGCCGCGCGCATTCTGGGCCGCAACTTCGCCATCGACGGGCGCGTGCGCAAAGGCGACCAGCGCGGCCGCACGATCGGCTTTCCCACGGCGAATATCGCGCTGGGGCCGTATATGCCGCCCAAGCTCGGCGTCTACGCCGTGCGGGTAAAGGGCGCCGCCGCAGGCCCCGTGAACGGTGTGGCCAATATCGGTATCCGGCCGACGGCGGGGGGCGATCCCGCCCCGCGCTTGGAAGCGCATCTGTTCGATTTCGCCGGCGATCTTTACGGCAAGCGCCTGATCGTCGAGTTGGTCGATTTCGTGCGCGAGGAGCGCAAATTCGAGTCCTTCGACGCGCTCAAAACCCAGATCGCGCGCGACGCCGAAACGGCGCGGGCGATTTTGGCCAGCACGTGACCCAGCATCTTGTGTTTGCACCCGAAATCGGGCGCATAATGCTGGGTATGCGCGGCGGGGGAATAGGCCCGCACCGCCGGTGTTCACCGAATATGCGAAGGCCCCCACTTTGAGCGACACGAGCGACAAGGACGCGCAAGCCCGCAGCGACGCCATCGTCGCTTGCCTGCCGCGTCTGCGCCGCTATGCGCGCGCCTTGGCGGGATCGCGCGGCCAAGCCGACGACCTGGTCCACGACACGATCGCGCGTGCACTGGATCGCTGGCATTTGTGGCGCGAAGGCGGCGATCTGCGCGCCTGGCTGTTCGCGATCATGCACAACATCAACGCGAACCAGGCGCGCAAGAAGGCGCGCTCGCCGGTGACGCTCGACTACGACGATTTGCGCGACGGCACGCAAGCCGATCAGCACGACAGATTAGCGGCGCGCGAAATCCTGGATCGCGTCGCGATGCTGGGCGAAGACCAACGCGCGGTGGTGCTGCTCGTGGGGCTGGAAGGCCTCGCTTACGAGGACGCCGCGAAAATCCTGGACGTGCCCGTGGGAACGGTCATGTCGCGTTTGTCGCGCGCCCGTGCGCGGTTACGCGAGGACGTTCCGCGCGCGCGGCTGAAGGTGATAAAATGACCGATAAGATGGAAGACAAATTGCTGCGCTATGTGGACGGGCGTTTGACCCCGGCCGAACACGCGGAGGTGGATGCCTGGCTCGCCGCCGATCCCGCCTTGGCGCAGCGCGTACGCGCGGATCTGGCCGATATCGTCGCGTTGCGCGGCGCCACGGCCCATGTGCTGGAGGAGGAAATTCCCCAGCATCTGATCGCCGCCGCGCGCGCCCGCCCGCAAGCCAAGCGCCGCTTCCCCGTCGCGATCGCGGCCAGTGCGGCGATGCTGGCGATCGGCTTGGGGCTGGGCTTCACGCTGGCGCGCGAATTCGCCGCCCCGCCCGCCCCCGCCGCCGCCACGAACGCGGCCGATACGATCATGGCCGATATCCCGCCGCCCGCGGTCGCCGCACACCGGCTTTACGTCGCCGAAGTGCGCCACCCGGTCGAAGTCCCGGCGAGCGAGGAAGAACATCTGGTCAATTGGCTGTCTCGGCGCTTGGGCACGAAGCTGATCGTGCCGCGTCTGGATACCTATGGCTTCACGCTGGTCGGCGGGCGATTGCTGCCGGGCGGTGCAGGCCCGGCCGCGCAATTCATGTACGAAACGCGCGACGGCAAACGCCTGACGCTTTACGTGTGCAGCGAATCCGAAGCGCGCCAGACGTCGTTCCGCTTCCAGGAAACCAACGGCGTGTCGATGTTCTACTGGCAGGAAGGCAAATTCGGTTACGCGCTGCTGTCGGAATCCTCGCGCGATACGCTGTTGCCGGTCGCCAAGCGCGTCTACGCCACGCTGATCGAAGATCGCAAGGATTGACGCGAGCGGGATTGTACAATCCCCGCGCTTGATGCGAAGTTCGCGCCCGTGATGGAAACCGGCGCGCATTCAGCACAATTGCCGTTCCTGCGCGAGGCGCTCGTCTTCCTCGTCGCGGCGGGAATCATCGTGCCGGCCTTGCGCGCGTTGCGCGTGCCCGCCGCGATCGGCTTCCTTGCGGCGGGCATCGCGGTCGGGCCGTTCGGCATCGGGCGCTGGGCCGAGGCGTTTCCGCCGCTGGCGCACGCGACGATCGGCGATCCCGCGACGGTGCGCACGATCGCCGAGCTCGGCATCGTGTTCCTGATGTTCACGATCGGGCTGGAGCTTTCGTTGCGCCGCTTGTGGACGATGCGCGCGGCGGTCGCCGGCTGGGGCGGCGCGCAGATCGCGCTTTGCGGCGTCGCGATCGGCGCGGTCGCGTGGAGCTACGGCAACGGCCTTGCCGCGATTCTCGCGATCGGCGTGGCGCTGGCCTTTTCCTCGACCGCGATGGTGATGCACACGCTGTCCGAGCGCGGTCAGACGGGCGCGCCGATCGGCCGGTTCTGTTTCGCGATCCTGCTCGCCCAAGATCTCGCCGTCGTGCCGATACTGGTGGCGCTGGAACGCGCGGCGGGCGGTGCGGGCGAGCCGTGGCTCGCGGCGGCGATTTCCTTCGCGGCGGCGGCGGGCATCGTCGCGGCCGGACGCTGGTTGCTGCGGCCGCTTTTCGCGCGCGCCGCCGCAACCCGCGCGCGCGAAGCCTTTCTGGCGATCACGCTGTTGACCGCGATGGGAGCCGCCGCAGGGACCGGCTGGGCCGGCTTATCCCCCGCCTTGGGCGCATTCCTGGCGGGCGTGATGCTGGGCGAAAGCGAGTACCGGCATGAAATCGAAATCGATATCGAGCCGATCAAAGGCCTGTTGATGGGCTTGTTCTTCATGTCGGTCGGAATCGGCATCGACTTCGCGCTGATCGCGCGTTGGCCGCTGGCGATTCCGCTGTCGGTCGCGGGGCTGATCGCGTTGAAGACCGCGATCGTGTTCGCGCTGGCGCGCGGCGCCGGATTGCCGCATGCGCGCGCGCTGCATGCCGGCCTGCTGATGGGGCCGGCGGGCGAATTCGCCTTCGTCGTGCTGGGAGCGGCGATCTTCGCGGGCGCGCTCGACGCCGAAATCGGCCGCTTCATGCTGCTGGTCGCGACGTTGTCCATGGCCGCCTTGCCGGCCTTGGACGCGCTGGGCCGCGCGATGCGCGCCGCCCCCGCCATCGCCGACGGCCCCGCCGACGGCGCACCGGAAGGCCACACGATCGTGTTGGGATTCGGGCGCGTGGGCCGCGTCGTCGCGCGCGCGCTCGACGAACAGGAAATCGCCTGGACCGCGATCGACGCCGATCCCGCCGCGTTCGCGCGCGCCGACGCGCCCAAAGGCCGCTTGATCTTCGGCGATGCGACGCGCGCCGCGATGCTGCGCAAAGCGGGTGCCGATTCCGCCGCCGCCGTGGTCGTGACGATCGACGATGCCCACGCTGCGTCGCGCGCGGCACGCACGGTGCGTCAATACTGGCCGAAATTGCCGGTGCTGGCCCGCGCGCGCGATACCGCGCATGCGCTGGAATTGCGCGCGTTGAACGTGGCCGATCCCGTGCCCGAAGCGATCGAATCGGGATTGGCGCTGGCCCGTCAAACGCTCGACCAATTGGGCCTGCCGCGCGAAACGGCGCTGCATCGGATCGAAACGCGCCGCGCGGCGGAATTCGCCCGCGCGCAAGCCGCACCCGATTGACAGCCGCACCCGCCCCATGCCCCACTCCGGGGCTTCGGGGGAGGAGCTAAGCCTTGGCGGATAATCGGCTTTCGGGTGCGGAAACGTTCGTAAAGATTTTGTCGGCGAATGGCGTCGATACGGTGTTCGGTCTTTGCGGCGACACGTCCTTGCCGCTTTACGACGCGCTCGCGCGCTTGGGCGGGCCCGGCGGTCACGGCATTCGCCATATCCTGACCCGCGACGAACGCTCGGCCGGTTACATGGCCGATACCTATGCGCGCGTGACCGGCAAGGTCGGCGTGTGCGAAGGCCCGTCGGGCGGCGGCGCCACCTATATTCTCCCGGCCGTCGCCGAAGCGAATGAAAGCTCGGTCGCGATGCTGGCCGTCACCACCGATATTTCGGTGTCGAGCCGGGGCAAATACACGCTGACCGAACTCGATCAAGAAGCCTTGTTCCGTCCCGTGTCGAAATGGAACAAGGTCATCGACCGCGCGGCCGATATCCCGAACATCCTGCGCCGCGCGTTTCGCGAGGCGACGACGGGCCGGCCCGGTGCGGTGCATCTGGGCTTGCCCTACGACGTGCAGAAGGACGCGCTGGACGAAGCCGATGTTCAGGGCGATGCGCGTTACGGCGTATTCCCCGCCTCGCGCGTCGGACCCGATCCCGCCGACGTCAAGAAATGCGCCGAAGCGCTCGCCAAAGCCGTGCGGCCCGTGTGCATCGTCGGCGGCGGCGTGGTGATTTCGAACGCGCATGACGAGCTCGCGCGCGTGGCCGAGATGCTGGGAATGCCGGTCGCGACGACGATTTCGGGCCAAGGCGCCTTGCCGGACTCGCATCCGTTGAGCGTGGGCGTCGTCGGTTCCAACGGCGGCACGTTGCCCACGCGCGCGTTGGTGGAGGGCGCCGATCTCGTTTTCTTCGTCGGCTGCCGGGCGGGCTCCGTCACCACCGAACGCTGGCGCTTCCCGGCGAAGGGGACACGCATCGTCCATCTCGACATCGATCCCGGCGTGATCGGCGCGATCTACCCGACCGAAGCGGCGATGATCGGCGATGCGAAGCTCGGCCTCGCCGCGTTGGCGGGCGAACTCGCCAAACTTTCGCGCGCACCCGATCTGGGCGCGCCGGGCCGTGTGGCGCAAACGCGGCTGGAGCGCGAAGCGGCGTTCCGAGCACTTGCCCAATCGGACGATTCACCGATCAAGCCCGAGCGTTTGGTCGCGACGATGGCGAGCTTGCTGCCCGAGGACGCGGTGATCGTCGCTGATCCCGGCACGCCCTGCCCGTATTTCTCGGCCTTCTACCCTAAGCGCCGTGCCGGGCGCTGGTTCGTGTCGAACCGCGCGCATGGCGCCTTGGGCTATTCGCTGCCCGCCGTCGTCGGGGCCGCGATCGGAAGGCCGCAAAGCAAATGCGTCGCCGTGATGGGCGACGGGAGTTTCGGTTTCGCCTGCGGCGAGATGGAAACCATCGCGCGCTTGAACCTGCCCGTGACGCTCGTCGTCGTGTCCAACGCCGTCTATGGCTGGATCAAGGCGGGGCAGCGTTCGGGCTATGGCGCGCGTTATTTCTCCGTCGACTTCCAGCGCACCGATCACGCGCGCGTCGCCGAAGCCTTCGGGCTGAAGGCGTGGCGCGTCGAGGATCCGGCCGCGTTGAAGCCCGCCTTGAAGGCGGCGTTCGAACATGGCGGCCCGACTTTGGTCGACGTCGTCTGCCAACCCCTCCACGAAGCAAAGGCACCGGTGAGCGAATGGGTAGCGTAAATATCACGCCGAAACGCGCGGTCGATCTGGTCGCAGCGATCGCGATGGCAAGCGGCTCGCCGGAATCCGAAGCGCGGGGCCTCGGCGAAAATCTCGTCGACGCCAATCTGACGGGCCACGACTCGCATGGCGTGTCGATGCTGCCGCTTTATATCGACATGGTGCGCGCGGGCACGATGAACGTAGGTGCCAAGCCCACGATTGTCGCGGAAACGGCGGCCACACTCGTGGTCGAAGGCAATCGCGGCTACGGCCAGACGATCATGGCGCAGGCGACCGACATGCTGTGCGCCAAGGCCAAGAAATCGGGTGCGGCCGTTCTCGCCTTGCGCGAAACGCATCATATCGGGCGCATCGGCGCCTGGGCGGAGCGTTGCGCGGCACAAGGCCTCGCCTCGATCTTCCTGGTCGACGTCGTGGCGGTCGATGCGAAGGTCGCCCCGCATAACGGGCGCGATGCGCGGCTCGGCACCAATCCGATTTGCTTGGGCTTTCCGCGCAAGGGTAAGCCGCCGATCGTCGCCGATATGGCGACGAGCCGCGTGGCCGTGGGCAAGATCCGCGTCTCGCTCAACAAGGGCGAGCGGATCGCCGAAGGCCTGATCATCGACGCCGAAGGCAAGCCCAGCACCGATCCCGCGACGATGTTCACCGATCCGATGGGCGCGTTGCTGACCATGGCCGATCACAAAGGCTATGCGCTGTCGGTGATGATGGAGATGTTCGCGGGCGCTTTGGGCGGCGGGTCGACGATCGCGACGCTGCAACCGCATTTGAAGCGCATCGTGAATAATTGCATCGGCGTGGCGATCGATCCCGCGGCACTGGGCACCGAAGACACGATGACCGCCGAAGCCGACCGCATGGAAGCCTGGCTCAAAGCCAGCCCCAAGCGCGGCACGGACGACGTGCTGCTGCCGGGCGAGCCCGAGCTCGCCTCGCGCGGCAAACGCGCCGTCACTTTCCCGATCGACGACGGCACGTGGAAGCTGCTGGCCGACATCGCGCGCGATTACGGCATCGACGCGAAAACCTATCTCGCCTGAGCATGCGCGGCGGTACGATCTGGCTTGTCCTGGCGGGCGCGATCTTGGTCGCGGCCGGCGGGGCGAGTCTGTTCGTGACCTTCACACCCGCACCGCCGCCGCCAAGCGCATCGCCGGCGCCGGCACCCGTCCCCGCACCGCAAGCGGCGGCACCGCAAACGGCGACGCCTGCACCCGCGCCAGCACCGGTCGCCGCAACGCCCGCGCCGCCACCGGCACCAAGCGGCCCGCTATCGGTCGATAGCCTGCCGCCGGGTTATGCGCTTGAGACGTGGCAGCGCGCGCGCGGGGCGGCGGGCAAGATCGAAAGCGTGATGCTGACGACGGAGGAGCCGCTGCCGTCGCGCGCTTTGAACGATGGCGACGTGATCGAGATTTCGGGCTGGGCGGGCGACAACGATTTGGGGGCCCGCACCGCTTTCGTCGCGATCGCGATTTGCGGGCGCGTGATCGCCACCCCCGCCGTCGACGGGCAGCGCCCGGATATCGCGCGCAGCATCCATCCCAATCTCGGCCGATCGGGCTGGCGCGCGCGCGTGGCGATCGCGCATGTGCCGCGCTGCGCCGATGCGAAGCTCGAGATCCTCGCACCCATGGGCCCGTTCCCCTTCGCGGTCCCGCTCGATGGCGCCCGCGAATTGACGCTCGCTTCCGGCGGCACGGCGCCGGCATTGCGCGGGCCCGCCGCGCCGTTGCGCCGGGCGCCGACCGCAGCACCCGAGCCGCGCCGCTTGACCGTTCAAGGGACGAGCAACATCAATCTGCGCCGTTGTGCGTCGACCGAATGTTCGGTGCTGGGGGCGTTACGCGCCGGCGTGCATCAGGCGATCGTGGTGGAGAATGCGGCCGACTGGCTGCTGGTCGCCGTCCCATCGGCGGGCGCTTCGGGTTGGATCGCCAAGCGCGTGGCGCGTTTGGATTAGAACCAGCCGCGCCGCTTGAAATAGAGATAGGGCAGAATGGCGGAAGCGAGCATGCCCGCGAGCGCGATCGGGTAGCCGAAATCCCAGCTCAGTTCCGGCATGTTCGCGAAATTCATGCCGTAGATCGTGCCGACCAGCGTGGGCGGCATCAACACCACCGACACGACCGAGAACAGCTTGATGATGCGGTTCTGTTCGATGTTGATCTGGCCGAGCGTCGCGTCGAGCAGGAAATTGACTTTGCGCGCGTCGTAATCGGCGTGTTCCATCAGCGACACCACGTCGCGCGCCATCGACTTCAAACGCTGCTTGAACTCGCGCGCTTGTTTCTTGCCGTCGGCTTCCAGCGCCGTCGTCAGGAAACTCGACAGGCGTTGCAAGCCCAGCATGCTTTCGCGCGCGGTGGAGCACAGATCGTCGAGCCGGCCCAGATCGCGCAACACTTGCTGCAGATCGCGCTCCTGCTCCACCTGGCGCGCGGGCTTGGTCGCGTCGTGGAAGATCGCGCGGCTGATCGCGTCGAGATCCAGACCGATCCGCTCCAGCACGTCGGCCAAGCGGTCGACGAAAGCTTCGATGAGGCCGAGCAGCACGTCGCCGCCCGACGGATTGCCGCCCGCGCGCACCAGTTTCTGCGCGAACAGGTGCAACGGCCGCGGATCGTTGTAGCGCAACGTGACCAGCGATTGCTTGGCCAGCACGAAGGTGAAGGCGTCGGCGACCGGCTGCTTCTCGTCGGCGCGCGCCAGCACGGTGACGGTCATGAAAATGGCGCCGTTCTCGACGTAGTAGCGCGCCGACGGTTCGATCTCGCGCATTTCTTCGTGCGTGGGCAGCGCCAAGCCATAGGCGGCGTCGACGCGCGCGCGCTCGTCCGGCGTGGGCTGGAACAGATCGATCCAGACGGCGCCGTCGGGCAAGCTGTCGCCCGGGGAGATCTCGCGGCGCTCTAAACCCAGGCCGACAGCGACGAAAGCGACGATCATGCGGATTCCACTTCTCTGAGGCGCCTCGTGCCACAGAGACGGTGACCGGATCAACCGCGCGCGCGGTAACGGGAAGTTTTCTCGAAATTCGGACTTACCCACAACCTATTGTGGGGAGGTGCTTGACGGTCATACCCATGGTGCTTCACAATATGTTGTAGGGGATATGGAGTTATCCACAAACTCTAGATGCCCCGAAAAACCTTAGTGAAACCAAGGGGATGGCGCGATGGATTGGACTCCCGAACAGATTTCGGAGTTGACCCGTCTGTGGGGCGAAGGCCTGACGACGGCCGAAATCGGCAAGCGCTTGGGCATCTCCAAGAACGCGGTGGTCGGCAAGGCGCATCGCCTGCACCTGCCTGCGCGCCCCTCGCCGATCAAGCGCACGGGCCCGCGCCCGCAGGTCTTCCGCCAGACGGCGACGGTCCGTCCATCCGCACCGCGTATCGCGGCGCCCCGCCCCGCCCCGGCGGCGCAAGCCCCGACCTCGGCCCAGGCGCTGCGCGCTTTGGCCAACCAGCCTTCCGCCAAGCGCCTGCCGATGATGGCGCTGAACTCGTCGACCTGCCGCTGGCCGATCGGCGATCCCGGCGACGCGGAATTCCATTTCTGCGGCGAGAAGGCCGAAGACGGCAAACCCTATTGCACGGCGCACGCGTCGATCGCCTATGTGAAGGTGAAGCCGCGCACCGTTGCCGCTTGATATCCGATCGAAGTTCGGATTGATTTGAACGGGGCGTCCTTCGGGGCGCCCCGTTTCGCGTCGGAGGGGACGTGTCCGAAGGGCTCGAGAACGGGATCGCGATCGCCAAAGGCGGCGAAACGCATGTTCTGCGTCTGGAATTCGCCAATCGCCACGGTTTGATCGCCGGCGCCACGGGCACCGGCAAGACCGTGACGTTGCGCGCGATGGCCGAAGGTCTTAGCGCGCAAGGCGTGCCGGTCTTCGTCGCCGACGTGAAGGGCGACTTGTCGGGCCTGGCGAAGCAAGGCGCCGAGAATCCCAAATTCCGCGCGCGCGCCGCCGAACTGGGCGTCGCCGATTTCGAATTCGCCGCACCGCCCGTGCTGTTCTGGGACGTATTCGGCGAAAACGGCCACCCGCTGCGCGCGACGATTTCCGAAATGGGGCCGTTGCTGCTGGCGCGCTTGCTGGAGCTCAACGACACGCAAGCCGGCGTGTTGCAGCTCGTGTTCAAGGTCGCGGACGACGAAGGCTTGCTGCTGCTCGATCTGAAAGATCTGCGCGCCTTGCTGACGCATGTCGCGGCGAACGCGGCCGACTATCGCGAACGCTACGGCAATGTCGCCTCGGCCTCGGTCGGCGCCATTCAACGCGGGCTTCTGGCGCTCGAAGCCCAGGGCGCGGACAAATTCTTCGGCGAGCCCGAGCTCGATCTTCAGCATTTGATGGGCGTTCTGCCCGACGGGCGCGGCATCGTCTCGGTGCTGGCGGCGGAAGTGCTCTACCAGCGCCCCAAACTCTACGCGACGTTCCTGCTGTGGCTGCTGTCGGAATTGTTCGAGCGTTTGCCCGAAGCGGGCGACGTCGCCAAGCCCAAGCTCGTCTTCTTCTTCGACGAGGCGCATCTGCTGTTCGCCGACGCGCCCAAGGCGCTGGTCGAGAAGGTCGAGCAAGTCGTGCGCTTGATCCGCTCCAAGGGGGTGGGTGTTTACTTCGTCACCCAAAACCCGCTCGACATTCCCGACGCGGTGCTGGGCCAGCTTGGCAATCGCGTGCAGCACGCGTTGCGCGCTTTCACGCCGCGCGACCAGAAGGCCGTGAAAGCGGCCGCGCAAACCTTCCGCGCGCGGCCGGGGCTCAATACCGAAGCGGCGATCCTCGAACTCGCGGTCGGCGAGGCGCTGGTCTCCTTCCTCGACGCGAAGGGCACGCCCGTGCCCGTCGAGCGCGCGCGCGTGGTGCCGCCGCGCACGCGATTGGGGCCGGTCGATGCGAGCGAGCGTTTGGGCCTGATCAACAACTCGCCGCTTTATGGCGTTTACGACGAAGCGGTCGATCGCGAGAGCGCCTTCGAAAAACTGCAAGCCGCCAAGCCCAAGAAAACCGGCGGCATCGCCGACGCGATCTTCGGCGGCGGCACGACGACCCGGCCGACAACCCGCGGCCGCGCGCAACCCAAATCCTTCGGCGAGCAAGTCGCCACATCGGTCGCCCGCTCGGTCGCGTCGTCGATCGGGCGGCAAATCGGCACGCGTATCGTGCGCGGCATTTTGGGCTCGATCCTTAAATGAGAATTCTGATCGCTGTCTTTCTGCTGCTGGGCATCGGTGCCGCGAGCGCGCAAACGCCCCCCAATCCGACACCCCAGCGCATCACGCCCGATACGGCGAATGTCGCGTGCATCGGCAAGGCCGATACGCCGCAATGCGCGACCGCGACTTTCTTCGCTTGCGCCGTGCGCCGCGTGGCCGAGATTTGCGCCGTCGTCGGCTTGGTCGAGCCGCCGCGTCTGTTCGACGCACCGGTCGCGGTCGAATTTCTGTTCGATCGCGCGTCGATCATCCGCGAGCGCGACGTGACCGAAGATCTGCAACATTTCGCCTGGTTCAAGGCGGGCAACACGCTGGTCGAGGCGCAAGTGCGCCGCTGCGCGCCCGAAACGGCGGATTGTTCGGCCGAAGACTGGGCCGATTGGCAGGTCTATTTGGCGCCGATCGAGGGCGGAAAATTCCAAGTCGTCGGCTGGCGCGGCGACAACGAAGCCGAAGGCCCGACCGAAATTCCCGACGCTTTCCAGCCGGCGCAGGCCCCCGAGCCCGCCCAATAAGCCTTTGGAAATCCGGCGGCTTCTGCCATTATGTTGCCGCAATGTCACAGAGGACAGCCACCATCGTGACGCCGGCGAATAAGCCCCGTTCCCCATCGTTATCCCTGTGTCCGTCGTGAACGAGGACACGCTGCGCCAGGTGCGCGAGGAGATGGTCGCGTTGTTGCCGCGCTTGCGGCGCTTCGCGCGCGGTCTGGCCGGCGTGCCCGATCAGGCGGACGATCTGGTGCAGGCGGCGTGCGAACGCGCGCTGACCCGCATCGACCAGTGGCAGCCGGGAACCCGGTTGGACAGCTGGATGTTCCGTATCGTCCAGACGATCTGGCTGGACGAGCGGCGCGCCGTCAAGGTTCGCACCGGCGAAGGCCGGATCGACGCCGAGATGGCCGAAGACGAACTCGCCTTCGACGGCGGGCGCGGACTCGAGGCGCATATGACCTACGAGGCCGTGCGCGCGGCGATGGCGACGCTACCGGAAGACCAGCGCGCCGTGCTCGTGCTCGTGTGCGTCGAAGGCCAAAGCTACAAGGAAGCGGCGGCCGCGCTGGATATTCCGATCGGCACGGTGATGAGCCGTCTGGCGCGCGCGCGCGCCGGGCTCGTCAAACGGCTGGGCGAAAGCGGGGAAAGCCTCGCTTCACCCGCCGAATAGAGGGACGAAGAAGGATGAGCCGCGACTTCGACGCCGAATTGGCCATGCGCTACGCCGACGGGATGACCGACGCGGCGGAGACGGCGCGTGTCGAAGCCGAACTCGGCGCCAATCCCGAGCTCGCGGAATTCGTGCGCGCGATGCGCGCTTCCGCGTCGCTCGCGCGCGGCGCCATGAACGAAGTGCTGCACGAACCCGTCCCGCAGCGTTTGCTCGACGCGGTGATGGCGGCCCCCAAGATCGACGACGAAACCCTGGTCGCGTGGTGCGACGGGGAGCTCGATGCCGCGTCGTCTTCGCGCGTGGCCGCCGTGGTCGCGAAAAATCCCAAACTCGCCGCGCGTGCGGCCGCCTTCCGCCGCGCCGGCGAACTGGCGCGCGGCGCTTATGCCGGCGTGCTGAACGAACCCGTCCCCGATCGCCTGATCGCCGCCGTGCGCGAAGCAGCACCGGTTTCCAACGTCGTCGCCTTCGCGCCGCGCAAGGAATCCGGGTCGCGCGTGTCGCGCGGCGCGTTGGGCTGGGCGGTGGCGGCGTCGATCCTGGTGGTCGCGATGCTGGGCGCCGGCGGTCTCGTCACCGGCCGGATCCAGCCGCCGACGGGCTTGCAGCTCGCCTCGGCCGATACCGATCGCTGGCTCGACAATGTCGCGGGCAATTACGATCTCTACGCCGGCACCAAGGAACGCGAAGGCCGCTTGCTGGTCGATTTCACCGCCGAAGACGTGCCCCAGCTCGCCAAGCGTTTCGGCGCCAATCTCAACCGCAATCTCGCGATTCCCGATCTGGCGCCGCAGGGCTTCGAGCTGCAAGGCGGGCGCATGGTCGTGATCGGCGGCCGGCCCGGCGCGCAGCTTCTCTATTCCAACGCGGCGGGCGAACTGGTCACGCTGTCGATCTCGTTCTCGCGCAGCAAGGATCGCGACGCGCGTACCGACCAGCGCGGCGACGTGAATCTCATTCACTGGCACCGCAACGGCTATGGCTACGCCTTCGCGGGCCGCGTCGAGCCCGCCCGGTTGAAGGCCTTGGCCGACCAGGCGGGCAACGAACTCGCGGCGATCTAAAAACGCTTTTTAGCGCTTCGGCGGACGGCCGCGGCGCGGACGCGCGTGGATGGCGCTGGTCTCGTCCGTGCGCGCCAAAGCGCGCATCGTGTTGACCATCTGCTGGCGCAGCTTGCGATCCGTGATGTCGTAATACGCGCGCACCAACTCGATCGTTTCGCGCTTGGCCATCGGGTCCAGGCCGTAGATCGGCGTCGGACCTTCGGCCACGCCCTGCAGATGCTTGCGCCCGAAGCTCGACACGTCCGACGGCATTTCCTCGAAGAAGTAGCTCACCGGCACGTCGAGCACGCGCGCGCATTCGAAAATGCGCGACGCCGACAGGCGATTCGTGCCGCGCTCGTTCTTCTGCAATTGCTGGAACGTGATGCCGATCAAACGGCCGAGTTCCTGCTGGCTCATGCCCAGCAGCGTGCGCCGTTCGCGCAGACGCTTGCCGACATGGATGTCGATCGGATTCGGCCCCGGCGACGCGCGGCCGCGGCGGCCGCGCAGACGCAGCGGCTTTTCGGCGGTACGCGCGGCGGCGTTTCGGGAAGCACGGGCCATAACGAATTTCTCCTGTAGATCGTGGGCCCGACGATGGGCGCCGTAAAGTTTAAGGTTGTCGATTTAACGTTAACGACACGATGAATTCGGGTCACACCAATGTAGTACCGTGCCGCACCGCCCGGCAACAGAAATAGATTGTTTCCATACGTATCGCGAGTTGCCTCGCGATCCGGGAAACACCGCGCTAAACTGCAACCGCCATGAAAATTTTCGGATTCGGTAAGAGAAGCGGCGGCGACTGGCGCGCATTCCTGGATGCCGCACCGGTGGGTTTGTTCGAAACGGTCGCCGACGGAAAATTCACCTACGCGAACGCGCGATTCGCGGAGATGCTCGGGCGACCGCGCGCCGAAATCCTCGGTGGATTGCGATTGGCGGATATTCTCGACGAACCGCCGGCGAATGGCGGACCCGGCGCCGTGTTCGCGGAGCCGGAACGGCTGTCGGGCGAAACAAGGTTGCGCCGATTGTCCGGCCCGCCGGTCCTGGTATCGATCGAATTGACGCGCGAGAACGATATTTTGCGGGGCGTCGTGCGCGATGCGGGCCGCGAGCGCGAGATGGCGGCGGCGTTGCAGCGCGGGGAACGCACGTTCCGGCGCTTCTTCGACAATGCGCCCGTGGGTATCGCCTTGATCGATTCTCATGGCCGCCTGACCGAAACGAATGCGTCGTTCCGTCGCCTTGCGGGCGTCGAACGCGAAGACGCGATTGGGCGCAGCCTCGGCGAATTCGTCGCCGCCGAGGACCGCAACAATCTGATCGACCGCATCCGCACCCTCGCCGCGAATTCCGCCGGACGCGACGCGCCGGACCGGATCGTGCTGCGCCTCGCCACACGCGCGGGCAAGGAAATCGACGTCGCGATCTTCGCCCGGCCGCTCGACGAAACGGCTGGCCCGGACGGTGCGATCATCGTCCATCTTCTGGATATGACCGAACAGAAGCGGCTGGAAACGCAGTTCGCCCAGTCGCAGAAGATGCAGGCGGTCGGCCAGCTCGCCGGCGGCGTGGCGCATGATTTCAACAATCTTCTGACCGCGATGATCGGCTTCTGCGACCTGCTTTTGCTGCGCCACCAACCGGGCGATTCGTCCTTCGCCGACATCATGCAAATTCGCCAAAATGCGAACCGCGCGGCGAACCTCGTGCGCCAGCTTTTGGCCTTCTCGCGCCAACAAACATTGCAACCCAAGGTCCTGGACGTTACCGAGGTATTGACCGAACTTTCGCATCTGCTGCGCCGGCTGATCGGTGCGGCGATCGAATTGAAGGTCGTGCACGCGCGCGACCCGTGGCTGCTGCGCGTCGACCAAGGTCAGCTCGAACAGGTCATCATCAATCTGGCGGTCAACGCGCGCGACGCGATGGGCAAGGGCGGCGTCTTGACGATCCGCACGTCGAACGCGGCGCGCTTGGCGCCCGAGCGCCACGGCGACGAGGAGATTCCCGCCGGCGACTATGTGCGCATCGACGTGGAGGATACCGGGACCGGCATCGCCGCCGATATTTTGAGCCGCATTTTCGAGCCGTTCTTCTCGACCAAGGCCGTGGGTTCGGGCACGGGATTGGGCCTTTCCACCGTCTACGGCATCGTGCGCCAGACCGGCGGCTTCGTGCTGGTCGATTCGACCGTCGGCAAGGGCTCGACCTTCACGCTGCTGCTGCCGCGATTCGTCGGCCCCGCGCCCGGCGAGGCGGATAGCGCCGTGCAAGCGCGCCGCCGCGACCTAACGGGTGCGGGCACCGTGCTGCTGGTCGAGGACGAAGATGCCGTGCGCCTGTTTGGTGCACGCGCCTTGCGCAACAAAGGCTACAAGGTCGTCGAGGCGAAGACCGGCGACGCGGCGCTGGATATCGTGCGCGAGATGGGCGTCGAGATCGATCTGATGATCACCGACGTCGTCATGCCGCAGATGGACGGCACGACGCTGATCCGCGAAGCGCGCAAACTATTTCCCGAAATGAAGATCGTCTGCATCTCGGGCTATGCCGAGGAACAATTCCGCCAGAATCTCGAAGGCTTCGAGAACGTGCATTTCCTGCCGAAGCCGTTCAGCCTCGACCAGCTCGCCGCCAAGGCGAAGGAAGCGATGCGCCCGCCGACTTAGATTTCCGGCACGCGCACCCAGAAGCGGAAGACCGAGCCCACGCCCGGCGCGCTTTCGGCGGAAATGCCCCCGCCCATCGCCTCGGTCAAGCGCTTGCAGATCGCAAGCCCCAGCCCCGTGCCGCCGCGTTTGCGCGTGCTCGACGCATCGGCTTGGAAGAACGGCGAGAACAGCTGCTTGAGCGTGGCGTCGTCCATGCCGATGCCGGTATCGGCGACGGCGATGGTCAACCGCCAAAACCCGTCGGCTTCGCGGGCACCCGTCAGCGTCACCGACACGCCGCCGCGATCGGTGAATTTGATCGCGTTGCCGATCAGATTGACCACGATCTGGCGCAAACGTCCGCTATCGCCCGCGACGCGCACGGGCAGATCTTCGCCGCGATCGAATTCCAGCGTCAGCCCGCGCGCTTGCGCGCGCGCGCGCTGGCTCTCGACGGCGGCGGCGAGCGTTACGCACGGATCGAAGCCCGCTTGGCTCAAGCCCAGCTTGCCCGCGTCGAGCTTCGCGAGATCGAGCAAATCGTCGACGATGGCGATCAGCGATTCGGCCGAGCCGCGCGCGATCTGCGCCCAGCGCTGCTGTTGGGGATCGAGCGGCGAATCCTCGATCAGATCCAGCGTGCCGACGACGCCGTTGAGCGGCGTGCGCAATTCGTGGCTGATCATCGCCAGGAAGTCGGATTTGGCGCGGTTCGCCGCCTCCGCCGCCAAGCGCGCGCGCTCGACCTCGGTCATGTCCTGCACGGTCGCGAACAGGCGCGTCGCCAGGCCCATCGCGTCGCGCTCGATGCGGAATTCCTCGCGCACATGGCGCAGCGTGCCGTCGTCGCGCACGACGCGATAGACATGGCTGCCGCGCGTGCCCGGAAACGCGACGAGATCGATCAGCGTGTCGCGATCGGCCGGATAAACGCGCTCGCGCCACGTGCGATAGCGCGCGGGCGCATCGAGCGACACGCCCCAGATCGCGCGCGCGCGCGGCGACCAGATATGCGTGCGCGCCTCGAGGTCGACCGACCACCAGCCGAGTTCGGCGACGTCGAGCGCCAAAGCGAGATTGGCCTCCGCCGATTTAAGCGCGGTCACATCGACGACGGTGCCGACGCGCAGATTTTCGGCCTCGGTTTGCCCGACCTCGCGATACCAGCGATAGACGCCGCGGTCGTTGCGCCCGCGATAGACGATGTCCATGCGCCGGCCTTCGCGCAGATCGCGATGCGCGGAAAGATAGGCGCGGCGGTCGTCGGGATGCAGGCGGCGCGACAAGGCGAGGAACCCGGCGCGCGCGAATTCTTCCGGGTCGAGCCCCCAGACGCGCGGCAGATTGGGCGAGTAGCGCATCGAATCGGCCGCGATATCCCATTCCCAGGTCGCGGCACCCGAGATCTCGAGCGCATGCTCAAGCAGCTGCGCTTTCATCGCTCGATCGTGAGGCTGGCTTCCGCCGTTCACGCAGTGCGGCTCCCGTCCGGCAAAATTGCGGGCTCCCGAGTCTAACAGCGCGCGACGCCATACGGGAGTTGTCCGATCCCGCGCATAGACCGAAATTCTTGCGGTTTTTGCAGCCGGGTAGCGGCTAACGTTTCGAACGCAGCCGGGGCGGCCCGAAATTATGCGGATCGAGGGCCGCTTCGGGCGGACCGCCGGCCGCCACGGGGCGCGGCGGATATTTGCCCATGCTGAGCACGCGGTCGTACATCACGAGCCCGCCGGCGAGCGCCACGTTGACGCAGAACTTGGTCGGGATCTTGATCACGTATTCGCACAGCTTCGTCGCTTCGGGCGACAGCGAGCCGCGCTCCGGCCCCAGGATATAGGCCGCCGCGCGCGGATGGCGGAAGCTCGGCAGCTCGATCGCGTCCGGCGTCAATTCGATGCCGACCAACGTGCAGCCGATCGGCAAGCGCAGATCGTCGAGCGTGGGCCAATCGTAGATCGGCACGCTATCGGCGGCGTCCGACGTATCGGCCTGGTTGGCGACGCGGCGGTCGAATACGGACGCGACCGTGAACACGAACGACGCGCCGAACGCGTGCGCGGTGCGCGTCAGCGCCCCGAGATTCATGGGTTTGGAGATGCCCTCCACCCCGATTCCGAAATAGCCCTTCATGATGGGGCGCAACTTGCCTCGCCGCGCGCGCCGGGGCAAGGTTGGCTTCATCATGAACGCTCCCCTGATCGTCGAAGTCACGCGCGGCTCCGCCGTCGAATCCCGCCACAGCGTCGCCGTCGCGATCGCGACCGCCGACGGCCGAATCGTCGAATCGCATGGCGACGTGGCGGCGCCGGTCTTCCCGCGCTCGGCGATCAAGCCGATTCAGTCGCTGGGCCTGCTGGAATCGGGTGCCGCCGACGCCTTTGCCGTGCCCGAAGCACGCATCGCTTTGTCGGCCGCCAGCCATGGCGGCGAGCCGATGCACACGACCGCCGTGCTCGATTGGCTCGCGAAGATCGGGCTCGACGAAAGCGCCCTCGAATGCGGGCCGCATATGCCCACGCATGGCGCCACGGCCGAAGCGATGATCCGCACGAGCACGCCGCCGGGCCGCGCGCATAACAATTGCTCGGGCAAGCATACCGGCATGCTGACCGTGTGCCGCCATCTGGATTTGCCGACGCGCGGCTATACCGATCCCACCCATCCGCTGCAAAAGCGGATCGAGAAAACCTACGAAGACTTTTTATCGGTGAAACTCGACGGTCTGCCCCGCGGCATCGACGGTTGTTCGCTGCCCCAGATCGCCGTGCCGGTTTCGGCGCTGGCCATCGGCATTGCGCGGCTCGGCAAACCGGACGGCGTGTTCGACGCATCGCGCGCCGCCGCGTGCAAGCGCATGGCGGCGGCGATCGTCGCCAACCCATTCATGCTGGCGGGTACCGGGCGCTTCTGCACGCGCGCCTTGATCGCGGCGCGCGGCCATGCGGTGCTGAAGACCGGCGCCGAGGGCGTCTACATGGCCGCGATTCCGGCCAAGGGAATCGGCATCGCGTTGAAGGTCGCGGACGGGGCCGGCCGCGCGGCGGAAGTGGCCATGGCGCGCTTGCTCGACAAGCATGGCGGCTTCCCCGACAGCCCACGCGCCGAAATCGACGCGCTGATCAATCCCGTGCTGAAGAACTACGCGGGCCTGACCGTCGGCGATATCCGCCCCGCCCCGAATTGGTGAGCGGCCGCTAAATCCGCGCGGCCTTGCGCAAGATCGCGTTGACGCGGCTTTGCCAGCCGCGCCCGCCTTCGCGGAAATGCGCGACGACATCGGCATCAAGCCGGATGCTGACGGGCGCCTTCACCGGCGCTTTTTGTTTGCCGCGCGCGCGCCGGGCCCGCTCCGCGCGCACGCCCGCGAAGAATTCCGGCGGCAAGACTTCGCGCGCCGGCCGGAACGCGGCGCGATCGCCCGACTTGATCTCGCGCACTTCGCCATCTTCACGCGTCAACGGCTTGGCGGGTTTAGCGGCGGAGCGGTTTTTCATGGCGGCGCGCCTCCTTGGCATTGGCTTTGCGCAGCGAGATCACGCGCAAACCCCGATCGGTGACGACGAAACACAACACATGCAGCCGACCATCGAGATAGCCGAGCGCCACATAGCGCGTCTCGCCATATTCCTTGCGCCGGTCGATCGCGATCGACGCGGTTTCAAAATCGAATTCGATCGCCCGATCGAAAGGCAAACCACGCAAAACGGCGTTGCGTGCACTTTTGTCAGGATCGAATTCGAACTTCACGGCGACACACAGCAAACCACGCATCGCCGCGCGCCGTCAATTAAATCGTATATACGATTTAATTGATTCGATTCGGCGTCGCGAATGGCATCGAAGCCGCTAAGCTGGCGCCATGCGCGCCGTCCTCTGTTCGCGATTCGCCGATCCGCCGGAACTCGTCTTGGGCGAGATCGCCACGCCCGAGCCCAAACCGGGCGAGATCCGCATCCGCGTGAAAGCGGCCGGCGTCAATTTCGCCGATACGCTGATGGTGCGCGGGACCTATCAGGCCAAGCCCGCGTTCCCCTTCGTGCCGGGCATGGAACTTGCCGGCACGATCGACGCGTTGGGCCAAGGCGTGAAGGGTTTCAGCGTGCATCAACGCGTGCTCGCCACGGTCGAGCACGGCGCCTTCGCCGAATACGCGATCGCACGTGCCGCCGATTGCGCGCCGATCCCGGGATCGATGGACGACGCCACCGCCGCGACTTTCCCCATCGTTTACGGCACGGCGCATGCGGGGCTCGATTGGCGCGCCGGGCTGAAACGCGCCGAAACGCTGCTGGTGCTGGGCGCCGCGGGGGGTGCAGGTCTCGCCGCCGTCGAAGTGGGCCGCGCGATGGGGGCGCGCATCATCGCGGCCGCGCGCGGCCTTGAACGTTGCGCGCTGGCGCAAGCCCATGGCGCGGACGCGACGGTCGACTACACCAAGGACGATCTGCGCGAGACGGTGAAGAAATTCACCGGCGGCGAAGGCGTGAACGTCGTCTTCGATCCCGTCGGCGACGATATCGCCGATTTGGCGTTGCGCTGCCTCGCCTGGGAAGGGCGGCATGTCGTGGTCGGCTTCGCTTCGGGCCGTGTACCCCAGATCCCGGCGAATATTCTGCTGATCAAGAACATCGCCGCGATCGGCTTGTTCTGGGGCGCCTATCGCAAGCGCAATCCCGAACGCTTGGCGGCCTCGATCGACGCGCTGTTGAGCATGTGGGAGCGCGGTGCGTTGAAGCCGCTGGTGTCCGAGCGCTTCAAGCTGGCGCAGGCGGGTGAGGCCTTGGCGCGGCTGTCGCAGCGCCAGGCCAAAGGCAAAATCGCGATCGAAATCGACTAAGCGCCGCGCTCGGGAAATTCCGGCAGTTCCGGATCGAGCGTGAAGCGCGCGACGCGGTGCGACGTCCAAATGTGATTGGACGGGACCAGATCGCCGGGATCGTCGATCGCGCCGAAGGCGATATCGATCGTGTCGCGGCCCAGCCGCCGCCAAAACAGCAGCGACCCGCAAGACGCGCAGCGCGTCCAGCGCACATCGGCCGACGACGCGTCGTCTTTGGTTTCGCCGGCAACGGAAACCGCGTCGGCCGGGAACGTCGCCCAAGTCATCGCCAGCGCGCCGGACATTTTCCGGCACGAGCGGCAATGGCAGTGATTGGCGCCCAAGGCGGCCACGCGCGCGGTGAACGTGACCGCACCGCAGCGGCAGCCGCCGTGGAATTCGCCCTTCATGGGCGCCCCCTCATGGACGCCACGGTGCCTTGTGCGATTCGCGCATCGCGTCGCCGCGCGTCATGCCCATATCCTTCAACACCCGCTCGTCCAGTTCCGACAGCCGCGCGCGCTGGCGCGCGCGTTCCTGCCAGATCAGCAGAGCGGTGACGCTCGCCGCAAGGGCGATCTTCACCGCGCGGCCCGCCTGCATCCAAGCGGCCCCGAGTTCCATCCGATTTTCCAGCGCCAGGCTCGACATGGCTCAATCTCCCTCATTCGTCGCATCGACGATGACGGGATATTGTGCTTATTATATTGGGGTCACAAACGATCCTTTCTCGCGCAACGCATAAGCAGGATTTGTGCATGAGCTTGAATCGCCTGCCGCCCTTGGGCAGCTTGCGCGCCTTCGAAGCGGCGGCGCGGCATCTGTCCTTCACCAAAGCGGCGGAAGAACTGGGCGTCACGCAAGCGGCGGTCAGCCATCAAGTGAAGACGCTGGAAGATTCGCTCGGCACCAAATTGTTCCGGCGCTTGACGCGCGCCTTGGCGTTGACCGATGCCGGATCATCGCTGGCCCCGGAGCTGGGCGAAGCGTTCGAGCGCATGACCCGCGCCGTGCAGCGCGTGCAGGAGCGCGAGGCGCATGGCACGCTGCGCGTGTCGCTGCTCTACACTTTCGCGCTCGCCTATCTCGTGCCGCGGCTGGGTCATTTTTCGTCGCGCCATCCGGCGATCGATTTGAAGCTGGAAACGAATAGCCGCGTAATCGATTTCGACCGCGAACCGTTCGACGCGGCGATCCGCTACGGGCGCGGCCCCTATCCCAGCCTGCACGCCGATCTGCTGTTCCCCGACGCGCTGACCCCGCTTTGCGCGCCGGCACTCGCGCGCAAAATCAAAAAGCCGGCCGACGTGATGAATTTCAAACTGCTCGACGACCAGAATTTCTGGGACGATTGGGCGGTCTGGCTGGTCGCGGCGGGGCTCGATCCCAAAGCACCGCGCCAGCGCACGACCGTGTTCGATTCGACGCGGCTGGCCGTCGAAGCGGCGATGGAAGGTTTGGGCGTGGCGCTGGGTGCCCCTTTCCTGTTCGAAAGCGAGCTTAAATCCGGGCGCCTCGTCCAGCCGCTGAAGCTGGTCGTGCCGGCGGGCAAATCCTATTGGCTCGTCTGCCCCAAGCGCGACGCGGATCGGCCAAACATGCTTGCCTTCCGCCAATGGCTGGTCGAAGAAACGCGCAGCCTTCGCGAAAGGAAGATCGAGCATGCGTAAAGTTCTGGTCGCCGCGCTCGCGGCGCTCGCTTTGCCCGTTCATGCGTTCGATTTACAGGGCCATCGCGGGGCGCGCGGCTTGGCGCCGGAAAACACCCTGCCCGCTTTCGCGCGCGCGGCGGAAATCGGCGTCGCGACGCTGGAACTCGACACGGGCATCACCAAAGACGGCGTCGTGATCGTCGCGCATGACCGACGCTTGAATCCCGATATCACGCGCGGCGCAAACGGTGATTGGATCGCGGCACCCGGCCCGCGCGTGCGCGACCTCACCTTGGCCGAATTGAAACGCTTCGATGTCGGCACGATCAAGCCCGGCACGGATTACGCCAAGCAGTTTTCTTCGCAAGCCGCCATGCCGGGCACGACGATGCCGACTTTGGCGGAAGTGGCCGCGTTTCCGGGGCGCTTCAATATCGAAACCAAGATTTCGCCCTTGGTGCCGGACGACACGCTCGATCCCGAAGCGTTTGCCCGCACGTTGATCGCCGAGATACGGCGCTTGGACTTGACGTCGCGTGCGACGATCCAAAGTTTCGATTGGCGCACGCTTGCCGTCGCCGCACGCGAAGCGCCGGAAATCGCGCGCGCCTATCTGACGACCGAGCGCGGCGCCAACGAAACGGTGTTCAAGGGCAAGGGCGCTTCGCCCTGGACCGGAATCGACGCCGCACAACACGGCAATTCGACGCCGCGCGTGGTGAAAGCGGCGGGCGGGACCATCTGGTCGCCGTTCTGGCGCGACATAACACCCGAGATCGTCGCGGAGGCGAAGGTGCTGGGGCTTACGGTGATTCCCTGGACGGTCAACGACCCGGCCGACATGGCGCGATTGATCGACATGAAGATCGACGGGCTGATCACCGATTATCCCGATCGCGCGAAAGCGTTGCTCGACGCGCGCGGATTCGCGGTGCGTTAGTCAATTCGCGCCGGACGAACACGATAAAGCGCGCCAAGGCCTTACCGCCCTTGATTCCGCCCGCCAGTCTTGTTGTACTCGCCACCGGCTGCGCAAGGCCCGCATCGGGAGGAGCTATGAAGAAAGTCTACAAGAACGCGAAAGAGGCGCTCGACGGCCTTCTGTTCGACGGCATGTTGATCGCCGCGGGCGGTTTCGGCCTTTGCGGCATTCCCGAGTTGCTGATCGCCGAGATCAAGGAAGCGGGCCCCAAGAACCTGACGGTGGCGTCCAACAACGCGGGCGTCGACGGGTTCGGGCTCGGCATCCTGCTCGCCACGCGGCAGGTCAAAAAGATGATCTCGTCCTATGTGGGCGAGAACGCGGAATTCATGCGCCAGTATCTCGCGGGCGAGCTCGAGATCGAGTTCAACCCCCAAGGCACGCTGGCCGAGCGCATGCGCGCCGGCGGCGCGGGCATTCCCGGCTTCTACACGCGCACGGGCGTGGGCACCGTCATTGCCGAGGGCAAGGAACACAAGGATTTCGACGGCAAGACGTATATCCTGGAGCGCGGCATCGTCGCCGATCTCGCGATCGTCAAGGCGTGGAAGGCCGATCCCTCGGGCAATCTCGTGTTCCGCAAGGCCGCGCGCAACTTCAATCCGCCCGCCGCGATGTGCGGCAAGACCTGCGTGGTGGAGGTCGAGGAGATCGTACCGCTGGGCTCGCTCGATCCCGACAGCATCCACCTGCCCGGCGTCTACGTGCATCGCCTGATCCAGGGCAAGCACGAGAAGCGCATCGAGCAGCGCACCACCCGCAAGCGCGCAAGCTGAGGAGACGATCATGGCCTGGAACCGCGACCAGATGGCGGCGCGCGCCGCGAAAGACCTGCAGGACGGCTGGTACGTCAATCTCGGCATCGGCATTCCGACGCTGGTGTCCAACTACATCCCCGAGGGCGTGAACGTCACGCTGCAATCGGAAAACGGCATGCTCGGCATGGGGCCCTTCCCGTTCGAGGGCGAGGAAGACCCCGATCTTATCAACGCCGGCAAGCAGACGATCACCGAATTGCCGCAGACCTCGTTCTTCGACTCCGCGACCAGCTTCGCGATGATCCGCGGCGGCAAGATCGCCATGGCCATCCTCGGCGCCATGGAAGTTTCGGAAGGCGGCGATCTCGCCAACTGGATGATCCCAGGCAAGCTCGTGAAGGGCATGGGCGGCGCCATGGATCTCGTGGCCGGCGTGGGGCGCGTCGTCGTCGTCATGGACCACACGAACAAGGCGGGCGAATCGAAGGTCCTGAAGAAGTGCACGCTGCCCTTGACCGGCAAGGGCGTGGTCAACCGCGTCATCACCAATCTCGGCGTGATGGATGTGGTGCCGGGCGGGCTCAAGCTCGTCGAATTGGCGGACGGCGTCAGCGAGCAGGAGTTCCGCAAGGCGACCGAAGCGACACTGGTCGCCTGAGTCGGGGGTCGCCTGATTTTCCGGGCGCGGGGTCACGCCCCCGCGCCCTCGGCACCTTTTACCGCGAGCCCCGTGGCATCGGCAGAGCCGCGTTGCGCGGGCTTCGCTGGCCGTCCGGTATCCGCCCGGTTACTGTGTATGCCGGAAAGGAAACGCGGAAAATGTGGGGGTTGGCGCGCGCCCGGTTGAGGGCGCTCCCGGGGCCGTTGCAAGGCGCCATTTTAATGACGATCGCGGCCGGTGCCTTCGCGGGCATGAACGTCCTCATCCGCGCCCTGAGTTTCGAACTCCACCCGTTCCAGATCTCGTTTCTGCGCGTCGTCGGCAGCTTGGTTTTCATGCTGCCCTGGCTCGCCCATGCCGGGATCTCCGCCCTCGCCTCGGCCAGCCACAAATTGTATTTGTCGCGGACCATCGTCGGCTACATCTCGATGCTGTGCTGGTTCACCTCGCTCGCGATCCTGCCGGTATCGGAGGCGACGGCGTTGTCCTTCACCTCGCCCTTGTTCGCGACGGCCGCCGCCGCGCTGCTGCTGGGCGAGATCGTGCGCGCCCGGCGCTGGACGGCGACGATCGTCGGATTCCTCGGCGCGATGATCGTCATCCGGCCGGGATTTCAAGCGGTGGAATTGGCGCATATTCTGGTGCTGGTTTCGGCGGCGCTGGGCGGCTGGAACGCGATCACGGTCAAGCAGCTGACCAAGACCGACGCGCCCAACGTCATCGTCATCTACATGACGATCTACCTGACGCCCGTGTCGCTGCTTCCGGCGCTGTTCGTCTGGCAATGGCCGTCGCTGGAAGCGTGGCTGATGGTGGCGCTGCTGGGCCTGTGCGGCACGATCGGCCACCAGACTTTCACCCGGGCGCTGGCGGTATGCGAAGCGTCCTACGTGCTGCCCTTCGATTTCGCGCGCCTGCCGATGGTCGCGCTCATCGCTTATTTCGCCTTCGCCGAAATTCCCGATCCGTGGACTTGGGTGGGCGGCGGCATCATCGTCGCTTCCACCGTCTATATCGCGCGGCGCGAGGCCAGCCTGGCGCGGCTGACGCCGCCCGCGGCCACGGCCAGCGAAACCGGCACCGTCGCCAAACGCCCCGACCCGGCGAAAGCCGGCGAATGATCCTCGCTCCCTCCGCGCGCGGCGCCTTGTGGATGATCGCGGCGGGAGCGGCCTTCTCGGTCCAGGCGGCGATCGTCAAACATGTCGGCCTGCGCCTCGACCCGTTCGTCATCGCGTTCTTCAACGCGGCGTTCGGACTCGTGTTCCTGACGCCCGTCGTCCTGCGCGGCGGACCCGGCCTTCTGAGAACGGCGCGGCCCTTCATGCATCTGGCGCGCGGCCTTGCGGGGGCCGGCGGGTTGATCGGCATGGTCTATTCGATGGTGCATCTGCCGCTGGCCGACGCCACCGCCATCGCCTTCACCAAGCCGTTGTTCGGCGTGCTGCTCGCGGGATTCTTCCTGGGCGAGCGCGTCGGCGTGCCGCGCTGGCTCGCGACCGTGCTGGGTTTCGCGGGCGTCTTGTTCATCGTGCGGCCGGGCTCGGCCCAGCTCGAACTCGCGCATCTGGTGGCGCTGCTCGGCGCGTTCTGCGCGGCCGACGTCATCATCCTGGTGAAGAAGCTGCAAGGCACGGAACGCAACACGACGATCCTGATCTATTTCGCGTTCGTGTCGTGCCTGCTGTGTCTGGGGCCCGCCCTGTGGACGTGGTCGACGCCGAATTTGCGCGAGTTCGCGTTGCTCGCCGCGATCGCGTCGCTGACGCTGGCGCTGCAATACTGCACGCTGCGCGCGATGCGCGTCGCCGACGCCTCGGCCGTCGTGCCGTTCGACTATATGCGCCTGTTCTTCGTCGTGGCGCTGGGCTACGCGCTGTTCGGCGAAATTCCGGACGGCTGGTCATCGATCGGCATCGCCATCATCAGCGTCGCCACGCTCTACCTCACCTATCACGAGGCCGCGCGCCGGACGCCGCGCGGCGCGGCGCCATGATCGGCGGCGGACTCTCGACTTGGGCGCATGCGCTGCCCAACGGCACGCGCGGCGCCATGTGGGCGCTGGCCGCCGCCATCGCCTTCGGCACGATGGAGGTGATGGTTAAGTTGATCGGCGCGTCGCTGCATCCGTTCCAGATCGCGTTCTTCCGCAGTCTGGTGGCGTTGCTGACATTGATGCCGCTCTTCGTCGCCTATGGCCGCGCGCTGTTCAACACGCGGCGTTTGGGCGGGCATTTCCTGCGCGCGATTCTGGGCTATTCGTCGATGATCTTCGGCTTCTACGCGCTGGTGCATCTGCCGCTGGCCGAGGCCGTGGCGCTGGGCTATGTGCGCGGGCTGTTCCTGGTGCCGCTCGCGGTGATGCTGCTGGGCGAATCGATCAATTGGCGGCGCTGGCTCGCCATGGGCTGCGGGTTCGCCGGCGTGCTGGTGATGTTGCGCCCCGGGGCCGGCGTCTTCGACCCCGCCGCGATCTATCCGCTGCTCGCCGGATTCTTCGTCGCCTTCGTCAGCGTGTTCATGAAACGTCTGGCCGAAACCGAACGCCCGCAAGTCATCATCTTCTGGTTTGCGGCCTTCACCACGTTGCTGGCGGCGGGCCCGGCCATCGCAGTGTGGCGCTGGCCCGAGCCCGCTTTGTGGCCGGCGGTGCTGGCGTTGGGGGTGCTGGGCTCGCTCGGCCAATATTGCATCGTGCGCGCCTTCCGCATCGCCGACGCGACGGCGGTCGATTCGGTCGACTACACAAGGCTGATCTATTCGGCGAGCATCGGCATGATCCTGTTCGGCGAGGCGCTGACGCTGCCGACGGTCGCCGGTGCGCTGATCATCGCCGCCAGCACGCTTTACATCGCGCGCCAAGGTGCCCGAAGATCGCCGCCGCCATGACCCTGCGCAACCGTGTGACACCATTCTCGACCATCGAAGCCAATCCCGCGCGCGGGATGTTCATGGGCAATCGCGGCTGCCTGCACGGCGAGTACAAGAATCTCGAAGTCGAGGAAACGCGCGAGAAGCGCTGGCTCGTCTGTTCGTTGAACTTCAAAGGCCGCAAGCGCGTGCTGATGCGGCCCGGCGCCTATACCGAACTGTTCTTCCTCGACGAGGCGACAGCGCTGGCCGCCGGGCATCGGCCTTGCGCCGAATGCCGGCGCAAGAACTACGACGCGTTCCTGAAGCTGTTTCCCGGCAAGCCCGCCAATGCCGAATGGCTCGACCGCAATCTCGCTTCGCAGCGTGGCCGGCCTTATCCCGACGAATTCGCCAATCTGCCCGACGGCGCGATGTACGAGCTGAACGGCGAGGCGTTCCTGAAATGGCATGGGCGTGCGTTTCGCTGGTCCCATGACGGTTACGGGCCCGCCGAGAAACCCGACGGGCCCGTTGAAGTCATCACGCCCGAAGGCACGGTCGAGGCGATCGCCAAAGGCTATCGCCCCGCCGTCCATCCCTCGGCGCGTTAGCCGCGCCCCCGCTTAGCCACGAGCCGTGGGCACGGGCAGCGCCAGATAAAGCGGCGTGCCGTCGCGTTCGACGAAGACCGCGACCGCCTCGCGATGTTCGGCGCGCGCCGTGCGCAAGGCGGCGACGACATCCTCGGCCTTCGTCACCTTCTTGCGATCGATCTCGACCAGACGGTCGCCGCGCGCGAGGCCCGCCTTTTCCGCCGGGCTGCCTTCCAGCATATCGACCACCACGACCTCGCCGCGCGGGCCTTGCGCCAGGCGCAAGCCCACGCCGGCGGCTGCGTTGCCGCGATCATTCTGGCCGACCACCGCCGCTTCCGGTTTCTGATCGGGCAGGCTTGCCAGCGTCACGCGGATCTCCGCGCGCCGCCCGTCGCGCCAGTATTCGATATTGGCTTCATCCTTGGCGCGGCGATCGCCGACCTTGCGAGCCAGATCGCGCGGATCGTTGATCGCGGTGCCATCCAGCGACAGGATCACGTCGCCGCGCCGCAGACCCGCCCGCGCGGCCGGCCCGTTGGGCTCGACCCCGCCGATCAACGCCCCCTTGGCGGCGGGCAATTTCAGCGCGGCGGCGAGCGCGGAATCGACACCTTGGGTCGAGACACCCATCCACGCGCGATCGATGCGGCCATGTTCGCGCAACTCGGCGACGACCTTCTTCACGACATTCGCCGGAATGGCGAAGCCCAGGCCCACCGAGCCGCCATTGGGCGAGTAGATCGCGGTGTTGACGCCGATCACGTTGCCGTCGCGATCGAAGGTCGGTCCGCCGGAATTGCCCTGGTTGATCGCGGCGTCGATCTGCAGGAAATCGTCATAGGGCCCCGCGCCGATATCGCGCGAGCGCGCCGAAACGATGCCCGACGTCACAGTACCGCCCAGGCCGAACGGATTGCCGACGGCGAGCACCCATTGCCCGACGCGCACTTGATCGGAATCGCCGAACTGGACATGCGCGAGCGGCTTGGGCGCTTCGACCTTCAGCAAAGCGAGATCGGTGCGCTCGTCGCCGCCGATGCGCTTGGCGGGCAAACGCGAGCCGTCGGCGAACACGACTTGGATTTCGTCGGCGCGGCCGGCGACGTGGAAATTGGTGACGATGTAGCCCGACGGATCGATCACGAAGCCCGAGCCCAGGCCGCGCACGCGATGGGGCTGCGCCTTGCCTTGGCCGTTGAAGAACGGCGCGAAGGGCGTGCCGCGGAATTGCGGGGGCACGTCGCCTTCGGGATCGATTTCGGTGGCGGTGACGGCGATCTGCACCACGGCCGGGCTGACGGCGGCGGAAAGATCGGCGAAATCGGGAAGGTTCTGGGTGGCGACGCGCGCGGGCATCGACGCGGGGTTCGTCTGTGCCGGCAGCGGCGACAGCGGCGAGAAGACCATCAACGCCGCCGCGGCGACGGCGCCCAGCAGGCCGGCGCGGATCGTGTTTTTCTTGGTCAGCATGATTCGAACTCCTCTTGGGGTGTGACCCAAGAGCTAGGCCTCGATTGGGGAGGAATCTGGGCGGGCCCGGGGCGAAGCGGGGGAATCCGCGTCGCGATCGGTTACGGCGTATTTCCGGCCGCCGCTTCGATGAAGCGGGCAAGTTCGATATCGCGACGGGTCAATCCGCCGGCGTCATGGGTCGACAAAACGATATCGACGCGGTTGTAAACGTTGAACCATTCGGGATGGTGGTCCTTCTTCTCGGCATAAAGCGCGACGCGCGCCATGAAGCCGAACGCCGCGTTGAAATCGGCGAATTTGAAGGATTTGGCGATCGCGTCGCGGCCGGGCAATTCGGCCCAGCCGGGCAAGGCGGCAAGCGCTTGGGCGCGCGCGGGACCGGCGAGTTTCTCCATGGCCGCATCTTCGCGCAGTTGGCGCGAAGATCAAGCCGGGATAGCGTCGCACCCATGAGCGAAACCAAACTCTATGCCCCCGACCTTGCGATGATCGAGCGCCTCGCCGAAGAAGCGCGCGCCAGCCTGCCCAAGGAACTCGCCGTCCATGTGCGCGACGTGGTGCTGCGCGTCGAGGATTTTTGCGACGAAGAAACCGAGCGCGAGATGGAATTGGAGAGCCCGTACGATCTGCTCGGGCTCTATCGCGGCGTCGATCTGCTGCGCGACAGCGTGGCCACCACGCGCACGCAGCCCGACATGATCTTCCTCTATCGCGTGCCGCTGCTCGCCTATTGGGTCGAGACGGGCGAGGAGCTTGGCGCCATCATCCGCCATACGATGATCCACGAGATCGGCCATCATTTCGGGTTCTCGGACGACGACATGGATTGGCTGGAGAAGCAGGGCGACTGACATGAGTCTCGATCCCCAGGACGAAGCGTTGGTCCAGTCGGCGCGCGACGCGATCGCGAAGCTCTACAAGGAGAACCGCCACCATATCGGGGCGGCTTTGCGCACCAAGGCGGGCCGCGTCTACACGGGCGTGCATCTCGACACCTATGTCGGGCGCGCGTCGGTCTGCGCCGAGGCGGTGGCGCTGGGCCGCGCGTTGGCGGAGGGCGAGACCGAGATCGAGGCGATCGTTTCCGTCCGCCATCCCCGCCCGGCCGAGCCCGACCGGACCATCCGGATCGTCAGCCCCTGCGGCATTTGCCGCGAGATGCTGGCCGATTTCGCGAAAAATTGCCGGGTCGTCGTGCCGGGCGACTCGGGGCCCGTCGCCGTCGCGGTGGACGAGCTTCTGCCGCGAAAATATGCCGTGCCAAAGAGTCGCGCCGATCGGACTTGATCGCAAGTTAGTGAATTCCGTTTATTATCAGAAAGTTAAGACGACCCCTTCAGTTGACCGTTTAAGCGGCATGCGGTAGATTCAACACTATCGTCAAGGGACTTGTCGGACGGCCGGCGTTTGCCCTATCTGTCTTCAGAGGGACGCAATCCGGTGTGGCAAGGCGATATTCGCAAATTGCCATCGGCAGGTTCGAGAGAGCGAAAAACCGTAATGTTCGGCTTGTTCGGCAAAAAAGCACCGCCCCCCGCCAAACCCGGCGTGCAGCCGGCGAAAGGCGTGATGCCCGGTGCGACGGCCGACGGCAAACAGCCCATCGGCACGGTGGTTTTGACGGGTCAAACCTGCCCCGAAAGCGGCATCTGGGAAAGCCAGGGCACGCCGTCGGGTCGGTCGTCCTTCTCCAGGGGCACCCGCATGCCGCCGTTCGACAAAAAGTCGGTGGTCTGGAAGCTCGTCCGCTATCCCTGATTTTTTCCGAAGACAGCCGAAAAAGCGCCGCATTCGCACGGCATACAGACGCGGTCGTTCGCTCGTTTTCAGGGGTCTTGCGTTTAAATGCGTCTCTTCGCTTTGGCCATCATGGCCGCCATGTTGATCGCCGCCGGTTTGTCGACCATGGCGGAAGTGCCCGCGCAACGCGGCGACATGTCGATCTACGCGATCGACGCGAGCGAGTAACGCTCGCCTTCTAAATAATCTCGATCTCGGGCAGCGGCACGATGAATTTGCCGCCCGCGCGCCGGAACTCTTCCTCGCGCCGCAGAATTCCGTCTTTGAAATGCCAGGGCAGCAGCAAGAAGTAGTCGGGCTTCATCGCCCGCGCTTCGGCTTCCGACACGATCGGAATATTGCTGCCCGGCGTGAATCGCCCGAACTTGGTCTCGTTGACCTCGGCGATCGCCGCGATATGGCGCGGGCCCAAGCCGCAGAATTGCAGGATCACGTTGCCCTTGGTCGACGCGCCATAGCCGATCACGCGCCGCCCGCCTTCGGCCAGGCGTTCGAGCAAGCGCACCAGATCGTTGCGATGGCGGAAGGTGCGTTCCTCGAATTCGCGATAGGGGCGCGGCGTGGCGAGGCCCATCGCGTCTTCCTGCTCCAGCAGCCAGCGCACGATCAGATCGTTGGCCTTCCAGCCCGAGCCGCGCTTGGCTGCCGTGACCGCGAAACTGCCGCCGTTGATCGAGTTCATCTCGACGTCGACGACATACATATCGGCGGCGTCGAGAATCTTGCGCACCGTCGCCAGAGAATAATATTCGAGATGCTCGTGGCAGATCGTGTCGTAGGAGCCCATGCGCAGCATCGAGGGCATGTAGCTCTGTTCGAAATGCCACAGCCCGCGCGGGGCGAGCGAATCCGCGACGTCGCGCGCGAAGCGCACGGGATCGTCGAGGTCGTAGAACATCGCGATCGAGGTGATCAGCGCCGCGGGTGCCACTTTCGCCGCGCGCAGATTCGCCGCCGAAAAGAAATCCGGGATCAGCGTACAGCCGGCATCGTAATACTCGCGGAATTTCGCACCCGTCGGATCGACGCCGACGCGGTGCAAGCCTTGCGTGGTGTAGCCGCGCAAACCCGTGCCGTCGTTCGAGCCAATATCGACGACCGTGTCGCCGGCTTTGAGTTCGGCAAGGCGTTCGAGCGCGCGGAATTTGCGTTCGAGATGGGCGACCATCGAGCCGTTGAGGCCCGAGCGATAGCCGTAATTATCGCCATACATCTCCGACGCGACGAAGGTATGGCCGAGTTGCAGCAGCCCGCTATCGGGGCACCAGACGAGGTCCAGCGGGCCTTTGGTGATTTTCTCGTCGCGCGACGAAGGGAAGACGCCGGTCAGGCATTGCTCGCCCAGGCTCAGCACCGTGACGAGATGGCTCGAGCCGCCGAGGCGGCATTTGTCGAGCTTCCGGTATCCGCCCATTCGCTCTCCCCCAGGCGCGCCCTCATGGTTCGACAGGCTCACCATAAGGTCTTCGCGAATCCCCTCACCCTGAGCTTGTCGAAGGGTGAGGATAGCCGCGCTATTTGCGCGCGACCATCAGCTTCTTGATCTCGCCGATCGCCTTGGCCGGGTTCAGACCCTTCGGGCAGGTCTTCGTGCAGTTCATGATCGTGTGGCAGCGATAGAGGCGGAACGGATCCTCGAGATTGTCGAGGCGTTCGCCCGTCGCTTCGTCGCGGCTGTCGGCGATCCAGCGATAGGCTTGGAGCAGCACGGCCGGCCCCAAGTAACGATCGCCATTCCACCAATAGCTGGGGCACGAGGTCGAGCAGGAGAAGCACAGGATGCATTCCCACAGACCGTCGAGCTTCGCGCGCTCCTCCGGCGATTGCAGACGCTCGCGATCGGGCGGCGGCGTTTCGGATTTCAGCCACGGCTCGACCGAGCGCAATTGCGCGTAAGCCTGCGAGAGGTCCGGCACGAGATCCTTCACCACCGGCATATGCGGCAGCGGATAGATATGCACGTCGCCCTTCACGTCGTCGATCGCCTTGGTGCAGGCGAGCGTGTTCGACCCGTCGATATTCATCGCGCACGAGCCGCACACGCCTTCGCGGCACGAGCGGCGGAAGGTCAGCGTCGAATCGACCTCGTTCTTGATCTTGATCAGCGCGTCGAGAACCATCGGCGCGCATTGATCGAGATCGAGCGTGTAGGTATCGACCGTCGGGTTGCCCGAACCATCCGGGTCCCAGCGATAGATTTTGAAATTCTTGGTCCGCTTCGCGCCGGCGGGGGCCGGCCACGACTTGCCTTGCTGGACCTTCGAATTGGCGGGAAGGGAAAATTCGGCCATCGGTCGATCCTTAGTACACGCGCGCCTTGGGCGGGAAGGCTTGGACTTCGTTGGTCAGCGAGGTCAGCGTCACCGGGCGATAGTCGAAGGCGACTTTGCCCTTGCCGTCGACCCAGGCCAGCGTGTGCTTCATCCAGTTTTGATCGTCGCGGTTGGGATAGTCCTCGCGCGCATGGGCGCCACGGCTTTCCTTGCGGTTGGCGGCCGACGCGATCGTCGCCTTCGCCTGGACGATCAGGTTTTCGTATTCCAGCGTTTCCACCAGATCCGAATTCCAGATCATGCCGCGATCGGTGCAGGCGATGTCGGGCGACTTCGCCAGCGTCTTGTCGATGAGACCGACGCCTTCTTCCAGCACCTCGCCGGTGCGGTAGACGGCGCAGTTGTTCTGCATGATGCCCTGCATTTCCGAACGCAATTCGGCGGTCGGGATCGGGCCCTTGGCGTAGCGCAAGCCATCGAAGCGCGCGATGTGCTTGTCGGCCGCGTCCTTGGCGACGGGCTTGTGCGGCGTGCCGGGCTTGACGATTTCGGCGGCGCGGATCGCGGCCGCGCGGCCGAACACGACGAGGTCGAGCAGCGAGTTGGAACCGAGGCGGTTGGCGCCATGCACCGACACGCAAGCCGCTTCGCCGATCGCCATCAGGCCCGGCACGACGGTCGCCTTGCCGTTCTTCATCGTGACGACTTCGCCGTACAGATTGGTCGGGATGCCGCCCATGTTGTAGTGCACGGTCGGCAGAACCGGGATCGGTTCCTTCGTCACGTCCACGCCCGCGAAGATCTTCGCGGTTTCGGAAATGCCGGGCAGACGTTCGTGCAGCAGCTTGGCGTCGAGATGCTCCAAGTGCAGATGGATGTGATCCTTCTTGGCCCCCACGCCGCGGCCTTCGCGGATTTCCATCGTCATCGCGCGCGACACGACATCGCGCGAGGCGAGATCCTTGGCCGATGGCGCGTAACGCTCCATGAAGCGTTCGCCGTTGGAGTTGGTGAGATACCCGCCTTCGCCGCGCGAGCCTTCGGTGATGAGGCAGCCCGAACCGTAAATGCCGGTCGGGTGGAACTGCACGAATTCCATATCCTGCAGCGGCAAGCCGGCGCGCAGCACCATGCCGCCGCCGTCGCCCGTGCAGGTATGGGCCGATGTCGCCGAGAAATAGGCGCGGCCGTAACCGCCGGTGGCGAGCACCGTCTGATGACCGATGAAACGGTGCAGCGTGCCTTCGAGCAGGTTCCACGCGAGCACGCCGCGCACCGCGCCGTCTTCGTCCTTGATCAGGTCGAGCGCGAAATACTCGATGAAGAACTCGGCGTTGTTGCGAAGGCTCTGCTGATAGAGCGTGTGCAGGATCGCGTGACCCGTGCGGTCGGCGGCGGCGCAAGTGCGCTGCGCCGTACCCTTGCCGTATTCGGTCGTCATGCCGCCGAAGGGACGCTGATAGATCTTCCCTTCCTTGGTGCGGCTGAACGGCACGCCGTAATGCTCGAGCTCGATGATCGCCGGAATCGCTTCCTTGCACATGTATTCGATCGAGTCTTGGTCGCCGAGCCAATCGGAGCCCTTGACCGTGTCGTACATGTGCCAGCGCCAATCGTCGGCGCCCATATTGCCGAGTGCGGCCGAAATGCCGCCTTGCGCGGCGACCGTATGACTGCGCGTCGGGAAGACCTTGCTGATGCAGGCGGTCTTCAGACCCTTCGCCGCCATGCCGAACGTGGCGCGCAAACCCGCACCGCCCGCCCCGACGACGACGACGTCGTAATAATGATCGACGACCTTATAGGCCTTGCCGCCCAGAGCGGGCGCGGAACCGTCGGGCATGGAACTAGCCTCCGAACGCGATCTTGAGAACCGAGAAAGCGGCGATGCCGCCGAACAGCCACGCGGCACCTTTGACCGCGAGCAGCAGGACGAGCTTCACGCCTTCGGCATGAACATAGTCTTCGATCACGACTTGCAGACCGAGCTGCGCGTGATGGAACACGGCGACGATCAGCGACAGCAGCAGCACCGCCGAAATCGGCGAGGCGATCCACGCCTGCACCGCCGGCAAGGGGGCGCCCGCCAGCGACACGATGCTGGCGACGAACCACAGCAGCAGCGGGACCATCGCGATGGCGGTGACGCGCTGCGCCCACCAATGATGCGTGCCTTCCTTGGCGGAGCCGAGGCCGCGCGCGCGGCCGAGCGGAGAACGCAGCGACGGGGTGGTGTTGCTCATCTTAGCGCCCTCCCAGCACGGCGAAGGCGACGATCCAGGCGAGCAGCGTGGCGCCGATCGCGAAGGCGATCACCGCGTAGGCCGATTTCTCCGCCGTCGCGATGTCGAACCCGTGGCCCGCATCCCAGAACAGATGCCGGATGCCGTTGCCCAAGTGATAGAACAGCGCCAGCGACCAGCCGAACATCAGCAGCAACCCGATCGGCGAGCCGATGAAGGCCGACACGCTGGCGAACGCCGCCGGGCCATTCGCGGCCGCGACCAGCCAGCAGACCAGCAGCAGCGTGCCCACGCTCAACGCCACGCCGGTGGCGCGATGCGTGATCGACGACAGCGCCGTCACCGGCAGGCGATAGATTTGAAGATGCGGGGATAGCGGCCGCGGGCGTTTGCCGCCGGCGGCGTGCGTCTGATCGTTGGCCATGCTCCCTCGTGCGGACGAATCCGCGTGCAAAAATCCGTATGCCCTCATGGATTTAGACCGGGTTGGCCAAAGCGTCAATCGCAGTGCGGCTATGCATGCCGTCGTTCCGTCCTGTGGATCGTTCTGTGGATGGCGGTTGAACGGACTGTGCGCAAGATCGACTTCCATCAACAAGATTCTGCCGCCGCGCGGGCGATTGCGATTGTCGCCCCGGGGGGCGTTTTGAGACCCTTTCCCTCGGCAAGCGTGAGAGGGGAGATCCAGAGCCGCCACCCCGACGACACCCGCAACCGGCGTTGAGCTGACGCCGACGTGTCACTGGCAGACGCCCGACCCGAAAGGGCTTGGGCGCGGGGTCGAGAGGTGGGGGACGATCTTCCGGAGCTTTCCAGGCCCAAGCCGGGGTTAACCCGGCGGCGGCGGGAAACTCCTTCCCGATGCGACGGTCGTCCGGTTCCCTTGAGGGGCCGGGCCACGCCAGGTCGGTCGGGGCGGCATCGGCGGTTCGCCTGTGCCGTGGCTGCCGGACCCCGTGATCGGGGTCTCGACGTCCCGCAAGGGACGGGTCGTCGGCGGAACGACGGGTGGGCGCCCTCAAGGGGACGCCACACCGGGGCCGCCGGGGATCGCGAGGGACGCGACCGCATCGCCCGCAAGGGCGGTGGATCCGCAAGGATCGACGGGCGCGAGGCTCGCACGAGGCTCAGGCTGGGGACGGTCGCGACGGCAAGGCGGCCGGGATGTCTCGAACGACGGGGTGGCGGTGCGCGCGCAGCACCCTCATCCCCTGCCGGTGGAACGCGCGGGATCGGCCGGACCAGGGGCCGTTTCCGGGTGCGAAGCAGGTCCACCGGCGGCGGGTTCGAGTTCAAGGCTGCCAGGAGGCCATCGACCCCGGCGGGGGCACCCGCCAAGGCCGGTGCGACAGTCACGACCGGCGGTGCATACCGGTCCGACCAGCCTCGATTGAGGCGTCAGGGAGCCTTTTGTCCCGCCCGGACAACGGCTTGCGATCGCGAGATCGCCCCTGACGCCTCATTTTATTTCGGGACCGCCAGCTGTTTATTTTGCGAACCTTGATCCCGTGCGTCAGACGTCAACTGCGGGTCATCGATCAGGTGTCTAGTCGCGAGTTCGTTCCCTTCGCCGAACTTTGTCGCCTGCCACTCGACCTGCTGGTTATCAGGCTTCTGTTCCACTTGATCATCCCGTTCTACGAGATTCACTTGTTCTTATTGATAATGAAATGGGCACTCTGAGAATGGCCGAGCGGATCAGGTGACGCCGAGATTACGGTCGCACCTCTCTCGCCGGCTGACCAATCAATGCAATATCGCCGAAATCGGCAACAAGTTTTGTCGGTCAAAAAGTCGAGCCCGTGCCATTGCGCCAGAAGGCGATGCAACAAAATACAATTAGGCTATGTGCATTATTCCCGGCTGCTCCTCCGCACTAGCGGAAGAACCGATATTGAATCTTTCGAATGCCAATTAGAGGTCAAAACTCGAGGCCAAATGACAACCGTCCCTAATTTGGTGACGAGTCAAAATGGTGCGTAGGTCCATGTAAAAAGAAAAAAAGGGCCGCTAAAGGCCGGTAGCGGCCTTGAGCGGGCTGATCATATTCGCCAGCAAACACTCGCTACATTTTAAGCCGATGCCAATAATTGAACTTGCTGACAGGCTTAGACTCACAAAAAAAACCGCTGCGCGGTTGACGACCCGCGATCGGAAGATCGCCTCCGACGCCTCAATTTATTCGGCTAGGAGAGGCGGTCCCGGCAGCCCACTTGCGTGAGCCGCCGGAACCTCCATCGGAACGTCGGAGCCTTGGTTGTCCCGCCCGGACAAAACGGCGCGAATGTCAAAAAGACGGTTCGCTTTCCTGACGTCGATTTGGGTAGCACGCGAGGGGGGACCCGCAAACGGATTTTGGTCTATTTTCTTAAGTTATTGATATTAATAACTTAAAACTAGGACTGCCAGATTGATTAATACTCCTCGTACCCGAGTCGCAATGTGGGGTCAAATCGCGTCGGGCGTTGATTTTACTACGAAAATAGCTTTCGATCAGGCCGTCACATTAAGATTGCGGTCGCCAAGCCCATTCTGTCGATTTCCTGTCAAGACGTGACTCTTCCCCACCCTCAATCGTGGGGCTTCGGTCCGCGCTTCGCACAAAAAGTCGCTCTCCCGACTTCCCGGCTCACGCCGCGACCTTCTTAAGGCTCGCGCCTTTTGCTTCCTGCTTCTTAGACCGCCCAAAGGCTAGGTCTCCACAGGCTGCCAGCGGAAGTCCTCCGCCAGTATCTGCGATTTCGACTAAGGCTCCAATCGCGACAAGGCCACGCTGGAGAATGTTTTGCGCTGCGTTCGCGTCCGCGTTTGCCGCATAACCGCACGCAACACACGCGAAGCGCGTTTGATTGTATCGCGACGCCGCATCGACATGACGACAGACCGAGCAGGTCTGCGACGTATGTCGAGCATCGACCTCCACGACCCGTCCGCCAAGCAATGCCGCCTTATAGACGAGCTGTCGCCGGAACTCGCCCCATCCCTTGTCGAGAATGGCGCGGTTGAGTCCGGCTTTCTGGACGACGCGTCGTCCTGGCTGCGTCGCCGTACCTGCGGCTGACGCGGTCATGCCCCGCACATTGAGCTTTTCGATGACGATCGTGCCGTGGCTCTTGGCGATAAGATTCGTCAGCTTGTGCAGAGAATCTTTGCGGCGCCGGACGATCTTCGCTTTATGCGCCGCAATGCGTTTGATCGCCTTGCGGCGATTGCTTGATCTGCGCCTTTTACGCGCGAGAGCCTGCTGAAGACGACGTAAACGCAGCAGTTCCCTCGGCCCCTCAGTCTGCTGGCCGAAAGCTTCCCCGTCCGACGACATAAAGGGGGTCGATACGCCTCGGTCGATTGCAACCGCACTGTCACGGTACTGATGAACCGGCGTGTGCCGTTCTCGAGTTTCGATCGAGAATGACGCGTACCAATTGTTGCCATCACGCAAAATCGTGAGGTTTTTTAACCGGCCGTGCAGTGGACGGTGAAGGCGAATAGCAATAGCGCCAGAATTAGATCGATTTTTACCAAATTTAGGTGCGATCAACGCACGAAGCGCCCGACGATCGAGCTTCGACATATGGTCGATCGAGAACTGTTTGGGATCCGGAAACCTGAAACTCTCGGAGCGACCTCGATGACGATATCGCGGGAAATCAGTTCTGCCTTCGAAAAAATTGACAAAGGCACGATCGAGATCGCGCAACGCGGCTTGTAAGCAATGCGCAGGAATTTCCTTGAGCCAAGGCGCTTCGGCCTTAAGAGCAGGCAATTCATTTGCTTGACCGACGTAACGAATCGCACGGTCGTGCCTCGAGAATCGCTCGCGTTGTTCGAGAGCAAGATTATAGACGAAACGGCAAGCTCCAGCGATCCGCCGGAAGACAGCTTCCTGGGCCGGCGTTGGATAGATGCGATATCGGATTGACAGATTACGCTTCATTTTCAGAATTATATATATTTAAATATTTCTTGTCAATAGAGAATATTCATGCGATTTGATTCTTCGGCGATCTCGCGATTACCAATCAAAAACGGGGTTTGCACAGCCGAAAAGCGGAACAAATTGGCCGATGCGCGACCCGGAAATCCCAGAAATCTAAGATTTTTGGACGTAAAACCCGTCGCCCCAGCTGGGATGGTACGGAGTTGCCGTCGCCACCCGCATGAAGCCGAACCCGGCCAGATGGGCATCGATCTGCGGAGCGAGCGCGCAGCCTTCGTAGAGTTCTTCGAAGGCGAGTTCGCAATTGATCGCGCGCACGCGGCCGACTAGATCGGGACAGCCGCGCATCGCCATCAGCTCGGCACCCTGAATGTCGAGATTGAGCAGATCGAAACGCGTGGCGCTCATGCCCGCTTCGGCGAGCGCATCGTCGAGACGGCGCAACGGCACTTTGATCGTGCCGGTCTCGACGATCTCCGGATAGATCTCGGCATGGCGCTTGAGCTTCAACAGCGAGCTCGATTGATCGAACGAGGTGAGATGGAATTCGGCTTCGCCCGGCGCTTCGCCCGCCGCGAAAGCAAAGATCGAAACATCCGGCCGCGACGCGAAGCGATCACGCAACGCAGCGGCAAGATTGGGATTGGCTTCGACGAACACGACGCGTTTCACACCCATTGCATCGTAGGCCACGATCTCGTCGCCGCGATTGGCGCCGACATGCACCACACCTTCGATCGTCAGCCCGTGGTCGCGGCACAAGGCGGGCAAATCGAGCACGGCGGGAACGGGTGCCGGCTTCTTCTTGCCGCCGAAGAGTTTTTTCCAGATCGACATTGCCCGCCGAACCTAACCGATCACGGCTTGAACCGCGAGGCCGCCGCATCGGCGATCTTCTTGGCGAGATGATCGGCGAAGGCCGGCGAATAGTGCACATAGTCGACATACATATTCGCGTCGATCGATTCGCGCTCCAGCCACAGCGAATCTTGCGCATAGAACTTGCCGGAATCGCGCGCCGCCAGAATGAACGGATAGCCGCGCGCACTGCCCGTGTGGATCGCCGCCGACACGTCGGAAATGGGCACGGGCCGGCGCGAATTGTCATAGGCGTATCCCGGAATGGGCTGCAATACGAACAGCACTTTCACGCCATACGCCGCCGCGATCGCCGCCGTCATACGCCGGCTATTGTCCATCTGCGCCACCACAGCCGCGATATCCGCATCGCTTTGGCATTCTCGGCCCGGGCGCGGCACCGGCGGATCGGCGAAGCGGATCGCCAACTGGACGATGTTCGAGCGCTGCGCCACGAACTGCGCCAAAGGCGGCGCACGCCCGTCGGCCTGGGCCAAAGCGGGCGACAGGAACGTGTCGTCCTCCGGCCCGCAAAAAACGAAATCGTTGAGCCCCTCGACGAATACCGCCAGATCCGGGCGCATGCCCTTGATCAGATGCTGCTGGAACAGAATGCGCGCTTGCGAAGATTGATGGAAATTGACGGCGAAATTGCGCGTACGCATCGGTAAGCCGCGTTCGATCGATGCGAGTTCAAATCGCGCCGGGATTGTTTCGGCATCGACGACGCCCATGCCGAAAGTCGTCGATCCGCCGTAAAAATGGGCGAGCTTCGCACCCGTGGGGATCGGCAGGCGAGATCCCCAACGGTCGCCGTCCGGCGTCACGTTGACGAAGCGCCCCGCACGCGGGGTGGTGATGAATTCGACATAGGGCGCGTAGGACAGCGGCACGCCGTCATGCCATAGGTCGCGCAGCATCGCGCGCCGTTCCGCTGGATCGCCGGTCCCGTAGAGCGCGCGCAGTTGGGCATCATCGTAGTCGAGCATGTAGAAACCCGACCGCGTCGGCGCCCAGTTCGCCAGGATCTGTTTAGCCACGACTTCGGACAGCACGATCGCGATCACGATCGAAAAGAAAACCGCCGGAACGGCGCGCAAAGCGTTGAGAACGGGGCGAAACACAAGCCTATTTTCAAGCCGGAATTTTTTCGGTCGCGGACAATGGCCGAGGCGACGCTAAATGTCTAGGCGGGGAAGCCGAGCCCTTGCAGCGCGTTGTTGGCCAGATGCAGCAGCATCGCCGCGAGCACGAAGCCCGTCGTGCGCACGGTGAAACCCAACAACACGCCGAACACAAAAACTTGGGCGAGCAGAAGGATCAGCGTCTGCGCGTCGAGTTCGATCAACGCCACCCAGCCCGGCACGTTGATCGCCGCGAACAAAGCCGACGCGATCAGGTTGGCGGGCCAGAAGGCGAAGCGCTGGCGCAGCGCCTTCAGTACCAGGCCGTAGAAAACGTAAACCTCGACCAACGCCACGAAAGCGAGCCCAACCAGCGACACGTAGAACGTCAGCGGCGGCAGGTCGGCGGGAATCAGATGCCAGTGCTCGCCCACCGCCATGCCCGCCGCACGGCTGGCGACGAGGTAAGCGACGGCAAAGACCCAGCCAAGCCAAGGCCGCGTGCCCGGGCGTTGATCGGCCGCCGCGCGCGGGTCGATCTTCTCGACCGCCACACACCAGGCGATCGGCAGCACCAGCCACAGCAAAAACCGCCAGCCATCGGCGATCATCCGCGCGGTATCGACCGTTTCGGCCGCCGCGTCGGTCCACGGGATCAATAGAATACGGACCGTCCAGGCGGCGAAGAACGCCGCCAGGAACGAATTCAACCGCCGCAACGAGACCTCAGAAGTCAACGCAGCGCCCGCCGCGTTCCCAATCGCCATAGCGCGTCGGTTCGGGGCCTTCCGGTCCGCCGGTCTCCGGCGGCTTCTTGGCGGCTTGCTTCTTCGGATCGGCCGGGGCGGCGGGATCGGCCGCCGGCGGCACCGGCGAAACGGCGTTTTTCTCGTCCATGGGACAGGGATATGCCTCCGAACCCCGCCCCCGGCAAGGCTTGAACGGGGGGCGGGTTTCGCTACATCTCAAGCCATGAATTACACGAAAACCGCCCTCCTGCTCGCCGCCATGACCGGCCTGTTCCTCGCCGTGGGCTTCGCGCTCGGCGGCGAACAGGGGATGCTGATCGCCTTCGTCGTGGCGCTGGGCATGAATCTGTTCAGCTACTGGAATGCGGACAAGATGGTCCTGCGTATGCACGGTGCGCGCGAAGTGACGCCGCAGGAGGCGCCCAACTTCCACGCGATGGTCGCCGAACTAGCGCAGCGCGCGCAATTGCCGATGCCCAAGGTCTATATCATCGACAATCCGCAGCCCAACGCCTTCGCCACCGGCCGCAATCCCGAGAACGCCGCCGTCGCCGCGACGACGGGGCTGTTCGACATTCTGGACAGCGATGAGGTCGCGGCCGTGATGGCGCACGAGCTCGCGCATGTGAAAAATCGCGACACACTGACCATGACCGTCACCGCGACGATCGCGGGGGCGATCGGCATGCTCGCGCAATTCGGCATGTTCTTCGGCGCCGGGCGTAGCAATGACGGCCGTTCGTCGGGCTTCGGCATGATCGGCACGTTGATCGCCATGATCATCGCACCCATGGCCGCGATGCTGGTGCAAATGGCGATCAGCCGCTCGCGCGAATACGAGGCCGACCGCGTGGGCGGCGAGATCGCGGGCGATCCGCGCTTGCTGGCGCGGGCTCTCGCCAAAATCTCGCGCGGCGTCGAGGCGATCCCGAACGAGAGTGCCGAGCGCAATCCCGCGACCGCGCATCTGTTCATCATGAATCCGTTGACCGGGGCGGGCGTCGACAATCTGTTCTCGACCCACCCGAACCCGGCGAACCGCATCGCGGCGCTGGAAGAACAGGCACAAGCGATGGGCTTTCAAGGTGCAAGCCGTGCGGCAAGCCCGGCGCGCGGGCGCAGCTCGGTCCCGTCGGCCGGACGCCGCGGACCTTGGAGCCGTTGAGTTTTTAGCGGAGCCCTTCGGGCAGCTGAGCGGTCGGCAATTCGGGCACGTAATCGGCCCGCGCGATGGCCACGCCTGCGACGATCAGCAGCAACGCGATCGCCAAAGCCTGCAAGCGCCCCAAAGAGCGCGGCGGTTTAACGGACGTGCGGGCGATCATGTCGGCCACTTGGTACCCTTCCCGAAGCGGGGCATATCGATTCCCCGTTCGCAGGAATAACGCAAGAAACATTCCGCTTATTCCGCTAAGAATCTTTCGGGGGCCTTCCGGGTCAAAGAAGATAATTTTATTCGAATATCGACCGGCGCCGGCGCTTGCGGCATTCTCCGGCCGCCCAAAGCCTGCCCATGGCGGGCGGTAGCTGGAGACTTTGATGGCGCTTTATGTGGTGACCGGCGGCGCCGGATTCATCGGCTCACACCTGATCGATGCCTTATTGGAGGCAGGTCACCGTGTTCGCGTGCTCGACGATTTGTCCAACGGTTTGCGCGAAGCCGTAAATCGCGGCGCCGATCTGACCGTCGGCGATGTCTCGCGACCGGGCGCGATCGCGGAGCTCGCGGCCGGAGCGGCCGGTATTTTCCATCTGGCCGCCATCGCGTCCGTAGTCAAATGCAACGCTGATTGGGCCGGCGCGCATAAGGTAAATCTGACTGGCACGATCGAGGCGTTCGAAGCCGGCAGGCGGCATGGGATTCCAGTGATTTATGTCTCCTCCGCCGCAGTTTATGGCCAGAGCGGGCGCAAACCGTTGACGGAACGAGCCCGGACGGCACCCATTTCCGCTTACGGGGCCGACAAGCTTGGCTGCGAGTTGCACGCGCGCGCGGGCGGCATCGTCCACGGTGTGTCGAGCGCCGGCTTCCGTTTGTTCAATGTCTACGGACCGCGCCAGCGCGCTGATAGCCCCTATTCCGGCGTGATCTCGATCTTCGCTGGCAGGCTCGCCCGCGGTGAAGTCTGCACGATTCACGGCGACGGCAAGCAGGTGCGAGATTTCGTTTACGTCACCGATGTCGTCGCCGCCCTTATTAAAGGGCTGGAGATAGCCACCGTGGCCGCTCCCGTCTTCAACGTCGGCACTCAAAGCCCAACCTATATTTCCGATCTTTTCGCGCGCATGAAAACGCTGTGGAACTCCGCATCTATCGTCACGCGTGCGCCGGCGCGGCCGGGCGACATTCGCGTTTCGTTGTCCGATTGCACGGCATTGCGCGCCAAGGGATGGACGCCGAGCGTGTCTCTCGACGAGGGCCTGACGGCTCTGCGCGATTCGCTCGCCTAAACTGACTCCAATAGAGTTTCACTTAAAGGAAGCTATATGGGCGCCGTCGATTTCGGGATACCGCGAACCCTGGCCACGCTGCTGAAATCAAAGCTGGCGCTCGCCAATTTCGTCGAAACCGGTACCTATAAGGGCGACACCGCCGCCTGGGCGTCGGGCGAGTTCGCCAAAGTCTGGACGGTCGAGGCCGATCCGGCACTGGCCGCCGCCGCCCGCACGCGCTTCGCCGGCGCCCCGCATGTCACCGTAGTCGAGGGCGACAGCGTCGCGGGTCTTGAAAAGCTCGTGCCCACTTTGCCCGGACCGGCGCTTTTTTGGCTGGATGCCCATTGGTGCGGCACCGATCAGACCGTGACGGCGGGCGAGCTCGACCAATGCCCCCTGCTGCGCGAATTGGCCGTCATCGCCCGCTCGCCGCACGAACACGTCATCCTGGTCGACGATGCGCGCTATTTCCTGGCCCCCCCGCCCTCGCCCAACCGGCTGGAGCAATGGCCCGATGCCGGGGCGACGGTCGCCGCGCTGAAAGACGGGCGCGACGATCGCTTCGTCTGCGTGATCGACGACGTGTTTATCCGCGTGCCCGCGACGATGAAGGCCGAACTACAGGCCCATATCGACCGCATCACCGCGCATCGCGAAGCACGCGCGCGCAAACGCGACGCAAGGCCGATGCGGCGCTTGAAGCGCTGGATCAAATCCCTCGGCGCTTGAACCAGGCTTTCAGGCGCTTGCGCCAGGGCCGGGATTTGAGCCGCGTCGCCGGCTCGTCCTTGGCCGCGACGGGCCCGAAATGCGCCCAAAACGGCCGATCGTTCCACGTGTCGCAAGGGACAAGCGCCTGCGCATTAAAATCCGCGACCGCTTGGCGCTGATCGTCCGCCGCCAACAGCCCGGCCAAGCGCCCATAGGACGAATTCCCGAAGCCCAGTGCATCGGCGCGCGACAAGGCCAGCAAATCGCCGATGCGATCATCGGCCGCGAATGTCGCGACCGGCAGCGGGTTCCATCGCGCGAAGGCGGGCAGAATTTCGGCGCGACTATCGGACGCGATATAGAGCTGCGCGTCCGGCGTTTTCGCCATTTCGCCCGCGACCCAGTCGACGAACCAGTCGACCGGCACCGGGGCAAACTGCGGAATTCCGGCATGGACCGGATCGGCCAAATCGCCGCGCCGGACATGCACGGCGATCAGCTTGCCGGGAATGGCGGCACGCCACGCATCGGCGGCTGGTTCGGCGCCAAAGCGCAGCAGCTTGCGGAACAATTCGCGATGCGGAGCCCAGCACGCGGGCAGTTCCTGAAAATAGCCGTCGAAATCGATATTGGCGAACGGTGTCGCCTGCTCCCACAACGCCAAGGCTGCCGCGTCCTCGAACGGGCCATAGGCGATGCTCGGCAGATCGTCGAACGCCGGCGCCGTCGCCGCCCCCACCAGCCTGCCCGCCGGGAACGCGGGCGCTTCGATCCACAGATCGTGGCGCCAAGCATAGAAATTCAGGAAGGCCCATTGCAGCAGCTGGTTGGCCATCCGGCCGTTGAGGCCGAGATTGCGCATCGACACGACGCCGCTGGTCCCCGTCGCGATCTCGCCGGGCGCGATCTCGGCCGAATTCACGTAAACGCCGTCACGGCGGCGCACGCGGCCGCGATCGAATTCGGCGATATGGGCCTTAAGATCCATGCCCTGCCCTTATCGACAGGCGGACGGGCCCGGGTCAAGCCGCGCTTGCGCATCGCGGCCCCGTCCCCTACTTAGCGGCACATGAAAACAGCACCCTCCGCACGCCTCGCCGCCGCCCAATTGCTCGACGCCGTGCTGCAAGGCAAGCGCACGCTGGAGGATGCGATGGCCGGCGTGCAGACCCTGCGCGTGCTGGAACCGCGCGATCGCGGCTTCGCGCGGATGCTGTCGGCGACGGTGCTGCGCCGCCTGGGCACGATCGACGCCATCCTCGCCCAATGCCTGGACAAGGGTGCGCCGCCCAAGCCGGTCGAATCGCCGCTGCGGCTAGGTGTGGCCCAATTGCTGTTTTTGGGCACGCCCGCCCATGCGGCAGTCGGCGAGACGGTCGATCTCGCACCCGAAAAACTGCGCGGGCTCGTCAACGCCGTACTGCGCCGCGTGTCGCGCGACGGCGAAAAACTGCTCGCCGCGATCGACGCCCCGCGCGCCGACACGCCCGCTTGGCTCTGGGCCATCCTGGTCGATAGCTGGGGCGAGGCGAAAGCGCGCGACATCGTCACCGGGCAATTGCGCGAGCCGCCGCTCGACATCACGGTGAAATCGAACGCCGAAGATTGGGCCGCGAAGCTCGGCGCCAAATTGCTGCCGACCGGCACGCTGCGCTTGGAAGAAGCGGGCAATGTCGCCGAATTGCCGGGCTTCGACGAAGGCGCGTGGTGGGTGCAGGACGAAGCCGCCGCCTTGCCCGCGCGCCTGTTGGGCGACATATCGGGCAAGCGCGTGCTGGATCTGTGCGCCGCCCCCGGCGGCAAAACGCTGCAACTCGCCGCGGCCGCCGGCAAAGTCACCGCCGTGGATCAATCCGCCAAGCGCCTCGACCGGGTGGTCGAAAATCTCGCGCGCACGATGCTGGAAGCGGAGATCGTCAACGCCGACGCGTCGAAATGGACGCCGAAGGCGCCCTACCCGTTCATCCTTTTGGATGCGCCGTGTACGGCGACCGGCACGCTGCGCCGCCATCCGGAAATCGCGCATCTCAAAAACTCCGCCGACGCGGTCAAGCTAATGGCCGCGCAAGATCGTTTGCTCGATGCCGCCGCGAAGATGCTCGAGCCCGGCGGCACGCTGGTTTACGCGGTCTGCTCGCTCGACAAACGCGAAGGCAGTGCGCGCGTCGCGGCGTTCCTGGATCGCCATCGCGATTTCGCGCGCATTCCCGTGACCGCCGCCGAAATCGGCGGGCGCGGCGAATTGATCGATGCGGCGGGCGATCTCGTCACTACGCCCGCGAACGGGATGGACGGGTTCCAGGCGGCACGCTTGCGGCGACGCGCCAACTGACGCAAGCTTCAAGAATGTTCGCGCCGTTTTTCGCCGGCAAACGCGTTTTCCTGACCGGGCATACCGGCTTCAAAGGAAGCTGGCTGCTCGCTTGGCTGCATTCGATGAAGGCGCAGGTTTGCGGCTTCGCGCTGCCGCCCGCGACCAAGCCCGCATTGTTCGATCTGATCGGCGGATCGAAATTGTGCGCGCGCCATGTCGTGGGTGATATCCGCGACATCGATGCGCTTCGCGGCACGATCGCCGAGTTTCAGCCGGAAATCGCAATCCATATGGCGGCGCAAGCCCTGGTGCTGCCGTCCTATCAAGATCCCGCTGGAACCTTCGAAACCAACGTCACCGGTACGGCCAATGTGCTGGACGCCTTGCGCGGCGTGAAACCGCTGACGCGCATTCTGGTCGTGACGTCGGACAAAGTTTACGCCAATGACGGCTCGGGCAGCACTTTCATCGAAAGCGATCGCCTCGGCGGCCACGATCCTTATTCGGCCAGCAAAGCGGCGGCGGAGATCGTGGTCGACTCCTTCCGCGCCTCGTTCTTCAAAAACGACGTGGCGCTCGCCGTCGGGCGTGCCGGCAATGTTATCGGCGGCGGCGATTGGGCGGCGCACCGCATCGTGCCCGATGCGGTGCGTGCATTGACCGACGACAAGCCGCTGGTGCTGCGCCGGCCCGGCGCGATCCGCCCGTGGCAGCATGTGCTGGATCCGCTGTCGGGTTATCTGGCGCTGATCCAATCGGGCAAGTCGGGCGCCTATAATTTTGGGCCCGATCCCAAGAACCGCCGCACCGTGGGCGAATTGATCGAGCGCTTCGCCGCCCTCAACGGCGGCAAGCCCACCGTGACGCTCGAAAACGCGCCCACGCTGGAAGAAGCGCCCTATCTGCTACTGTCGTCGGAGAAGGCGGCGCATGATTTGGCGTGGCGGCCCGAAATGGATTTCGCGCGCGCGGTCGATGCGACGGCCAAATGGTATGCCGATTGGCGGGCGGGCAAGGATCCCGCCGCTTTGGTCCGCGCGGAGATCGCGGCTTACGTGGGTTAAAGCTCCCAGCGCGCGAAGCCGGGGAAATCTCGGCCGCGCCACATGCCCTTGATGTCGGCGATCAAAGCGCCGGGCTTCGCGGCGTTCTGGAAATCCGCGATCTTCCAGGCGGCGAATTCGTCGTGCGACACCGCACCAACGATCGCGTCGTAGCCGGCCTTGGCTTGCAGCATCTTCAATGGTGCAAAACCGTATTCGTGTTTGGCTTCGTCGCCATCGCAAATCGGATCGAGCACATCGACCTGATGGCCCCATTCGGCCAAGGCGCGCACCAGATCGGCGACTTTGGAATTGCGCAGATCGGGCACGTTTTCCTTGAAGGTCAGGCCCAGCACGAGAATGCGCCGCGCGCCCGCGCCACCGATGCCGACGAGTTCGCGCGCGATGCGCGTGGCGACATAGCCCGCCATCGCATCGTTGATCCGCCGCCCGGCGAGGATGACTTCCGGGTGATGGCCCAGGCGCTGCGAGAGATCGGCGAGATAATAGGGATCGACGCCGATGCAATGACCGCCGACGAGACCCGGCGTGAAGCGCAGGAAGTTCCACTTCGTGCCGGCGGCAGCCAAGACGTCGTGCACCGACACGCCAATCTTGCCGAAGATCATCGCGATCTCGTTCATGAAGGCGATGTTGATGTCGCGCTGCGCGTTCTCGATCACCTTGGCGGCTTCGGCCGTTTTGATGTCGCGCGCGCGGAACGTGCCGCCGCTGGTGACGAGCCCGTAGAGCCCCGCGAGCAGATCGGCGACGTCCGGCGTTTGCCCGGCGACGACCTTAGTGATGCGGTCGACCGTGTGTTCGCGGTCGCCGGGATTGATGCGTTCCGGGCTGTAACCCAGGAAAAAATCGACGCCGGATTTGAGGCCGGATTCCTTTTCGAGGGCCGGCCCCGCGACGTCTTCGGTGACGCCGGGATAGACGGTCGATTCGAGGACGACGACCGCGCCTTTGCGCATAACCTTGCCGACCGTGCGGCAGGCGGACAGCACGGCGCCCAGATCGGGCCGGTTGGCGACGTCGACGGGCGTGGGTACGGTCACGATATAGACGTCGAGCCCGACGATATCGGCGACATCCGACGTGACTTTCAGCTTGCTGGCGGTCAGGCGGGCCGCCTCGATTTCGTTCGTGCGGTCATGGCCCTTCGTAAGCTCGCCCACGCGCACCTTGTCGATATCGAAGCCGATCGTTTCGACGCCGCGCGCCAAAGCCACCGCCAGCGGCAGACCGACATAGCCGAGGCCGATAACGCCCACGCGGGCCTTGGCGGGTTCGGGCAACTTCACGCTCATGCTCTCGCTCCGACTGACATTCTGGTCCCAAGCAGGCCGGCCCCCAGCGGGGCGACACTTTCTAGACGCTATCCCGGCGCCGCCAAAGGGCAAAAGAATCCCGGCGGTAGGACGCGACGGCCACCCCCGCCAGCACCATCGCGATCGGCTCGATCGGCAGGCGGTATTTGGCCGAAGCGACCGGCCCCTGCACCGCCAGAATGAAGCCGATCCAGGCGACGGCGAAGATCGCGGGCGCGCGGCGTTCACGGTTGCGCAGCAATAGCCATAGCCCGATCACGCCCAACAAGCGTACCGGCCATTCGGTCAGCGCGCCGCCCGCCATCCAGGCGAGATAGCGTGCGGTCGAGCTTTCGGCGATGAAGTTGCGCATTTTCGACAACGGCGTCTCACCCTCGGTTTCGTAGAAACCGATGCGCTGGATCCTCATCACTTGCGGGATCATCAATGTCGCGGGCGAGGCGAGATTGATCGCCATGCCGGACAGCCACGCCTTGACGAAAGCTTGCGGCGGCAGGGCCCAAAGATATTCGCGGGTCAAATCGCGATAGATCGCGGCCTCGTCGAAGGGGTTGCGATAGCCCTCGCCCCGCAAGGCCGCATAACGGCCGCGCATTTCGGCGAAGGATTGCGGATAGGGTGTACCGTCTTGCGCTTCGCGAACCAGCGGGTACCACCACAGCGCCATATGGATCGGCCCTTGCGAGGACAGTGCGAATTGACCGTGGACGAATCCGTTGCGCAAGATCATGGGCGCCGCGAACGCCGCGACGATACCCAGCACGATCACCGCATCGCGCAGGCCCGCGCGTCCTTGCTTCAGCACGAAAATCGCGAGACCGAGTACGGGCAAAAACGGCCACACCACCGCGCGGTTGAATAACGCGAGGCCAAACCAAAACCCGAATGCGGCGGGCCCGCCTTCGCCCTTCCACAACCGGGCCAGCGACAGAAAGCCGAAGGCGAGACACGCCACGAAGATCGTGTCGCCCAGCATCGTCGCGGCGAGCACGATCTGCGTCGGGTTCAACGCGGCAAACAGCCCGGCATAGCGCCCCGCGCCAGGTCGCACGATCTCGGCGGTACGGGCGATGGCGATGCAGGCGATCGCATCGATCGCCATCTGCACGACGATCGGCGCCCAATAAGCGTCGGGCCCGAACGGTATCATCGTCAGATGTAGAAACAACGTATAGCCCGGCATACGGTCGGCCGAGCCCTGCCACCAATCTGGCCCGGCGGCGAGCGCCAGAAACATCGGGCTATCGGGGTGGAAGGTCGCCGGCGCCGAAACGCCGGTGTAGGCGAGCCAAGCGAGCCGCACACCAAACGCCAGAGCGAACAACGCCAGCGGCTTTTCCAGAATGGTCAGTACGCCTTGAGCTTGCGCCATGCGAACACGACCATTTGCAGCAGCAGGAAGCCGTGCCGGAAGCGCGAGATCTGCGTCTCGCCGTAGGTGCGCGCGAGATAGCGGATCGGCACTTCGACGACCTTCATGTTGAGCTTCACCGCGCCGAAGATCAGATCGAAATCGCCGAACGGATCGAAATCGCCGAAATAGAGGCGATTCGCCGCGATACGCTCGTAATGCGTTTTGCGCAAAACTTTGGTGCCGCACAGCGTATCGGTGAAACGCTGGTTGAGCAGCCAGGAGAAGATCACCGAGAAGCCGTGATTGGCGATCCAGTTCAAGGCGCGCATCGCCTCTTCTTCCATCGGATAGACGAGACGCGTGCCGTTGACGAATTCGCCCCGGCCTTCCGCGATCTGGCGGAAGAATTTGGGCATCTGCTCGGGTGGCACGGTGAGGTCCGCATCGAGGATCATCAGCACGTCGCCGGTCGCTTCGGCGAAGCCCTTGCGCACCGCGTCGCCCTTGCCCTTGCCTTCCTGCACGAACACCTTGATGTCGCGATCGGGATAGGCGGCCTGGACGCGGCGCATTTCGTCGAGCGTGCCGTCCTTCGAATGGCCTTCGACGAACACGATTTCCACGCGCTCGCAGAAATCCGGCAGGCGCTTGACCGCCGCTTCGATATTGCCGCGTTCGTTGCGCGCGGGAATGATCACGCTGGCCGATGTCGGCACGGGATGCTGGATTTGGCGCGAACGCGCGACCAGATAATGGCGCAGGCACAGGCCGCGCAGAATCGGCAGCGGCGCGAGCACACGATTGATCAGGCCGCCCAAACCCAAAAGGCGCAACGGCGACAAGGTGCGCCATTCGCGGCGGATCACTTCGAATCCGGCAAGGTCGAGCAACGCCGCCAGATCGCGCATGCCGAGCCAATTGGTCGGCGGCATCGGCGCCTTCAGCCCGAAGCTTTGGGCGACGCGCAACGCGGGCTCCCAAATCGGCGAGTGATAGGACAGCACGATGCGCGTATCGGGATGACAAACCGCGTGCAGGCGGCCGAGCACGAGCTCGATATCCTCGATCCAGCCGATCGTGTCGGAAAGCAGGACGAAATCGAACTTCTCGTCGAGCGCCGTCAGCGCGTCTTCGGTTTCGAAATCGGCGACGCGGAATTCGCAATTGGGATGTGCGGCACGCGCCGCTTCGATCGCGGGCACCGACGGATCGATGCCGAGGCCGCGGCGCGACTCGAGGGCCGCGAGCGTGGCGCCATCGCCGCAACCCACAGCGAGCACGCTCGCCCCCGGCGGGATCACGAAGCGCAACGCGCGCGCGTCTTCGGAATGATAGAACGGATGGCGGCGGCGCCAATTTTCGCGCTGCGGCTCGTTGCGGTCGCGGAACGCGGCGACTTGGCTGCGGCGATCGGTCGTGGTGGTCGTCATATCGCCTTGCCCGCGTCGCGTTCGAGAACGAAAAAGGCGCGCAAGGCCAAAGCCCGCAACACCGCTTGCGGCAAGGCGCCCTCGATCGCCGTCAAAGCCCGGACGAGACCGGCAGGCGCGCCGCGCGGCTGGAAGCCGCCGGTGGCGAGATAGCCCAAGCCCCCGAAAGCTTCAACCCGTACGACGCGCAATCCCGGCGCATGGGCGCCCAATTCATCCGCTCGGCGCCACAAAAGTGCCCGGGGAATCCAGGCATTGCCGTCCATCGCATCCTTGCCCGGCGCGAAAGCATCAGTCCAAGGCTGGGCCACCGCGCGGCAATCCTCGTGATGCAGAAAGCGATAGACCAGCCAGCCCGCCAGCCCCGCCCACGGCTCGACCAGCAGGCAGCGCCCGCCGGGTGTCAGCAACCGCGCGATTTCGGCCAGCGCTTTGCCCGGTGCGGCGAAGTGATGCAGCACGTCGATGCCGACGACATTGGCGAAAGACCCGCTTGCGAAAGGCAACGCATGCACGTCGCAGGCGACGTCCACGCCCGACTGCGCGCCCAGATCGACATTGACGAAATCCGGCCGTCCGGCGCCGTAGAAGCCGGGCCCGCAGCCGAGTTGCAGCGTGCCGCCTGCGACCAAGTTCGCATCGAGCCGCGCGAAAATCTGATCGCCGTACCACTCGGGCAGGATCGGTTTGGCGGCCCAGATTTCGCGATGGCGCGTGACCCAATCGGGATCGGTCACTTGCCGCCCGCGATCCGCTTGAACGCCCATTTGACGGTCGCACCCGAAGCGCCCGCCACCGCCGTGACGACGACTTGTTCGCCACGCCGCGCGGAACCGCGCTTGCCGAAATAGACGCTTTCGCCCAAATCGACGCGCGCACCCGCCGTTTGCAAGCGCCACGCTTGACCCGAGGGCAAACGCAGCAGCGCCGCGGCGCCGTTCTGAATGACGGAGACCTGCACGTCGGGATGCAGATGGAAGCGGATATCGAAGCGTGTCGTCGTCAATACCGGCGGTTTACCGTCGACGGGGACGAGCGAATCCTCGCCGCGCAAATCCTGCCCGTCGCCGGCGACGAAAATCCGGCGGCGATGGACGAAACCCAAACGGCCGACATAACCGTCATGCGCGAGATCGAGCCAGACATTGCCGTCGGCTTCTTCGCGATTGGCGTCGACATGGCTGGGCCGGCTGAGCAAACCGCCCGGCGCCACCGGCGAGGAATCCGCATCTTCCGCGCACAGCGTCGAATGCGCCGCCGTCGCGCGCAAGGCGAGCGACCATTCGCTGTCGTCGCGCGGGCCCGCACCGCAATTGACGATCAGGCGTTCGCGGCCGCACGACATTTCGAAGGACAACGTGCCGGCATGGGCTTGCGCCGCGTAATTGCCGTCGACCGGCAAGCCGGAATCGACGATCAGCGTCAGGCGATCCGCGGTGATGCGATCGAAGCCGGCCGCGACCGCGCGGGCGGCCGGCAAATCGGGCCATTGCGCGCGCGCCAAGACGGCGTCGATGGCGGCGGCTTCTTCCTCGTTCGAATCATTGAACAGCGCGAACGCGCCGTCGCCGTGGCGGAAGAACCGCACGGCGGGGGCGAGTTTCTCGATCGCGCGATGGAGCGCATCGGGCGTGCGCCCGCTTGCCCCTTCGATCGCGGCGCGCGCATCGACCAAACAAGTCAACGCGCGCAATTGCGCGGTGGGCGAACGCGACGCGTGGAAGCCGTCGGTCAACAAATCCATGCCCGCCGCGCGCGCCATCGCTTCGGCCAAACCGGGCAAGCCATTGCCGTTCACCACGCCGCAGGCTTGGGCGTAGACGAGACCGCGCAACGCCGACAAGCGACCGAGACCCGTGGGTTCGTCCATCGCCACGCGCGCGAGATGGCGCGCTTGGCGCGCGACGGATTCGAGCAAAAGCGGGCCCAGGGCATCGCCTTCACCGCGCGACAGGAAGGGCGCGTGGGCGAGCCACGACGCGATGCGCTTGCCCGTCGGCTCGGCATCCCACGCCACCGGCTTCCAGCCACGATGGGCGAGAATCCAATCCTCGACCAAAGCCCGCGCGCGCGCTTGCGCAAGCTCGTTGCCGAGGGCCGCGAGATCGTCGAGCCATTCGAAGGAATTCAATTCGACGACGGCGGCGCGCGACAGATCGGGTGCGGTCCAGTCCGGCCGTTCGGGCTTCAGCGCGCGGCCCGCACAAACCAAACGCCCGCCGACGATTGCTTCGCCGCGTGCGATCGAGCCGGGCAATGGCGGCGGCGCCAAGCGCGCAAGCCGCGACGGTGCGCGCCCGCCGATCAGCATGCCGTACAGGAACGAGCCGTGCCAGGCATCGGCCATGCGCGAGCGCGTGGCTTTGCGCTTGGGCATCGATCAGGCTCCGCGCAAGCGGCACAGATTGTCCGCGTATTTGGCGGGACCGCCCGCGAAACCCGCCGTGCCCGCGACCAGCACATCCGCACCGGCGGTGCGTACTAGCGGCGCGGTCTTGTCGTTGACGCCGCCATCGACTTCGAGATCGATCGCGCGACCCGTCGCGTCGATGCGCTTGCGCAAACGCGCGATTTTGTCGAGCGCCGTATCGATAAAACTTTGGCCGCCGAAGCCGGGATTGACCGACATAACGAGCACGAGATCGACGTCGCCGAGTACGGGATCGACCGCTTCGATCGGCGTGCCGGGATTGATCGAAACGCCCGCCTTCTTGCCCAAGCTTTTGATGAGCTGAACCGTGCGGTGGATATGCGGGCCCGCTTCCGGATGCACGGTCAGGATATCCGCACCCGCATCGGCGAATTCCTTGATGAACGGATCGACGGGCGAAATCATCAAATGCACGTCGAGCGGCAATTTGGTGTGCGGGCGGATGGCGCGCACGATCATCGGCCCCAAAGTGATATTGGGCACGAAATGCCCGTCCATCACATCGACATGGATGTAATCGGCGCCCGCCGCTTCCATGGCGCAGACTTCTTCGCCCAGTTTCGCGAAATCGGCCGACAGGATCGACGGTGCCAGACGGATTTTCTGCTGCACGAGGGCACCTCTTCTATCTACCAGCCCATGTATCAGCGTGAGCCCATCGGGGCAAGGGATGGTAGGTCGCGGGACCGGCGGGAATGCCGTGGATTTATCGCATGTCAGCGGCGAGGGCGATGGCTATAATCCGCCGCCTTCGGACGACCCGGTTTCCGTTAGCGCCTTGTAACGATTGTCGATTTGCCCCTTATGCGTCGTCTTGCGGCCCCCTCTTTGACGGTTCTCGCCTTGGCCTTCGGGCTCTGGGCAGGGACGCCCGACGCCGCGACGGCGCAAGGGCGGGCGGCTTCCGACAATCTGCCCGTACTGCTGACATCGGACGAAATGACATCGGACGAGGAATTGGGCGTCGTCACCGCGTCGGGCAATGTCGAAATCGCGCATGGCGGCCGCATCCTGCGCGCCGATACGCTGACCTATAACCGCCGCACGGGCGTCGTCACCGCATCGGGCAATGTGTCGGTCGTCGAAGCGTCGGGCGAAGTCGCCTTCGCCGAATATGTGGAGCTGACAAGCGACCTTCGCGACGGCGTGATGCGCAACATCCGCACGATGCTGGCCGATCAAAGCCGCTTCGCCGCCGTGACCGCGCGCCGCGCCGATGGTGCACGCACCGTGATGCGCCGCGCGACCTACAGCCCGTGCGAGCCTTGCGAAAAGGACCCGACGCGGGCACCGATCTGGCAGTTGCGCGCAAGCCGCATCACCCACGACGCCGAGCAGAAGGAAGTCGTCTACGACGACGCGTGGATGGAAATCGCCGGCGTGCCGGTGTTCTACACGCCCTATCTTTCGCATCCCGACGGCACGGAGAAGCGCAAATCCGGTTTCCTGCCGCCGGACGTCGCGACCTCGTCGCGCAACGGCTCGATGCTGGCCACGCCCTATTATTGGACGCTGGGTCCGTCGGCGGATTTGACCGTCACGCCGATCTTCATGTCGAACGACAATCCGCTGGTGGCGGCCGAGTATCGCGAGCGGATGCGCAATGGCGAGTTCGGTATGGATGCGTCGTTCCTGCGCACGCGGCGGGAAGGCGAAGGCTATCCCGATTGGCGCGGCCATATCCGCGCGCAAAGCAAAGTCGATCTCGACGACAATTGGCGTACCGGGTTCGATCTCGCACGCGCTTCCGACAAGACCTATATCGAACGCTACCGCATCCGGCAGCGTTTCCGGTTCGTGGAACAGGATGCGCTGACCAGCCGCGCCTATGTCGAGGGGTTCCGGGATCGCGGCTACGCGGTCGTCGATGCCTTCTCCTTTCAAGGCTTGCGGCCCGAGGACGATCCCGGCCGTACGCCGATCGTGCTGCCGCAAATGCGTTACAGCTGGTACGGCGAACCCGGCACGATGGGCGGGCGCTATACGTTCGACGCGTCGGCCGCATCGATCTATCGCGACGACGATGTGCGCGCCCAGCGCGGCACGATGCTGGGCGGCTGGGCCTTGCCCTATACGACGCGCACGGGCGAGATCTACACCCTTGCGGCCAATTTGCAGACCGACGTTTTCCATTCGTCGAACGCGGCCTATGGCACGCGCGACGCGTTCCAGCCCAGCGAGACGGGTTTCGCCGCGCGAGCCGTGCCGCAATTGGCGCTGTCCTGGCGCCTGCCGCTGATTCGGCGTTTCGAGAACGTGAATCTGATCGTTGAGCCGATCTCGGCACTTTACGTGGCACCCAACGCCGGCAGCCAGCGCAATCTGCCCAACGAAGACAGCCGCGGCTTGACTTTCGACGATACGAGTCTATTCCGGCTAAATCGTTTCTCCGGCTATGACCGACTGGAAACCGGTCAGCGCTTGGTGACAGGCATCAATACCGAATGGTCAAACCGAACGCGTCAACGATTCGGCGTGTTCCTCGGTCAGCAATACCGGATGAACGACGAAGCGGCGTTGCAAAAAGGTTCGGGCGCCGACACGCGATTCTCCGATTTCGTCGGCCGTGTGGTGGCGACGCCGCATGAATGGGTCAGCGCAAATTACCGCTTCCAGATCGATAACAAAAACCGCGAGCTACTACGTTCGATCACGAGCGTTTCGCTGGGACCGCAGGCGCTGAACTATGGCCTGTCACATACGCGCGTCGACCGTTCGATCCAGCCGACTGCGCTTGTTTCGATCAATCAATTGTCGCACTCGTTGACCGCCCGCTTCAACGAGGTCTGGCGCGTGACCGGCCGGGTGGTACAGTCGCTCGGCCAGGACGACGGCGTCCTGCTCGCGGGTGCAACGTTGGTCTACGACGACGATTGTTTCTTGTGGGGGGTGGATCTGCAGCGCCGGAATATCGGCCGCGCCGAAATTCCCCCCGATACGGCGATCCTGTTCCGCTTCGGGTTCCGCAATCTCGGCGAACTCGCCCTGCGCGGGCTCTGACGGGCAGCTCTACTGCCGCGGCCGGTCCTGCGCACGCAGCTGAACGGCGATTTGATTGCGGATGTCGTCAGCCACAAGTTCGAGCACGCGCTCGCGCGCGTTTTGTTGTGCCGCCAGCGTCGCAAATTCAGAATTTGTGATTTCGTAGTCGGTCGAATAACTCGAACTGCCGGCGACGACCCGTTTACCGGCTGCATCGAGCAATTCGTAGGACGCGACAGCGCTGTAACCCATACGACTGATGATGTCATCGCGCCGCAACGCCAGAACCTGACGCGGCTCGAACAGCCGGATCGACAGCGTATAGGCCTGACCGCCGCCTTCGCCGCGCGGTGCCAGCCGGTCGAGCAAATAGTTACGTAGAATCTGACCTGGGCGATCGGGGATCGGATCAATGCGGATCGGCGGCAGGGCGGCCACGACGCCGCGTTGTGCGTGCAGCGGTTCGAAACCGCATGCGGCGAGCAGCGGCGCTGCGGCGAGAAGCCTCAGGAAAACCCGTCGATCAGGGGGCGCTTGGTGCAATCCCCTCGACCGCACATGATTGCTCCCCGGTTTGACCGCGAGCGACGATCCAACGTAACCCAGGCCGTTCACCGTGACCTTCTTGGACGAAGCCATACGAAGCGATTCCTTGCATTGCGCGCTCTTTGGTAACGTCTGGCGCGGATCAGCGCAACTCGCGCGGCTTGCGGATCAGCAATTTTGCGCCGATCGTTCGCAGATCCTCATCCGAGCGCCCCGCAAAATGCGGAAGCAGGCTCGACCTGTCGATCCGGGACAAGGAAAGTGTCTCGGTCGCGATGATTTCAACCGTACAGCCGAGCTTCTCGAACAGCGCGATGAAATCGCTCAGCCGCCACAGATTGAGCCCCGAATAGACATCCACCGCGCGGCCGCGCGCGGCGTAGTAAAAGCCGATCGGATCCCGCGAATCATGCGCGTCGAGGCCAATATCGTGAAACATTATCCCGCCCGGCCGCAAAGCTTGGACAAGCCCGGCCATCGCCGATTCGATCTCCATCACGTGTTCGAGGACGGAGCGCGAGTACACGATGTCGATGGACCCAGGCGCGAAGCTCATCTTTTCTCCCGCTGCACGCGAAAGCTCGAGGCATCCTTTCGACAACACTGTCGAAAGCGGGTCGCCGCGCCACAGCGCGTCCGCGTCGACGGCGTCGCGCAAGCGTCCCAAATCAGCCGCCGTCAATCCGTAGGAAGCGGGATCGCGCAGTGCGTCCCACAGAGTCTCCTGTAGCGTCGCCGTTACGACGTCGTCGCGGATCGGCCCCGGCTCCAACGCGATTCCGCGCGAAGCGCCGGCCAAAATGGCCAATAGGGGCAACCCCATCGGATTGCGGTCGCCCGCCCCAAAGTTAAGAAACGTGGGCCCGGCGTGCCAGTCGATGTCCCTTGCTGTGGCGACCCGAATCTCGTTGAAGATCATCCGCCAACGATGCGGTAGATAACGATTGGCGCCCAGCGGATCAGGAATCGAGCGCACGCGACGCAAAATTTCCGATGCGACCGCTAAATTCCGATAAGGCGTCCAAGCGGAATCTGCGCGCAACGCCCGCCATACGGCATCGCTGGCGTCCGTGCGGCGCAAAAGCCGTGCAATGGCGCCGTCCATCCCCCGCGCAATCATCGTGCCGACCCGGCTCACGGCCAACCTCATAGAGGCCGATGGATTGTTCAATGCAAAGACGATGCGGGATCGAGTAGTCATGGCGCTATCGAATTAAGTCCTGGATCGGGTACGAGGTCGGCGGCGGGCACGTTCGACGTCAAGGCGAGGCCTGCATAAAGCGACGCGTAACCGCGCACGCAAGCATCGAGCGAGAAATGGCGTCGTACACGCGCATAACCAGCAGCGCCGAAACGTGCGCGCCGGGCCGGATCCGCGATCAATTCGGCCAACGCTGCGGCCATTTTCGCGGGCTCGCGCGCAGGTACCAGCCATCCGGTAACGCCATCGACGACTGCATCGATCGAGCCGCCGACGGCAGTCGCGACGACCGGCAACTCCGCCGCCATCGCCTCGATGACGCTGTTGGAAAAACCTTCCTCGTGTGAGGCGGAAACCGCGATGTCGCTCGCCGCCAGGATCGACGCCACGTCGTCGCGCGGCCCCAATAACCGCACGCGATCATTCACGCCGAGGGCCACAGCCCGTGTCATGATCGCGGCGCCCTCGCCGTCGTCTCGGCCGACAATGTTCAGCGACCAAGCCGGCAGATCTGCCGACAAACATCCGACCGCATCGATCAAATCGAGATGGCCCTTATAGACCAATAGATTAGCGACAATCGTGATTGCGATTTCACTATCGCCCCAGCCTTCGCGGGCACGGAGCTCGCTGCGCGGTACGATTTCGCCGGCGGGCGGCACACCATTATAGATCAGGGCGAAGCGCGACGGATCGTGACCCTCGCCAGCGAGATCCTGCATCACCGCGCGTGAGTTTCCGAGGATCGCGTCGGCGCGCTTCAGAACCAGCCGTTCGATCCAAGCCGCGCGTGGATTGGCCGCTTGATAATGGTTCAATGCGCGCCGGCTGGCGACAAAGGGACGATACTGCGCGAGCGCACAGGCGAAACCCGAAATGACGGTCGGTCCCGGTAGGAACGCGTGCACGATTGCTGGGCGACGACGGCGGATATCCAGCGCCATTGGCACCGCATGAAGCAGATAGGCAATCAATCCCCGCACCAACGGCGGCAGCCATCGCAACTGGTCGGTCGAGATATCCGCGTCGATTACCTCGATGCCGTCAGCCCGTAATCGGTCGCCGATCGGGCCATCGGCGCCGGTCCGCCGTACGGAGATCTTCCAGCCCGCACGCGCCAGTTCCGGCAGGATCGCGCCAATATGGCGCTCGGTCCCGCCCACCCGCAGCGATGCGACAACGACCATTAAGCTGCGTTCTTCTGCCGGCCGGGCGTCGAAAGCGCGGACGCTTCTGAAGAAAAGCGTCGGCGCGGTCGTCGTTACGAGATCGATCGGAGCGCGAATTGATAGGCGAAGGGCACGCGCCGTCAACGCAGTGCGGCCACGGCCGACGCGGCGCAGGATCAGCGCGCGCAGCGCGAGACTCGCCGCCCATCTACGGGACGCGGCATCCTTTGCGTGGGCTTCGGCATGCGCCAGAAACGCGTCGATCACTGGCCCCGCGTCGGCGAGACGTTCGGCTCCAACGATGCGCGAGCCATGCAATGCGTCAAAAATTCCGAAAAGCGTTTGCGCGTCGAGCGGTACCATACCTTCGTCGTGCTGGCGTTTGTGGCAGAAATCGATCGAAGTCCGCTGCTGTTCGGCCAAACGCTTGACCGAGATGTTCGATCCATGGACCCTGTAGCGTAGCAACGCTTGGGGTAAATTCGCCGCGCGCGTCACCGGCAGCAGTCGCGTCCAGAGTTCGAAATCCTGGTTGGCCTGGAATCGCTCGTCGTACTCGAGTCCGTGTTCGAGCAGCACGCGCCGACGGATTGTGACGGTCGGATGGTGGAACGGATTGCGCGTCAGGCTGACGAAGCGGATCATCGCATCGCTTTCAGGCTGCGGCGAAAAATCGAGCGTACGGCCGCAGCGATCGATGATCGTCACGGCGCTGCCGATGATCCCAAGCCCAGGATCAGCATCGAGGCACGCAACCTGCCGCGCCAGGCGCTCAGGATGGCAGATGTCGTCGCCGTCCATCCGCGCCACGTACTCGCCCACGCAAAGCCGTAATCCGAAATTCAACGCTGTCGTCTGGCCCAGATTTCGCGGCGCCACATGTAGTTTGATACGCGGGTCTTCGAAGCTACGTACGATACGCACGCTTTCGTCCGACGAACCATCGTCGACGATAACGAACTCGAAGTCCCGATAGGTTTGCGCGAGCGCACTTTTAATCGCTTCACGCAGATAGACGGCCCCGTTGTACACCGCCATCAACACCGAAACGCGCGGGACACTCATGCCGCACTCGCCGGTGTCGCGAACCCGACCGCCTCGGCGAGATAGCGACGCCACCAAACCCAGCCATAAGGCAGCGATACCCGCAATGCCCGGGCGATCGCCAGACTGTCGATCGCCGAAACTGCGCGGATACCCGCAAAACGCGAAGGTTCACCTGGCCGCGCCACGGCGCTCAAAGCGAGATAGGCGAACCAATCAGCGATCTCGCCCGCCGATGAGGGAAATGCGCTCACGGTACGATCGCGCAAATCGCGCAAGTTCCCGATCGCAGCCGAAATATTGGGAGGGCCCGTATCCTCGACCGGTGCGGCATAGAGGGCGCCCAGAATATTCCCCAAGGCGGGACCGACGCAGACCGCATCGCCAAGTATCGCGCGTTGGATCCGCGCGCAGAATTCCAGCGTCAAACGGCGTTGCTCCGCCGCACGCAAGACCGAAACATTTGTGCCGTGCACGCGATAGGACAACAATGGCGCGCGCGAATTCGCCGCGCGCATCGACGGCAACGCCCGGGTCCACAGATCGAGATCCTGGTTCGCCTGATAGCGTTCGTCGAATACCAGGCCCCGCGCCGCGAAGGCGGCGTTACGCCACATCACCGTGGGATGGTGAAAGGGATTGCGCGTCATCGCAACGAAGCGGATCGCGCCGTCGCCCGTCGGCTGCGGCACGTAGTCGAGGCGTTTACCCGCCGCATCGACGATCCAAACCGCGCTTCCGACGATCCCCAGTTCCGGATCGGCGTCAAACGCTTCGATCTGACGCGCGAAGCGCTCCGGGTGGCAGACGTCGTCACCGTCCATGCGCGCGACATACTCGCCACGGCAGATACGCCAACCTTCGTTCAACGCGGTCGTATGGCCTTTGTTGCCGGCAAAGGTCACAATCCGCAGACGGTCATCGGTATAGCTTGCGAGGATGGAAGGCGTGGCGTCGCTCGATCCGTCATCGACGATGACGAATTCGAAATCGCGATAGGTCTGCGCCAGTACGCTGTCGATCGCCTCGCGCAGGTAAACAGCGCCGTTATAGACGGCCATTAAAACCGAAATTTTCGGCGGCTTTTCCACGTCAGCGCACAACGGCCACGGCCCAGATCTCGCCCCAACGCAAGATCGTCTCCTCGCGGACAAGGCCCGCCTGCGCGAGTTCGGCGTCAAATTCGACCAGCGTATATTCCGTCTCGTGCGTCGAATCCGAGCGCCAGTCGAGGCCGAGTTCCTTGCGCAAAGGCACGAGCCAATCGCGATCGAAACATGGAATTCGAATCAGAAATCGCTTGGCACCGGTTTGCGCGGCCAGACGGCGAAGCAAGGCCGGCCGATCCGGCAGATGTTCGAGAACATTGGACATCGCGACCGTGTCAAAGCCGGCCGACAGCGTATCCTTCGTCACGTCGCCCACGCGATAAATGACGTTCGGGTGCGCATGGCGCGTGCGCGCGATTTCCACGTTCGCCGGCACAATTTCCACGCCCTCGACGTTCGCACCTGCCTGCGCCATCGACAGCGCAAGAAAACCATTGCCGGAGCCCACGTCGAGCACGCGTTCACCCGGCCGCACGCGCGCCGTGAAAAACGCGTGATAGGCCATGATGCGATGCTTCGGATTGACGCCGCCGCCGTAGCGCACCGCCGTGGTCGCGGCCATCGTTTCGATCTTCGAATGCGTATCGAGCAACGCGGACAAGGCCGACTTCGCGTCCTCGCGCGTCGCGATCGCCTGCGCAAATCCCACGCAGAGATCGCGCAGAATGCGGATCGGCAGAAAACGCGTCGGCCAAAGCAGCGCAGTGGCGATCGAATGACGAAGACTCATATCGGCCTCGCGGCGAAGGAGAGGACACGCAATTCGCGCTCGATCGTCCGATCGAGCGAGACGGTGCGCAAAATTTCTTCGCGGGCGTTGCACCCCAGTCGCGCGGCGAGATCGCCCCCGGCAAACACCCGATCGATCGCGGCGCGAATCGACGGCGCATCGGTCGCGGTCAGCAATCCGGTATCGCCGTCACGCAATACTTCGCGAATGCCGGACGAGCCCGCGCCGATCACCGGCAGACCGCACGACATCGCCTCAAGCAACGCTTTGGGATGGCCCTCGAATAGTGACGGCAACACGAAAAGATCGAGGCTGTGGAAGAACGCCGGCAGATCACGATGCGGCATATTGCCCGGCATTTTCAGATCGACGCCGAGCCGTGCTGCCGTTGCCGCCATCTCATGCCGTAGGCTTCCCTCGCCGACCATCACCAATTCGACATCGAGACCCGCAGCCGCTTCGATCAAGGCCAGCGGGTTTTTCTGATTCTCGAACCGGCCGAGAAAGCCGATACGCTTCTTCGCCCCCGATGCGCGGGGGCCCGGCGACAGCAGATCGGTATCGACATAGTTCGGCACGACGCTGACTTGGCCCTGCGGAACGCCGTCTCGGTCGATCGCCAACTTCGCGATCTCGTCGGTCGAGCCAACGACATGAGCAGCACCCCGGAATACGCTACGCTCCGTATCTATCGCCTCGCGCGTCACCGGGTCGTCGGGGCCACGTTCGCGCGTTGCGAACAGGGACCAAGGATAGCCGCAGCGCGCAACGAGCTTCGTGCGCCAAAATTTTGCGACTCGCAGAATATGGCGTGCGCCGCTCATCTGATTGGTTTTGACCAAGCGCGGACCCGGAAAGCGCAATCCGAAGGTCGCCAGCAGGATCGCCATCCAGGCGGGCCAGGTCCATTGATGCTTGTTGTGGACGAGGCCGATATCGCCGAGCCGCTCGGCATACGCGGCATCCTCGCCGCGCGACCACGTAATCAGCGTCAACGCGCGCAGATGCGGACGCAAACGGCGATAGATCGCAAGCTCGCGATCCAGCATACCCACGCGATCGAAAATCGCGAGTGTCGAAGCGTATTCGAACCACACGACCAGATGCAGCGTCTTCAGCCGCGCAAAATCGGGCGGCGGCAGCGAATCTTCGGGTAGCAGGCTCAAGCGCGCGCCTCAGCCGCAATCTGTTTGCGCTCGGCTTCGACCAACTGATCGACGACCGCCTCGGCGGCGATCGTAGCACGCCACCCCAGACGTTCGGCTGCGCGTGTGGGGTTGCCGTTGCTCGTCACGATATCCGCGGGACGATAAAGCGCGCGATCGACCTCGACGTATTCGCGCCAATTCAGACCAACCGCTTCGAAGGCACGCGCGACGAAGGCTTCGAGCGTCATGCTGCGGCCCGTGGCGATAATGTAATCGTCGGCCTCCGGCTGTTGCAACATCGCCCACATCGCGCGCACATATTCCGGCGCCCAACCCCAGTCGCGCGCGATGGCGAGATTGCCTAGGCGCAGCTTGTCGAGCCGGCCGGCGGCGATGTCGAGCGCACCACGCACGACTTTGCGCGTGACGAAGCGCGACGGGCGCAGCGGACTTTCGTGATTGAACAAAATGCCCGAGCACGCGTAGAGCGCATAGGATTCGCGATAATTGGCGGTTGCCCAAAACGCGCTGGCCTTGCCCACGCCATAGGGGCTGCGCGGCGCGAATTTCATCGTTTCATTCGCGCCATCCGGGCCAGTATTGCCGAACATCTCGCCGGACGCAGCGTTATAGAAGCGTGTCGGAATTTCGAGAAAACGGATCGCTTCGAGAATATTCAGCGTGCCGACCGCGACGCTGTTGAGCGTTTCGACCGGCTGTTCGAACGACAAGCCGACCGATGTCTGGCCCGCAAGATTGTAGATCTCGCCCGGCGCCGTATTGCGCACGACGGTGAGGATCGAGCGGAAATCGCCGGTTACCGCCGAGTGGAGTCGAACTTTGTCACGAATACCAAGACGCGCAAGATTCTCGAATCGCGCGACGTCTTTGTCGCGCGAAGTGCCGTGCACGACATAGCCCTTCTCCAGCAGAAATTCCGCGAGATAGGCGCCGTCTTGACCTCCGACACCGATGATTAGCGCGGATTTCGCCATATCGAATTCCTTCCTTGCGTCGGATTCACGTCAACGCCAGACGCGCGAACCACGCCGCCGGCGTTCCGAAACGGCGGTAGTGGGAAATCGTCGGAGCGGCTGATGCGACAGAATCGGCAAACGCTTCGTAGCGGCGCGCGATCGTATCGATGTTGAATTCCGGAATCGCCACACGATAAGCCGCGTAGTTCGCGGCGATCGCAGCGACCTTGGCGGGGATTTCCTCGGGGCGATCGAACAACTCGCCGCCTTTGCCCAGCACTTCGGGATTTCCGCCGTCGTTGCGCGCCAAAGCCGGCAGGCCGCAAGCCAATGCCTCGGCCAGCGCGTTCGAGCAGCATTCGTTACGCGCGGGCATGAGGAAAATATCCTGATCGCGCAGAATTTCGGCAAGCCGTGCCGATGGGACCGGATCAATACGATGGATATTCGTGAGCGGGCGCGATGTGTTGCCGACAAATGTCACGTCGAAATCGAGTAACGACGCGTTCGCCTCCAGCCAATCCAGAACATCCGCACCCTTGTTCGGGTTACTCGACCACGACGTGACGACGAGTCGTGGACGCTTCGCGCAACCATGCGCAACACCCGGATGGAAGATCGACGGATCGGGGGCATTGCCGATCACGGTTTGTGGCCGATCGGCCGGCCAGCCCAGACCCAGATGCGCGTCGCGGCACCACACGGACTGGAAGACCGTACCGTCGGCGAGGAAACGGTTGGCACGAATCGCCGCTGCATCACGCGAATCGTCGGGCGCGTTGTAAAGCCGCGTTACCCCGTCCGCGCGATGCAAAAACACGGCGTTCGGCAAGCGCCCGCGTAAGATTGCGGCGTTGCGGAGGAACTGGAACGAGTTGAACAGCACCACATCGGCCTGAACGGGATCGTCGGCATAGATGCCACGGCGACGCCAGACGCTGCGCAATGCCTTCAGAAACTGGTTGCCGCCGCCAGTCGGACCGTCGTCCAGCGGCATGGCGATGGTAAATCGGCGCGTCATCGCAAACCCGGATCAAGCCCCAGAAGGGCCAGGGTCGGCGCGTAAACTTCGCGTAGATGGCGTTCGGCCAGACGTGGCCAGTGATGAGGCTCGACCGATACCTTCCCGCCTGCGACGATGGTGGCGCACAGCGTGGAATCGTTAGCGACTCGCACCAGCGCCGCCGCGAGACCGGCCGCGTCGTCGACATCGCGGACCAACGCATTACGTCCGTCGACCGCGATATCGGGCGCCATGCCCATATTGGTCGTGACTAAAGGCGTGCCGGTCGCCCAGGATTCGACGATCGACAACGGTCCGCCTTCGATGCGCGACGCGACGAGATAGGCATCGAGCGCACGGTAATAGTCGATGACGTCGTCTTTGTTTTTCAAGAACGCATGAACGTATCGGATCCCGGCCGCGTCCAAGCGTTTCTTGACGTAGCCACGCGCCGGGCCGGTCAGCACGGCGAACACCGGCAAATCTTTTTTCGCGCGCGCGAGCGCGTCGCAGAACACATCCGGACCCTTGATCATTTTCGGCGAATCGCCGTCGCCCCAGCCATCGCCATCCTTTTGGAAGGAGCCGATGGCGAAGACATCCGGCGGAATACCCAGACGCGCGCGAATCGCCGTCTTGGCCGCCGCGTCGACCGGCGTAAAGGTCCGTAGATCGACGCCAAGCGGAATGCGCACGATACGCGCGGGATCGATCCCGCGTTCGGCGAGCGCCTTGGCCATGATGCCCGTGGTGACGACGATCTTGGGGAACAAATCCGCGCGCTCGCGCAACGTCGCGACGATGGCGCGGTCGTCGGGATGTTCGTCCAACCGGCCATGCATGAAGCTGGTCGTCGCCAAGCATTGCGCCGGCAGATCGACGGCTGCGGTTCCGACCGAATATTGGCTGACGAAATGCACGACCGACGGGCCGCGTCCATCGAGCCGAGTGACGCGTCCGGAAAGCCCCGGCGCAAGTAATTCGACGCCGGCGTGAAGATGGCCCGCGACGTGGTCCAACGCCCAGTCGGCATTGTCGGATAGCAGCGCCACACGCGGCAAACGCGGCGCCAAAAGACGCCGCATCGCGCGTATCATTCGCCGGGGAAGTGCCGCGACGACGCTCACTATCCCATCTTCCGATTGACGGCTGCCATCCGTCGCCAAGCTGTCGCCACGATCGTGTTGATATCGGAAAGCTTCGGTGCGAAGCCGAGCTCGGCACGCGCCAAGGCAGGATTGGCGACGAGTTCGGGCGGGTCGCCCGCCCGGCGCGCCGCCATACGAACCGGCACATTCAATTTGGTCGCGCGCTCGACCGCATCGATTACTTGGCGTACCGAATAACCCTGACCGGTGCCGAGATTGAACGCACCCGGCGCACCACCCACTTCCAGACGTTTAATTGCCGCGACATGCGCGTCGGCGAGATCTGCGACATGCACGTAATCGCGGATGCAGGTGCCGTCCGGTGTAGGATAGTCGTCGCCGAACACGTCGAGATGGGCGAGCGTGCCTTTCGCAGCGAACAGCGCACGTGGAATCAAATGCGTTTCGGGGTCATGCTCCTCCCCGATTTCGCCCTCGGGGTCCGCACCCGCCGCGTTGAAATAGCGCAAAGCCGTCCAGCCGAAGCCATAGGCGCGGCCGTAATCCTCCAGCGCCTGTTCGACCATCAACTTGCTGCGGCCATAGGGATTGACCGGCGCTTTAGGCGTCGTCTCGGCGATTGGCATCGTGCCGGGTGTGCCGTAGACGGCGCAGGTACTCGAGAAAACGAAGCGGCTCACGTTCGCCGCGCGCAATGCGGCGAGTAGCGTCAACGTGCCGGCCACGTTGTTGCGATAGTATTTTTCGGGATCAGCAACCGATTCGCCCACCGCCGCGAACGCGGCGAAATGCATCGCCGCAACCGGCTTGTGCTTGGCGAGCGCTTCGTCGAGCCGCGCGCGATCGGCGATATCACCGATCTCCAATGGGCCCCATTTGACGGCATGCGCATGGCCCAGCGACAGATCGTCGTAGGCGACGGGCACATAACCCGCGCGCGACAATGTTTTGCAGGCGTGGCTGCCGATATAGCCGGCACCGCCAACGACAAGGACGGTCGGCTTGATCACAGGAACATGTCCCATTGCAGAATCTCGTCTTCGCCGATATCGCGCTTGGGCGTGGCACCAATTAGGCGTTCGGCGTCGCGGGGCGCGATCCCCGTGCCCGGACGTTTGATGTCGAGATCGGCGATAGTCAGCTTCACGCCGGCCTTAAGGTCGCGGGCCGCAACGACCGATCGGCGCGCTTGTTTGCGCGGCTCGAGTTCCGAATCGAGAACGCGCTTTTCCTTGGCGCCCATCGCTGCCGTCGCGAAGTCGCACTGAACGCGGAAACGGATGAGATCTTCCGGATCCATTGCATGGTAATGATCGTTGCCGGTCAGCGTTTTATCGAGGGTGAAGTGTTTCTCGATAATTCGCGCGCCCCGCAGCCAGCCCAATGTGGCGACCAGGCAATCGTGGAATGGCGGCACGTGGTCGCTATAGCCAGCAACGCAATCCGGGAAAGTTTCGGCGAGATAATCGATACCGCGCAACTGCGCGTCTTCAGGTTTGGCCGGGTAAGACAACACGCAATGCAGCAGCGACAAATGCTTGACGCCGTTCTCGCGCATAATCCTTACGCCTTCGTCGACCTCTCCGAGCGTGGCGGCACCCGTCGATAGAACGACGGGTTTCCCCTTCGACGCGACGCGGCGCAGGAATGGAAGATTGACGAGATCGGCCGAGGCCACTTTGATGACCGGCACCAATGGTGCGAGCGAGTCGACGTAATCGAGGTCGAACGGCGTGCTCATGAACGCGATACGGTTCTTCACCGCATGGGCCGCAAGCTTCTCGTACTCGGCCATCCCGAATTTGTCGTATTTCTCGAACAACGCGCGCTGGCTCGTTGTTGGCTCTTTCGACAAATCCCAATAGGACGGGCTGAAGCGCGACGCGATGCGGTTGGCCCGATAGCTCTGAAACTTGATTGCGTCCGCGCCAGCGCGCGCCGCTTCCTCGACCATTTTAAATGCTGTCTCGAGGCTGTTCTCGTGGTTCACGCCGGCCTCGGCGATGATCCACGGCCGAGATCCTGACAGGACGACGTCGCCAAACTGAATATCTTGATAGAGTTTCATTTCTCCGCTCCCGTGCGGCCGTGTTTACGCGCGACCTTTTTGCGGTAGCGCGCCATCTCGGCGTGATCATTGGTCATGTTGTGACGATGGCGCGTGTAGCGATAAAGCGGCAGATATACGTGGCCAATCGGATATTTGGCGATGAAACGAATGCGCATATCTTCGTCTTCGCAATAGCGCAGCGATTCGTCGTACAGCCCGATTTCGATCAGACTTTCCTTGCGGAACATTATGCCGCACGCGATGGGCTTCTCGACGGCCGAACCGCGTTCGATATGGCGTTCGTGCTCATCGACGACGACATAATCGCAGGAGACGGCGCCCCAATCCGGATTGTGTGCGAGGTGCAGCTCTTCGATGTAGACCAGATCGTCATGGATGTAATCGTCGGAGTCGAGATGCAGGACATATCGGCCACGCGCGCGCCGGATTCCGAGATTGCGTGCCGCCGGCAGACCCATGTTCTTTTTGTTGAACAAGGGAACGATCGCATCGCCGAAGTCACTGATGATCGCACGCGAGTTGTCGGTGCTTCCGTCGTCGACGACGATCACCTCAAGCTGATCGGCCGAAAACCGCTGCGATATAGCGCTGCGGATCGCGCGGCCAATGAATTTCTCGCGATTGAAGCAAGTAATAATAATCGAGACCCTCACGGCGCCTCCTTGGCGTACATCGCGCTGCGTTTCTCTTTAGCGTTTATACGAGCGATCTCGGGCCGGCATTCGATCAGGTCCAGAATCTCCGCCATGCGGAATACTTTTCCGGACGCACCCAGAGCGTCGTAGACGGCGCGCGCCATCGCGAGATCGGCCGGCGTATCAATTGTCCATCGCAGATGGGAGATGTCGCGCGCATAAGCGAAATTAGCCTGCCGAAACCGGGCGGGATTGCGATAAAAATGTTGCGTCATATGCTCGCGTTCATAGGGATCGGTCGCAACTCTATCCGCTTCGCGCAATGCCGCAACGGTGAACACTTCCGAATCGAGCCCTTCGGGAAAACTTGGCGGCTTGTTGTTATAAGTAAAGTCGAGGCTCTCGCGCCGGAAGAGATCGACGGTCGCATCAATCACATCGGGATCCTTGAACGGATCGTCGGCGGTCACGCGCAATACGGCGTCGGCTGACGGCACGCTGCGCGCCGCAAGCGCGTAGCGCCCGAGGACATCGTCCACCGGCCCGCGCACGCAAGTAACGCCGGCGCCCGCCGCCCAATTCACGAGCGGATCGTCGCTCGGATCGATCGTGGTCGCCAGAACAACCTTGTCGATAGACTGCGCCGCGGCGGCGCGCGCGCAGGCATGGGCGATCAAAGGTGCGCCGGCAAGCAGCGCGAGCGACTTTCCCGGGAGTCGCGTCGATGCCATACGCGCCTGAACGATGGCGATGATCAACGCTTCAGCTCCTTCGCCAACAGGCCAAATAGCAGCCGGTCTACCGTCGCGGATCCCAACCGAACATGGCGGCGCAGTCGCCCTTCGATTCGAAATCCGACGTTCAAGAACGCCTTGGTCATGCCCCGATTGGGTTCGGGTGTACCGGCATGCAGACGCTCGAGCCCCAGCACGTCGAACGCATAGGCAGCGACTGTGCGTACCGCATCCGTGCCCAGACCCCGCCCCCACACACGCCGGTCGCCGATCAGGATCCCGATTTCGGCCTGCCGCGTTCGCCAATCGATCGCAAACAGCCGCAGCGTACCGACGAAACGCCCGCCACGACGCAAATGGATCGCGAAGAAGTTTTCGGCTGGATTTGCGATGGCGCGGCGAACATAGGCGGCGACTTCGCCGTATTCGAGCGGCAAAAGATATTCGACGCGATTGATCGTTCCCATCACCGTTGGATCGCGCAGCCACGCGAGATAGGCGGGATCGCGCAGATGCGCGCGCGTAAATTCGCGCAGCTCGACCTGCCGGCCAGTCAGCGTCAAGCGTGCCGTTTGTCTTCGGCCAGGCATTCGTCGTTCTCCGGATTGTAGAGGGGCATCACCTCGCGCAATAACGAGCGCGGATTCCAGACCGAAAGACGCACGTTGTGTTGGGCCAACGCCGCCGTCCAGCGCCCGAATAGCGCCACTGCACCGTTGGTGAAGGTCGAATGCGGCTGGTCATAACGTTGGCCACGATCCGAAATCTCTGCACTACGGACCTCGCCGGTCCGATAATCGGTGTTGAGCGTGCGGTCAGGTGGGAGAAAGAAATAGCGCGTGTCATATAGATCGACGCCCACGAGCACGATCTCGGTCCAACCCATGCCAACTGCAAAATTGACCGCGTCGCAAAGTGTGCCATTACCGTGGACGAGGCCATCCTCTAGCCTCGCGGTCGGCAGGTCGAGATCACGGCGCGTGCGATAGCGGAAAACTTCCCGACGGGGCTCGATAAATCCGTCACCGAGCATGCGGTTGCCAACCTCTGCGGAGATGTCGCTTTGGACGACCAACGTCGTCGCACGGTAATGCGGATTGTCCGCAATCAGACCGCCCAATTCGCCGCAAGCCCGCCGCCAATCGAACTCGATTCCCGCACCTTCGCCCCATCCGCGAATCAGATGAAAATCCGTGCGCACCCATTTCTGGCGCACGAACGCGTTGAAGCCAATGGTTTCGTAGCGCTCGATATGCCGCCATCGATTTGCTGCGATTTCATTGAGCGAATAGCCCGAGCCGAAGATGAACGCACGTGAGCCGCGCCGTTTGTCACGGATACCCGCCGCATCGAGCGGAACATATCCGCGTCCGGCCGCGCGATCGGCACGGATCCGCGCGGCATAGAGCCGGGCCTGGAAGCGCAGCGCGTTGAGCGTGCCATATCGCGCGATCAAGGATCGATGGAAAGTCAGCGCGTTCATCGCTGATCTGGCATCGCCATGCATTTTTCGTAGCAGGCGCGCGCCACGCGTGCATCGAACAACGCGTCATGACGACGCCCACGCGGCGCATCATCGCCCAGAAACGCCGTTCGATCGAGACCGGGATCGAGTCCGCGCATGAAGAAGATCGTCGGCAGATCGAAATGGGCAGCGTGATTGAGCCAATCCGGCAGGCAATGGAGATTGTGGAAGTATTTCCTTTCAGGGCAGGCAAAATGCCACAGCTCGAACAGCAAAATCAGATCGTGGGTTTTACCGACCGAGACTAGCGAAATGTTTGCGCCGTTCCGAAACGCCTCGAACCAAGCGACGAGTCGCCCCCAGCCTTCGCGTTTGGACACGGCTTTCGACATGTCGAGATAGGCGAGCACGTTCTCGCGCAGCCATGGCGTCACCTGGTCGCGATCGAAATCGTCGAAAACGACCTCGATCGACGAACCGTCGTCGCCGACAACGGCGAGCGAAACGAGGGTCGTCCTGGCATGCTCGCCCGTATATTCGGCGTCGATAAAGGCGTATCGCGCGATATCGGCCATTTTTCAGTTCCGGGGATTGTCCCAGATGTTGTCTTTCTCCCAAGCGCCGGCAGCATTCTTGCGCCAAACGCGCTTGTCACGGAAACCGTCCGCGATCCGCCAAAACTCCTCCTCGCGCATGCCGACATAGTCTAGCCAGTAGTAGAGATCTTCCGACACGACGTGGTCGTGCTTGCGCACGAGCTCGACGCCTTTCTCGCGGGTGAGGTAGCCTGTGCGAATATCCTTACTGACATGATCTGACGCGCGGCCATAGCCGAATTTCACGAATTTCAGCAGATCGTGAATGCCGTTTTCGTAGCGATCATCGAGATTCGAGAAAGTGCGGTAGGTGCGCTGGAACGGCTCGCGTGCACCCTTCCAGTTATATTCGGTTTCGACCAGCTTCGCGTGTCGGTTGGGATCCCACTTGAAGAAATTGCCAATATAGAGGCCGCGCACGCCAACCTTGAGTATCTCCTCGTCGGTTGGGTACTTCGCCCAATTCATGTCGCGCGCACTGAGCTTTTCGACGGGATCGTTGATCATGTCGTACCATTCGAAACCGCGCAGCCCGTGCTCGTGCCGCACGCGGGCCGAGAATTCGACGAAATCGTCGGGCTCATACATGCCCGAAATGTCCCATGCGATCTCACCCCAGATGACGAGCGGAATGTCGAACTTCACCGCCATTTGGATGGGTACCGTGAAAATTCCGCAATGGGCGTGCCAATTCATGTCGCCCATTTTTCGGAAACACAGTCGATTGAGTTTGCGAAGCACATCGACCGACGGGCCGACGACCATGTGATCGGCGTCGAAGACATGACGCATACGATCGCGATTGTAGTCGGCGACAGGCAGATAGTTGTTGCCGTGATAGGTGACGAGCAACGGCTTGAGCCCGTATTCCTTGCAGATCACATGGGTTTGGTAATAGCTGTCTTTACCGCCGCTGACTGGAATCAGAACGTCGTAATTGCCTTTCCGATCCTTCAGCGTCTCTTCCAGAATGCGTTCAAAGCGCTTTCGCCGCAGGCCCCAGAATTCGGGTGTCAGCTTGTCGAACGCCTCGAAGGTGCGGCAGGACGAGCACACACCGTCGTCGTCTAGCGAGAGATTGACGGCCGCTTGGGGATAGACGCAGCGTTTACACCAGCGCATGGAATACTCCTCGATCAGATCAGCGCAACGACGGATCGCGCATGTAGATGTCGGCGAGCAGAAAGTCGGCCATCGTGTCGATATCCAATCCCTTCCGCGAATCGGTGACATAGGCGTAGGTCGCCGGGGTCAGGAACGAGCCCTGGGCCTTGAAATGGTCCCAGTGGGCGAGCGCCACCGACCCTGACAACCGGTAATAGACCGGCAACTCTTGCCGGTTCTTGAAACGCAGTTCCTGTGGCACGAAATCAGCCATCGAGCCGTCTACCGGCAGACGGTTGGCGAAAAGCGGCGAGTGATCGCATTCGCGCACCGAGAAAATGGCCCGTGCTTTGGGATGGCGCGCCAGCATCTCGATCGCCGCGTCTATCTCTGCCGCGTCGCGCAGCGGCGTGGTCGGTGCCAGCACCAGCAGGATGTCGTAGGCGTGGTCGTTGCGTTCGCACCATGCCATCGCATGGAGAATTGCGTCCTCCTGCTTCGACAGATCGCCCGCTAACTCGGCCGGCCGGCGGAACGGCGCTTCGCCACCCGCCGCCTCGACCGCTGCGGCGATTTCATCCGAATCGGTCGTGACGAGCACGCGATCAACGTAATGCGACGCGCGCGCCGCTTCGACTGACCAAGCGATCAGTGGCTTGCCGGCAAGTGGCTTGACGTTCTTGCCTGGCACACCCTTCGATCCGCCGCGCGCGGTGAGCAAAGCCAGGACCGATTTTCCGTCAATCATGCGGCAGCTCCGGCGGTGAAATCCTTCAGGCGTTTGGCGAAGGCTGGATCCGGACCATGCGCGCGCGCTTGCGCGACCACGGCAGCGAAATAGGCGCCGAAATCGGGATCGAGACGTTCCGCCATCGGACGCACAAAATGCTCGGCGAGATCGACGTAGGAACGATGCGTCGCCGCGTCGCCGATCGCCGCTGCACCCAGCAGATTGTCGAGCTTGTCGAGACAACGCAGCAGCGACAGACCGGGTCCACGCGCCTCGATAGCGCCATAGAACTCGGCCAGATAGGCAAGGTCGGCTTCGCGTGCGCGATCGATCGTCAGCAGGCGCACGTCATGCGCGAGGTCCGGCGCAAAGCCTGCTGCAACCAGTCCAACCTCGTCGAGCCCTGAAACTTCGAACGCATTATGCAGCAATGCGGTCTCGACCAGCGTCGCGTCGGGAGCTGGCGCGAGCGCTAGGCAGAATAACGCGATGCGCAAAGGATGGCTCATATAAAGCACGATCGACGGATGGTTGCCGGTCGTCGCCGCCTGACGCTGCGCAAAACCGTAGGCGCGCGCAACACGTGTGGCACCCGTTTCACCCAGATCGTCGCGCACGCGCGCGTCGAGCGCCACCACAAGATCGGACGCCGATTCCAGCATCGAAGCGCGCTTGCGCGCGGCCTCGATGTCCGGCGTATCGAACGGCAAGGGGCGCCTCAATGCCATGTCAGAATGCTGTATGCGACGCGCCGCCGTCGATCGGCAGCGCCACGCCGGTTACGTAGCTCGACGCATCGGAGCACAAGAATAGTACGGCTTTCGCGAACTCCTCGGGCGAAGCGATACGGCGTACGGGCAAAGTCGCCGCAATCCGCTCGACCGCCTTTTCCAGCGTCTCGCCTGTGGTCGCGATTTCCTGGCGGATCAGGCCGTAAGCGCGTTCGGTGAGCACGCCACCGGTCAGCACCGTGTTGACGGTCACGCCATAGGGGCCAAGCTCGCCCGCCAAGGTCTTGGCGTAGGCGGCGACCGCAGCGCGCGTGGTCGAAGACAGCACCATCCCACCATCGGGCTCTTTCCCGGTCAGCGACGTGAGATTGACAATACGTCCCCAGCCGCGCGCTTTCATGCCCGGCCCGACGGCGGCGCAAAGACGCACCACACTCATGAAGTTCCGCGCGATCGCGTCACGCCACATATCTTCGGTCCGCGTAAAAACATCGCCAGCCGGCGGGCCGCCATTGTTGTTGACCAGAATATCCGGTCCGCGCCCCAGCTCCGCTTCGGTAGCACGCACGAACGCGTCGAGAAACACGGGATCTCCCACGTCGCCCGCCATCACAAAAACCTTAGCGCCGTGGCCGCGCAAGGCCACCGCCGCCTTGTCGAGGGACTCGGCGCTGCGGCCGCAGATCGCCAAAGCCGTACCTGCCTTGGCGAGCGCTTCGGCGATACCAAAGCCGATGCCACGGCTGGCGGCGGTGATCATCGCGATGCGACCAGTGAATTCTGTGGTCATGGGCGTGGACAACCTTTCGTTAGGCAATACGACGGTCGAAAAGAAAATCGACTTCGGCGAGCGATTCGATCTGCCCGGCAAGACCGTGGTTCATCGAAATATTACCGTCGCGGCGCCAAGCATCGAGTATCTCGGCGATGTTCGCGAGAACCCGGCGGCGGGCGCCCGATGCTAACAAATCCGCCGATGTAGAATCCGTCGAGCGCCATTCCTCGACAAGCGCGCGCGCCAATCCGCGCCGATCCGCCGGTGCCACACGCGATAAAGCCTCGCGCCCCAGTTTTAGCAGCGCAAAACCCGCCCCGACGGCGCGCGGCGCCGCAGCCACATCCTCGAAATCAAGCACCGCTGCAACCCGGCCTTGCGCGAACAAAAGATTGAGCGGATGCATATCCGTATGGATTGTGGCGAGTCGATCAAGTTCGACGCCGTCGTTTTCCTCCAGCGAATCTTCAAGACGCGACGACGTCGCGCGTAATATTTTCTCGGCGGCCGGGTCGGCGATCTTGGGTGAGAGTTCGAGTGCTGTGCGCACTCGGCCGCCGACGGTGTTCCAATCTAGCGCAGGCGCCGCCGTTTCGTCAGCGAAGGCGCGCGCGACCGACGCGAACACTTCGGCGGCCGCGCCGATCTCGCCCGAGCCGCCACGAAAATGCGTTCCGGGCACGTAATCGAACAGCGCGCACGATGCCGCGCGCCAGCGAAAAACAGGAGCGCCGTCAGAGGCAAGACGGCAAGCCGGGACCGGCACACCGAATTCTTGCGCACGGCAAACCCGCGCGACTTCGCGCGCGAGAGTTTCGCCGTCGGCGCGCCATTTGAGCACCAACGTTTCGTCGAGAAGATAGTTCGACGCGGTCGTCCCGCCGGTTTTGAATCGACGCACGCCCTGGACGACGACGCCCCAGCCCTCGCGTAGAACCGCGCGCACGCGATCCGCCTCCGCCTGCGTCACGGGTTCGCTGCGCGGACCTTCGGCCGAAAGATGATTCGGCGCGAAGGCGGGCGCCTTGATCACCAGGACGTCCATCCGCCCTCGACCAGGACGTTCGATCCGGTCACATAGCTCGACGCGTCGGAGGCGAGGAACAATGTCGCGCCGACGATCTCCTCGGCGCGCATCAGACGGCCCATCGGCGAGATCGACGAAAACCGGTCTATAAACGCCTGCTCGTGATTGTTCAAAACGCCATGCGGCGTGAGGCAATTGACGCGCACGCCGCGTTTGGCCCAATACACCGCGAGGTATTTCGACAACATCACGACGCCGCCTTTGCTTGCCGTGTAGGCCAGTGGATTGCCCATCGCGTTGTCGGCGTAGAGCATAGGGTTCGAGGAGACGACGCCATATGTCGAGGCGAGATTGACGATCGAACCCTTGCCGCGGTCCAGCATATGACGGCCGAAGTCTCGGCAGGTCAGGAACGTACCCTTCAGATTGACGTCGATGATCGCATCCCACAACTCCTCGGGGAAGGTCTCGGCGCGCGCCTCAAGAAACCCTTGGGGCTTGTATTGATGGTTGTTGATCAGCACATCGACTGCACCGAAGCGCTTCAGCGCGGTGTCTAGGACCGAGGCGACCGCGTCTGCTTTCGACACGTCGGCCGCGATGCCCAACGCCTCAGCGCCGCACGCGGCGGCGGCGGCTTGCGGATTGGCGGCCGGCACGTCGACCAGCACGAGCTTGGCGCCGCGCTGCGCAAACGCCGCGACCATGGCGCGGCCGATCAGACCGCAGGCGCCGGTGATTGCGACGACCTTGCCGTCGATGGCGAAGACAGGATCGGCGGGAATTCTGTTCATCGACCGAACCGATCGAGCGTCTTGGCCAAGATTTCGGCCTGGCGTTCGGCGCGCATGAGATCCCAGTAGTTGGTCTTGAACTGCAGGATCCGCGCCTGCACACGCTCCGCGACCGGGCACAGGCCGGACGCATAGCGTTGGGTGACGCCGGGTCGGTTCTGGATGTCGTCGCGAAACACCGGCTCGAGATAGTTGATCATCCAGGCTGCATAATAGCGGTCGCCGCCGTTCTCAAGGTAGAGCTTGCGGAAGGCGTGCCAGTCTTTGGCCGGATCGGGCGTATCGAGTACGCAAGCGAAAGCCCAGTAGGCATTGGTGCGATCCGCGGGCACGGCCTGCGGGCGGAACCAATCGCGCTTTCCTATGGCCTTCGTGAACAGCGCGGCTGTATCGATGCGTACCTGGACGAGTTCCTCAATGCGTTCCATCTGCGCATAGGCCACGGCGGCGGCAATCTCTGAAAGCCGGTAGTTATGGCCGAGCGAAACATGGCGCGCGAAATTCGGGTCTTGGACCGTATCTTTGGTGATGGCGCCGGTCTTGGCGCCGACAGTCGAGTAGCCGAGATTGCCGAAACGCCGCGCCTTGTTGGCGAGTGTTTCGTCGCGCACCGTCAGCATGCCGCCGTTGCCACATGTGATGTGCTTCGAGCCCTGGAAGCTGTAGCTCGAGAATTCGCCAAACTGGCCGACCATTTTTCCTTTGTAGGTGGCGAGGAAGCATTCGGCGTTGTCCTCGACCATCGCAATGCCGAATTCGCGGCAGATCGCGAGCAGACCGTCATAGTCGGGCGGCAGGCCGTAGACCGAGACGGGGATCATCGCCTTGGTACGCGGCGTCACGACCGCGCGCACCGCGGCGGGCGATAGGGTGAACGTGTCGGGGTCAACATCGGCGAAAACCGGCACGGCACCGACATAGATCGCGGCGAACGCCGTGCTCGCCATCGTCAGCGGCGGCACGATCACCTCGTCGCCTGGGCCAACGCCCAATGCCGCGAGCGCGGTATGCATTGTCGCCGTTCCGTTGACATGCGGAATCGCGAACGGCACGCCCAGACGCTTGCACGTCTCGCGTTCCAGGTAACCGTTGAACATGCTGCCCTTCGAGGCACGAAACGCGTTCTCCAGCGCTTCCATTGCGTAAAGACGCTCGGTATCGCCAATCCTTCGCATCGCCGTTCCTTCCGTCCTCGTTGTCAGTCGACCAGCAACAGGTCAGGCGGCCGCACCGGCAGCCCTCGGTCGAAAATATGCTTCTTCGCCAGATAGAAGCTTTGATCGTAGTACTGGAAGATATTGGCCGCCGCGACCGCGTCGGCGTGGGTTTGCGCCAACACGTCGCCCATATGCGACCACTCGCCCGCACCGCCCAGCGCGATCACCGGCACGCGGACCGCGGTCGCAACTGAATCGATGAGGTCGAGATCATATCCGGCGCCCGCGCCATCGCGATCGGCGGCTTGGATCAGTATTTCTCCCGCCCCGGCCGCTTCGACCGCGCGCGCCCAATCGACCGGCGTATAGACGGTCGGTACGCGCGCCCGATCGGTCATGACGCGCGCGACACCGTCGACCACGCGCGCATCCATGCACACGACGACGCATTGCGCGCCGAATTCCTTGGCCGCCGCCGTCACGAAACCCGGATCGGCCAGTGCTTGCGTATTTATCGAAACCTTGTCCGCGCCGCGCTTCAAACGTTCCTCGATATCACGCAAATTGCGAATGCCGCCGCCGAACGTGACCGGCATGCGTGTGACGCGCGCGACGTCCGACACGATATCGAGAAAGCCCGAACGGCTTTCATAGGCGAGGTCGGCGCGTTGCAGATCGATTTCGCCGGCGCCGGAAATGTCGAGATAGATAATCTCGTCCGCCGCCCATTCCGACAAGCGCTTGACCGCGACGAACGGGTTGCCGAGATTCTTATGGCGCGAAAACGCCTTACTCTGCACTAGCTGGCCGTTCTTCAGCAGCAGCACGGGAATCACACGTTTCTTCTTCATCGCCGCGCCGCCGCTATATCGCTAGGAAGTTTTCCAGCAGCACCCGACCCGCCTTCTGGCTCTTTTCCGGGTGGAACTGGACGCCCATGATGTTTTCGTGCGCCAATACACAAGGGAAGTCTTCGCCGTATCCGCAGCGCGCGACGATATCCGCCGGTTCGGCACTCGACCAACAATACGAATGCAGGAAATAGAAATCCGGCATCGTCGGGAATCTGCGCAACAATTGGTGCGCACCCACCGCTTCGATAGAGTTCCAGCCGACATGCGGCAGCGGCAGATCGCCGGATTCGATCCGCCGCACTTCGCCCTTCAGCCAGCCCAGCCCGTCGGCGACGCCGAATTCGTGCCCACGCTCGGCCAACACCTGCAGGCCAACGCAGATACCTAGAAACGGTTTGCCCGCGCGGCGCACGTCGCGATCGAGCCGGCCGAGATCGAAGCGTGCCTTGATGCGCGTCATCGCTGCCGCGAACGCGCCCACGCCCGGCAACACCACATGCGTTGCATCGGCAACGTCCGCCGGTGCATTTGAAATCTTCACGCTTGCCGCCAAGGGCTCAAATGCATTGAACACCGATCCGACATTGCCGGCCCCGTAATCGAGAATGCAGACGCGAATTCCCTTCACGCGACGAGCCCTCGAATTTCTGTTTCGAGAACGCGCATCAGACGTTGCTCGCCGAAATACTCGGCCGCTGCCGAGTATGCGGCGTCGGCCATCCGCGCGCAAAAAGTACGATCGGCGAATTGATCGAGCACGTCCCCGATATTCGAACCATCGCGCGCAACCTCCAGATAATGCACATTCGGCGCGAATGCATCTCCATACGTTCCGGGGAAGAGCAATTGCACGCTACGCGCAGCCGCAGCCTCGATATGCCGGCTGGAGATCGTGCGTCCTGATACGTGCGGAGTATCGACGGCGAAAAATTGCGCTTCGATATCGCGGAATGTTGCCTTCGGATTTCTGTCGCAATATGCGTTGATGGCTAAGCGCGTCGAATCGTCGAGTTCGAAGTATTCGGTACCCGCTTCAGTGCCGAGTTGGCCACGGCAATCGCCAAGAAATCCATGCCACTCCGGTTCAGAGAGTCGCGCCGCGGGATCTAGCGACACGTCGAGGCGCAGACCGCGCGCCGACGCCAATGGGCCAACAATTTCGGCGATACGCGTTCGATCATCATGCCCGAGATAAAGAACGCCGGGAAAGGCGCGATAACCGATATCGATGCCTCGTTTGTCGGCTGGCTTCACATCGACAAACGGCGCGGGATCGAAGACCGCATTGGGAACGAATATCGCGCGACAACCGAGATGCTGGCTGTATAGGTCGAGGACCTCAGTGCGTGCGATCTGAGAGACGAGCAGTACCACGCCCATACGCCGCGCGAACTCTATCTTTTCTGGCATTAGTTTATATTCATTGCCGGGAAAGAAAACGATCGGTACGCGTGCGTGCCGCAATTCCGCTTCCAGTGCCGGGGATACGTAGTTCACATTCGAAAATACAGAGTGGAACATGAGGACGGCATCATACCGACCCCAACGCAGGCGCGTACGCAACGCCGCGAGAGCCAACAATGACGGCCGTGCAATGTTCGCCAATGTCAACTCAAACCCCGGATGTCGCGCGGCCGCGCGCGGTAGGCTACGCGCGTAGGACAATTTTGCCCAACTCGCGTCATCCGCATGCAAAGCCAGAATGCGCAGCTTGCGAGCCAAGAGCGCGTCAGTCGAACAATTTTGCGCTTTCGCCTTTGCGCAAACGTTCGAGTGTACAATCGCATACTCGCGCGACACCTTCGTCGAAAGATACGCTCGGCTTCACGCCAAGAACTCTCGACATACGGTCGAGCGATGGCCGTTTTACTAGTGTCATGCGTTCGGGCAATTTTCTGATCGTCACGAGAGCTTTAGGCGCATTGAGACGCGCCCGAATGCGTTCGGCCAATTCAGAAATCGGCCGAACGTCGTTGTGACCGATATTGATGACCGTATACTCGTCGATACGTGAGCCCGCTTCGATCGCGCGCACGGCGTCGGAGACGTGCAACCAGCCGCGCTCAGCCCCTTCATGAACTTCGATCGGCCGGCCGGTCGCCAAGCGATGCGCAAAACGAATCATCGCCGATCTATGGTCGCCAAAATCTTCGTTCTCGTCATATATCATGAATGGCCGTAAAGAAACCGCCTTAAGGCCATAGGTCCGCGCCTCGTACTCGACCAGTTTCTCACCTAGCAGTTTCGATAAACCATAGCGATTGTTCGGCTTGGGATCGAGCAAGACCTCGTCCATTTCGACCACCTCGGGGCCGTAGATTTCGGAAGTTGAAAAGAACACGAGACGCGCACCGACGCGCTTACACAACTGCAGTACGTTGTTGACGCCCGAGAGATTAGTGTCGATCGCAAGGCCGGCCGCCTGCTCGCAGGTCACACGACTGACCATCGCCGACAGTAGATAAACGATGTCCGGCTTCCAATCGAACGCGGGCAGCAAGTCGCCTGGCCGGGTAATGTCAGCCATCAAATAGTCGGGCCGCCAGCCAGGTCGGATATCGACTTCAAGCACTTCCTGATCGAGTGAGCGCAAATAAGCGGTCAACGGTCCGCCCACGTTTCCTTCGGAGCCAATCACCAATGCACGCATTAATCTATGTCTCCAGACTAGGTTTTAAGATCCTGCAACTCAACAAAACGGCTATAGAGACCACCGTGCGCCAAGAGTTCGCCGTGTGAGCCCCGCTCAACTAATCGCCCATTTTCCATCACATTGATGCTATCGGCGTCTTGGATCGTCGCCAGACGATGTGCGATCAACAGTACGGTACGCTCGCGAGATAGGCGCAATACCGCGTCTTGGATGGCGCGTTCGGATTCCGCATCCTGCGCGGAGGTCGCTTCGTCGAGTACCAACACCGCGGGATCGGCCAGGATCGCCCGCGCGATTGCCACGCGCTGTGCCTGACCACCAGACAACCGCACGCCACGCTCGCCCACCCATGTGTCGAGCCCATCGGGCAGGGCTGCTATCACCGTATCGAGATTCGCGCGCCGCACCGCGTCGGCGATGTCAGCGTCCGTCGCATCGGGCCGACCGAAGCGGATGTTTTCGCGAATCGTCTCAGCGAACAGATAGGTGTCTTGCGAAACGAGCGCCACGTGTCGGCGCAGCGTCGCACCATCGATGCCGGCGATATCGACATCGCCGATTAAAATTCGGCCACCGGTCGGGCGACGCAACCCCAGCAGAAGATCGACCATCGTCGATTTACCAGCGCCCGAGGGGCCCACAATCGCCGCGACCTTCCGTTCGGCGATCGTAAAATCGACCGAATGCAAGACGTCGGGGGCGTTCGGCGCATAGCGGAACGAAACGCCGTCGAAGCGGATTGGTCCGCTAAGATGTGCGGTCCGCGTCGTGGGACCGGGGCCAGGCTTAGGCGTATCGGCGATGAACTCGGCGATCAGATCCGCGCCGGGCGCGCGGCTGGCAAATTCGCTGCGCATCGCGTTGAGCATCGACGCCGGTGCAGCAAGTCGCATCATCACATATAGATAGAGTAGGATCGTTTCGACCCACACAGTTCCTTGATCCGCGAACAGCGCCGTTCCGATCATGAAGATCACGACGGCGCTGGCGATCGTCAGTATCTGCGTGACTGGCGAAACCAGCTGCGACAGGTATTGCGAGTGGCGGCTGATCTTCCAGTATCGTTCAGTCGTATCAACCTGCTTGGCACGCATCAGCGGTTCGCGGTTGAACAGGCGTACCGTCCTGATGGCAGAGAACAGCTCGAATGTCCGGTGGTTGAGCGTCGCGGCTTCGCCCGCGAGATGCGCGAACGCTTTCTGCTGCCGGGCAACAATATTTGAGATCACGAAGCCGACCGCGATCACCGATCCTAGTGCTATCAAGGTTAGAATCGGCGATAGATAGGCGAGGACGGCCGCGGATACCGCAATGCCGAGCACCGGGACAACCATCCGCAATACGACCATCGTCGCATCCGCGGCTTGCTGCGAAAAGGAGTTAAGTATCGTGTAGTAATGCGCGATTGGCGCGGATTGCAGCGTATCCAATGGCATCGCCACGATTCGATCGTACACTTCCAACCGTACCGCGATCGCGAGTTTGGAATGCATGCGCGTAACGATCATCGCGTTCATGTAGACCGTCACTTCGCGAACGATCTGGATCGCCAACATACCGATGAGCAGCCAGCGGATTCGCGACTCGGTCGAGAGCGTCGCCAGCCATTCCATAATCCAGAGATTGTCGAGACCCGGCGCCAGCGAAAAGGATTGCCGGCCGACAATCGTTTGCAGCAAAGGGAACAACATGCCGATCGACAGTAAATCTGCTGCCGCTGCCAGGATGCCGCACAAGACCACGACAGCCATTCGGCCCGAGAAAGGCTGAAGAATAGGCCAAAGTCGCGCCGCGATAAGGCGCAACCGCGGCTTCCGGTTCTTCACCATCTCTTGCCAGTTGACGACAATACCGCTCACACCATCACCATCTGCGCCAGAACGTCAGCGATCTGTTCTGCCGCGTGGCCATCGCCAAAGACAGGCTTGGGCGGAGTGGCGGGCTTAGCGCGGCGTGCGGCCGCAACGATCGCGTCGGGTTCGTTGGCCAGCATGTTCCAGCCGCCGTCGAGCGTTTCTACCCATTCGGTTTCGGAGCGGATAGTGACGCAAGGCACGGCCAGGAAATACGCTTCCTTCTGCACCCCGCCGGAATCGGTCAGAATCAACTTGGCGTTCGCTTCCAGCGCCACCATATCGAGGAAGCCGACCGGATCGATCAAGCGCAGATTCGCCGGCAGCTTGGCGTCACCCAGCTTCGCGCGCGTACGCGGATGAACCGGGAACACGATCGGTACGTCGATCCGACCCAACGCTTCGATAAGTGCGGCAAGACGCAGCGGCTCGTCGACGTTGTAAGGCCGATGCAGCGTCGCAAGCGCGTAAGCGCCTTTGGCCACACCGATGTCTGATAGGATTTTGCGGTCCGCCGCCTTTTCGTGCGCCCATAGGATCGCGTCGTACATCGTATCGCCGACGAGATGGACGCCGCCGGTGATTCCCTCGCGGCGCAGTAGCTCGACCGCCGTCGGCGCCGGGCAAAAGTAGATATCGGCCGCATGATCGGCGAGTTTACGGTGAAACTCTTCCGGCATCGTTCGATTGAACGAGCGCAATCCCGCTTCGACATGCGCAAGCTTCGTGCCCGCGATACCGGCCGCCAGTGCGCCCGCCAGCGTCGAGGTCGTGTCGCCATAGACAACGACCGCATCGGGCTTTTCGCGCTCGATCGCATCCGACAGTCCTTCGATCATCCGCGCGAGCTGCACGGCGCGCGAGGCCTGACCGATGCCGAGATGGATCGACGGGGCGGGAATATCGAGTTCCTCGAAAAACACATCCGACATGTCACGATCGTAATGCTGGCCCGTATGGACCAGAATTTCCGTCAGCCCCGCCTTCGCCAAGGCGCGCGACAAAGGTGCCGCCTTGATGAATTGCGGGCGCGCGCCCACAACGGTGAGGATACGTTTCAAGCTTATCGGCGCGCAGCGGGAATGGCGCGGCGCAGCGCCGCGACGATGCGGTCTTGCGTCGCTTCGTCGAGATAGCCGTGCATCGGCAGGCTGAGCACTTCGCCTGCCAAGCGATCCGAGACCGGCAGACCGTTGCCGGCCACCGGATATTTGGCGTAGGCCGTCTGGCGATGCATCGGCTTGACGTAATAGACCATCGTCGGAATGCCTTCCGCCTTCAGCGCGGCGGCGACTTTGTCGCGATCGGCGTTCGGCAAGCGAATGGTGTATTGCGCCCAGACTGAGACGAGGTCCTTCGGCACGCGCGGCACGATGCACAGATCTTCCAGCGCCGCCGAGTAACGCGCGGCGACCTTGTTGCGCGCATCGATCTCGGCCGGGAACACGGCGAGCTTTTCGAGCAACACCGCCGCCTGCATCGTATCGAGGCGCGCGTTCAAGCCGATGCGCACATTGTCGTATTTGTCGCTGCCCTGGCCATGCACGCGCAGCGAACGCAGCACGTCCATCAGCTTGGCGTCGTTCGTGAACACCGCCCCGCCATCGCCGTAGCAGCCGAGGGGCTTCGCCGGGAAGAACGACGTCGCGGCGAAATCGCCGATGCCGCCCGTCGTGCGGCCCTTATAAGTGCCGCCGAAACCTTGTGCCGTATCGGCAAAGACCCACAGATCATTCGCCTGTGCGATCTTTTCGATCGCGTCGTAATCGGCGGGCAGACCGAACAGATCGACCGGGATCACGCCCTTGGGCTTCAAGCCCAAACGGCGCGCGGTGTCGATCCCCGCTTCGAGGCTGGCGGGATCCATGTTGAACGTATCGGGCAAGCAATCGACGAAGATCGGCGTGGCACCGACCCAAGCGACGACTTCGCCGGTCGCGGCGAAGGTGAAGGACGGAACGAGGATCGCGTCGCCCGGACCGACTTCCTTCGCCATCAGCACGATGCCGAGCGCGTCGGTGCCGTTGGCGCAGCTGAGCACGTATTTGGAGCCGCAGAACGCGCCGAGCTTGGCTTCGAGCTCCGCCACTTCCGGCCCCATGATGTATTTGCCGTGACGGACGACTTTGAGGATCGCCTCCTCCATCCGCGCACCGATATGGTTGCGCTGGGCTTTGAGATCGATGAAGTCGATGGCGGGCGCGTTGCTCATTTCACGATTTCCAATTTGTCGGTTCCAACTTCGCGGTATTTTTCGCCGGTGCGCGGGCAAACGAGGTCGGGCCCGAGCCGTTCACCGGTGCGGCTGACCCAGCCGATGCGCTTGGCGGGCACGCCCGCGACCAGCGCGTAATCCGGCACATCCTTAGTGACGACGGCCCCCGCCGCGACGGTGGCGTAGGCGCCGACATTGTGCCCGCAGACGATCGTCGCGTTGGCGCCGATCGTTGCACCCCGCTTGACCAAAGTGGGCGCGAATTCGTTTTTGCGCTCCACCTCCGCGCGCGGGGTCAGCACGTTCGTGAACACGCAAGACGGGCCGCAGAACACGCCGTCCTCCAGCGTCACGCCCTTGTAGACGGAGACATTGTTTTGGAGTTTGCAATTGGCGCCGATCGTCACGTCCGGTCCGGCGACGACGTTCTGGCCGAGGATCGTATTGGCGCCGATCTTGGTGCGCGGCAGGACGTGGCTGAAATGCCAGATCTTCACGCCTTCGGCCAGATCGACCGGGCTATCGACATAGGCGCTTTCATGCACGAAGGGTGCTGAGGGCGCCGGGGTCGCAGCCGGTTTCGCATCAAGACGGACGGGCGTGCCGGTGCGCATCGAACGTGCCGCGGCGTCGAGCACGCGCAGCACGCGCAAGCCTTCCTCGCCGTCGGTGATGGGCTTTGCTTGCGTACCCGCGATGCAATCGAGGAAATGCGCGATTTCCGCCTTCAACGGCTCGCTTTGCGCGACCGTTACCGATTCGGCATCGGCACGTGCGGGCTCGGGCTTGCCATCGACCCAATCGATGCGATGGCGATAGAGAACGAGTTTGCGCTCCCACGGCTGGCCGTCGTCGAACACGGCCATGCCCTTTTCGCCGACCACCGTCAGCTTCTGTTCCTTCGTTGGGTGCAGCCACGAGACATAGACATGCGCCTTCATGCCGCTCGGGAAGGAAAGATGCGTCGTCGTCACGTCGGCGATCGCGGCATGCAGCACGGGTGCGCCGATCGCCGTCACCGTGTCGGGCGTTTCGCCGGCCAGCGCCAGGATCATCGAGATGTCGTGAGGCGCAAAGGACCAAAGAATGTCTTCCTCGCGGCGCACCTTGCCGAGATTGAGGCGGTTCGACGCGACGTATTGCAGGCGGCCCAACTCGCCGCGCGCGACCAAGGTCGATAACGCTTCGAACGCCGCGTGATAGCGCAGCAAATGACCGACCATCAGCGTGCGGCCGACGCGCTTGGCGTGAGCCACGACTTCGTTCGCGTCGGCGGGCGACAAGGCCAGCGGCTTTTCGACCAGCACATGCTTGCCCGCATCCAACGCGGCGCGCGCCAACGCGGCATGCGTGCCCGCCGGTGTGGCCAGGATCACGCCATCGATCGCGGGATCGGCGAGGATCGCTTGCCAACCCGGCGCCTTGGCGCCGGTATCGGCCGCGAAGCGCGCAGCGAGATCGGCATCGGCATCGTGCACGGCGGCGAGTGCGCCCAGCACATGCGCGGTGCGGACGTGGTTCTTGCCCCAATGGCCAAGGCCGAGAACGGCGATCTTAGGCGAGGGTCGCGAGGTTTTTTCCATGCTACCGCATTCCGGGTGAAGCGAGGGGTCGCCGCACCGGTGGCAAGGCGCTTTGCGAGGCAAAGCGCCGGGTAATGGCGACCGGTTAGGCCGCCACGATCGCGCGCGCAGGCAGTTGCGCGCGCACTTCCCGACCCAGAAGGTCGAGTAGAACGATCACGCGCTCGGATTCGCCGAGCGCTTGGAATTTTCCGATCAGATCGGCGAACGGGCCTGCGAGCACGCGCACCGCATCGCCCGCGCGCAGGCGCGTCAGCGGATCGGCTTCGTCGCGCAGATGGGCAGCCGTATCGGCCTGCAGAGCTTCGACGACGCCATCAGGCATCGGCGTCGGTGCTTCGCCATGGCGCAGCAGATCGGTGACGCCGAACGTACCCAAGATCGAGCGCCACGGCGCCACCACCAAATCGAGCGCCACGAACATGTAACGCGGGAAGAGCGGTCGCTCGACGATCTCCACCTTGCGCGCATGCACGCGCCGGCGCTTGTGGCGCGGCAGGAAGGTCTCGAAACCTTGGCGACGCAGATTGTCGAGCGCACGGCTTTCGCCGTTGGCGCGCGTATGGACGACGTACCAGCGCTTCATGCGTCGGCCTCCGCCTTTTGCTGGCGCGCGCGGCGCAAATTGAGACGCAGCAGACCGGGTGCGAGCACGCGGCTACGATCGATGTTCAATGCGGGCGCAGCAGTTTGCGCGGCTTCGTAAACCGCCAGCGGATCGCGCAGATCGCAAACGAGCAACGCGTCGATCGGGCCAGGAATGGCATCGAACCCGGCCACCGCCGGCAGGCCGAGATACTGGGGCAGCTTATGGGCGGGATCGATCACGCACACGACATCGACGCCCGATTCGCGTGCCGACAGCAAAGCCGCCTCGGTCAGCTCCGACACACCAATCAGGGCCACGCGGGTGGCGCCGCGCTCGGCCAAGCCCTTCATGATATCGCTGAACTGGCGGCGTGCGTCGCGGAACAGGTCGAACGAGACCCGCAAATACTCGACCGTCAGCCGGCCTTTTTCGGCCATGCCCTGCGGCGTCAGGTAATAAGCGTAGCGATTGAGCGGCGCATTCGCGATTTTTATCAAGCCCTTACGCACGCAGCGCTTGAGTACCGCGTTGGCGAGGCCCAACGCGATGCCCAGATCGCTCGACAGGCCGCGCTGCGTGACGGCCGAATCCTGCTCTACGGCCGACAGCACGCCCAGAACCAGGGCGGCATCGTCGCGGGTCGGTTTCGTCGTCGGGATATCCGTCATCGGTCCCTACAGGCACGCCAAAGGGCGAAATCATTTGCCTTCGAAGATGCCCGTCTATAGCTTGTTCACGCGGTGAACGTCAAGCGTGTTCAAATCCTGAACATTCAGATGAATCACCCTACTAGCGGTCGTTCGGAGGTCGGTTCATGTGCGGAATTGCGGGGCTTGTCGATCGCCGGGCGCAGCTCGGCGAAGCGGCGTTGACCCAAGCCGTACGCACGATGAACGACACCCTGCTGCATCGGGGGCCCGATGGCGGCGAAGTGTGGGTTTCGCCCGAATCCGGCGTCGGGTTCGGGCATCGCCGTTTGGCGATCGTCGATCTCTCGCCCACCGGCGTTCAGCCGATGGCGTCGGGCGATGGGCGTTTCGTCGTCACCTATAACGGCGAGATCTTCAACTACCTCGAACTTCGCGCCGAACTTCTCGCGATGGGCGTGAAGTTCCGCGGCGAGTCGGACACCGAAGTCCTGCTCGAAGGCTTCGTGCGCTGGGGCATCGCCGAAACGATCGCCAAGGCCGTGGGCATGTTCGCGATCGCGCTTTGGGACAAGCGCGAGAAGTCGCTGTGGCTGATCCGCGACCGGCTGGGCGTGAAGCCGCTCTACTACGCGCACGACGGCCAGTGCCTGATCTTTGGCTCCGAACTCAAAGCCTTGCGTGCCGTTGCCTATTGGCGACCGGGTCTCGATCGCGACGCGCTGACCGGCTTCATGCGCCACGGTTATGTCGCCGGTCCGCGTACGATCTACAAAGAAGCGTGTAAGCTGATGCCCGGCCAGATGCTGGAATGGCGCGACGGCCAAGTACCGAAACTGAGTACCTATTGGGACGTGCGCGCCAAGGCGATCGAAGGCCGCGCGCAATGGGGCAAGCAAATCGATCCGTACGAAGCGGTCGATCGGCTCGACGCGTTGCTGCGCGAAGCTATACGTCAGCGCATGATCGCCGACGTGCCGCTAGGCGCATTCCTGTCGGGCGGCATCGATAGCTCCACGGTTGTGGCGCTGATGCAGCAGCAAAGCAAACGGCCGGTGCGCAGCTTCTCGATCGGTTTCGTCGAAGACGGCTACGACGAGGCGAGCCATGCGCGCGCGGTCGCCAAGCATCTCGGCACCGATCACACCGAGCTTTATGTCGGCCCCTCGCACGCGCTGGGCGTCGTGCCGAAACTCGCCGAATGGTACGACGAGCCCTTCGCCGATTCCTCGCAGATCCCGACCTATCTCGTGTCGGAGATGACGCGCAAGCACGTGACGGTCGCGCTGTCAGGCGATGGCGGCGACGAGAATTTCGCAGGCTATAGCCGCTACACCTATGCCGGTACGCTCTGGGATAAGGTCGCGCGCTTGCCTGCGCCAATCCGCGCGCTTGGCGCTGCCCTGCTCGAAACGGCTGGCGCGCCGTTGCTGACGGCGGCGTCGTTCCTGCTGCCGGGCCGGGTGCAAGCCGTCCGACCGGTGGAGAAAGCCGCAAAACTCGCCCAAGTGCTGCGCCTCGATTCGATCGACGCGGTCTATCGCCGGCTTATCAGCCAATGGCCCGAACCTGAGGTGATCGTGCCCGGCGGCACGGAGCCGGGCGGACCATTATGGGACGAGTCGCTCGCGCGCGACATGCCCGATCCTGTGGCGCGCATGCAGTTGCTCGACACGCTGACCTATCTGCCCGAGGACATCCTGACGAAGGTCGATCGCGCGACGATGGCGGTGGCGCTGGAAGGGCGCGAGCCTTTGCTCGACCATCGCGTGGTCGAATTCGCTTGGTCGCTGCCGATGGCGCTGAAGCTAAAGGGCGGCGAAGGCAAATGGATCCTGCGCGAAGTGCTGGCGCGCTACCTACCGCGATCGTTGACCGACCGCCCGAAAATGGGTTTCGGCGTGCCGATCGATTCCTGGCTGCGTGGGCCGTTGCGCGACTGGGCGGAAGACCTGCTCGACGAGAAGGCGATGAAGGCCGACGGCTTGCTCGACCCCGCCCCGATCCGCGAAGCGTGGCGCACGCATCTCTCCGGTACGGCGAACATGCACTACCCTATTTGGACCGTACTTATGTTCCGCGCGTGGCAGAAGCGGTGGGGTTGAACGCCTATGATCAGATGATTGAGAATAGTCACTCGGCCATAGCAATTCTTGATAACCTTGAATGAGAAACGATAGATATTATGGCTATTCATAATCACTCAAATTTACGAAACGTGTTAACATTGGTATCACTTAACATCGTTTTGATTTGCGGATTTATGCTGGTCGCAGATTTTGTTCTAGGCTGGATGCGGCCCGGTGCCGCACAGGTTGGACCGGTAGCGACTAGGGACATTCCAACAGAGAGTCCACCCAACAATTTTGCTATCTACAATGCTTTTTCATGGCGCGGCGTGCCACTGCGCGAATGGCCCATCGGGTCGGTAGTTCGAAAATCGACCGCTCCGGCGACGGAGTTTGCCGGTCACGTTTTTCCGCGCGATTACTACGATCTCAAAATTGACCAAGAAGGCTTCGTTGCTCCCTCACGGATTCACGATGAGCCAGAATTAAAGATCGTATTTTTAGGCGGCTCAACAACTGAAAATCATTTGATGGATCCGGAGGAGCGGTTCCCGTTTTTGGCTGGCCGCGCAATCGAGAAGAGTACTGGAATGAGCACTAACAGTTACAACGCTGGTGTTGCTGGCAATACTTCTCTACACGCATTAACGCTATTTATCTACAAAGTATTATCGCTGCGTCCATCTTATGCGGTGATGATGGAAGCTGTAAACGATCTCTCCGTTCTTGCGCATTTCGGCACATATGATGTCGATGGGCCTCGTGCCGTGGTGACAACGCATTTGCAAGAGAATTCGAACTTCAAACGTGCAGATCTGGTTGTGAATGGCATAAAGCATCTCGCGCGCGGCGTTTTCCCGAATCTTTATGCTGCGCTTTCGGAGATCAAGGCGCGCTTCGGCTCAGCGGAGACACACGCCGCCGTCGCCGATGAATTCGCGAATGCGAGGGCGCGTGGTGCCCAACCGCCAAGCGATGACGATATTATTGCGCGATACACTGCAAATCTCGTTTCGTTCATCGAAGTTGCACGTGCGCATGGCGTAAGACCGATATTAATGACGCAAGTCAATCGCCTCACCACTAGCCCCGATTTCGCGATCCGGCGCGGATTCGAGCGGTTTCCGCCGCCCATGCCATATGAACGCTACGCAGGTGTCTATCGGCGTATGAACGAGGCTGTGCGTAGCATAGCGCAGGCGCGCGGCGTATTACTAATCGATTTGGATTTTTCGATAGAGAAGGATTCTGAAAATTTCTACGATGCCGTTCACTTGACCGCAGCGGGTTCGCGTCGCGCAGCAGGTTTAATTGCTCAAGCGATCATTGATGATATCGGCGCAAATCCACTCCCGCGATAACTAAAACATTTGTAATGCCTAGGATAAATTCGAAAAGTCCTCGCTTTAATTCGGATTTTTGGTGCACCCTGCAATTTTTATGGAACCTACAATCTTCAGGTACTGCCGATCAGCCTCCATTTCGACACTCCCGATGCTGCCGAACTAGTAATGCTACCAAGCAAGCGATTACTGGTTCACCCTGAAAATATTTATGGATATATATTTTTATATTTTTACCAAAATAAGAATTGACTGCAGGACTGAATTCCCTGGCTTGAACACAACTTCAAACATGTTGATCGGCCGCGAAGGCAAAGACAGTTATACGATTCAGCGGAAGGTTGTCTTAGACAGTATATTAAAATCGGCGGGAGGAAGAGATCTACCTCCATCTTGTTGCTATCTGCGAAGTATAGCGCAGCAAGCGGTGAAGCTGACTCAATTAAAGGGATTGCGGTCGCGAAAAATGGTGATCTGCGAGCGCAGTTCGGCTTCGGTTGCTGCGATCGAGGTCGCGTTGGCACTATATCGACCGGAGGCGACGCCGGCAATTATCTCGCGCGTCGTCCGCAAATCGAAATGGATCATGTCTGCGTAACGATCGAGATCATTGGAGATTGTTTCGTCACCCCAAAAATCGTGCAAATACGCGTTTCCTAAGCCGTGAATTTGGCGCGCTAGTTCGAGGCGAGCGGCAAGAATAGTTTCCAAATAAGCTGGGAAATGCGCCGACCAAAATGCGAGCTGCGCGATCGAAGGCGGAACGAGAATCAGATCGATACGAATGTTAGGATTAGAGCGCACGAAACTCGTGATATTTGCTTCGATCGTAGCGGTAGAAACCACACGATCCGCTGTCATACGTTTATCGAACGATTCTATCCATGCATTAAGAACGACGGGATCGTGATAGGCCGATTCCACTTTCGATCGTCCAAATGTTGCACCATCGATCCAGGCGTTGAGCCGATCCGGATCGCCAGTGGACTGCAAGGTTCCGTGGAACAGGCCTGAGACGATCAGCAGCGATCGCCGCAATGTGTCCGCATTGATCAGGTAACGCGCGATACCGTCTATATCGTTGCGATACATATACTCTGGGAACGGCCCGAATTCCTCACGAACGTAGTTCGGCGCTTGCGTCAACACAAAACCGTCGATCAACCAAAGAATGCGGCGTGCCTTTCCGGCGGCGCTAACCACATTCAATAACAACCTTTGCTCACGAAGACTGCTGCCGGCAATCGATAAACGTGCGATTCTCAGATCGAGAATCGGATTGGCATCCACGGAAAAGACGTTCGCGGCCGTCGATGTCCCAATGACCGCCGCATTGTAGTCCATGCTTCGTGCGAGCGCGGGTACCTGCAGTCTTTGATTGTCGATAAACTGAGCCGGATAGTACTTCGAAAGACGGAATCGCTGCAGTGGATCAACAGCATAATTAATAACAGAAGTAACCCCGATTCCTAGCAATGCGAAGGCAATCAAACACCATGAGTAAGTGTTGTGACTTATCTTTATCGAAAATGCGGGTGAAAATTTCATTCTTAGAATTGGAAATAAATAAATCGACTTGAACGCGGCATTAAAATCAAAGCCACTCCCGCCGCGATACCAAATGCCGCTGCAGCGAAAAGATTTGGCCAAGCGCCGACCTGCTGCTTTTCGAAAATTGAGCGCGTATTCGGCAACGCGAAGCCGGCGACAAGCGAGATGAAAAGCACTACCAGCGGTGCCAGTTCCGGTGCAGAACCTGAACGTGTAAGGTTTGGAAACATGCCCGAGGCATCAGCGAAAGTCTCGGGAAACAATCGCCCAAGCAAAATCGTTAGACGGCCGGGCAAAGCAAACGTCGAAAAGTCGAACATTGCGGACAGCAGATGTAAGGCTGCGCCAAGCGTTTCGGCACGGAAAACGACCCAGACCGCGGTCACGACCACGAAAACGATCGCGCGTTCTAGCGCGATCTGTGTGCTTGAGTTGTACGCAGGCAAGACTGCGCGATAGAGATGACTGACCACGATCAGCATGCCGTGTGTAGCGCCCCATGCGACGAATGTCCAAGAAGCCCCATGCCACAAGCCGCCCAAAAGCATAACGATCATAACGTTGGACCAGCGCCGTATGGCGCCGACGCGATTTCCGCCCAAAGGCTTGTAGAGATAGTCTCGCAAAAAAGCCGACAACGTCATGTGCCATCGACGCCAAAAATCGGCGAAGTCCCGCGCCTTGAAGGGAGAATTGAAATTTTCCGGTAGGTGAATACCGAACATTAGCGCAAGCCCAATCGCCATGTCAGTGTAGCCGGAGAAGTCGAAATAAATCTGGCTCGAGAACGCGAGCGCGCCAATCCATCCTTCGAAGAACGAGATGTTGGCTCCTCGTTCCGCCAGCGCGAATGTCGCATCCCCGATTGGCGCCACGCTGTCAGCGATCGCTACTTTCTTGAAAAGCCCGACGGCGAAGATAGATAAACCCAACGCCGTATCGCGCGCATAGTCGCGCGGCCCACCGATCGCAGCAATCTGTGGGCCCATTTGATGCCAGTGCACAATAGGACCCGCTATGAGTTGTGGAAAGAAGACCACGAACAAAAGGAAATCGCGGAACGATTCCGCTTTCGAGCCACCGCGATGAATATCGATCAAGTACGCGATTTTCTGAAAAGCAAAGAATGAGATCGCAAGCGGAAGTATAATTTGATCGAGGCCAAACCCTCGCGCTGCATCTGGAGATACGATCGAAACGAGAAAAAAAGCATATTTAAAATAGGCAAGAGCACTGAGATTGAGTACAACGCCAACCGCGAGCGCGAATATTCCCATAGATGTGCCGCGCCCGCGCTCGACAACGCCACCAAGAAAGTAAACGGCGACCGTTAAGCTGAAAAGCAACGCTGTATTCGCAAGATTCCAGCGTGCATAAAATATCGTCGACGCAACGATCAGCCAAAGTATCGCGGCTCGCCGATCTTTTGAGACGGCGAAAAGATAGCCGCCATATACCACTGGCAAAAAAAATAATGTGAATTCGAGCGAATTGAACAGCATCGGCGGATCCGGAAGCGTCTACGAGCGTTATATAGCGCGCGTGGTCTGAATATTGACAGCCAAACTGCACGGCCCCACATTCGCATTCTCATGTCGTATGATTTCGATGCGCCGTTCCGCGATTATCGCCCTTACGATCCGGCAGCGTTGCGGGTCGAGCGCCTGAATACTGGTGCGTCCAATGCCGCCGAATTAGCGAATATGGATGCCTTCTGCGCGCGGATTTTGGACGGTTATTCACTCGGTCAGTATCTGAATGCCAAGCGCGGCATAGCCGCAAGTGCGGCTGAAGTTACTGATTTAATTGCACGATCCGGCCTCAAGCCAGCAGGTCGTATTCTCGAGTTCGGTGCGGGCACTTGTAAATTGTCGGCTGTGCTATCGCAGTCACTGGATGTTGTCTCGATCGATTGTATGGATTTCAGCGAAGTTCTGCTTCGTGAGATCGCACCGCGCGTTATTTCTTGGCTCGGTGGAGATCTCGCTAAGTTCCGCTTTCTCGTCGGCGATATGAACCGCATCGATGACGTGCGGGATCGGTACGATTGGATCGTCTGCTTTGGCGCAGTCCATCATCTGACTGTCCCAGAGCATTTCTTCGCTCGCTTGCGCGAGCGGCTGCTCCCCGGCGGCCGCGTTCTATGTCTTGACGAACCGGCGTTTCCCGAGATCGCGCTCCCCTTTCCGCGAATCAGGCAGTACCGCGCCGCGATCCACGCTGCCCGTGTTTCGGGCGAAAACGAGCACGCCTACAAGCTTTCAGAATACAGACGCTTCGCGGGGCCTGGTTATGTGTTTCGCGATTTGGCGCTTACTCCGGGCGAGCGACGGATCAGGACCTTTTCGACGGGATCTTTTCAAGCGAACTTCGTTCTGGTATCCGCCGACGCATAAAACTCGACGGCTGTAGTGAGCGCGGTCGGCGCCATCGTTCGGAGTCACACAAGATCATGCGATTTGAACTTAAACCTGACGCAAGTACTAAATTTGAAGATCGCCTCGAAGCGCTTGGCGACTGGTTCCATTCCTACTCATTCGGCGATTCGATCTATACCGGTTTCTATAAGGCGGAAGGGCTGAGCTGGGGAAAAACCTGGTGCAACTCGCGTTCCGATCCGGAGCTGATCGCAGCACTGCGCGGCGCCTACAGGCGGCGCGATCTGGGTCCCTGGCGTGATACGCTGTTCAGTACACTGAGGCGTCTCGAAATTGATCCCGCAAAATCGACCGCACTGGATATATCCAGCGCCTCCGGCAGGAATTCATTTTTCTTGAGCGACTACGGTTTCGCGCGCGTCATCGCGTCTGAGATCCGTGAAAACAGCCATCTTCAGCATAGGTTGATATTGGATTCGATAGTCGACCGCCGGTACGCCGAACGGACGACTACGATCAACGACACTATCTCGGCCGATGCGTCAGATTTCCCTGATCGCTATGCCAGCGAGGACGTGGATGTTGTTTGCAGTTTCGGACTGCTCTATCACCTCGTGAACCCGCTGCAGCATTTGATCAATCTTAAACGTATCACCCGGCGTTATGTGCTTTTGTTTACCAAGACCCAGCTAGAAGTCAGCCTGGGTCTACACGATCGCCGAGGCTGGATGCCGACGATCGAGTCGACCGATGATATCGCCAATGCCGCTTTCGGCTTCGGCTGGACACCGCATTTTTATGAAGTCGCCCGAACGGCCGAACAAGTAGGATTGCGACTGATCGGTATCGATTATCCCGCGCCATTCACCGTCAACTTCCCTTATTTTCGCGCGCGGCCACGCGAAGTATTTTTCCGTCGAGCTTTAGAAGCAGCCGCGACGCGTCTTCTTGGCCGTCCCGTCGGCCATTTGAAGAATCAAGACAGGCACTACGGCGGACAGTTCCATCTGAATCCGGACTATTTTATGTTCGCCTTCGAAAAGCAGGATCGCGAGGTCCGTTATGGATGATGCCCTGGCTCAGGATGGCTACGAGATCGTCCGGAGCTTCGTAGAAGACGCCTACGTTCGTCGCGCTTTGGCGTTGGTGGAAGGGTTGCGGGATGTCGTGCGCCGCTCGCGCTTTGTTGATACCCAGCGCGTGCAGCCTCTGAAGCGCCACCTTGGCGACGCCCAGATGGCCGAACTCGCCTGCACTGTTGGATTTGCGCGTTTGCGCGCACATCTCGAATCGCGCGTCGGCGCAGGCATTGACGTCAACCCCGATTTGCTGGGTTTGTGGATAGAACCCGCACGCCGTAGCTATGTTTTGCCTTGGCACCGCGATTTGCGCGACAATTCAAAAGGTCTCGACTGGCGCGCGTGGTACGCGCTGATGGCCAATCCGCGGTTCTTCAACCAGTTCCATATAGCGCTAAAGCCTGACGAATGTCTGTGGGTAGTGCCGGGCTCTCATTTACGCGACGACACAGAGGACGAGCGGCGCATGTTCCCGTCCCGGCCGATCCTCGTTGATTTCATCGAGCGCGATCTAGATCCTTGGTACGACGGTACTGACAAGTATCCGTCGAAATACGGGCCGCGCTGGGCCGTAAACGCGTTCGACCGCGTCTATTATGGCCGACTCGGCATGTCGCCTCGACCAGCGATGCGCAAGCGCAACGCCACCGTCCTCGCACAAGCACTCGACTATTGCCGCGCGATGCCCGGCGCGCTCCAGGTGAAGCTTGAGCCGGGCGATCTGCTCGTGTATCGAAACTCGCTTTGGCACACGGCAATATATCGAGCCGACGTTCCACGGATGACGCTTTTCTCAAATGCCTCCACGCCAGAATCGCTCGCGTGGCTTTCCGCACAACGGCAGTCGATCGCTGATCAAGGGGCCGCCGCGCGCTGGTTTAGTCGCGATCAGCTTTGCTGAGTTTACGGGCGTCCGGGCAACAGCGGCGAGATCACACGCGCAATCGCGTCAGCGGCGAGAAGCGAACCGCGGCCAGTCATATGTACGACGTCGTAGATGTGGTCCGCATCCTTTGGCACGATACGGTCGAGATCGACGAGCGGTACGTTCTGCGCCTGCGCCACTTCGCGTACTATGTCGTTAAATCGCGTATGAAGGCTGGCGAAAGCGTCGTAACCGATTGGATTGTTCGACCGCGCGAATATCGCTGCGACATAGTCATCGGGCTGCGCAGTCAACCGACTTGGTTGCGTCATCAGCACCGGTTGGCCGCCACGCTCGCGCACCAATACCACGAATCGGCGTAAATTCCCGGCATAGACGCGCGCCATTTCGTCCACCGGCATAGCGGGCGGGCGCGGACCCGCCGCGCGCGCCGCGGCAAACTCATCGCCAGCATCGGCACGGTCACGGCGCAAATTGCCGATCAGCCGCCCCGCGACCGTCGCGATATTCGGGAAAGTGCCGAGCACTGCCGCACGCACTGAATCGCGCAGGTGACCGAACCGAGATTTCGGGGTCTCGGCGGCGAATAGGATCGCGCGGGCCTCGCCGCCATGATACGAGCCGAGCAGCGTAAGCGTGGCAACGTCGTTGATGTTCTCCATCAGCACGACGACCGAGGGCCGATAGGGTTCGATCTTCGCGAGATAGATCAGCAACGCATGCTGGGTATGGTTTCCCGAGCGCCCGGCGTTGAGCGCGTTGACCGTTATTCCGCGCGACGCCTCAAGAAGGCGTGCCGTCGCGGCGGGAAAACGCTCGCCCTCCTCCATCAACAAAGTTTCGGTCGTCGATCCGCCGAGAAAAGCGATAGTCGTGCCGGGATCGGCGTGCGGGCGCGAAGGGACGATGAAACCGTCCGAGTCGATTCGCGTATCGTACCATTCGCGCGCAAAGCGATGATCCGTCGCGGGGGGCTGGGGTACGGGTTCGCGCAACGTGGCCCCAGGCGCCCATTCGCGCAGCGCGATGCCGCGCAAGGTGCCGCCGCGATAAATCGCTGGCGCCGCAGGCCGTTCGTCCGGCGCCATCGCCGGCGGATCGGAGACGACCGCCACCGCCGGTAATCCGGGATCAAGACGGCCGAGAATCAACTCCGTCACTGCTGCCATTGCGACTAACGCGGCGAGATTGGTGGCGATCAAAGTTAGGATTTTCGAAGCCGGTTTCACCGCGATTTCCGCATATTCGTGAGCATCTGTCTTTGTCAGCCGCCACGATTCCCGTCAAGAAATTTGCGGGCCGCGGGCAAGGGGCTGTGTTAAAAAAACATCAAGAAACCGGTCCCAAGCCTCCGCGGATGGGCGAACGTCGCTTCTTCGAATCGAAGCCACGCGAGATATGGGCAAGCAAATGTATCCTAACGTAATGGTCCGTTTTCTAAAGTACACGGCACGACTGACGGGATCGAAGCTGCTGCCCTTGCTGTCGCCGGACGAAAACCGACCGATCCGCGGCTTTCGAGCGGCGCTCGGCGGCGGATCTCCAGCGTCGGCAATCGAAGCCTGGCACGAAGCGCGCGATCTGCGGCTGCCCGTCTACGAATCCTATCGCTGGTCGATCAAGCATGGCTGGCGCTCGTTTCCGTCGCTGAACGGTCTCGTGTATCTCGACGGCGCAAAGCTTCTGTCGCCGGCGGAATCGGGGTTCTTCAAATCGAGTGTAGGTCCGCGTACCCTGACGCGATCCGAAGCTGAGATCGACGCCTTCGCCGCACCGATATTCGAGCGTCACGTCGACTTCTTCATCCCGGCCGCGAAAGGACGCGTACCGCGATTGATCGCGGAATCGGCGCCGTCGGTCGTGGACGCTGCCATACGGCATCATGCCTTCGGCCTTCGGTTGGCGCGCGAAGCCGGGCTTGGCATCTCCGGCGGCCGCGCGCTAGAGATCGGGTTCAACGAAGGCTATTCGCCCATCGCACTGGCGAAGATGGGTTTCGAAGTCCATTGCGTCGACAACGCCTATGGTCTCGACGATGCGCCGCCCGCCGAAATCGGCTTCGTCGCCGCGAAATTCGGCGTCGAAATTACGACGCGCTTCGGCGACGCGGCGCAGCGCTTGCCCTATCCCGACGCGCATTTCGACTATGTCTATTCGGCGTCCGTGCTGGAGCATATTCCCGATGTCGAGGCGGCATTGCGCGAGATCCGGCGCGTCTTGAAGCCGGGTGGCGTCGCGATTCACAGTTTCGGCAGTTTCCATTGCTGCGATGGCGCACATGCATTGGCGATCCCCGATCAGCCTTGGGGCCATTCGCGGATGAACGCCGACGAATACGCGGCCTATATCGCGAAATGGCGGCCTTACGAGGCCGCCCGCGCGTTGCCCTGGCTCGAGCATGCGATTTCACGCCGTTCGATCGCCGAGACGGAATCCGCGATTGCGCGGGCCGAATTAGGAATCGTCTATTGGCAAGAAACGCCGTCGCCGGAGACTCATCTGCGGCATTTGACGCCGGAGATCGCGCGCGAAGCGCTGGCGGCGAATCGGGGTATCTCGCTTGCGGATCTTTGCATCCGCGACGTCTATTTCGTCGCCAAGCGCGTCTAAAGCCGGCGATAAAACGCCGCATAGGCGGCCGCGCACACCTCTAGCGAGAATTCGGCTTCGACGCGCGTGCGGCCCGCTTCGCCCATCGCGGTACGCAACGGCACATCGGCAATCAAGCGCGCCAGTACTGCGGCCAACGCGCCCGGATCGCGCGGCTTGACGATCAAGCCGGTTTTGCCGTCGTCGATCGCCTCGGGGATGCCGCCCGTGCTTGTCCCCACCACCGTGCGGCGTGCCGCCATCGCTTCGAGCACCGCGTTGGGGAAACCTTCTTCGTGGCTCGCCAACACGGCAAGATCGGCGGCGGCGAGCAGATCGGGCACGTCCGAGCGCGCACCCAGCAGCTTGACCCGATCGCCGATCCCCGCCGCGCGCGCACGGGCTTGGAGGGCCGCCCCGATACCGTCGTCGCGGCCGGCGCACCAGAGCTCCCACGCAGGTTCGCGCGGCACTTGCGCCAGCGCGTCGATCAGATCGGCATGACCCTTATAGGGAATGAGATTCGCCACACAGGCGATCACGACCTTATCCGCCGGGCGCGGCACCAGCTTGGGATTCGCGAAGCGCGCGAGATCGATCCCGTTGCGGATGAGGTGAACGCGATCGCGCGGCGCCCCTTCCTCGATCAGTTGCGCGGTGACCGCCGCACTATTGCCGAGCACGGCATCCATACGTTTGTGCAACGCGTGCTCGAGCTTGGCGAGGAACGGGTGCTTCGCCTGGTAATCGTTCAGCGAGCGGCGCGACATCACGCGCTTGGCATTCGACGCCAGCAGCGCCACCGGTGCGCCAACCAGATAGGATTCGGGCAGGAAGAAATGCACGACATCCGGGCGCCAATCGCGCAGAAACCGCGCGAGCGACAGCCCAGCACGCAAGGCTCGTAAGCCGCGCCCGACGAATCCGCCCGATCTAGCCCCCGCTGCGCTGCCGGGTGGAGCAATCACACGCACGCCGGCGGCTTCCAGCGGGGCCGCCAATGCGCCACGCCCGGTCAGCGTGTGGACCGCGATTTCGAACCCGTCAGCCACAAGGCGCGGCAAGACCTGGGCGAGATGGGTTTCCGCCCCGCCTACATCCAGCGCGCCGATGACGATCAAAATGCGGATGACCCGCCCCTTCCCTCGCCAAGACCGATATTCGGGGGTATATCGGGATTCGCGATGAAAATCTGCCAACTCTGCGCCGTCGACTTCACGCTGCATCATTTCCTGATGCCGTTGATGCGTGCCCAGCGTGCGGCGGGCCACGACGTGGCCGGCGCCTGCGCACGCGGCGGATTGACGCCAAAGATCGAAGCCGAAGGCTTTCGCGTGATCGACGTGCCGATCCAGCGCTCGGCCAATCCCCTCGCCTTGCTGCGCGCCTATCGCGCGTTGAAAGCGATCTTCGCGGCGGAACGCTTTGACTTGGTCCATGTCCACACGCCGGTCGCGGCCCTGGCCGGACGGCCCGCCGCCAAAGCGGCAGGGGCGGGGCGCGTCGTCTACACCGCGCATGGTTTCTATTTCCACGAACACATGCCCGCCCACAAACGCGCGCTGCACGTGGCGCTGGAATGGTTCGGCGGCCGCTTCACCGATGTATTGTTCACCCAGGCCGAGGAAGACGCCGCCACCGCACGCCGCTTGAACCTGTGCAAAAGCGGCACGATCGAAGCGATCGGCAACGGCTCCGACCCCGCGAAATTCCGCCCCGCCTTGCCCGGCGAAGATACACGCGCACGCTTGCGCGCGGCACTGGGCACGCCAATGGACAAGCCGGTGATCGCGGTGATCGGGCGCCTGGTCGCGGAGAAGGGTTATCCCGAATTGTTCCGCGCGATGAAGATCGCGACGAATGCGGAGCTGTGGGTCGTCGGCGATCGTTTGGCGTCGGACCATGCCGGTTCGATCGACGCCGATATCAAAGCGGTCGAAGCCGATCCCGATCTCGCCAAGCGCATCCGCTTCCTGGGCTATCGCGCCGACGTGCCGGAGATTTTGCGCGCGGTCGACGCGTTCACCTTACCGTCGCATCGCGAGGGTATGCCGCGTTCGATCGTCGAGGCGATGCTGTCGGGCCTGCCGGTGATCGCCACCGATATTCGCGGCAGCCGCGAGGAAGTGATCGACGGCGCAACCGGTTTGCTGGTGCCGTTGCGCGACGAAGCCGCCTTGGGCGAGGCGTTGAAGAAGATCGCGGGCGATGGGGATATGCGCGCGCGCATGGGCGAAGCGGGCCGCGCGCGCGCGCGCGCGCTCTACGACGAAGCCAAGGTGGTCGAGAAGCAAATGCGCTTGCTGGGGTTGGCGCCATGAGGATCGCGGTCGTGGGCGCCACGGGCATGACCGGGCGGCGCGTCGTCGCTGCACTCCATGCACGCGGCCATGAAGTGATCGCGACCGGCCGCAACCCCGCCAAGCTTGCCGAACTCGGCAACGGCATCGAATGGCGGATCGGCGATTTCGACCGGCCGGAGACCTTGCCCAAGGCGGTCGCAAACGTGGACGCGGTCGCTTACGTGGCGCACGCCAAGCACACGAAGCTGGTGATCGACGCGATGGCGCCGGGCACGCGGCTGGTCGTCACCGGATCGACGCGCGTGTTCTCCAAGCTCGACGATCCCGCGGCCGATGCGGTGCGCGACGGGCTTGCCGCGTTCAAAGCCACCGGGCGGCCGGGGCAAGTGCTGCTGCCCGCGATGATCTATGGCGACAAGGCCGATCGTAACGTGGGCCGCATACTGCGCTTCCTGGCGCGCTTCCCGAGATTCGTGCCGATCCCCGTGCCGCTGCCCGATGGCGGCAAGCATAGTGTGCAACCCGTCCATATCGACGATGTCGTCGCTTGCGTCGTCGCGGCGTTGGAACGCACCGATTTGAACGACGAACCGATCGTATTGGCCGGACCGGCGCCGATCCCTTACGCGCAAATGGTGCGCGAGAGTGCCGCCGCGCTGAAGCGTTGGATATTCATCGTCCCGGTGCCCGTCGCGGCGCTGGCGGCGGTAGCACGCTTCGCCGCGCGCATCGGCATCAAGCTGCCGTTCGATGCGACGGAACTGACCCGCGCGGCCGAAGACAAAGTCTTCGACGTGGCGCCGATGCGCGACAAGCTTGGCGTCCTACCGCGCCCCTTCGCCGAAGGTGTCGCCGACAAAGTCCGGCGCGGGGATTTTTAGCTATTCGCCGCCGGCAACCGTGAGAACCGTGCCGGTCGTATAGGAACTCATCGCTCCCGCCAAGAACAGGATCGCGGCGGCGATTTCGTCGGCCGTCGCGGCCCGCCCGACCGGTACGCGCGCGGCGCGGGCCGCGAAAGCGCTGCGATCTGGATCGTCCGCCCAGCGATTGAGATCGGTATCGACGAAACCGGGGCGCACGGCGTTGACACGAATGCCGAGCGGTGCGCCGAGTTTCGCGAAGTTGCGCGTCGCCTGTTCGAGCCCCGCCTTGGCGATGGCGTAATCCGCCAAACGCGGCGAGGCGGCATGGGCCGTCACATAGCTCGACAGATTGACGATCGAGCCCGCTTTCGCCGCTGTCATCGTTGGCCACGCCGCACGGATCAACGCGATGGGTGCGTCGAGATTGAGCGCCATCGTCCGCGCGGCAAATTCGGGTGCGAACACGCCGCCCGCATTGTTCACCAGAATATCGATGCCGCCGGCCCAGTCGAGGAAACGCGGCATCAAATCGCCCGCACCTTGCGTAAGGTCGGTTTGGAACAAAGCCGCGTCGCCGCATTCGGCGGCGAGACGCTTTGCAGAATCTTCATCCGACGCATAGTGAATGCCGAGCTTGGCGCCTTGCTTGGCGAACGCACGCGCGGTCGCAGCCCCGATACCGCGCGATGCGCCTGTGATGAGGATTCGCGCGGTCATGGCATAAGCCGGACGGAGCCGCCCTGGCGGAAGATCGGCAGCGTCGCTTCGATCAATTCCTCATGCCGCCACAAGATACCCGCCTTCGCTTGCAGATAGGCGTAATGCGCGAGGCTGAGCGTGCCCACGCCGAACAGCTTACGCCCGCGTTTCCAGGCACGATCCGCGCAGCGCAAAAACGCCGCGCGGCGCGGGGCTTCGCCTAGATCGGGATGGTCGCGCAGGAAGTTGAGCGCGGTCAATGTCTCGTCGTGCAGGATCTGCGCTTGGTTTTTCATCAGGCGCGCAGCATCTTCGGCGGGGCCCAAGCAGACCACATGATCGAACACGCCGATGCGCGCCCCCGGCACCGCCGCGACGCGCGGGCAAATGCCCTGATCCTGGATGAACACGCGTTCGTCGCAGCCGCCGGCGGCGAGAAACAAATCGCGCCGGACGAGCAGATTCGACGCCCCCGACTGGCAAGTCCGCAGCGCATCCAGTACCGGATCGGCGAAAACGCATGTGCCTAAATCGGCCGCCGGCGGGGCGAAGCGTGGGCCTTCGTTGCTGTACCAGCCCATGCCGCCATAGATCAGACCCAAATCGTGGCGCCGCGCTTCATTGCGCAAAACCCGCGTCGCGAAGGGGGCAAGCGTATCGTCGGCATCGACGATCTTGATCCAGGGGGCCGTCGCTTCGCGCACGCCGCGATTGGTGGCGGGGCCGGGCCCCGCATTTTTTTGCGACACCACGCGCGCCTGCGCCGCGCCGCGCTTGGCGATCAAATCGCGCAGCAAATCGCCCGAGCCGTCGGTCGAGCCATCATCGACGAACACGATCTCGGCGGGCGGGCCGTCATCTTGGGCGAGAATCGAATCGAGACAGCCGGCCAGAAATTTCGCCTTGTTGTAGACGGTGACGACATAGCCGACCGCGTCGCTCATGCACCGATCCGCGGCTGATCGGGCGCGAGATCGCGGCGCACATAGGCGATCTGGCCGGTATGGCCGCGCTCCACCGTGCCGGACCACAGGATATGTGTGGGTGCGAACATCGCGTCGATGGCGCGCCGATCGCTTTCGCTGTGGAACTCGAGATGCGCGATCCGCACGCCGGCCAGGAACGGCGCGAGCGAACGCAAGATTGGCATTTCCGCCCCTTCGGTATCGATCTTCAAAAGATCGATCGCCGAAACGCCGAGCCCAGCCAGCGCAGGTCCGGCGGCACGGATAACGACATCGCTCAGCGGCTTCGCCTCGGTCATGTGATGCGCCGTCAGCGACGCCGTCACGGTCGAATGCGAGCCCTGATAGAGCGGCAGCGTCGCATCCGTTTCGCCCAGGCCGTAATCCAGCGTCTCGGCGCGCGCGCGTTCGGCGTTGATGCGCAGGAAGGGCAAAGCGGCCGGGTTCGGCTCAAAACACAGAATGCGAGCATCGGGATACGCCAAGCGCAGCCGCGCCGCCGCGATCCCGACATTGGCCCCGATATCGACGATGGTGGCGATCCCGCCCACCCCCGGCACGACCGGGTAGCAATCGCGGGCCAGAACCTCGTCAAGCACGTAGCGAATGCCCGGATCGGCGGGCAAATCGAGCGCAATCCGCCCGCGCGGGCCCGTCACGGCGGCTTTTCCGGCGAATTTAGGCCCAGTCAGCTTGCGCCATTTGCGGTCCAGACGTTCGGTCCAGGTCCGGGGCCGCTTGGCGCCGTCGATCCAGAATTCCAGGGATGTTCCAGCCATAACCGGTTCTTAAGGGGGCCCCGCACCCCCGGCAAGCCCTGCCTGTTCTAGACGCCGGACGCCGGGCGGATTAGATAGGGGCCGTAAGACGTTGCTTGTGGGACCGTCCCTCTGTTCCGGACCCCCAGGCCCATGCCCTTCGACCCGCCGCCGACCGCCTCTCGAAAGCCTCAATCCTTGTCCCCCGTCGCCTTGTCCAACGCCAATTCCATCGCCGACCTTCTCGTGAAGGACAGCGATTCGCTGGCCGACGCCGTCGCCAAGCTCGATGCCACCTGCGCCCCGCTGCTGCTCGTCGTCGATGCCGACGGCAAACTCGCCGGCCGGATCGGCATTGCCGAGATCGAAGCCGCCATGGCGCGGGGAACCGGGATCGAGCTGCGCGTGGGTGCGGCGATGATCGCCGATGCCGGCGGCGTGCCGGCCGACACCGATGCCGCACAGCTGGCGAAATTCGCCGGCAATTCGGCGCGTCCTTTGGCGCTGCTGGACGGCGAGCGCCGCCCCGTCGGCCTCTATACCCAGGCCACACCGCGTCGCGTGCCGATCGCCGAGCCGCAGCTTGGCGGCAACGAGCTCAAATACGTCACCGAATGCGTCGAGACGAATTGGATTTCGAGCCAGGGCACTTTCGTGCGCCGGTTCGAAAAGGAATTCGCCGAATTGCTGGGCGTGCCGCATGCGCTGGCCGTATCGAACGGCACCGTGGCGCTGCATCTCGCACTGGCCGCGTTCGGCATCGGGCCGGGCGACGAGGTGATCGTTCCCGATCTCACTTTCGCCGCGACGCTCAACGCCGTGCTCTATACGGGTGCAACGCCCGTGCTGGTCGACGTGGCGCCGGATACGTGGAACATGGATCCGGCGGCGCTGTCCGACGCGATCACGCCGCGCACCAAGGCGATCATGCCCGTCCATCTCTACGGTCAGCCGACCGAGATGGATCCGATCCTGGCCTTGGCGCGCAAGCACAAGCTGGTCGTCATCGAAGACGCCGCCGAAGCGGTGGGGGCCGCGCATAAGGGCGTGCAATGCGGCGCCATCGGCGATTCGGGCACGTTCAGCTTCTTCTCCAACAAGATGATCACGACTGGCGAAGGCGGCATGGTCACCTTCAAGGACGATGCGGTCGCCGCCCGCGCACGCATGCTGCGCGATCACGGCATGAATCCGAACAAGCGCTATTGGCACGAGGAAGTCGGGTTCAATTATCGCCTGACCAATCTGCAAGCCGCGATCGGTTGCGCGCAGTTGGAGCAGTTCCAAGGCTTCCGCACGCGCAAGAAGGAAATCGCCGCCTATTACGAAAGCCGATTCGCCGGCATCCCGGAGATCGAGACGCCGGCGATCCTGCCGGGCTTCGACAATTCCTATTGGGTGTTCTCGCTCATCGTCGATTGCGCGGGGCTTGGCCTGACGCGCGACGAACTGATGGCCAAGCTCGCCAAAGCGGGCGTGGATACGCGGCCATTGTTCTACTGCATGCACGAAATGCCGCCCTATAAGGCCTATGCCGGCAATCGCGCGTTTCCGGTATCGAGCCGCCTGTCGGAGAACGGGCTGTCGCTGCCCTCCTCCACCTCGATCACCGAAGGCCAGTTGGCGCATGTCGCCGACGCGGTGACCAATCTCGTGCGTACGCGCCGTCTGGCGCGCGCGATAGCGGCGTGAACCGGAGCCGGATCGGCGCATATTCGCTGGCCGTCGTCGCGGCGCTGGCGGCCCCTTCCGCCGTGCTGGCGCCCAACGCGTTGGGCGTGCTGCTGATCGTCGGCGGCATCGGCGGGTTGATCGCGGGACGTTTGCCGGCGCGCGGTTGGCTGTTCGGTTTCGGCGCGTTCCTCGCTTATGTGCTGCTGACGCTGCTCTGGGCGATCGATGCCGCCGAGGGCTTCGATGGTTGGGTGCGGATTTCCTTCGGCGCTCTGTTCGGCCTGGCGATGGCGGGCAACGCCGCATCGCTCGACGAAGCGGATCGCGGACGCGTGGCACGCTGGCTCGTGTTCGGCACGGCGTCGGCGATCGCGTTATTGCTGGTCCAGCTCGCCAGTCAAAAGATTTTCGGCTTCAACGATTCTTTCGCCAGCCGCTGGCATGGGCCGGACACGAATCTTTGGGCCTTGTTCAACCGCCCGGTCGGCATCTTGGCGATCACCCTGCCGCTGGCGGCCCTCGCCGCCGATCGCGTCTACGGCACGATCGCCGCGATCGTTCTTCTGGCGGCGGGCGTGTTCTGCGTGTTCAACTTCAACAGCATGGGCGCGGAACTCGCCGTCGCCGCCGGGGCCGGGGCCGCGATTTTCACATGCGTGTTCGTCAAGCGCGGCGTGGCGATCCTGACCGTGGCCCTCGCCGCCGGTATTCTCGCGGCGCCGTTGATCGCCTCGGTGCCGCAATTGGAATCGCTGTCCCAGCGCCGCGACATCAGCGTATCGATCTATCACCGCGCCGCGATCTGGCATTTTACGGCCGGAAAGATCTTGGAGCAGCCCGCCTTCGGCTGGGGCATGCATGCCTCGCGCACGATGCCCGAATCCAAACGCCAAGTCGCCCCCGGCGCCGAGTTGATCCCGCTGCATCCTCATAATGCGGCCCTGCAAATCTGGCTGGAACTCGGGCTCGTCGGCGCCATCGCCGCCGCCGCCGCGATGCTGGCGCTGGGGCGGCGCATGAAAGGCGACCGCGCGACGCGCGCGGCTTTGGCGGGTACGCTGTTCGCCGCGTTCGCCGTCGGCAGCGTGGGCTACGGCATCTGGCAGGGCTGGTGGATGGGGGCGCTGTGGATTCTCGTTGCCCTCGGCGCCGTGCTGGTGCCCGCGAAACCTAAGGCGTAACGCCGCAACCGGGCGTCAGCCGTTCCAAGATCGTCTCGGCCGCCCATATATGGCCCTGTGGGCTCCAATGCCCGTCGCGCGAGAATTGCGCCTGCGCGGCCGTGCCGCCGACCTTGCGGATATGCTCGGTTTGATCCGCATACGGAATTGCGAGCTCGCTTAAAATCGCCCGCAACCGATCCACAAAGGGCGATGGCGGATAAAGCGAATGGGTGCCGAGTGCGAGCAATTGGAATTTATCCGTCTCGCCCAGCCGCTTGAATTCGGCGAAGGCAGCGCGGCTGGCGCCCAGCGCTACTTCGAAGACCGGCGGCAATGGCCCGGGCTTGTTGAACATCGCGTCGGCGCCGGGATACTCGGCGAGATTCCAGCCTTGCTCGGCCTTCGCATACAGATCGATGCCGCGCGCCCAGGCGACGCGCGCGGCGATCGCCTCGGCCGAGCGATTGGGGAACAGCGACGGGAATTGCGCCCGCAGATGCCCACGAACGAAAACATAAAGATGGCTGAGCCGTGCCACCGCCGCGTCGATCGAACCTTGTGGCACAACGCCCATCTGCATACCCGCCTCACGCCACGCGGGATCGATCTTCTGGCGCACGAAGCCATCCGGCCCGTCGCCCGGCACGAAGAATTCGCGCGGCGGCCGGCGCGGATCCCAGCCATTGAGCAGACTGAATAGAATCGCCGAGTTGTCGGTGAAATCGTTGCTGACGACGACGAGTACGACGATATCGGGCGTGAATTTCCGGCCGATTTTCTCGTAAAGCGCCAATTGGCTGGCTTGGCCCGTACCCGAAAAGCCAACACCGGCCGCCTCGATCGGCGGCAAACCGCCACGCGCGCGGGCCAACTTTTCGATCACGACCTGCACTTTGTCATCGATCGGCACTTGCGCGGCCTCGACGAAAGAATCGCCGACAAACAGAATGCGGCAAGTCCTTGCCGCCTTCGGACCCGGCATTTTCCGGTCGAGCATGCCGTCCGCGTTCACAATGGTGGACTGCCAAAAATCGACGCCGTTGGTCCAGCGCAGTTCCGCCCCCGGTTCGAACACGAACCCGATCGCCGGATCGAAACGCGACGGCCAGTATGAGGCGACGAACGGCAGAGTCGTTCGTAAGTACGCTTCGGCCACCCCGAGCGAGACGATCACCGTCATGACCACGATCAGCGCCGATTGCACCCATGGCGCGACGCGATGGAACGCGCCCAGGAGCCAGATAAATACCCGCGCGCCAAACGCCCCGGCGATGGTCGCCCCACCCCAATACGCGACCTCTCCGCGCGGCAGGCCGAACTGGTCATACAGCACGAAATCCTCGCCCCGCCCCAGCCCGATCCAGGGAGCGGCCAGTGCGATGGCCAGCAGGGCGACCCCCGCCATCGTCGCGGCGGCAAGCACTCGATTTACGAAAGTGAGAAAGGGTTTCACGATCGGCGAGGATTCTTTAGCTGTCGTTTCCCGTGTGCTATCAGGTCGGGCCCATCCCGTCCAGCGATGCCAACCCGGTGATCGAGCCATGTCGTCCGTCAAAATCCGCCGCGCCATTCTTTCGGTCTCCGACAAGACCGGGTTGATCGATTTCGCCAAGGCGCTCGCCCGCCATGGGGTGGAACTGCTCTCGACCGGCGGTACCGCCAAGGCGCTTTCCGATGCCGGCCTGACGGTCAAGGAAGTCGGCGCGCATACGGGTTTCCCCGAAATGATGGACGGCCGCGTCAAGACGCTGCACCCGACCATCCATGGCGGCATCCTGGCGCGCCGTTCCGTCGCCGATCATGTCGCGGCGATGGAGACACACAAGATCGCGCCGATCGATTTGGTGGTCGTGAATCTCTACCCGTTCGAGGCGACGGTCGCGAAGGGTGCGGATTACGACGATTGCGTCGAGAATATCGACATCGGCGGCCCGGCGATGATCCGCTCGGCGGCGAAGAATCACGAATCGGTCGTCGTGGTCGTCGAAGCGGCGCAATACGCCGACCTCGTCGCCGCGATGGATGCGACCGGCGGCGCCACCGATCTCGATCTTCGCAAGCGCTACGCCGCTGCGGCTTATGCGCGCACGGCCGCGTACGATTCGGCGATTTCCGGTTGGTTCGCGGGGCAACTCGGCCAGGAATTCCCGTCGCGCGTCAGCCTCGCCGGCAGCCTGAAGCAATCGCTGCGCTATGGCGAGAACCCGCATCAGGCCGCCGCGTTCTATGTCGACGGCACGAACCGCCCGGGCATCGCGACCGCGCGCCAGATCCAGGGCAAGGAACTCTCCTACAACAATTTGAACGACACCGACGCCGCGTTCGAGGCGGTGGCCGAGCTCGACACGCCGGCCTGCGTCATCGTCAAGCACGCCAATCCCTGCGGCGTCGCACTGGGTGCCAACCCGCATGCGGCGTATTTGAAGGCGCTGGCCTGCGATCCCGTCTCCGCCTTCGGCGGTATCGTGGCGTTCAACCGCACGCTCGACGCCGCGTCGGCCGCCGAGATCGCCAAGATCTTCGTCGAAGTGATCGTCGCCCCCGACGCCGACGCGAAGGCGCTGGAGATTCTGTCGGCGAGAAAGAATCTCCGTCTGCTGCTGACGGGCGGCCTGCCCGATCCGGCCGCCAAGGGCATGACGATCAGAACGCTATCGGGCGGGTTCCTGGCGCAAAGCCGCGATTCGGGCCGCATCGCCAAGGCCGATCTGAAAATCGTCACCAAGCGTGCGCCGACTCCGGCCGAGCTCGACGATTTGCTGTTCGCCTTCCGCGTTGCCAAGCATGTGAAGTCCAACGCCATCGTCTATGTGAAGGATGGCGCCACGGTCGGCGTCGGCGCCGGTCAGATGAGCCGTGTCGATTCCTCGCGCATCGCCGCGTGGAAAGCTGCCGAAGCCGCGAAGGCGGCGGGCGAAGCGCAAAGCCGTTGCGTGGGCTCTGTCGTCGCCTCCGACGCGTTCTTCCCCTTCGCCGATGGTTTGCTTGCCGCCGCCGATGCGGGCGCCACGGCCGTGATCCAGCCCGGCGGCTCGATGCGCGACAACGAAGTGATCGCCGCCGCCGACGAGAAGAACCTCGCCATGGTGTTCACCGGCATGCGGCATTTCCGGCACTGACGCGTGTACGGCAACGCCGTCCTCGTTGTCGTTTCGCTGATCTTCGCGCTTGGCTTGGGCGAAGGGGCCGCGCGCATTCTGGGCTACGCGCCTTACGCACCCGCAGCACCCAGTGCTGCGGAATTCCGTTGGTCCGGACCCGATCCGGATTTCGGCTGGGTCAACAACCCGGGCCGCTTCCTGTCGGCCGAGCCCGGCAATACGCCGATGAATTTCGACGCGAAGGGCTTGCGCGCGATGCCGCCGCTGAAGCCGGCCAGCCCGCGCATCGACATCGTCGGCGATTCGATCACCCAAGGCTACGCGGTCGCGGACGACGAGACCTTCGCGTGGCGCTTGGCCGAAGAGCGGCCCGATCTCGCCGTCGTCAATCTCGGCGTGGGCGGTTACGGGACCTATCAATCGCTGCTGCGCATGGAAGCGCGCCGCAGCGATCCACCCGCTTTGTTCGTCTACGGCTTCTACGGCGATCACCAATATCGCAACGTCGCGCATTTGGGCTGGGTGCGGTCGTTACGCGACGGCGACGGACACAACATGGTGCCGCCGCATGCGACGATCGAGAATGGCGCGCTGCGCTTCCATCGCGGCGGGCCGGTGCTACCCTGGCCGCTGGAGACATCCTCGGTCGTGCTGACTGAAGCGCACCGCGCCTGGCTGCGACTCGAATTCCGCGCCCGTCAGGATCAACGCCAGCCGGTCCTGGAAGCCCTGCTCGCGCGGATGAAGGCGACCGCCGCCGAACAGCGCGCAAAATTCGTGGTGCTGCTGCTGGCCGACGCGCCCGATTTCCTGCCGCCGTATCTGGCGAAGGAAGGCTTCACCGTCGCAGATTGCCGCAAGCCGGAGTTCGAAACCGATCCGAAGCTGCGCGTCGGCGGCTGGGGCCACCCGACGGCGGCGCGCCATGCGCTGTGGGCGGAATGCTTGGCGCCGGTCGTCGACGCCGCACTCAAAAACTAATCGAGCTCGAACGCGTCCTTGTAGTCGAGCTTCAGCGCCGGGTCCTGGCGGTCTTTCACCAGATAGCAATTGCCCACGGCCAAGCGCTCGATCTCCGAGCCCATGAAGCAGCGGAACGCGTCCTCCGGGCTGCCGACGATCGGCTCGCCGCGCACGTTGAAGCTGGTGTTGACGATCACCGGGCAGCCCGTGCGCGCCTTGAACGCCGAAATCAGCGCGTGATAGCGCGGATTGGTATCGGCGTGGACGGTCTGGATGCGCGCCGAATAATCGACATGCGTGACGGCGGGGATGTCGGAGCGCGGCACGTTCAGCTTGTCGATGCCGAACAGCGCGTTTTCCGCCTCCGTCATGGCGCGGCGGCGTTCTTTCTTCACGTCGGCGACGAGCAGCATATAGGGCGAATCGCCGTCGAGCTCGAACCAATCGGCCACGTCCTCGCGCAAGACCGACGGCGCGAAGGGCCGGAAGCTTTCGCGATATTTGACCTTGAGATTGAGCTGCTTTTGCATCGCGGGACTGCGCGCGTCCCCCAGGATCGAGCGGCCGCCCAACGCACGCGGCCCGAATTCCATCCGGCCCTGGAACCAGCCCAGCGCCAGACCGGAAGCGAGATCCTCCGACGCGCGCGCGGTCAGTTCGTCGTCGCTCAGCACTTCGAATTTGGCGCCCGCATCGGTCAGACGCTTCTCAATATCGGCCTGTTTGAATTCGGGCCCGAGATACGAGCCCGCCATGCGGTCGCCCGACTTGGTCATCGCCCCGCGCGGGCCATTCTTGAACAGATGATAGCCCGCAAGGGCCGCACCCAAAGCCCCACCCGCATCGCCGGCGGCCGGCTGGATCCAGATATTCTTCCAATTGCCGTCGCGCAGGATCTTGCCGTTGGCGACGCAATTGAGCGCCACACCGCCCGCGAGGCAGAGATTTTCCACGCCATGCTCGCGCCGCAGCGAGCGCGTCAGCTTCAGCACGACTTCTTCCAGCACGGCCTGCACCGACGCGGCGAGGTCCATATGCTTCTGTTCGAGGCGCTGTTCGGGCTTGCGCGGCGGGCCGCCGAACAACGCGTCGAATTTCGCGTTGGTCATCGTGAGGCCGGTGCAATAGTCGAAAAAGTCGAGATCGAGGCGGAACGAACCGTCGTCCTTCACGTCGATCAGATGGTCGAACATCGTCTTGGCGTATTTGGGCTCGCCATAAGGCGCCAGACCCATGACCTTGTATTCGCCCGAGTTCACTTTGAACCCGGTGTAATAGGTCATCGCCGAGTAGAGCAGCCCGAGCGAATGCGGGAAATGGATTTCCTTGACCATCTCCAGCGCATTGCCGCGCCCGATACCGACCGACGTCGTCGCCCATTCGCCGACACCGTCCATGGTCAGGATCAGCGCTTCGTCAAATGGCGACGGATAGAAGGCCGAAGCCGCGTGGCTTTGATGGTGTTCGGCGAACAACAGACGTTGTTCCCAATCGAAGCCAGGCTCGACCGCCATCAACTCGTCGGTCAGCAGCTTCTTCTGGAACAGCTTTTCCTTCAGCCACAGCGGAATGGCCATCCGGAAAGACGTGAAGCCGCGGGGTGCAAAGGCGAGATAGGTTTCGAGCAAGCGTTCGAATTTGAGGAACGGCTTGTCGTAGAACACGACGTGATCGATGTCGCCGAGCCCCACGCCCGCTTCGGCCAAGCAATATTTGATCGCGTTAATCGGATAGCGCGAATCGTGCTTTTTGCGGGTGAAGCGTTCCTCCTGCGCGGCCGCGACGATGCGCCCGTCCTCGACGAGGGCGGCGGCGCTGTCGTGGTAGAACGCGGAGAGGCCGAGGATACGCATCGGTATCAGAACAGCGTGTAGATGAAGGGCGCGATGGCGCTGCCCTTGGTCAGCACGATCAGGCCGCCGAACAGACCCATCATCACGATGATGGGCAGCAGCCAGAATTTCTTGCGAACCTTCATGAACTGCCAGAGTTCGCGGGCGAGAGAGAGCATCGAACGAATCCTAGAACTGGTTTTTCATCGAGTCGGGGGCGGGGCCCGGCGGTTCGCGCGCGATCCAATAGCTCGCGACACCGGGCTCGCGCTTGCGGCGCAGGAAATCCTTACCGAAGGCGCGCATGAGGACGCCCATCGGCGTCATCACCAGGAAGAACAACAAACCCATCGTCAGCGGGTTCATGATTTTGTAGAGCAGCAGCGCCAGCTTCATCCAAGCGCGATTGAACTGCGCGAGCGCGCGCGGCACGGTCAACGCCACGACCAGCACGATCGCGGCGGCGGCGAACCACCACACATAAAGCGGGTTGCCGATCCACCATTTGATCGCGCCGACGATCGAGAAAAAGCCCGTGAACACGAAGCCGAAGCTCCGGTCGCTGGACCCGAGATTCTCTTCCTCGCGTTCGAAGCTTTCGTGCAGGCCGGATGGAGGCGCCATTGTCCGTCGATTTCGCGTTGCGAAAGCGCGCATCCTAGTCGCGCGCGGCGATTCGCGCCACCCCAGAAAAGTGCAATCCGATCAGAGGATTGCCGTCTAAACGACCGGCGCGAACACGGCCCGGAACTGGTCGCCCTTGCCTTCGGCGTTGAGTTTGCGCGCCCGCGTTTCGAACTCGACCAGTTCCGCGAGCTTGAACATCGGGTTCTTTTTGGAGTGGCCGCGCTTGTCGTTGGCGGGGACGCCACGCTTGTACTGCTCCGATCCCCAGAACTGAAACCCGTCGGAATCGTCCGCGATCGACACGAGGCGCAAACCATTCGCTTCGGCCAAGCGCCGGATCGAGTCGCGGCTGTGGAGATAGAGATGGCGCGGCGGGTCGAGCTGGACCCAGTCCGTGCCATAGATTTCCCACGCCGCCGAATCGCAAGTCGGGATGCGCAGCATCACGAACCCGTCGTCGCGCACCAGACGGCGCGCATCGCGCATCGCGGCGTGTTGATCGGGCAGATGCTCGAAACTGTGATGGAACATCACCAGCCGGTATTTGCCATCGATCGCATCGAGCGTGGTGCGGCGCGCAATCACGCGACCGCCCAGTTCGACCGCATCGTCGAGATGCGCGTCGATCCCCTCGGCCGCCGTGAACCCGAGTTGCGAAAGCCTGGCGACGCGCGCGCCGTTGCCGCAGCCGACATCGAGAATCGGATCGGCTTTGAGAATGCCGAGTTCGCCCAGCGCGCGGATTTCCGGATTGGGCTTGAGCTTGTGCATCGCCCAGCCGAGCAAGCCGCCCGAGCGATCGTATTCCCACGCGGCGGCGAGGCGTCGTTTCCAGGACGGCGCCTTGGGCAGACCCGAGACGAGGCTGTAATAGGCCTTCGGATAATGGCGCGCGAGATCGGCAGGAACTTCATCGATCTGCAAACAGCCGCAATCGGCGCAGACGAAATACCCGAATTTCTCGCGCGAGCCGTACATCATTTCGCGCGCGACATGATACGATTTCGGCGCACCGCCGCAAATTCGACAGGTTTGAGTCATGGAACGCGGCGCCACAATAGAAGCAAGCCCAGCAGAAAGAAAGGCAGGATCGTCGCCATGCCGGCGCGCTGAGACTCGAACGCAAGCGTCACGAAACCCAGGATCGCCGGGCCCATAAAGGCGGTGATGCGGCCGGACAGCGCGAACAGGCCGAAGACCTGCGCGCGATGTTCGGGCGGGGCGAGCCGTGCGGCCAGCGAGCGGCTGGCGGCCTGCACGGGACCGAAGAACGGCCCGATCAGCACGCCCAAAATCCAGAACAGCGTTTTCGATTCGATCAGCAGCAAAGCCGCACCGATCGCGGTCAGGCAGACGAGGCCGATGGCGATGGTGCGCTTGGACCCGATCTTGTCGTCGATCCAGGCGAAGGCGAAAGCGCCGAGCCCCGCACTGAGATTGAGCGCGATGCCGAACACGATGACTTCGGAGAGTTCCATGCCGAACGTGCCGGCGGCATAGATCGCACCGAAGGCGAACAACGTGGTCAGACCGTCGGTGTAGATCATGTTCGCGGCGAGGAACCAGCCGATATCCGGCCGTGCGCGCAAGAAGCGAAGCGTGGCTTTCAGATCGGCGAGGCCCTTAGCGAAGGCGTCGCCGAACGAGACCATGGCTTGGTCTTCGCGCACGAATAGGAAGATCGGGATCGCGAAGACGAACCACCACAAGGCGGTGAACGGCCCGACGATGCGCACATGCTCGGCCCCGTCGCGCGACAAGCCGAACCACGGCGTTTGGTTTTGCACGAAGCCCACGAGCAGCACGGCCAAGCACACGATGCCGCCGAGATAGCCGAGCCCCCAGCCCCAGCCGGAGACGCGGCCGAGCTTGTCCGGCGTCGCGACCTTCGGCAGCAGCGCGTTATAGAAGACGGCCGCGACTTCGAACGCCACCGTGGCGATGGCGAAGGCGATCAACGCCAGCGGAATCGAGTCAGGCGACGGGCGCACGAACCACAACGCGGCGCACGCGACAATGGCGATGCCCGAAAACACCGCGAGGAACGGCTTCTGCCGGCCGGTGTGATCGGCGACGGGCCCGAGCAACGGGGCCAGCAGCGCGATGCACAGGCCCGCGATCGAGGTCGCATGGCCCCACATCGCCGTGCCCGTCACCGGATCGGATGCGACACCTTGCGTGAAATAGGTCGCGAAAACGAACGTGGTGATCACGGCCGGGAAGGCCGAGTTCGCCCAATCGTAGACGCACCATGCGGCGACGGCTTTACGATCCAGCGCGCTCACCCTTGCACGAGGGCGCGCAACTCGCGGCCCGCAACCGTCAAGGCGGCGAGGCTCGCCGCCCCGCTCGCGCGCAACTCGCCCGCCAGCGCTTCCCAGCGCGTCAACGCGCCTTGGCGCGCCGCAAGCCACGCTTCGGCGCCACCTTCGGCCAGCGACCAGGTCGCGATCTCGGCCTGCAACGCATAAAGATCGTCGATCGCCGCCGCGACCGCGCGCTTGGCCAAAGGATCGGCCGCGGGCACACGTGCCGCGACATCCTGCAGCCAATCGAAACCAAGCCTGGCACCGGCGGCGAAATACTCCATCGCCACATGGACGATGTCGGATTTCGCCCCTTGCGCGATGCGCACGAGATCGAGCCCCGATTGCAGATCGTCGAGGGCGGCCGCCCGGCGCGCCAACTCGTCCGGCACGCCCTTATCGGTGAACGCCTTGGCGCGCGCGACGAACGCCGCTTGGCGGGCGGGGTCGAGTACGGGTTCGAGATCGTGGCCGAGTGCGGAAATACCCGGTGCAAAAGCCGCCACACCGGCCGCGATATCGATGGGGGCCGGCAGATGGCGCAACAGCCACAAGGTCGCGCGTTCCAGCAATGCGACCGAGCCGCGCAGCATGGCGAGCTGCACCTCGGCCGGCACTTGGTTGTCGAGCGTTTCGACCGCACCCCAGAACTCGCGCAAGCCGAAGACTTGGCGCGCGACGAGATAGGCGCGCGACACTTCCGCGACGTTGAGCCCCGTGCGCTCCGCAAGGTCGGGCACGAAAGCGAAGCCCGCGCGATTGACGATCGAATTCGTCGCCACCGTGGCGATGATCTCACGCCGCAATTGATGGCGCAGAATCGCCGGATGATGGTGCTTGCGCAAAAGCCGGGGGAAATACTTGACCAGATCCTCGGCGAGATAGGGATCGTCGGGCAGATCGCTCGCCAGCAATTCGTCGTACAGCGCCATCTTGGCGTAGGCCATGACCACGGCGAGTTCGGGCCGGGTCAAACCCTTGCCGCCCGCCGCACGCGCGATCAAGGCTTCGTCCTCGGGCAGGAATTCGATTCCGCGATGAAGGCGCCCGGTTTTTTCCAGCGCGCGCATCAACCGCATCGCGCGATCGATGCCGCCGATCCCTTCGAGTTCGGCGACGCTCAACGCCTGCGTTTGCAGATAGTTGTTCCGCAGCACCGCATCGCCGACATCGTCGGTCATTTCGGCGAGCAGCGTGTCGCGCTGTTTTAAAGTCATGTCGCCGCGCGCGATCACGTCGCCCAGCAGCACCTTGATATTGACCTCGTGGTCGGAGGTATCGACGCCAGCGGAGTTATCGATCGCGTCGGTGTTGATGCGCCCGCCGGCCAGCGCATATTCGATGCGCCCGCGCTGCGTGCAGCCGAGATTGGCGCCCTCGCCCACCACGCGCGCGCGGATATCTGCGCCGTCGATGCGGATGGCGTCGTTGGCGCGATCGCCCGCATCGGCGTTGGTTTCGTCCTTCGCCTTGACGTAATTGCCGATGCCGCCGAACCACAGCAGATCGACCGGCGCCTTCAGGATCGTCTTCATCAGCTCGAACGGCGTGACGGAGTCGGCGAGCATGCCGAACAACGCCTTTATCTGCGGCGAGAGCTTGATCGACTTGGCCTTGCGATCGAACACGCCGCCGCCGGCCGAAATGAGCTTCGTGTCGTAATCAGCCCAGGACGAGCGCGGCAGTTTGAAGATCCGCTCGCGTTCGGCGAAGGACTTGGCCGCATCGGGTTCGGGATCGATGAAGATATGGCGATGGTCGAACGCGGCGACGAGCTTGATATGCGGCGAGCGCAGCATGCCGTTACCGAACACGTCGCCCGACATATCGCCTACGCCGACGACCGTGAAATCCTGCGTTTGCGTATCGTGGCCGAGTTCGCGGAAATGGCGCTTGACCGCTTCCCACGCCCCGCGCGCCGTGATGCCCATGCCCTTGTGGTCGTAACCGGCCGAACCGCCGGAAGCGAACGCATCGCCCAGCCAATGCCCGTATTCGATCGAGATCGCGTTGGCGATGTCGGAGAACGTGGCCGTGCCCTTGTCGGCCGCGACGACGAGATAGGGATCGTCGCCGTCGTGGCGCACGACGTTCTTGGGCGGCACCACACCCGTCGGCGTCAGATTGTCGGTAATGTCGAGCAGACCGCGCATCATGATCTGGTAGCAGGCGATGCCTTCGGCCTGAAACGCCTCGCGCCCCGCTTCGGGGGCGGGCGGGCGCTTGACGAAGAACCCGCCTTTCGAGCCGACCGGCACGATGACGGTGTTCTTGACCATTTGCGCTTTGATCAGGCCGAGAATCTCGGTGCGGAAATCTTCGCGCCGGTCCGACCAGCGAATGCCGCCGCGCGCGACCTTGCCGCCGCGCAAATGCACGGCTTCGACGCGCGTCGAATAGACCCAGATTTCGACCAGCGGCCGCGGCAGCGGCAATTCGTCGACGCGCTGGCTGTCGAGCTTCAGCGACAGATACGCCTTGCCCTGGAAGAAATTGGTGCGCAGCGTGCAATCGATGAGATTGAGGAAGCGGCGCAAAATACGGTCTTCGTCGAGACTTTCGACGCCGTCGAGCAGATGGCCGATCTCGACGGCGATTCCGCGCGTCGTCACGTCGCGATCCTTGTCGCGCGCGGGATCGTGCGCGGCAAGGAACAGATCGACGAGCTTGCGCGCGATCTTGGAATTGCGCGCCAGCGCATCTTCCATATAGGCCTGGCTGAACGTCGCGCCCGCCTGGCGCAGATAGGCGGCATAGGCGCGCAAGACCGTCACCTCGCGCGACGACATCGCCGCCCCGATGACCAGACGGTTGAACCCGTCCGACGCCGCATCGCCCGCCCACACGGCGGAGAACGCGCCCTCGAACAGCGGCTTCACCCGCGCGATATCGATCTCACGCGTTTCGCGCGCGACCATTGCGATATCGTGCATGTAAACGTCGCCCGCCGGCGCATTGGCCGAAAAGTCGAGCGGATGGATGCGGAAGGGATCTTCCGTCATCACTTTGAGGCCCATCGATTCGAGCATGGGCATGACGTCGGACAAAGGTACGGGCGCGCCTTTGTGGAAGATGCGCAAGCGCAGCTCGTTCTCCGCCGCTTCGACCGGGCGATAGAGATTGAGGGCGAGCGACGTCTCGCCCGCCAGCACGGTTTCCACCGCCGCGATATCGGCGACGGCTTGGTCCGGCGTGAAATGCTCGCGATAGGCGGCCGGGAACGCGGCTTGGTAGCGGCGCAATTTGGCCAGCCCCGCCCCCTCGCCCTCCGCCGCGATCAAAGCGTCCTTCAGGCGATCGGCGAAGCCGCGCCCGGCTTCGACCAGCCGCGCTTCCAGATCGTCGATACGCACATCCGGCACGTCGCCCGGCGTCAGACCGACGATGAAATGGCAGCGCACCAAAGCGGAATCGTCGGCAAGCAAAACGTAGAACGCGGATTTCCGCCCGCGATAGGCCTTGGCGAGAATGTCGTGGAAACGTTCGCGCAGTTCGGTGTTGAAGCGGTCGCGCGGCGCGTAAACCAGCGCCGAAATGAACCGATCGAACGGGTCGCGGCGCAGGAACAACGCGATACGCTGGCGTTCCTGCAACCGCACGACGCCGACGGCGGTGTCGTAAAGCTCGTCGACCGTCGCTTGGAACAATTCCTCGCGCGGATGGGTTTCGAGCACATGCTGCAACGCCTTCGCGGCATGGCCCTTGGTGCCGAAGCCCGCGCGCTTGGTCACGGCGCTGACCTTATCGCGTAGCAGCGGAATGTCGCGCGGGCGCTGCATATAGGCGGTCGAGGTGAACAAGCCGAGGAAGACCTTCTCCCCCGTCACCGTGCCGTCGGGCCCGTAGACCTTGACGCCGATCGCGTCGAGATAGACGGCGCGATGCACGGTCGAACGGCGATTGGCTTTGGCCACGCGCAGCAATTCCGGTGCGCGGACGAATTGCTGCAAGGACGGCAATTCGGCGATGCGGCGCAACACGTCGAACACGACGAAGCTTTCGTCGCGCGCCAAGCCCAAGCCGCTGCCCGCGCGCACGCCCGCGCGGAAATTGGCGCCTTCGCCCTGATAGGCGTATTCGCGATAGCCGAGGAACGTGAAGTTATCGGCGACGAGCCAGTTGAGGAAATCGCGCGCGGTGGCGATTTCTTCGGCCCCGCGCGGCGGCTTGCCGGCATCGAATTCGGCGATGACATCTTTCGCCTGGGCCAGCATCGCCTGCCAATCCTCGACGCAGGCGCGCACATCGGCGAGTACCGCTTCCAGCCCCGCGCGGATCGCGTCGAGCTGGGCTTGATCGCCTTGCGCGTCGATCTCGACATGCATGCAGCTTTCGCGGCCGCCGGCTTCGTCGATGGCGAGGGCCGCACCGCTCGCGTCGCGCTTCATCGGCACGACCGGGTGGATGACGAGATGGACCGACAAATCGCGCCGGTTGATCTCGGATGTGACCGAATCGACTAGGAACGGCATGTCGTCGTTGACGATCTCGATCACCGTATGGGTCGAGGCCCAGCCATGTTCCGACAGGCGCGGATTGTACACACGGACCTTGGCTTTATTCGGCGGGCGCGTCCGGCCGAAGGCGAAAAGCGCGATCGCGGCCCCGTAAAGATCGTCCGGCGTGTGGTCTTCGAGGTCCTCGACAGCCACATTGCCATAGAATCGTTGGATAAATGCCTCCGCGGCGTCGGCGGCGGCGATCCCCGATCCGGCGGGGAGGCGTTGGCGCGCCATCGCGCAAAGCCTGTCCAGAATTTCGGTCTTACGACTTTCGGTATGGGACGGCATCGACGGTCTCCCGAGGGCAGGGCCCGGAGGCAAGGCATTGTCGCAGCCCGCCGGTGGACCGCACGCCGCCATATTATTACCGGATATTACAGCAAATTGTTGCGATCGGCCAAAAGCTGGGGCAAAACAAGAATAACAGGGGGATTTGGGGAATAGGGGTTCGGGCGGTTCGTTTATTGGGAACCGTCATTAAATCGAGCCCCGCCCGATGACCGGAACCAGTTCGTCCGCTCCAGCTTTGAGCGAAAATTTGCGAGCCGCCATGACCGACACGCCTGCTTCGGCCGAGTCCTACAAGGCCCTCCCGCCCGATCTCGGCCCCGATCATCCGGCTTGGGTTCCGGCCCTCGCTTGGCTCACCCGCCGCTTCCACCCGAAGGGCACGGACAAGCTGGTGCGCGCGCTGCACCCGCCGGGCAATGCGCGGCCGGTGAAGGCTGTCATCGATTACGACGAAGGCATGCTGATCAACATCGACACGCATTCCTTCCTCGAATGGTACATCTATTTCTACGGTGCGTTCCGGCCGCAAATCTCCAAGCTGCTGAACCGCATGCTGCGCCCGGGCCAGGTGGCGTTCGATATCGGCTCGAATATCGGTATGCACGCGATGATCATGGCGAACCGCGTGGGCCCCACGGGCCGCGTGCATGTGTTCGAGCCCGATCCGCACCCGATGGGCCGCTTGAAGGCCAATCTGCATTTGAACGGCCTCGACAACGTGACGCTCAACCAGGCGGCCGTGTCGAGCCACACCGAGACGCGCCAGCTGTTCCTGCACGACGATTCGATCGGCAATTTCGCCAACGCGTCGCTGCAATCGTCGAACGTGGGCAAATCGACCAAGTCGATCGACATGAAGGTGTGGAGCCTCGACGATTACATCGCCGCCAACCCGATCGAACGGCTCGACGCGATCAAGCTGCTCGCCCAGGGCGAGGAGTGGAACGCGCTGCAAGGCGCCACGAAAACGATCGAGCGCTTCCGCCCGAAGATCTTCTTCCTGTGGGAGCCGAGCTATTGGGCGCGCCAATCGCTGTGCCTGATGGATGCGGTGCGCTTCTTCAAGGAACGCGATTACATGACCTATCGCGTCGAATTCGGCGCGCGCCGCCCGGTGACCGAGGAAATCCCGATGGGCCAGGTGCTGCTGGCCACACCGGACCGGATGTAAGCGGCCGCCGACTGGCGATAAAGAAAAGGCCCGTTCTTGCGAACGGGCCTTTTTCATTCGAACCGGAACCATTTCCAAAGGCTGGAGCGGGAGAAGGGATTCGAACCCTCGACCCTCACGTTGGCAACGTGATGCTCTACCACTGAGCTACTCCCGCGTTATCGCCGGCGGGCGCTTCAGCCTTGGAAACGGGCCGGGATAATAGGCGGGGAGCGTCGAATTGCAAGGGATATCTGGGCCGCTTTTCCGGCCCCCCGCAGGGGGTTGCCTTGGGCGCCCGAAATCGCCATTTTCCCCGCTGGAAAGCGGAGTTGACCCCATGGACCAGTTGATCGGCGCCGGCAAGCCGGGCGCCAACGCGGCCGACCTTATCAAGGACGCGACGGACGAATCGTTCGAGCAGGACGTTCTGCTCGCCTCGCGCGATACCCCCGTCATCGTCGATTTCTGGGCGCCGTGGTGCGGGCCGTGCAAACAGCTCGGGCCCGCGATCGAAAAGGTCGTCAAGGAAGCCAAGGGGGCGGTCAAGCTCGTCAAAATCAATATCGACGAGAACCCGCATTTCGCCTCGCAATTGCGCGTGCAGTCGATCCCGGCGGTCTTCGCCTTCAAGGGCGGGCGCCCGGTCGACGCGTTCCTGGGGGCAGTCCCCGAAAGCCAGATCCGCGCCTTCGTGAAGAAGCTGGGCGGGGCCGCCGGCCCGTCGCCGATCGACCAGGCGCTGGAACAGGCCAATGCGGCGCTGGCCGCCAACGACCTGCCGACCGCGCAGGATATTTTCGGCCAGATCCTGGCGCACGAGCCCGGCAACGCCAAAGCGGCCGCGGGCCTGGCCAAGATTTTCGTGGCCCTCGGCCAGCTCGACGAGGCAAAGGCGCTGCTCGATTCGCTGCCGCCCGAAGCCAAGCGCGATCCCGAAGTCGAAGCCGCGCAAGCGGCCCTCGACCTCGCCCACCAAGCGCCCAAGGGCGTGGACGTGGCGCCGATGCTAGAAAAGCTCGCGCATAACCCGAAGGATCATCAAACGCGCCTCGACCTCGCGACCGCGTTGTTCGCGGGTGGCCAGCAGGAAGCGGCGATCGACCAGTTGCTGGAGCTCTACAAGCTTGACCGCAATTGGAACGAAGGGGCCGCGCGCGCCCAGCTGGTGAAGTTCTTCGAAGCGTTGGGCAACACCAATCCGTTGACCGTGCAGGGGCGCCGGCGCTTGTCGTCGCTGATGTTCGCGTAACGCCATCATGGGCGCCCGCCCGCCCGGCAGGCTCGGCTTCGCGGATTTGCCCGCCACGGTGCCGATTTTTCCGCTGCAAGGCGCGTTGCTGCTGCCGCGCGGCAAGTTGCCGCTGAACATCTTCGAGCCGCGCTATCTCGCGATGATCGACGACGCGCTGGCGAGCCAAGACAAGCTCATCGGCATGGTCCAGCCGCTGACCAAGGAAACGCGCGCGTCGACGCAGGCCGTCTATCCGATCGGTTGTGCGGGGCGCATCGCGTCGTGGTCGGAAACCGAAGACGGGCGCTACCTCATCTCGCTGAATGGGATCGTGCGCTTCAAAATCGCCGACGAGATCGCGACGATGCGCGGCTATCGCCGGGTGCGCGCCGATTTCGCCGGCTACGAAGGCGATTTCGTCGAGCCCGGCGAAAAGCTGTTCGACCGCAAACGGTTGATCGCGGGTCTCAAAGCCTATTTCGCCGCCGAGGGTTTGCAAGGCGATTGGGGCACGATCGAATCGGCCCCCGACGAGCGGCTGGTGAACACCATCGCCATGCTGTGCCCGTTCACGCCGGAAGAAAAACAGACGCTGCTGGAAAGCGCGGGCCTGGCCGAGCGCGCCAAGGCGATGATCGGCATCGTCGAGGCGCGAACCTCCGGCACCGAGCCCGGCGGCTTGAAGCATTGACGCGCAAGCAGGGGCGCGCCACAACAGGCGGGAAAGGAACGCGATCATGAGCGATGCGACCGCCGTCGATCCCAAGCTGCTCGAAATTCTGGTCTGCCCGGTGACCAAGGGTCCGCTGCGCTACGACCGCGACCGCGCCGAACTGATCAGCGAAGGGGCGGGCCTCGCCTTCCCGATCCGCGACGGCATTCCGATCATGCTGGTGGACGAGGCGCGCCGTCTCGACGCCGCTTAAGCCCCGCGCGCGATGTCCTTCGGCCTCAAGCATCACCCGGTCGAGATCCGCCTGAAGAAGGCGGAGAAGGTCCTGGAAATCGACTACGACGACGGCAAAAGCTTCGCGCTGCCCGCCGAATTGCTGCGCGTCGAATCGCCGTCGGCCGAAGTGATGGGCCACGGGCCCAACCAGAAACAGATCGTTCCCGGCCGCATGCATGTCGGCATCATGGAGCTTGAGGCCGTCGGCAATTACGCGATCCGCATCGTGTTCGACGATCTGCACGATTCGGGAATCTATTCTTGGGATTATCTGCGCGAGCTGGGCGAAAACGCCGATGCTTTGATGGCGGCCTATCTCGCCGCCCTCGACGCCAAAGGTCTTTCGCGCGATCCCAAAGCGGCCAAGAAGTGACGCGATGACCGAGATCACCTTCAGCGATATCGGTGTCGGCGATATCGAGGAATTGCTGCCGCTGTTCCTGGGCTATCGCGTTTTCTACAAGCGCGAGCCGTTGCCCGAGGAAAGCCGCGCCTATATGACCGCGCGCTTCCAGGCGGGCGACTACACCGGCTTTTTCGCGCGCATCGACGGCAAGGCGGTCGGCTTCGCGATTATGTCCCGCACGTTTTCGTCGGGCGTGATGAAGCCGCTCTGGCTGCTCAACGACATTTTCGTCGATCCGTCGGCGCGCAAAGCGGGCGTGGGGGCGGCGTTGATGGCGAAGGTCGACGCGCATGCGCGCGCGACCGGGGCGGCGCGCGTCGATCTGTTCACAGCACGGACCAACACGACCGCGCAATCGGTCTATGAACGCGCGGGCTGGCAGCGCGACGAAGTCTTCTATCGCTATATGAAGACGCTTTAGTCGCGCTCGTTTTCCAGCGTTTCCAAATCCGCGTCGACGATGCGGCGCGCGAGTTCGAGTTCAAAGCCCGCGCGCGCCAGGGCCGCGATATCGCGCATGCGGCGCGCTTCGCGCTTGGCCGGATCGCCATAGGCGCCCAAGCGCTTTTTCTTCGCCCAGCGGATCGCGCGCGCGCGATCGGTGTCGCCGGTTTCGTCCACGGCGTCGAGGGCGCTGCCGATTTCGTCCCGGCCAACGCCTTTGATTTGCAGCCGCTGGGCGATGCGCCCGCGCGCGAGGCCGCGCCGCGCGAGGCTTGCGGCCAGGCCTTCGGCGTAGAGCTTGTCGTTGAGCAGGCCCTTGGCGGCGAGTTTTTCGAGCACCTTGTCGACCGCCGCCGCCCCCGCTTCGCGTTCGGCGATGCCCGCACGCGCCGCGCGCTCGACTTTGCGCATCAGCACGCGGCGCACCCCTTCGCGGCTGGCCGCGTAACGCTCGAGATAGGCGAGCGCGCCTTTCTCCAGGCGTTCGGGCGTGGGCGGCTTCGGAATTTTGCGCATGGCAGACCCTTCGTGCCATAGGGCTTTGCGGATCGGAAGGGGGGTAGCGCGCCGCAACCGACAGGCCTATCTTCCCCGCCCCGATGACCGACCCTCGCCCGATTCCGCCCGCCCCTCGCGCCTATGGCGCCGTCAATTGGCTGGGCCTGAAAACGCTCGCCTGGCGCGAGATCCGCCGCTTCATCAAGGTGCATACCCAGACGATCTGGGCGCCCGTGATCACCACGCTGCTGTTCCTGGCGGTGTTCGCGCTCGCCTTGGGCGGGGCGGTTCAGGAAAAGGGCGGCGTGCCCTTCGTCGAATTTCTGGTGCCGGGCCTGATCATCATGGCGATGGCGCAAAACGCCTTCGCGAATACCAGCTCGTCGATCATCATTTCGAAGGTCCAAGGCAATATCGTCGACACGCTGATGCCGCCCTTGTCGCCGATCGAATTGGTCGTCGGCTTCGCGGCCGGCGGCATCGTGCGCGGCATGGTGGTCGGCGGCGTGGTCGCGATCTGCCTGATCCCGCTGGTGACGATCCATGTGTCGTCGCCGTTCTGGATCGTGTTTCACGGGCTGATGGCGTCGACGATGCTGGCCCTGCTGGGTATCGCGGGCGGCGTGTGGTCGGAGAAATTCGACCATATCGCGGCGGTGACGAATTTCATCGTCACACCGCTGTCGTTCCTGTCGGGCACGTTCTACACGATCGACCGCCTGCCCGAGGCGTGGCGCATAGCCGCGCATTTCAACCCGTTTTTCTACATGATCGACGGGTTCCGCTACGGCTTCATCGGCCATACCGACACGAACCCGCTGCTGGGGGCCGCCGTCATGCTCGGCGTGAACGCGGCGCTGGCATTGTTGTGCTGGCGGATGTTCGCGCGCGGGTACAAGCTGCGCGCGTGATGCGCGCGGCCACACTCGACGAATTGCCGCAATGGCTGCGCGACCTGCATGCGCTGTGGGTCGCGAAAAAGGGCGCTGCGGCGTTCCCGTCGCGCGCGGCCTTCGTCGTCGAAGATTTCATGCCCTGGATAGGTCGGCTGCATCTGGTCGAGGTGCTGCCCGGCGGCGATTTCCGCTTCGTCATCTACGGGGCCAGCACCAACGTGCAGATGCGCCGCGAGTATTCGGGTCTGAAATTGTCCGAAATCGCCGAGCCGGTCGCCCGGCTATGGGAAGCCGGCTATCGCGACGCGGTCGCCCGGCGCCGGCCGCTTTTCCTGCACCATCCGCTGGCCCAATACGCCGAGCGCGACGGCAAAACCCAAATGTGGCGTACCATCCTGCCGATGGCCGAGAACGGCGAAATCACCCATTTGCTGGTCGGGTTTCAGGTCATCGCCGAGGATGGACGGTATCTATAAACCGCGTTGAAGCGGTTGCTCCGGCTGATTTTCGCGCGCGGATACAAACCACGCGCCTGACACAGTCAGGGTATTCATCGACTGCATCGATTGCCCAAAAATAGACTTAACGCGTTGTCCTGGAACAAATATCCGGCGATTTTCCGAGTCCGCCGTATTTGACAAGCCCGGCACCCGCTTGGATACTGGGTGTTTCCGGTGCTTTCAGCCATTCCCGCACCGATAATCCGTTATGGAGGAAGGAGTTCCGTTGTGACCGCCGCTTTTCCCGCCGTGATGCCGACCTATGCGCGCGCCGAAGTGGGCTTCGAGCGCGGCGAAGGCCCGTATCTGTGGGGAACCGACGGCCGACGTTACTTGGACTTCACCTGCGGCATCGCGGTCACGGCCTTGGGTCATGCGCATCCGCACCTCATCAAAGAGGTGACGGCGCAGATGAACAAGGTTTGGCACACGTCGAACGTTTTCCCGATCGCGCAGCAGGAAAAACTCGCCGAGCGCCTGGTCGCCGCGACTTTCGCCGACACGGTGTTCTTCGGCAATTCCGGCGCCGAGGCGAACGAATGCGGCATCAAGGTCGTGCGCAAATATCACGCGCATCACGGCCATCCGGAACGCCATCGCATCATCACCTTCGAAGGCGCCTTCCATGGCCGCACGCTCGCCACGCTGGCGGCGGGCGGACAGAAGAAATATCTGGAAGGTTTCGGCCCCGTCGTGCCGGGCTTCGATCAAGTCGCGTTCGGCGATTTGAAACTCGTCGAAGCGGCGATCGGCCCCGAAACCGCCGGCATCCTGATCGAGCCGGTGCAGGGCGAAGGCGGCGTGCGCGTCGTGCCGAACGACTTCCTGCAAGGCTTGCGCGATCTTTGCGACAAGCACGGTTTGCTGCTGTTTTTCGACGAAATCCAGACCGGCATGGGCCGTTCGGGCAAGCTGTTCGCCTATGAATGGACCGGCGTCACGCCCGACGTGATGACGGTGGCGAAGGCGCTGGGCAACGGCTTCCCCGTGGGTGCATGCCTTGCCACCGCCAAGGCGGCGGTCGGCATGGTCGCGGGCACGCATGGCTCGACCTATGGCGGCAACCCGCTGGCCACGGCCGCGGGCAACGCCGTGCTCGATGTGATGCTCGAACCCGGCTTCTTCGATCACGTCGAAAAACTCGCTTCGCATATGAAGCAGCAGCTGCACGGCCTCGTGCAGCGCCATCCCGATATTTTCGAGGATGCGCGCGGGCTTGGCCTGCTGCTCGGCCTCAAATGCAAAGTGCCGAATACCGATGTGGTGAAGGCGCTGCGCAAGGAAGGTCTGCTGACCGTCGCGGCGGGCGACAATGTCGTGCGCGTGCTGGCCCCGCTGATCGCGGAAGCCAAGCATGTCAGCGAAGCGATCGACGCGATCGATAAAGGTTGTGCGGCGTTGCGCGCCGAACTGCCCGCGCGCAAAGCCGGTTGAGGATTTCCACCATGGCCAAGACTCCCAAGCATTTCCTGGATCTCGACGCGTTGGAATCGGGCACGTTGCGCTCGATCCTCGATCTCGGCGCCAAGTACAAGGCCCAGCGGATCGCCGGCAATCCGGAACGTCCGCTCGCCGGCAAGACGCTGGCGATGGTGTTCGAGAAGCCGTCGACGCGCACGCGGGTCTCGTTCGAAGTGGGTATCCGTCAGCTCGGCGGCGAGGCGGTGATCCTGACGCATCACGACACGCAGCTCGGCCGCGGCGAGACGATCGCCGACACGGCGCGCGTGTTGTCGCGCTATTGCGACGCGATCATGCTGCGCACCAACAAGACGGCGCATCTCGACGAAATGGTCCGTCACGCCTCGGTGCCCGTGATCAACGGCCTGACCGAACGTTCGCATCCCTGCCAGGTGATGGCCGACGTGATGACCTTCGAAGAAGCGAAGGGCAACATCGCCGGCAAGGTCGTGGCGTGGACGGGCGACGGCAACAACGTCGCCGCATCCTGGATTCACGCGGCCCAGCGTTTCGCGTTCGAACTGCGCCTCGCCTGCCCCGAACCCCTGCGCCCGTCGACCGACGTGCTGGCGTGGGCCAAGCGCGAGGGTGCGCGCATTCAGCTTCTGACCGATCCCGAAGCCGCCGTGCGCGGGGCCGACGCCGTGGTCACCGACACCTGGGTGTCGATGGATCAGGAAGGCAACGCGCGCGAGCGCGAAAACCGCGAGAAGCGCCACAACATGCTCGTCCCCTATCGCGTGGACGAACGCTTGATGGGCCTCGCCAAACCGGACGCGATGTTCCTGCATTGCCTGCCCGCCCATCGCGGCGAGGAAGTGACCGAAGGCGTGATCGACGGGCCGCAATCGGCCGTGTGGGACGAGGCGGAAAACCGCCTCCACGCGCAAAAGGGCATCCTCGCCTGGTGCATGGCGTGATTTGGGGCTTGGCGTGAACCGGGCCGGTATTCCCGAAGACGACGTCGTCCTGCCGTTTCAGATCGAGTCCTCGGCCCTGCGCGGCCGGGCGGTGCGTTTGGGCGCGGCGTTGGACACGATCCTGCACCGGCACGCCTATCCGCGCGCGGTCGGCGAAGCGCTGGCCGAAGCCTTGGCGATTTCGGCGTTGCTCGCCGCGACGCTGAAATTCGACGGCGTGTTCACGCTGCAAACCAAGGGCGACGGGCCGGTGCGCATGCTTGTGGCCGACGTCACCTCGGCCGGGCATCTGCGCGGCTATGCGCAATTCGACAAGGAGGCGGTCGCGGCCTTGGGGCCGGGCCCGCATTCGGTGCCCAAATTGTTCGGCGCGGGCTATCTCGCCTTCACGGTCGATCAGGGCGACGCGGCCGAACGCTATCAAGGCATCGTCGAGCTCGACGGCACGACCTTGGCCGAATGCGCGCATCATTATTTCCGCCAGTCGGAGCAGTTCGAAGCCGGGATCAAGGTCGCGGTCGCCGCCACGCCGAAGCCCGGCGACGGCGCGGTGCTGAATTGGCGCGCGGGTGCGATGATGATCCAGCGCCTGCCGCCCGAAGATGCGCAAGGCTCGTCCGAAGGTCAGGACAAGGCGATCGACGCCGCCAAGCGCGAGGCCGAGGAAGAAGGCTGGCGGCGCGCGATGATCCTGATGGGATCGTCCACGCAAGCGGAACTCGTCGATCCCGAATTGCCGCCCTGGAAGCTGATCGACCGGCTGTATCTCGCCGAAGGGGTCGCGATCTATCGCCCGCTGGTGTTGACCCATCAATGCCGCTGCAGCCCCGAACGCATGCGCGGCGCGCTACGGGCGATCTCGCGCGAAGAGGTGGAAACTTTGCGGGATCCCGACGGGGCGGTGCGCCTCACCTGCGAATTCTGCAACACCACGCACGCCTTCTCGGATCTCGACGCCGTCTACGCAGAGTCCTGATTTCGCCATGATTCCGGGCGAGGCTTACGCCCACAAACACAAGTTCGGAGATTTTCCCATGAAACCGGACCGCCGTACTTTCCTGAAAAAAGCCGCCGCCCTGCCGCTGCTGGCGTCGCCGTTCCTTGTCACGGCCTGCGCCGATGCGCCGCCGCTGCCCAGCTTCCCGCCTATCAGCTTCGCCCCGCGCGGCACGTTCCGCTTCGACGCGACGCGCCTGGAAGTGGCGATGGAATACCAGCCGCCTTTCGCGCCCCCGAATGTCGAGCATCTGTTCGCGCAAACGCCGGAATCGGCCTTGCGGCGCTGGGCGTCGGAGCGCGTCGCCGTGTCGGGGACGGGCGAGCGTTTCGTGCGCTTCGTCATCATGGATGCGCGCGTGACCGAAACCAATCTGCCCAAGCCCACCGGCATTCGCGCGACCTTCACCAACGAAGTGGCGCAGCAATATGACGGGCGTATCGAAGTGGCCGTCGAAGTGCGCCAGCAACGCGCCAATTATCGCGACGGTATCGCGGCGGCGATCGCCGTGCGCCAGCGCTCGGTGCTGGAGAACATCTCGCTGAACGACCGCGAGCGCGTCTGGTACGACCTGACCTTCGAGATGATGCGCGATATCGACAACGAGTTGGATCGCCAGATCAACGCCAACCTGACGCGCTTCCTGGCGTAACGCTCAGCGCGAAGACATCGCGGGCACTTGCGTTTCGCCCGCGACGGCGCGCGCACGCGGTTCGTTGGCGATCGCGCGCGCGAGCAAACGGGCGAGGCAATAATAGGCCGCATCGGTCATGTGCAGGCCGTCCTCGCGGATCAGCTCGTCCGGCTTGAACGCGCCCGACGCCATCCAATGCGTCATCACGCGAAAACGCGGAAAGATCGGCGCGTGATATTTGCGCGCGAGATCGGTCAACGCTTCGGTGTATTCGCGCCGGTGCGGCGCGTTCACGTAGCGCGGCGCGTTCTGCGGGCCCATCAGCATCACGTCGATGCCGCGCGCGCGCGCCAGCTCGATGCCGCGGCTCATCTTCTCGGTGACGCCCGATAGCGGCAGGCCCTTGATCGCCGCGTTGACGCCCGCCTGCCAGATCACGAGATCGGGCTCCGGCGCGAGCACGTCGCGCTCGAAGCGCGCCATCATCTGGTCCGCATCCTCGCCGCTGATGCCCTTGTTCAGCACCGTGATTTCCATATGCGGCAACAGCGCGTGCAGCTCGGTTTCGAGCCGGGCGGGATAGGCATGGGCGGGCGTGGTCGCCCCGATGCCCTCGGTCGAGGACGAGCCAAGCGCCACGATGGTGAGTTGCTTGCCTTCCGCCAGGCGTTGCGCGACCTGGGGCATGGGCGCCTTCAGCGCCAACAGATCGGCCGGGGCTTCGCAGCGCGCGGCGACCGCCTCGACCTTGCCGCGCATCGACGGCACGGCGGCCTGCTTTTCTGCCGCCCCGGCGGGCGCGGCGAGCAGCATCAAAACAGCGGAAATCCGGACTCCAAGGCGCGGCATATCGACGCGATTGTATGCGCGGACGCGGTTTTTCGTCGAGTCCGGCGGATTAGGCGGCGCGGGCCAGGACTCGCTCGACCAGCCTTGCCCAATACGACGCCCCCACCGGCAGCGCCTCGTCGTTGAAGTCGTAGCGCGGATTGTGGAGCGAGGCGGATTGTCCATTGCCCATAAAGACATAGGCCCCGGGCCGGGCTTCCAACATATAGGCGAAATCCTCCGCCCCCATGGTCGCCGCGCCGTCGGTCGCGACGTTTTCCGCCCCCACGACCTCGGCCATGGCCCCGGCCGCAACCTCGACATGCGTCGCGTCGTTGACCAGCGGCGGGTATTTGCGCCGGTAGTCGAGCGTCGCTTCGCAGCCCATGGCGGCGGCGATGCCGGCCGCCACCCGGCGCATCGCGGGCTCCAGCGAATCGCGGACCTTGGGCTCGAACGCCCGCGTCGTGCCGCGCAGCACGCATTCGTTGGGGATGACGTTATAGGCGTCGCCCGCATGGATCTGCGTGACCGAGATCACGGCGGCGTCGAGGGGGTTGGTCTCGCGGCTGACGATGGTTTGCAGCGCCGACACGATCTGGCAGGCGCAGGTGACGGGATCGACGCCGCGATGGGGCATGGCGCCGTGCGTGCCCATGCCGCGCACCAAGATTTCGAAATTGTCGGCCGAGGCCATCATCGGCCCGGGCCGGACCGAGAATTTGCCCAGATCGAGCTGCGGCCAGTTATGGAGCCCATAGACCGCCTCGACCGGGAATTTGTCGAACAGGCCGTCTTCGACCATCACGCGTCCGCCGGCCTCGTTTTCCTCCGCCGGCTGGAAGATGAAATGGATCGTGCCGTCGAAATTCTTGGTTTCGGCAAGATACTTCGCCGCCCCCAGCAGCATCGTCGTATGGCCGTCATGGCCGCAGGCGTGCATCCGGCCCGCGTTCAGCGAGCGATGGCCGAACTCGTTCGCCTCGGGCATCGGCAGCGCGTCCATATCCGCGCGCAGGCCGATCGCGCGCGACGAGTTGCCCGCTTTCAGCGTGCCGACCACGCCGGTTTTGGCGAGACCGCGATGGACGGCGAGGCCGAAACTCGCCAGCTTGTCCGCCACGACCTGCGAGGTGCGGTTTTCCTGAAACGCGATTTCGGGATTGGCGTGCAGATCCCGGCGCCAGGCGCGCATCTCGTCGTGGAAGGCGGCGATACGGTTGACGATCGGCATTGCATGCTCCCCGGCTGGACGCGCTAGATTAGCGGCTGAAAAATGGAACCGCATCCGAATTGCGCGCGAACCGGGGATACGCCATGACCGCCGAAGATTTCGGGACCTACGATTACATCATCGTGGGGGCGGGCTCGGCGGGTTGCGTGCTCGCCAACCGTTTGTCGGCCGATCCCAAAAATCGCGTTCTGCTGCTCGAAGCGGGCGGCCAGGACGATTACATCTGGATCCATATTCCGATCGGCTATCTCTACACCCACGGCAACAAGCGCGTGGATTGGTGTTTCAAAACCGAAGCCGAAGCGGGGCTCGGCAACCGCGCGCTCAACTATCCGCGCGGCAAGGTGCTGGGCGGCTGCACCGCGATCAACGGCATGCTGTATGTGCGCGGGCAAGCCGCCGATTACGACCATTGGCGCCAGCTCGGAAATCCCGGCTGGGGCTGGGGCGACGTGCTGCCGCATTTCATCCGCGCGGAGGACAATGCGCGCGGGGCCGACGCGCATCATGGGCGCGGCGGCGAATTTCGCGTGGAGGAGATGCGCCTGTCCTGGGACATCCTCGACGCGTTCCGCGACGCGGCCGAGCAAGCCGGCATTCCCAAGACCGACGATTTCAACCGCGGCGACAATGAAGGCTGCGGCTATTTCCAGGTGAACCAAAATCGCGGCGTGCGCTGGACGGCGGCGAAAGGATTCCTGCGTCCCGCGATGGGCCGCGCGAATTTGCGCATCGTCACGCACGCGCAAGCCACCGCGATCGAATTCGACGGGCGGCGTGCGACGGGCCTCGCCTTCCGTCACGGCGACAGACCGGCGCGCGCGTCGGCGCGCGAGATCGTGCTGGCGGCGGGCGCCATCGGCTCGCCGCATCTGTTGCAAGTGTCGGGCATCGGCGCGCCGGAACATCTGCGCGGCATCGGTGTGGATGTGCGCCACGCGCTGGCCGGCGTCGGCGGCAATTTGCAGGATCATCTGCAAATCCGCTGCGCCTATAAGGTCCACGGCGTAAAGACGCTGAACGAGCGTGCCAATTCGCTGATCGGCAAGATCGGCATGGGGCTGGAATACGCGTTGTTCCGGCGCGGGCCCTTGACGATGGCGCCGTCGCAGCTCGGCGCCTTCGCGAAATCCGATCCCGCGCGGGCCACGGCCGATCTCGAATATCACGTGCAGCCTTTGACGCTCGATCGCTTCGGCGAGCCGCTGCACCCCTTCCCCGCCTTCACCGCGTCGGTCTGCCATTTGCGCCCGGCAAGCCGGGGCAGCGTGATGGCGAAATCCGCCGATCCCTTCGCAGCACCGGCGATCAGGCCGAATTATCTCTCGGCCGAGGAAGACAAGCGGGTCGCGGCCGAAGCGATCCGCCTCACGCGCCGCATCGTGGCGCAGCCCGCGTTGCAGCGTTTCAAGCCCGAGGAATTCCGCCCGGGGCCGGAGATCGTCGATACGGCCGCGTTGGCCGAAGCGGCGGGGCGCATCGGCACGACGATCTTCCATCCCGTCGGCACGTGCAAAATGGGCGGCGACAACGATCCCGGCGCCGTGGTCGATGCGCGGTTGCGTGTGCGCGGGATCGACGGCTTGCGCGTCGCCGATGCGTCCATCATGCCGACGATCACGTCGGGCAATACGAACGCGCCCGCGTTGATGATCGGCGAAAAAGCCGCCGCGATGATGCTGGAAGACGCCCGCTGATTACTGGCCGGAGGCGATGCGCTCGACCAGTTCCTTGACCGTCGGCACATAGCCGTTGGAGTAGAACGGGTCGCTGGCGAAGCGATAGGCGTTGTGGCCCGCGAACATCAGCTGGCTTTCGACGTCGGCGCCGTGACTGATGTCCTGCAACGTCTTCTGGATGCAGAAGCTGCGCGGATCGGCCTTGTGGCCGGTGGTGCCTTGCTCGTTCTGCGCCCAGTTCGAGAACGCGCAGGCCGAGAGACACCCCATACAATCGACCTGATCCTTCAGGATTTCGGCGGCCTTCGCAGGCGTCACGAAAATCAGCGTCGAATCGGGCGTGCGCAACGCTTCGGTATAGCCTTGGCGCACCCAGTCTTCGGCATGCAGCTTGTCGCGCGCGGCGAGATAGACCGTGCGCCCGCGCGCGCCGATCGGGAAGGGAATATCGTGCTCGCCCACCACATGGGTCTGATAGGCGATCTGGCGCTGCGAGCGCGCTTCGAGTTCCAGCAGGAACGGATTCTTGACCGCCGAGGAATAGAAGCCGGTCGGCGAGAAACGATGCAGCAGCACGTCGCCGGGCTTCAGCGTGAGAAGGCGCTGCTTCCACGCGTCGGAGATCGGGCTTTCCTTGGTGAGCAGCGGCCGCGTGCCGAATTGGAAGGCGCAAGGACCGACATCGGGATTGCCGATGAAATCCTTCCATTCGTCGAGGCGCCACACGCCGCCCGCCATGACGATCGGCACGTTGTTGAGGCCGAATTCGTTCATCTGGCGGCGCAGATCGATCACGCGCGGCAGCGGCGGCTCGGGCTTCTTCGGGTCTTCGGCGTTCGACAGACCGTTATGCCCGCCGGCGAGCCACGGATCTTCGTAGACCACGCCGCCGAGCAGCGTGCTGAATTTGTGATAGGCGCGCTTCCACAACGCGCGGAAGGCGCGCGCGGAGGAGATGATCGGATAGTAGTAGACGTTGTGCTTGGCGCAGATCTCGGCGATGCGATAGGGCATGCCCGCGCCGCAGGTCACGCCGTCGATCAGGCCCTTGGCCTGTTCGAGCACGGCTTCGAGGATCGGCTCGGCCGCGCCCATCTCCCACAGGATGTTGATATGGATGCGCGCGTTCGGCCCGCCGATTTCGCGCGCCACGCGCGCTTGATGCACGGCACCCTTGATCGCGTAGGCGATCAATTCGTCGTGACGCTCGCGCCGCGTTTTGCCGTGATAGATCTGGCGAACGACATTGCCGTTCGCGTCCGTGTGGTCCGCGTTGACGCCCGAAAACGTGCCCACGCCGCCGGCCTTCGCCCAAGACCCCGAGCTTTCGCCATTCGATACGGCGACACCTTTGCCGCCTTCGATCAGCGGCAGAACTTCACGACCCGAAATCATCAACGGCTGCAGCGAAAACACCGGCGAATCCCTGTGGTTGGCGGAGTTTAGGGGCTGATATATAGCCCGCCCCCGCCGGGGTCACCACGGATTATTGCGACTTGTTTCGGCCACAGTTTTACCGCGCCGCAGCGGCAATATCCGGCCAATCGGCCAAAGCGATTTCGGCGTGTACGACGTCGGGCGCGTCGGGGTCCGCCTTCACCGCGAAGCCCAGATTTTTGCAAACTTCCAGCATCGGCCGGTTCTCGCGCAGGATTTCGCCGTAGATCACGCCGATGCCGCGCGCCTTGGCGTAGTCGAGAATCTTTCGCATCAAGAACAGGCCGATTCCCATGCCCTTCAGATCGCTGCGCAAGGCGATGGCGTATTCGGCCCGGCCGCGATCGGGGTCGGCGGTCAATCGCACCGTGCCCCAGATTCCATCCGGGCCTTCGCAGACCAGCCCCATCTCGCGGTCGTAATCGATCTGGGTCAGGCGCGCGAGTTGTTCGCGCGTCAGCTTTTCGATCGTCGCGAAGAAGCGCATGCGACGATCCTCCGGCGTCATGCGCGCGATCATCGCTTCGATACCGGGCGCGTCTTCCGGGCGGATCGGGCGCAGATGCGCGGTCTTGCCCGTGGGCAAAATGATGTCGCGCGCGAGGTCTGCGGGATAAGGCTCGATCGCCAGGCGCGCACCTTGGCGCACACCGTGGGGGGCGGCATCCGGCTTGGCGATGCGGATGCGCGCGTCGAGCACGATGGCGCCGTCTTCGTCCGCCAGCAGCGGATTGATGTCGAACTCGACCACCGCATCAAGTTCGCAGATCAACCGCGACAAGCGCACGAGGGCGCGTTCGATGGCGGCGAGATCGGCGGGCTTGCGGTCGCGATAGCCTTTCAGCAAGCGCGACACGCGCGTCGCCGCGATCATGTCGCGCGCGAGCTTCACGTTCAGCGGTGGCAGCGCCATCGCCGTATCGCGCAGCACTTCGACCGCCACGCCGCCTTGGCCGAACAGCAAGACGGGCCCGAATTGCCGGTCGACCGATGCGCCCAGAATCAATTCATGCGCATGCGGGCGGCGAATCATCTCCTGCACCAGGAATCCCGCGATCGTCGCGTCGGGCTTGTTCGCGCGCACGCGTTCGATCATCGCGGCGGCGGCGACGCGCACCGCATCCGGCCCGTCGAGATTGAGGGCCACACCGCCAACATCGGATTTATGCAGGATTTGCGGCGAGACGATCTTCAACGCCACGCGGCCGCCGATCCGGGCGGCGGCTTGCGCGGCACCTTCGATATCGGCAACCGTTTCGGCCTTGGGCATGCCGAAGCCGTAGCCGCCCAGAACGGCGCGCACTTCCGGATCGGTCAGCCATTCGCGGCCCGAATCGAGTGCGGCCGCGACCGTGCGCTTGGCCGCGTCCGGATCGGGGCAAAGATTGTCCGGTGCGGCTTCGGGCACTTCCATCAGGCTTTCCTGCGCGCGGCGATAGCGCACGAGATGCATGAAGCCGCGCACCGCCTTATCCGGCGTCTCGTAGGACGGGATGCGCGCATCGGCGAATTTGCCGCGCGCGTCGATGGCGCTTTGCGTATCGCCAAGCCACGCCGACAGCACGGGCACACGCGCCCCCTTCGCGGCTTTGATCGTCGCGTCGGCCGCATCGGTCGACGATGCGATCGCGGTCGGGCAATTCAAAACGAGCAGCGCGTCGAGATTGCGGTCTTGCAACAAGGCTTCGACCGAGGCGGCGTAACGTTCGGGCGGCGCATCGCCGATGATGTCGACCGGATTGCCGTGCGACCATGTCTTCGGCAGCACGGCATCGAGCTTGGCGATCGTGTCGGGGGCGAGATCGGCCAGATGCCCGTCCTGGTCCATCAACGTATCGGTCGCGAGCACGCCCAGACCGCCGCCATTGGTGAGGATGCCGAGCCGATCGCCCGCATGTTTGGGTGGGTTGGCGAGAGTCGCGACCGCGTCGAACAATTCGTCGACGTCGTAAACGCGCAGCATGCCCGCACGCCGAAATGCCGCATCATAGACCGCGTCCGACCCCGCCAGCGCGCCCGTGTGCGACGCGGCGGCCTTTGCCGCTTCCATATGCCGCCCGGCCTTGATGACGATGACGGGTTTCAACCGCGCGGCGGCCCGCGCCGCCGACATGAATTTGCGCGCGTGCGTAATCGCTTCGACATAAAGCAGGATCGCGCGCGTACGCCCATCGAGGGCGAGCCAATCCAGCATGTCGCCGAAATCGACGTCGGCCATCGAACCGAGCGAGACCATGTGCGAGAAGCCGATTTTGCGCGGATGCGCCCAGTCGAGCACGGCGGTCGCCATCGCGCCCGATTGGGTGACGAAAGCGAGATCGCCTTTGGGCGGCGCCAAATGCGCGAAGGTGGCGTTGAGCCCTGCGCCGGGTACAAGCACGCCCAAGCAGTTGGGTCCGACGATGCGCATGAGATTCGGTTTGGCGGCGTCGAGCATCGCTTGTTCCAGCGCCTTGCCCTCGCCACCCGGCAATTCGCCGAACCCGGCGGTCAGCACCACCGCCGCTTTGCAGCCGCGCGCGGCCAATTCTCCGATCACGCCGGGCACGATCTTGGGCGGCGTGCACACGACCGCGAAATCGGGGGCCGTCGGCAGCGACGCCACGTCGGGATAGGTGTAGACGCCCTCGATCGATTTGTATTTCGGGTTCACCGGCAAGATCGGGCCTTGGAACCCGCCGGCGAACAGATTGCGCGCGAGCACATTGCCGACCGAGCCCGGCTTGGGCGAAGCGCCGATCAGCGTCACGGCCTTCGGGGCGAACATATGGTCGAGATTGCGGATCGACATACGGGTTCCTCGCGCTATGCTGCGTCGCAACATAGTCCATTCGCGCCGGTGTCGGGAGTATGACAGAGGCGCGCGCGAAAATGCCGCAGCTTGTGCTAATCACCCAAGAATGCCGGGTTATTCTTCGATTCTGATCTATGTCGGCCTCGATCTGGTCGGCGACGGGCTGCTGAAGCTGCCTTTCGCGCGGCGTCTGCGCGCCAATTGGCCGGATGCGCGAATCGTGTGGTGTGCCGGCAAAGGCCCCAGCGTCTACGCGACCACCCTAAAGCCGCTGGTCGATGGTCTGATCGACCAGACGATCGAGAACGCCGGTTTCGGCGCGTCCTGGGGCGATTTGCTGACAAGGCCTTTGGGCGGCCGCGACTTCGATCTGGTGATCGATACGCAGCGCCGTTTCTCGACGACCCTCGCCGTACGCCGCGTGCGGCATCGGCGTTTCGTGTCGGGCGCGGCCGGCTGGTTTCTATCCGACGGCAAACCGCGCGACGCCGCCAAGCCGCGGTCGATGGATGCGCAGCTGTCGCAATTGATCGAGGCGGCGGGCGGCGACCCAAATATCGCGACGGCACCTTTGCGTTTGCCGGCGCAAGCCCTTGCCGATGCGCGCACGCTGCTGCCCGACGGGCACGCTTACGTCGTGCTCGCACCCGGTGCCGGCAATCGCGAGAAATGCTGGCCGTTGGATCGCTTCGTGGAACTGGGTGCACGGCTTGCCGCGCGCAATATCGTGCCGGTGTTCCAGCTCGGCCCCAACGAGACCGACTGGGAAGCATCGTGCCGCGCGGTGCCGAATGCGATCCTGCCGATTCAAGACGCGAAGACACGCGGGATGGAAACCTCGCCCGCCTTGACCATCGCGCTTGCCCAACGCTGCAAGGCCGCCGTCGCGAACGACGCGGGCGGCGGACATATGCTGGCGGCGGGCGATGTGGGGCTCGTGTCGCTGTTCGGCCCGACCGATCCCGCGAAATTCGCCCCGGCCGCGAAACGTCTGACCGTGATCCGCGCGCAAGATTTCGGCGCCGAGACGATGGACGCGATACCGCTGGATGCGGTCGAGAAGGCGTTATCCGCTTATCTGTGATCGCTTTCCGGCATCGGGAAACCGGCGCATCAAAACCAGCACCAGCACGATGCCGGGCAACGCCGCGAGCGTCGTCGCGGCGAAGAACAATACCCAATCGAGTTGCGCGGCGAGCCAGCCGCCCCACGCCGAGAGTGTCGTCCGCCCGACCGAAGCGAGGGCCGACAGCAGCGCGTACTGCGTGGCCGTGTAGGCGACGTTGCACAAGCCCGAGAGATAGGCGACGAACGCCGCCGAGCCCATCCCGCCGGTGAAGTTTTCGACGCCGATCGTCACGACCAGCAAGGCCACGTCGTGGCCGACGATCGCTTGCAGGCAGTAGATCAGATTCGACATGGCTTGCAGCACGCCGCAGACGAGCAATGCTTGATAGACGCCGCGCCGATGGACGATTACGCCGCCAGCGGCGAGGCCCGCGAGTGTGGCCGCCACGCCGAAGATCTTGGAGATATTCGCGACCTCGAGCCGCGTGAAACCGGTCGAGACGTAGAAGGCGTTGGCCATTACGCCCGCCAGCGCGTCGCCGAATTTATACGCGACGACGAAGACCAGGATCAGCACCCAGGACGGGCGCGTGGCGAAATCCGCGAAAGGCCCGACGACGGCGCTTTGGAACCATGCGACGATCGAGCCTTGGGGCTTATCGTCTTGGATCGCCGATTGCGCGGGCTCGCGCGTGAACAACACGGTCAGCGCGCCCACACCCATCAGCGCCGCCATGATCGCGAAGCTGATGGACCAGCCGCCGAACTCCGCCGCGTAAAGCGCCCCCGCCGACGACGCCATCATGCCGAAGCGATACCCGAATTGCGTGGCGGCGGCGCCCGCCCCTTGCTCTTCGGGCTTGAGAAGCTCGATACGGTAAGCGTCGATCACGATGTCCTGGCTTGCCGACAGCACCGCGACGCTCACGGCGGCGAGCGCCGTCATCGCCGGATCGATGCGCGGATCGGTCGAGCCTAAAAATAGAATCGCGCCGGCGAGCGCCATTTGGATCGCCAGCGCCCAGCCGCGCCGCCGGCCGAGCATTCGCGTCCACGGCCCAAGGCCCAAGCGATCGATCGCCGGCGCCCACAGGAACTTGATCGTGTACGCCATGCCGACCAGCGAGAACGCGCCGATCGCCGTGCGGCTGACGCCCGATTCCGCCAGCCAGAAGCTGAGCGTGCCGAAGGTCAGCGGCAGCGGCAGGCCCGACGAGAATCCCATGAACAGCACCGCAAGCAGACGCGGACGCGCATAGACGGCGAGCGAGGCATACCATGGTGTCTTGTCGGAAACGGAGTCGGTCATTGGGTCAAGTTCGGCCGGTCGAATCGAAGCGCGGAATCATACAAGCCTTCGCGGCGTTCGCGAAATCGACCGCTCGGCGGACGGATTTGTCCGCGGCGGCGGACGAATCCGGGCAGAACATCCGAAGGCTGATAAGTCGTCCTACTAGAGTAGGAAAATAATTCTTCGCGAGAGTGGATATGTCGCCGGACACGATGTTAAGAACGACGACCCCTCGCGTTCGACGACGGAACACGGGTTTTCGATGCCCGCAGAACTGGTACTTCTGAGTCCGCTGCTGCGCCGCCTGTTCGATCATTGGCGCGGTCTATCGCGCGAGATCGACGGCGCTTGGACATTGCCCCAGCCGCGCATGCTCGATCCCGTCGCGGTCAAATGGGCGCTGGGCTGGATTTCGCTGGTCGACGTGAAAGGCGTGCCGCCGGATTGCGAATTCCACTACGCGATCGACGGCACCTGGCAGGCCGAACGTTACGGCTTCGACATGACCGGAAAATCGCTCGATGCCTATCCGGAACCCGAAACGCGCGCGATGATCCGCGAATCCTATCTCGACGTCGCGGCGGCGGCCCAGCCGCGCGCGCATTTGCGCGATCTGACGCTCGACGGGCGGCGCCGGCGTTACGAATCGCTGCTGTTGCCGTTCGGCGAGGCGGGCCGCGTCACACGATTGGCCGTGGCGCTCGATTTCGAAGACCATAAAAAGAGTTAGCCGGCGACATATTTTGTTCTGTGGACGCGACGCGGCGGCGGGCGCAACATCGCGGGGTATGGTATTCGACCCTTCGATCATTCGCGACGCGCGACAAAAACGATTTCACGAGTATTGGCGCGGGAAAGCGGCCGGTCGCGAAATGCCCCGCCGTGCCGATGTCGATCCGGTCGATTTCGCCTGGATGCTGGGCTGGGTCACGCTGGTGGAACCGCTGCCCGACGGCGATTGGCGCTTCGTCGTCGACGGATCCAACATCGCCGCCGTGTTCGGCGACGACATGACGGGCAAACGTTTGTCCGAATACAAGCTGCCGGCGGTGCGCGACGTTCTGGTCGCGACTTTCGCGGCCGCCGCGGCGGCGCGCGGGCCGTATTTCCTGACCTACGACATCGACTACGATCTGCGCCATTGGCGCTACGACGGGCTGCTGCTGCCGCTTGGCGACGAAAGCGGCAGCGTCGTCCGATTGATCTCGACCGTCGTGCTGGAAGGCGGCGGCCGGCGTTAGCCGGCTTCCGCCGTCTTCTCCGCCCGCTTGCGCAGATTGGGATCGAGCAGCTTCTTGCGCAGACGGATCGATTTCGGCGTCACCTCGACCAGCTCGTCGTCGGCGATATAGGCGATCGCCTGTTCGAGGCTGAGAATCTTCGGCGTCTGCAGCACGACGTTCTCGTCCTTGCCCGAGGCGCGGACGTTGGTCAGCTTCTTCGCCTTCAGCGGGTTGACCTCGAGATCGTTGTCGCGCGTGTGCTCGCCGATGATCATGCCTTCATAGACCGGCACGCCCGACGTGATCATCATCGGCCCGCGATCTTCGAGGTTCCACAGCGCGTAGGCGACCGCGACGCCGTCGGCGTTGGAGATCAGCACGCCGGTGTGGCGGCCGTCGATCGGCCCCTTCCAGGGCTGATACGAGTGGAAGATCTTGTTCATGATCCCGGTGCCGCGCGTGTCGGACAGGAACTGGCCGTGATAGCCGATCAGGCCGCGCGACGGGACCAGGAACGTCAAACGCACCTTGCCGCCGCCCGAGGGGCGCATGTCGGTCATTTCGCCGCGGCGCTTGCCCAGCGTTTCGACGACGATGCCCGAATGCTGTTCGTCGACGTCGACCTGCACTTCCTCGATCGGCTCCAGCTTTTCGCCGTTCTCGCCGGTCTTCAGCAGCACGCGCGGACGGCCGACCGAAAGCTCGAAGCCTTCGCGGCGCATCGTTTCGATCAGCACGCCCAGCTGCAATTCACCGCGGCCCGCGACCTCGTAGGCTTCGCCGGTTTCGGTTTCGCGCACGCGGATGGCGACGTTGCCTTCGGCTTCGTTCATCAGACGGTCGCGGATCATGCGGCTCGTCACTTTGGTGCCTTCGCGGCCCGCCAGCGGCGAATCGTTGACCGAGAAGGTCATGACCAGGGTCGGCGGATCGATCGGCTGCGCGGCGATCGGTTCGGTCACCGAAGGCTCGCAGATCGTGTCGGCGACGGTGGGGCCCGTCAGGCCCGCGATGGCGATGATGTCGCCCGCTTCGGCGCTGTCCACCGGCACGCGGTCCAGGCCGCGGAAGGCGAACAGCTTGGTCAGACGGCCGTCTTCGATCAGCTTGCCGTCGCGCGTCATCGCCTTGACGGCCATGTTCACTTTGGCGATGCCGGTATGGATGCGGCCCGTCAGAATGCGGCCGACATACGGATCGTATTCCAGCGTCGTCGCCAGCATCTTGAAGGCGCCGGTCGTATCGGCGACCGGCGGCGGCACGTGGCGCAGGATCAGGTCGAACAGCGGATCCAGATTCTCGCGCGGCGCTTCCAGTGACTCCGCCGCCCAGCCCGAACGGCCCGACGCGAACAGCGTGGGGAAGTCGAGCTGGTCGTCGTTGGCGTCCAACGCCGCGAACAGATCGAACACTTCGTCGTGCACTTCGTGGGCGCGCGCGTCCGAACGGTCGACCTTGTTGATGACGACGATGGGGCGCAAGCCCCGCGCCAGCGCCTTCATGGTCACGAACTTGGTCTGCGGCATGGCGCCTTCGGCGGCATCCACCAGCACGACAACACCGTCGACCATCGACATGATGCGCTCGACCTCGCCGCCGAAATCGGCGTGGCCAGGCGTGTCGACGATGTTGATGCGCACGTTCTTCCACACGACCGAGGTGCATTTGGCGAGAATGGTGATCCCGCGTTCGCGCTCGAGGTCGTTGGAGTCCATCGCGCGTTCGGCCACCTGTTGGTTGGCGCGGAACGTGCCGGATTGTTTCAGAAGCTGATCGACCAGGGTGGTTTTACCGTGGTCGACATGCGCGATGATCGCGACGTTACGAATTTCCATATGTGTCTTAGAGCGCGCCTTTGGACGCGGCCAATTCCTTCAACGAAGTTTCGGGACGTGCACCGTAGTGCGAGATGATTTCGGCGGCGCAGATGGAGCCCAGACGCGCCGCTTGCGCGAGATCGCGGCCTTGCGCCAGGCCCAGCAGGAAGCCGGACGCGTAAAGATCGCCCGCGCCGGTGGTGTCAACGACCTTGACGCCCGGCTCGGCGGGAACGGCGACGACCTTGTCGCCCTGGATCGCGACCGAGCCCTTTTCGGAGCGCGTGACGGCGAAGATGCGATCCTTCTTGGCGCGCGCGAAGGGCAAAGCTTCTTCGAACGACTTCACCTGGTAAAGCGACAGCAGCTCCGCCTCGTTGGCGAAGACGATGTCGCAATGATTGTCGGCGAGGTCGCGGAAATCGGCGCGATGGCGATCGACGCAGAAGGAATCCGACAGCGTCAGCGAAACCTTGCGGCCGTGCTTGTGGGCGAGCTGTGCCGCTTTGCGGAACGCGTCCTTGGCGGCCGGCTTATCCCACAAATAGCCTTCCATGTAGGTGATGCCCGAGGCCGCCACGACCGCTTCGTCGATCTGGTCGGGGCCGAGATCGACGCAAGCGCCCAGATAGGTCTGCATCGTGCGCTGCGCGTCGGGGGTCACGAAAATCAGGCAGCGCGCGGTCGAGGGGCCCGACGTCGCGGGTGCGGAGTCGAACGCCACCCCTTGCGCGCGGATGTCGTGACGGAAGATCGCGCCGAGCTGGTCGTCGCGCACGCGGCCGATATACGCACCCTTGCCGCCCAGATTGGCGAGGCCGGCGATCGTATTGCCCGCCGAGCCGCCCGAGCATTCGCGCCCCGGGCCCATCGCGGCGTAAAGTTCGCCGGCGCGCGCCTCGTCGATCAGCGTCATCGCGCCCTTGGCCAGATTATTGGCCGCCAGGAACGGATCTTCGCAGCGCGCGATCACATCGACGATGGCATTGCCGATACCCAGCACGTCGTACTTGGTGCTCGTCATAACGACTCCGGAGAGGGCGGAAAATTGCGCCGGACCATATAGGCCGTTGCGGCGGCGCACAAGAACCGATTGGCGGGCCAAAAATGGCGCCTTATCGGGCACTTGCGCCCCAACCGGGTTACCGCCATATCCCCGGTCATGGCTTCGTCATCAGCCGGCGGCATGTCGCTCTTCTGCGCCCTGTTCCTCGCTTTCGCCCAATTGGGCGATCCGCGTTTACGCGCCCCCCTGGTCAAAAGCCTGGTGCTGACGATCGCGAGCTTCGTCGCGATCTGGGTGGCGATGGGCTGGGTCGTGGCCCATACGCGGATCTTCGAGACGCTGTGGCTCGACTGGACGATCGATGCGCTGGGCGGGCTCGCCTTGGCGGTGCTGAGCTTCGTGCTGTTCCCGGCGGTCGTCGTCGCGTTCGTCGGCCTGTTCCTGGACGAAGTCGCCGACGCGGTCCAGGCGCGCCACTACCCCGACGCCCCAAGCCCGCGCCGCCGTCCGCTGATGGTCGAAATATTTTCCTCGCTGCAACTCGTGGCGCTGGCGATCGTGCTCAATCTGCTCGTGCTTCCGCTCTACTTCGTGCCCGGCCTCAATCTCGCCATCTTCCTGGCGACGAACGGCTTTCTTCTGGCGCGCGAATACGTCACCATGCTTGCCGCACGGCGCCTCGATTCGCACGAAGCGCGCCGATTTTGGAAATCCCGGCGCGGCCAAGCGTGGCTCGCGGGAATTTCCTTCGCGGCTTTGTCGGCGATCCCGGTCGTCAATCTGGCGGTTCCGGTACTGGCGGTGGCGGCGACGGCGCATCTGGTCGAATCCTGGCTTCCTGCATCCGGCGAATGAGCCCCGGAAGCGGGGGGAAGGAACGGAACCATGTTTCGACGCAAAAAGGACGAGAGTGACGAAATGAAGACGCCCGCCGCCCCGCCGCAGGCTTCCGCCCCCGCTTCGCCGGCCGAGCCCGAAGCCGAAGCCATTCCTTCGCGCCCCTTCCCGCGCCCGACCGCGCCGGCCGCGGGCTCGCTGGCGCGTTCGCCCGTCAGCCCCGTCGCCACGCGCCCCGCGATCCCCGCGTCGCGCGCCAACGAACAGGCCGAAGGCCGCAAGCTGATCGTCGGCAAGGAGATCGTTCTCTCCGGCCAGATCACGTCCTGCGAACGCTTGGTCGTCGAAGGCCGGGTCGAAGCCTCGCTCAGCGACAGCCGCTCGATGGAAATCGCCGATAGCGGCGTCTTCAAGGGCATGGCGGAGATCGAGAACGCCGATATCGCCGGCACGTTCGAAGGCACGTTGACCGTGCGCGAGAAGCTGGTCATCCGGGCGGGCGGGCGCGTCACCGGCACGATCCGCTACGCGCGCATCGAGATCGAGGAGAACGGCCAGATCGCCGGCGAGGTCTCGGTCGATACCAGCCGTCTCGCCAAGGCGGATACCGGCAACGACGGCGGTTGATCGCTTGAAGCGGTTGGCGATCGCGGGAATGGCCCTGACCCTGGCGGCATGCGCCGGGGCGGGCGAATCCGTTCCCGCCGCCGCGCCCGCGACACCATCGCCCGTGCCGGTCGCGGCGCAAAACCAGGCACCGGCCGCACCCCAACAGCAAGCAACGCCCCAGATCGCCGCCGTCGCCCCCGTCGCGGGCGTGCGCGGCTTGATGGGTATGACGCGCGAAGCGATCGGTGCGCGTTTGGGCCAAGCGGGCTTCGTGCGCCGCGACGGCCCGGCCGAAGTGCTGCGCTTTCGCGGCAATACGTGTCTGCTCGACGTCTTCGTCTATCGCGAGGCGGACAACACCCAGCGCGTGACGCATGTCGACGCGCGCACGTTGCAGGGCCGGCCGACATTGCCGGACCCGTGCCTCGACTCGCTGGAAAAAGAAAAGAAGGGCTAAGCGGCGGGCGGCTGCGTCTTCGGTTTGAAGGCGCAAATATCCGCGACGACGCAGCGCCAGCATTCGGGCTTGCGCGCCTTGCACACGTAACGCCCGTGCAAAATCAGCCAGTGATGCGCATGTAGTTTGAAATCGGCGGGCGTGACTTTCTCGAGCTTGTCTTCGACTTGGCGCGGGTTTTTGCCCTTGGCGAGTCCCGTGCGGTTGCCGACGCGGAAGATGTGTGTGTCGACCGCGATGGTCGGCTCGCCATAGGCGACGTTCAGAACGACATTCGCGGTCTTGCGCCCGACGCCGGGGAGTTCTTCGAGTTTCTCGCGCGCGCGCGGAATGCCGCCCGCGTAATCGCGCAGCAGGATTTCCGACAACGCGATCACGTTCTTGGCCTTGGTGTTGTAAAGCCCGATCGTCTTGACGTGGTCCTTTAGCCGGTCGAGACCGAGTGCCACCATTTCGGCCGGCGTTTTGACGATCTCGAACAATTTGCGCGTCGCCTTGTTGACGCCGACATCGGTCGCCTGCGCCGACAACACGACGGCGACGAGCAATTGATAGGGATTGCCCCACAGCAATTCCGAGGTTGGCTCCGGATTGCGCTTGGCAAGGCGCGAATAGAACTCGCGAATAGCGTCGGGCTTCATGGCGCGGTCACATCGAACGAGGCGGGTTTGAGACCGGCGCGCGCGCGTTCGATCATCGCCGCGAACGCCGCTTCGACATGCCGCGCCATGCGCGAAGCGTCGAAGGGCAAGTTCACGGCGACGGAAGCGTCGAGCCGGGCGCGCAAAGCGTCGCGCGCCGCCTTGTCTTGCGCCAAGCCAACGGCCCGCGCAACGAAATCCTCGACCGTCGCCGCGATCAATTCCGGCAAGCCCAGCGCCGACAGGAACGACGCCGCGACATTCGCATGGGCTTGCTGGCCGCGCTTGGTCAGCACCGGCAAGCCCGCGCCAAGCGCATCCAACGCGGTCGACGCGGCCGAGACGGCGAAGGAATCGAGGAACAGATCGGCCGCGCGATGGCGCGCGAGATGCGCGGCTTTGTCGGCCGCGTGCGGCGCGAAGATCAGCCGCGCGGGATCAATTCCCGATGCTTGCGCCCGCGCCCGCAATTGGCTCTGCGCGGGCGTATAGGCTTTGCGCCCCGCGAGCCACAACACGCTGCCGGGCACGCGCTTCAGCACGTCGAGCCACGCGGCGAAGCACACGGACTCGATCTTCAACGGATTGCAGAAAGCGGCGAAGACGATCGCGTTTTCGGGTAGGCCCAATTCGGAGCGCGTCGGCGTGGGCCCCGCCGGGAAGCGATCGGCCGGGTGATAGCAAACCGGCAAGCGCGCGATGGCTTCGACATGCCCCGCCGGATCGGGGGCCACGATCGCGTCGGCGATCGTGTAGTCGATATAAGGCGCTTCCAAGAAGCCGCCATGCCCGATCCAATAGACCTGCACAGGAGCGGGTCGTGCCGCGAGAATTTCGGGACGCCCGCCCGCCATGTAACCCGACAGATCGATTAGCACATCGATCTTGCGCGCGCGGATCGCTTCAGCGGCTTTGGGCGAATCGAACGATGACAAATCGACGAATGCATCGGCCGCGCGTTTGAGATCGCCGAGCCACGGTCCCGGTTCGGACGAACGATCCTTCAGCGACAGCAGCACGATCTCGAAGCGCGTCTTATCGTGTGCGGCGATCATCGAGCGCAGCACATGGCTCATCGCGTGATTGCCGAAATCGGGCGACAAATAGCCGACGACGATCTTGCCCGTCCCCGGCGCGATCAGCGGCATTTTCGTTGCGGCACGTGCGAGGGCGACGCCCAAGGCGGTCTGCGCCTTTTTCACCCGCGCGGGATCGTCGGCCATGAAGGGCAGCGTATAGGCCAGCGAATAAAGCGCGTTGGTCGCCATGCCACGGGCGAGGCGCGCATCGAGTTCGCCGAGCAATTCCAACGCGCGATCCCAGCGGCAGGCATGCCACAGCGTCGAGATCGCCTCGGCATAGGCGTCGTCGCGCGCGGGGTTCTTGGCGAGGACGCGCAAGAACAGATCGGCGGCCTTGTCGGGATCGTCGGCGCGCAACGCTTGCGCCAAATTCACCAATGTCGAGGCGTGATCGGGATCGATCGCCAGCGCGCGGCGCCACGCATCCTGCGCATCGCGCGCCAGACCAAGCTGTCCGCAGGCCACACCCAGATTGTTCCAGGCCGTAACGTTCGAAGGTTCGAGTTCGACCGCCTTCAACGCGGCATCGCGCGCGGAACCGGGCTTATGCGCATCGAGCAACGCGGCGGCGAGATTGGCGTGGATCAACGCGATCTGCGGCGCCAACGCCGCCGCTTTCGCGTAATCGGTGGCGGCCTCGGCGGCACGGCCGAGCATATGGAACGTCACGCCGCGATTGACCAGCGCCATCAGATCGCCGGGATTTGCGGCCAAGGCTTGGTCATAGGCGGCGAGTGCGCCCGACAGATCGCCCTTGCCGCGCCGCGCATCGCCGTCCGCGACGCTCATGCGGCTTTCGTCGCGATCACGTTGAGGGAGATCGGCACGCCGAAGGATTTCCAGGCGCTGGTGTCTTCGAACAGGCCGAAGGCTTCGACGCGGCGCGCTTGCGCGAAGCCCGCGCGCGCCAGGAAGCCGGTCAGAATGTCCCAATTGAAGCCGACACGATGGAAATCATGCGCGTCGGTCTGATCGCCATAGAGATGGCACATCAAGGTTTCGCGCGCTTGGGCGGGCATGGAATCGCTCGCCCACATGCGGCAGATGATGTCGAGATCGGGGACGGCGATTTTCAATTCGCCGCCGGGGGCGAGCACGCGATAGGCCTCGCGCAGCGCCTTGGGCAATTCCTGGCGGAAGCCCAGATGCTCGTAGACATGCGAGGCGTAGATTTCCGCGACCGTGCCGTCGGCGAAGGCGGACAGATCGGCGCAGTCGCCGACGATGTCCACACCCGGCCCCGGCAGAACGTTGAGCAACGTCCAGCCCGGCTTCGCTTCGGTTCCGCCCAAATGCAAACGAATCATGGGGCGCGATCATAGCTGGATTCGCGCCGCCGTCGGACTATCATCGTCGCCATGACAGACCCCGCCCCGCTGCTGGACCTGACGTTGCGCCCGCATCGCAGCCTCAGCCCGCGCGGCTTTTGGTGGCTGATGGCGCTGCTCTGCGCCGTCAGCTTCACCGCCGGAATCGTTTTCTACGCGGTCGGGGCCTGGCCGGTGATCGGCTTTCTGGGCGTGGACGTGGCGCTAATCTGGCTGGCGTTCAAGGCGAGCTACGCGACCGGCCGGCGTTACGAACGCATCGTGCTGCGCGAGGACAGCCTGGAGATCGAGCGCGTCGATCCCTGGGGCAAGGTCACGCGCGAAACGTGGCAGCCTTATTGGCTGAAGGTCGATCTGATCGCGCGGCCCGGCCACACCGCCGCCGTGCGACTTTCCAGCCACGGCAAGGTCACGTGGCTGGGCGGCTTCCTGCCGATCGACGAGCGCGAACCCGTCGCGCGCATCATCGCCGACGCGATCAAGGGGCTGCGTTACAGCCCCAACACGTCGCGCATCGAATAGAGGCCGGGGGCGCGGCCCTTGGCCCACAAGGCGGCCCGCACCGCACCGCGCGCGTAGATCTGGCGGTTGGACGCTTTGTGCACGATCTCCAGCCGCTCGCCTTCCGCCAGGAACATGACATTGTGCTCGCCGGTTTCCGAACCGCCGCGCGCGACCGAAAAACCGATCGGGCCGGTGGGACGCGCACCCGTATGGCCGTCGCGGCCGCGAATCGTTTCCTTGTCGAAATCGATCCCGCGGCCCCTGGCGGCGGCACGACCCAAACTCAACGCCGTGCCCGAGGGGGCGTCGACCTTGTGGCGATGATGAACCTCGAAAATCTCGATGTCGTAATCGGGGCCCAAGCGGCGTGCGGCTTCTTCGACCAGCGCGAAGCTGAGCACCACGGCGGGCGAGAAATTCGTCGATTGCACGATGATCGCCGACTTGGCCGCCGCGTCGATCTTCGCCTGATCGGCGGCCGTGATTCCGGTCGTGCCCAGGATCAGCGCCTTGCCCTTCGCGGCCGCAAGACCGGCATGCACGACGCTGGCGGCGGGGGCGGTGAAATCGATCACCGCGTCGCACGCGTCGAACAAGGCGGCGGGATCGGACCCGATTTTCACTTGAAGGGGGCCGAGCCCCGCAATCTCGCCCGCGTCGCGGCCGATCTCGTCGGAACCCGCACGCTCGGCCGCACCGCCCAGTTTCGCGGTCGCGTTGCCGTGCACTTCGCGGATCAGCATCTGGCCCATCCGGCCGGCGGCACCCACGATTCCGATACGCATTGGTCTTCCCCGATCAGATGTTCAGTTTTTTGAAAATACGTTCCGGGATGTGCTTGATGATCGTCATGATGCCCCACCAGAAGAAGGGCGCGTAGACGATATCGCGTTTCTTGGCCGCCGCCGTCAATGCGGCCTTGGCGATGGCGGCCGGGGACGCGACCAGGAACAGGCCGGGCAGGCCCCAGGTCATCGCGGTATCGACGAAGCCGGGTTTCAGCGTGACGACATGGGCCCCCGACCGGACGAGGCGCGCGCGCAAGCCCTGGAGATAGGCGTGCAGCCCCGCCTTGGCGGAGCCGTAGACATAGTTTTTGAGCCGCCCGCGATCGCCCGCGACGGAGCCGAGCGCGATCACCGTGCCGGATTTCTGCGCCTCGAAGACGGGGGCGAAACGCTGCATCAGCAGCACCGCCCCGGTGTAGTTCGTGACGATCGTCGCGGCGGCAAGGCCCGGATCGGCGTCGATCTCGGCTTGCGCGGGCATCGTCCCGGCGGCGAGGAAGAGATTGATCTCCGTGCCGTTCGCGAAGCTTTGCGCGGCGTCAAGCAAGACGGCATGTTCGCTGGCGTCGGCCAGATCGAAATGCTCGACGCGCACCGGCACATTCGCGCGCGTCGCGATATCGGCGGCGTTGGCGGCCAGATCGTCGCGGTCGCGCCCGGCCAGTATAATGCCGGACCCTTGCATGGCCGCTTGGCGCGCGAATTCCCGCGCGATGGTGGAGGACGCGCCGATCACGACCCAGATCATGCCGGCCCCCTTCGAATACCCAAGCGCCGCGACAGGTCCGATTCGAAGCGCTTCTCGGGATCGAATTCCGCCAAAACGGCTTCGAACTCGGCCAAGCGCGGATAGGTCGTGCGGAACGTGGCCGCCGATTGGCGCGAGTCCTTGGCGAGATAGATGCGCCCGCCCGCATCGCGCGCGATCGCTTCCAGCGATGCGAGCAATTCGTCGGCCCCGGGCGCGTTGGGAATATCGAGCGCGAGCGTCACGCCGCGCATCGGGAAGGAGAGCAAGCCATGCCCTTCCCCGCCTAATGTTTTGAGCACGGCGAGGAACGAGGCGTTACCGGTCGCCGCGACTTTTTCCAGCATGTCGCGCACCGCGTCGCGCGCCGGGCCGTCGGGCACGACCGCCTGGAATTGATGGAAGCCGCGCTTGCCGTAAAGCCGGTTCCAATCCGCCAGCGAGTCGAGCGGATAAAGGAAGCGGTCGAGGGCGCGTTCGCCCGTACGGCCCGCTTCGGGTACACGGCGCCAATAAAGTTCGTTGAAGCCGCGCACGATGGGGGCGGACAAGGCGAAGCCCGGCAGGTCGAACGGGATCGGCTTGGGCGCGCGCAAACCCGGCGGACGCTGGGCGGCGTCGGGCGCGTATTCCGCCGTTTCGAAAATGCCGCGGCCGAGCTGCCCGCCTTTGGCGAGCGCATCGACCCAGCCGACGGTGAAATTCGCTGAATCGCGCGACGCGGCGAATTCCTCGAAGAATTCGTCCAGATCGTCGATCCGCGATTCTTTGACGCGCACAAAGGGCGATGCGGGTGCGAGGCGCAGCGCCAAACGGCGCACGAAGCCGGTCAAACCCATGCCGCCGATCGTCGCGCGGAACAGATCGGCGTTTTGATCGCGCGCGCACCGCAACGTTTCGCCATTCGCGATCAGCAGATCGATCCATTCGACATGCGCGCCGAACGATCCCGCGCGATCGTGGTTTTTGCCATGCGCATCGGCGGCGAGCGCGCCACCCAACGTGGCGTACATCGTGCCGGGCGAAACCGGCGCCGCCAGCCCGCGCGGCAGGAAGGCGGCCAGAATATCGGCGAAGGTCACACCCGGCTCGGCGACCAGCAGATTCGTCGCCGGATCGAAGGACACGAACCGGTCGAGCCGCGTGCCGAGGATCAACGCACCATCGGTCACTTGCGCCGCGTCGCCATAGGACCTTCCGTTGCCGCGCGGCAGCGTGGCGCCGAATTCGCGCGCGGCTGCGAACGCGGCGTCGAGCTCGGCTTGCCGTTCGGGCCGGGCGGCACGCGCCAAAGCGGGGGCCGTGCGGCCCCAGCCGGCGAAGCGATCGGTCTTCCAGCGAATCATGCGTAGATCAGATAGCCGAAGACGGCGAGCCAGCCCAGCACGCAACCGATCAGGAACCGGTCCGACAGCGCGATTTCGGTCGGCGAGCCCGAGCGCTTTTCGACAAGCGCGATCTGGAGATAGCGCAGGATTCCGGCGACCACAAAGGGGGCCGTCATATAAAGCCGTTCGGTGCCGAACTTGCGCAAGACCGCGTCGTCGGTCGTGTACATGAGGTACCCGACCAGCAACGCGCCGAGCACCACGGCGATCGCCGTGTCGATGAAGGGCAGATTGTAACCGGCAAGCGACTTGCGGTGTGCGGCGTCCAGATCGCTGGTCAGGTCGTCGCGCCGCTTGGCCAGCGCCAGGAACAACGCCAACAAGCCGGTGCAGACCAGGATCCACACCGTGGGCACGATTCCGATCGCCACCGCGCCGGCCTCGACGCGCAAGACGAAGCTGACCGCGATCACCAGCACGTCGAGCAGCGAGATATTTTTGAGCCCGAGCGAATAGGCGATGTTGAGGACGGCGTAGCACGCCAGGATCGCGCCGAACTCGGGCGGCAAACGCAGTGCGAGCGCGCTGCCGGCCAGCAGCAGCAGGGCCGCGAAAACCAGCGCCGCATGGGGCGCTACGGCGCCGGACGCGACCGGGCGATGGCGCTTCTCGGGATGCAGGCGATCGGCTTCGCGATCCATCCAGTCGTTGAAGGCGTAGATCGCCGACGCGACCAGGCTGAAAGCGAGCACCGCCTGCACGACAATCGCCGCCGACGCCCAGGACAAGGCGCTGGGCGTGAAAAACAGCGGAGCCGCCACGAAGGCGTTTTTGACCCAATGCTTGGGCCGGGCGAGGCGAAGGAACGGGGCGATCATCCCCCGCCAAATAGCATGCCCGACGCCCCGGGGCGAGATGGGGTCAGTACGCGAGGTCGCGCATGAAAAGGGAAATTTCCGGCACGTAAGTGATGATCATCAGGCAGGCCAGGATGACCAGAACGAAATGCGCCAGCGAGCCCACGATTCGGTCGAGGGAGATCTTCGCCACCGCGCAGGCGGCGAACAGGTTCACGCCGAAAGGCGGCGTGATCATGCCCAGCGCCAGATTGACCACCATGATCAGGCCGAAATGCACCGGGTCGATCCCCAGATGCGCGGCGACCGGCGCCAGGATGGGGGCGAGCACGATGATCGAGGCCGACGTTTCGATGAACATGCCGATGATGAACAGGAACACGTTCACCGCCAGCAGGAAGGCCCAGCCTTCGTGGAAGTTCTCGACGATCCAGGCGCCGATCTGCGCGGGGATGCCCGCGCGCGTCAGCAGGAAGCTGAACAGCCCCGCCATCGCGATGATGAACATGATGATGGCGGAGGAGATCACCGATTTGTGCAGGATCGCGTAAATCTGGCCGAGGCCGATTTCGCGATAGACGAAGCAGCTGACGATCAGCGCGTAGAACACCGCGACGATCGACGCTTCGGTCGGCGTGAACACGCCGCCATAGATGCCGCCCAGGATGATCACCGGCATCATCAGCGCCAGCCCTGCGCGCCGCGTGGCGACCATCAAGGGCATGCGGCCCTCGGCGTCGCGTTTGCCGTAGCCGCGAATGCGGCACCAGATATAGACGAAGGCCATCAGCGCGACGCTAATCAGAATGCCCGGCCCGAAACCGGCGATGAAGAGTTCGCCGATCGAAACTTCGGCGGCCACGCCGTACAGGATCATCGGGATCGACGGCGGGATGATCACGCCAAGCTCGGCGGCGGTCGCCTGCAACGACGCGGCGAAGGGCACGGGGTAGCCATGGCGCACCATCGCGGGGATCAGGATCGCGCCGATCGCGAAGGTCGTGGCCACGCTGGAGCCCGACACGGCGGCGAAGATCATGCAGGTGAGGATGCAGGTACAGGCAAGCCCGCCTTGCACGCCGCCGACTAGGCATTTGGCGAATTCGACCAGGCGCGCGGAGATGCCGCCTTCGCCCATCAGATTGCCGGCGAGGATGAAGAACGGCACGGCGGCGAGCGGGAATTTGTCGAGCGAGGCGAAAGCCTGCTGCGCCACCAACACCAGCGGCAGCGGCGTGAACAGGCCCATACCCGCGATGGCGGCCAGCCCGATCGACACCGCGACCGGTATCGACAGCACCAGCAATACGCACATCGTGATCAACATCGTCGCGGCCATCGTCGCGTCTCCTAAACCGCGTTTTCGAGTTCTTCGCGCTTGGGATCGAAATAATGCGCGAGCACCGCGAGGATCGACACCGCCGCCCCCACGGGGATCGCGGCATAGGCCCAGCTGACGGAAATTTCCAAACCCGCCAGAATTTGGAACTGCACGCGCTGCGTCAGGATCGCGCCGTACCAGACCAGGATCGCCAGCAGCGAAATCGACGATGCGGCGATCGCGGCTTGCAACGCACGGCGCGCCGTGCCCTTGCACATGCGATAGAGTACATCGACCGAGACCAGCGCGCCGGTGCGCATGGCGCCGCACAGGCCCATATAGGCCATCCAAATCAGCGCGACGCGCACGAAGGATTCCGACCACGTCACCGGTTCGGCCAGCAGGAACCGCGCGAGAACTTGATAGAAGCCGACGCACGCGGCAGCGGCCAAGAAGCCGCATGCCGCGAACACCGACACGCGCGTGACCGCCCGCTCCGTCGACAGGAGCAGGCGGATCGCGACGTTGGGAGTCGTCACTTGAAGTCCTTGATGCGGTTGATCGTCGACTCGCCGAAGCGCTTGGCGAGATCGGCGAAGGTCGGCGCCAAGGCGGCTTGGAACTTGGCCGTATCGACCTTCTCGACGACCTGGAGACCCATGCCGCGCAGCTGATCGACGCCGGTCTGCTCGACCTTGGCGACTTCGGCCTTGGTCACGGCCATCGCGGCGGTCGCTTCTTCCTGCAGCACTTGGCGATCGGCGGGCGAGAGCGCGGCGAATGCGGCCGGCGAGATCACCAACGCCACCGGCGTGAAGGCGTGATTGGTGATCGTCAGATGCTTCTGCACCTGACCGAAGCGGTTGTTGATGATGGCGCCGATCGGATTTTCCTGGCCGTCCATCACGCCCTGTTGAAGCGCGGTGAAGACTTCGGGGATCGCCATCGGCGTGGGCTGCGCGCCCAGGGCACGCCAGACCTGGATATGGATCGGGTTTTCCTGGGTGCGGATCTTCAGGCCCTTGACGTCGTCGAGATCGGCCACGGGGCGGCGGCTATTGGTCAATTGACGGAAGCCGATGCCGCCCAGCGCGAGACCCTTGAAGCCGCGCGCGTCGAACTTGGCGAGAAGCTCCTTGCCGACCGCGCCGTCGAGCACGCCTTGCGCGTGGTTGAAATCGCGGAACAGGAAGGGGATGTCGAGCACCTGCACGTCGGGCACGAAGTTCGCGAAGATCGAGGTCGACGAGATCGTCATTTCGACGGTGCCGATCTGCACGCCTTCGATCACTTCGCGATCGCCGCCCAGCGCACCGCCCGGGTGCAGCTTGATATCGACGCGCCCGTTGGTGCGCGCCTTCACCTTCTCGGCCATCGTCGTCATGCCGATGCCTTCGGGGGCGGTCTGGCGGCCGACGAAGCCGAGATTGAGCACCTTCGTCTGCGCGACGGCGTCGTGCGCGAGCATCGCGCCGGCGGCGATCATCAAGGCGGCGAGCGTGTTGAACTTGGTCATGGCGTTCCTCCGGTTTATTGGTTTTCGGTTTTCATTGCACGGTCCAGTGCTGGACCAGAAGCGAGTCGAACTTCGCGGGATCGATATCGACGCCGATGCCCGGCGCATCCGAAACGGCGACGGTGCCGTTCGCATCGACCGGGTTGGCGCTGAATTTCGTGCGCAGCGGATTGTAGGAATAGTCGTATTCGAACATCGGACACGGCATCGCGTGGCCGCCGCGCGCGGGCAGCGTCGCCGCGAATTGAAGTGTGGCGTTGAAATTGACCGCCGTGCCCCAAACATGCGGCACGAGCGCCAGGCCGAAGGCCTCGGCGAGGCCGGCGATCTTGAGCATCTCGGTGACACCGCCGCACAGCGCCATATCGGGCTGCAAATAGGTGAGTGCGCCCGACGCCACCGCATCGCGAAAGGCTTCGACGCCGAACAGCGATTCGCCCGCCGCGAGCGGAATCGTGCCGCCATCGGCGAGGCGTTTGTAGCCGACGAGATTGTCGTGCGCGATCGGCTCCTCCAACCAGCGCACGTCATGCTCGGCCAAGCGCTTCGCGAGATCGCTCGCGGGCCCGATCGTGAAACCTTGGTTGAGATCGACCATCAACGGCATGTCGGCGCCGATGCGCTGGCGCACTTGGCGCGCGATGTCGGCATCGCGCTTGGGCGTGGTGCCCAAACGCAGCTTCACCGCGCGGAACCCGGCCTCGAGATAGGTGTCGAGATCCGCCATATAGGTATGGAACGGATCGGCGCCCGGTTTCAAAAACGGCCCGCTGACATAGGCGGCCATGCGATCGCGCATCGCCCCGCCGAGCATCGCCGAGAGCGGCTTGTTCGCCGTGCGCGCGGCGGCATCCCACACGCCGATATCGAGCGCGCTGACCGCCATCAACGGCACGCCATGCCGTTCGGGCAAGGAACGCAGCATCAGATCGTGCAAGCGGCGCGGGGCGGCGGCGTCCTGACCGATCAGCTTGGGTGCGAGATCGCGGCGCACGATGGCGCCGGCCGCACCCGGATAGGCCCAGGTTTCGCCCCAGCCGGTCACGCCGGCATCCGTCGTAATCGACACAAGCAATGCGCCGCGGCTTTCGAAAAAGCCGCGCGCATTCCCGATGCGCTCGGGCAAGGGACAGAACAGCTCGTAACCATCGATACGGACGATTTTCGCGGTCGGCGCGGCAGGCGGCGTGATTTTCATTCTTTGGCGCTACTCGGGTGTTTCTCCATCGCGAGTGGTAACGCCGTGCAGGCATACAAATCCAATTGGATTATCTGAGCCTGTCATATTAGAAATTCCTATGCGTTTGACCTTGGCGCAGCTGGAAGCTTTCCTTTGGGCGGTGGATCTGGGCTCGGTCCAGGCGGCCGCACGCCAATTGAACCTGGCCCAGCCGACGGTTTCGCTGCGGCTGCGCGATCTGGAAGCGGCTTTGGGCGTCGAGCTTTTCGAGCGCGCCGGGCGCGGCATCCGCCCCACCCCCGCCGGCCTTAGCCTTCTCGCCCGCGCGCGCACCGTGCGGCGCGAGATCGATCGCATCCGCGAAACACCCGACCCGTCGCCCGTCTCGGGCACGACGCGCGTGGGCATCGCGGAAGGTGTGGCGATGGTGTGCCTCGCCCCGCTGGTCAATTCGTTGCGCCGCGACTATCCGCAGCTACGCCCCGAATTCACCGTCGCGACCACATCGGCGCTGGAGCCGGAACTGGCACGGCACAATCTCGACTTGGCCGTGCTGGTCAATCCGGTCGGGCATCCCGGCGTGCGGCTGATCCCGCTCGGCTTGCAGCCGAACTCGTTCATGGCGGCGCCCTCTTGGGGCTTGCCCGCGAAAGTGCGCCCGGCCGATCTACGCGACGTGCCGATCGTGTCGAACCCGCCGCCCTCGGCGATGTATCGCCAGACCCAGGATTGGTTCGCCGCCGCCGGGATCGAGCCTGCGCGCATCGACATGTGCAGCAGCGTCACCGTCTCCGCGCATTTGATCGCGGCGGGTGTCGCGGTCGGCGTGTTGCCGCACAAAATGGTGGAGAAGGAAATCGCCGACGGCACGCTGATCGTGCTGACGACCGATCCGCCGGTCGGCGACGGGCGTGTCTATGCCGCCTATCGCGACGGCAGCGAGAACCGCGCGATCGACGCGATCCTGCACAGCCTGCGCGGCGTGCTCTCGGCGATGGATTACCTGGTCGTGGCGTGAAGACGCTGCGCGGGGATTACCCGCGCAGATCGTCCCACAGCTCCTTCACTTTCGCGAAGAAGCCCGCACTCTCGGGCGAGTGCGATTTGTCCGCCCCGCCGGTGCCTTCGAATTCCTTCAGCAGATCCTGCTGACGCTTCGTCAGGTTGACCGGCGTTTCGACCACCGCTTCGATGAACATGTCGCCGCGCGCGGTGGAACGCAGCACCGACATGCCCTTGCCCTTCAGGCGGAATTGCTGCCCCGTTTGGGCACCCGCCGGAATCGTGACCTTGGCGCGCCCGCCATCGACCGTCGGCACTTCGACCGAACCGCCCAGCGCCGCCGTCGTCATCGCGATCGGCACGCGGCAATAGATGTCCGCGTTCTCGCGATGGAACAGCTTATGCGGCTTGATCTGCAAGAACAGATACAAATCGCCTTGCGGGGCCCCGCGCATGCCCGCTTCGCCTTCGCCGGCCAAGCGGATGCGCGTGCCGTCTTCCACACCCGCCGGGATGTTGACGTTGAGGGTGCGTTCCTTGCGCACGCGGCCCTGACCCTGGCAGGTCTTGCACGGCTTCTCGATGATCTGGCCGCCGCCGCCGCATTGCGGGCAGGTGCGTTCGATCGTGAAGAAGCCTTGCTGGGCGCGCACTTTGCCGTGACCGCGACAGGTCGGGCAGGTGACGGGCTTCGAGCCCGCTTCCGCACCGGTCCCTTTGCAGGTCTCGCAGGAATGCAGCGACGCGACTTTGACGGTCGCTTGCTTGCCGTGGAATGCGTCTTCCAGGCTGATTTCGAGATTGTAGCGCAGATCGGAGCCGCGCTGCGGCCCGCCGCCGCGCCGGCCGCCGCCCATGAACTCGCCGAACATCTCGTCGAAGATGTCCGCGAACCCGGCATTGCCGCCGCCGAAATCGAAACCGCCGGCGCGATTACCGGCACCGCCGCCGCCCTGCTCGAAGGCGGCATGGCCGAAGCGATCATAGGCCGCACGCTTCTGCTCGTCCTTCAGGACGTCATAGGCCTCGTTGATCTGCTTGAACTTGGCTTCGGCTTTCTTGTCGCCCGGATTCTTGTCCGGGTGATACTGCATGGCGAGCTTGCGATAGGCCTTCTTGAGTTCGTCTTGCGACGCCCCCTTGGCCACGCCCAGCAGCTCGTAAAAATCTTCCTTCGCCACGGCCGACTCCGTCGAGCGTCAGGCGGGCGCCCCGAAAGCGCCCGCCTTCTAAGCTCAGTTCTTCTTGTTCTTGTCGGACACGTCTTCGAACGTCGCGTCGACGACCTTCTCGTCCTTCGGCGCGTCGCCCTTGGGCGCTTCGGCCGACGGACCGGCGTCGGCACCGCCCGCGGCGGCTTCGGCCTGCGACGCCTTGTACATGGCTTCGCCCAGCTTCATCGACGCTTGGGTCAGCGCTTCGGTCTTGGCCTTGATCGCCTCGACGTCGTCGCCGTCCTTGACGCCCTTCAGGTCGGCGATGGCTTGCTCGATCACGGCCTTATCGGCCCCGATCTTGTCGCCATGCTCCTTCAGGTTCTTTTCGACGTCGTGGATCATGCCTTCGGCGCGGTTCTTCGCCTCGACCAGATCGCGGCGCTTCTTGTCCTCGGCGGCGTTCGCCTCGGCGTCCTTCACCATCTTCTGGATTTCGGCGTCGGACAGGCCGCCCGAGGCTTGGATGCGGATCTGCTGCTCCTTGCCCGTGCCCTTATCCTTGGCCGAAACCTGGACGATGCCGTTGGCGTCGATGTCGAACGTCACTTCGATCTGCGGCACGCCGCGCGGGGCGGGCGGCAGACCGACGAGGTCGAACTGGCCGAGCATCTTGTTGTCGGCCGCCATTTCGCGCTCGCCCTGGAAGACGCGGATCGTCACGGCCGATTGCGAATCCTCGGCCGTCGAGAAGACCTGCGACTTGCGGGTCGGGATCGTGGTGTTGCGATCGATCAGGCGCGTGAACACGCCGCCAAGCGTTTCGATGCCCAGCGACAGCGGCGTCACGTCGAGCAACAGCACGTCCTTGACGTCGCCCTTCAACACGCCCGCCTGAATGGCGGCACCGATCGCGACCACTTCGTCGGGATTGACGCCGCGATGCGGCTCGCGCCCGAAGAACTGCTTCACGGTCTCGATGACCTTGGGCATGCGCGTCATGCCGCCGACCAGCACGACCTCGTCGATTTCGCTGGCCTTGAGGCCGGCGTCCTTGAGGGCCGCACGGCACGGCTCGATCGTGCGCTGGATCAGCGCATCGACCAGGCTTTCGAGCTTGGCGCGCGTCAGCTTGATGTTGAGATGCTTCGGGCCCGACGCGTCCGCCGTGATGAAGGGCAGGTTCACTTCGGTCTGCACCGCCGACGACAGCTCGATCTTCGCCTTCTCGGCGGCTTCCTTCAGCCGCTGCAAGGCGAGCTTGTCGGCGCGCAGGTCGATGCCCTGCTCCTTTTTGAACTCGGCCGCCAGATAGGTGATGATCTCGTTGTCGAAATCTTCGCCGCCCAGGAACGTGTCGCCGTTCGTGGACTTCACTTCGAACACGCCGTCGCCGATTTCCAGCACCGACACGTCGAACGTGCCGCCGCCCAAATCGTAGACCGCGATCGTGCCGGCCTTCTTCTTCTCAAGGCCATAGGCCAACGCGGCCGCCGTCGGCTCGTTGATGATGCGCAGGACTTCGAGACCCGCGATCTTGCCGGCGTCCTTCGTGGCTTGGCGCTGGGAGTCGTTGAAATAGGCGGGAACGGTGATCACGGCTTGCGTGACCGTTTCGCCCAGATACGCCTCGGCCGTCTCCTTCATCTTCATCAGCGTGAAGGCGGAGATCTGCGAGGGCGAATACTTCTTGCCCTTCGAATCGACCCACGCGTCGCCGTTGTCGGCCTTGACGATCTTGTAGGGCACGAGGCCCACATCCTTCGAGACCATCGGGTCTTCGAAGCGGCGGCCGATCAGACGCTTGATCGCATAGAACGTGTCCGAAGGATTGGTGACCGCCTGGCGCTTGGCGGGCTGGCCGACCAGACGCTCGCCGGAATCGGCGAAGGCGACGATCGACGGCGTGGTGTTCGCCCCCTCGGCGTTGGGGATGACCTTCGGCGTGCTGCCTTCCATCACGGCGACGCAGGAATTGGTCGTGCCGAGGTCGATGCCGATAACTTTGCTCATGTCCGTCCTCTTATGCGGCGGTCCGGGTCGCCGGCCCTCTTGCGCGAGGCACCGGCAGGTCGGACCCCATTGGGGTAACTCGATGCGTCTTCCGGGGTGAAATCCAAGGGATTCGGGCCCTCCCACCCCCGGCGCGCATCGCCACTTCCGGGAAGACCCTACCGTTGCCAGCGATATAGGCGGATCGCGCGTTTCCCGCAACCGGCCGCGGCGTTTTGCGCAGTTTTTGTGGCGCGGGCCCGACTCGACCGGAAATCATGCTGTGGAATTGACTCCAAACGCCGTTCGTATTATATAAGCCGTGAGGAACATCTCGTCTTCGTGATTTACGTCCCTTTCGCCAGAACGGCGGGGAGCGACGGCGGGACCCTCAGAACTTCGAGAAGCGAGGTTCGTGTCATGAGTACCGTTCAGAGTATCGCCAGCACCGCCCCGATCGCCGCGTTCGCGGAACCCCGCGTCGCCCAAACCGCGCCGGCACAGAGCCCAGCGCCGGCGCAGACCCGTGCGGAATCGCAAGGCCGCTCGACCGTGGCCGACCAGGTTCAGATCAACGCGCTGGAAGCGCGCGACGCCGCGCGCGAACGCGCCAAGGAAACCAAGGCCGCCGCCGAACAGCCGGCGAAATACGCCAGCAAGGTCGGCTTGGTCGACGGCACCCTCGACGCCTTCGTCGATATCGTGGACGCCCGTTTCCAGCGCAAAATCGCACGGATTTTCGGGCCGTCGGAGGCACCCGCACCGGCCGCCGACGTGCCGCCCGCCGCGGTCAGCAAGGCCTATGAACACGCGGCCGAAACCGCGTCGGGCAATCTGCGCCAAAGCGCCTGAATCACTCGGCGTCGACGAGCAGATCGGCGAGACGTTCGAAACTTTCGACCCAGCCTTGGCGGGCCATATCGCGCTCGGCCAGCAGATTGGGATGCTTGGCCGCCAGTAGCGGGCGCACGGCTTGATGGACCGTGAGCTTGGCGCGATGGCCGACATCCTCGAACGCAACGGTCGTCAGGAAGGTCGCGTCGAGCGGCCAATCCTCGTACATAGGATGCGCGGCGGGGGCGCCCTTTTCGTCGGTGAACCATAGCGCGAAGACCAGGCGATCGGGCTCCTGCACCTCGCGGAACCGGCCTTTCAGCCAGATTTCGCGCCCGTCGTCGTAGCGCATGCACAGCCGCAGCAACCCGCCGGGGCGCGGCTCCAAATCGCAGACCGGCATATCGGTGCGCGCCGGGCCGAACCAGCGGATGAAGTGCCGCGGCTCGGTCCACCAGCGGAATAGCCGGTGCGGCGGCGCGTCGAATTCGCGCGTCACCGATATCGCGGCTGCGTTGGCGTCCCGTTTGGACATCGAGTCCCCTTGGATTCCCGCAAATCTGCGGCCCCAAAGGGAATGCGTCAACTGATAGCGGTTAGGCCTGCGTATCGACCGTCGCACCGGGGGCGGCGGGCGCCCCCTTGGCGACCGTGACCATCGCTTCGCGCAGCAAGCGGCCGTTGAGCGTGTAACCGGCCTGGAAGACCTGCGCGACCGTGCCGGGGGCCGCCGTCGGGTGATCGACCTGGGCGACCACCTGATGGAAATTCGGATCGGCCGGCTTGCCGACGGGGTCGAGCTTCACCACGCCGAATTTCTCGAAAGCGCTCAGCAACTCGCGCTCGGTCAGCTCCACGCCCTCGACCAGCTTGCCAAGGACGGGATCGGCGGCTTTCGCGTCGGCCGATACGGTATCGAGCGCGCGGCGCAGATTGTCGGCGACCGCCAGCAACGCCTTGGCGAAACCCGAGACCGCGTATTTCTCGCGCTCGACGATTTCGCGCTCGGCACGCTTTTTGACGTTCTCGGCATCCGCCATCGCGCGCAACGCGCCGTCCTTGACGCGCGCAAGCTCCGCCTCGGCCGCTTCGGCGCGCGCCAGCGCTTCCGCCAACGGATCGGCGGCTTCCGGCGTTTCGGCCGTCTGCGGCGGGATTTCTTCGGGCGTGGGCTGTTGCGGATCGGTCATGGCGCTGCTTCGGTGAACTGAAGGACCGGGGGGATTTGGGGGAAAAATCCGCCCGGCGCAAGTGTGAATTCAGCCGACGAGGCGCCCGACGATCTTGGCCGTGTAGTCGACCGTGGGAATAATCCGCGCGTAATTGAGGCGCGTGGGGCCGATCACGCCGATGGCGCCGACGATGCGCGCGCGCGAATCGGTATAGGGCGCGATGACGGTCGAACAGCCCGACAAGCCGAACAATTCGTTCTGCGCGCCGATGAAGATCTGCACGCCCTGCGCCTGCTGCGCTTGATCGAGAATTTTCGCCAGCGATTCGTGCTGCTCCAGCGCTTCGAACAGGCGGCGGATACGCTCCAAATCTTCCATCGCGTGGACGTCGGCCAGCAGCTTCGACTGGCCGCGCACGATCAAATACGCGTCCTGCGCGGGCTTGCCGTCGTCCGACGACCACACCGCCAGACCCTCCGCCGCGACCTTGCGCGACAGCTCGTCCAGCGCCGCGCGCTCGGCCTCGAGCTGCTCGACGATTTCCGCGCGTGCTTCGGCGAGCGTGCGGCCGACGATGCGCGCGTTGAGGAAATTCCCGGCTTGCGACAATTGCGCGGGCGTCAGGCCGATCGGCGTTTCGATGATGCGGTTCTCGACCAGGCCCGAACCTTGGACGAGCACGACCAGCGTGCGCCCCGGCGCCAACGACACGAATTCGATATGTTTGAGCGGCGATTCCGCTTTAGGTGCGATCACGAGCCCCGCCCCCTGGCCCAGCCCCGCCAGCATTTGCGAGGCTTGCTCGAGCACTTGCGCGGGGGCGCGGCCGGTGGCAGCGCATTGCACTTCGATATTGTCGCGCTCCTCGCTCGACAAGCGGCCGACTTCCAGCAGCCCGTCGACGAACCAGCGCAAACCCACATCGGTCGGCAAACGCCCGGCCGAAGTATGGGGCGAATAGAGCAGGCCCAGATCCTGAAGATCGGCCATGACGTTGCGGATCGTCGCGGGCGATAGGCGCTCGGCCAATTGGCGCGACAGCGTGCGCGAGCCGACCGGCTCGCCCGTCTCGACATAGGCTTCGACGACGCGGCGGAAAACGTCGCGCGAACGTTCGTCCAGCGCCCGAATGGCGGAATCGGCGGCTTTCGCCGACAGCACGGCGGGACCGGCCGTTTCGGCGGCCGTCGTCGGCGTCTTACGCTCGAAAGGAACGACGGGGGTGCTGCGCATACCGAAAACGTTAGGCGTCGCATACGGGGGCGTCAAGGTGCGGGAATGGCTCAGCGTCGGGGAATTATCCGAATAAGCGATCGAAATCTGACTGGGAGTGAGACTTCAGCACCTCGGCCATCCGGTTCACATAAAATCGATCTGGCTCGAACCGCTGTGCTCTGACCCTAAGATCGAACTCCGGAGCCGTGGGGTCCGCCTTGAATTCGACAAGCCCGATACCAAAAAGCCCGCATAGCGTCTCTAATCTATCGCGATCGTCTTCATGCATTGAAACGGGCATCGCGATATATACTTTGTGCGCGAACAAGCGATAAGCGCACGCCTGCCCAAATGCTGTCACGGTCTGCGCAGCATCGATCTTAATTTCGGCGGCAACGATCTCGGTCGAAAAAAGACGAACAGCGTCACTTGGGCGATGCTTATTGACCCCAACGACATCCGGGGTACCCCATTTCCATCGAAAGACAGACCCACCGACACTAAGGGTTTCGACCGCTTCTTCTGCTTCGTCGCGGAGCCAATCAGCAAAAGGCTGATAGAAGTCAGCTTCCGAGAGAGAGATTTGTGGTGCGTTTGCGCTTGGCTGAGAAGTACCTAAATCGCTGGCTCCATCGGCATATTTCGCCAAAACCCATAGCCCTTTTGTCGGCCTGACGATTTCACGATCGTCGACGCGTAAAGCGCGGAGTGAGCCTTGAACTGTCCCATGAGGTGTATCGGGCCCAAGGTTACACACCTGACGAAATAGCTCCGCCCAGCGAAGCCCATTGGGGTAATTTTCCAAAATCTGACGTGCTGCCGCTTTTACTTGCGCGGTAGAAAAACGCGTCATTGCTATCCTCCGGGCGACGATTACGATCAATGTCTGTTCTTTAATGCGATCGAAGATATCGTACCCCGAGTTGTAGTGTAAGATTAAAGAACGCTTATGAACTTGCATCATTTGTAAGGAACGATAAGCGTATGCACTCTGAAATGAAGCAACAGCGTCTGATCGAAGAAGTTCGACGAGGGATCGACGCCATCAAACGTGGCGATTACGACGCCATAGAAGCCAAGGATATTAGCGCCTATATCGCGAAGCTCGCCCCCAAAAGCCGCAAAACGAAATAGGTCTGGCGGGCGCATGCCCACCCTGGACCGGCCGGGCGCTCTCCCCTATGGTCGCGGCCGAAATTCCATCCGTCGAAAGAGTAGGCCCATGCGCCCCTCCGGCCGCAAAAACGATCAGCTTCGCGAAGTCAGCCTCGAGCCCGGCTTCACCAAACATGCCGAGGGCTCGTGCCTGATCCGCTTCGGCGACACGCATGTGCTGTGCACCGCCTCGGTCGACGAGAAGGTCCCGCCCTTCCTGCGCAATTCGGGGTCGGGTTGGGTGACGGCCGAATACGGCATGCTGCCGCGCTCGACCCACACGCGCACCGACCGCGAAGCCGCCAAGGGCAAGCAATCGGGCCGCACGCAGGAGATCCAGCGTTTGATCGGCCGTTCGCTGCGTTCGGTCCTCGACGCGAAGGCGCTGGGCGAACGCCAGATCAAGATCGATTGCGACGTGCTGCAAGCCGACGGCGGGACGCGCACCGCGTCGATCACCGGTGCCTGGGTCGCGTTGCACCAGGCGCTGACCAAACTGGTCGTCGCCAAGACGATTCCGGCGGTCCCGCTGCGCGATCACGTGGCCGCGATTTCCTGCGGTATTTCCAACGGCACGGCCGTGCTCGATCTCGATTACGTCGAGGATTCGGCCTGCGAGGTCGACGCGAATTTCGTGCTGACCGGTTCGCAAGCCATCGTCGAAGTCCAGGGCACGGCCGAGCGCGATCCCTTCGCCAAGGATCAATTGCTGGCGATGCTGGGCCTCGCCGAGAAGGGCATCGGCGAACTCGTCGCGTTGCAGAAGAAGGCGATCGCCGCATGGGCCGTCGCCAACTAACCGAGCCCACGCTCGTCATCGCGACCCACAACAAGGGCAAGCTGGTCGAGATCGCCGACCTGATGCGCCCCTTCGGCGTGGCGTGCGTATCGGCGGGCGACAAGGGCGTGCCGGAGCCCGAGGAAACGGGCACGACCTTCGAGGCGAACGCCGAATTGAAAGCGTTGCATTCGGCGCGCGCCACCGGCTTGCCCGCCCTCGCCGACGATTCCGGCCTTTGCGTCGCCGCGTTGAACGGCGATCCGGGGCTGTATTCGGCCCGCTGGGCCGGGCCCGCGCGGGATTTCGGCTTCGCGATGCGTAAAGTCGAAGAGGCGCTGGCCGCGAAAAACGCGAAGGACCGGAGCGCCTTCTTCGTCGCATGCCTCACGCTCGCCTGGCCGGACGGGCATTGCGAGACGTTTCGCGGCGAGGTGCATGGCCATGTCGTTTGGCCGCCGCGCGGGGACAACGGCTTCGGCTACGACCCGATGTTCGTGGCGGAGAATGAGACGATCACCTTCGGCGAGATGGAGCCTGGCCGCAAACACGCGATGAGCCATCGCGCGCGCGCCTTCGCCGAACTGGTAGCGGGCTGCTTCGCCGGACGGCGCGGATGAACGAGATCGGCCCGCCCGCCGAGTTCGCCGTTTACGTCCACTGGCCCTTCTGCAAATCGAAGTGCCCGTATTGCGATTTCAATTCGCATGTCCGCGAGACGATCGACGAGGCGGCGTGGGAACAAGCGCTGCTGGCCGAGCTCGATTACTACGCGGCGCTGACGCCCAACCGCACGATCACGTCGATCTTCTTCGGCGGCGGCACGCCGTCCTTGATGGCGCCGCGCACGGCCGCCGCCGTGCTCGACCGCATCGCGACGCGCTGGCGCATCGCCGACGAGCCGGAAATCACGCTCGAAGCCAATCCCAATTCGGCCGAGGCCGAACGCTTCGCCGGGTTCAAAGCGGCGGGTGTGGAGCGCCTGTCGATCGGCGTGCAGGCGCTGGACGACAAGGCGCTGAAATTCTTGGGGCGCGGCCATGATGTGCGCGAAGCGCGCCACGCGATCGATCGCGCGGCGGCGTTGTTCGATCGCTTCTCCTTCGATCTGATCTATGCGCGGCCCGATCAGAACGAAAACGATTGGCGCCAGGAATTGAAATCGGCCCTCGCCTTGGGCCCGTCGCATCTGTCGGTCTATCAACTCACACTCGAAGCGGGCACGCGCTTCCAGCAAATGGCCGCGCGCGGCGAGTTGGTGCTGCCGTCGGAAGATCGCCAGGAAGCGTTGTTCGACGCCACGCAAGACGTGCTGAACGACGCCGGCTTACCCGCCTACGAAGTGTCGAACCACGCCAAGCCGGGGCATGAGTCGCGGCACAACCGCGTCTATTGGCGCTACGACGATTATGTCGGCGTGGGCCCGGGTGCCCATGGCCGCATCACGGTCGAGGGCATCAAACGCGCGACGCGCCAAGAAAAAGCGCCAGAGACGTGGCTGAAACAAGTCGCCGAGCGCGGCCACGGCACGGCGGAAGACACGGCGCTCGAACATGCCGATCAAGCCGACGAAGCGTTGATGATGGGCTTGCGGCTGGTCGAAGGGATCGATTCGCGGCGTTTCGAACGCGTGACGGGCACGAAGCTGGAGGGCGAGAGCGGGATGCTCGACACCGCGCGCATCGACCGTTTGGTGCGCGACGGGTTCCTGGTGCGCACGCAATTCGGCTTTCGCCCGACGCCGCAAGGGCTGAAGCTGGTCAACGCGCTGCTCTCGGCGTTGATGGGTTAATTGACGGGCGCTTCGAAGCTGTCGCGCGCGGGCGAGATCGCGAACGGCCCTTCGCGGCGCACTTCGATGACCGCTAGGCCGCGATCGACCAGGCCCGACGGCAGGAAGCGGAAAATCCCTTCGATGCCCGCGAAGCCCGTGGGCACGGTCAGCACCGGCAGCGAGTAATCCGCGCCGTCCGCACCCTTGTCGCGCGCCAGCACGGCGGCCAACGCGACGGCGTCGTAGGCGAGCGTGGCGACGCGCGGCGGGGCGCGGCCGAACACCTCGCGATAATGGCGTTCGAAATTCTGGCGCGCTTCGGGCGGTGGGCCGGCGAACCACCCGCCGAGCAGCGAGGGTTCCCGTAAAGAACGCGCATCATCCCATTGCGGAATGCCGAGGAAGCGGATGCGCGCGGGATCGATCTCGTGCAGATGCAGCTGACTTGCGACTTGCGCCAAGCGGTCGCCCAAATCGGGCAGCAGGATCGCTTCGAAATCGAGCTCGGGCGGCTCGCGCGCCGCTTCGCCGCGCTGGGCCCGCGGCGGCGGCGGGCCGACATTGCCCGCGCGGCGCACCCAGGGTGTCACGTCCAGCGTGCCGGGATCGTAGCGTTCGACACGCACCAGCGTGCCTTGCGTGGCGATCAGCGCATCGCGGAACGCCGCTTCCGACGCCAAGCCGATCGCGTTGTTGGGCACTAGCGCCACGAATTTTTCGAGGCCGCGCGAGCGCGCGAAATCGACCGTGCGGCGGATCGAGGCTTGCGGGGCGAGACCCAGCACGAACACATTGGAACTGGCGGCGGCGACGTCGTTGGAAAACGCCAGCGCCGCGATGCCCGCTTCGCGCGCGCGCGGGGCGATCGCTTGCGCTTCGGCCGACAACAACGGGCCGACGACCAAGCGCGCCCCCTGTTCCACCGCCCAATCGAACGCGGCAACCGCCCCTTCCGGCGTGCCGCCCGTGTCGCGCGGCAGCAGCACGAAATCGTCGTCGGCGACGTCGTAAAGCGCCAGCGTCGCGGCATCGAGCAACGCGCGACCCACGGCGGCGTTGGGGCCGCTCAAAGGGACAAGGAACGCCACACGCGGCGCGCCCTTCGGGCCCGGCGGGATCGTGGGCATCGCTTCCTGTTGCACCGGTGCGGGGGCCGGGGCCGGTTCCTGCACGACGGGTGCGGCCGGTGCAGGCATAATCGGCGGTGGCGGCGTCACCACCGGTGCGGGGGCCGGGGCTTGCGTCGTCGGCTGGCTTCGGCCGAAAACGCCCGCTACCCTCGGGTCGTCGCACGCGGCGAGCAAAGGTGCTGCGACAAGCAGGGCGAAGAAGGCGATCAGGCGGGAGCGCAAAGTTTTATGTCCTCAGACGACGAGCCGGAGACTAGCTTCGAAGCGCCGCCGAATCCAGGCGCGATAAAGCCCGGGCTTTATCTGGTCGCGACACCTTTGGGCAATTTGGGCGACATCTCCGCCCGGCAAAAAGCCGTGCTGGCGGCCGCGACGACGATCGCGGCCGAGGATACACGCGTCGCGCGCCGCCTGCTCTCGGCGATGGGCTTGATCGCGCCACGCCTGATCCGTTGCGACGAGCGCGAGAGCGCGGCCGTCGCCGAAAAATTGATCGCGCGCGTGCGCGCGGGCGAGATCGTCGCCTTCGTGTCCGATGCCGGCATGCCCGCCATCGCCGATCCCGGGGCGGCGTTGGTGCGCGCGGCGCGCGATGCGAATATTTCCTTCACGGTGATTCCCGGTCCGTCGGCGCTGACGACGGCGCTGGCGCTGTCCGGCCTGCCTGCCGAGCCCGCGTTGTTTTTGGGATTCCTGCCGCCCAAGCAAGGCCCGCGCGCGCGGCGCTTGCGCGAATTCAAAGACCTACCCGCCACGCTGGTCGCGTTCGAAGCGCCGCATCGTTTGGTCGAAACGCTGCACGCGATGAACGAAGTATTAGGCTCACGCGAAGCCTGCGTGGCGCGCGAATTGACCAAGCGACACGAGGAGGCGCGGGCCGGCACGCTGCCCGAACTCGCCGCACACTACGAAGCGGCCGGCGTGTTGGGCGAATGTGTGATCGTCGTCGCCCCGCCGCTGGAAAGCGACGCGCCCGCGACCGACGCCGAAATGCTCGACGCCAAGCTGCGCGCGGCGCTGGAAACCTTGGGCGTGCGCGACGCGGCCGACCGCGTGGCGGCGGAAACCGGCCTCAAACGGCGCGAGGTCTATTCGCGCGCCCTGGAACTGGGCGGCAAGAAACGGTGACGTCCAAGCGCCATGCCCGCCACCAGAAGCGCGGCGCCTGGGCCGAGATTTTGGCGGCATGGCGCTTGCGGTTGGCGGGCTGGCGCATCGTCGGCCGCGATTTGCGGCTGGGTCCCGCACAAATCGATATCGTCGCCGCGCGGCGCGGCGTTCTCGCTTTCGTCGAGGTGAAATTGCGCGCCGATCTGGATGCGGCGGCCGAAGCGCTGCACCCCGCCCAGCGCCAACGCATTGTTCGCGCGGCGGAAATTTTCCTCGCCAAGAATCCCGCTTTCGCCGCATTCGAGACAAGATTCGACGCCATCCTTGTGGCGCCCGGACGCTGGCCCAAACATCTGCAAGATGCTTGGCGCGACTCGAATTCAAGCCTTACATAGGGCGTTTCCGGGGAACGAAGGGATCGCACGACATGCGGGGTTTCCTGTCCAAAGCGAAAATCGCCGTGGCGCTGACGGGTTTGGCGCTGCTGCCGGGCTGCGTGGGCGTGGTCGCGGGTGCGGCCGCCACCGGCGGTGTCGCCGCCGTGCAGGAGCGCGGCTTCGTCGGCACGGCGAACGACAACGGCATCGCGCTGGAGATCAATCATTATTGGTTCCAAAAATCGACCAGCATGTTCGGCGCGCTGTCGACGCAGATCTATGAAGGCCGGGTGCTGATCACCGGCGCCGTCACCGATCCCGATATGCGCGCCGAGGCCGTGCAGCTCGCCTGGAAGGCCAAGGGCGTGCGCGAGATTCTGAACGAGATCGAAGTGACCGACGAAGGCGGGCTGAAAGCCTATGCCAAGGACACGTGGGCCGCGAACGAGCTGCGCTCGCGCCTGTTGTTCGCGCGCGGCGTGAACTCGATCAATTTCTCGGTCGAGGTCGTCAACGGCACAGTCTATCTGCTGGGCGTGTCGAACGATCAGGCGGAACAGGACCGCGTGCTGGCGATCGCGCGCAACCTTGCCAATATTCGCCGCGTCGTCAGCCACATCATCAACAAGGACGATCCGCGCCGCACCCGTCCGCCGCCGGGCGAAGAAGGGGCCAAGAGCGCGAGCGCTTCTTGATCCCCGCCTACCCGCCCGCCGGCCGAGCACCGGAGGCCGAGCGCAAATTGCGCGAAGCCGCGCAAGCGGGCGACGCCGATTTCGCGATCGGCGAGACCGCGTTGGCCTTGTCGCTGGCGGCGCGTCCCGCCCTCGACCTTTCGCCCTATCGCGCGCATTTGTCGGAAATCGCGACGAGCGTGGCGGCCGAAGCGCAAGGCAAGCCGGACACGATCGCCACGCGCGTGATGGCGCTGCACAACGCGCTGGTCGAGCGTTTGGGTTATCGCGGCGATAGGGATACGTACGACGATCTTCGCAACGCCGATCTGGCCCATGTGATCGACCGCCGGCGCGGCCTGCCCGTGTCGCTCGCCGTGTTGTGGATCGACGCGGCGCGCGCCCAAGGCTGGGCCGCGTGGGGCCTGTCCTTCCCCAGCCATTTCCTGGTGCGCGTCGACGGGCCCGACGGGCGCGCGATCGTCGATCCGTTCAATTTCGGCCAGGCGTTGGACACCAAAGCGCTGCGCGGTTTGCTGAAGCGCCTGCAGGGGCCGGATGCCGAGCTGCAAGCCTATCACTACGCGACCGTGCCCGACCGCACGGTGCTGCTGCGCTTGCAGAACAACATCAAGCTGCGGCTAATGAAGGGCGAGGATTTCCGCGGCGCGCTGGCGGTGCTGGAACGCATGCTGATGCTCTCGCCCGGCGACCCCGCCTTGTGGCACGAAACGGGGCTCGTTCACGGGGGGCTCGACAATCTCCGGGCCGCCGTGATGTGTTTGGAACAAGCGGCGACGCTGATCGAGGCCCCGCAGGCCCGGTCGCGCATCGCCATGGAGATCCAGGCGCTCAAAAGCCGCCTGAATTAGGAGTACCGGTACATGGCGGGTTTGGTCGTGGCGGTCCAGATGGACCCCATCGAGAACATCAATATCGACGGCGATTCGACCTTCGCGATGATGCTGGAAGCGCAGAAGCGCGGCCACACGCTGTATCACTATCTGACGCAGCATCTGTCGATGCGTGGGCGCGACCGCATCACCGCCAAGGCGCATCCCGTGCGCGTGAAGGCCGAACGCGGCAAGCATTTCGAATTCGGCGCGCTGGAGACGATCGATCTCGCCAAGACCGATGTGGTGCTGATGCGCCAGGACCCGCCTTTCGATATGGCGTACATCACCGCGACGCATATCCTGGAGCATATCCACCCCAAGACGCTGGTCGTGAACGACCCGGCCGAAGTGCGCAACGCGCCGGAAAAGCTGTTCGTCACGCATTTCCCGGGCTTGATGCCGCCCACGCTGATCACGACCGACCGCGCCGAGATCGACGCGTTCCGCGACGAGTTCAAAGACATCATCATCAAGCCGCTTTACGGCAACGGGGGTGCGGGCGTGTTCCGCATCAAGCCCGACGACGAAAATCTCGGCTCGCTCTACGAGATGTTCACCCAGCGCAGCCGCGAGCCGATGATCGTCCAGCGCTACGAACCCGCCGTGCGCGCGGGCGACAAGCGCATCATTCTGGTCGACGGCAAGCCCGCCGGCGCCATTCTGCGCGTGCCCGCGCAAGGCGAGTCGCGGGCCAACATGCATGTCGGCGGCAAGGCGATCAAAACCGCGCTGACCAAGCGCGAGATCGAAATCTGCGAAACGATCGGGCCGGAACTGGCCAAGCGCGGCCAGATCTTCGTCGGCATCGACGTGATCGGCGATTGGCTGACCGAGATCAACGTGACCTCGCCCACCGGCATCCACGAAGTGCGCCGCTTCGACGGCACCGACATCGCCGTGCTGATCTGGGACGCGATCGAGAAGCGGCGCCGCTAAGCGTCGCAGCGCGCCCAGCGGCCGATATCGAGATGGAAATGGTCGTGATGCGCGGCGTCGGTCTTCGGCGTCAGCACCATGTTGAAATGGTTGCACGCCCCTTGCGCCACTTCGCGCAGGAAAGCGCCGCGCGGCCCCCGTTCGCGCCAATGGTCCTTGACCGAGATCCGGATATTCCCGGCGAGTTCGAATCCGCCGATATCGAAGGCGCGGCCCATGCCGTGTTCCGACAAACGGCTGGCGCGCCCGGTCTGCGGACGGCAAACATAGGCGCCGTAATGCACGATCTGCGCGACGGGCCGGTTGAAATGGCGCTGAGCGGCAGGCTGCACCACGTCGCGCTCGAATTCCGCCAGCGCTTGGGCCAGCGGACACGTCATGAGCGCCGGGCGGTTCAGCGGGATCGTCGCCTGTTCGAGCATCACCGGCTCGTCGATGAAACAGCCTTGGGCGTTGCGCGGCATGTTCTGGCGCGCTTCGAATTTGGCACCAAGCTGGGTCAGCGCGTCGTAGCAATTTTGCGGGACGGCGACCGGCGGCGGTTGAATTTGGACGGGCGGCGGCGTCACCACGCGCGGCGCGCACGCGACCGACAGGGCGCCGAGGCCCAGCACGAACAGAAGCCGGAGAATGGAACGCATACCGATTCGATTCCGCGAATCGACCCGCGCGGTGCGGGCGTACTATACGCGGGTGCCGCCGCTTCGTGAATCGCGCGCGATAGCCTGCGCGAGCAGCCGGAACTCACTCGCCCGCGCCGTGCCCTTGCGCCAGACGAGGCCCAATTCGCGCGACGGATCGCCGTCGACGGGTACGGCGACCAGATCGGTGCCGCGCAGAATGCCGGCGTCCAGCGCCAGATCGGGCAGCAGCGTCACGCCCAGCCCGTTGGCGACCATCTGCACTAGCGTGAACAGCGACGTCGCGGCGAAGGCGTCGCGCGGGCGCGCCGATTTGATACCGCAGGCCGATAGCGCATGGTCGGTCAGGCAATGCCCGTCTTCGAGCAGCAGCAGAGGCTCGCCGCGCACCATCGCGGGCGACACGCGCTTGGCCTTGGCCAGCGGATGCGCCTTGGGCACGACCAGGCGGAACACATCCGCCCCGATCGATGCGCTATCGACCGGCCCCGTGTCGTAGGGCAAGGCGAGCAACGCGCAATCGATCGTACCGTCGCGCAAACGCGCGATCAGGCGTTCGGTCTGATCTTCGACCAGAAACAGCTTCAGTTTGGGATGCGCCTTGCGCAGGCGTGGCAAAACGCGCGGCAGCAAGAAGGGCGAGACGGTCGGGATCACGCCCAGGCGCAACTCGCCCGTCAACGGTTCGCGCGCCGCACTCGCCTCGCGCGCCAATTCCTCGGCGTCGGCCAACAGCGATTTGGCGCGCTCCAGCACGCGCTCGCCCAAAGGCGTGAACACCACGCCGCGCTTGCCGCGATCCACCAGCGGTGCGCCCAAAATCGCCTCCAGCTCCTGGATCGACGCCGACAGCGTGGATTGCGTGACGCCGGCCGCTTCCGCCGCGCGGCCGAAATTGCCCTTCTCGGCCAAGGCAGCGTAGTGGCGCAGCTGTTTGAGCGTGGGCAGATGGATCATCGGTTTCCTCGATGGATATCAGCGAAAATACTCGTTGGATCGATTGGTTGCAATGCGGCATTTTCCGCCCCGGCTCGTTTCGACCCAACCTTCGAGGACACACACAAATGCTGACCATTGGCGACAAGTTCCCCGCGTTCGACCTTCAGGCCGTCGTTTCGATCGATATGGCGAAGGCGTTCACGCGCATCAACAACGAGACCGACAAGGGCAAGTGGAAGGTCGTGTTCTTCTGGCCGAAGGATTTCACCTTCGTGTGCCCGACGGAAATCGCGGCGTTCGGTAAGCTCGCCGGCGACTTCAAGGACCGCGACGCGGTCGTCTATGGCGCGTCGACGGACAGCGAGTTCGTCCACCTCGCCTGGCGCCAGAACCACGCCGATCTGAAGGCGCTGCCGATCCCGATGCTCGCCGACATCAAGCGCGAGCTGTCGACGGCGCTAGGCATCCTCGACAAGAACGAGGGCGTCGCCCTGCGCGCGACCTTCATCGTCGATCCGGAAGGCGTCATCCGCTTCGTGTCGGTCAACGATCTGAGCGTGGGCCGCAACCCGGCCGAAGTGCTGCGCGTGCTCGACGCGCTGCAGACGGACGAGCTGTGCCCCTGCAACTGGAAGAAGGGCGACGAAGTTCTGAAGGTCGCCTAACCACCATCCCAAAGGGAAGGACCAAGACGATGTCGCTCGAAAGCCTCAAGACCGCGCTGCCCGAATACGCGCGCGATCTGAAGCTGAACCTCTCGTCGCTCGCGACCGATACCGGTCTCGACGACAAGACCCGCGCCCTCGTGTTCGTCGCCTCGGCCCTGGCTTCGCGCCAGGGCCAGGTGCGCGACGCGGTGCTGGGCGAGTTCGGCGCCGTGCTCACGGCCGAGGAGTTGCAGGCCGCCAAGATCGCCAACGCGATCATGGGCATGAACAACATCTACTACCGCTTCACCCATCTCGTCTCGGCGCAGGATTACGGCACGCTGCCGGCCAAGCTGCGTATGAACGCGATGGCGAAGCCGGGCGTGGAGAAGATCCCGTTCGAGCTGATGTCGATCGCCGTGTCGGCGATCAACGGCTGCGGCATGTGCATGGACAGCCACGAGAAGATTCTGCGCCAGCACGGCGTGGAAGCGGTGGCGATCCAGACGGCGGTGCGCATCGCCGCGACGCTGCATGCGGTGGCCGCCACGCTCGACGCGGAAACCGCCGGCGACCAGGCGCAAGCCGTCGCCGCCTGATCCCGCACCCCCCGGGCGGGATCGGCACAAAGGGCTCCGCCGCAAGGCGGGGCCCTTTTTCTTGGCCGGTTGAACAACCAGGGATACGGCCGTATTAATGGGACCTGCTTCGTGAGGTTCCGTTGGTCGCACGTATTTCCACCGTCGCGTTTCAGGGCATCGAGACCGTAAAGGTGGACGTGCAAGTGCAGATCGCGGGCGGGGCACCCGCCTTCGCCGTGGTCGGTCTGCCGGACAACGCGATCAAGGAAAGCAAGGAACGCGTGCGCGCGGCCTTGTCGGCCATCGGCCTCGCTTTGCCGGGCAAGCGCATCACCGTCAATCTCGCCCCCGCCGATCTCGCCAAGGAAGGCGCCCATTTCGATCTGCCGATCGCGCTGGGCTTGCTCGGCGCCATGGGCGTGCTGCCGCCGGAGGCGGTCGAAAGATTCGTGGCGCTGGGCGAATTGACGCTCGATGCGCGCATCCTGCCCGTCCCCGGCGTGTTGCTCGCCGCGATCTCGGCGAACGGCGAAGGCAAGGGCTTGATCTGTCCCGAAGCGGCGGGTGGCGAAGCGGCCTGGGCGGGCGACGAGCGGCGCTTCGAGATCGTCGCCGCCCCAACGCTGATGTCGCTGGTCAATCATCTCCTCGGCCGGCAGATGCTCGCCCAGCCGCGCCAGAAAAGCATTCAATCCGCCGCCTTGGGCCCCGACCTTAAAGACGTGAAGGGCCAGGAGACGGCCAAGCGCGCGTTGGAGATCGCGGCGGCTGGCGGCCATAATCTTTTGATGATCGGGCCGCCAGGCGCGGGCAAATCGCTGCTGGCGAAATGCCTGCCGGGTTTGCTGCCGCCGCTCACACCCGAAGAGGCGCTCGAAACCAGCATGATCCAGTCGGTCGCCGGGTTGCTGGCCGAGGGCCGGATCGAGCGCAGCCGCCCGTTCCGCGATCCGCATCATACGGCGACGCAAGCCGCGTTGATCGGCGGCGGGACGCGCGCCAAGCCGGGCGAAGTCAGCCTCGCGCATCTGGGCGTATTGTTCCTCGACGAGCTTCCCGAGTTCCAACGCCCGGCGTTGGAGGCCTTGCGCCAGCCGCTTGAGTCCGGCCGTGCGGTCGTGGCACGCGCCAATGCGCATGTCGCGTATCCCGCGCGCATCCAATTGGTCGCGGCGATGAACCCGTGCCGCTGCGGATATCTTGATGATCCGGGTCAGGCTTGCGGCCGCGCGCCCAAATGCGCGGTCGAGTATCAGGCGAAGATTTCCGGACCGTTGTTCGACCGTATCGACCTGCATGTCGACGTGCCCGCGGTGCGACCCGGCGATTTGTCGCTGCCGCCCGCCGCCGAGGGCAGCCGCGAGGTCGCCGCGCGCGTGGCTGCGGCGCGCGAAACGCAGCGCCTGCGCTTCGCCGACATGCCGGACGACGCACGCCCGCGCACCAATGCCGAATTGGACGGCCGGGCGCTCGAAGACCTCGCCGCCCCGGAACCCGCCGGGCGTAAATTGCTCGACGACGCGGCGACGCGCCTCAGCTTGTCGGCGCGCGGCTATCACCGCGTGATGCGGGTCGCGCGCACCATCGCCGATCTGGCGGGGGCGGCCACGCCCGCCCGCGCCCATATCGCCGAAGCGCTCGCCTATCGCCGGCTGGCTTTGACGCGGTAATTTAGTGCGGAGGCGAATTTTAAAATCAATTAGCTGTAATAGTGCTACGGCGATATTCTTCTTCCAATGATTAATCGCCGTTCGATGCGGGTCCTTGCGTTTGTCGGATGCCTAACTGGCATTTGGCTATTCTCGCCAATTGGCGGGATCGGCCAAGAGCGCCCACAACCAACCGCCCCCGCACAAGCTCAGCAACAGATAATTTTGGATACGTCTGGAATCAGTATCGCCATTGAAAAGGCGATAAAAACTTATGCCGATGAAAAGGCCGCTGGCGCAGAAGCAGATGAAAGAAAAGATCGGCGCGAACAAGCGGACCTGATTGCCCAGCAAGATCAAGTCTATTGGGCAAAATGGATGACTTATATTTCCAGCGGCCAACTCGCTTTTAGCATAGCTACTGCCATCCTTCTTTTCTTCACTTATCGAGCGACCAAAGCCACAGAACGCCGTCAGTTACGCGCCTATGTTGGGATAGAAAAAATTGATCTAGAGATTCGGAGCGCAAAAAAAGGCTATGCGCCAATTACTGACATCACGGGAAATGTGATTTTTAAAGACTTCGTTGCTGTCACGGTAAAAAACTTCGGTGTTAGTCCAGCCAAATCGGTTCAAGTGATAGCGGGCATCGCTTGGACAGAAATGTTTCAAAGGCTCCCGAATGAGGCTGAACTCGATAAAGCTATTCATAAACGCAGCAATCCAGCGAGCTTTAAAGTTCTTGCCTATCTGAATACTAAACAAGAGCAGACAATTAAATGCCCACTTACTGACGTAAGCGCAACTTGGCTTGCGCGTGAAAAACAAAAATCTGTGTATGTGGTAGGGCGTATCTACTACGAAGACGCGTACGGTGAATTTTGGAGCGTCAAATTTTGTTACGCGTGGGAGCCTTGGCACCCAGGCGGCGAGCGTTTTGTCCCCTATGAGATCTTTAATGGCGAAGATAAGCAGCGCAGCCCAGACGCTTGACGTTGCAATTGACCTGCTCTCGATGCTGGCCTTTCCCAGCTTTGGATTTGGAGCAAGTTCTACAGAATGCCGACACGCCTCAGCCTTTCCGCGCGCGGCTATCACCGCGTGATGCGTGTGGCGCGCACCATCGCCGATCTGGCGGGTGCGGCCACGCCCGCGCGCGCCCATATCGCCGAGGCGCTCGCCTATCGCCGTTTGAGTCTGGCGCGCTAACGGCTAACATCGGTTCCTGGCCTCACGAGAGGGAACCGATTTTGCGCCAAGCCGCCAGCCCGATCCGTTCGACCGAGGACGCGCCGCCGCGCGCCGCCAAAACGCGGGGCGAGGAATTGCGCGGCCAATTGGCGGACGAGATCGTCCAGGGCCGCTTGGCGCCGGGCACGCCGCTGGAGGAAATGGAGATCGCGCGGCGCTTCAACGTGTCGCGCACGCCGGTGCGCGAGGCGCTGCGCGAACTCGCCGCGTCGGGCCTGATCGAATTGCGAGCACACCAAAGCGCGCTGGTCGCCTTACCGTCGGTCGAGCGCTTGCGCGGCATGTTCGACGTGTTGGCCGAGCTGGAAGCGCTCTGCGCGGGCCTCTCGGCCGTGCATATGAGCCCCCGCGAGCGCGCGGCACTCGAAACCATCCATCGCGATCTGGGCGAGGCGGTGCGCGGCGGCGACCCGAAGCGCTATCACCACCTCAACGAAGAGTTCCACGCGGCGATCTACGCCGGCAGCCACAACGAATATCTGGTCGAGATCACGCTGGCGACGCGCACGCGGATTTCGCCCTTCAGCCGGGCGCAATTCGGTTCGCTCGGCCGCATGGCGCGCTCGCATGACGAACACGACCGCGTGGTGAAGGCGATTCTGCGCGGCGACCAGCCCAATGCCGCGGCCGAAATGCGCGGGCATATCCTGACGGTCGAAACCGCCGCCAAGCGCTTCGCGGGGAAGATTTAAGGAGCGGATTTAAGGGATTTGCAATTCGAGCGTTGGTAAGCTTGACCTTGTTTGTTTTTAAAATCTGGGAATCAAAACAATAGATTAGCACAAGGCATTGATATTGCATTTATTTTTCTGTTGCCGATTCGTTTTTTTAGGCTAGAATTGCCTCATGATTGCTGGCTTCAACGTTCGAAAGGCGGCGCAGGTCGCGGCCTTCTTTGCTTTAAGCGAAGGAGGTTCAATAAATGTATTGAAATTAGTTAAGTTGATATATTTGGCAGATCGTAAATTTCTTGAGTTGTACGATGCTCCGATCCTATACGATCATCTTGTCTCCATGCCTCATGGCCCTGTGAATTCCTGGACCTACAATTATATCCAGGGGGAAGAGGAGTCTCGGGAGAATTGGGATACTTTCGTCACCGATCGAGCTAATCATAATATCTCGATTGCCGGATCGGATATTAGCCTTGATGCGTTGGATGAGTTGAGTCGCGCTGAAGTTAGAGTGCTGACTGAAACTGCTGCTAAGTATAAAAACTACACTGGATTTCAGTTACGGGATCTCACTCATCAAATTTGCCCAGAATGGGAAGATCCCAGCGGATCATCTGCAACGATTCCATACGTGCGGATACTGAAGTATTTGAATAAACCCAATGCATCCGAGATCGCCGATGAAATTGATCTTCATCGGAATCAGATCGCGATTTTATCTACGCAATAATGTCGGGAGCGCTGATTGCAGCTTGTGCGGCATTCTTGATGCCAACGCCAAGCGAGATAAATCAAAATAAGCACCATCTTTTTGTGATTCTGACTGACAAATGCCCTGATGGCATGTGTCTGTTAGTTTCAATTTCTACTTGTAAGCCTAATATCTTCTTTGATCCAACCTGCCAACTTACCTCATCCGATCATTCGTTTATTCAGCATCCCAGCTTTGTTGAGTATAAGCGGCTTACAACAAGGCACAGAGACCACATCGCCAAATGTATTGACGGAGGGATTTTTATTTTAAAAGATTCGTTTAATACTTCTGTTTTTAAGAGAATTTCGGAAGGAGTTCCTGTTTCAGAATTTTCACCCAAGTTTGCTATCGAGCATTGGAAAAAGTTCAAATAATCTGAGTCGATGTCACTGAATAGCTGGTCCGGCGCTTGCTTAGCACCGGATCATGCGGATTGCGATCATCGGCAGCGGCATTGCGGGCTCTTTGCTCGCCAAGAATCTCGACGGCGTTCCCGGCGTCACGGTCGATTTGTACGAGCGTGCCGCGCCCGGCGAGCACGATGGCGCGGGGACGGGCCTGAATCTCGGCCCCAACGGGTTCAAGGCACTGCGCCTGCACGATCCCGAATCCCATGCGCGCCTGCGCGCCGCGTCGTTCGAGTGGCGCAGCTGGGTCGTCGAGTTGGTCGACGGCACGAGGCTGCTCGATCTCGATCTGCTCGACCTCGCCGACGAGCCGGGCGCCAGGCTGCGCTGGTCGGAGCTTTACGCGCTGATGCGCGAACCCGTGCTGGCGCGCACGCGCTACGGCCACGAATTCACGGCGCTGGAGGAAGATGCGGCCCGGCGCCTCGTGCCGGTGTTCAAGACGCCGTCGGGCGAGATTGTCCGCAACGGCGGTTACGATCTGCTGGTCGCGGGCGACGGGCGGTTCAGCAAGCTGCGCGAACTCACTTGCGGGCCGATCCAATCGCAGCAGATGGGTATTGGTATTTGGCGCTTGCTGACCAGCGACGCGGGCAGCCCGTTCGACGATTATCGGCAATGGTTCTGCGGCAATAACCGGTTGCTCGCCTATCGCGTGCCCGGCGGCCATGTCTATGCCTGCGGCGTGTTTGCACTCGGCGGCGAGACGATCGAAGCGCATCACAAGACCGAAGAATTCCGGCGCGCCAATTTCCGGCCGAAAGACAAGCCGCCCTGTGCGTCGGTCGCGTGGATCTTGGAGCGTGCGGCGGCCCAGGAAAGCGAACTTCATTGGGCGCGGCTGCAAGTCTCGCCCTTGCTGCGCGGCGATTCCTCGGGCCGCGTGCTGCTGCTGGGCGACGCGGCGCAAGCGATGGTGCCCACGCTGGGTCAAGGGGCGACGCAAGCGATCGAAGACGGCGCCATCGCCGCATCGATTATCCGCAAAGGCGGCGGTGTTGCGGAGGTCGCGGCCGCGCGCGACGCGCGGGTGGAATTCGTGCGCGATTTCTCGCTGGAAGCGACCGATACGATGCTGGGCACCGATCCGGTCGCGGGCACGAAGGCGAAGTCGGGCCCGGATTTCTTGGCAAAGCTAAAGAAGCTGTATCGCGACGTGCCGGGGCCTTAATCGGCGCGGGGCAGCATCCGGCCGAGCTTACGCCCGCCGACGACGTGGAAATGCAGATGCGGCACTTCCTGATTGCCGTCGGCACCCGCGTTGCTGATAACGCGATAACCCGAATCCGACACGCCCATTTGGCGCGCGACATCGCCGATCGCCTTCATCAGCGCGGCTTGTTCGGCGACGGAGGCGTTGGCGGTGAAATCCGCCATCGAGACGTAAGCGCCCTTCGGGATCACCAGCACATGGACGGGTGCCCCCGGATTGATGTCGTGGAAGGCGAGGACGTGGTCGTTCTCCAACACCTTCTTGCACGGGATTTCGCCGCGCAGGATCCGCGCGAAGATGTTGTTCGGATCGTAGGTCATTTGTCCTCGTCGTCGAAGCCGCGCGCGGCTTTCTCGGCGATGCCCGACACGCCTTCGCGGCGGCACAGCTCGTCCCACACTTCCTTGGGATCGATCCGCGCATCCGCCCACAGCACCAGCAGGTGGTACATGAGGTCCGCACTTTCGTCGATCAAGCGCTCGCGCTTGTTGCGGATCGCTTCGATGACGACTTCCACCGCTTCCTCGCCGACCTTCTGGGCGATTTTCTTCGTGCCCTTCTGGAACAGCTTGGCGGTGTGCGACGTCTCGGGATTGGCGCCGCGCCGGGACTCGATGGTCCGGAACAAGCGGTCCAAGATGATATCGGCGGAGGGTTGCGGGGCCGTTTCGGTCATTATCGGAAGAATTTGAGCCCAATCGCCCCAGCGATCAAGTGCGAACCGGCAACCCGGCCTTGGCCAGATGCTGCTTGACCTCGCCCACGGTGAATTTGCCGAAATGGAAGACCGAGGCGGCGAGCAACGCCGCCGCATGGCCTTCGCGCACGCCGGCGACGAAATGGTCGAGCGTGCCGACACCGCCGGACGCGATCACCGGCACGGTGACGGCATCGGCGATGGCGCGCGTCAGCTTCAGGTCGTAACCGACCTTCGTGCCGTCGCGATCCATCGAGGTCAGCAGAATTTCGCCTGCACCATACTCGGCCATGCGCTTGGCCCACTCGACCGCGTCGAGCCCCGTGGCGGTGCGCCCGCCATGGGTGAAAACTTCGAACTTGCCGGGCGAGACCTGCTTGGCGTCGATCGCCACGGTCACGCATTGGCTGCCGAATTTCTCGGCCGCTTCGCGCACGAATTCCGGCCGCGTCACCGCCGCCGTGTTTATCGACGCCTTGTCGGCGCCCGCCAGCAACAGCTTGCGGATATCGTCGACACTGCGCACACCACCGCCGACCGTCAGCGGCATGAAGCAGCGCGCGGCGGTGCGGCCCACGACGTCGTAGATCGTTTCGCGATTCTCGTGGCTGGCGGTGATATCGAGGAAGCACAGCTCGTCCGCCCCCGCCGCGTCGTAGGCGGCGGCGGCTTCGACCGGATCGCCCGCGTCGATCAGATCGACGAAATTGACGCCCTTCACCACGCGGCCCGCTTTGACGTCGAGGCAGGGAATGATGCGGATTTTGAGCATCAGGCGGCCTCCAGCAAATCGATCGCGGCGCGCAGATCGATCCGGCCGTCGTAAAGCGCGCGGCCGGAGATCACGCCCGCGATGCCGTCTTTGGCGTGGCGCTTCAGCACGGCCAGATCGTCGAGCGACGACACGCCGCCCGACGCGATGACCGGGATCGACACGGCTTTCGCCATCGCCACGGTCGCGTCCACGTTCGGGCCCTGCAAGGCGCCATCGCGATCGATATCGGTGTAGACGATCGCGGCCACGCCGGAGTCTTCGAATTTGCGCGCGAGATCGACGGCCTTCATGTCCGAGGTTTCGGCCCAGCCTTGCACGGCGACATGTCCGCCGCGCGCGTCGATGCCGACAACGATCTTGCCGGGGAATTTCTTGCACGCACGCTTGACGAAATCCGGGTCCTTCAACGCGATGGTGCCGAGGATGACGCGCGTGACGCCCGCGTCGAGCCAGGACGCGATCGCCGCGTCGTCGCGAATGCCACCGCCGAGTTGCACAGGCACGTTCGCGTTTTTGAGGATCGCGCGCACGGCGTCGGCGTTGACCGACTTGCCCGCGAAAGCGCCGTCGAGATCGACGACATGGATCCAGCGCGCGCCCGCCTTGACGAATTGCGCGGCTTGGTCGCCCGGGCTGTCGTTGAACACGGTCGCCTGCGCCATGTCGCCCTTGTAGAGGCGCACGCATTTGCCGCCCTTCAAATCGATCGCGGGGAACAGGATCACGGGCGCCACTCGAGGAAATTGGAAACAAGCGCGAGGCCGATCGCCTGGCTTTTTTCGGGATGGAATTGCGTACCGGCGATATTGCCCTTCGCCACGGCCGCGACGATTGCGCCGCCGTAATCGGCCGTCGCGATCACGCTGCCCTTGTCGGCGGGCGTGAAATGATACGAGTTGGCGAAATAGACGTGGCAACCCTTCGGCCAGCCCTTCAGCAAGGGATGGTCGGCGAAGTCGAGCGCGTTCCAGCCGAGCTGCGGCAGTTTGAGTGCCGGGTCTTTGGGTTCCATGCGGCGCACCTCGCCGCCCAGCCAGCCGAGCCCGTCATGCACGCCGTGCTCGTAGCCGGTCGCGGCGAGCAATTGCATGCCCACGCAAATACCGAGGAACGGGGCACCCCGTTTGACGACCGCGTCGTTCAGCGCCTCGACCATGCCGGGCACGGCGCGCAAACCCGCGGCGCAATCGCCGAACGCGCCTTGGCCGGGCAGTACGATACGATCGGCTTTGCGCACCACATCGGCGTCGGAGGTGACGACGATGTCGGCGCGACCCTGCGCCTCATGCTCGAACGCTTTGGCGGCCGAGCGCAGATTGCCCGACCCGTAATCGACGACGGCGATTTTCATAGCGCGGCCGGATGGCGGCGGAACCAATCAAGCTCCGCTTCGTCTAGATCGCGGCCGGAGGCAAGGCCCCGTTCGACCCAGCCGCGCCGGTAAAGATCATCGCGCCGCCAATCATTGGCTTCGAAACCGACGATCAACGCGAAGCCGATGCCGATCAACGCGTCGGTGAAGGGATCGAGATGCAGCACGTCCACGGCCAAGGCGAGGCACGCATAGGCGACGACGATGCCGAACGCGACCCACCACAGACGGTGATAGAGTGCCCACAACGGCAGGAACGCGAAGGCGGCCCAGGAGAAGCCGTCCTTCACGAACACCGCGCCGCGATCCACGTCGCGCGCGAAGGGCCGCAGATGCGCCGTATAGCGCTTCGCCCGGCGCATCACACGTTCTGGCCGTCGGCCGAGCCGCCGCCGAGCACGCCCTTGGTCGACGGAATCGCGTCGGCCTTGCGCGGATCGATGGCGATCGACGCGCGCAAGCTGCGCGCCAGCGCCTTGAAGCTGCTCTCGACGATATGGTGGTTGTTCTCGCCGTAGAGATTTTCGACATGGAGCGTCAGGCCCGCGTTTTGCGCGAAGGCCTGGAACCATTCCTTGAACAGTTCGGTATCCATGTCGCCCAGCTTCGGGCGGGTGAAGTTCACCTTCCAGATCAGATAGGGGCGGTTCGACGCGTCGAGCGCCACGCGCGTCAACGTTTCGTCCATCGGGATCGTCGCTTCGCCGTAGCGCACGATGCCCTTGCGGTCGCCCAACGCCTTCGACACGGCTTCGCCCAGTGCGATGCCGACATCTTCGGTCGTGTGGTGGAAATCGATATGCAGATCGCCCTTGGCGCGCAGATGGATGTCGATCAGCGAATGCCGCGACAATTGCTCCATCATGTGATCGAGGAACCCGATCCCGGTGTGGACGTCGTAGACGCCCGTGCCATCCAGGTTGACGGTCGCTTCGATCTGCGTCTCCTTGGTCGCGCGCTTGACCGTGGCGCGGCGCGCGACGGGCAGAACGACAACGGCGGATTTGGCTTCGGCCATGGCTCTCTCTTAAGTGCCGGAAAACGCCCGAGTTATACGGGATATGAAGGGTATTGGGCCACACATAAGCGCGATTGCGGGCTATCGTCTTGAAGCGCGTTAACCTTTTGCCTAGATGAGTCGCCATGGACAATCCGAAAAACGAGCTTTGGCACGGCACGACGATTTTGTGCGTCCGCCGCGCGGGGTCCGTCGTCGTCGCCGGCGACGGCCAGGTGAGCCTTGGGCCCACAGTCATCAAGTCGAACGCGCGCAAGGTGCGCCGCATCGGGCCGGACGGTTCGGTGATCGGCGGCTTCGCCGGCGCCACGGCTGACGCGTTCACATTGTTCGAGCGGCTTGAGGCCAAGCTCGAAAAACATCCCGGCCAGCTCGTGCGAGCCTGCGTCGAGCTTGCCAAGGATTGGCGCACCGATCGGTATTTGCGCCGTCTGGAAGCGATGATGGCGGTCGCCGACAAATCGACCGCGTTGGTGCTGACCGGGACCGGCGACGTGCTGGAACCCGAAGATGGGCTGATCGGCATCGGCTCGGGCGGCAATTACGCCTTGTCGGCCGCGCGGGCGCTTGCCGCCGCCACCGATTTGTCCGCGCGCGAAATCGCCGAGCGATCGATGAAGGTCGCCGCCGATATCTGCGTCTACACCAACACCAATTTGACCATCGAAGAGATTAAATGAGCAGCCCCGCTTTCACCCCCCGCGAGATCGTTTCCGAACTCGATCGTTTCATCGTCGGCCAGCATGCGGCCAAGCGCGCCGTCGCCGTCGCGTTGCGCAATCGCTGGCGCCGCTTGCAGCTGCCCGAGGAATTGCGCGAGGAAGTTCTGCCCAAGAACATCCTGATGATCGGGCCGACCGGCTGCGGCAAAACCGAAATCGCGCGCCGCTTGGCGAAGCTCGCCCAAGCGCCGTTCATCAAGGTCGAAGCGACGAAATTCACCGAGGTCGGCTATGTCGGCCGCGACGTCGAGCAGATCGTGCGCGATTTGCTCGAAACCGCGATTCAGATGACGCGCGACCGGCTGCGCAAGGAAGTCGAAGCGAAGGCCGAACTCGCGGCGGAAGAGCGCGTGCTCGAAGCTTTGGTCGGCGCAAACGCCTCAGCCGACACCAAGCAGAAATTCCGCAAAATGCTGCGCGAGGGCCAGCTCTCCGACAAGGAGATCGAGCTGCAAGTCGCCGACAACGCGGCCGTGCAATTCCCGATGATGGAAATCCCCGGCGCCCCGCCCGGCAGCCAGATGGGCATCGGCAATCTGCAGGAAATGCTTGGCAAAGCGTTCGGCCAGCGCACCAAGCCGCGCCGCATGAAGGTTTCCGAATCCTACGGCGTGCTGCTGCAGGAAGAAGCCGACAAGCTGCTGGACCAGGAGCGCGTGGTGAAGGAAGCCAAGCTCGCGGTCGAACAGAACGGCATCGCTTTCATCGACGAGATCGACAAGATCGCGGGCCGCGACGGCGTGCGCGGTGCGGATGTGAGCCGCGAAGGCGTGCAGCGCGATTTGCTGCCGCTGATCGAGGGCACGACCGTCAACACGAAGCATGGGCCGGTGAAGACCGACCACATTCTGTTCGTGGCGTCGGGTGCGTTCCATGTGTCGAAGCCGTCCGACCTGCTGCCCGAATTGCAGGGCCGCTTGCCGATCCGCGTCGAATTGAAGGGTTTGGAGAAGGACGATTTCGTCCAGATCCTGAAGGAGCCGGAGAATTCGCTGATCAAGCAATATGTCGCCTTGCTCGGCACCGAGAAGGTGACGCTGCGCTTCGAGGATTCGGCGATCGACGCGATCGCGGATCTGGCGGCCGAAGTGAATCGCGGTGTGGAGAATATCGGCGCGCGCCGTCTTCACACGATCCTCGAACGCTTGCTCGAGGAGATTTCGTTCACCGCCACCGACAAAGGCGGCGAGACGATCGCGATCGACGACGCCTATGTCCGCGACAAGGTCGCGGGCCTGGCGAAGAACGCCGATCTGTCGAAGTTCATTTTGTAAGAAAAGGCACCGTCCTGGGCCGGCCGCGCGCAGGCAGGCTCGATCCCAGGACGGTGCGGGGCGCTACCTCGGTTCCCGAGCGCCCTATGCCTATTGCCGTGCGGGCTTCTTGCCGTCGCCCTCGATCGCGTCATAGGCGAGGCCGCCGGCCGTACCGACGATGCCGCCGATAACGGCGCCGGCACCCATGTCGAGGCCACCGGACATGGCGCCGATCACGGCACCCACGCCCGTACCGATCGCCGCACCGGTGACGGCGCGTTCCTCGGTCTTGTTCATCTGACAGGCGGAGAGCAGCAACGCCCCCGCGAGCGCAAAGGCCAGCGTGCCCGATCGCTTGAGAGTTAGAGCGGTCATGGTCGTCTCCTTTCGCTTATTTCTTTTTCGCCTGGTCGTAGAGCCAGCCGCCGGCCGCACCCACGCCCGCACCGACCAGCGTGTTGGTCAGCAGGCCGCCGCCGCCGATGATGCTTGCCGCCGCACCCACGCCCGTACCGATCGCGGCACCGGTGGCGACGCGGTTCTCGGTCTGCGTCATTTGGCAGGCGGAGGTGAAAAGGGCCGCGGCGAGGACCAACGCGACCGCAGCCGAGCGCTTCAGCGAGGGACGCTTCAGGGACGAAACTTGGGGGGACATCGGGATTCTCCGTTCTTGTCGTTCCACGCGAACGAGTAGACCGGAGAAATCGGGCCGAAATAAGGAATTTATAAGTTAAAACAAAGAGTTACGAACGAGATGTTCGCGACCTTTTCGCCACAACCTGCGCGTTTTTTAGGCGTTCCAGGAGGTTTGCGGCATCCAGGTCCGACAAACCGTCAATTTTGTCGGCCAACAGGTTGGCAAGCTCCGTCCGCACGGGGTCGAGGCCGCGCGTATCGACGACGACGCGGGGATGCGACAGCCGCGCGAGTCGGTGCATCTCCTCGTAATCGTCCCAGATGAGATGGAAATATTCGCAGATCTGCACGAGCAGTGCGGGGCTGGGCCGCCCGCGATGGCCGTGTTCGAGGGCGGATAAGAACGCCTGGCTGATATCGAGATCGCCGGCCATGCGCTTCATCGTGATGCCGCGCTCGCGGCGGAGTGCACGAACCTTGGCACCGAAGGGCGTCATCGCTTGCGTCGCAACAGTACGTAGAAGGCGCCGCCGCCGCCATGGCCGCGCGCGGCGGTGACGATGCGCAAGATGCGCGACGCGTAAGGCCCCGCCATCAGCCATTCGGGCATCTGGCGTTTGAGCACGCCGTCCCCGCCCTTGCCCTTGCCGGTGACGACCAGCAACACGCGCGAGGCTTGGTTCACATGCCGTCCGACGAAGCGATCGAGCGTCGTATGCGCTTGCGCTTGCGTCATGCCGTGCAGATCGATCGTCGCGTCGATTTCCAACAATCCGCGCGTGAGTTTGCGTTCGGTCGAACCGTCGAGCCCCGGCGCTTGCGGCTTGGGCGCGGCGGCGAGCTTGGGCGAGGACGGCAAGCCGCGCGGCGCTTTCGCCGTGTAGAGGATCGGCTTCTCGACGACGGGTGCTATGACGGGTGCGGACTTCGGCACGGCCCGCGCGCGACGCTTGCCCCTCAAGGGCTTCACGTCGCGCATCGAGGCTTCGAACAGATGCGCGTCGGGGACGATCGCCTTGCGCATCCGTCCTGTACCTAATGCCGCAGGCCGAGTTCGCGCTGCGCGTCCTTGCGCACGATCAGATCGCCCCGATCCAGCGTGCGCACGTCGGTCTTGCCGCAGAACGCCATGGTGATGTCGAGTTCCTTGCGGATGATCTCCAGCGCCTTGGTGACACCCGCCTCGCCCATCGCGCCCAGGCCGTACAAGAACGCGCGGCCGATGTAGGTGCCCTTCGCGCCGATGGCGATGGCTTTCAGCACGTCTTGGCCCGTGCGGATGCCGCCATCCATATGGACTTCGATCTTGTCGCCCACCGCATCGACGATCGGCGCCAGCGCCGCGATCGACGAAATCGCACCGTCGAGCTGGCGGCCGCCGTGGTTCGACACGATCAATGCGTCGGCCCCCGACGCGGCGGCGAGCTTAGCGTCTTCGATATCTTGAATGCCCTTCAAGATCAGCTTGCCGCCCCAGCGTTCCTTGACCCAGGCGACGTCGGCCCAATTCAGGGTCGGATCGAACTGGCCCGCCGTCCACGACGACAGCGACGATACGTCTTCGACGCCGGTCACATGGCCGACGATATTGCCGAAGAAGCGGCGCTTGGTGCCGAGCATGCCCAGGCACCAGCGCGGCTTGAAGGCGAGATTGATCATGTTGGCGAGCGTAGGCTTGGGCGGTGCGGACAAGCCGTTCTTCAAATCCTTATGGCGCTGCCCGAGGATTTGCAGATCGAGCGTCAGCACCAGCGCCGAGCATTTCGCCGCTTTGGCGCGGTCGATCAAACGCTCCATGAATTTACGGTCGCGCAGCATGTAAAGCTGGAACCAGAACGGCTTGTCGGTGTTCTGCGCGATGTCTTCGATCGAGCAGATGCTCATCGTCGACAGCGTGAACGGCACGCCGAATTTCGCCGCGGCGCGCGCCGCCAGGATTTCGCCGTCGGCATGCTGCATGCCGGTCAGACCCGTGGGCGCCAGCGCCACCGGCATCGATACGTCCTGGCCGATCATCTGCGTTTTCAAGCTGCGGCCGTCCATGTTGACGGCGACGCGCTGGCGCAGGCGGATCTTGGCGAAGTCGGAGGAGTTCTCCCGATAGGTCTGCTCGGTCCAGGAACCCGAATCCGCATAGTCGTAGAACATGCGCGGGACGCGACGTTCGGCCAGGCGTCGCAGATCTTCGATCGTGGTGATGACGGGCATTTCGGGGTTCCTCTTTTCCGGGCGGAGAATGCCCAGCGCGCTACGCCGATGCAACCCAATCGGCGAAGGCGGCCACGCGCGCGTCCTTGGCCGCCGCTTTGGGATGGACGATCCAATAGGCGAAGCCGGAGGGCAGTTCCAGATCGAACAGCTTCACGATCCGCCCCAAGGCGAGATCGTCGGCCAGCGGCACCGACCGGCCGATCCCCACGCCGTGGCCCAAGCGCACGGCCTGAAAAATCGCGCTGCTGTCCATGAAGCCGGGCCCGCGCTGCGCCAAGGCGCGCGGCAGGCCCAGCAGATCGAGCCACGGTTCCCAGGCGAGACGCGGTTCGCTGCGCCCGGCACTCGTGTCGTGAATCAGCGTCGCGCGCGTGAGGTCCGCCGGCCGGCGCAAACCGGGTTTGCCCGCGACGAGCGACGGGGCGGCGGCCAGGAACAACGTCTCGCGCGACAACAGCCGCGACGCGAAACCCGCCGGGGCCGTCTTCGCGTAACGGACCGCAAGGTCGACGCCATCGCGCGCGAAATCGACCGTCGCGATTTCGGAGCGTATGTGCACGTCGATCTCGGGGTAAAGCCGCCGAAACGATGGTAGGCGCGGCACCAGCCAGTTGGTCGCGAAATTCGGCAGCACCGATACGACGATGCGGCCCGCGCGCGGCCGTGCCCCCAGCCCGCGCGTCGCTTCGGCCAGGCGATCGAACCCGTCGCGCAATCCCGGCAGATAGGCGCTGCCCGCATCGGTCAACGCCACGCCGCGCGCGTGACGGCGGAACAACGCCACACCCAGCCCGGCTTCGAGCTGCGCCACTTGCTGGCTGATCGCGGCGGGTGTGACGGCCAATTCGCGCGCGGCCGCCTTGAACCCGCCCAAACGCGCGGCGGCTTCGAAGGCGCGCAACGCGCCCAAAGACGGCAATCGGCGAGACATAGCGGCGCTTAGCCTTGGCTTCGAATTACCCGGTTGCGGGCGGCGTTGGTCCGTCTATACCGGAGGGCATGACCGTGCTCTACGACAATCTTTCCTCGGGCAACGCCTATAAGGTGCGGTTGATGCTGCACAAGCGGGACTTGCCCTATACGCGCATCGAAATGGATATCGATGCCGGGGCGACGCGCCGTCCCGATTTCCTCGCCCTCAATCCCGACGGGCGTGTGCCCCTGCTGGTGCTCGACGACGGCACCAAGCTGCCGGAATCCAACGCGATCCTCGCGTTTCTTGCCAAGGGCACCGATTTGTTGCCTGAGAACGCGGCCGATTTCGCGCAGGTGCTGCGTTGGCTGTTCTGGGAGCAGTACAGCCACGAGCCGAATATCGCGACGGTCCGCTATTGGATCACGCATAAGGTCGAGATGACGCCGTATCGCAAACTGGCGATCGAGGACAAACGCGCGCGCGGCGTCGCGGCTTTGGGCGTGATGGAAACGCATCTCGCCGCGAACGATTTCTTCGCCGCCGGGCGCTTCACGATCGCCGACATCGCGCTTTATGCCTATACGCATGTCGCCGAAGAAGGCGGCGGATTCGATCTCGCACCCTACAAGGCGATCCGCGCGTGGCTGGCGCGCGTCGCCGCACAGCCGCGCCATATTCCGATCACGGCTTAGAAACGCTTCCGTCATCCCGGGCAAGCCGGCGCGGCAGCGCCGGTGCGACCCGGGATCCCGGCTCTCGCTCACGCTCGGCCGGGATGACGAAATGTCAGGAACCGCGCGTACGCCGTTCGGCGATCGCTTGCGGCAAGAGCAGCCAATAGCGGCCGGGCGAGCGCATTTTGCCCGCACGTTCGGCGGCATCCGCCCCCGCGCCCCAGAACACATCGCCGCGCACGGCGCCGCGAATGGCGCCGCCGGTATCCTGCGCCATCATCATCCGGCGGATGCGTGTGCCAGGCGTCAGCGGGTCTTCGGCGTCGAGCCAGAGCGGCAATCCCATCGCGATCAGGGACCGGTCGACGGCCAGCGAACGGCCGGGCGTGAGGGCGACACCTTCCGCCCCCAGCGGCCCGTCGCCGTCGAGCACGCGGAAGAACACGTAAGACGGATTCGTCTCCATCACCGCGCGCGCGTCGGCCGGGTTGGCGCTGAGCCAGGCGCGGATCGACTGCATCGATACGGTTTCGCGCGTCAGCGCACCGCGTTCGATCAGCGTGCGGCCGATCGCGACATAAGGCTGGCCGTTTTGCGCGGCATAGCCCAAGCGCAGCACGCGGCCATCCGGCAGCACGACGCGGCCGGAGCCCTGGATTTCCAGAAAGAACGCATCGACCGGATCGTCGACCCAGACGAGCACCTCGGCGCGATTGTCGATCGCGCCCTGATTGATGCCCGCACGCGCGGGATAGGGGCGCAGATTGCCGTTCACCACGTTCCCGGCGATGCGCTGGCCGCGCAATTCCGGCCGGAATTCGCCCAGATCGACCATCACCAGATCGGCGGGGCGCGCGCGCAGCGGAATCGTGTAGGCGCCCCCGCGCGTCAGCGCGCCGCGCAATTCCGGCTCGTAATAGCCGGTGAACAACCCGTCCGGCCCGGCAGCTTCATCCGACGCCAGGAACGGCCGGAACGCGGTTTCGAGGAAACGCTTGGCCGCCGCGTTATCGCCCACGGGAACCGCAGCGGCTTGCGCGCAAGGTGCGCGCCAATCGGCGGCACGCCCGCCCAAGCCTGTCTCACGATCGTCGGGCAAGCGCGCGAGCCTTGCGCAGGTCCGCGCAAACGCGGGCAGGAATTCGGCGTGGCGGTCTTCGGCCCAGCCCGGCAAATCCGCGAACGAGGCCGCTGCCAGCGCCAATTTCGGCAACGGCGGGGCGGCGGGCGGCGGGGCTTCGCGCGGCGCGCAAGCGGCCAACGCCGCCAATGCGAGCGCCGCGACGAAACGCTTCAAGGTCAGGCCGGCTCTTCGGTGCGGACCAGGATCCAGTTCGGATCGCGGTTGCCGGTGTCGCGCTGGAAGGTCCATTGATCGGTGAGGCGCAGCACCTTTGCGGCATCGCCGTCGACCACGTTGCCGTCGGCGTCGCGCGTCACGTTGACCTGTTCGGAGATGAACCGCACCGTGACCAGCGCGTTGCGGCCTTCCATCGTGGCGCCGACGATCTCGGCCGAACGGATGCCGACCAGCGTCGTCTCGCGCGTTTCCTTCGCGGCGATGCGGTCCTTGATCGCGGTCTCGAAGCCCTTGAACACGTCGGCGGCGAGCAATGGCTTCAGCGTCGCCGTATCGCCTTGCGCGAAGGCGGTGACGATCATTTCGAACGCCGCCTTGGCGCCGCCCACGAACCCGGCCGCGTCGAAATCGCGGTCGGCGCGGCGGATATCGTCGATGCCCTTGCGCAGTTCCGGATTGCCGGTCGTATCGATGCCGGCGGTTTCGTTCGCAGTCTCGGCGGTCGGCTCGGCCGGTTTCGGCGCGCCGGGGAATTGGGTCACGTTGTCGGGCACCTGCTCGGCGCGCTCCATCGTGCGCTCGGGCGGGCGGGCGCGCCAACGCTCGGCATCCTCCGCCCCGTTGCGACGGCCCAAGACCGAACGCAGACGCAAGATCAGAAACCCGGCGACGGCGGCGAATAGCACGATATCCAGAAAAGCCATGTCGCCCATCGGCGAAACCGTTCCTCTTTGGGGGGTGTGAAACTCCCGTTATAAATAGGCCCCTTGAATGCCCGCGACAAGCGGCGATCCCTATTTTCGGCCCCTTTGGGAGAGACCCCCCTTTCGTTCCCATGCTGTTGATTCGTCACGGACAATCGGAATTCAACGCGGCCTACGCGAAAACCCGTATCGACCCGGGAATCCCCGACCCGCGCTTGACCGAGGAAGGTAAGCGCCAAGCGCGCGAGGCCGCCGCCGTTTTGGCGGCGCATGGCGTCGAACGATTGCTGGCGAGCCCCTATCGCCGCGCCCTGGAAACCGCGTCGATCATCGCGCGCGAATTGCGCATCCCCATCGCGGTGGAACCGCTGGTGCGCGAACGCGCGGCGTTTCATTGCGATATCGGCACGCCCACGCCCGAGCTCGTCAAACGCTTCCCTGAGCTCGATTTCGCCCATCTCGACGAAACCTGGTGGCACGACCATGTGACGCTGGGTGTCGAAGAAAGCGAAGCGCAGATCATCGAGCGCGGGCGGCGCTTTCGCGAAGCCGCGCGCGGGCTTTCCGGGCGCGACAGGATCGCGGTCGTCTCGCATTGGGGCTTCATCCGCGCGCTGACCGGGATCGAGCCCAAGAACGGCGAGATCGTGCGCCTCGAATTCGCCGATTGAGCCCCCGCTTGAGGCTGCCACGGTTCCCGTGCTACCTCGACCCGGCTTTTATTCGATAAGGAGATGTCCATGACCGACGCGGCTCAAGGCCAGCAAGGCCCGGTGTTCGGCGTTGTCGCCCAGTACCTGAAGGATCTGTCGTTCGAATCGCCGCGCGCACCGGACATCTTCCTGAATCAGGACAAGAACCCGCAGGTTTCGGCCGATGTGAAGACCGAAGCACGCCCGCTTGCCGACGGCGTGTTCGAGGTCGAGCTGCTGATCGCCGCCAAGGCGATGGCCGGCGACGACGTCGTGTTCCAGATCGAATGCCTCTACGCCGGCGTGTTCCAGGTGCAAGGCGTGCCCGAGCAGCATATGGGTCCGTTCCTGCTGATCGAATGCCCGCGCATGCTGTTCCCGTTCGCGCGCAACGTCGTCGCCGACGCGACGCGCGAAGGCGGCTTCCCGCCGCTGATGCTGCAGCCCGTCGATTTCGTCGAGATCTATCGCCGCCGCGCCGAAGCCCAAGCCGCGGCGGGCAATCCGCCCGCCCCGTCGGCGCAAGGCCCGACGTCGAAGATCATCCTGCCGAACTGACGTTCGAAGAACGTCACCCCGGACAAGCCGATGCGCGATGGCGCATCGGCGCGATCCGGGGTCTAGCAGATCCCGGGTCTCGCAACGCTCGCCCGGGATGACGGCTGCGCCGTCAATTCATCCAGACCGGCGCTTTGAGCTTGGCGAGGGCCGCCGCATGCGCGGCGAGTTCCGACTCGCTCGGCGCGTGCGGGCGCGGCGGCCGCGCCACGCGCTTGACCGCCACGGCGGCTTCGATCGCGGTTTTTTGCGCGCCGAATTCCATGCCCGATTGCCGGCCGCCGATCAGTTCGAGATAGACCTTCGCCAGCAGATCGGCGTCGAGCAGCGCGCCGTGCAGCGTGCGATGCGTGTTGTCGATCTCGAAGCGTTTGCACAGCGCGTCGAGCGACGCGGGCGAGCCCGGAAATTTCTGGCGCGCCATGCGCACCGTATCGATCGCGCGCGACATCGGCATTTTCTCGAACCCCAGCCGCGCGAATTCGGCGTTGAGGAAGCCCATGTCGAATTCGGCGTTGTGGATCACGAATTTCGCGTCGCCGGCGAATTCGATGAACTCGGCGGCGATCTCGGCGAAGACGGGCTCCTTGGCCACGCGCTCGTTCGTGATGCCGTGCACGTTGGTCGCTTCGGCCGGGATATCCATTTCCGGATTGATGTATTTGTGGAAATGGCGGCCGGTCGGCACGTGGTTCATCAATTCGATCGCGCCGATTTCGACGATGCGGTTTTTCGACGGATCGAGGCCGGTGGTTTCGGTATCGAGAACGATTTCGCGCATATGAATCAGCCCGTCATTCGGATCGCGCGTTTGAGCGCGCGCAGAGTGGGAAGATAGCCCAACGCCGTGACCGCGACGATATCCGCGCGGCGGCGTTTTTCGGAATCCGGCATTTGGCGGGCCAGGATGCCCGCAAGTTTTTCGTTGGTCATGCCCGGCCGCGAAAGTGCGCGCTGGCGCTGGATCGCGGGCGACGCGCTGACCACGACGACCGCGTCGCAAACCGCGTCGAGTCCGGTTTCGTACAGCAACGGCACATCGAGCACGACGCGCTTCGCCCGCCGGCGGCGATGCTGGTCGAGAAACGCCTTCATATCCTGGCGCGCGAGCGGATGCAGAATCGCTTCGAGACGGGCGAGCGCCGTCGGATCGGCAAAAACTTTGGCGCCGAGTTTGCGCCGGTCCACGGCCCCGTCGACGATCGCATCGGGGAACAGCTTCGCGACGGGTGCCACGCCCGCTCCGCCTTTGGCTAACAGGCGATGGATCGTCGCGTCGGAATCGCGCACGGGCAGCCCCAAACGGCGGAACATCTTCGCGGCCACCGACTTGCCCATCGCGATCGAGCCCGTCAGGCCGATGATTTTCATTTGAGACCTTCGCCCACGAACGCGCGCAGTTCGGGCGTCACGTCGGGCATCGTGCCGAACCACGCGGCGAAACCCGGGCGGCCCTGGTGCAGCAACATGCCAAGCCCGTCGACGGTTTTAAGGCCGCGTTTGCGGGCCTGCGCCAGCAATGGCGTTTCAAGCGGCACATAGACGAGATCGTTGACGACGGCGTCGGCCGGCAAGCCCGCGAGATCGATATCGAGGGCCGGTTGTCCGTCCATACCTTGCGTCGTCGTATTGACCAGCAAGCCCGCCTTGTCGAGCGCGGTTTCGCGCGCCGCCCAATCGACGACGCGAATTTTGGACCCGAATTCCTTGGCGAGATTGTCGGCCCGCGCGCGCGTACGATTGGCGAGGCGGATTTCCGGCACGCCGGCATTGAGCAAGCCAACCAGGATCGCGCGCGCGGCGCCGCCGGCTCCCAGCACGACCGCTGGCCGGTCCTTGCGCCAATCCGGCGCGGACTGCGTCAGATGCGCGCCGAAGCCGAACGCGTCGGTATTGCGCGCTTCGATTTTGCCGTCGGCATGGAAGATCAGCGTATTTGCCGCCCCGATGCGCTTGGCGCTGGCGTCGACGATATCGGCGAGTTTCAACGCCGCTTCCTTATGCGGCACGGTGACATTGGCGCCGGCGAAGCCGAGCTTCGGCAAGGCGCGCACGGCCGTGTCGAAATCCTCGGGCTTCACGGCGAGCGGCACATAGGCCGCGTCGATGCCGTAATGCTTGGCCCAGAAACCATGCAGACGCGGCGAGCGCGAATGCTTGACCGGCCAGCCGATCACGCCCGCAAGCTTGGTGCTGCCCTTGATCATGGGACGAGCGCGCCGTTCGCGCGCAGAAAACCGAGCAACGGCAGCAGCGGCATGCCCAGCACGGTGAAGTAATCGCCATCGACGCGCGTGAACAACTGTGCGCCCAGCCCTTCGAGCTGATAGGCGCCCACACTTCCCAGCGCCGCATCGCCCGTCGCGTCGAGATAGGTTTCGATGAATTCGTCCGTCAAGATACGGACGGTCAGCTTGGCGCTGTCAACATGATGCCAAACGCGCACCATGTTGCGATAGGCGACGGCCGCACTGACCAGACGATGCGTCTTGCCCGAGAAAGCGCGCAAATGCGCCGCGGCATGCGCGCGATCGACGGGTTTGTCGAACCACACGCCGTTGCAATCCAGCATCTGGTCGCAGCCGATGACGATGGCGCCGGGAAATTTCTCGGCGATGCGGCGCGCCTTGGCTTCGGCGAGTTTGACGGCCGCGTCCTCGACCTTGGCGCCCTCGGCACGCATGGCGAGTTTGATCTCGTCCTCGTCGACGCGCGCAGGGTAGGTTTCGACATGCACGCCCGCGTCTTCCAGCATTTTGCGCCGCGCCGAACTTTGCGAGGCGAGCACGATCGGCGGGCCGTTTTCGAGTTGCAGTTTCGTCATTTCGGGGCGGCTTTCTCGCGCCGTTCTTGAACCATGGTCATGATCTGCGCGGCGGTTTCCTCGATCGAGCGGCGGGCGACGTCGATCACCGGCCAGCCTTGCGAACCGAAGAAACGCCGCGCCTCGGCGACTTCGCTTTTGACTTTGTCGAGGTCGGTATAGTCGGTTTCGCGGTTCTCGTTGAGAATATTGAGCCGGTTGCGCCGCAGCTGCACCAAAATCGTGGGATCGTTGGTGAGGCCGACGAAGATCGGCGGCTCGGCGCTGTCGATCAATTCGTCGATTTCCGACGGCAAGCGCACGCCGGGCACGTAAGGCACGTTCGCCGCCTTCACGCCGCGATTGGCGAGATAGATGCAAGTCGGCGTTTTGGACGTGCGGCTGACGCCAATCAGGATGACCTCCGCTTCGGTCAAGCCATGCGTCGACATGCCGTCGTCATGCGCCATCACCCAGTTGATCGCGTCGATGCGCCGGAAATACTCGGCGTCGAGCGCGTGCTGACGGCCGGGCAAATTGCGCGTTTTGAGACCGAGATAATTCGACAACGCACCCATCGTCGGATCGAGAACCGGGATATAGGGCACGCCCAGCGCGCGGCAGCCTTCTTCCAACGCCGCGCGCGCATGTTGTTCGATCAACGTGTAGAGCACGACGCCCTTGTTCGCGGCGATGCCGGAGAGCACGCGTTCGATCTGCCGGTCGGAGCGCACCATCGACCACATATGCTCGACGGGCTCGACCTCTTCGAACTGCACGAGACACGCGCGCGCGATGCCGATCAGGGTTTCGCCGGTCGCGTCGGAGACGAGATGCAGATGGAATCGTTTGATGTCGTCGGACATTCGGGACCGGGGATTATGGGGACCGCGGGGATAAACTGGGGTGTCATCCACAGGGGTCGAAAATCGGTCCCGAGACCCGTACACGTCAAGCCCGGCTTGACCCCATGGGGAAGGTCACAATCGGCATTCCGGGGATAACTGGGAAAACCGGGCGGTTTTGAATCTATCCCCGATTCACCCGTCGCTGTGATTCACAGCCCGTATGCCTCTGAATCGTCCGGGGCGCGATGCTTTCCGGCAGTTGACCAAGCGATGATCCACATGCCGTCAGCGTCCGTCGTTTCCACCGGACAAGACGACCGAAGGCCTGCGTCCCCGGTATCCACAGGCACCCATCCACTACCTCATCCTTTTAAGAATCTTATCTTTATGTTGGTTCCTTCGGAGCCGCGTGGCTACACTCCGCCCATTCTTGCGAGCAGGCCATGTTGACCCAACCAAAATCTTTCGTGCGCGCGATCCGAGGCGAAATTCAAGCGCGGCCGTGTTTCTGGCTGATGCGCCAGGCCGGCCGCTATTTGCCAGAATATCGCGCAACCCGGGCGCAAGCGAAGGGGTTCGTCGATCTGTGTTTGCGTCCCGATTTGGCGACCGAGATCACGTTGCAGCCGATCCGGCGCTACGGCATGGACGCGGCGATTTTGTTTTCGGACATTCTGATGATCCCGCACGGGCTCGGCCAAAAGCTCGAGTTCAAGGAAGGCGAAGGCCCGGTGCTGGAACCGGTGACCGACGCCGCCGGGATCGCGGCCCTGGAAAAGGGGCTCGACGGCAGTCTTGAAAAGCTCGGGCCGATTTTCGAGACCGTGTCGCGGGTCAAAGCGGCCTTGCCGCTGGATACGGCGCTGATCGGCTTTGCGGGCGCGCCTTGGACCGTCACGACCTACATGGTCGAAGGCGGCGGTTCGAAAGATTTTGCGAAGGTCCGTTTGCTTGCTGCGCGCGATCCAGCACTGTTCGAAAAGCTGATCGATTTGCTGGTCGAAGCGACGACGCGCTATTTGTCGCGCCAAGTCGAAGCCGGGGCCGAAGTCCTTCAGCTTTTCGATACCTGGGCCGGCGTATTGCCCGAAGACGAATATCAGCGCTGGGCGATCGAGCCGGTGAAGGAAATCATCGCCCGGATCCGCGAACGGCACCCGTCGATCCCGATCATCTATTTCCCGAAGGGCTCGGGAATGCTTTACACGCATGCGGCCGCGGAAACGGGCGCGGATGCGCTGGGCATCGATACATCCGTGCCGATGGAATTCGCCAAGCTGTTGCAGCACCAGGTGACGGTGCAAGGCAATCTCGATCCCATCAAACTCGCCGCCGGCGGCAAGGCAATGGAGGATTCGATCAATCGGATCCTCGCGGCGCTCGCGGGCGGGCGTTTCGTGTTCAATCTCGGCCACGGCGTTATCCCGCAAACGCCGCCCGAACATGTCGCGCGTCTGGCAGAGATCATTCGCGGCTGGCGCCACCGGGCGAATTGATGCGGAAGATCGCCGTCGTCCTGTTTAATCTCGGCGGCCCGGATTCACCCGACGCGGTGAAGCCGTTTCTGTTCAACCTGTTCAACGATCCGGCGATCATTAGCGTTCCGAATCCGTTTCGCTGGTTGCTGGCGAAATTGATCTCCGGCCGCCGGGCGCCGAAAGCGCGCGGCATCTACGATCTGATCGGCGGATCGTCGCCGCTGCTGGCGAACACCCAGGCTCAGGCGCGCGCGCTGGAAGCGTCGCTTGGCGATCTTGGCGCCGTCAAATGCTTCGCGGCGATGCGCTATTGGCATCCATTGACCGAAGGTGCGGCGCTGGCCGTGCGTGAATTCGGGCCCGAGCGCATCGTGCTGCTGCCGCTCTATCCGCAATATTCGACGACGACGACGGGAAGCTCCAAAAAAGCTTGGGATCGCGCGGCGGCGCGATTGGGCTTGAACGCGCAAACCACGTCGGTGTGCTGCTATCCGACGGAACCGGGTTTCGTGAAAGCGGTCGCCGATTTGATCCGGCCGCATTACGAAGCCGCGAAAGCGCATGGCAAGCCGCGTGTCTTGTTCTCCGCGCATGGACTGCCGAAGAAAGTGATCGATGCGGGCGATCCCTACAAAATCCAGGTCGAGCGCACCGCCGCCGCGATCGTCACGGAATTGGGCATTCCCGATCTCGATTCCGTCGTCTGCTATCAAAGCCGCGTCGGTCCGCTCGAATGGATCAAGCCCTATACGGAAGCCGAGATCGAACGCGCGGGCCAAGACAAGGTGCCGCTGGTCGTCGTGCCCGTCGCGTTCGTATCCGAGCATTCGGAAACGCTGGTCGAGCTCGACATCGAGTATCGCGAAAAAGCGCATGAAGACGGCGTGCCGCATTACGAGCGCGTCTCCACGGTCGGCACGCATCCGGCGTTCGTTGAAGGCCTCGCCAAGATCGTGCGCGCGGCGGTGAGCGGCCCGGCCCGCGAATGCGCGGCGGACGGGCAAGGCCGCCTGTGCCCCGCCGAATGCGGCAAATGCCCGCTTAAGGCTTCGTCGCCGTCTGGCTAAGCCGGCGCAAGGCGGGGTGAAATTCCCCCGGCCCGAGCGCACGCATCCAATCGTCCCAATCGGCGGCCATCTCGACCAGCGTATCGCTGATCGGATTGACCGGCAGCGTTTCCGTCCACGCTGCCAGCGGGCCGGAGCCGAGGACGAGCATCGCCAGTGTCGCCGCGACGATCGCGATCGAGACGTCACGCAACGGGCGCGCAGGCGCACCGGCAACAGGCTCGATCGGCGGGCGATATTGGATGATGCGCTTCATGTCAGAACTGGAAATAGATGAAAGGCGCGACGCCCGCCGGGCCGATCGCGTCGATGGCGACGATCGCGGCCCCCAGCGCCAGTCCTTGCGCCCAGGCCGGCAGGTCCATGACGCGCGCTTCGGCGCGCGCCAGACGATCCTTGGGCAGGAATTGGCTGGCGATGCCAAGCGCGATCAGAATCATCACGAAGCCGCTGGCATGGACCGGCAAGGCGAGGTGTTGCAGCCCCGCGAGATAGTCGAGCGCCTTGCCCGAATCGCCCGCGCGGAAGAACACCCAGGTGACGCAAACGAAATGGAAGGTCAGTGCGGTCGCCAAGGCGCGCGGCAAGGCGACGGGCCAAGCGCGCGCGACGATCAGGGCCACACCATGCAGCGCCCCCCAAATCACGAAATGCCACGCCGCTCCGTGCCAGAGCCCGCCCAGCAGCATCACGAGGGCGAGGTTCACATAGGTTCGCATGCCCCCCGCATCGCCGCCGAGCGGGATATAGAGATAGTCGCGCAGCCAGCTCGATAGCGAGATATGCCAGCGCTTCCAGAATCCCGACGGCGAGGCCGCGCGATAGGGCTGGTCGAAATTGACCGGGAAGCGATAGCCGAGCAAGGCGGCGACACCGACCGCGATATCGGTATAGGCGGAGAAGTCGCAATAGATCTGCAGCGCATAGGCATACATGCCCAGCAGCAGATCGCCCGCCTTGTAGAGCGACGGATCGCGGAACATCTCGTCGGCTTGCAGGCCGGCAAGCCATGTCGCGACGAAGACCTTCTTGAATAGACCGACTGCGATCAGCAGGAAGGCGCGCGTCATCGCGATGCGGGTCGCATCGGCCGGGGCGGCGATCTGCGGCAGGAAATGGGCGGCGCGCACGATCGGCCCCGCGACGAGCTGCGGGAAGAACGAGAGATACAGCGCCATATCGAGCAGGCCCGCCGCCCCGCGCACATGGCCGCGATGGATGTCGACGAGATAGGAGATCGCGTGGAAGGTGAAGAACGAGATCGCGACCGGCACCACGAGCGACAACAGCGGCAGATCGCGCCCAAGGCCGGCGGCGTTCAACAGGCCTTCGAGCGAGAGCAGGAAGAAATCGGCGTATTTGAAAAAGCCGAGAACGACAAGATTGAGGGCGACCGCGCCGAGCAGGATGGGTTTGCGCGCTTCTTCATCCGGCGAGTTGGCGAGGACGCGGCCAACCGCCCAGTTGCCGACGCTCGACAGCGCCAGCAACACGCAAAACCGCCAATCCCACATCGCATAGAAGCCATAGCTGGCGGCGACCAGCAGCAGCTTGCGGCTATCGGTGCGTTTGGCGAGGGCCCAGCTGGCGAAGAACACGGCCAGGAAGAACAGGCCGAAATTCAGCGTCGGGAACAGCATGCTAGCGGGCCCGATTCCACGCGTCGTAATTCGCCATTAGATCTTCGAAGAGCCGCTCGGCGACGGCCGAATAGCCCAGTGTAGTGAAATGCACGTGATCGGCGCGCGCCAGCGGCGGATTGGCGCGCACCCAGCGGCGCATGGAATCCGCGCCGCCCATCGAGCCCCACCAATCCCAAAACTCGTAACCGAGCTTGGGCGCGTTGGCGATTTGAATGTCGCGCACCAGCGCGATATTGGCGGGGGTGGCCCAATTGCAGGCAAGGCCCTGGCAGCGCGGCTCGGTTTTGCGCGCCGCATCGGGCGGACCGACGACGAGTATCGAAGCGTTGGGCACAGCGGCATGCACCGCGCGCACGCGCTGCGCCAAAGCTTCGGTGTAGCTGGCGGCGTCCAGATCGTTGCGGAAGCCCTCGTTCGTGCCGAAAACGAGGATGACGAGCGACGGTTCGCGCGCCGCAAGCTCAGCCGCGGCCGCGGCTTCGTCCCAGCGCAAGGTGGTGAGGTAGCTTGCCCCCACGACGCCGAGAGAATCGTAGACCAGCCCCCGCATCGCGCGCTCGATCCCCCAGCCCAACAGCGTGACCGGTTTGCGATCGAGCGTGGTGACGCGCAATGTGCGCGAACCCGACGGCACGTCGCGGCGGAAGATCTGCACCGGCCCGCGCAGCGTGCTTGTGTCGAGGGTTGCGAGATCGCGGCCATCGACGGAGATGCGCACGCGCCCGCCATTGGGCTGCGGGCGCAAGGCGACGAAAATCTCGTCGAAGCCGCGCTCGTCGGTCGTATCGAGGGCGAGCGACGCGCCCGCCGCCCCGGTCTTGGCGGCGATGCCCGCGAGCGAGAACGGGCCGCTGGAACGCTGGTTCAGCGAGAATTCGTAGGCCCAGCGGCCGGTCTCCTGGATGGTCAGGCCCGCATGGCGCACAGTGGGATAGGGTTTGCCCGGCGGCATCCAGCCGCGACCGGCCGAACCGAAGCGCTGTTGAAGGAGCTCACGCAGGCGTGCGCTCATCACATCGCCTGCCGTGTGGCTGTCGCCGATCTGGACGATACTCACCCGCCGCCGCACGCCGGTTTCGAGCGATGCGAGATCGGCGAAGAACGGGTCGAGCCGGCTGGTATTGCGCGGGATCACGCGCGGGCGCGCCGCCCCCGGCACCATCGCCGCCATCAGATCCGTCGCCAGCGGCGCAAAGCTTTCGTCGGCCGGCGGCAAGGGCACGCTGATCGCGGGGGCTGCCGACGACGAAGGGGGTGCGGCCGGTTGTTGGGACGCGCAGCTCGCCAGCAACAGGAAAGCGAGGCACGCGGGCCCCAAACGACCGCGTGCGAAGATCATGTCAGCGCGGCTGGGCGGTTTCGGGCAAGCGCGCCGAGGCTTCCGCCTGGCCCGCTTCGAAACGCCGGATCGCGGCCATCGCCTTGTTGGCGATGATGTCGTAGCCCGTGCCGATGAAATGCAAGCCATCGTCGCCGCGCACTTGCAGGCGCCGCCCGTCGGCGCTGGCGAGATGCGTCGTGAACGCGCCCTCCGGCCCCAGGAAATCGTCGTAGATCGGCACGAAGGCGATGCGCGCGCGCGCGGCCGCTTCGGCGTAAAGCGAGGTCAGATGCTTGGCGCCGTCGTTCTGTTCGGGTTTGCGGAACACCGGCAAGCCGATCCACACGACGTCGTCCGCCTTGGCGCGCAAGCGCGCGATCAGCTGATCGATGCGCTTGGCGTAGGCCGCGTTCCACGCGTCGGTGCCGTAGACGCGCCCGCGCCGGTCGTCGCGAAAATCGCGCATGTCGTTCAGGCCGAACATGACCACGACGTGGCGCGCGGGGTTCGCGTCGAAATCGGCGTCGATCTGGTCGAGCCAGGCCGAAAAATCGGAGCGCGTCAGACCCGTGCCGATCGACGAACGCCGCGTGGCGATCCAGCCGCCGGGCTCGCGCTTCAAGCTGCGGGTGAACGCGTCCCACACGCCATCGGCGAGGGAATCGCCATAGACGGCGATATTGCGCGTGGGGCTTTGCGCGCCGGCGGGCGAAACCGCGGCGAATGCAAAGGCCAGGAATGTCAGGGCACCCGCCCAGCGGGTGAAAAATCCGGAAAAGCGCCGCATCTTGATCTCACGAAGGGTGTCCTTCGGCACCCGTCCTAATGCCCCTGTTCACGTTACAGGACAGTTCCGTCGCAGGACGGATCGGCATTGCGTCGTTGGATATTGCGCGGCTCGGTGCGCGGATATAGTGAAACACGCGAATGCGGCGGACAAGTGGCATTCCGTTCGCCGCGCGCGAATTTTTCGAAAGGGCCGGTCGTGCTCGAGACCATTCAGGAAATCGTCTACGTCGCCTATGACTGGATCAAGTGGTTGCACGTCGTCTCGGTGATGGCGTGGATGGCGGGGCTGCTCTATCTGCCACGCCTGTTCGTCTATCACTGCGCGGCACCGGCGGGCACGCACACCTCCGAGACGTTCAAGGTCATGGAGCGCCGCTTGCTGCGCGCGATCATGGGACCGGCGATGATCGCGACCTGGGTGTTCGGCCTGCTGCTGGCCAGCGTCCAGGATTGGACGTCCGGCTGGCTGATCGCGAAATTCGTGCTGGTCCTGATTTTGAGCTGGCACCACCACGCCCAGGCGCGCTGGCGCAAGGATTTCGAGGCCGATCGCAACACGCGGCCCGCGCGCTTCTACCGGATCCAGAACGAGATCCCGACCCTTCTGATGATCCTGATCGTGCTGTTCGTGATCGTAAAACCGTTTTGAACGAAGGGGTTGCGACCCTCCGCCCGCGTTTGGGGGATTGACAGGGTCGGGGAAATCGCTAGATTGGCAAGCGGATGGGGGTCGCCCCTATCTTCGAGGCCGCGTTCTGCGGCCGATTTTCCCGCTGATATCTTCGATTATTCGAGCGAGCCTTAACGGCACCGCTCGGTCCTTCCAAACAGGACGAATTCAAATCGGATACGGCGGGGGCGCGGGCCCCTCGAATCCTCCTCCTCGGCCGACACCTCCCCTCGCGGAACACCAAGACGATGAATCTCCAAGAACTGAAGCGCAAAACGCCGGCGGAGTTGCTGGCTTTCGCGGAAGAGCTGCAGATCGAGGGCGCTTCGGCCCTTCGCAAGCAGGACATGATGTTCGCCATCCTGAAGCGGATGGCCGACAACGACGTCGCGATCTACGGCGACGGCGTGATGGAAATCCTGTCCGACGGGTTCGGCTTCCTGCGCAGCCCCGAATCGAACTACCTGCCCGGCCCCGACGACATCTACGTCACGCCGCAATTGATCCGCCGCCACGGCCTGCGCACCGGCGACACGGTCGACGGCCAGATCAAGGCGCCCAAGGACGGCGAGCGTTATTTCGCGCTGACCACCGTGCGCGCGATCAATTTCGACGAGCCGGACGTCGCGCGCCATCGCATCAATTTCGATAACCTCACGCCGTTCTATCCGACCTCGCGCTTGCAGCTCGAGGTGACGGACGACAGCCCCGAAGCGGCCCCGCCGCCGATCCCGAAAAAAGCCTCGCGCCGCCCGCAGGGCGACGAAGAGGCGATCGCCCTCAAAGGCACGCTGTCCGCCCGCCGGACGGAGAAGAAGGAAAACGCGCCCGCCGGTCCGCGCCGCGACATCACCGGCCGGATCGTCGATCTGGTTTCGCCGCTCGGCAAAGGCCAGCGCGCGCTGATCATCGCCCCGCCGCGCGTCGGCAAGACCGTGATGTTGCAGAACATCGCGCATTCGATCGCGACGAACCACCCCGAGGTCTATCTGATCGTGCTGCTCATCGACGAGCGGCCGGAAGAAGTGACCGACATGATCCGCTCGGTGAAGGGCGAGGTCGTGTCTTCGACCTTCGACGAACCGGCGCAGCGCCATGTCCAGGTCGCCGAAATGGTGATCGAAAAGGCCAAGCGCCTGGTCGAGCACAAGCGCGACGTCGTGATCCTGCTCGATTCCATTACGCGTCTGGCGCGTGCCTACAACACGGTCGTCCCCTCGTCCGGCAAGGTGCTGACCGGCGGCGTGGACGCCAACGCGTTGCAGCGCCCGAAGCGCTTCTTCGGTGCCGCGCGCAATATCGAGGAAGGCGGGTCGCTGACCATCATCGCGACGGGCCTGATCGATACCGGCAGCCGCATGGACGAAGTGATCTTCGAAGAGTTCAAGGGTACCGGTAACTCCGAAATCATCCTGGACCGCAAGCTCGCCGACAAGCGCACCTTCCCGGCCATCGACATCACCAAGTCGGGGACCCGCAAGGAAGAGCTGCTGGTCGACAAGGCCGTGCTGTCGAAGATGTGGGTCTTGCGCCGCATCCTGATGCCGATGGGCACGACGGATGCGATGGAGTTCCTGATCGACAAGCTGAAGCACTCGAAGACCAACAAGGATTTCTTCGAGGCGATGAACACCTAGTTCGCGAACCCCCGCCCGACCGGCGGGGGTTTTCGTTTGGGGACGCGCGCGATGCTGATCATGGTGGCGGGGCCGTTCTCGGCCCCCGATGCGGCCGGACGGGCCGCCAACCTCGCCCGGATGAACGATGCGGCCGTGGCGGTCGCCAAGGCCGGTCATATCCCCGTGATCGGCGTCAACGCGGCCTTGCCCGTGCTGGAAGCCGCCGGGTTGCCGCCGAACCACGCCTGGATGATGGAGATTTCCCTGGCTTTGGCCGCGCGCTGCGACGGCTGCCTGGTGATCGCGTCTTCGCCCGGGGCGGACCGCGAAGCGGCGGTTTTGGCGGGTCTTGGCCGCCCGGTTTGGCGGCGGATCGAAGACCTGCCGCCCGTTTGATCCCGGCGCTATAGTCGCGCAAAGGGGGCACCCGAGTACGATGACGGTTGCCGACGAGCGCGACGAACTGGACCTATCGCCGAACGCCGCCGATCTGGCGCGCATGGCGATTTTGGAGACGGATTCGCACGGCAGAATCCGGCGCGCCAACGCGCATGCTGCGCGGATGTTCGGCTATGAAAGCCCGGCCGCGATGATCGCGGGCGTGGCGCATTCGCGCGATCTGTTCGTGCGCGAAACCGACCGCGCGGCCTTGCGCGCGCGATTGGCGCGCGGCGAGGCCGTGGACAATGTCGTGGTCGAAATGCGCCGGCGCGACGGCAGCGCGTTTTGGGCGGTCCATGGTGTGACGGCGAAGGCGGGACCGGACGGGCCGCTCGACCGGACGGTCGGCTGGATCGTCGAGACGGGCAACGTCGTGGATCGCAAGTCAGCGGTCGAGCCGATCGAGCGGCATTTCGCGGAATCGGAATTCCTCGCTCAGCTTTTCGGCGCGACCGATATCGGCATTTACGAAGCCGACGACCATTGCCGTATTTTGCGCGCCAACGAAGCTTTCGCGCGGATGTTCGGCTACGCCTCGGCCGACGAAATGCGCCGCGCCTTGCCGGATGGCAGCGAGGCGATCTATGCGGACGCGGACGATCACACGCGGCTGGTCGACCGGCTGATCAGCGAGGGCACCATCCGCGAAGCCTTATGGCAGGCCCGCCGGCGCGACGGGACGCCCTTCTGGGTGCGTCAATCGGCGATCCGCGTCGATGGTCCGCCGATGCGGATGATCGGCACCGTCGCGGACGTGACGCAACTCGTCGAAGCCTGGGCCGAGGTCCAGCGCGCGGAAGCCAATTACCGCTCGATGTTCGAAAACGCGAGCCACGGCATCTTCCGTTCGTCGCGCGAGGGCAAGCAGTTGCGCGCCAATCCCGCGCTGGTCGCCCTCAACGGTTACGACACGGAAGAACAGCTGCTCGCCGCCGTCAACGACATCGCCCAGGAATGGTATGTCGAACCCGGGCGGCGCGACGAATTCATCCGCTCGGTGGAGCGCGACGGGCGCGTTTTGGATTTCGAATCGGAAGTCTACCGCCACAAGACGCGCGAGCGCATTTGGGTCTCGGAAAGCGCTTGGGTCGTGCGCGGCCAGGACGGGCGCGTGCTCTATTACGAAGGCATGATCGAGGACATCACCGCGCGTAAGCGCGTGGAACTGGCCCTCGCCGCCGCGAAGGCGGAAGCCGAGACCGCGGCGGCGGATCTGCGCTCGATCTACGACAACGCCAATGTCGGCATTTTCCGCACGATCCCGGGCGGCGCGCAGACGCGCTCCAATCTCGCGCTCGCCCGATTGAACGGATTCGACACGGTCGAAGAACAGATCGAAGCGGTGCGCGCCTCGCTGGTCGACGGCAAGACGACCGGCTGGTATGTCGACCCTGCGCGCCGCGACGAGTATCGCCGTCAGATGCGCGAGAACGGGCGCCTCGACAATTTTATCTCCGAGGTGCGCCGCCGTAAGACGGGCGAACGCATTTGGATCAGCGAGACCGCGTGGGTCGTGCGCGACGCGGCCGGCGCCATCGTCGCCTATGAAGGCACGGTCATCGACGTGACCGAGCGCATTCTGGCCGAACGCGCCTTGGCCGAAGCGAAGGCTGAGGCGGAGCGCTTGGCCGAGGATTATCGCTCGATCTTCGAGAACGCGAATTTCGGCATCTATCGCACGGACGCGAATTGGCGTCAGCTCGCGGTCAATCCGGCCTTGCTGCGCATCAACGGATTCGAGCGGCCCGAACAGCAGATCGCCGCGAACCCGGCGGCGGGCGAGAAACGGGAAAGCTGGTACGTGGAACCGGGGCGGCGGGAATTGTTCCGCGGCATCATGGCGCGCGAGGGGCGCATCGCCGGGTTCGAATCCGAAGTCGTGCGGCGCACGACGGGCGAGCGGATTTGGGTCAGCGAGAACGCCTGGGCGGTGCGCGATCGCGACGGCAAGATCGTCGCCTTCGAAGGCACGGTCGAGAACGTGACCGCGCGTAAACATGTGGAGGCGGCGTTACGCGAAGCGAAGGCGGAGGCCGAAGCCGCTTCCGCCGCGAAAAGCGCATTCCTGGCCGTGATGAGCCATGAGTTGCGCACGCCGCTGAACGCCATCATCGGCTTCGCCGAAGTGGTGGCCGGGCGATTGTTCGGGCCCAACGACGCGCGCTATTTCGAATACGCCGAATATATCCGCCAATCGGGCACGCATCTGCTGAACCTGATCAACGACATTCTCGACCTGTCGAAAATCGGGGCGGGCCAGTTCGACTTGCAGGAAACGGAATTCGATCTCGATCGATTGGCGGAAGAAGTGGTGCGCCTGTTCGCCGCGAATGCGAGCAAGAGCGGTGTCGCCTTGATTCTGGAGGACGGTTTTCCGCAAGTTTGCGTTCGCGGCGACGCGTTGCGCTTGAAACAAGTGCTGATGAATCTGGTGTCGAACGCCATCAAGTTCACGCCGCAAGGCGGCTCGGTCACGCTGGCGGCGCGGTTGACCGACACGACGCTGTGCGTTTGCGTGACCGATACGGGCATCGGCATGACCCCGGCCGAGGCCAAACGCGCCATGGAGCCGTTCGTGCAGATCGACGACGGTCTGGCGCGTAAACATGGCGGTACGGGCTTGGGCCTGCCGATCAGCAACCAGCTGGTCATGCTGCATGGCGGCCGGCTGGCCGTCGATAGCGAAAAGGGCAATGGCACCAAGGTGACGGTCGAGCTGCCGCGCGAGCGCATCGTGGCGCCGGTTTGATCGGCCGGCGCGGGGCTAAATGTTCGATCCGTCCTTGCGCTTATAGGTCCACGCGGCGGCGGAACTGGCCTGAAGATCGTCGTCGGGATAGACGACGCTGTCGCCCGGCGTGCGGTCGCCGACTTCCAGATAGACGACATCCGTGTCGGTTTCATTGACCAGGCAATGGCCGTTCGCCTCGCCCGCCGGGAAACCCGCGCACATACCGGGCTGCAACACGCGGCGTTCGTTATCCGTCACCAGCGTGGGCGTGCCCGAAACGATGTAGACGAATTCGTCCTGGCGCGCGTGATAATGGCGCAAGGCGCTGGCGGATTTCGGCGGGATGGTCGTGAGATTGACGCCGAAATTCTTCAAGCCCAGCAAGTCGCCGAGCGCGCGCTTGGCGCGCCCGGCGATCTTGGCTTGGAGATCGGGCGGATAGCCGGTCGCCACACGCGCCGGCACATCCGCCGGGTCGACCACCTTCGCCATTACGGCACCAGGATGACCGAGCCGGTCGTCTTGCGGCCTTCGAGATCGGTGTGGCAGCGCACGGCGTCCTTCAACGCATATTCGGCCGAGGTTTCGATCTTCACGATGCCCTTCGCGACCACGTCGAACAATTCGTTCGCGGTGGCGACGAGGTCTGCCTTCTTCGCGATATACGTGAACAGCGTGGGACGCGTGAGGAACAGCGAACCCTTGGCCGCCAGCAGGCCGGTGTTGAGCGGCTCGACGGCGCCCGAGGATTGGCCGAACGACGCGAGCAGGCCCAAAGGCCGCAAGCAATCGAGCGACTTCAGGAACGTGTCCTTGCCGACGGAATCGTACACGACCGGCACGCCTTCGGGGATGATCGCCTTCGTCGCGGCGACGAAATCCGTGTCGCGATAGAGAATGGTGTGGGCGTAGCCGTTGGCTTGCGCGAGTTTCGCTTTCTCCGGCGAGCCCGCCGTGCCGATGACGATGGCGCCCAGATGCTGGGCCCATTGGCCCGCAATCAAACCCACGCCGCCGGCCGCCGCGTGGAACAGGATCGTGTCGCCCTTCTGGACCTTGTAGGTGCGGCGCAGAAGATATTGCGCGGTCATGCCCTTCAGCATCATCGACGCGGCTTGCTTGTCGGTGATGCCGTCGGGCAGCTTGACCACGCGATCGGCGGGCGCGTTGCGCGCTTCGCTATAGGCGCCGCCGCCCGGGATCACATAGGTGACGCGATCGCCGATTTTGAAATCGGTGACGCCCGCGCCGACCGCGGCGATCGTACCCGCGGCTTCGTTGCCCGGCGCGAAGGGCGTAGGCGTGGGGTAAAGCCCCGAGCGCATATACGTGTCGATGAAATTGACGCCGATCGCCGTGTGTTTGATCTGCACCTGGCCGGGGCCCGGCGGCGCGAGGTCGATATCCTCGTAGACCATCACCTCGGGACCGCCGGATTTTTGCGCGCGAACCGCTTTGACCATGAACTGACGCTCCTTAGGCGAGATTGGTTTTGAAGAATTCGGCGGTGCGCGCATTGGCGCGCTTGGCCGCGTCGGCGTTCCAGTGCTTGCCGCCTTCGCGCGCGAAGGCGTGGTCTTGTCCCGGATAGACATGGATCGTCACGCTGGAATTGCCAGCGAGACCCGCCTTGATCTTGGCTTGCGCCTCGGGCGGCACGAAGCCGTCCTTCTCGGCGATATGCATCAGCAGCGGCTTTTTGATCCCGCCGGCGATGTCGAGCAAGCCGTCGAGCCCCACGCCGTAATACGACACGGCCGCATCGGCCGAGGTGCGCGCCGCCATTTGATAGGCGAGATTGCCGCCCAGGCAGTAACCGACCGCGCCGACTTTTCCGGTCACCGCCGGATGCTTGCGCAACGCGTCGAGCGTGGCGCCAAGATCTTCGACACCCAGCGCGAAATCGAAGCCCTTGAACAACTCGAACGCGCGCGCCCATTCGGCGTCGGTCTTGTCGGTGATTTGGATGCCGGGCTGCTGGCGCCAAAAAATATCGGGGCAGGCGACGACATAGCCTTGACGCGCATAGCCGTCGGCCAGATCGCGCATCACTTGATTGACCCCGAAAATTTCCTGGATCAGCACCAAGCCCGGACCCTTCCCGCCCGGTGGCAGCGCCAGATAGGCCGTGAATTCCGTGCCGAATTGCGGGGACGCGGTCTTGGCCGCGATCGTGAGGTCGCTCATGGGGGTACTCCCGGGAAAAACTGCGGGGCGGAGCGTGCCAGACCCGGCGGGGGAATCGCAAGCCGGGGTTAATCCTTACGAAAGGATCGATACGGGATTATCGCCCTTAAGATGAATACTCGCGCCCGCAAGCCCAAGATCGACACGCCCGAGACGTTCGAGGCGCGCGGCGTGTGCGTGCCCTTCGCGCATCGCCAATTGCGCCATATCCGGGCGCGCGCGGAACCCGGCAAACCGCCCAAGGAATGGGAAGCGTTGTTCGCCGATCCGTCGGGCGAATCCGGCCGGCGCATGATCATGCCGTGGACGCAATTGCCCGGCTGGATGCAGTTCCCGCCGCGCGATATGGGGTTGTATTTCGCGCTGTCGGCGCAGGCCGAACACGGGCTGGACCCGCTGACCGTGAAGCGCCTGTCGGCCGAAGCCGATCGCGACCAGGGTGCCGACGATATCGCCAAGGCGCGCTATATCGTCGTCGAGCAGGAGGAGAAGCTCGAGCGCTTCAAAGCCTATATCGCACTGCTGGTCGCCGCGTCGCGCGAGGCGGGCGACGCGTTGGACGACGCGACGCTCAAAGCCGCCGACAAGGCCAAGATCATGGCCGAAATCCAAGGCGAAAAAGCCGCTGCCAATGCGACGTCGGTCGTGTTCGGCTATTTCGCCAAGCTGGCGGGTTGCAAGGAGAACGAGATCGCGCAGCGTTTGGAGAAATTCGCCGAATTGATCGGCCCGCTGGGCGTGCCGGGCGACGATCCGGCGAAATTTCCGACGGAGGGCGCGTTGGGCCGCGCGGCGACGCGCCTCGACGAATTCCGCGATCAGGTGCGCGCCCATGAACGCCGCGTGCGCGATCAGGCCGCGCAAAATGCGCTGCTCGTCGCCTTTGCCGCGACCCAGTTCCGCGATTTGCTGCGCAACGAATATTCCAAGCTCTCGGCGGTGACCAAGGATCTCGCGCGTGCCTTGGGAACGCCCGACGCGGCGGTGGAAACGCTCGCCCTTGTCCGCCGGCGCGTGGCTTTCGCGCTCGACGGCTGGGAAGAATGCATGAATGTGTGGGACGAAAGCATTCGTCTACGCGACGATGGTAAATCGGGCGCGGCGCCGCTCGACGCGATCGAGTATATCGTCAAGATCATGCCGACCTTGCCGCGCGACGAAGCCGAGGGCGTGGAAGAGGCGACGTGCTGGAACGGCATCGATCTCGCAAGGTCGAAAATGGTCCGCAATCTGGTGAATTGGATCGACGGCAAGGAAGACGGCGAGATGAAGCAGCGGATCGAAGGAAGACGCCCATGACCGAGCAGCGCCGCGCCGAGCGTGTTTCCGCCGAGGGTGCGTTCTTGTCCGCCAAGGGCACGAAGCTGGCGCTGGCCGATCTGTCGACCATGGGGGCCCGCACGCAAGCGCCCTTGCCGGGCTATGGCGAGGGAGATTCGCTGATCATCACGTTGACGGTGCCGGGCCGCAGCGCGAAATCCAAACCGGCGGAGTTCGTCGTCCCGGCGATGGTCGTGGCGAATGGCGAGCGCGGGCTGATCGTGCGGTACTCCACGCTCGACCCCAAAGCGGCGGCGGCGATCGAGAAGTTCCTCGCCCGGGGCGCTTAGAAGCGGTTAATCTGACGGCTCCGCGCGAAGGAGCCGCCAGCCCCGATGAAGATCAAGATCGATATCGATTGCACGCCCGAGGAGGCCCGCGTTTTCATGGGCCTGCCCGATTTGAAGCCCATGCAGGACGCGCTGATGGCCCAAATGCAAGGCCGCATGGAACAGGCGATGAAGGCGATGGACCCCGAAACGCTGTTCCGCCAGTGGTTCACCGGGGCCGGCATTTCCGAGATGCAGAAATTCTGGACCAATCTCGCGAGCACGAGCAGCGACAAGAAATGACCACGCGCAATCTGCCGGGCGATCCGCCGCAATTCTACGAAGCGCATATCTTCGTCTGCACCAACGAACGGCCGGAAGGCCATCCGCGCGGTTCGTGCAAGCCCAAAGGCTCCGAACGCCTGCGCGACTATATGAAGGCGCGCGCCAAGGAACTGGGCATCAAGAACGTCCGGGTCAATTCGGCCGGTTGCTTGGATCGCTGCGAGATCGGGCCGTCGCTGGTGATCTATCCCGAGGGCGTCTGGTATCAGCCCCGGACGACCGAAGACATCGACGCGATCCTCCAGACCCATGTGATCGACGGCAAACGCGTCCTGCACCTGTTGCGCCAACCCGAAGACGGTCCCAAGCCCAAAAAATGAAAAATCAGCGCCGCATTCGCTTCATTCGCCACGGCCAGTCCGAGTTCAACGCCGCCTTCGAATTGATCCGCCCGAAAGACCCGATGATCTTCGACGCGCGCTTGACCGAGAAAGGGCGCGGCCAAGCCAGCGCCCTGTCGGGCCAAGGTCTGTGGCACGACGTGCAGCTCGTCGTCACCTCGCCGCTGACGCGCGCGATCGAAACCACGCTGTTGGCTTTCGCCGGCGTGAACGTGCCGATCCGCGTGGAAGCGCTGCATCGCGAACGCGTGGAGCATTCGGGCGATCTGGGCCGGCCGCGCGCCGCGTTGGCGGGCGAGTTCGGGCATCTGGAATTCGGCGCGTTCCCCGAATTCTGGTGGCATCACGAAGAGGGCCGCCCGCACGAGATCGCGATCGAAAGCGAGGAAACCTTGGGCGCCCGCGTGGCCGATTTCCGGGCATGGCTTGCGGGCCGGCCGGAACGCAATATCGCCGTGGTCGGCCACGGCACGTTCCTCAACCGCTTGACCGGCCACAGCTTCGCCAATTGCGAAGTGCTGGCGCGCGACGACTTCTAAAGTCAGGGCACAGCGATTGCACATCCCGCCTTCGAAGAACAACCGAAGGAGGCGGAGATGGCGAAGCAATTGGCGCGGCGCGGGTTCTTAGGCTTGGCGGGGGCTGCGATCGCGGCGCCTTACGTGTGGGCGCAAAGCGGCGGTGTGCCGATCAAGTTTTCGCTGAACCTGCCGCGCAACGGCACGAACTCGCCGTTCATCCACGCGCTCGAAAAAGGCTATTTCGCCGCCGAGGGCATTCGCATCACGGCGATGGACCCGGCCTCGGGGGCCGACGCCATGCAGCGCGTGGCGACCGAGACCTACGATATCGGTTTCGCCGACTTGCCCGGCATGTCGGAATTCTATCTGAAGAACCCGGATTCCACACCGCTGGGCATTTTCAACGTCTATCGCACCACGCCGGCCGCGATCGTGTCGTGGGCGAGTGCCGGCATCAAGAAACCCGCCGATCTGGCCGGCAAGACCGTGGGCGGGCCGCTGACCGACAACGCTTTCCGCCTGTTCCCGGTGTTTTTCCGCGCGAACAACCTCGATCCCGCGACGGTCAAATTCAACAACATGGATTTGCGCTTGCGCGAGGCCGTGTTCATGCGCCGCGAGGTCGACGCGATCACCGGATTCGATTCGACCGTGTGGTTGAACCTGAAGGGCTTGGGTGTGAAGTTCGAGGATATCTCGATCATGGCTTACGCCGATCATGGGCTCGACATGTATTCGAACTCGCTGCTCGCCAGCCGCAAGGCGCTGCGCGACAACGAAGCGGTTCTGCCCGGGCTGCTGCGCGCGTGCCTGCGCGGCTGGCGCGACGCCATCGCCGACGCCAAGCCCGTGACGGATTCGCTGTTGAAGGCGGACGGCCTCATCAATCACCAATTGGAGCTCGAGCGCCTGGAATGGGTCATCAAGCACCAGGTGATGACCGAAGAAACCAAGCGCACCGGTCTTGGCGATATCGACAAGACGCGGCTGCAAAAATCGATCGAGCTGCTGGCGATGGGCATGGGCCTGCCCAGCGTCGTGCCGGTCGACAAGATCTGGACCGACAAATACCTGCCCGACGCCGCGACGCGCCGGGTGACGTAATCCACGAATCTATCGCTGGGATTCCGGCAAAGGCCGCGCGATAGTGGGGGTCTTCGGACCCCCTTTTCGCCGGTGTGCGCCCATGTCCCTCGGTCTCCCTGAAATCGCAATTCTGGCGGTGATCGCGCTGCTGCTGTTCGGCGCGGGGCGTATCCCGAAAGCGATGGGCGACCTCGCCGGCGGGATCAAGGCGTTCAAGCGCGGCATGAACGATCAGATGGCCGAGACCAAACCCGACACGGCCAAGCCGGATTCGGCGCCCAAGGCCTGATTGCCGTCTGAGACTTCAAAAGACACGATCTACGCGCCCGCGACCGCCACCGGCATCGCCGGGGTGGCGGTCGTGCGCGTTTCGGGTCCCCAAGCCGGGGCGGCCTTAACGGCGTTGGGCGGCAAGCGGCCCCTGCCCCGCATGGCGACGCGTGCGCGGTTGATCGATCCAGACGATCGCGCACCACTCGACGACGCGTTGGTGCTGTGGTTCCCCGGCCCCGCGAGTTTCACCGGCGAGGATGTCGCCGAGCTCCATCTTCACGGCAGCCGGGCGGTGATGACCGGCGTGCTCGCGGCGCTTGCCCGCCTGCCGGGGTTGCGAATGGCGCGGCCCGGCGAATTCGCGCGCCGCGCCTATGACGCGGGGAAGCTCGATTTGGCCGAGGTCGAAGCGCTCGCCGATTTGATCGCCGCCGAAACCCGCGAACAGGCGCGCCAGGCTTTGGTGCAATTGGGTGGCGCGTTGGGCGCCCAGGTCGAAGTCTTGCGCGAGACCGCGATCAAGCTGCTGGCCCAAGCCGAGGCCGAGATCGATTTCCCCGACGAGGGCGACGTGCCCGGCGGGGCCATTGCGGCGATGAAGGCGCCGATCGAGGCCTTGGCCAAGCGCATCGCAGCGATCCTCGATGACGGCCATCGCGGCGAGATTTTGCGCGACGGGTTTTCGGTCGCGATTCTGGGCCCGCCGAATGCGGGCAAGTCGTCGCTGCTCAATCGGCTGGCCAAGCGCGACGCGGCGATCGTGTCGGAGATCGCGGGTACGACGCGCGACACGATCGAGGTGCGGCTCGACCTAAAGGGCCTGCCGGTCGTGTTGTGGGATACCGCGGGTTTGCGCGGGATCGACGAAGCCGACCCGCATCACGCGATCGAGCGCGAAGGCATGCGCCGCGCGCGCGAACGTGCCGATCAGGCGGATCTGAAACTGCTCGTGCTTGATGCGCGCGAGCCGGCGCCCACGGGCGAGCTTGCCGATCTCGCGCGCGATGCGCTGGTCGTGCTGAACAAGGCCGATCTGGCGCCCGCCGTGAAGGGTCTTGCTGTCAGCGCGTTGACCGGGGCGGGCATCGAGGCGTTGGAAAGCAAGCTCGCCGCGATCGTAGCCGAACGCTTGGGATCGCGCGATGGCGCGGCACCACTCGTCACCCGCGCGCGTCATCGCGAAGCGTTAGAGGAAGCGCACGCGGCACTTCAACGCGCGCGCGATCTCGATGTCGCGGAGTTGATCGGCGAAGAGCTGCGCGCGTGCCTTGCCGCGCTGGGGCGCATCGTCGGGCGCGCGGGCGTCGAAGATGTTCTCGACGTGTTGTTCGGCGAGTTCTGTATCGGAAAGTGATTAGCGGCTGAGGGCCGGCGAACGCGTGACCGTGCCGAACGGCTTCACCGGTTCGGGCGCGCGCAGCAATTGCTTTTGCTGCAGCTTCAAACGCGAACGCTGATTCCACAGTACCAGCCAGCCGGGCCCGTGTTCGCTCGCGGCCTTGTCATAGGCGGCGGCGGCGGCGGCGAAATCGTTGCTCGCGTAGACCGGCTTGCCCGGCGCGTTGGGTCCGCCATTGGGCGGGTAGAACTGCACGAGATAGGTTTCGTTCGCCATCTTGGGCCTCACGAAAGCGACGAGCAGGGCATGAGGGTTATACCCTGCGGTGTGGATAAGTTACGGCGATGTGAAAAATTTGTCTTGAGATAACGGTTTGAAACCAGACGATAATTCCGAAATTCGCATTTTGCGAATTTTGCACCTGCGTAAACCCCTTGATATAAAAAGATAATTTTCGCTGTTTCTCGAGAAACAGATTCCTGGATTTGACGGATCGGCCCTAAATCCGTAGGTTCCCGGCCCGTGAGCAATCCTTCCTCCCTTCCCGCCGCACGTTACGACGTCCCCCGCTACGACGTTATCGTCATCGGCGGCGGCCATGCCGGCTGCGAAGCCGCGGCCGCGTCGGCGCGCGCCGGGGCCAAGACGCTGCTGCTGACACTCGACACCGCCAAGATCGGCGAGATGAGCTGCAATCCGGCGATCGGCGGCTTGGGCAAGGGGCACCTTGTCCGCGAAATCGACGCGCTGGACGGCGTGATGGCCCGCGCGATCGACCGCGCCGGGATTCAGTTCCGGATGCTCAACAAGTCGAAGGGCCCGGCGGTGCGCGGCCCTCGCTCTCAGGCCGATCGCAAGCTCTATCGCCAGGCGATGCAGGCGATCCTGGCCGATCAGGCCAATCTGGACATCGCCGGTGGCGAAGCGGCCGATCTGGAACTCGACGCCGAGGGCCGCGTCGCCGCCGTGCTGACCGAAGCCGGCCAGCGCATCCCTTGCGGCGCCGTGGTGCTGACGACCGGCACGTTCCTCAACGGCCTGATCCATATCGGTTTGGAAAAGACGCCGGCGGGCCGGGTCGGCGAAAAGCCGAGCCTGGGCCTGTCCAAGACGCTCGCCCGGGCGGGTTTCGCGCTCGGCCGCCTCAAGACCGGTACGCCGCCGCGCCTCGATGGCCGTACGATCGACTGGTCGGGGCTGGAAATGCAGCCGGCCGACGACCCGCCGATCCCGTTTTCGACCCTGACGGCCAAGATCGAGGTGCCGCAGATCGAATGCGGCGTGACCTATACGTCCGAAGCGACGCATGCCCTGATCCGCGCCAATCTCCACCAGGCGCCGATGTATTCGGGCCAGATCGAATCGACCGGGCCGCGCTATTGCCCGTCGATCGAGGACAAGGTGGTGAAATTCGCCGGCCGCGAGCGTCACCAGATCTTCCTGGAGCCCGAGGGCCTGGATGATCCGACGGTCTATCCGAACGGCATTTCGACCTCCCTGCCGCGCGATATCCAACTTGGAATTCTCAAGACGATCCAGGGGCTTGAGAATTGCGTGATGATCCGGCCGGGCTACGCGATCGAATACGATTTCGTCGATCCGCGCGAGCTTTACCCGAGCCTGGAGACCAAGCGGGTCCCCGGGCTTTATCTCGCCGGGCAGATCAACGGGACGACCGGCTACGAAGAAGCGGCCGCGCAAGGGATTATGGCCGGCTGGAATGCCGCGCGCCGTGCCGGTGACCAGGAGCCGATCCTTTTGGACCGGGCCGAGGCCTATATCGGCGTGATGATCGACGATCTGGTCACGCATGGCACGCGCGAGCCCTATCGGATGTTCACCAGCCGGGCCGAATATCGCTTGTCGCTGCGCGCCGACAACGCCGATCAGCGCCTGACCGACAAGGGAATCGCGGCCGGTTTGGTGGGATCGCGCCGCCAGGAAGCCTGGGCGGATAAGAAATCCCGCCTCGCGGCCGCGCGGGCGCGTGTCGCGGAACTCGCCGAAAGCCCGCCGAAACTCGCCAAGCGCGGCTTCGCGGTCAATCAGGACGGCGTCATTCGCGGGATCACCGATTTGCTGCGCTTGCCGGGCATCACCTGGGACCGCGTCGCCGCCGAATGGCCGGAGCTGCGGACCTGGGCGCCGGATGTGGTCGAGCAGATCGAGGTCGACGCGCTGTACCAAGGCTATCTCAGCCGCCAGGAAGCCGAGATCCGCGCCTTCCGCCGCGACGAGGAATTGGCCCTGTCGCCGGACCTCGACTACGCCGCCATCGCCGCTTTGTCGAACGAACTGCGCTCCAAGCTCGCCGCCGTGCGCCCGGCCACGCTGGGCCAGGCCGCGCGCATCCAGGGCATGACACCGGCGGCATTGACCGCCTTGCTTCGCTACGTCAGAAAAGCCGCGTGACCCCCGACGATTTCGCCGCAAGGACCGGTGTTTCTCGAGAAACGATCGAGAAACTTAAGCGATATCAATCGCTTCTCGAAAAATGGCAGGCGAAGATCAATCTCGTCTCGGCCACGACCCTGCCGGAGATTTGGGAACGGCATTTCTACGATTCCTGGCAGATCGTTCCGCATCTGGGTGAGGCGCGCGTGCTGGCCGATATCGGCAGCGGGGCGGGTTTTCCCGGTCTGGTGATCGCGGCGTGCCGCCCCGATCTCGAAATCCACTCGGTCGATTCCGACAGCCGCAAGATCGCCTTCCAGATCGACGTCGCGCGCGAGCTCGGCCTCAAGATCAAATTCCATGCGGCGCGCAACGAGGCCTTGGCCGGAAAAATCATGGCCGACGTGATCGCGGCGCGCGCCCTCGCCCCGCTGCCGCAATTGCTCGATTGGGCCACGCCGCTGCTGGTGCCCGGCGGGTTATGCACGTTTCTCAAGGGCGCGACATACGCGGACGAATTGACCGCGGCGGAACGCGCGTGGCACATGGATGTGCAGGTCGTTCCCTCGCTCAGCGAGTCCGGCGCCGCCCTGCTCCTGATCCGCGATCCGAAACCGAAATGACCGATCCCGTGAGCAAAGCCCCGCGCATCCTGGCGATCGCCAACCAGAAAGGCGGCGTGGGCAAAACCACGACCGCGATCAATCTCGCCACGGCTTTGGCCGCCGTCGGCAAGAAGGTGCTGGTCGTCGATCTCGATCCGCAGGGCAACGCGTCGACCGGTTTCGGCATCCCGTCGAGCGAGCGTCATGTCGGCACCTACGACGTGCTGATCGGGGACACGGCGCCGATCGAAGCGATTCTGCCGACATTGGTGCCGGGGCTTTCGGTCATGCCGGCGACGACCGATCTGGCCGGTGCCGAACTCGAACTCGTCGACCTCGAGCGGCGCGAATATCGCCTGGCCGAAGCGTTGCGCGATTCGTTGTCGGGCATGGGGCTCGATTACGTGATGATCGACGCCCCGCCGTCGCTCGGCCTACTCACGCTCAACGCGCTGATCGCCGCCGATGCGGTGATCGTGCCGCTGCAATGCGAGTTCTTCGCCCTGGAAGGCTTGGCGCAGCTGATGCGCACGATCGATTTGGTGCGCGGCCGCTTCAACCCACGGTTGAGCCTGCAGGGCGTCGTGCTGACGATGTTCGACAAGCGCAACAACCTGTCGGAATCGGTCGCCGCCGATGTGCGCCAGCATCTGGGCAACGTCGTTTACGAAACCGCGATCCCGCGCAATGTGCGCATTTCCGAAGCCCCGTCGCACGGCAAGCCGGTTCTGCTTTACGACCTGCGCTGCCCCGGCAGTCAGGCTTATGTGATGCTCGCCTCCGAACTCATCCGCCGCGAATCGGCGCTCGCGGAGGCCGCATGAGCCCCGCCGACGCCAAGAAGGGTTTGGGCCGCGGCCTGTCGGCGCTGCTGGGCGACGCCGCCGCGCAAGGCAACGCGCCCGCCGAAGGCCCGCGCGCCGCGCGGTTGATCCCGGTCGCCAAGATCCATCCCGGCAAGTTCCAGCCGCGCCGGCATTTCGCGCCCGACGCGATGGCCGAGCTCGTCGCCTCGATCAAAACCCAAGGCGTGCTCCAGCCCATTCTGGTCCGCCGCGATGCCAAGCATCCCGGCGATTACGAGCTGATCGCGGGCGAACGCCGCTGGCGCGCCGCGCAAGAAGCGTCGCTCCACGAAATCCCGGCGGTGGTGAAGGACCTGTCCGACCGCGAGGCGCTGGAAGCGGCCCTGGTCGAGAATCTTCAGCGCGCCGACCTCAACGCGATCGAAGAAGCGCTTGGCTACAAGCGCCTGCAAGACGAGATGGGTTTCAGCCCCGAACGCGTGGGCGCGGCCGTCGGCAAGAACCGCACGACGGTGATCAATTCGCTGCGTCTTCTCTCGTTGCCGGAGCCTGCGCGCAAACTGATCGAGACCGGCGTGCTGACCGGGGCCCATGGCCGCGTCGCGCTTTCCGCCCCCGATCCCGGCGCCTTCGCCGAGATCATGGCGCTGGAAGGCCTGACCGTGCGCCAGGCCGAAGCGCGGCTTAAAGCCGGAGCCGATCCCGCGACGGTCAAAACGAAACTGAAGCGCCCGGCCAAGGGCGTGGTGCGCGACGCCGATACGCGCGCGATCGAGAAGCGTCTCGTCGAAGCGCTCGGCATGAATGTCGAGCTCAAGCCGCGCAAGAATGGCGCGGGCGAGCTCGTGCTTCACTATTCCAATCTCGATCAGTTCGACGATCTGTTGTCGCGCCTGGAGCGCGATCCGGGCTAAGCCGTTTTCGCCGATCCGTCCAAACGATCCAGCGTCAGGCGCAGGATCGCGGCTTCGCCATTGATCGCGCGGCTCCACACCCAGCCCGCGATCCCCAGATGATCGTCGAGCTGGGCGTAGATCTCGAAACTCGGGCTGTCTTCGGCGAAAGGCGGCTCGTCCACCACGACCAGGAACAGCGCGATCGCCGCGGCGGGCAACGCCGCGAAGGCACGCCGCGCAGGCCGATAGCGGATCGCGACGGCGAGCAGCAAACTCGCCAGCGACGCGGCATTGGCGATGATCGCCAGCAGCGACACGGTCATCGACATCGGCGGCAGGAACAGCGCCGAGACGGCCTCGCGCAATTGTTCGGGCGATGCGGCCTCGGCGGCGAGCAAGACATGCGCGGCGGCTTGCGGCATCGGCAAACCCATCGCGCGCGCGGTTTGCGCCTCGGCGATCTTGGCGCGGATCTGCGCGATTTCCTTTTTGTCGCCGGTCAGACGCGCGGCGAGATTGACCAGCGCCAGACGATTGACGTCGTCGAGGCTGCCGTCGCGGCCTTTGAGTTCGGGATTGTCGATGGCGCCGGCGAACACCGCTTGGCGGTAAAGGCCGAGCAACAGGGCCTCGCGCTGCACCGATTCCGGAATCGAATCGAGCACGCGATCGTAAAGCGTCGACAAGCCGCCGAAGACCAGCGCCCAGAGCACGACGAAGGTCACGGCCAAGCCCCAGCGCACGCGCCGCCAGATCGCCGCGAAGAATGGGCGCAAGACGAACAGCGCCATTCCGAACGCGCCCAGCACCTTCCCGTAGAACACCAGATCGTCGATCCGCGCGCGGTCCGGTTCGGCGGCCGAGGCGGCATCGACCAGATTCAAATTGAACGCGACTTCGAAGCCGACATAGAGCGCCAGCATCACCGCCATCGTTGGCCACGCGAAAGGCCGCGCCAAGCCGTGACTCCGGCCGCGCGTGCGCAACTGCGTCAGGCTTTGGACAATGGGCACGCGGCGCTCCGGCGTCGTTCTATCGGCTACCACCAGAGCATGGTGCGGTGCGAAACGCTGTGACAGGCGTCACGGGTAACACCAGATTGGCTTCGTGTAACACCGCGCTACCGGCAAATTTCGCCCGGCGGCGGCAGGAAATGCCGCCTTGGCTAATTTCCGCCGCCGCTAACCCATTGAAAAATCGTCGTGACCCTGTGGCCCGGCGGCTGCAATTAACCTTGCCGAAGTTTGTTTCTTTCCCGTTCGAGGTACCGAATATGGCCCAATCCGCGACCGCCGATCTGCCCCCGCATCAAGGTCTGTTCAATCTGGGCACCGGCCCCAGCGCCCCCGCGCCGAACACGGCCCCGGCCGCCCGCTTTCCCGGTGCGGCCGCGATGGGCCAACGGATCGAGCCGCGCTTGGTCGCGACCAACCCCGCCCCGGCCCCGGTCGCCAAACCGACGACGGCGAGCCAGCCGCCATTGAAGCCCGCTTTGTCGCTCGCCCCGTCGGCCGCCCCGGCCGCGAAGACGATCGCCTTGCCCGGCGGCAACGCCCAGGTACAGCCCAAGCCCGAAGCCGCCCCCAAACGCGTGCAGGCGGATGGCGAGCCGATGAGCCGCGGCCGTTTCCTCAAAACCATCGAGCATCTCGCCAAGACCGAAGAAGCGAAGGCGATCAACGCCGCCGTCGCGCGCGTGAAAGTGCGCGAAGTCGAACTCGCCGTGCAGCACGCCGCCAAGGCGCGCGCGCGCTATCTCGCCAGCGTCGTCGATCTGGGTGCGAACCGCACGCCGTTGACGCGCGCCAACGTCGCCGAGCTCGCCGAGCTGCGCAAAGCGCATGAGGAACTCGAGCAGGGCATCGAAGCGCTGACCAACGCAATCCGCGAAGGCCTGGTCGAAATCAACGGCGTGGGGGAGTGACGACGCTTTACGGGTCGTCCGACCAGAAGCCGAACAGGCCGGGGCCTTGGCGTGTCGGGCCGCCCGACACGACATTGGTCGGGTTATTCGTCGTGGTCATGGCAAGCGCCATGGGATTGCGCGAAGCACTCGAACCGAACGGCATTCCGCCGCGCAAATTGCCGAGCAGCGGCTCGGCGAGGAGTGCGAACGCCATCACTGTTTCGGCGCGCAAATGCGTGCCCTTCAAGCCGAATTGCGCGGCGAGCGCTTGCAGCTGCGGCGGCCAATCGGCCGAGGACGGGCGGCGCGGCGCCAAGCCCGGCGGGGCCGGGGCCGCTTCGCGATCGGCCGTGTCGACGGTCGCGATTTCCTCGCCCATTTTCTTGGCGAAGAAATCATAGATCTGGCCGAGCGTGCGCGCCCGACCGCTCGACGGATCGTAGAACACGCCGCGATTGGCGTTGGCCGCTTCCGGGAACAGCGACGCGCCGATCTTTTGCGGATCGCTGCGATAATTCTGCAGGAAGCGCGACGCGCCATTGGCACCCAGGAAATGCGCCAGATACAGATCGGTCGAGTTGATGCCTGAACCCAACGCGCCCTCGAGCTGCGCGTGATTCGACTTGGTGAACTCGGCCGCCATGGCGCTGGCGATCTTGGGATCGAAGCGCAGATCGAGGATTTGGCGGCGCGTCATCGGATCGCGCACGCGCGCGGCGCCGCCGAAATCGTCTTCGATCGAATTGGCGAGATCGCCGATCCCGTATTTGGCACCATGCTGGCGCACGGTGCTGAGCCAAGTGCTTTCGATGAACTGGTAGAGGCCCGACGCCGACGACGTGCGCGCGCGGATACTCGGATCGAGGCTCGATTCCGTCTGCGCCTTGGCCAGCATGAATTTGAAATCGACGCCGGCGCGTTCGCTCGCTTGGCGAATCGCGTCCACGACTTCTGTGCGGCCGGGGGCGGCTTGCCCCACGCCACGGAAGGGCCCGATCGTCGACATGGGCGGCGATCCTAGCCGAAATCCGTTAATTTTTCGACAAATCCAGCTGAAATTCTTGTCGGATCAGCGCCTTGAAGCCTGCGCCGCCATCTGGGCCAGCGCCAGCAGGCAGCGCTGGGCGACCAAATCGGCGGGAATGGCACCCGAGGATTTGCACTGAATTTCGGCCTCGAGCAGACGTTCCAACGCGATCTGGATACGCGGCAAGGGCCAGCGATTGAGCTGGCTCTTGAACGGCTCTTTCTCTTTCCAGAACACCGGCGGGAACAGCTTGCCCATCGCGGCGTCGCTGTCGAGCCCGTGGCTCATATGCCCGGCGGCGAGTTGCAGGCGCAGGAAATGGCGGCCGAGGGCGCGCAGAATCATGATCGGGCTGCCGCCCTCGCCTTCCAGCTTGGCGAAGGCACGATCGAGCGAGGCCATGTCGCCGAGCGCCGTGGCGCGCGACAGATCGTCGAGATCGATATCGGCCGAATCGCCGATCAGTGCACGCGCGTCGTCGAGCGTGATCGTGCCGCCTTTGCCCGCGTAAAGCGCCAGCTTGCCGATCTCCGAGCGCGTGATCGCGCGGTCGGTGCCCAGACGCCCCGCCAACCATTCGACCGCGTCGGACGAGGCTTTCACGCCCTCCGCCGCCAACGACTCCGCGATCGTCTTGCCGAGCGACGCGCCCTCGTCGCGATAGCAGGCGATCGCGGCGCCGTTTTTCACGGCGGCGGATTCGAACAGCTTACGCAGCGCCGATTTGGAATCGAGATCGCCCGCCTCGATGATCACGAGGCCGTCGCCTTTGGCGTCGTCGAGGAAATTCTTCGCGGCGGCGACGGTCTCCGCCCCCGCCCCGCGCACGCGCACCAGCCGCCGCCCGCCCATCATCGAGATCGACGCGGCTTCGTCGGCGAGGCGGGCGGGATCGTCCTTGAACGCTTCGGGCCCCAGATCGGCGACGCGGAATGGGTCGGAAAGGTCCGGCACGACCGTCTTGCCGATGATTTCGGCGCGTTCGCGCACCAAACCCGCATCCGGCCCGAACAGCAGGATCGCACGGATCCCCGCATCGGGTTTTTTGACGAAGGCCGGAATGGCGCGCGTATCGATTTTCATAGTGCCGGGAGGATAGCAGTTTGCTACTCCCGCTCCATGGAAAAGCCGACCGCCGCCCAGGCCTACGACCACGCGCGTGCCGCCCATGCGCGCGGCGATTTCGACACCGCCCTCGGGGCCTATAATTACGTGCTCGTCGCCGAGCCCGCCCATATGGGCGCACTCGACGGTATGGTCGCGATTCTGGAAATGGCGCGCACGCCCGGCTTCAGCCCGACGCTGGCCGCACTGCTCGAGAAAGCGCTCGCCGCCGAGGGTGCCGAAACCGAAGCCTTGTCGCTGTCGGCGGCCCACCAGCTGATCGTCAAATACCGGATGACCGATCCGGGCCAATCACCCAGCCGCGATCTGTTGGCGGCGATGGCCAAGGACAAGCTGCTACTGCTGGCGTTGACGCGCACGATTTGCCGCGACCCGCGCTTGGAAGGCTTCATGATCCGCGTGCGTACGGCGCTGTGCGCGGCCGATGCGCCCGCCGCGTTGTTGCCGCTGGCGCTCGCCTTGGCGCATCAGGCTTACAACAACGAATATGTTTGGGCGCAAGACACGAACGACGCGGCCGCCTTGCCGCTCGATACGTTCGGCCATGCGCGCCGCGCGATGTTCGCGCCCTTGGCGGACGAAGCCGCGAACGATCCGGCACTCGCCGCGCTGGCGCAAGCGACGACCTTGTCGCAAGCGGCCGATCGCGCGGCGGCCGCGCGCATTCCCGAATGGACGGCGATCGGCGACGCGACCAGCCAGGCCGTGCGCGCGATGTACGAAGCCAATCCCTATCCGCGCTGGCTGCGTTTGCGCCGGACGGAGAAGGTCGATATCCGCAAGGCGATCGCCGAGCGCTATCTGTCCGGCGAGACCTTGCCGGCCTTCGCGACACCGTTGCGCGTGCTGATGCCGGGGGCGGGGACCGGCCAGCATCCGCTGTCGGTTGCGGCGAATTACACCGATGTCGGCGTCGATGCGGTCGATCTGTCCAAAGCCTCGCTCGGCTATGGCTTGCGCCAAGCCGAAGCGCATGGCGTGACGAACATCAATTTCGTCCAGGCCGATATTCTCGCTTTGCCGAGCCTCGGCTCGACCTGGGGCCATATCGAATCGATCGGCGTGCTGCACCACATGGCGAGCCCGCGCGCCGGGCTGGAAGCGTTGACGCAAGTGCTCGTCCCTGGCGGGCTGATGCGCTTGGCGCTCTACGGCGAACACGGGCGGCGTATCGTCGTCGAAGCGCGCGACGCGATCGCCAAGCATGATTATGCGGACGATCCGGCGGGGTTGCGCCGTTTCCGCAGCGACGTGCTGACCGGCAAGCTTGGGCCGAAGCTGCAAAAGGAATTGCCGAACTGGCCCGATTTCCATTCGGCGTCGCTGCTGCGCGATCTTTGCTTCCACGTGCAGGAAACGCGCTACGACATTCCGAAGCTCAAAGCGCTGCTCGCCGGATTGCCGCTGCGCTTCCTCGGTTTCGAATTCGTCCGCGGGCGCGTGCAGCAGCAAGACGCCACCGCCCCCGCCTTCCGCGCCTATGCGAAGAAATTCCCGAAGGACAAGGCGATGGCCGATCTCGATCGCTGGGAAGCGCTCGAGAAGGCCGATCCGTCGTTGTTCCCCGGCTACGCGTTCTGGCTGCTGCGCACCTGATCGTCAGACGACGATATTGACGATCTTGTTCTTGACCACGATCAGCTTGCGCACGGGCTTGCCCGCCATCGCGGCCTGAACGGTCGCGATCGCCAACGCGGCTTCGCGCACGTCGTCTTCGCCCGCGTCGCGCTTGGCGTCGATCGTGCCGCGCAGCTTGCCGTTGACCTGCACCGCCAGCGTGATCGTGTCGTCGATTAGCAAGGCGGGATCGGCTTTGGGCCACGGTTCCAGCGTTAGCAGCGTGTCGTGGCCCAACGCGGCCCACAACTCCTCGCCCAGATGCGGGATCATCGGGCCGACCAGCTTCACCAGCGCTTCGAAGCCGTTGCGGCGAACCCAATCCGCACCCTCGGCCTTCGGGTCGAGCTCGGCCAGCGCGTTGGTCAGCGTGCGCACTTGCGCGACAGCCACGTTGAAGCGGAAGCCTTCCAGATTTTCCGACACGGCGGCGATGGTCTTATGGACCTGACGCCACGCGGCTTCGACCGCCGGCGCGAAAGCGTTGGGCTTCGCGGCCCCCTTCGCGGCGAAGGGCGTTTCGGGCTCGACGATCTCGCGCCACAAACGCTGGATGAAACGGAAGGCGCCATCGACGCCGGCCTCGCTCCACTCCAAATCGCGCTCGGGCGGCGAATCCGACAGCATGAACAAGCGCGCCGTATCGGCCCCGTATTCGCCGATGATGCGCACGGGTGCCACGACGTTCTTCTTCGACTTGCTCATCACCTCGCGCCGGCCGACCGTCACCGACTTGCCGGTCGCGATCTCGATCACGAGATCGTCGGATTTACGCTCGATCTCTTCGGGATAGAGCCATTTGCCGTCCGCACTCTTGTAGCTCTCGTGGCAGACCATGCCTTGGGTGAACAAGCCGGCGAAGGGCTCGCTCAGCTTCACATGGCCGGTCTGCTTCATCGCGCGGGTGAAGAAGCGCGAATAGAGCAGATGCAAAATCGCATGCTCGACGCCGCCGACATACTGATCGACGCCCATCCAGTAATCGACCGCGTCGTGATCGACCGGCTTGTCGCTGCGCGGCGAGCAGAAGCGCGCGAAATACCACGACGAGTCGACGAAGGTGTCGAACGTGTCGGTCTCGCGGCGCGCAGGCTTCCCGCATTTCGGGCAATCGACATGTTTCCAGGTCGGATGATGATCCAAAGGATTGCCGGGTTTATCGAAGCTGACGTCGTCCGGCAGCTTGACCGGCAATTGATCCTTCGGCACGGGCACGACGCCGCAGGAATCGCAATGCACGACCGGGATCGGGCAGCCCCAGTAACGCTGGCGGCTGACCAGCCAATCGCGCAGACGCCACACGGTGGTCGGCTCGCCCGCCCCCAGCGTTTTCAAGCGCTCGCCGACTTTGACCTTGGCGGTTTCAACGTCCAGCCCGTCCAGGAAATCCGAATTGAAGATCGTGCCGGGGCCGACATAAGGCTCCTTCGACACATCGGCGGCACCATCGGGCGCTTTGACGACCGGCAGGATCGGCAGACAGTATTTCGACGCGAAATCATGGTCGCGCTGATCGTGGCCAGGGCAGCCGAAGATTGCGCCCGTGCCGTAATCCATCAGCACGAAATTCGCGACCCACACCGGCACTTGTTTGCCGGGGATCAGCGGATGCTGAACCTTCAAGCCGGTGTCGAAGCCGAGCTTCTCCTGCTGCTCGATCGCGACGGCCGACGTGCCCATGCTCTGGCATTTGGCGACGAAGGCGGCGAGTTCAGGGATCTTCGCCGCCAGTTCCGTCGTCAACGGATGGTCGGGCGACAACGCGACGAACGAGGCGCCGAACAGCGTGTCGGGGCGCGTGGTGAAAACCTGGATCTTGTCGCTGCGGCCGACGACCGGCCAATGGACATAGGCGCCCGACGATTTGCCGATCCAATTGTCCTGCATCAGCCGGACCTTTTCGGGCCAGCGATTCAGCGTGGAAAGTGCATCGAGCAATTCGTCGGCGTAGTCGGTGATCTTGAAGAACCACTGCGACAGTTTCTTCTTCTCGACGGGGGCGCCGGAGCGCCAGCCCTTGCCGTCGATCACCTGTTCGTTGGCCAGCACGGTGTGGTCCACCGGGTCCCAGTTCACGAACGCCTCTTTGCGATGGACCAGGCCCGCCGCGAAGAAATCGAGAAACAGGGATTGCTGCTGCGCGTAATAGCCGGGATGGCAGGTCGCGATCTCGCGCGACCAATCCAGCGACAGGCCCATGCGCTTCAACTCGCCGCGCATATTGGCGATGTTGTCGTAGGTCCATTTCGCGGGATGGATCTTCTGGTCGCGCGCGGCGTTTTCGGCGGGCAGGCCGAACGCATCCCAGCCCATCGGGTGCAGCACGTTGTAGCCAAGGGCCCGGCGATGGCGCGCCACGACGTCGCCCAGCGTGTAATTGCGCACATGGCCCATGTGGATGCGTCCCGACGGATAGGGAAACATCTCGAGCACGTAATATTTCGGGCGCGATTTATCGACGGCCGCGCGGAAGACGCCGTCGTCTTCCCAGCGCTTCTGCCACTTGGCTTCGGATTCGGTGAAATTGTAGCGGCCGGCCATCGTTCGTCGGATTCCCTAAGGAGGGCCTATGAAATGGGGGCCGAACGATTAACCCTTCAAGCCGGCGCTGTGAAGAGTCTTAAGCTCAGCGCGCGCCGGCCGATTGGCGGATCTGGCGCGCGCGGTTGAGGATCGCGTTCTCGACCTGCGTCGCCGTCGCGGTTTCGGTCGACGCGTCGACCCAGTTGCCCGTGTTGTCGCGGCGCTGGCGGAACACCGTCGCCTTCACGCCGTCGGCGCGCAGCTGGCGGCCAAGAATGTAAAGATTTAGCTTGAACCGCTCTTCGGGCGTTTCGGCCGGCGTGTACCAATCGGTGATGATGACGCCGCCGAACGGATCGGCGGACACGATCGGCATGAACGAGATCGTTTCGAGCGACGCACGCCACAGCAGCGCGTTAACGCCGATCCCGCCGCCTTCATCGCCTCGCTTGCTGCTGCCGCCGAACAAACCGTCTTCGCCGAACAAGCCGCCTTTGGCGATCTGATCGGACGGCGCATAGCGCCCGTCGGAGCCGGGGACTTCGACCGGATAATTGTATTCGACCTTGCGGCCGCTGCACGCCGCCACGGCCAGAATGGCCGCGAAAGCGACGCCCAAGCGCAGGGTGGAACGAAGCGAAACGGCTCGAAGCATGGCAAATCCTCAAATCCGGCCGCGAAAAGGGTGGCCAGCGAAGCGGTCCGTCATTATACCGCCCTTTCCCCCTTGTAAACCATTCAAAGGGCGCGGTGTTCGGCGCCTTGACGGGGGGCCCGAAGGCGGTCTCGAGGAAGCCCGAGCAAGCCCCATACGGATTCGATGCTGGAACGTTATTGTATTGATTTTATTGTCTAAAAATCCAAATAGGGGCGAAAGGTCGGACGAAAAGATTGTGGCGATCTTGCCACAGTCGCGCCCGTTAATCGCCCAGGCAGGGTGACTCCAGTTGACCCCCTACGCGCCGGTTTGGCACAAACACGGTGCCATAGCGGGCGGCAGTACGGCCGCTAGGCCGTACACATGTCCGAACAAGGAGAGGACCTTATGAAGAAGACGCTTTACGGGACCACGGCCATCGTTGCCCTGGGCCTCGCGATCGTCGCAGCGGCTCCGGCCAGCGCCCAGGCGCCGGCGCAGGGCTTCAGCTCGACGAACTTCCAGTTCACGGTTGGCGGTCTCGCCCGCGGCTACGTCGGTGGCCTCAGCCAGCACGACAACGTCGCGAACTGGACCTCGAACGGCGCCGCGGCGCCGACGGCCGGCCAGCAGGGCGCGACGCAGCGCTTTGACGTCCAGCGCGACTGGCGCTTGGATCTGACCGCCGCCGCGAACCTGCCGAACGGCATGCGCGCGACGACCGTCGTCCAGCTGCAGAACCTGTCGGTTGCTCAGGGTTCGACCTTCACCGAATCGTACATCCGTCGTAACTGGGTTGCCCTGTCGGGCGGCTTCGGCGACGTGCGTATCGGCTCGATCGACCCGGTGACCATGCAGATGGCGCAGGGTGCGATGGACGCCTTCACGGCGGGTTCGGCCAAGACCGGCAAGATCTACGACTATATGCAGACGGCGAACGTCTTCGGTCGTGACGATACGGCCCTGGGCGCGACGAACAACATCCGTCTGTTCGATCGTTCCTCGGAAAAGATCGCGTACTTCACCCCGCGTATCGAAGGCTTCCAGCTCGGCGTGAACTACACGCCGGAAGCTTCGAAGGACAAGAACTCGGCCCTCGCGACGTCGGCCGGTGGCGTGTACAACCGTGGCTACGCCGCTGCGGTGAACTACGTCAACACGTTCTCGGGCGTCGGCGTCCGCGGTTCGGCTTCGTACATCAAGTGGAACGCGCCGATCAACGCGGCCAACGGCGGCGTTGACCCGTCGGACGCCTCGGCTTGGGGCCTCGGCCTCGGCGTGACGTACATGGGCTTCGATGTCGGCGGTTCGTACGGTAACTACAGCGACGTGATGTCGGCTGGCCGTATCGACGGCGGCGCGGCGATCGCCGGGCTGTCCAACCGCTTCATCGGTGACGGTTCGTCGTACGAACTCGGCGTCGGCTACTCGACCGGTCCGGTTCGCGTTTCGTTGAACTGGTTCGCCGGCGAAATGAAGTCGGTCAAGAGCGTTGCGGCTTCCGGTGTGGTGACGACCCTCGCCAACACGGGCAACGACAAGCTGCAGACGATCGCTCTGAACGGCGCCTACATCCTCGGGCCGGGCGTGAACCTGGAAGCGTCGCTGTTCAACAGCCGCTCGACGGCTCCGTTCAGCTCGACGGTGGCCAACGTCCGCAACAAGCAGGACGCGACGGGCATCGTGACGGGTATCATCCTGTCGTTCTAATCCCCTCGGGGATTGGTTCGGGAAAGGGGCGGCTTCGGCCGCCCCTTTTTCTTTGTCCGGAATCCCGAGAAACGGCGGCCGATGCCGCCCGCGTCGCGACGGATCAGCGCGGCGCCAGCATTCGCGTGAATGCGTCGGTCATTTCCAGCGCCAGGCTCGATCCATCGGCCAGCGCGCTTGCCCGCATCCGCACGGCCAAGTTCTTCGCCAAAACGGCCAGCCTTTCCGGCTCTCGGGCGAAGCCGATCGCCGCATCGCGATAATCATCCCAACTCTGCGCGACGAACCCGGCATTCGGCACACGCGACAATAGCGATGCGCCCACGCGCCCCGCATGGCGCGATCCCGCCAATGTCAGCAGCGGCACGCCCATCCACAGCGCTTCGCAGCTCGTCGTCGTGCCGGCATAGGGGCCGGTGTCGAGCGCCAGATCGATTTCCTCGTAAAGCGCCAGATGTGCCGCCTCGTCGTCGACGAAGGGCACGAGCCGCACGCGCCCGTCGAGCCCCGCCGCCGCCGCACGCGCGCGCCATGCGGCCATCGTCGCCGGGTCCTTCAGCGCGAAGGCCTTCAGCAGCAACGTCGCGTCCGGCGCCGCGCGCATGATCTCGACCCATGCACGCCAGCACGGTTCGGAGATCTTCTCGAGCATGTTGAACGATCCCAGCCGCAAGCCGCCGCCGGACTTCCTGCGCGCCGGAACCGGGACATCATCGAGGGCGGCGAAACGTAGGAATCCGCCCTCGAGGCGCCAAAGTTTCTCGGTGTAGTACCGGTCTTGCCCCTCGGGATCGGCGATCGCATCGGTGAAGCGCCAATCGATGCGCGACAAGCCGGTCGTATTGGCGTAGCCGAGCCACGAGACTTGCACGGCGCAGGGCTTACGCGCGAACACGCCCAAACGATTGTCGCCGGTATGGCCGCTCAGATCGATCAGCACGTCGATACGATCGCCCGCGATCTTGCGCGCCAAGGCGCCGTCGTCCAAGCCGCGCGTCTCGTGCCATTCCGCCGCCAGACCGCGCAGCCGCGCGGTGACTTCGTCCGGCTTCTCGACGTCGGAATAGCAGACCACCGCGACACGCGCGGGATCGAACGCGGCGAACAACGGCAGCAGAAAATGCGCGCAAGAATGACGCTTGAAATCCGCCGACACGAAGCCGACGCGCATCGCACCGCCATCGCGCGCGCGCGACGGCGCGTTCATCGGAATCAGCGCGCCTTCGAAGAAGCCGCCCCAGAGGCGATGCAGCTCCGACAAATCGTCGGGCGCGTCGAGATCGTAATTGGCGCCGAACAATGCCACCGAATTCGCTTTGGCCGATGGCACGGCCTCGCCGTCCGTCAGCATCTCCCGATACGCGGCCAATGCGTCGCCGGAATGTCCCAGCCGGGCGAGCACCCGGGGAAAAGCTTCGATCTGCGCGCGCCGCTTGGCCGGCACGGCCGCGAGAATCGCAGCCCCCCGCGCCGCGTCGCCGTACTTGGCTTCAAGCGACCCAAGATTGATCTGGCATTCCAGAAAATCGGGCTTCAAGCCCAAGCCCTGCTCGAACGCTGCGCGCGCGCCCGCGACGTCACCTTGCGCGAGCAACGCATTGCCCAGCGCCTGATACGCCGCGACCAGCCCCGGTTCCAACGCGATCGCTTTACGCGCCGCTTCGATTGCACCGACTTCGTCCATTACCGCCAATCGCGCGTGGCTAAGATTGGCGAGATAGGCGGGATGATCGGGCTTCAGCGCCAGCGCCTTCTCCAGCGCAATGATCGCTTCGGCTGGGCGCTTGGCCGCGCGCAATGCTTCGCCCAGATTATTGAACGCATCGGCGAAATCGGGGCGTTGCTCGCAAGCGCGGGTCAAAAACGCGATGGCCTGATCGTGGCGGGCCACCTGGTGCAGCGCCACGCCCAGCAGATAGGTCGCGTTGGGCTCGTCCGGCATTCGCGCCAGAACGGCGCGATAGTGCGTCATCGCCTCGTCGAAACGCCCGCCTTGGTGCAGCGCCAAGGCGTCGCGCAAAACTTGCTTGTAATCGTCCATCGCGGATGTGGTAAGGCGAAGCGGGAGGCCCGTCCAGTATGATCTCCGCGCAACTCGATGAAATCCGGTCCCGGATGCGCGCCGCACTCGAACGTGCCGGGCGCGCGCCGGATTCGGCCACGCTGATCGCCGTCGCCAAGACGCATCCCGCCGACGCCGTCGTCGAGGCTTTGGCCGCGGGCCAGCGCGTGTTCGGCGAGAATCGCGTGCAGGAAGCGATGGCGAAATATCCCGCCTTGCGCGCGACACACCCCGATCTGGATCTGCATCTGATCGGCCCGTTGCAGACCAACAAGGTCAAGGAAGCGGTCGCGACCTTCGATGCGATCCACACCGTTGACCGGCCGAAGCTCGCGGCGGCGTTGGCGGCGGAGATCGCGCGCAGCGCCAAGCGGCCGCGTCTATTCGTGCAGGTGAATACCGGGGCCGAGCCGCAAAAGGCCGGCGTGTTGCCCGATCAGGCGGACGCGTTCATCGACGAATGCCGGACGGCGCATAAGCTCGTCATCGACGGCTTGATGTGCATTCCGCCGGTCGCGGATGTGCCGGCGCCGCATTTCGCGTTGTTGGGCCAAATCGCCAAGCGCAACGGCATCGCGATGCTGTCGATGGGAATGAGCGAGGATTTCGAAACCGCGTTGGCGTTGGGGGCCACGCATGTGCGCGTCGGCAGCGCCATTTTTGGCGCGCGGCCGCCGATCGCTTAGGACCCCAGATCCTTCTGGCGCTGCATATCGCGATAGCGATCGAGACCGGCACCCATCATCATCGCGACCCAACCTTGTTCGCCGCCGGCGGTGTTGCCGCCGCTATTGGCGCCGAGCTGCGCTTCGAGGGCGGCGGGCAGGCCGGTCGGTTGCACATTGGCCTGTGCCAAGGCTTGCGAAACCGGCGGCTTGTATGCATTCGCTTCGCGATAGCTCGCCAAAGTGCGGCGCGCGTTTTGACCCGCAATGGGGTCGCTCGCCACCGGCATGCGCACCATCGGCACCTCGGCCGATTGGGCGTTGGCGCGATAATCGGCGAGGGTGCGAACGCCGCGTCCCGCCGGCACCCCGCCGCCGGTATCGGGCGCCATCGCGGCGGCTTTTTCGGGCTCGGCGGGCGACACGCCCTTCGTCGGTTGGATCGGCGCCGCAGCCGGGACGGCTTGCGCGGTTTGAACGGGTGCTGCTTCCGGCTTCGGCGCGGGGCCGGTGAACAGCGAGGCGAGCGCCATCTTGCCGTCGCTCGGCACCAGCGACGGGCCCTGGGGCGTCAAGTTCTGGCGCAGATTGGCTTCGAAGGTTTCGGGCGCTTGATTGCGCGGCGCGGCGCTGCCGCCGGCGATCCAGGTCGCGAGCAAATCGTTCGATTCGAATGCGCCGTCTTGGCGCAAGGCTGCCATATGCACGCCCGATTGCGCCGCGTCGCCGGTCGGCGGCGGCGCGATATTGCCCTTCTCGGGGCCCGAAACCATCGCGAGCATATGGCCGCCGATATCCTTGCCGCTGTCGCCTTCGACGATCGCGTTGACCAGCGCGCTGGCGATGCCGATCGGACCGCCATAGATGAACCCGCCGACGACGCGGGCCGACGGTTCGATCGTTTCGCCTGTCAATTCGCGATAGATCGTCCCGACGATCGGCAGATTTTGAAGCGGGTTCAGCGCCTGCAACAAATCGCCGAAGCCGCGCGATTTGCCATCGGTCAGGACGACTTCGTCGGGCGCGTCCGGATTCCACGCCTTGGCGGCGCTGGACCGGATTTCGAACTTCGATGAGGGGATGGCGGTATCGGACATCTTGCGACGAAACGTTGCAAGCGCCGAACCAGGGATCACCCTATGAGTTTCAAAGGGTTACGAGACGTTTGCGGCGCGGCCCCCGGCAAAAATTGCCGGACCTAGCGTTCTCTGCCGGGCTCCATCAGGCGCTGCTGGTTCGGATCGACGATCGTGAATCGATCGGGCGCAATAGTCACGCCGTCGCGCGGATCCAGCAAGGTGATGCGCGTCGTCAGGCCCTGGCCGTCGACGACCCGCCAGCTCGACAGCTGAAACGGCCGCTCGGCGAATTCCAGAACGAGCCGCCCAGCGCGCGGGTCGCTGGTCTGGACGATGCCCACGCGCAGTACGCCGGGGCCGCGTTCGATCCCGGTCACGGTCACGTCGCCGGCGAGTTTCACGTCGGCGCGCACCAACACGCCGGCCGGGGTGGAATCGAGCGGCAGATACGAAATCGTTTTCAGCGAACGGTCGATATGCGCGAGGGCCCGCCCATCGGCGATCAGCAGATTGGGGTTGGGCGCGTCGTAATCGAGCCGCAGCTTGCCCGGTCGCGACAGATAGAATTTGCCTTCGGCGGTCGAACCGTCGGGGCCGATCTGCAGGAAACGCGCTTCCAGCGTTTTGATGCCGGCGAGATAGGTTTCGACGCGCGCGATATCCGCGCGATCGGCTTCGTTGCGCGCGGGGCTTTGCGCGGCAACGGGCGCGCTTGCTACAACGGCAAGCACGGCACCGGCGATGAAGAAGCGGCGGGAAAATCCGTCCATGACCGGTTCTTTGCCAGCGCTTTGTGGCCCGAGCAAGGCAAAACCAAGGAGCGATTCGCCATGTCGATCTACCGCAATCTCGGCCGTTCGGGCCTGAAAGTCTCGCCCTTGTGCTTGGGCACGATGATGTTCGGCGACCGCACCGACGAAGCGGAGGCCGCGCGCATCGTTGCTTCGGCGCGCGAAACGGGCGTCAATTTCATCGACACGGCCGATGGCTATGCCGGCGGCGAATCCGAACGCATTGTCGGTCGCCTAATCGCCAAGGAACGTGCGCGTTGGGTGCTGGCGACCAAGATCGCCAATCCGGCCCCCGGCGACGATCCCAATGCGCGGGGCACTTCGCGCCGTTGGTTGATCGCAGGGCTCGAGGCGAGCCTCAAACGGCTCGGCACCGATCACATCGATCTTTATTACCTGCATCGCGACGATATGACGACGCCGATGGAGGAGACGGTCGAAGCCTTGGGCGGGCTGATCCGGGCGGGCAAGATCCGCTATATCGGCTTGTCGAATTTCCGCGGCTGGCGCATGGCGCGCTTCGTCGCCCTGTGTAAGGCGATCGGCGTGCCGCAACCGATCGCGAGCCAACCTTGGTACAATCTGTTCGATCGCCAGGCGGAAACCGAAATCCTGCCCGGGGCGGCCGAACTTGGCCTCGGCAACGTGCCCTACAGCCCGTTGGCGCGCGGGGTGTTGACCGCGAAATACGATTCGATCGACACGCCCGATCCCGCGTCGCGCGCCGGGCGCGGCGACAGGCGGCTGCACCAGACCTCGTTCAAACCCGAAGCGATCGCGTTGGCGCGGAACCTTGCCGATCTCGCCAAAGCGCGCGGGACGGATGCCGCAACGCTGGCACTGGGCTGGGTGATGGCGAATCCGCTGATCACGTCGGTTTTGGCGGGGCCGCGCACCCTGGCGCAGTGGCAGGCCTATGTTTCGGGAAGCCAGCGGCCCTGGAATGGGGCCGACGAATCGGCGGTCAGCGCCCTCGTCGCGCCCGGCCATCCCGCAACCCCGGGTTTCAGCGACCCGCAATACCCGATTCTGGGCCGTCCGGCCTGAATTCTTCCTGTCGCACGCTCAAAACTGTAACTCCCGTGCCACAGTCGGCGTTGAAACCCTTGGCTGTGCCTTGGGTAAGGGCTTCAGTTGCAGAATTCATGTTGCGGTAAGTCCGAGCCTTGCAATAGAACCTCCAAGACAGGCTTGAGGAGCAAAAACATGAATATTCGCAAAGGCTTACTGACCATTTTTGGTGCAACTGCACTGATTTTGGGCGCTAATGTGACGCCGGTTTCGGCACAGATCGAAACCTCGGTCGGCACCTTCTCGCCGACGATCAACTTCACGACCAACTATCTCTTCCGCGGCATCTCGCAGACCGAGCGGAATCCAGCCGCGCAGGCCGGTCTGGAATACGGCTATACGGTCGGCATGTTCACGCCGTACCTGGGCACCTTCATTTCGAACGTCCAGTTCCCGAATGGCAGCTTCGGTTCGTTGCGCCAGCGCGTCGAACTCGACCTGTACGGCGGTGTGCGCGTCACGCCGATCGACAAGCTGACCCTCGACGTGGGCGCGATCAACTACATGTATCCGCGCAACACGGTCGACTCGGAACCCGGTCCGCAGGGCGTCGGCAACCCGCAATGGACGGAAGTCTACGGCAAGGTCGCCTATGATTTCGGCTTCGCCAAGGCCGTCGGCAGTGTCTACTACACCAGCGCCTTCTCGGCCGCGTCGGGTACCGGCTGGTACTACGAAGCCGGCGCGGACGTTCCGCTGCCCTTCTTCGAATTGACCGCGATCGGCCGCGTCGGCCGCCAGACGATCGAGCGCAACGCCAATTTCGGCTTCCCGGACTATACGACCTGGAACCTTGGCCTGTCGCGCGACGTGCTGGGTTTCCTCGTGACCGGCACCTACTCGGACACGAACATCAAGAAGGGCGTTTCGCTGGGCAACGACATCACCGGCGCCGCGTCGACCTTCTCGAACGAAAACCACAAGCTGACCAAGGGCACGTTCGTCCTGTCGGTGATGAAGGCCTTCTAAGCCTTATTTCGCAAGGCTTTGCGATCAAGACCGCCGGCGGAGACGCTGGCGGTCTTTTTCTTTGCGCCCTGGTCATTTGATCGGCGGATTGGGTTAGGCTTGGGCCCATGACCGCCGCAAGGCTGCTTTTGCTCGCCCCGGAGCTTTCGTCGCGCGCCCTTGGCGAAGGCTTGCGGGCGCACGGCTTCCGCGTCGAGACGACGCAGGAAGCCGACGCCGCTTTGGCGCTGGCCGAAGGGGTGGGCTTCGACGCGGCGATCCTCGATCGTGCGATCGCATCGGGCCGGGCGCTGGGCGCTCTGGTCAAACGCCTCGCCGTGCCGGTTTGTCTGCTGGGTCTCGACGCGCGCGGCCGCGCGCCCCATGGCGTGGCGGCGGCCTTGGCCAAGCCCGTGCGGCTCGACGATCTTGCGGGGCTGATGCACGGTCTGGTTCGCCCCGCCGCAGCACCGGAAAAACTCGGTCCCTACGCGTTCGACGCGATTTTGCGCCGCTTGGTCGAACGCAAGAGCGCGCGTGAGATAAGGCTCACCGAACTCGAGACCGCGTTGCTCGATATGTTGTTGAAAGCCGGGGGCGAACCGGTCCCGCGCGCGGAATTGCTTCGCGCCGTTTGGGGGTATAAACCGGGATTGACGACGCGCACGCTGGAGACGCATGTCTACAGGTTGCGCCGCAAGATCGAGCGCGACCCGGCGCGCGCGCGGTTGTTGTTGACGACGCCGGGCGGTTATCTTGTGCCGACGGCACGTAAGGGAGCACGCGCGAAGTGACGACCGACCGACTCTCCGTAACGTTTTGGGGCGTGCGTGGCTCGATCGCGTGTCCGGGTCCGGCGACCGCCGGCTATGGCGGCAACACCGCGTGTCTGGAAATCCGTGCGGGCAACAAGCTGCTGATTTTCGATGCGGGCACGGGCTTGAAGCCGTTCGGCGGGGCGCTCGCCAAACAAGGCGGGCCGCTCGACGTCGACTGGTTCTTCACCCACACCCATTTCGACCATATCCAGGGAATTCCGTTTTTCTCGCCGCTCTACGACCGGCGCAATCGCTTCCGCCTGCGCGCGGGCCATCTCATTCCCGAAATGAACCTCAAACAGGTTCTGTCGGAAATGATGTCGGCGCCGTTGTTCCCGATCCCAATCGGCATCTTCGCCGCACAGATCGAGTTCGCCGATTTCCGCGCGGGCGAAACCCATGATCTGGGCGGCGGCGTGGTGGTGAAGACGGCCCCGCTCAACCATCCCAATCGCGCCACCGGCTATCGCGTCGAGGTCGCGGGCAAATCGATCTGCTACGTGACCGACACCGAACACGTGCCCGGCCGTCTCGATACCAATGTGCTGAAGCTGATCGAGGGTGCCGACATCGTCGTCTACGACTGCACCTATACCGACGAAGAATATCCCGCCCATGTCGGCTGGGGCCATTCGACCTGGCAGGAAGGTATCCGCCTGGTCGAGAAGGCGGGCGCCAAACGCTTGGCGATCTACCATCACGATCCCGACCATGACGATACGTTCATGGACAAGATCGCGGCCGACGCCGAAAAGATGCGCCCCGGCACGTTCGTCGCCCGCGAAGGCACGACGATCGAAGTTTGATGGGTGCCGGCCGCGGCCATTGGTTCCAGTTCCTGACCGCGCTGGGTGCGAAGCGCGGTTTCTTCGTGCCTTATCGCCATGCTGCGGAAGTTGCACCGCCGCAAGCCTATAAGGGCCTCGAAAAGATCTTCGCCGACGCGCTGCCGCAATTCGCGGCGTGGGGTGCGCGTATCGACGCCTATCGCGCGCAGCTTCAAGGCTTCGGCGCCGAGCCGCCGCCGGCCCCGCGCTGGAACCAGGATTGGTTCACCGGCCACGATGCCGCCTTCGCCTATACCTTCGTGCGCGAGACAGCCCCCAAACGCATCGTCGAAATCGGATCGGGCCATTCGACGCGTTTCATGGCGCGCGCGATCCAAGACGGCGACCTGGCGACGCGGCTCGACTGCATCGACCCGGCCCCGCGCGCGACGCTGACGGGTTTGCGCGTCGATTGGACGAAAGCGCGGCTGGAGACGACCGACTATCCCTTCGCCGAATTGGGCGAGGGCGATGTCGTGTTCGTCGACTCCTCGCATATTCTAATGCCAGGCACGGATCTCGACATTCTGTTCGCCAATGTGCTGCCCGCGCTGAAGCGCGGCGTCGTGCTGCATTTCCACGACATCTTCCTGCCCTGGGCCTATCCCGACTCATGGGCGTGGCGCGGCTATAACGAGCAGAACGCCGTCGCCGGCTTGTTGGCGAGCGGCGCGTTCGATCTGCTGTGGTCGTCCGCCTATGCCGCGCGCAATTTGCGCGTGGCGGCGCTGGACGGCTTGCCGATTCCCGATACGGCGTTCGTCTCCAGCCTGTGGCTAAGGAAACGTTATTTGTAAGGATCGGCGGCGTCGCGCAAGCCGTCGCCCAGGAAGTTGAACGCCAGCACGGTGACGATCACCGGCACGACCGGCAGCAACAGCCACGGGTAAAGCGCCACGACGTTGATGTTCTGCGCTTCGGTCAGCAACACGCCCCAAGACGTGATCGGCGGGCGCAGGCCCAGCCCCAGGAACGACAACGCCGTCTCGCCCAGGATCATCGTCGGGATCGCCAGCGTCGCCGATGCGATCAGATGGCTCATGAAGCTGGGCACGAGGTGGCGGAAGATCACGCGCTTGGGGCTCGCCCCCATCAGCGTCGCGGCCGTGCAGAAATCCTCCTCGCGCAAGGCCAGCAGCTTCGAGCGCACCGCGCGGCCCAGGCCCGTCCAGCCGATCAGGCCCAGGATCAGCGTGATGCCGAAATAGATGTAGATCGGGCTCCACGACACGGGCAGGGCGGCCGACAGCGCCATCCACAGCGGCAATTCCGGGAAGGAGCGGATGATCTCGATCATGCGCTGGATGACCATATCGACCCAGCCGCCGTAATAGCCGGCGAGCCCGCCCAGCACGATGCCCAGGATGAATTTCACCATCACGCCGATCAGGCCGATGGTCAGCGAAATCCGCGTGCCATAGGCGAGACGGCTGAACATATCGCGCCCCAGCCGGTCGGTGCCGAGCCAGAAGAACGTGCCGCCTTCCGCGGCACAGACGAAATGCCAGGAACCCGGAACCAAGCCCATCCATTCCCACGAATCGCCTTTGCAGAAAAACCGCAACGGCTGGACCTTGGCGGGGTTCGGCGTGTACTCGCGTTTCAGCGTGTCGAGGTCGAGCTTGTAGTCGAAGCCGTAGACGAAAGGCCCGACGAAGCGCCCTTCGTGGAACAGATGCACCGCCTGCGGCGGCGCATAGATATGGTCGATATTGCGCGTACCCACGCCGTAGGGTGCAATCATCTCGCTGAACAGAATCGACACGTACAAAAACACGAGCAGCACGCCCGACCACAAGGCGAGCTTGTGGCGCTTCAATTTCCACCACATCAGCCGCCATTGCGTGGCCATGTAGTAGCGCTCGAGCTTGGGATCGAGCTTCTCGCCGTCATACGGATCGAACGCCTCGCGCCGCACGTAATGCGGCAGGCGGTCGGTCTCGTTCGCGCGGGTATCGGTCATTTGCCGGCCCCGCCATGCAGACGGATGCGCGGGTCGAGGGCGGCGAGCGCCACGTCCGACAGGAACACGCCCAGCACGATCAGCACCGCTTCGATCATCAGGAACGATCCGGCCAGGAACATGTCCTGGCTGCGCAACGCGGCCAGCAGCATCGGCCCGTTGGTCGGCAAGCTCATGACGACGGAGACGATCGCGGCCCCGGAGATGAGCTGCGGCAGCAAATCGCCGATATCGGCGATGAAGGGGTTCAGCGCCATGCGCAGCGGATACTTGAACAGCGCGCGGCCCGGCGGCAGGCCCTTGGCGCGCGCGGTGACGACGTATTGTTTTTGCAGTTCGTCGAGCAGATTGGCGCGTAAACGCCGGATCATCGCGGCCGTGCCCGACGTGCCGATGACCACGACGGGAATCCAAAGATGTTCCAGCACCGACAGGAACTTCGCCCAGCTCATCGGCTTGTCGACGAATTCGGGGTCCATCAAGCCGCCGATCGCAGTGCCGAACCAGATATTGGCGAGATAGAGCATCACCAGTGCGAGCAGGAAAGACGGCGTGGCGAGGCCCAAGAAGCCGAGGAAGGTGAGGCCGTAATCGCCCCAGGAATATTGGCGCGTCGCCGAATAGATGCCGATGGGGAAGGCGACGGCGTAAGTGAAGATCACCGTCGCGAAGCCGACGACGAAGCTCAAGATCAGCCGGTCGCCGATCACCACATTGACCGGCAGATCGTATTCGAACGACCAGCCAAGGTCTCCGCGCAGCAGGCCGAACAGCCAGATGAAATAGCGTTCGACCGGCGTTTTATCGAGATGGTATTGCGCACGCAGATGCTCGATCTGCGCCATGCTCGCGGCTTCGCCTTGCGCGCGCAATTCGGCGATCTGGTTCGACAGGTAATCGCCCGGCGGCAATTGGATGATGAAAAACACGATCGCGCTGATCGCCAGCAGCGTCGGTATCATCACGAACAAGCGACGGACGAAATACGCGAGCACGTCGAAGCGACCTTCCTACTTACCGGCCGGAACCGCGGCGGTGCTGCGCGGGGCGCCGCGCTCGCCGTCGAACCAGAACGCGTCCATGCGATGCACGCCGAAGAAAGCGCCCGGATCCCAATTCCATACGCCGTCGCGCGGCACGTTGCGCAAACGGTTCGACACGACGACCGGCTGGCGCACATTGGCGACCAGACCGATGGTCCACACGTTATCGGCGTGATTTTCCAGCATGCGCCGCCAGGCGTCTTCGCGCGCGGCGCGGGTGGGCGCGTTGCGCCACGTTTCGGCTTGGCGCACCAGATCGATCGCTTCGGACATATCGACCGGTTCGCCCGACGTGCCGCCGGTCTCGCGATATTGACCCCATCTGGGCCATTGCAGCCGGTCCTGCATCGTCGGCGCCAACTCGTCGGGCGGCGAGTCCGGGTTGGCGAGCGCGTTCTCGATCCCGAACCACAGCGCCACGCGCGTTTCGCCCGAGAACACGCGGTTGCGCAGAATGTCGCGTTGCTGGGGCCGCGAATAAAGCTTGATGCCCGCCTTCAGCCAGGAATCGTGGATCAGCTCCAGCACGTCGGTCTGCTCGACATCCTCGCCCGCGGTTTCGACCACGATTTCCATCGGCCGTCCGTCGGGCAGCAGGCGCACGCCGCGCTCGTCGCGCTTGGTGAGGCCGATCTGATCGAGCAACGCGTTCGCAGCTTTCAGATCGAATTGATGCCACGCGCTGCGGTATTCGGGCCGGTACATCGGGCTTGCGGGCAGCAGCGTATTCGCCCCTTCGACCGCCAAACCGAAATAAACGACTTGATTGATCTCGCGCCGATCGATCGCCATCGACAACGCGCGGCGGAAGCGCACGTCGCGGAACAGCGCGCGCCAGCCCAGATCGTTGGTGTTGAGATTGGGATGGATCGCGATTTGCGAACCGCGCGCGGTCGACCACAGCCGCGTATCGAAATCATTCCGCTTCCCGGCTTGGCGCAGGAAGGTGTAGTTCGCGAAGTTGAGGCCGCGCGCTTGCAGATCGACCTCGCCCGCACCGGCCTTGGCGGCCAGAATCTTGCCGTCGGCGACGTTCATGATCAGCCGGTCGATATAGGGAAGCTGGCGGCCATTCGCGTCGATGCGGTGGTAATAGGGATTGCGGTCGAACACGAAACGCTCGGCCGGCGCCTTGGTGCGCACGACCCACGGATCGAGCACGGGCAGATCCGGGTTGTCGTTGCGGTCGAGCTTGTCGAGCCGGTTATGCAATTGCGACCAAGTGCGCAGATTGGCGCGCTGCACGGCTTCGCCCAGCGCCTTGCGGTCGGCGTAGCGATGGTGGAATTGGCGCAGATAATGCGCCGGACGATAGATGAAGACCGGGGCGGGGCCCGCAAGGGCGGGCAGGAATGCGGCGTTGGGCGTCGACCATTCGTAAACGACGGTGCGCGCATCCGGAAAGCTGACGACGGGTTTCTCGTTATCGACCAGCAGCGCCTTGGGCGGGCCCGCGGGCATCAGCGCCTTCTCGTTCGCGACATCTTCCCACCAATAGCGAAAATCCTCCGACGTGAAGGGCGCGCCGTCGGACCAGCGATGATTTTCGCGCAGCTTCAGCGTGAAGCGCCGCCCGCCATCGACATCGACGCTTTCCAGAATATCGGGCGTAAGCTCGAGATTCTTGTCGAGCCCGACCAAGCGCGAATAACCGTAGACGGAAACGAGGCGCACATCCTGCGTACGGCCGATCAGCATGCGCATCTCGCCGCCATGCTTGCCCGGCTGCCATTCGGGATCGTCGATCGCCGTCACCAGCGGATTCGCCGGCAAGCGATCATGGATCGACGGCAACTTGCCCGCGATCACATCCAGCGACAGGTTCGGCGTTTCGATCAACTCGCCGGCATTCGCCGATCCGACGAAAAATGCCGCGGCCAGCAGGGCCGCACTCAGCGTTTTGAACTTCATGCGACAACCTCCCGCGGGCGGGCGAGGGCGCGCAAGCTGTCGGGCGAAGCCGACAAATGCGCGCGCACGTAATGACCATGGCCGAGATCGATCAGCCCCACCGGCGTCTGGCCATCGACCGTGAACGGCGCGGGCCACAGGCTTGGGCTCGACGCGCGGCCTTCCATCAAGGCGGCGAGGTCGAGCGGCCGGTCGATATCCGGTTCGGGCACGGCGGTCAGCAGCGCTTGCGTATAAGGATGGATCGGTTCGCGGAACAGCCGCTCGCGCGGCGCCACTTCGACCAAGCGTCCGGCGCACATCACGGCGATGCGGTCGGCCATATAGTCGACCACCGCGAGATTATGGCTGACGAAAATGTAAGTGAGGCCGAGCGCCTTCTTGAGATCCTGCAGCAGGTTCAAGACCTGCGCCTGGATCGACACGTCGAGCGCCGAGACGGGCTCGTCCAGCAGCAGCAATTCCGGACCCAGGGCCAACGCGCGCGCGATGCCGATGCGCTGGCGCTGCCCGCCGGAGAAGGAATGCGGATAGCGGTTGAGGGCGCGATCGTCGAGCCCGACCACGCGCATCAATTCGCGCACGGTGGAACGGCGCGAACGTTCGTCGCCGATGCCGTGGATCAGCAGCGGTTCCGACACGATATCGCTGACCGTCATGCGCGGGTTCAGCGACCCGAACGGGTCCTGGAACACGAATTGGACCTTGCGGCGATAATCGAACAATTCGGCGCCGTCGAATTTGCGCGCGTCGCGGCCTTCGAACAGGATGTCGCCCGAATCGGGCGTCAGCGCGCGCATGATCATTTTCGACACGGTCGTCTTGCCGCAGCCGGATTCGCCGACCAGGCCCAGACATTCGCCGCGGAACACGTCGAAGCTGACATCGTCGACCGCCAGCACGCTTTGCGCTTGGCCGCCGCCGAACATGCCCGATTTGCGGATCGCATAGCTTTTGCGCAAATGCCGCACCGACAAAACCGGCGTGGCGCGGTCGGCGGCGTCGAGCGGCGGCTTGGGCGCGCCGGTCTTGTCCTTGCGGCGGACCATTTCGCCAAGATCGGATTTGATCTCGCGCAGCGGGATCAGTTTCTCGCCCGGCTTCATGTCGAAGCGCGGCACGGCCGCCAACAGCGCCTTCAAATACGGGTGTTCGGGCTTGCGGAAAATATCCTCGCGCATGCCCGCTTCCATCACCCGGCCGCGATACATCACGACCACTTCGTCGGCCATGTTCGCGACCACGCCCAGATCGTGTGTGATCAGCAGGATCGCCATGCCGAGATCAGCTTGCAGATCCTTCAGCAGCTTCAGGATCTGCGCCTGGATCGTCACGTCCAGCGCCGTGGTCGGCTCGTCCGCGATCAGCAATGCGGGCCGGCAGACCAGCGCCATCGCGATCATCGCGCGCTGGCGCAAACCGCCGGACAACTCGAACGGATAGGTGCGCAGCGCCTTGACCGGATCGGGGAAGCCGACCCGGCGCAGCATATCTTCGGCGAGGTCGAGCGCTTCTTGGCGGTCGCGCGTACGATGCAGGCGCACGGCTTCGGAAATCTGGTCGCCGACCGTATGCAGCGGCGACAGCGACGTCATCGGTTCCTGGAACACGATGGAAATGCGCCCGCCCCGGATCGCGCGGAACTTGGCGCCGTCGGGATCGAGCTTGGCGAGATCGGTCGTCTTGTCGCCGTCGCGAAACAGCATCTGGCCGCGCGCGATGGCGCCGGCCTTGGGCAGGATGCCCATTAGCGCTTGGCTGATGACCGTTTTGCCGGAGCCGGATTCGCCCACGATCGCGACCGTGCTGCCAGGCCGCACGCGGAAATCCACGCCGTCGACCGCCTTCACCCGCGTATCGTGCACGCGGAAGTCGATCGCCAGATCGCGGACTTCCAGGAGATTCACCGCGCGATTCCCAGGGCTTTCAGATTTTCGCGGCTGGCGGCATCGACGGAAACGCTATGGCGTTCGGCCTCGGCGAACGCGGCCGACACCAAATCGGCGAAGCCCTCGCCCGAGGAATCCGCGTCGATCCGCGCCCCATCGCTGGACAGCTTCAGCTGCATCCAACCCCCCGTGCGGTCCCGCGTCGTCGAGAAAAAAGCGAGTTTAAAGGACCGCAATTCGTTCCAGTCGAGCCTAGCCGCTCCCGGTCCCGAAAGCGATACACCGATTGCGTCCCAGGTTACGGATTGGCGACCGCGCCGCCAGGTCTTGTAGCCGAATCCGGCGAACAGAACGGTCAGCGGCAGCAGGAACCCATGCGCGAGCGACCATTCGCCAAGGCCGATGGACGGCGTCAATGTGAGCGCAACGCCGATACCCGCGCGCGCATAGTCGCCGGCCAGCGCCTTGGCGGGGTAGCGCAGCGTGTTCACGAAAAAATCTCGGCGGGATGGCGCCAATTCACGGCCGGGTGTGCCGCGATACGGCGCAAGGCGGCGTCGGTGAAGTCCCAAGCCGCCTCGTCATGCGCCAGATGATGGGTGAGGAACCCGGTCGGCTCGTCCGGATCGGCCTTGCCTTCCAGCTTCGCGGTCAGATGCGCCACCAGCGCGCCCAACGCCAAGCCTTCGCCGCCGAAACCGCGCGTATGCCAATCCATGATGTCGCAATGCGTGTTGATCTGCGTAAGGCCCGGCCGCGCTTTCTTGCGCGCGTTGAAGGTCGATAAGCCGCGATAGCCCGCTTGCGCCAGCAGATCGGCGGCATCGTCCGAGATGCGGTTATGCGGCGGGACCAAAATGGGCAGCGGGGCCGCGAACAGCGATTTGATTTTCAGCCAGCCGCGCGCGAGTTCGCCCATCACCACCGGCAACGGGCGATGGGCGCCCAGCTCGGCTTTCGATTGGCCCAAAGGGGCGTGATTGTCGTGATTCCAGCCATGCTGGCAGACGACCAGATCGGTCAGCGCCGCCAATTCGCGCGTCGCGCGCGCGGGGATGACCGCGATCAGCGGCACGATGCCGGTCGCGGCGGAAATCGCGCGCAAGCGATCAAGCGCGGGTGTGGGGCGGGTGGCGTCGTCGTCGCGCCACCACAATTCGGCCATGCGGCCGGCGGTGCCATAGGAATCGAGCACGCGGAACAGCGTGACCCAATCGGAAGGGGGCGGTGTCATAGCCATCGTGAAACGATACTGACCGTGGCGGCGACCCCTTCGCAAGAGATCGCGTGCGGTTGGGGCGATTTCGCGGCGCCGATCGCGGTATCGAGCGACTCCGGCGTCAATCCGGCCTCGTCGGCGATCGTCGCAAGACCGGCGGCGGCGAACGCCTGGGCGCGGATCGTCTGTTCGCGCTCGTTGCCTTCCGCGAAGGGCACGAGGATCGCCGGCACGCGCGCGCGCAACAAATCGATCGCGGTGTTGTAGCCCGCTTGGCTGATCGACAAGCGGCTGCCCTTCAATAGACCCGGAAAATCCGGCCGGTTGCGCTCCACCGCGACGAAATCGTTGGGGGCGGCGATCGTTGCCGGTTGTTCGCCGGTCAGGATACGCCAGCGCTCGCCCGCATGGGCGCGGCGTGCGGCGAGCTTCAAACTCGAATCGAGCAGCTCCGCCCCGGCCGCGCCGCCGCCGACCGAGACGACGATCTCGTCTTGGCCGGATGCGGGCGGGTCTTCGCCGGCGACATAGCCCGTATGGATCAGCTTGGCGCCGATCCGCGCCAATTCGGGAAAGCTTTGTGTGGCGGGCAAAAAGCGTTCGTCGCCATGCGCCAACACGGCGGCGAAATCGCCCAATGCCGCCAAGCGCGCTCCGATTTTGGCGTCGGATGGGCGCTGCGGTACGTCGCGGATCGAAACGAGTTTCGGGATGCGGCTTGCGCGCGCGATCAGCGGTTCCAACTCGAAGCGCAACAGCGCACGGCCGAGCGGATAGAGCTCCACGATCAGAAGATCGGGCTTGAATGCGGCGTAAAGATCGAGCGTGGCTTGCGCGCGTGCTTCACGCCACGATTCATCGACCGCGTTGCCGTGTGCGTCGATCAGCGCTTTGAAGCGCGAATCTTGCGTGCGCGCGGCGGGAAGCTGGATCAGCTTCGCGGCGCCGATGTCGAGGCGCAATGGCATGCCGCCGCTTGCCAGAATCGTGTCGTGGCCCGCTTGCGCCAAGCCTTTCGCGATTGCCGCCATGCGCCGCGCATGGCCCGTGCCCAGCAGATGCTGGACATGGATCAGGATTTTCGCCATCGCCGCTTCAGCGCGAGGTTGAGATCGACGATGCGCGGATGGCCGTCCTTGGCGAGTTCCAGGACATGCATCGAATAGAGATCGAGCTTGTCCGGCGGGTCGCCTTTCATGTCCCAGCCGCGCGCCAGCGCATAGACCGCGCGGAACACGCCGCGATGGGTGACGCACAGCGTCGAACGACCATCGGCGGCGAGTTCGGCCAATAAGGGGCGCAGGCGGTCCTGCACCATGCGCGGCGACTCGCCGTCGGGCGGCGTGAAATCGAGCCCGCGTTGCTCGTTCTCGACGAACGCGTCGCCCATTTCGGTGCGGATATCGTCGATCGTGCGGCCTTCGAATCGGCCCCAATGCATTTCGACCAAGCGCGGCTCGAGTTCGAACTTGAGGCGCAGCAGCTCGGCCGTTTCGCGGCAGCGGCGCAACGGCGAACACAGCACGCGCCAATTGTCGAATTCATGCGGGATGCGCCGCGCTTGCAGGAATTCGCGCGTGCGCGGCGTCAACTCGATATCGGCGCGGCCTTGCAAACGCTTGGCGCCGTTCCATGCCGTAGGGCCGTGGCGCATGAACGCGACGTGAGTCATGCCGCCAATCCCCGCACCAATGCGTCGAGTGCCGCGGATGCGCCGTCGAGCCCGTGTTCGCGTTCGGCTTTCAGGCGCGCCGCGTCGCCCATCGACTTTCGCAAATCGGGATCGTCCAACAACGCGGCGAGCTTGGCGGCGAAATCATCGGCATCGCCGGGCGCCGTTAGGAATCCGGTTTTGCCGTCGGCGAGGATCGAGCCCACGCCGCCGAAATTCCCCGCGATGGCGGGCAGGCTCGACGCCTGCGCTTCCAGCAGCGCCATGCAGAAGGCTTCGTTGACCGCGGGCCAGACGAAGATATCGGCGTTCGCGTAATCCTGCGCCAGTGCTGCTTCGTCGCGTAGGCCCAGGAAGGTCACGCGATCGCCGAAGGGCGCGAACAGCTTCTCGATATCGGCGCGGGCCGGGCCATCGCCCGCAATCGCCAAACGCCAATCGCGCGCGCCAAGTTTCGTCAAAGCCGCCGCGAGAATCTCGTAGGAGCGTTGCTTGTCGCCGTGCCGCAACATGCCCACGGCCAGCAAGCGCAGGGTCGATGCCGCGCCGCGCGTCGCGCGATAGACGCTGGGATCGAGGAACGGCGCCAAGGCGACGCGCCGGCAATCGGGCCGCAGATATTTATCGAGGGCGGCATCGTCGCGCGCGTTCAGCGTGACGATCGCGTCGGCCGCACGCAACGCATCGGTGCAGGCGCGATGGCCGATATCCCAGGGCCCGTTCGCGCGCTTGTTCGCGATCGATGCTTCGACCGCGACATAGGGAATCGACAATGCGCGCGCGACGCGCGGGCCCAAATGATCGGGCGCCTTATAGTAAAGATGATACGTGAGCCACAGCGCGGGCGCATTGCCGTGCGCGCGATAGCGGCGCAGCAGCCGATCGGCCATGCGTGCGCCGATCCGCGCGATCCGCGCTTGGCGTGCCATATCGCCCCGTCGATCGAAACTGCGCAGGCGCGAGGCAATATCGACGTCGTGGCCCGCCATGCGCAGCGCATCGGTCAGCAAGCCCGCCACGCGCCGGTCGCCCGACGGGGTCGGGTGATCGGGATGTTTCAGGGGCGCGTAGACGGCGATCCGCATTGGCACAACAGATCATGCAGTTTGTCGCGGTTCGCCGCGAAGGGAAAATCGCGTCGCACCTTCAACCCGGCGGCTTCGCCCAGCCGAACGCGCAAAACGGGATCGGCGATGAGCCGCGTCAGCGCCGCCGCCAAGGCTTTGCGGTCGCCCGGTTCGACCAGAATGCCGGTCTCGACATCGACGAAATCGGCGATCGACCCGGCGGAGGTGGCGACGAGGGCGAGATTTTGGCTCGCCGCTTCCATTAGCACATTGGGCAAACCGTCGCGGTCGCCGTCGGATGTGACCTTACTGGCGAGCGCGAAGATGTCGCCTTCGCGCAAGGCGGCGAGCACGGAATCCTGATCGCCCGCACCCCGGAACTCGATGCGTTTGCCCAGCGACGCGGCTTGCGCGGCGAGTTGGTCCTTCAGCGGCCCGCCGCCGACATGAACGAAGCGCCAATCGAGATCGGCGGGCAATATCGTCAACGCCGCGATCAGATCGTCATAGCCCTTCTTGGGCACCATCCGCCCGACCGAAACGATGTTGACGGTCTTGCGCCCGTCGCGCGACGGCGGTTCCGGCCAGCGCGTGGCGTCCAGCCCGTGCGGCACATAACGCGTTTTGCCGGGTGCGAGCGCGTCGAGATGTTCGGCCCCCGCCTTGGTGCAGGTCGCGCACCAGACCATCGAGGCGAGCTTCTCGCGCTTCTCCCAGTCGGGTGTGGTCCAAATGTCCTTGGCGTGCGCGAAGGCCGACCACGAAGCGCCCCGGATCATCGCGGCATAGCGCGCGACCGAGCCGGGCGTGTGGATGAAATGCGCATAGAAATGCGCGATCGCCGGATCGGCCTCGGCGGCCAGCACGCAAGCCTGGAAGAAGCGCCGCCCCCGATTCGGCGTGGGATCGCGCCGCCAATCGCGGATGAATTGCGCGAAAGCGGCGCGATAGCCGGGCAGGATTCGGGCTTTCCACCACCCTCTCGCGACTCGACCTGGCGCGCGCCACAGATATTCGGGCAGATAGCGCACTTGCGCCTTCAGGCGCTTGGCGAGCGCATGGACCTTCTTATCGGTCGGGTGGCGCAACGACCAAAGATCGAGTTCGAGGCCCTTTTCCTCGAGCCCGACCAGTTCCTGCGCCACGAAGGTTTCGGAAAGTCGCGGCCATCCTTTGACGATTACGCCGATGCGGGACAAAGTGGCGCCGTCATTCCTGGGCCATCAGGCCCTGCCGCAGCACGCTGTCGGACAGGACCGGATAGCGCCGTGCGTCGAAGAGCTGATAGTGCCACCATTCGCGCGAGTAGAAATCCCATCCCGCCGCCGACATCAGGCCGAGCAACAGGAAACGGTTGCGCTGCGCCGTTTCGGATACTTGCGTGTCGCCGTGATAGGACAGGGGCGTGAACGCGTCGAATTCGGTGCCCATGTCCAGCGCTTCGCCGCTCTTGGCGTCGATCAGCGTGAGATCGACGGCGGCACCGCGCGAATGGGGCGAACCCCTGCGCGGATCGGCAAGGAAATCGGGATCGGGACGGAAATTCCACAGCTTCCATTGCGCTTCGGACGGGCGGAACGCGTCGAACAGCCGGAAACGCAGGCCCAACGCGGCGGCCAGGTCGATCGCGCGCTTCAAATGCTTGGCCGCGTCGGGGTGCAGAAACGCCGCCGCGCGGCCATAGACCGGCTTGCCGGTGAAGTTGCGCGGCGTGGCGTAGGCCAAGTCGAATTCGACGTCGAAAGCCGGCGGCGTGATGGCGACCAAAGTCATGCGCCGTTTCTAGCACCGGCGGGCCAGGCATGAAACTCCTCGCCCTCGATTCGGCGTTTGCCGCCGTCTCCGCCGCCGTTTGGATCGACGGCCGCATCGTTGCGGCGAATCATACGCCGCTGTCGACCGGCCACGCCGAAGCCTTGCTGCCGCTGATCGCCAAAACGCTGGGCGAGGCGGGGATCAACGCCCTCGACCTCACGCGTATCGGCGTGACGATCGGGCCGGGGCACTTCACCGGCTTGCGCGCCGGGTTGGCGGCCGCCCAAGGCATCGCGACCGCCTGTGGTGCGGAATATGCCGGCATCGATTGCTTTTCGGTGGTCGCGTCGGCGCTACCCAAACCTACGCCCGGCGAGCGTTTGCTGATCGCCTTCGATTCGAAGCGCGACGAGGCTTTCCTGCGCGTCGACACCGAAACACCCTTTGCCGCGACGCCGTCGGGCTTCGTCGCGTCCGGCGATTCGTTCTTGGTCGGCGGCGACCGCGCGGCGGAATTCATTGCGGCATTGACCGCGTCGGGCAAGCGCGCGCGTGTGGCCGAAGGCCCGGCCTTGCCGCGCGCCGATCTGCTCGCACCGCTGGCGGCGCAGGCCGCCCCGGTCGCGAAGCTCGTGCCGCTTTACATTCATCCGCCGGCGATCACCCAGGCCAAACCGCGATGATCGAACTGCGCGTCGTCGATCGGACATACGGCGAAGTGCTGTCGGCGCTGCATTGCGCGTGTTTCGACGATGGCTGGGGCTCCAACTCGATGGACGAGGTGCTGCGCTCGCCCGGTGTCTACGCGATCCTCGCGGCCGACGGCGAAATGCCGGCCGGCATGGCGCTGGGGCGGCTCGCGGCCGACGAGGCCGAGTTGCTGACGATTTGCGTGGCCGAGGAATTTCGCCGCCAAGGCCTGGGCGAAGCCTTGGTGCGCGCGGTCGCGTCGGTCGTGCCGCGCGCGCGGGCCCTGCATCTGGAAGTCGCGGCCGATAATCGGGGGGCGATGACGCTTTATCGGATGCTCGGCTTTCGCGAAATCGGGCGGCGCAAGGATTACTATCGCCGCGCGGGGAATTCGCTGGTCGATGCCCTGACGATGATGATCGAGCCCAAGAAAATCGTGCCGCCAATTCCATAATTAATTTGGGTTGTTCGGTAACGGGTCAGCGCCTATATCGCCGGGATGACCGAATCGAAACCCGCCGATTTGCTGGCGCTGACCGCGAATATCGTCGCGGCGCATGTCTCCAAAACCACCGTCGCGGTGGACGATCTGCCGGCCTTGATCCGCCAGGTCCATCGCACGCTGAACGAAATCGGCCAGGGGGCGGCCCCGGCGGCCGAGCGCCCGTCGCCCGCCGTGCCGATCAAAAAATCCGTGACCAGCGACTTTATCGTCTGCCTGGAAGACGGGAAAAAGCTCAAGATGTTGAAAAGGCACCTGAAAACCGCCTACAACATGACGCCCGAGCAATATCGCGAAAGATGGGGTTTGGCGTCGGATTATCCGATGGTCGCCCCCAATTATGCCAAGAAACGCAGTCAGTTAGCCCGCGATTTGGGACTTGGCACCAAGTCCAAGCGCAAGCGCGGCGCGGACTGATTTACCCCGGATACGTCGACGGCCGTCATCACCCCGCCATATAATGACGGTACATCCCTCGCGAACTTCTCCAGGCCCCCGATTCGCTTCCGGAGGACGACGTATGGATGGCATGGCGTATCCGCCCAACGACATCGGAGAACCCCGACGCATGCCGCGCCGCCTGGAAGCCCTCTGCATTGAAAAAGGCCTGAAGATGACCGGTCAGCGCCGGGTCATCGCCAAGGTCCTGTCCGACGCCGACGACCACCCGGATGTGGAACAGGTCTATCGCCGCGCCGCGGCGATCGATCCGCGCATCTCGATCGCCACCGTCTATCGGACGGTGAAGCTGTTCGAGGAAGCGAACATCCTGACCAAGCTCGATTTCGGCGACGGGCGCGCGCGCTACGAAGAAGCGCCCGAGGAACATCACGACCACCTGATCGACGTGAAAAGCGGCCGGGTGATCGAGTTCCACAACGAAGAGATCGAGCAGTTGCAGGCCGAGATCGCCCGCAAGCTCGGCTACAAGTTGATCGGGCATCGTCTGGAGCTTTACGGCGTGCCGATCGACACGCCCGAACCGGAGAAACCCAAGCAATGAGCGCATTGCCCAAAAACGACGGTCTTATCGACGCCGATTTCGCGCCGATCGTTTCGGGCGATCTTGAAGTGCGCCTCGCGCGCGACGTGGCCGAAATCGAAGCGGCTCAGCGTTTGCGCTATCGGGTTTTCGTCGACGAACTCGGCGCCAAGCCCGATGCGGCCGCTTTGGCCACGGGCCGCGACGCCGACAAATACGACGAATATTGCGATCATCTTCTGGTGCTCGATCGGTTGAAGGGCGAAGGGGCGGCGGCGATCGTCGGCACTTATCGTTTGCTGCGCCGGTCCGTCGCCCGCGCGCATGACGGTTTCTACACCGCGACCGAGTTCGATATTTCGCGCCTGGAATCGGTCGAGGGCGAGATCCTGGAGCTCGGCCGTTCCTGCGTCGATGCCGAACATCGCACCCGCGCGGTGATGCAGCTTTTGTGGAAGGGTATCGCCCATTACGCCTTCCGCCACGGCATCAAGGTGATGTTCGGCTGCGCCTCGCTGCCGGGCACCGATCCGCAAACCCACGCGGCGGCGCTGTCCTATCTGCACCATAATCACTTGGCGCCCGAAGCGATCCGCACGCGCGCCTTGCCCGAACGCTATGTCGATATGAATTTGCTGCCGGCGGGCGAGGCCAAGCACGAAGCCGCCGCCGCCGCGTTCGATGCGCGCGCCGTGATCGCGGCCTTGCCGCCGCTGATCAAAGGTTATCTGCGCCTGGGCGGTTTCGTCGGCGACGGCGCCGTCATCGATCGCGAGTTCAACACGATCGACGTCTGCATTCTGGTCGTGACCGACGATGTCACCGCGAAATACTTGAAGCACTACAGCCGCCCGTCCGGCGACGCGGGTTGATCAATTGAACCAGGCCGGCTCGCGCGCTTTGGCCGTCGTGCGATTGACGGTCTATCTCGTTTTCACGCTGACGCTGATGCCGGTGCAGGCGGTGTTCGTCGCACTGGGCTCGCGCGGTGCCGGGACACTGCCGGTTTTCTATCACCGCAACTGCGCGCGCATTCTGGGCTTCGACATCAAGGTGACCGGCACGCCGTCGCAAGCGCGGCCCACTTTGTTCGTGTCGAATCACATCTCCTATCTCGACATCACCGTTCTGGGCGCGCTGACCGAACTCAGCTTCATCGCCAAATCGGAAGTCGCGCGCTGGCCGCTCTTCGGCTGGCTCGCCAAGTTGCAGCGCACGGTGTTCGTCGCGCGCCGGCAGGCCAGCGTGGGCAAGGAACGCGACGCGATCGCCGCACGCCTCGACGCGGGCGGCGCGCTGGTCCTGTTCCCCGAAGGCACGACCGGCGACGGCAATCGTATCTGCCGGTTCAAAAGCGCCTTGTTCGCGGTGGCCGAGCGGCCGGAGGGGGCGACGCCCGTGATCGTCCAGCCGGTGACCATCGCCTGGACCCGACTCGACGGCATGCCGATGGGCCGCTATTTCCGCCCGGCGGTAGCATGGTACGGCGATATGGATCTGGGTCCGCATCTGCTGCATGTCGCCGGGCTGGGCCGGATCGAGGTCGAAGTGATCTTCCACGAGCCGACCACCTTGGCCCAGGCCGGTTCACGTAAAGCTTTGGCGCATCACTGCGAATCGCTGATCGGCCGAACCCTGACCGCGACCCTGGCCGGGCGCGGGGCCGGGCCCTTGCCGGTCCCGCCGCCGCATGCGACACACGCCGCCCCCGCCACCGTCTAGGGGCTTTCCCCAGGGGGAGGCGGCGAGTACCATTTGTCCTTGGATTCCCGGCCTTACGTGAAAAAGCTCCATATCAAGACCTATGGCTGCCAGATGAACGTCTACGACTCCGCGAAGATGGCGGATGTCCTGGCGCCGCTGGGCTACAGCCAAGTCGAGACGCCCGACGGTGCCGATCTGGTCATCCTCAACACCTGCCATATCCGCGAGAAGGCCGCCGAGAAGGTGTTTTCGGAGCTCGGGCGCCTGAAACCGTTGAAGGACGCGAACGGCACGCTGCTCGCGGTCGCGGGTTGCGTGGCGCAGGCCGAAGGCGAAGCGATCCTGGCGCGCGCCCCCTATGTCGACGTGGTGCTGGGCCCGCAAGCCTATCACCGCCTGCCGGAGCTCGTCGCGCGCGCCACGCGCGGGGCGGGCGCGGCGCTGGACACCGATTTCCCGGTCGAATCGAAATTCGACCATTTGCCGGCACCCGGCGCCAATCAGGGCGTGGCCGCGTTCCTGACCGTGCAGGAAGGCTGCGACAAATTCTGCACCTTCTGCGTGGTGCCCTATACGCGCGGCGCGGAATTCTCGCGCGACGTGGCCGCGATCGAACGCGAAGCGCGCGCGCTGGTCGCGAACGGCGTGGGCGAAATCACGCTGCTCGGCCAGAACGTCAACGCGTTCCATGGTGTGGACGAGGCGGGTAACGAGCTTGGCCTTGGCGCGCTCGCGCGCCGCTTGGCGCGGATCGAAGGCCTGCATCGCATCCGCTACACGACATCCCATCCGCGCGACATGGACGATGATCTGATCGCCGCCCATGCCGATACGCCCGCTTTGATGCCGTTCCTGCATCTGCCCGTGCAGTCGGGTTCCGATCGCTTGCTCGAAGCGATGAATCGCGGCCACACGGCGCGCCAATATCTCGACCTGATCGCGAAGCTGCGCAAGGCGCGCCCCGACATCGCGCTGTCGAGCGATTTCATCGTCGGCTTCCCCGGCGAGACCGAGGCCGAGTTCGAAGCCACGCTCGACCTGATCCGCGAAGTCAAATTCGCGCAAGCCTTCTCGTTCAAATATTCCCCGCGCCCGGGCACGCCGGCGGCGTTGCTCGACAAGCAGATCCCCGAAGCGGTGCAGGACGAACGGCTCTACAAGCTGCAAGCCTTGCTGCGCGAACAGCAGGACGCATTCAACGCCGCGACCGTCGGCGCGATCGTGCCCGTGCTGTATGAACGCCCCGGGCGCAATGCCGGCCAGCTGATCGGCAAAACGCCGTGGCTGCAAGCGGTGCACGCGCAATTGCCGGACGATGCGGCCGGTAAGGTTCTTCCCACCCGAATTCTCGCCAGCGGTTCGAATTCGCTGTCGGGGGTCGTCCACGATCAAACCCAGGAAAGGTTGTCGGCTTGAGCGGACCCATTCATCTGGCCTTCGACGACAACCGACTTCTTTCCTCGCTCTACGGCGAGCATGACCGGCACCTCGCGCGGATCGAGCAATTGCTCGGCGTGGACATCGCCTCGCGCGGCAACGAAGTGCGGATCCAAGGTCCGCATTCGGCCGCCGAGGCGGCGCGCGACGCGCTGAACGCGCTCTACGCCAAGCTCGTGAAGGGCCTGCCGATCGACCTTGGCGAGGTCGAAGCGGCGGTGCGCTTCACCACGCCGAGCAACGGCGGCACGGGCGAGCGCGAATTGTTCGACGCCGACGCGCTGGCCATCGCCACGCGCAAGCGGCGCGTGGCCCCGCGCACGGCGACGCAAGGCGCCTATCTGAAGGCGCTGAAACAGAACGAACTCGTCTTCGGCATCGGCCCGGCGGGTACCGGCAAAACCTATCTCGCCGTCGCGGTCGCCGTGGATCATCTGATCACCGGCAAGGTCGATCGCATCATACTGTCGCGCCCCGCGGTCGAAGCGGGCGAGCGGCTCGGCTTCCTGCCGGGCGACTTGAAGGAGAAGGTCGATCCCTATCTGCGCCCGCTCTACGACGCGCTGCACGACATGCTGCCGCCCGATTTGGTGGCCAAGCGTTTGACGTCGGGCGAAATCGAAGTCGCCCCGCTCGCCTTCATGCGCGGCCGCACCTTGGCAAATGCGTTCGCGATTCTTGACGAAGCGCAGAACACCACGCCCATGCAGATGAAGATGTTCCTGACCCGCTTGGGCGAGGGCAGCCGCATGGTCGTGACCGGCGATTTGACGCAGATCGATTTGCCGCCGGGCCAGAAATCGGGTCTCGCCGAAGCGCTCGACACGCTGACCGGCGTGCCGGGCATCGGCATCACGCATTTCACGGGTGCGGACGTCGTGCGCCATCCGCTGGTCGGGCGCATCGTCGAAGCCTATCGCCGGCGCGAAGAGCAGAGCAAATGAACGCGCTGCTGTCCGTCTCCGTCGACGATCCGCGATGGCGACGCGCCCTGCGCGGACCCGAAACGGTCGTGCGCAGGGCGGCGAATGCGGCGCTGGACGGTGCCGCTTCGCGCGGCGAGATCCGCTACGTGCTGGCGGGCGACACGCTGCTGCGTTCGCTCAATCACGATTTTAGAGGCAAGGACAAGCCGACCAACGTGCTGTCCTTCCCCGACGAAACGCCCGGCACGCTGGGCGACGTCGCGTTGGCTTACGAGACTTGCGCCGCCGAAGCGCGCGCGCAAGGCAAGACCCTGGGGGCGCATCTCGCCCATCTCGTCGTTCACGGAACACTGCATTTGCTCGGGTGGGACCACGAGACAGTGCCCGAAGCGCTGGCGATGGAGGCGCGCGAACGCCGCGTGCTCCGCCGCTTGCGCATCGCCGATCCCTATCGAGTCCATCAGGTGAAAGAATGAGCGAGTCGCAAACAAGTTTCGCGGATCGATTGCGCGGGCGGCTGCGCGATCTGCTGCGCCCCAAAGGGGATGCGGCGGAAGAGCAGCTGCGCGACACGATCGAAGAAATCATCGAGGAAAGCGAAACGCCGGCCGAACCGATGGGAGCGGCGGAGCGCGCGATCCTGTCCAACGTGTTGCGCTTGCGCGAAGTCACGGCCGAAGACGTGATGGTGCCGCGCGCCGATATCGTGGCGATCGAGCTGGAAGTCGATCTCGACAAGCTGGCCGCGTTCCTGGCGCGCGAAGCGCATAGCCGCGTCCCCGTCTATCGCGGCACGCTCGACGACGTCGTCGGCTTCGTGCATTTGAAGGACGTGCTGCGCGCGCGCGAAACGAAATCGGGCGCCAAGCTCGCCGACGTGATGCGCAAGGTGATCTTCGTCGCCCCGTCGATGCGCGTACTCGATTTGCTGCTGGAAATGCGCAAGACGCGCACGCATCTCGCCCTCGTCGTCGACGAATTCGGCGGTGTGGACGGGCTCGTCACCATCGAAGACGTGGTCGAAGCGATCGTCGGCGACATCGAAGACGAGCACGACGTCGACGAACGTCCGCGTTTGCAGAAGGTCGCCGACGGGTGGCTGGTCGATTCGCGCGTGTCGATCGAGGAATTCCAGAATCAGACGGGCCTGACGCTGGACGACGAAACCCGCGAAGCCGATATCGACACGGTGGGCGGCGCCGTCGCCGCCATGGCCGGCCGTGTCCCCGGCCGGGGCGAAGTGATCCGTCATGCCGGCGGCTGCGAATTCGAAATCATCGACGCCGACCCGCGCCGCATCAAACGATTGAAGGCGCGCGCCGCCCAAGCGGCACCCAGCCAAGAAAGCGCCGCCGAGTAGCGTGAACGCCATCGCCGACATCGCGCGGCGCCTGCAAACCGCGACCGGCTGGCGGCGGCGTTTCTATGCCGCGGGGCTTGGCATTTGCGCCGCATTGGCGCTGCCGCCTTTGGGTCTTGTGCCGCTCGCCTTCGTCGCGTTCGCGGGCCTGCTGCTGCTGTTGCAAAGCGACGATCCGGCGAAACGCTTCGCCGGCTTCGCCACCGGCTGGTGGTTCGGCTTTGGCCTGCATGTCGTCGGACTTTACTGGATCGCCAACGCGCTGCTGATCGAATGGGAACGCGTCGGTTGGATGATCCCGTTCGCCGTGTTCGGCCTGTCGGGATTCCTCGCGGCATTTATCGGACTCGCGACATTCGCGGTGGTGCGCGCCGACGCCAAAGGTACGGCGGGCGTTCTCGCCCTTGCCGTGACATGGACGATCGCCGAATACGCGCGCGGCCATGTGCTGACCGGCTTTCCGTGGAATCTGATCGGCTCGATCTGGGTCGTCGCCGACGCGCCGATTCAATTCGCGGCGTTGACCGGCGCCTATGGCTTGTCGGCGATCACGGTGTTGATCTGCGCATTGCCCGCCACGTTGCGCCTTCGGCCGGTGCTGGCCGCGATCGGCTTGCTCGCGGCACTATGGATCGGCGGGCTCTGGCATCTTTCGACCGGCCCGTCGGACAATGTGCCGGGCGTGGCGCTGCGCTTGGTGCAGCCCGTCGTGCCGCAGGAATTGAAATGGGACGCGTTCGCGCGCGAAGGCAATCTCGCGCGCACGATCGCGTTGTCCAAAGTGCCGGGCTGGGAAACGCGCACGCATGTGATTTGGGCGGAGACGGCGACGGCGTTTCCGATCTGGGGCACCAATCCGCGCATCGCCGAACGCCGCCGCCAAGTCGCCGACGCCGCCCCGCCCGGCGGCGTGTTGATCACCGGTGCGGTGCGCCTCGAACTCGACGGGCAGAACATCGCCGCCGCCTATAATTCGCTGCACGCGATCGACGGGGCGGCGAATATGCTCGCCAATTACGACAAGGCGCATCTGGTGCCGTTCGGCGAATACGTGCCGCTGCGCGGGCTTCTGCCGATCGAACGCGTCGTGCCCGGCAGCGGCGATTTCGCGCGCGGTCCTGGCCCCGCAACCATCGCGATCCCCGGCTTGCCGCCGGCGGGCGGGTCGATTTGCTACGAGATCATCTTCCCCGGCCGCACCGTGGATGAAACCGCGCGTCCGGGATTCGTCCTCAACGTCACCAATGATTCCTGGTTCGGCTATTCCGCCGGACCGTTCCAACATTTCGCCGCCGCGCGGTTGCGCGCGGTCGAGGAAGGACTGCCGGTCGTGCGCGCCGCCGGTGGTGGTATTTCAGGTATCATCGATGCGCGCGGGCGTGTGCGCGCCTTTCTCGGTCTTGAAATCGTCGGCGTGCTCGACGCCGATTTGCCGCAAGCGGCCGCACCAACACCCTATGCGCGATGGGGCGATCTAATGCTGGCGGCGTTGTTGGCGATTTTCGTCGCGATTTGGCTTCGCGCGCGAAAAAACGGGATCGCCTGACGGTCGTTTCCGAATCGAACCTCTTCCCTTCTAAGGTACTTTCTTCCTACAAATGTACCCGGAACGGCGCGCAACGTAGTCGTGCGTTCGTCCGCAGCGAGGATTCGAACATGGCAGCGAAATCGAAGAAACGGCGCGGCAATCCCCTTGGCCGGCGCGGTCGCGCGTCGCCGGGGCCGAATCCGATCGACATCCATGTCGGCAAGCGCTTCCGCGAACGCCGCACCGTGCTGGGCCTGTCGCAGCACGACGTGGGCAAGATGCTGGGCGTCACCTTCCAGCAGGTGCAGAAGAACGAGCGCGGCACCAATCGCTTTTCCGCGTCGCGCCTTTACGAAGCCGCGCGCGTGCTCGACGTGCCGGTCGGCTATTTCTACGAAGATATGCCGGGCGAGGTCGCCTCGCATGGCCGCAAGCATATGCAGGGCGTGGCCGAAGGCCCGACGCCGGCTTTCGACTTGGACCCGATGGCCAAGCGCGAGACGCTGGAGCTGGTGCGCGCCTACTACGACCTGACCGACCGTCAGGTGCGGATGAATATGGTCACCATGATGCGCACTTTGGCCAAAAACGACCCGGATTCGCGGGTCCATGACCGTCCGCGCCGCGGCCGCCCGCCCAAGAAAAGCTAAAGACCGGCCCCCTCAACCGTGTGGTTGACGGGGGGCCCGAACCTTGCCACAAACCCCGCGCGTGAGGGGCCCTGGGCGGGAATGCCGGGGGCTTCGTGCGCGTTCATGTTTCCGGGCGGAAAATCCGCCCGGCGGCCGGGCGAAAGATGCGCCGGCCGTTCAACGTTCCCGGTTTTGGAGGCCGGCCCATGCGCAAGGGCGAGTTCGTTTTCACCAGCGAGTCCGTGTCCGAAGGCCACCCCGATAAGGTGTGCGACCGTATTTCCGACGCGATCGTCGACGCGTTTCTTTCGGTCGATCCTTATGCGCGTCTGGGCTGCGAAACCCTGGCAACGACCAACCGGATCGTGATCGCCGGCGAAGTCCGCCTCGACGCCAAGAAGTGCGGCCCCAAGGCGCCGATGCTCAAGGGCGGCAAGGTCAACGCGCCGCTGATCGAAAAGATCGCGCGCGAAGTGGTCAAGGAAATCGGCTACGAGCAAGACGGCTTCCACTGGAAGAAGAACAAGGTCGAAATCCTGCTGCACGGCCAGTCGGCGGACATCGCCATGGGCGTGGACGCCGCCGGCAACAAGGACGAAGGTGCGGGCGACCAGGGCATCATGTTCGGTTACGCGACGAACGAAACCGAAGAATTGATGCCGGCCCCCTTGCAGTATTCGCACAATATCCTTCGCCTGATGGCCGAAGCGCGCCACTCGGGCAAGGAGAAGTATCTCGAGCCTGACGCGAAGAGCCAGGTCACCCTGCGCTACGTGAACGGCAAGCCGGTGGGCGTGTCGGCGATCGTCGTGTCGACGCAGCATTCGGCCAAGGTCGATCAGGACGACGTGCGCGAGATCGTCCGCCCCTATGTGCAGAAGGTTCTGCCCAAGGGCTGGAAAATCCCGGAAGCCGAGTTCTACGTGAACCCGACCGGCCAGTTCATCATCGGCGGTCCGGACGGCGACGCCGGCCTCACCGGCCGTAAGATCATCGTCGACACGTATGGCGGTGCGGCCCCGCATGGCGGCGGCGCGTTCTCCGGCAAGGACCCGACGAAGGTCGACCGCTCGGCCGCGTATGTCGCGCGTTATCTCGCCAAGAACGTCGTGGCTTCGGGCCTCGCGGAACGCTGCACGATCCAGCTCGCCTACGCGATCGGCGTGGCGAAGCCCCTGTCGGTCTATGTCGATACGCATGGCACCGGCAAGGTCGACGAGGGCAAGTTGTCGAAGGTGCTGCAGGACCTCGTGGACCTCAGCCCGCGCGGCATCCGTACCCATCTGCAGCTCAACCGCCCGATCTATCGCCGCACCTCGTCTTACGGCCATTTCGGCCGCAAGCCGGAGAAGGACGGCGGCTTCTCGTGGGAGAAGACGGATCTGGTGCGCGATCTGAAGTCGGAATTCGGCGTGCGTTGATCGCCCCCGACGACGATAGCAACGAGACGGACGAGGCGCCGGGGTCCCCCCGGCGCCTTGTTCATTCGGATTGGCTCCATTCGTACGGGCGGCGACGCGGCCGACGGTTGAAGCCGAACCAAACGGCGCTGATCGAGAAACATCTCGACGCGCTGTCGGTGACCACGCCGCTCGACCTCGCCGCCGCGTTCGGCCAAGTACCCGAACGTTTGCGGCTGGAGATCGGCTTCGGCGGCGGCGAACACCTCGCCCATCAAGCCGCGAACAACCCGGATGTTTCGTTCCTGGGCGCCGAGCCGTTCATGAACGGTGTCGCGACGATGCTGCGTCATTTCGAGCAGAAGGGCCTGCGCAATGTGCGGCTCTATCGCGGCGATGCGCGCGAGCTGTTTTCGGGCATTCCCGACGGCGCGCTGGAAGCGATCTATGTGCTGCACCCCGATCCCTGGCCCAAGGCGCGCCACAACAAGCGCCGCTTGATCCAGAAGCCGTTTCTCGATCAGGCGTGGCGTATGTTGAAGCCGGGCGGGGAATTGCGCCTCGCGACCGACGATCCCGATTATCTGATCTGGATGTTGCAGCGCGTGCTGATCCATCCCGGTTTCGAATGGACCGCGCGGACCGCCGACGATTGGCGTCTGATCCCCGCCGACGCGATCGAAACGCGTTACGGAATTAAGTCGCGCCTGGAAGGAAGGCCCGCGACTTTCCTTAAATTGCGTCGTCGCGAAACGGCTGCTTGACCCGGCCGCGCACTCGGCCAAACTCCGATAGGCAATGGACGAGCGCGGCTACCTTCCCAATGTCTTGATGGCGACGACGGCGCTGACGGCGCCGTCGGCGGCGGCGTTCGGCTTTTTCGCCGCCACGCGCCATTTCCATTGGGGGTGGGCGGTGCTCGCGACCCTCGCCGTCGGCCTTGTCGTCGGCTGGCTGGTGCGCCGGCATATCGGCCGTATCGAACATCACGCGCGCCGCTTGCGCGAGCTTGCCAAGGGCGAGCCGCCGAACCCCGTGCCCGCAACGGCGGTGGTGGCGGAAGGCCCGACCCAGCCGCTGGCCGAAGCGATGGATTCGCTCGAACGCGCCTTGCCCGACCGTGTGCCGCCGGCGGCGCACGAAGCGGCGCTGGAATCGATCGTCGATGCGCTGCCCTACGCGATTTTGCAGGTCGACGCGGACGAGCGCATCGCCCGCGCCAATGCGACCGCGCGCGCCGTGTTCGGCGACAATCTCGAAAACATGCCGCTGGTCGCCCATCTGCGCGACCCCGACGCGCTCGATGCGGTGGCCGATGCGCTGGCGGGCAATTATCCCGATCCGATTGATGTCGTCCTCGCCGGATCGGTCGAACGCGCCTTGCGCGTGCGCGCCGTTCCCTTGCGCGATGGTATGGGCGCCCCCGCCGCGTTGCTCGCCGTCATCGACATCACCGCCGTGCGCCGCGCCGATCGCATGCGCCGCGACTTCGTCGCCAATGTCAGTCACGAATTGCGCACGCCCTTGGCGACGCTGGCGGGCTTCATCGAAACGCTGCAAGGCCCCGCGAAGGACGACGCGCCCGCGCGCGATCGCTTCCTCGGCATCATGGCCCAGCAAGCGGGGCGCATGACCAGGATCGTCACCGATCTTCTATCGCTGTCGAAGATCGAGGAATCGGAACTGACGCCGCCCTCGGGCCGCGTCGATGTCGCGCGCATCGTGCAATCGACGATCGACGCGCTGGCGCCGCAGGCCAAGGCGAAACAGGCGGCGATCGAGGCGACGCTCGCGAATGATCTGCCGCAGGCGATCGGCGACAGCGATCAGCTTGCCCAGGTGTTCCAGAACCTGATCGACAACGCGATCAAATACGGCCGTGTCGGCGGGTGCGTGCGCGTCTCGGTCGCGCGCGCCGAAGCCTTGCCCGCCGGTTTCGCGCCGCGCCACAGCACCTATCTCGTGTTCAAGGTGCGCGACGACGGCGAAGGGATTGCGCGCGAACATCTGCCGCGCTTGACCGAACGTTTCTATCGCGTCGATGCGGGCCGTTCGCGCGACATGGGCGGCACGGGGCTGGGCCTCGCCATCGTCAAACACATCGTCAATCGGCATCGCGGCACGCTGGATATCGACAGCGAACAGGGCAAGGGCTCGGAATTCGCCGTCTATCTGCCGGTTGCCGAAACCCCGGCGAAAGTCGCATGACCGATCTCGCCATCGCCAAGGAACCGGCGGATTCTGCCGTCGCCATCGCTTGCGTCACGGCGTATTTCGCCGAGCTCGCCGCGCGGTTCGACGGCGGTTTCGATCCCGGCCAGCCCGGCTATGCCAATCCGAAAGATGCCGGCGATTTCTTCGTCGCAAGGAGCGGCGATTCGGTCGTCGCTTGCGGTGCCGTCAAAAAGCACGCGACCGGCATCGCCGAAATCAAACGTATGTGGGTCGCACCCAATGCGCGCGGCCAAGGCATCGCCAGCGCGTTACTGAAGGCGCTGGAAGACGAAGCGCGTCGCCAAGGTTACGCGCAAGTCGTGCTCGACACGAACAAGGCGCTGACCGAAGCGCATGCGCTGTATCGCAAAGCGGGTTATCGCGAAACCGAACGGTTCAACGATAACCCTTATGCGCATCTCTGGTTCGTGAAGGACCTTACTTGACGGCGGCACCGATCGCGCGGGGCGCGTCGGTGATCAGTGCGTCCACGCCCCAGCTCAGCAACTCCTTGGCCTTGGGCGCTTCGTTGACCGTCCACACCAGCACCGGATAGCCCGCGTCCTTCGCCGCGCGAACTTGCGCTTGGGTCAGCTTGCGGAAGCCGGGATGGATCGTCGCGCAGTCGAGCGCCTTGACGGCCTCCAGCCAATCGCCGGCCAATTCTTCGGCCAGATAGCCGCGCGGCAAATGCGCGGATTGCGCTTTGGCGGCGGCGAGCGACAAGGGCTTGAAGCTCGACACGACGGGTACGGGGGAGGATTTCGGCCAAAGCTTGTCGACCAGCGCGCAGGAAATACGCGCGGTCTCGGCCTCGCGGGTCGGGCAGGGCTTGATCTCGATATTGAAGCCCATGCCTAGCTTCGCCATCAGCGCCATCGCTTCTTCGAGCGTGGGCACTTTCGTGCCCTTGAATTGCGGTCCGAACCAAGCGCCGGCGTCGAGCTCGCGGATCTGCGCCAGCGTGTGGTCGGCGACCTTGCCCTTGCCGTTGGTGCAGCGATCGAGTGTTTCGTCGTGCATCAGGATCGGCACGCCGTCCTTGGTGAGCTTCGCGTCGAACTCGACCCACGTGGCGCCTTGGCGAAAGGCCTCTTCGATGGCGGGCAGCGTATTCTCCGGCGACGACGCCTTGGCGCCGCGATGGCCGACGATCAGCGGAATATCGAGCTTCATGGGGTCCCTCCAAAAGAAAGGGCCCCCGCGCGGTTTCCCGTGCGAGGGCCCGATCTATCCGCGCGTTGGCGTTACTCGGCCGATGGCGCGCTCTTCTTGTCGAACTGGTCGGAGATGTCCGCACCGGTCGCCTGATCGACGCGGCGCATCGACAGCTTGACCTTGCCGCGATCGTCGAAGCCGATCAGCTTGACCTTCACGCTGTCGCCCATCTTGACCACGTCGCCGGTCTTCTCGACGCGGCGCGGGGCGAGTTCGGAGATGTGGACGAGGCCGTCCTTCGAACCCATGAAGTTCACGAAGGCGCCGAAATCCATCACCTTCACGACCTTGCCGGTGTAGATGGCGTTGAGTTCCGGCTCGGCGACGATGCCCTTGATCCAGTCGATCGCTTGCTTCGCCTTCTCCTCGCTCGTCGAGGCGACCTTGATCGTGCCGTCGTCCTCGATGTCGATCTTGCAGCCGGTGACTTCGACGATCTCGCGGATCACCTTGCCGCCGGTGCCGATCACTTCGCGGATCTTTTCCTTCGGAACCGAGAAGGTCGTGATGCGCGGCGCGTTGTTCGACACGCTCTCGCGCGCCCCGGTCAGGCCCTTGGCCATCTCGCCCAGGATGTGCAGGCGGCCGTCCTTGGCCTGGCCCAGCGCGATCTTCATGATGTTCTCGTCGATCGAGGTGATCTTGAGATCCATCTGAAGCGCGGTGACGCCCTTCTCCGTGCCCGCGACCTTGAAGTCCATGTCGCCGAGGTGATCCTCGTCGCCCAGGATGTCGGTCAGCACGGCGAAGCCGCGATCTTCCTTGATCAGGCCCATCGCGATGCCGGCCACGGGGCGCGGCAGCGGCACGCCCGCGTCCATCAGCGACAGCGACGAACCGCAGACCGTCGCCATCGACGACGAACCGTTCGACTCGGTCACTTCCGACACGACGCGGATCGTGTAGGGGAACTTGTCCTTGGCGGGCAGCAGCGGACGGATCGCGCGCCAGGCGAGCTTGCCGTGGCCGATTTCGCGACGGCCGGGCGAGCCCATGCGCTTGGCTTCGCCGACCGAGTAGGGCGGGAAGTTGTAGTGCAGCATGAAGTGCTCGCGGTATTCGCCTTCGAGCGCGTCGATGATCTGCTCGTCGTCGCCGGTACCCAGCGTGGCGACGCACAGCGCCTGCGTTTCGCCGCGGGTGAACAGCGCCGAACCGTGGGTGCGCGGCAGCAGGCCGACCTCCGTCACGATCGGACGGACGGTCTTCGTGTCGCGGCCGTCGATGCGCTTGCCGGTATCCAGAATCGTGTCGCGCACGACCTTGGCTTCCAGGTCGCCGAACAGCGCGCCGGCAAGGGCGGCTTCTTCCGGCACGGCCTTGACCGCTTCCATCGCCTTCGCCTTGATCGCCGCGACCTTGTCGCGACGGGCGAACTTGATCGGTTCCTTATAGGCTTCGGTCAGCTCGGCCGCGAACGCCTCGAGCTTCGCCTTGGTGGCCGCCGTGGCGGGTGCCGCTTCGGGGATCGCCCAGGGTTCCTTGGCGGCGGCTTCGGCCAGCGAAATGATCAGGTCGATCACCGGCTGGAAGGCGCGGTGGCCGAACATGACGGCGCCGAGCATCTGCTCTTCCGTCAGTTCCTTGGCTTCCGATTCGACCATCAGCACGCCGTCCTTGGTGCCGGCGACGATGAGGTCGAGGTCGGAAGTCGCGAGTTCTTCCTGCAACGGGTTCAGCTTGAACTCGCCGCCGATGAATCCGACGCGCGCGGCGCCGATCGGGCCCATGAACGGGATGCCCGACAGCGTCAGGGCGGCCGAGCAGCCGACCATCGCCACGATGTCCGGATCGTTCATCAGGTCATGCGACAGCACCGTCGCGATGACCTGGACTTCGTTGCGGAAATTCTCGGGGAACAACGGACGGATCGGCCGGTCGATCAGGCGCGACGTCAGCGTTTCCTTTTCCGTCGGACGGCCTTCGCGCTTGAAGAAGCCGCCGGGGATCTTGCCGGCCGCGAAGGTCTTTTCCTGATAGTGGACGGTCAGGGGGAAGAAATCCTGGCCGGGCTTGGCCGACTTGGCGCCGACGACCGTGCACAGCACGACCGTGTCGCCCAGGCGCGCGATGACCGCGCCATCGGCCTGACGGGCAACCTTGCCCGTTTCGAGGGAGAGCGTGCGCCCCCCCCATTGCATCTCGCGTTTCACGATATCGAACATCTTGGGTTTACCTTCCTTGCCACGTACGGACCCGCAGCACTTCGCCCCTATGGCGAAACGCGCGTGGTTCCGGCCGCTATCGCCCCCATGGCGACAGCGCGAACCGGAACCGCCCATGGACTTCTGGACGTCGGATAGAAAAAACGCGACGACGCGCCCGCGGCCGGAACATGTCCGGCGTCGCGGGCGTCATCGTCGCGCATGGATTTCAAACGGTTCGCTTTAGCGACGCAGTTCGAGACGCTCGAGCAGCGTCGAGTAGCGCTTGGTGTCGGTCTTCTTGAGATAGTCGAGAAGACGGCGGCGCTGGCCGACCATCATCAGCAGGCCGCGGCGCGAGTGGAAGTCCTTCTTGTGCGTGCCGAGGTGCTCGGTGAGCTCCTTGATACGCTCGGTCAGCAACGCGACCTGGACTTCCGGGGATCCGGTGTCGCCCTTCTTGACGGCGAACTTGGCGACAATTTCACTCTTGTGAGCGGGTTCGAGCGACATCGGTCATTCCTTTCGACCCTAGAGGTTGAACACGCGCACCGGACGGAGGATTTCTCCGTCGCTCGCGACCAGCGCCACCAGCCGCCCTTCTTGGAAGGCGGCAATCGGTTCGGCGGGAACGCGATCGATGCGGGGGTCTCGCAAAGCCCGGCCCTGTTTAAGGGCCGAAGCCTCTTCCTCGGTCACGGCCAGCACCGGGATGTCGTCCAGTGCGGTCTCGACCGGGGCGAGGGCCCCAAAGCGGGCCGGACTATGCCCAAACCCCTCAAGTGTTGCCAGTGAAATTGCCGATTCCAGCGTGAATTTGCCGACTCGGGTCCGGCGAAGTTCGGTCACATGACCGACCGTTCCCAACGCGACGGCCAGGTCGCGGGCGAGGCTGCGGACATAGGTGCCCTTGCCGCAGGTAACCCGGAACCGCGTCGTGTCGGCATCGGGCGATTCCAGATATTCGAGCTTATGGATCAAGATCTTACGGGGTTGGAGAACGACTTCCTCCCCGGCACGGGCCAGTTCATAGGCGCGCTTGCCGTCGATCTTGATGGCCGAGAAGGCGGGTGGCAGCTGCTCGATTTCGCCTTCGAAGCTTGGCAGGGCGGCCCGGATCGCGGATTCGGCCGGGCGGTTGGGGCTGGTCGCGACGACCGACCCTTCCAGATCGTCGGTCGCGGTCGCCGCCCCCCAGCGCACGGTGAACTCGTACTGCTTGGTCCCGTCCATGGCGAAGGGGATCAGTTTGGTCGCCTCGCCCAAGGCGATGGGCAACACGCCCGAGGCCAGCGGGTCCAGCGTGCCGCCATGCCCGCCTTTGGCGGCTTGAAAGATCCAACGCACTTTGCCGAGCGCTTGCGTCGAACTCGGGCCGATCGGCTTATCCAGCACGACCCAGCCATCGACCTTGTTCTTCTCGCGCTTCACTTCTTCTTGCGCGCGCGCGGTTTGGGCTTGTCGGCTTGCGGCGGGGCGATATCGGCCAGCACTTTCGGATCGCGGAACGCCGCATCCATGCGGGCCGCGTAATCGAAGCCGGTGTCGCGCTTGAAATGGATATCGACCGCTTGGCGCAGATCGATGCGCCGTTGCACTTCGCCGCGGATATAGGCGCGGGCACGCCCCAGGGCCGCGATCGTCTTGTCGGCGTCGATGCCGCCCAATGTCGTCACGAACGCGGTCGCGTGTTTGAGGTCGGGCGAAGCGCGCACCTCCGACACGGTGATGGAAGCGCCTTGCAAATCGGGGTCGCGGAAATGGGCTTCCTGCAACACCTCTACCAATGCGCGGCGCACCGCTTCGCCCACGCGCAATTGGCGCTGGCTGGGGGCGCCGGCCGGACCGTCTTCGTTTCTGTCGAACTTGCCGCTCATTGTGCCACGTCGATCACGATGCGGCCTTGGATCTGGCCGGCGACGATCTGCTCGGCCAAGGCCGGCACATCGGCGAGTCCGACGATCTTCGTGCCGCCGACGGGCAAACCGTCGGGCAGCAACGCGGCGAGCTTGCGCCATGCGGCGTCGCGCTCGGGGATCGGGCAGCGCACGGAATCGATGCCGATCAATTTCACGCCGCGCAGAATGAACGGCATCACCGTCGTCGGCAGATCGTGGCTGCCGGCAAGCCCGCACGCCGCGACGGGGGCGCGATACGCCATCGCCGCCAGCGCGTTCGCCAAAGCGGGTCCGCCGACCGTGTCGATCACGCCCGCCCAGCGCTCGGTCTCCAGCGGCTTGGTCGGCTTGGCGAGTTCGGCGCGATCCATCACGCTCGCGGCACCCAGCGCCTTCAAATAGGATTCGAGTTCCAGGCGCCCGGTCGCCGCGACGACCTTGTGGCCGAGCTTGGCGAGGAGTGCGACCGCGACCGAGCCCACGCCGCCGGCGGCGCCGGAAACGAGAACCTCGCGATCCTTCTTCAAACCGTTGGCTTCCAGCGCATGCACCGCGAGCATCGCGGTCAACCCGGCCGTGCCCATCGACATGGCCCATTTCTTATCCATGCCCGGCGGCATCTTGATCAGCCATTCGGCCTTGGCGCGCGCGCGTTCGGCCATGCCGCCATGGAACTGCTCGCCCACGCCCCAGCCCGTCAGGATCACGCGGTCGCCGGCCTTGAAGCGATCGTCGGCGGAAGTTTCGACCGTGCCCGCCCAATCGATGCCGGGGATCAACGGAAACGCGCGCACGATCTTGCCCTTGTCGGCGATCGCGAGCCCGTCTTTGTAGTTCAGCGTCGAATAGCTGACCTTGGCTGTCACCGGGAAGTCGGGCAGCGCCGAATCGTCGAGCTGACGGAGATTGGCCGTAACTTTGCCGTCGGTCTTCTCGAGAAGCAGCGCACGAAACATGCCGGTTTGCCTTTCGCCCGGGGGTCGTCCCGGGGCGACTACTCGCAGGGCCGGGCGCTTGCGTCAAGCGATCCGGCGGCGCATCGTCCGACGATGAACGCGCGAATCCGCGACTTCGTCGACTGGGTGCTGGGCCCGGCCAAAGCCCTCGATCTCGCTGATTTCATGGGCGGCGTGGCCGAACGGCTGGTCGAAATGGGCCTGCCGATCGACCGCGCGGGGGCGCTCCTCGATACGCTGCATCCCAGCTATGTCGGAATCCAACGCATCTGGGAACGCGGCGGCGGCACGCGCGAGGGCCGCGCGCGTTACGACAACCCGGATATCTTCTCCGGCAAAATCAAATACACGATCGATAGCGTGCAGGAGACGGGGGCGTGGTTCGATATGCGCCTCGACGACGGCCGCGTCGACGAATACGACCTGCTGCCCGATCTGCGCGCCCAGGGCTTCACGCATTACGTCATCGCACCGCTCGCCTTCGTCGAAGGGCCGGTGCAGGGATTGTCCTTCGCGACAAAGCGGCCGGGCGGGTTCTCGGCGGGCGATATCGCGTTGATCGACGCCGCGCGCCCCGCCATCGCGGCGGTGATGGAATTGAAGATCCGCACCCGCGTTTCGCGCGAAGTGCTGCAAACCTATGTCGGCAAGGCGCCGGGCGATTTGATCCTGGCCGGCCAAATACGGCGCGGCGAGGTGCGAAATTTGCGCGCGGCGCTGGCGATGAGCGATTTGCGCGGCTTCACGGCGATGAGCGATGCGCTCACACCCGAACAGACCGTGGCGCAGATCAACGCCTATCTCGATTGTCTGGTGCCCGAAATCCTGCGGCGCGGCGGCGAGGTTTTGAAATTCATCGGCGACGGCGTGCTCGCGATGGCCGATGCGAACACGCTGGGCGATGCGGATGCGTGCGCGCGCATGCTCGACGCGGCCCTCGCCGCACAAGAAGCGCTCGCCAAGACCGGCTTCCGCGCGGGCATCGCGCTGCATTTGGGCGAGGCCGCGTTCGGCAATATCGGCGCCGGCGACCGGCAGGATTTCACCGTCATCGGCCGCGACGTGAACATGGTCGCGCGGCTGGAAAAAATGTGCGGCACGCTGGGCGAGAGTGTCGTCGTCTCGGCCGCGTTCGCCGCCGCGATCGATCGCCCGTGGCGGCGCTTGGGCGAGTTCACCTTCAAAGGTTTCGAGGGCGCGCGGCCGGTTTACGCGCCCGGCTAAGCCACCACCAATGTCGCGGGCTTGCCGTCGGCACCGGGTTCGACGCGCCAGAACTTGTTATGGAACTGGCGCAAGGCTGGCCGGTGGCCGATCGACACGACGCCCGTGTCGGCCAAGCGTTCGCCGATCAGCGCGTAGAGATGCGCTTCCGTCGCTTCGTCCAACGCCGCGGTGGCTTCGTCGAGGAACAGGAATTTCGGCTTGGCCAGTAACGCGCGCGCGACGGCCAGGCGCTGCTGCTCGCCCGGCGATAGGGCTTGGCCCCAATGGGCGACCTCGTCCAAACGCCCGGCGAGATGGTCGAGCTTCACGTCGGCGAGCGTGGCCTTCAACGTCGCATCGTCGATGCCGTCGACATTGGGATAGAGCAGCGCCGCGCGCAGGCTCGCAATGGGCATATAGGGCTTCTGCGGCAGAAACAGCGCCGCCCCCGGTGGCGGCGTTTCGACCATGCCGCGCCCGAAGGGCCACAGCCCGGCAAGGGCGCGGAACAAGGTGCTCTTGCCCGAACCCGACGGCCCCGTCAGCAATACGCGGAAGCCCGGTTCGACGCGCGCGTCCGCGTTGGCGATCAGCGTGGCGCCGTTCGGCAAGGCGACGTCGACCCGGGCGAGGGCGGGGACCGTGCTCGCGCGCGTTTGCAGCGGATTGGCTTTCGCTTCGATCTCGGCCTTGGCGATCGCCGCTTCGAAATCGAGCAGCCGATCGACGACCGATTTCCAATCGGCAAGCTGGGCATAGGCCGAGACGAAGAACGACAACGCGCGTTGCACTTGGCCGAAGGCCGACGCGATCTGCATCAGGCCGCCCAGCTGAATCGAGTTATTGAAATAGCGCGGGGCGGCGACGATGAACGGGAAAATGATCGCGGCTTGCGCATAGAAGCTGGTGAAGGTGTTGAGCTTCAACGTCGCCCACATCAGCCCGTACCAATTGGCGGCGATGGCCGCGAAGCGGCGCGCGAAATTCTCGCTCTCGCGCTTCTCGCCGCCATAGAGGGCGACCTGCTCGGAATTTTCGCGCAAGCGGACGAGGTCGTAGCGGAAATCCGCTTCGTAACGCTGCTGGGCATAGTTGAGGGGGACCAACGGTTTCCCCACCAAATGCGTCAGCCATGTGCCGACGATCGCGTAGATCAACGCCGCCCACACCATATAGCCGGGAATGTGGATCTCGTGCCCGAAAAGCGTGATCGAGAACGCGCCCGACAGCGTCCATAGGATCGTCAGGAACGCGCCGAGCGTGAGCACCGCGTCGAGCAGCTGGGTGATCAACGACAAGGTTGTGGTCACGAACAGCTTCACGTCTTCGGCGATGCGCTGGTCGGGGTTGTCGGTTTCGGCACCCGTCAGCTGAAAGCGATAATAGATCCGGTTGTCGAGCCACGCGGCGACGTAACGCTGGGTCAGCCATTTGCGCCAGCGGATCGTCAGCCACTGCATGGCGTAGCGCGAGACGATGTAGTTGACGATGAACAGGAAGGCCAGGCCGACGAAGACCAGCATCTGCTTTTCGAACACCGGCCGGTCGCGTTCCTGCAAGGCGGTGTAGAAGACGTTGTTCCATTCGTTGAACAACACTTCGAGATAGACGCCGAAGACCGTCAATCCGATGACGATCGCGAATAGCGCCCAGGCGGCGAATTTATCCTCCGACGCCCAATAGGGCTTGGTCAGACGCCATAGACTGGCGGCGAAGCTCAACAGATCGACACGGCGGCGGGGTGTGGAAAGTGTGGCGCTGGCGGCGGGCGGCATATTGGGGACTCTCCGGATTATCCGGAGAATCTAGGCCGATCACGTGTCGTAAAAAAGGCCGCCGGCGTTAAGACCGCGCCAAAGCGCGGATCGCCGCTTCGTCCTGGGTCAGCGGCAGCCAGCGCCGCACCAAGCGTTCGACGTTTTCGAGCCCGTCGAGCAATCCGGGTACCACCGCCGCCGACGGCGATTTCTGGCGGGCGAGGTTCTTCAGCGCGCGGACCATATCTTCGGTCCGGCGGATGCCGTCGTCGGGCAGCATGCGCACCAAGCCTTGGGCCTGGGCGCGTTCGGCGCGGATCGTCTGTTCCAAACGCGGGGCGGTGCGCGGCACGATCAAGCCCGGCCGATCGAAAGACAGGATCTCGCAGAACGTGTTGTAGCCGCCCATCGCCACCACGCCGGCGGCGCGCGCGATCAACGCTTCCATATGCGCGTCGAAGGTGATCGCTTCGACATTGCCCAGCGCTTGCGCGCGGTTCAGGAATTCGGCTTGGCGTTCGGACTGCATGAAGGGTCCGAGCACCAGCAACGCGCGATGCGGCAATTGCGTGCCGGATTCGTAGGCGCGCAGCACCCAGTCGATCAGCGCGTCGCCGTCGCCGCCGCCGCCGGTCGTCACCAGGACGTAAGGCTGCTCGCGTTCGCGCGCGGCATCCATCGACGCGCGCGGCCCGTTCAGCGGCAGCGTGCGGCGCAGATAGCCGGTGTAGCTCATTTTCCGGCGCACCGATTGCGGGATGGCCAAGCCTTCCAGCGGATCGCAGATCTGCGGCAGGCCGTATACCCAGATATCGTCGTAAAGCTCGCGCAGCGCCGGCAGCGCGTTCTTGCGCTTCCATTCGGGCTCCAGCAACGCGGGATCGTCCATTACGTCGCGCAAGCCCAGCACGAGCGGCACGTTGCGGCGTTTTAGGAACTCCAGCGTTTCGCTCACCTCGCCGCGCAAGCCCAGCGGCTCCTTGTCGACCAGGAACAGGTCGGGCTGGAACGCTTCGGCCGTGTGGCGGATGATCGACGCGCGGATCGCCAGCGTTTGCGCGATGTCGATATGCAGATTCAGCGATGTGTAATCGCCGTCGCGCAATTTGATGACGCCGGGGATGCGCACGAAATCGACGCGCGCCTTGAAATCGAACGAGCCGATGATCGGCGAGCCGGACAGAATCAGCACCGACAGATCCTTGTCGGCCTCCACCAGCGCATGCGCGATCGTGCGGCAGCGGCGCAAATGGCCGAGCCCCATCGTGTCGTGGCTGTAGATCAGCACGCGACGGTCGGACCGCGCGCGACGTTTCGGAGCTTTGGCCAATCGTCCCCCCGGACGGGATCTCGATCGGCCCGAGACTAAGGGGACTCCCATGACGATTCCAAGCGATCAACGCGCGGATTCTTCAATTTCGCGGGCTGTTGCCGGATTGCGATACCCGGCGCGGTCGCGGTAACGCGCCGCCCATCCCGCAGGGCGGCCCGGTTGCGCCGCCCCGGCCCCGACCGCTAAACTCCTGATCGGGATAGGGGACTTCGCGCGTGGGCGGCTCAGGCGACATCGACCGGAACATCTTCCGCTTCGTCATCCGGTTCTCGGTCAAGGAAACGGCGCTGGTCTGCCTGCTCGTCGCGGCGGCGCAGGCGTTCTATTACGTCACGCTCGACCTGCCCAAGAACATCATGAACCAGGGCATCCAGGGCCAGGGGATTCAGTTCCCGAAGGAGGTCCTGGGCTGGTTCAGCGTCGATCAGATCGGCTATCTGCTCTGGCTGTGCTTGCTGTTTTTCCTCGCCGTGCTCGTCAACGGTGCCGTCAAGCAATACATCAACTCGCTGAAGGGCAAGCTTGGCGAAAGGCTGCTGCGCCGCCTGCGCTATTCGCTGGTCGAGCGCATTCTGCGCTTCCCCATTCCGCATTTCCGCAAGGTCTCGTCGGGCGAGTTGATCCCGATGGTGACGTCGGAGGTCGAGCAGATCGGCGGCTTCATGGGCGACGCGTTCGTCCAGCCGCTGATGCAGGCGGGCATGCTGCTGACCATCGCGCTGTTCTTGTTCATGCAGAACCCCGTGATGGGTTTCGCCGCGATTTCGCTGTTCCCGTTCCAAGCCTATATCGTCCCGATGCTGCAAAAGCGCGTGAAGGCGCTGGGCAAGGAGCGCGTGCGGGCGGTGCGCAAAGTGTCCGAGCGTATCGGCGAAACCGTCGGCGGGATTCACGAAGTGCGCGCCAACGGCACCGCGTCGTGGGAACGGGCCGACTACGCCGAACGTTTCGGCACGATCTTCCGCATCCGCTTCGACATCTATCAGCGCAAATCGCTGGTGAAGTTCATCAACAACTTCCTGAGCCAGTGCGCGCCGCTGCTGTTCTACTCGATCGGCGGCTATCTGGTGATCCAGGGGCAATTGTCGCTGGGCGCTTTGGTCGCCGCTTTGTCCGCGCATAAGGACATGACGGCACCCTGGAAGGAATTGCTCGACTACTACCAGCAGGCCCAAGACGCGCAGCAGAAATACGAGCAGGTCGTCGAGCAGTTCCGGCCCGAGCAAATGCTGCCCGAAGGCCTGCACGAATTGCCCGCCGATCCCGCCCCGGGCTTGGCGGGCGATATCGCGCTGGCCGGGTTGTCGGTCGCGGAAGACGCGCAGACCAAGCTGCTCGAATCCGTTTCGCTCACCATTCCCCACGGCGCCAAAGTGGCGCTGGTGGGGGCCGCCGGCGGCGGGCGCGAGGCGCTGGCGATGACGCTCGCGCGGCTCTATTTGCCGTCCTCGGGAACCTTGCGCGTGGGCGAACGTGACCTCACGCGTCTGCCCGACGCGCATCTGGGTGCGTCGATGGGCTATGTCGGGCCCGGCGCCTATCATTTCGCGACCTCGCTGCGCGAAAACCTCTCTTACGGTTTGCGTCAGCGCCCGGTGGCCGCGCCCGAAAAGCGCAGCGCCTCGCGCGCGCGCTGGCTTGCTGAAGCCGCACGCGCGGGCAATCTGGCGCTCGATGTCGAGGATAACTGGATCGACTATTCGCGCGCCGGTGTCGCGAACGCCGAACAATTCGACGCCGTCGCCGCGCGCGTGCTCGAACGTGTGGATCTGGCGGAGGACGTGTTCCTGTTCGGGCTTCGCGGTCGCGTCGATCCGCGCGCCAAGCCGGCGGTGGCCGAAGCGATCCTGGCCGCGCGCGCGGCGTTTCGCGAGCGGCTGTCCGGTCCGCAGGCCGATCCGGCGCTGAAGGGCTTGATCGAATCCTTCGATCCCACGCGCTACAACGACAACGCGACGCTCGCAGAGAATCTTTTGTTCGGCACGCCGATCGATCCCGCGTTCGAGGTCGACGTGCTCGCCGAACAGCGCGATTTTCTGGCCGTGCTGCAAAAACAGGGCATGGCGGACGAGCTGATCGCGATGGGCCGTCAGGTCGCCGAAACGATGGTCGAGTTGTTCGCCGGGCTTCCCGCCGGCCACGAATTCTTCGACCGTTTCAGCTTCATCGCTGCCGACGATCTGCCGACCTTCCAAGCGATCGTCGCGCGCACCGCGCCGGACGAGTCCGGCAAACTGCCTGCGATTTCGGACGAAGATCGCGCGCGGTTGATCGGCCTGCCGCTGAAGCTCGTCAACGCGCGCCATCGTTTGGGCTTGATCACGCCCGATTTCAAAGGCCGCGTGCTGGAAACGCGCGCCGCCATCCACGACGCGTTCGGCAAAGGTCCGGCCGCGGGCAAGATCGCGTTCTTCGATCCCGAATCCTACAACGCCGCGGCCGCGATCCAGGACAACATCCTGTTCGGGCGCGTCGCTTACGGCCAAGCCAAAGCGCAAGCGATCGTCGGCAAGGCGATGCGCGAAGTGCTCGATGCGCTGGGCTTGCGCGAACGCGTGTTCGAAGTGGGTTTGGATTTCCAAGTCGGCGTCGGGGGCTCGCGTTTAACGCCGGCCCAGCGGCAAAAATTGGCGCTCGCCCGCGCGTTGGTGAAGCGGCCCGAGATTTTGGTTCTCAACGACGCCCTTGCCGTGCTGGACTCCGGTACCCAAGTCAAAACCCTGGACGGCGCGCTTGCCGCCGCCGGGTCGGCGACGGTGGTCGCCGCGTTGGCAGATGCGGCATTGGCCGCGAAATTCGATCGCGTCGTCGTCCTGGCCGATGGGCGCGTCGCGCAAGACGGCCGATACGACGCGCTGATCGAGCAGGACGGTCCGCTCAAAGAATTGCTGGCGCCTTAAGGAAGGGGGTTGCGATGTCGATCAAGGAAGAAACCGACGCCCTCAAGCGCATTCCGCTGTTCTCGAAGCTCGACCCCGCGAAGCTGAAACTGCTCGCGTTCATGAGCCAGCGCCTGAGCTACGAACCCGGCCAAGCGATCTTCGCGCAGGGCGATGCGGGCGACGCCGCCTATATCGTGCTCGATGGCGAAGCCGCCGTGCTGATCGACACCAATGCGGGCCCGACCGAAATTGCGCGCACCGGCAAGCACGAGATCGTCGGCGAAATCGCCATCCTGTGCGAAGTGCCGCGCACCGCCACGGTGCGCGCGGCGGGCGACAATCCGCTCGTCTGCCTCAAGATCGAGAAGGACGATTTCATGGCGCTGGTGAACGAGTTTCCGTCGATGGGGCTCGAGATCATGCGCGAGCTCGCGCGCCGCATCGTCAAAACCAACGCGCAATTGCGCAACGCGATGGCGGCGCGCGCCTGATCAGGCGGGGCGTTTCAGATTCTGCGCGGCCAGTGCCGCGATCCCGGCCGCAAGGCCCCAAAACGCCGAGCCGATTCCGAATAGCGACACGCCCGACGCGGTGACGGCGAGCGTCAGCACGGCGGGGAACCGCTCGGCTTCGTCTTTGAGGGCACCGGTCAACGCCCCTTGCAATGCGCCGACGAGGCCGAGCCCCGCGAAGGTCGCGATCAACGCCTTGGGCAACGCCGCGAGAATCGCGACGCACGCACCGGCGAACGCCGCCAAGATCAGATAATAGCCGGCATACCAGATGCCGGAAATCCAGCGCTTGTCCTTGTCGGGATGCGCTTCGGGGCCGGCACAGATCGATGCGGTGATCGCGGCGAGGCCCAGCGGAATGGCGCCCGCGAAGGCGCCGACGAACGATGCGAGGCCGGTCGCTGCCAGCGAGTCCCGCGTCGGCGTGGGATAGCCCGCCGCTTTCAGCACCGCGAAGCCCGCGAGATTCTGCGAGGCCATCGTCACCAGATAAAGCGGCAGACCCAGGCCGATGATCGCGCCCATCTCGAAGCGCGGCGTTACGAATTCGAAATGCGTCAGCCCCAATTCGCCGGAGATGGGTGCCGCGAGGCCCAGCGCATAGGCGATCGCCGTGCCCGCCGCCAACACGGCGACGACCGCCATATGCGGATTGAATAGCCGCACGACCAGGAACATCACCACCAGCGGCAGCACGAGGGCGGGGGCGCCGCCCGCTTGCACGAAGACTTGTGCCACGAAGGGCAGCACCACGCCCGCCAGCATCGCGGCGGCGATCGAGGTGGGGATGCGCGCGACCAGATCGCCCAGCGGCTTGACGAACGCCGTCGCGACGATCGCGGCGGAGGCGACCAAATAGGCCCCGACCGCAACGTCGAAGCTCAACCCCGTCGTGCTGGCGATCAGCGCCGCCCCGGCGGTCGCCCAGGCGGTGATCAGCGGAATACGATGGTGCCAAGACAGCCACGCCGCCGCGATCGCTTTGACGAAACAAACGGCGGCGATCGACGACGCGATCTGGCTTTGCGTCGCACCCACGGCGGCCGCGGCCGCAACCACCAGCGCCACCGTGCCGCCGAAGCCGACGATGGTGGCGATGAAGGCGGCGGAAGCGGGTGCGGCGCGACTCATAACGCCAAATCGACGATAACGGGCACGTGATCGGAAGGCTGCGGCCAGTCGCGCGCCTCGCGCAGAATATGGAAGCCCTTCATCTTGGGCGCCACGTCGGGCGTCGCCCAAATATGATCGAGGCGCCGCCCGCGATCCGATTTGCGCCAATCGGAATTGCGATAGCTCCACCACGTATAAAGCCGCTGCGGCTCGGGGAAGGCTTGGCGCGACAGATCGACCCAAGCGTGATTGGCCCGCATCGCCGTCAAAGCTTCCACTTCGACCGGCGTGTGGCTGACGACGTCCAGAAGCTGCTTGTGGCTCCACACGTCGGTTTCGAACGGCGCGATGTTCAAATCGCCGACCAGCACGCGCGGCCGGTCGCGCTTGGTCTTTTTCCAATAGGCGGCTTGGCTGCGCACGAAGTCGAGCTTGTGCTTGAACTTCGTATTCGCTTCCGGATCGGGAATGTCGCCGCCGGCGGGAATATAGATGTCGTGAATCTCGGTGCCGTTGGCGAGCGTGGCTTGCACATGGCGGCAATCCTCCAGCCCGCACCAATGGCGCGGCCCCGTTTCATGAAGGGGAACGCGCGACAAAATGGCCACGCCGTTATAGCCCTTCATGCCGTGGAAGATCTGGTGCTGGAAACCCAGCGCCTTCAACGCTTCGGCCGGGAAATGCTCGTCCGGGCATTTCGTTTCCTGCAGGCAGAGAATATCGGGCCGGGCGGCGGCGACGAGCTTCTCGACCAGCGGCAAACGCAGCCGGACGGAATTGATGTTCCAGGTGGCGAGGCGCAAAGCGCCGCGCGGGGCTTTGGACGGGCCTTCGACGGGCGCGTAGGGGACAGCGGTCATGATCCGCCGTTGTTAGCGAAGTTTTGCAGCAACGCCAAGCACCGGGCGCGATCCTCGAAAATCATCATATGGCTGCGGCCGGGCAATACCGTCAGCGCCGATCCGGCGACGGTCGCGTAGGCATATTCCATCATGCCGGTCACCCAATCGCCCTTCGCCTTGGCCGCGTCGATATCGCCGGCGACGAAATGGATCTTCGGCCCGCGATAGCCGGAAAGTGCTGGGGATAGCAGCGGCCGGCCGAGGCTCAGGAAGTAGCCCGCTTCGATCTGCGGCGCGCAGGCCAGGCGCCACGTGTCGTTCTCGGGGCGCAAGGTCGCGCGCGCATGTTCGGCGATCGCGTCGCGCGGGAAGTCGGCGAACATTTCACGGCGGCCGAGATAATCGGTAAGCTCGTCCGGGCCGCCCTGGAACTCGCTGCGCCGGGCGAGGGTGCGCGCGACGCGGCGTTTCTGGTGCTCGTCGGCGTGCGGGCGCAAGGGATGGCCATCCAACGGATAGAGCGGCGGCTCGAACAGCATCAACCCGGCAAGATCGAGACTTGCGAATCGCGCGGGCCGGAACAACGCCAAGGCGATCATCGCCGCCCCGCAGAGCGAATGCGCGGCGTAATGCAGTTGCCGTGCGCCGGACCATTCTTGCGCCGCGCGCGCGATGGCCTCGACATCGTCCATGATCGCATCGACCGCGCAGAACGATTCGATATTTCCGGCCGCGCTATCCGATCCGCCATGCCCGGCGGCGTCGAAGGCGAGCACGTCGCAGCTCTGCGCGAGGCCCTTCAGGATGGTCGCGTAGCTGCCGGCCGCAAAGCCGTTCGCATGGCCGAACAGCAGCGTCGGGCCCGTTCGCGCGCCGTCCAGCCGATAAAGCGCCAATTTGCGTCCTGCCGGCGTGGCGATGCGCCGGCACTCGGCGATGTCGGCCGGCAGCGAAACAAAATCGCTCACGCCGTGCGCCGCTGCCGGTATTCGGCCACGACGCTCGCGAAATGGCGGAAGATCGCGGCGGCGAATTTATCGGTCTTGATGTGCCATTCGGGATGCCATTGCACGCCGAAGGCGAAGCCGGGGCCCTTGGTCCAGCGCACCGCTTCGATCGTGCCGTCTTCATGCGTCGCTTCGACCGCCAAGCCGTCGCCGAGCTTGTCGATCCCTTGGCCGTGCAGCGAATTGACGAAAAGGCGCGAGGTCGAATCCGCGATTCGCGCCAGCAGCGATCCCGGAACCACCTCCACCCAATGGCGGTTGGCGTAGCGCACATTCGGGTCGTCGTGCTCGGGGGCGCGATGATCGATATGGTCGGGCAGAAGCTCGACATATTGATGCAGCGTGCCGCCGGCGGCGACGTTCAATTCCTGATGGCCGCGGCAGATCGCCAAGATCGGCACGCCTTTGGCGAGGGCCGCGCGCAGCAGCGGCAGTGTGGTCGCGTCACGGTCGGGGTCGGCGGGGGCACGGCCTTCGCCATCCACGCCATACGTCGATGGGTCGACATTCGACGGGCTGCCGGTGAACAGCAACCCGTCCAGCCGGTCGAGCAACGCATCGATGTCCTGGCGCGCGCCGATGGCGGGGATCACGACCGGCATACCGCCGATCCCGTCGAGCACGGCATTCACGTATTGGATGCGCGCGATGTGCTGGCGATGGACCGGGCCCTGTTGCAGGTCCGCCGTCACGCCGATCAAAGGGGGATTTCGCATGGACCAAATCGGTACCATGCGTATGGGCGGTTGATCCATATCATTGGCGGCATGGCGGGCTTGCGGTCCTATGGCGGGGACCGATTGAGGAGAAAACGATGAACCGCTTCCACGCCGTCTGCTGGATCGACCACCACGAAGCCCGCGTGTTCCATTTCGACGCCCATGATTTCGAGCGCGCGACGATCCGCACCGACAAGCCCAACGGCCATATCCACAATAAGCGCGCGGCCGAGGCGTCGCACACCGACAAGCACTTCCACGAAGGCGTGGCGGCGGCTTTGGCCGATGCGCAGGAGATTCTGCTGCTCGGCCCCGGCCAGGCGAAAACCGAGTTCGGCGCCTATCTGAAGGCGCACAGCCCGGCGCTCGCCAAGCGCGTCGTCGCGACCGAAAGCGCCGATCACCCGACCGACGGGGAAATCGTCGGCCGGGCGCGGCGGCACTTCAAGGCGATCGACCGGATGACGCCCCAGCGCGGCTGAGGCGCGGCGGGGTTCAGGCCTTCGCTTCGGCTTCGGCGCGCGTCTTCCACAGCGAGAACAAGACGCCGCCCGCGATCAGCGACACGGTCACGCCCAGCGAGAACCAGGCCGGCATCTTGCCGATCACACCGACCAGGAAGATCTTCGTGCCGACGAACACCAGCACGAGGGCGAGCGCGTATTTCAGATACTTGAAGCGATGGATCATCGCGGCAAGCGCGAAATACAGCGAGCGCAGCCCCAGGATCGCGAAGATGTTCGACGTGTAGACGATGAACGGGTCTTGCGTGATCGCGAAGATCGCGGGCACCGAGTCGACGGCGAAGATCAGATCGACCGTTTCGACCAGCACCAGGCACAGGAACAACGGCGTCGCCCAGCGCACCAGTTTGCCGGTCTTGGGGTCGGGGCGCGTGACGAAGAATTTCTGGCCTTCCAGATCGGCCGTCACGCGCATGCGCTTCTTGAGGAAGTTCAGCACCGGGTTTTCGGCGAAGTTCTCCTCCTTATCGGCCATCCACAGCATCTTGATGCCGGTGAAGACCAGGAACGCGCCGAAGACGTAAAGGATCCACTGGAACTCGGCGACCAAAGCCGCCCCCAGCCCGATCATGATGCCGCGCATCACGATCACGCCCAAAATGCCCCAGAACAGCACGCGGTGCTGATATTTCCGCGGCACGGCGAAATAGGTGAAGATCATCGAAATGGCGAAAACGTTGTCGAGCGACAACGACCATTCGACGAAGAATCCGGTGTAGTATTCGAGACCGCTTGTCGCGCCCATTTGCCACGTCACCCAGCCGCCGAACAGCATGGCCAGGGTGAAGTAGAAGCCCGAGAGCTTCAGACTCTCGGCGACGCCGATTTCGGTGTTCTTCTTGTGCAGCACGCCCAGATCGAGAATCAGCAGCGTGGCGACGAGCGCGAGGAACGCCGCCCACATCCAAATGGGCGTGCCGAGAAATTGACCGACCGTAATGTAATCCATGGACCCCTCTCCAGCCTCAGAAGCCCGAGCGCCGAAGATCCTTCATGGGACCGCCGTGCATCCGGGCCATACAACGGCCCGAACGCCAAAGATCCACCATGGATCGGAAGCGGGTCGGGCCAGCGATATCCCCGTTAAGTCCGACATCGCGGCGCCGAGTTTGGATCGCTCCCTCCAACGGGGTGGGGAGCAATCCGGGAAGGCGCGCCGCCAGAGGGGCCCGGACCCGAAGCTTGGACATGGGTGCTCATCCCCGCCTCGACAAGGGGGAAGCGTAATTTTTTCAGATATTTACAGTATCGTGCTGGAAATTACCCGTTCAAGAACGGGCGCGCCTGGGTATAGGCCTCGGCGCAACCGGGATCGAGATCGGCCAGAACGGCCTCGATTCGCGTCGTCCCCATCCAAATCCGGGCGATGGTGGTCACGGCCCAGCCAGGCTCGGCCAAGGCGCGTTCGGCCAGGATGGGCCCGCCGCGCCGTGCGCAATCCCCGACCAAGCGGATCGTTTCCTGGGGTGCACGCAAGCTCGCCAGCTTGTCGCCCGCCGACGCCATCGCCGGCTCGACGACGAAAACGGCGAAGGCCCAAGCGATCAGATCGCCGATCATGGCGCGTCGCCTTTCGCGGGCGCTTCGCGCGTCTTCCACAGCGAGTAGGCGATGCCGGCCGCCAGGATCGCGAAGGTGATGCCGAGCGACCAGGCCGGCGGGAACTTGCCCAAACCCGACAGGTCGGCGACGAAGATTTTCGAACCGATGAACACCAGCAGCACCGCCAGCGCGTATTTGAGATAGGCGAAGCGATGGACCATCGCGGCCAGGGCGAAATACAGCGCCCGCAACCCGAGGATGGCGAAGATGTTCGAGGTGTAGACGATGAACGGGTCGGTGGTGATCGCGAAGATCGCCGGCACCGAATCGACCGCGAATACGACGTCGGCGATTTCGATCAGCACCAGCGCCAGGAAAAGCGGCGTCGCCCATAGGACCGTCTTGCCGGTCTTCGGGTCGGGCTTGGAGACGAAGAAATTCTCACCCTCGATCGTCTCGGTCACGCGCAAGCGGCGCTTGAGCATGCCGATCAGCGGATTGGCGCCGACGTCGTATTCCTTGTCGGCCATCATCCACATCTTCACGCCCGTGAAGATCAGGAACACCGCGAAGATGTAAAGGACCCAGGCGAATTCGGACACCAACGCCGCGCCCAGCCCGATCATGATCGCGCGCAGCACGATAACGCCCAAAATCCCCCAGAACAGCACGCGGTGCTGATAGATCCGGGGGACGGCGAAATAGCCGAAGATCATGGCGATGACGAACACGTTGTCCATCGCCAGCGTCTTCTCGACGACGAAACCGGTCACGTATTCGATACCGGCTTGGCGGCCCAACTGCCACCAAACCCAGCCGCCGAACGCCAAACCCATGCCGATATAGCCCGCTGACAGCAGCAGGCTTTCGCGGACTTCGATTTCGCGGTTGCCGCGATGAAGCACGCCCAGATCCAGCGCCAAAAGCGCGATCACGACGCTGATGAAGCCCCACCACATCCAGGCGGGCGTGCCCAGGAATTCGGATAGAAAAAGAGTCTCGAACATCGCGCTTGGCCCCTCCTGAGGACGCGAAAACCAACATAATGGCCGGACCGACATCGCGCGCTGCGAAAGCGCGCCAGAGGGGCCCGGATTCCGGCCGTGGCCCGAAGAAGTTGGGAGACCGATCGGCGGGGCGCAAGGCCCCGCGCGAAAAAATCGGCGGGAACGTCAGAACATCGTCGCGACGACCTTGTTGGGCGGCGTATGGCCGTCGACGAAGCTTTTGATGTTGACGATCACGCGCTCGCCCATTGCGAAGCGCCCGTCATGCGTGGCCGAGCCGATATGCGGCAGCAGCACGACGTTGTCGAGTTCCAGCAGGCGCGGATGGATTTCGGGCTCGCGCTCGTAGACGTCGAGCCCCGCGCCCGCGATCTCGCGCGCGTATAACGCGCGGGCAAGCGCTTCTTCCTCCACCACTTGGCCGCGGCTGGTGTTGACCAGAATCGCGTGCGGCTTCATCAGCCGCAACCGCCGGCCCGAGATCAGGTGATAGGTCGCGGGCGTGTGCGGGCAGTTGAGCGACACGACGTCCATATGCCCCAGCATCTGGTCGAGGCTTTCCCAATAGGTCGCGTCGACCTCGGCCTCGAGGGCGGGATCGAGCCGGCGGCGATTGTGATAATGGATCGACAGGCCGAAGGCGCGCGCGCGCGTGGCGACCGCCGTGCCGATGCGTCCCATGCCGACGATGCCCAGGCGTTTGCCGGTTAAGCGCATGCCCAGCATTGCCGTCGGCGCCCAGCCTTGCCATTTGCCCGCACGCAGCAAACGTTCGCCCTCGCTCAAGCGCCGCGCGACGGCCAGGATCAGCGCCATGGTCATGTCGGCGGTGTCTTCGGTCAGCACGCCCGGCGTATTGGTGATCGTGATGCCTTTTTCCTTCGCGGCATCCAGGGCGATGTGATTGACGCCCGTGCCGAACGACGCGATCAGCTTCAATCGCGGGCCGGCGGCGCGGATCAGATCGGCGGTGATTTCGTCGGTGACGGTCGGGACCAGCACTTCGGCCTCCGCCATCGCGCCCGCGAGGTCGCTTGGCGAAAACGGCCGGTCGTCGAGATTGAGCTTGCAGTCGAACAGCTCCATCATCCGCGTCTCGATCAGATCGGGCAGTTTGCGTGTCACGATCACGCGCGGGCGGCGATGGGGCATGGCGTGTCCTCGGGCGGCCGTAATGCTTTCCCGCGTAGCAGGGCGGGGCACGGCTTGTCTATAATGGGCCCATCATGATTCGCGCCCTCTTGATCGCCGCCGCCGTTCTGGCGCCCATACAGGCCATGGCCCAGGCTGCGCGCGACAATCTGCCCGTCCCGCGCTTCGTTTCGCTGCGCTCGGAAGAAGTCAATCTGCGCACCGGTCCCGGCGTGCGCTACCCGGTCGAATGGGTGTTCGTGCGCCGCCAGATGCCGGTCGAAATCACCCAGGAATTCGAGAATTGGCGCCGCGTGCGCGACCGCGAGGGCACGGAAGGCTGGGTCCACCAATCGATGCTGACCGGACGGCGCACCGCCGTCGTGCTGGGCGATGCGGGAACGACCGTCGAACTCAAGCGCCGGGCGGAAGCCGCCGCGCCGGGCCTCGCGCGGGTCGAGGCGGGCGTGATCGCGACACTGATCGAATGCCAGGGCGATTGGTGCCGGGTCGAGGCCGGGGGGTTTCGCGGCTGGCTCGAACGTACCCATATCTGGGGGGTCTACGCACAGGAGACCTTGAAGTGAAGGATTTGGGGAAGTGACGGGAACCATCGGACCGGGCGAAATCCTCGCCGTGCGCCAAGGCTTGTATTGGCATGTCGGCATCCATGAAGGCGCGGGCACGGTTTTGTCGCGCCGGCCCGGCAAGGGCGTGGTGCGCGAAACCTTGCGCGAATTCGTCGGCGAGTCCGAATTGCATCTCGTGCCGATCGACCGGCCGAGTTTCCCGCCGGCGGAGATCGTCGCGCGCGCCGCGTCGCGCTTGAACGAATCGGGTTACGACTGGCTCGAACGCAACTGCGAGCATTTCGTCGGCGAATGCGTCTATGGCAAGGCGTCGTCGCGCCAGTTGTGGGTCGCGGGCGCGTTGGCGGGCGTGTTGGCGCTGGGCGGCAAATACGCGGCCGCGACGAATGTCGTCGCGGTGCTGGGTTTGGGCATCGCGGGCGTGGCGGCCTTCGCCTTGCTGTCGAAACCGCCGACGGCGATCCCGTTCGTCGACGCGGACGGTGCCGCCGACCTCGTCGTCCGGACGTGATCGCGCGCCGTTTCCTGCTGATCGGCGGGGCAGCGGCATCGCTCGCCGCGTGCGCCAATCTGCGCCTCGATCCGCTCGACGTGCGCCTCGTCGATCTCGCCCCGATGGACGGCGGCGGGCTGTTCGAACAGCGTTTGGCGCTGACACTGGCGCTGTCGAATCCCAACCCGAGCGACGTGTCGCTCACGGGATTGCGCGTCGAGCTCGACGTGAACGGCGAAACGCTGGCGCGCGGCCAAACCGGCGACGGCGTGGTCGTGCCGCGCCTGGGCGAGGCGCGGCTGATCGTGCCGGCCAGCGTGTCGATGCTCGATTTGCTGCCCGGCTTCATCGCGATGACGCGGCGCGACGGGCTCGAATATCGCCTGTCGGGCACGGTTTTCGTCGCGGGCCTCGGCGGCGGTTCGCTGCCCTTCGCGCGCGAAGGGCGCCTGATCTCGAACACTTAACCCGCGTTCGCGATGTCGGCGCGCGCAGTGTCGAGCTTGGCGCGATCGAGGGCCCGCAGCCCGTTGACGCGCATCAGCGAACGCACCTCGCGCACGTAATCCATGCCGCGTTCCGAATAGCGGCGCAGATGCTGCGCGAGCGTGTAGCCGTCGGGCGCGGTCAAATCGGCGTTGGGATTGTCGCGGCGGGCTTGTTCGCGCGCGCGCCGGAATTCGGCATAGGCGCGATGCGTGTTGAGATTCTCGGCATAGGCCTGCACGGCATGTTCGAGCTGTTCGAACTTGCGCACCTTGCCGTCGTCGTCGGGCGTGCGGAACACCATCTGGCCGAACAGCGCCTGGCCCGCTTGGGCCACGCGGCTCGTCCCCCAGCCGGTTTCGATCGCGGCTTGGGCGATGGCGAGCGATACCGGGATCGCGTCGACGCGGCGCAGCAGCTCGCGCGTTTGCGTCGGTTCGACGCCGAAACGCTCGGCGAGATCGGCGACCCATTCGCGGTCGGCCGGCGCGGCGCCGGGGCCGGCGGCGAGAATATCCTGAAGGCGCGCGCGATCGGCCAGGATGCGCTCGTTCTCCATCAACAACAGCGGCAGCAGCGTTTTGATGAACACCGCTTTGCGGAACTCGCTGGAATCGAGCGCCCCCATATCGCGCGGCAGGCGTTCGACGACCAGGCGCGGGACGATCTCCGCCCCTTCGCGCGCCGCCTGCAGCACGAAGCCGCGCTCGATATAGAGGTGGTAAAGCTCGGCCGCCGCTTTACCGGCGATGCGCGTGACGTTCTCGGTTTCGAATTCGGGCGCGGCGTCGCCGTTCGCGATCGGGGGGAGCGGCAGGCGCAGCGCTTCGCGCCAGGGCGCGCTGCCTTTGGCGTTCATCGCCAGTGCCGCCAAGCCGGCGGCGACGAAGGCGACAATGACAAGAATGCGAATCGGGCGCGCAAGGGGCGCCGGGGATTCAAGCGACGCGAAGTCGCGCGAATCCGCCGCGTCGGCGGTGCGTTCCATATTCAAATTCCTCGGAAACGGGATGTCGAGTTCGCGGGGCCCGAAATCAGGCCGCGCGAACTTCGACGATCTCCGGAATATAGTGGCGGAGCATGTTCTCGATGCCCGACTTCAGCGTCGCGGTCGAGGACGGGCAGCCCGAGCAGGAGCCCTGCATATGCAAGTAGACAATGCCGTCTTCGAAGCGGTCGAAAACGATGTCGCCGCCGTCTTGCGCCACGGCCGGGCGCACGCGGGTGTCGAGCAGCTCGACGATCTGGGCAACAATCTCGCTGTCCTCGGCGCCGGCGGCGCCGTGGGCCGAGCCCTGTTCGGCGGTCAACGCGGCGGCACCGGAGGTGAAATGCTCCATGATGGCGCCCAGCAGCGACGGCTTCAGCAGATGCCAATCCTTGTCATCCGCCTTCGTGACCGTTACGAAGTCGCCCCCCAGGAACACGCCCGTCACGCCATCGACGCCGAAAAGCTTGCTGGCGAGCGGCGAGCGCTGGGCCGCGTCGTCGGCGGTTTTGAAATCGGCGGCCCCTTGGCCAAGCACGTCGCGGCCGGGCAGAAATTTCAGGGTCGCCGGGTTTGGCGTCGTTTCGGTCTGGATGAACATGTCGAACACTCCCAAATTAGTCGGGCAAACGAGGCGGGTCCAATACGCGACTCCGCGCCGTTGGGGGCCCTGGCCGACCGGGGTGGGCCGAGTGGGATCTAAATGGCGATGAATACCCGAGCGGTCAACCCCGAAAAGGAAACGTACTGTAAAGGTTTGAAATAAAAACATGAATTCGCTTTTGCAGTTGCGAAATGCGCCGGCGGGCGTGCTTCAACGCCGCCGTTTCACTCGTCCGGAAGCCCAGCGGCCCAAGGTCAAAGACCTTGCCGGATTGCTCGGCTGGACCCACGGCAAGGCCTATGCGGTGGGCTCGCCGATCAAGCTGCTCGACGGTTTCGCCTGGCGGATGGTCGCCGCCGGCCTGCCGATCGACCGCATGGCGCTGTCGGTCGCCCTGCTGCATCCGCAATTCGGCGGCTACGGCATTCGCTGGTGGCAGGAATCCGGCGTGGCGGAGGAAGTGCTGATCGAGCATGACGTCACCAAAAGCGACGTCTATCGCAGCAGCCCGTTCCCGGCGATCGTCGAACGCGGCGAAACCATCCGGGTGAAAATCGAAGGCTCGAACGACACGCCGTTCCCCATCATCGAAGATCTGCGCGCCCAGGGTTACACGGATTATTTCGCCCTGCCGATCGCGCTGGGCGGCATGTTGGGGGCCACCAACGACCGCCGCTTCCAGGTCGGCAATGTGGCGACCAAGCGTCCCGGCGGGTTCACCGCCAGCGATATCGCGGCGATTCGCGCGGCGTTCACGTCGCTGGAAGGGCCGCTGGCGCTGGTCACCGAACGGCGCATCGCGCAGGATCTGCTGGCGATCTATCTCGGCCGTCACACCGGCACGAAGGTGCTGAAGGGCGAGGTCGCGCGCGGGACGGGCGAATCGATCCATGCGGCCATTCTGGCGACCGATATGCGCGGCTTCACGGCGCTGGCGGACAGTTTGCCCGAAACGCGCACCATCGAAATCCTGAACGCGTGGTTCGAAGTGCAGGTGGGGGCGGTTCATGCCCATCGCGGCGAAGTGCTGAAATTCGTCGGCGACGGCATGCTGGCGATCTTCCCGATCGCGGATATCGAGCTTGCCCGCCAGGCCGCGCGCGACGCGATGGCGGCGGCGCGCGACGCGCTCGCTTGCGTGCGCCGTCTCGATTTTCCCGACGCGGGCAAGCTGCGCGCGGTCGCGGCGTTGCATGTCGGCGAAATCTATTACGGCAATATCGGCGCGCACGACCGGCTGGATTTCACCGCCATCGGCCCGGCGGTCAATCTCGCCTCGCGCCTGGAAGGTGTCGCCAAGAAGGTCGATCTGCCGCTGGTCGTGTCGGAGGAATTCGCGGCCCTAGGCACCGAGAAGCTCGTCTCGATCGGCCGCTTCCCGATGAAGGGGCTTTCGGGGACTCGCGAAGTCTTCGCGCCGGAAGCGGTGCCCGACGCGGCTTAGGAAATCGCGTCGATATCGTCGTCGGTCAGGCTGCCGGGGACGATCGTCAGCGGCACGCGCAATTGGCCCGCGTATTTGCCCGCAAGTTCGGTAACCAGCGGGCCGGGCCCGCCGCGCCCCGTGCCCGCCCCCAGCACCAGAATCGAGATCGCGGGTTCTTCGTCGAGCAAGGCGAGCAAGGCTTCGCGCGCGTCGCCCTCGCGCACATAAAGCATCGGCGTTTCGCCCGACATCTCGTGCACGACGGTCGACAATTCGGCGAGCTTGGTTTCGGCGGCTTGGCGGCGTTCTTCGCGCATCAATTCGCCCACACCCATCCACTCGCCGCCTTCGGCGGGTTCGGTCACGTACAACATCGCCACGCGTCCGCCGACATGGCGCGCGCGATTGCAGGCGAAGCGCAGCGCGATTTTCAGCTCCGGGCTTTCGTCGACCACGACCAGAAAGACGCGCTGCGCTTGCGGCGTGCGATTTGGCATCGGGAAGTCTCCTGGCGTGAACTCACGACTTGCGGAAGATAAGGCCGGCCGACCAGCCGGCGAAGACCGCGATCAGGATCGCGATCAAACCATACCATGCCGCGTGGACATGGGCGAAATCGTAGATTTCGGCGCCCACGCCGATCTTGCTGACGAACATCGGCGTCGACTGCGCGGCGATCACCTGGCCGTTCTGCACCAGCAGCACTTCGATCGAATAGGCGCCGGTGGGCACGTTGGCGGGGAACACGATGCGCGTGCGGAACAGGCGCGATCCCAGGAAGGTCACGCGGCCGGGCTCGGGATCGTAAAGCTCCAGCTTTTCCTTGTTGCGCAACAATCCGGCGCGGAACGCGGCGAGCGCGATCGCATCCGCGTCGCGCGACGGAGTCAGACGCAGGAAATCGCTGCCGATCTGATGGCGCTGGCGCAAGGCGGGTGTGACGATCTCGTCCAAAGGTTTGGACGACGCTACGCGGTAATAGCTCGGCACGTTGGCGAAGCTCAGCGTCTCGGTGTTGATCCAAATGCCCGCGACGCGCGCCTTGCGGCGCACGGCGACGTCACTGTCGGGCCCGCGTATCAGCACCACCACGTCGCCTTCGCCTTCGGTGGCGCCGAACAGCAACAACTCGGTGCCCGCGAAACCCGCCGTGATCGCGATCAGATGGCTCGACAAATCGGCGACCAGCGCTTGCGCGCGCGCTTGCTGCGGTATTGCGACCGCGAACAGAAGCCCGAGCAGGAGAAGAATGCGCTTCATGGCTCCGGCGTCTCCGCCGTGCGCACGACGATCGAATAGATATCCTCGGGCGGGATCACCAGATCGACGAACAGCTTGATCGCGACCGCCAGCACGATCAGCGCCAGCAATCCGCGCAGCGATTCGCCGCGCAGCTTGGCGCCGAAGCGCGCGCCGAATTGCGCGCCGGTCACGCCGCCGACCAGCAGCAGCACGGCCAGCGCGATATCGACCGTCTGCACCTGCCAGGCTTGCAGATAGGTGACGTTGGCCGACACGAAGATGATCTGGAACAGCGACGTGCCGATGACCACGACCGTCGGCATGCCCAGCAGATAGATCATCGCCGGCACCATGATGAAGCCGCCGCCCACGCCCAACAGCGCCGACAATACGCCGACGATGGCGCCGATGCCGAACGGGGCGAGCGCGCTGATATAGAGCTTCGAGTGCGGGAAGCGCATTTTCAGCGGCAGGCCGTGCAGCCAAATATGTTCGTGCAGCTTGCGGCGCACGGGTGCGGCACCGCTGCGTTTGTTCTGCCAGCGTTTGCGCAGCGTGTTGATCGTCTCGATCAGCATCAACCCGCCGACGATGCCGAGCACCACGACATAGGCGATGGAGATGAAGAACTCGACCTGGCCCGAACTGCGCAACAGCGCGAAGATCTGCACGCCCAGCGTCGAGCCGACGATACCGCCGCCCAGCAACACGCCGCCCATCCGGAAATCGACGTTGCCCTTGCGCATATGCGCGATGACGCCGGACACCGACGAGGCGATGTTCTGCGCCGCCCCCGAGCCCACGGCGACGGCGGGCGGAATGCCGATGAAGATCAGCAGCGGCGTCATCAGGAAGCCGCCGCCCACGCCGAACAGACCCGACAGAAATCCCACGCCGCCGCCCAGCAGCAGCAGCAGGAAGATGTCGATCGACGCTTCGGCGATAGGTAGATAAATCTGCAACGCGCAACGAACCCCGGCCCGATATTGGGCCAGGGACGTTCACGGGGCAAGTGACGCGCCGGTTATATCCCGTTGCCGTGCGGGAATAGGTCGCGGTTTTACGGCCGCAGGAAGCCGACGATGTCGTAGACCTGCCGCAGATGCGTGGCGGCCATGTCGCCCGCGCGTTCGGCGCCCCGGCGCAGCACCGCGTCGATGCTGCCGGGATCGGCCATCATGCGGTTCATCTCCGCCGTGATCGGCGACAGCACCGCGACCGCTACGTCCGACAAGGCGCCCTTGAAGGTAGAGAATTGCGCGCCGGCGAATTCCTGCACGACCGCTTCCAGGGATTTGTCGGTCAGGGCCGCGTAGATCCCCAGAAGATTGTCGGCTTCGGGGCGCGTCGCCAATTCCTCGACCGTCGCGGGCAAGGGCAGCGGATCGGTCTTGGCGCGCTTGATCTTCTGCGCGATCAGATCGGGCGTGTCGGTCAGGTTGATGCGGCTATTGTCGGATTCCTCCGACTTGCTCATCTTCTTGGTGCCGTCGCGCAGCGACATGACGCGCGTCGCGGCGCCGAAAATCTGCGGTTCGGGCTGCGGGAAAAACTCGACGCCGTAGCGCGCGTTGAAGGCGCCCGCGATGTCGCGCGCCAGTTCCAGATGCTGCTTCTGGTCCTCGCCGACCGGCACATGCGTCGCCTTATAGGCCAGAATGTCGGCGGCCATCAGCACGGGATAGGCGTAGAGGCCCAGCCCCGCGTTTTCGCGATTCTTGCCCGCCTTGTCCTTGAACTGGGTCATGCGGTTCAGCCAGCCCAGCGGCGTCATGCAGCCCAGCACCCAGGAAAGCTCGGCATGCGCCGACACGGTCGACTGGTTGAAGATCGTGCACGCTTCGGGATCGATGCCGCAGGCGATATAGGCGGCCGTCACCTCGCGCGTCGCTTTGCGCAATTCGACCGGGTCCTGCGGCATGGTGATCGCGTGCAGGTCGACGATGCAGAAGATGCACTCGTAATCCTTCTGCAGCTTCACCCAATTGCGGATGGCGCCGAGATAATTGCCGAGATGCAGGTTGCCGGTGGGCTGGATGCCCGAGAAGATGCGGTTCATGACGCGGGGTTTATCGCGTCCCCGCCGCGTCCGGTCAACCGCGCGCGAAGGATTTGAGGTCGGCGGGGCGCGCCGCCCCCAAAATCAGCGCGGCGGCCCCATAGGCGGCCAGCCCCAGCGCGATCAGGGCGGCCAGCGCCACGTAACGCAGCCCATGCACCGCCAGGAAGGGCTCGGCGAAGCGCGAGCCCGCCGACAGGATCAGCGCCATCATCGCCGTGGCGGCCAATTGGCGCGGCAGGCGGGATTTCAGCCGCGCATCGGGGGTGAAATGGCCCGCGCGGCGCAGCATCCAGGCCAAAGCGCCGGCATTGAGGATCGCGGCCAGGGCCGTCGCCAGCGCCAGGCCGACATGGCCGACGACCTGCATCAGCGTGACACCGCAGATCGTGTTGAAGATCACGCAGGCGACCGCGATTTTGACCGGCGATTTGGTGTCGTGCCGGGCATAGAAATTGGGCGTCAGGACCTTGACCGCGACATAAGCGGGCAGCCCAACCGTATAGGCGACCAGGGCGGCGGACGTGCCCGATACGTCGGCGCCGGTGAAGGCCCCGCGCAGGAACAAGACCGACACGATCGGTTCGGCCAGCACCACCAAAGCGGCGGTGGCGGGTAAGGTGAGAAGGCTTGCCGCCTCGATCGCGCGGTTGAGGGTCGCGCGCGCCCCTTCCTCGTCGCCCAAACGCACCTGGCGCGATTGCAGCGGCAGCAACGCCGTGCCGATGGCGATGCCGATCACCGCCAGCGGCAATTCGTAAACGCGGTCCGCGTAATAAAGCCACGAGATCGAGCCCGCCGCGAGCAGCGAGGCGAGCATCACGTCGATCACCAGATTGATCTGCGCCGCCCCCGATCCCAACGCGACCGGCGCCATGCGCGTCATCAACGCGCGCGTGTCGGGCGAGAGTTTGGGCAGACGCAAACGCAAGCCCATGCTTTCGCGCCCGCAGGCCCAGGCCAGGAACAGGAATTGTGCGAGGCCGGCCAGCGCCACCCCCCACGACAACGCATGCCCCGCCGACGGCATGAAGGGCGTGAAGCCGAAAATCGCGCCGATCAGGCACAGGTTCAAAAGAATCGGCGTGGCCGCGACGGCGGCGAAGCGGTCGAGCGAGTTCAACACGCCGCCCTGCAAGGCGACCAGCGAGATGAACAGCAGATAGGGAAAGGTGATCCGCGTGAAATCGACGGCCAGCGCGTAACGCTGCGGCTCGTCCGCGAAACCGGGCGCGATGACCGACACGACCCAGGGCATCGCGAATTCCGCCGCCACGACCAGCGCGAACAACACGGCGAGCAGCACGGCCATCGCGCTTTCGGCGAATTCCTTGGCGGCTTGCTTGCCGTGCTGGGCGACGGTTCCGGCGAACATCGGCACGAACGCCGCGGCGAAGGCGCCCTCGGCGAACAGGCGGCGGAAGAAATTCGGGAATTTGAACGCGACGAAAAACGCGTCGGCGATCGGCCCTGCGCCGAGGAACGCGGCGGTCGCCATATCGCGCACGAAGCCGAGCACGCGGCTCGCCATCGTATAGGAACCGACCGTCGCGGTCGCGCGCAGCAAGGCCATTCTATTCGGCCGCTTCGGCGCGTTTGTTGCGCGGCTTGGGGGTTTCCTCGCCGTTGGCCGACAACACCTCGATCAGCGCCTTGCGGATGCGCTCCAGCTTCGTTTCGTCCTCGATCTTATGGCCGAACACGTCCTTCACGTAGAAGACGTCAACCGCGCGCTCGCCATAGGTCATGATCTTGGCGGTCGCGGTCGATAGGCCCAGCGTCGTCAGCGTCGACGCGATGTCGTAAAGGAAGCCGATTCGATCGCGGCCGTTCACCTCGATCAGCGTGTGATGCTTGGACGCCTGATTGTCGATGATCACGCGCGGCGGCACGGTGAACACGCGCGTGCGGCTGGGGATCGCCGGGCGCTTGGCCAGCATTTCCTTCACGCGCAAACGCCCGCCCAGCGCGTGCTCGATTTGCGTCGCGAGGCGCGCGAGTTTCTCGGGCCGGTCGAAGGCGGCGGGCACGCCGTCGGGATCGTTGGCCGATTCCTGGATCGAGAAGGAGTCGAGCGCCATGCCGTTCGATAGCGTGAAGATCTGCGCGCCGACGATATTCGCGCCCGACAGCGCCATCGCACCCGCGATGCGCGCGAACAAGCCGGGATGGTCGAGCGTATAGATCGTGATCTCGGTCACCGTGCGCTTGCGGTCGATGCGCGTATCGATGGCGAGCGGCAGCGAGGCGCGCTCCGCCTCGCGCACGAAACGCGCATGGCGCGCCTGGGTCGTGGGATCGAGCGACAGCCAATAGGCGGGATAGCCCAGCCCCGCGAACCAAGCCATATCGGCTTCGTTCCAATCGACGAGCTCGTCCTTGAGGCGCGCTTGCGCGATCGCGACGCGCTTCATCGTGCCTTCTTCCGAATAGGCGCCGGCCAAGGCTTCGACCGTGCGGTCGTAAAGATCGCGCAGCAATGTGGCCTTCCAGGTGTTCCACACGCCGGGGCCGACCGCGCGGATATCCGCGACCGTCAGGCACAGCAGCAGGCGCAAGCGCTCGGGACTTTGCACCAATTCGGCGAAGGCGCGGATCGTTTGCGGGTCCTGGATGTCGCGCTTGAACGCCGTCGCCGACATGGCGAGGTGATAGCGCACCAGCCACGATACGGTTTCGGTTTCCTCCGGCGTCAATCCGACGCGCGGCCCCAGCTTCAGCGCGATTTCCGCGCCGATTTCCGAATGGTCGCCGCCGCGGCCCTTGGCGATGTCGTGCAGCAGCAGCGCGAAATACAACGCGCGGCGCGACTGCACTTGGCGGATCACTTCGCTGGCGCGCGGATGATCGGCGGTCAGCTCGCCTTTCTCGATGCGATGCAGAATGCCGATGGCGAAGATCGTGTGCTCGTCGACCGTGTACACATGGTACATGTCGTGCTGCATCTGCGCGACGACACGGCCGAAATCGGGAATGAAACGCCCGAACACGCCCGCTTCGTTCATCCGGCGCAGCGCCGTTTCCGCGTTCGGATCGGTCAGGATTTCCAGGAATAGGGCGTTGGCGTCGGCATCGTTGCGCAATTTCGCGTCGACGCCGCGCAAGCCCTGGCGCATCTGGCGCAGCGCGTAAGGATGGATGTCCAGCTCGTTGAGCTGGGCCACCCGGAATATGCGGATGAAATTGACCGGGTCCTTCACGAAGGCGTCGGGCTTGGCCAGCGTCAGTCGCCCGCTTTCGATGGCGAAACGCCCGTCGCCGATCTGCTTGGGCTTGGGCGTGCGCGCGAACAGCTTGCCGACGTCGAACTTGGTCTTCTTGCCTTCCTCAATTTCCAGCGCCGCGCAGAAAATGCGCGTGAGGTCGCCGACCTCCTTCGCGATCAGGAAGTAGTGTTTCATGAAGCGCTCGACGCCGCGTGTACCCGGCCGGTCGGTGTAGCCCATGCGCTCGCTGATTTCGGTCTGCACGTCGAAGGTCAGCCGGTCCTCCGGCCGCCCCGCGAGATAGTGCAGATGACAGCGCACGCTCCACAGGAATTCCTGGCACTTGGCGAAGCGCGCGGCTTCCTCGGCGGTGAACACGCCCTTCAGCACCAGATCGGCGACCGTTTCGACGCGATGCAGATATTTGCCGATCCAAAACAGCGTGTGCAGGTCGCGCAAGCCGCCTTTGCCGTCCTTGACGTTGGGCTCCAGCACGTAGCGCGAATCGCCCATACGCTGGTGGCGCTTGTTGCGCTCGGCGAGCTTGGCTTCGACGAACTCGGCGCCCGTGCCCTTGGCGACTTCGGCGTAGAAGCGCTTCTTCACGTCGAGGAACGGCTTGTCGTCGCCCCACAGATACCGGCTTTCCAGCATCGTGGTGCGGATGGTCATGTCCTCGCGCGCCAGGCGGATGCATTCCTCCACCGAGCGCGTCGCATGGCCGACTTTGAGGCCGAGATCCCACAGCGCGTAGAGCGTCCACTCCACCATCTGCTCGGTGCGCGGGCTCGATTTGTAGGGCCGCACGAACAACAGATCGATATCCGATTGCGGCGCCATTTCCGCGCGGCCATAGCCGCCGACGGCGGCGATCGACAAACGCTCGCCCGCGGTCGGGTTCGACGCCGGATAGATATGGCGATCGGCGAAGTCGTAGACGAGACGCACGATTTGATCGATCAGGAAAGCGCCCGCGCGCACGGTCTGCGCGCCGTTGGCGCTGCCCGCCGCACCTTGCTTCATTTCGAAGCGGCGGCGAATCTCCGTGCGGCCGGCGGCCAGGACGGCTTTCAGCTTTTCGATGGCGACGGGGCGCAATTTCTCCGCCGGGCCCTTATGCGCTTCGGCAAGGGCGCGCAATTCGCCGTCGATGGCGCGGCGGTCGATGATCGCGCGCTGATTGGCGACGTCGTCACGGGGCGAAGATTCGTCCATGAACTCAGTATAATGATCGGGTCGAACGGAATGGAGACCAAATTGCGGCACGGATGGGCGGTATTCCTGGCAAGCGTGGTTCTGGTCTCCTGTCACCCGGCCCCGCCCAGCGCACCCGCGTTACGGGCCGGGCTGTCGCAAGACGGGCGCGTACTGGAAATCCAGGCCGACGACGCTTCGCCCATCGTCGCGGCGGAATTGCGGCCGGATAATGTGGAACCCATTCCCGCACGCAAGATCGACGTGATCCGCCCGCTGCCGTTGCGCGAGGAACGCCCCGGTGTGGGCGTGGGGGCGTCGGGCGGTTCGTCGTCGGGCGTGGATTTCGGGATGAGCTTCCGCGTGCCGTTGGGCCAGGATCGCCGGCCGCGTTTGATCCGCTCGACCGCGTTGATCGATCTGCCGGAAAATTATCGGCGCGGCGGCGGGATCGTGCGGATCACATTCGCGGACGACAATGGCGACCGGCGCGTTGTCGATCTGCCCGCCCCCTGATAAAAGCCTGCCCATGACACATCTTCTCCCCCGCCGTGCGGCACTCGCACTCGGCCTTGCTTTGGTGATCCCGATGTCCGACGAAGCCGACGCGCAAACCTCCGATCTTTCGACCGCCAAGCGTTCGCGCTCGGGCCTGGGCATCGTCGACGTCAAGGAAGGGGCGGGCGATTCGCCGACCTCCGGCCAAACGGTGCGCGTGCATTACACCGGCTGGCTGCTGGAAGACGGCAAGCGCGGCCGCAAATTCGATTCCTCGCGCGATCGCGGCCAGCCCTTCGAATTCCCGCTCGGCATGGGCCGTGTCATTCGCGGCTGGGACGAAGGTGTGGCGTCGATGAAGCCAGGCGGGCAGCGCACGCTGATCATCCCGGCCGATCTGGGCTATGGCGCGCGCGGGGCGGGCAACGTGATCCCGCCGAATGCCGTGCTGGTATTCGACGTCGAATTGCTCGGCGTTCGCTAAAAACGCCCGCCGCCGACGAAGCGCAAAATCCCGGCGGCCATTTCGGATTCCTGATCGAGGAAGCCGTGCGGCTGTCGGCCTTCGCACGCCGCCAGATCGCCCGGCTTCGCGCTCGATCCCGGCCCACCGTCCATGATCGCGGCTTGGCGGCGCGGCGACGCGGTCGCCTTGTCCGCGATGCGCGGCACGTTGGCGGGCGGCGAGCGCAAGCACGTATCCTTCGCGTGGCCGAGGACCAACAGCGGAATCGAAATTCGATCCAGCGCAAACATGAACACGTCATGCGCCACCCAGGGCAGATTGCCGCGCGCACCCGCGCTGACGGGCGAGGTGATGACCACGCCATCGGGTTTCGCGTCGCCGTCCAACCGGCTGGCGGCGTTGGCGGCGGAAATCGCACCCCGGCTCGTGCCCACGAGCCACACGGGTACAGCGAAGCGTTTGCGCATTTCGGCGACCGCCACACCCAACGCCTGCGCATGCGCAGGCTCGACGCGGAATCCCGCCAGCCCATCGCGCCCGCGCCATTCGGCGGGCGCATCGGCCAACGCGGTTGCCATGCCGCCCTTGTTGAATTCCGGAATCGCGCGGATCAGCGAATTGCCGCGCAATTCCTTGGCGCAGCCATTCGCGTCGAGTTCCGGCATGCCGTTGCCGCCCGGCAGCAGGATCAGCACGGCGTTTGGCTTCGACTCGGGTGTGGCGACCGACAGCGCGAATGTGCCGCCCGAAGGCGGATCGATCGTCACGATCTCACCGCAGCGCGTTTGCGCCGCCAGCGGCGACGTGATCAGTATCAGGGCGAGAACGACGAAGCGCATCACACGGACCTTGTAATGCCGCCGTCGACGCGCAAATTTTGGCCGGTGATGTAGCCCGCATCGTCGGACAGCAAAAACGCGGCGGTCTTCGCGATCTCGGCCGTGCTGCCGTAGCGGCCCATCGGAATCTTCGGCAGCAGCGCTTCCTTGATCGGCAGCGAGTCGATGAAGCCGGGCAGAAGGTTGTTCATCCGGATGCCCGCCTTGGCGTAGCGATCGGCGTAGAGCTTGGCGAAGGCGCCTAGCCCGGCGCGCAGCGTGCAGGAAATCGGGAACACCAGATCGGGCTCGAACGCCGCGAAGGTCGAGATATTGACCCACGCCCCCTTGCCTTGCTTCTCCATGATCGGCGTGACGATACGCGCCAGGCGCACGACGTCGAGGATGACGAGGTCGAGGCCCTTCTTCCACGCATCGTCGTCGAGCGACAGAAGATCGCCCTTGGGCGGATGGCCGGTCGACGTGACCACGCCGTCGATGCGGCCCCATTTGTTCATCGCCGCGTCGGCAAGGCGTCGCAGATCAGCCGTCTCGACGACCGAACCGGTAATGCCGATCCCGCCGAGTTCGGGCCCGAGTTTTTCGGCGTTGCCGGAGGGCGAGAGCAGGGCGACCTTCCAGCCGCGCGCGGCGAGTTCGCGCGCGCACGCCCCGCCCATGCCTTTGCCCGCACCGGTGAGAAGAGCGACTTTGTCGGTCATGGCGTTTCCTTCGCGCGGAGTTTTTTGATTTCGTAAAGCGCTTCGAGCGCTTGTTTGGGCGTGAGTTCGTCGGGCAGCAACGCGTCGATCGCGGCTTCCAGTTCGGGATTGCCCGCGTGTTTGGGCAAGCCGCCTTTGGGCGACGGGGCGGCGAACAGCGGCAGATCGTCGGCGAGCTTGGCGAGGTTCTGCGCTTCGGCGCCGCCTTCCAACGCCTTCAAGACTTCCTCGGCGCGCGCGACGGCCGCCGCCGGCAAACCCGCCAGCTTCGCGACATGGATGCCGTAGGAACGATCGGCCGTGCCCGCACCGACTTCGTGCAGGAACACGACGTCGCCCTTCCATTCCTTGACGCGCATCGTGCGGCAGGAAAGGCCGGGCAGCTTGGCGGCGAGCGCGGTCAACTCGTGATAATGCGTGGCGAACAACGCGCGGGCTCTGTTGGCCGCGTGAAGATGTTCCACGCACGCCCACGCGATCGACAAGCCGTCCCAAGTGGCGGTGCCGCGCCCGATCTCGTCGAGGATGACCAGCGCCCGCGGTCCCGCGAGATTGAGGATCGCGGCCGTCTCCACCATTTCGACCATGAAGGTCGAACGCCCGCGCGCGAGATCATCGGCGGCACCGACACGGCTGAACAGGCGATCGACGGCACCGATCCGCGCGCGCTTGGCGGGCACGTAAAGCCCGGCTTGCGCGAGCACCGCGATCAACGCGTTCTGGCGCAGGAAGGTCGATTTACCGGCCATGTTCGGACCCGTAACCAACCAAACAAATTGCCCGCCTTCGGCATCGAGCGTGCAGTCGTTCGCCACGAAGCCTGCATCGCCGCGCGCTTTGAGTGCGGCTTCGACGACCGGATGGCGCCCGCCTTCGATCTCGAACACGCGCGAGGCATCGACCACGGGCCGCGACCAATCGCCGTCGACGGCGAGATCGGCACTCGCGGCGGCGACATCGAGTGCGGCGAGCGCTTGCGCGGCGCGCGCGATCTCCACCGCTCTCGCCACCACATCGCGCACCAGCGTGGCGAAGAGTTCGAGTTCGACGGCCAGCGCCTTGTCGCGCGCCCCGGAGATGCGCGATTCGAGTTCGGACAGCTCGACGGTGGTGAAGCGCACCGCGCCCGCCATCGTCTGGCGATGGATGAAATCGCCGCCCGGCTTCAGCAATTTCTCGCCGTGCTGGGCGTTCACTTCGACGTAATAGCCGATGACGTTGTTGTGCTTGATCTTCAACGCCGAGATTTTTGTCTCGTCGGCGTATTTCTGCTGCAGCCCGGCGATCAAGCGCCGTCCTTCGTCGCGCGCTTCGATCAGCGTGTCGAGCTCGGGCGCATAGCCCTTGGCGATGAACCCGCCGTCGCGCGCATCGAGCGGCAGATCGGCGGCCAGCGCGCGTGTCAGCGCATCGGCGAGTTCGCCATGCTCGCCCAAATCGTCGAGCGCTTGGACGATGCCGGCGGGCAGCGTCACGTCGCCCGCATGGCCGCGAAGCTCCGCGCGCACTTGCGGCAGCTTGCGCAAGCCCAGGCCGATGCCGGAAAGATCGCGCGGACCGCCGCGCCCTAACGCCAAACGCTGCAACGCGCGTTCGAGATCGGGGAAACCCGCCAGCGTGTCGCGCAACGCATCGCGCGCGCGCGACGCGGCGACGAAGAACCCGACCATGTCGAGCCGTGCCGCAATGGCGGCCGCGTCGGTCAAGGGTGCCCCCAAACGCTGCGCCAGCAAGCGCGCGCCGGCGGGCGTTTTGGTGCGGTCGATGGTCGCGAGCAGCGAGCCGCGCTTTTCGCCGCTTTGGGTCTCGGTCAATTCCAAGGACCGCCGCGTCGCGGGATCGATCTCCATCGTGCCGCTTTCGGCGGCGCGTGCGGGCGGCGTCAAACGCGGCAGGCGGCCTTTCTGCGTCAGCTCGACATAATCGACCAGCGATCCGGCAGCGGCGATTTCCGCGCGGCCGAAATTGCCGAAGCCATCGAGCGATTTGACGCCGTAGAGCGTTTCAAGCCGGCGGCGCCCGTTTTCGGAATCGAACCGCGCCGATGGCAGCGGTGTCAGCAGCGCCTTGAACGGTTCAATGGCGCCCGCCAGATCGGCGGCACCGGCCAAGCGTTCCGAGAGCAACAGCTCGCCGGGCGCGACGCGCGCCAAGGCCGCCCCCAAGCCCGCGGCGGAAACGCTCTGCACGCGGAAATCGCCGGTCGACATGTCCAGCCACGCAAGGCCCATGGCGCCGGCGGCTTCGGCGAGGCACGCGAGATAATTGTTGGATCGCGCGTCGAGCAGCGTGTCTTCGACCAGCGTGCCGGGTGTCACCAAGCGCACCACATCGCGCTTCACCACGCTTTTGGCGCCGCGCTTCTTGGCTTCCTCGGGCGCTTCCATCTGTTCGCAGATCGCCACGCGGAAGCCTTGGCGGATCAGCCGGGCGAGATACGCTTCGTGCGCATGCCAGGGTACGCCGCACATCGGGATCTCCTGTCCCAGATGCAGGCCGCGCTTGGTCAATGTCAGATCGAGCGCCTTCGCAGCTGCAACAGCGTCGTCGAAGAACATCTCGTAGAAATCGCCCATCCGATAGAACAGCAAGGCGTTCGGATATTGGCGTTTCAATTCCAGGTACTGCGCCATCATCGGGGTGACGGCGCCGTCGGTTTCGCGGGGTGGAGCTGTGTTGGTATCGGTCATGTCAGAAGTGAGAATAATTTAGGCAGCGCCGCGTGCAATGCAGCATTTGAATTCTGCGCCGAGTTTTTGACGGCGCGGGCTCGATACACGTACCATAGCGTTATAACGAGGTCGCGCATCTTGCGCCGGCCCGCACCGGAAACGCGTTTTCAGCATAAAGGCGAAGCCGAACATGACCTCCCATTCCGCGCCCGTCACCGAACAGGACGCGCTGCTCTTCCATCAGCAAGGCGGCAAAGCCGGCAAGATCGAAGTCGTCGCGACGAAGCCGCTGACGACCGCGCGCGATCTGTCGCTCGCCTATTCGCCCGGCGTGGCGTGGCCGTGCCTGCATATCGCGAAGAATCCCGACGCGGCTTACGACTACACGTCGAAAGGCAATCTCGTCGCCGTCATCTCAAACGGCACGGCGGTGCTGGGGCTCGGCGATCTGGGTGCCTTGGGCGGCAAGCCGGTGATGGAAGGCAAGGCCGTTCTGTTCAAACGTTTCGCCGACGTCGACTCGATCGACCTCGAAGTCGATACGAAGGACGTCGACCAATTCGTCAATTGCGTGCGCTATCTGGGCGTCACCTTCGGCGGCATCAATCTCGAAGACATCAAAGCGCCTGAGTGCTTCGTCATCGAGCAGCGCTTGCGCGAGTTGCTCGACATTCCGGTGTTCCACGACGACCAGCACGGCACGGCCATCGTCGCCGCCGCCGGGTTGATCAACGCGCTGGAACTCACCGGCCGCAACATCGCGACGACCAAGATGGTCATCAACGGCGCGGGTTCGGCCGGTATCGCTTGCGCCGAACTGGTCAAGGCGATGGGCATGAAGCACGAGAACGTGATCTTGTGCGACACCAAGGGCGTCATCTACCAGGGCCGCACCGATTCCATGAACCAATGGAAATCGGCGCATGCGGCCCCGACCAAGGCGCGCACGCTGAAGGAAGCGATGGAAGGGGCCGACGTGTTTTTCGGCCTGTCGGTCAAAGGCGCCGTCGACAAGGCGATGGTCCGTTCGATGGCCGCGCAGCCGATCATCTTCGCGATGGCGAACCCGGATCCCGAAATCACGCCGGAGGAGGCGAAGGAAGCGCGCGCCGACGTGATCATCGCGACCGGCCGGTCGGACTACCCGAACCAGGTCAACAACGTGCTCGGCTTCCCGTTCATCTTCCGCGGCGCGTTGGACGTGCGCGCGCGCACGATCAACGAGGAAATGAAGATCGCCGCCGCCCACGCGATCGCCGCCTTGGCGCGCGAAGACGTGCCCGACGGGCTCGACGCCGCCTATGCGGGCCGCAAGCTGCAATACGGGCCCGAATACATCATCCCCGTGCCCTTCGATCCGCGTTTGATTTCGGTCGTGCCCGCCGCCGTCGCCAAGGCGGCGATGGATTCGGGTGTCGCGCGCAAACCCATCGCGGATATGGAAGCCTATCGCCACGCGTTGCAGCTGCGCCGCGATCCCGCGGGCGCGATGCTCGACCGCATCTTCGAAACGGTGAAGGCGAACCCCAAGCGCGTCGTCTTCGCCGAGGGCGAGGAGGAAAAGACGATCCGTGCGGCGATCGCCTTCCGCAATTCGGGCTACGGCACGCCGGTTCTGATCGGCCGCGAAGATCGCGTGGCCGAGGCGATGCGCAACGCCCATATCAACCAGTCGGCGTCGCAGCTCGGCCTCGAAGTGCATAACGCGCGCCTGTCGAAGGACAACAAGCGCTATGCCGATTATCTCTATGCGCGCTTGCGCCGCCACGGCTCGCTGCATCGCGATTGCCAGCGTCTGGTCAATCAGGACCGCAACGTGTTCGCGGCGCTGATGGTCGCGACGGGCGACGCCGACGCGATGGTGACGGGCACGACGCGCTCCTACTACCAAGCGCTGGAGGACATCACCCGCGTGATCGACGCCGAGAAGGGCAAGCGCTTCATCGGCCTCACCGTGATGATGACCAAGGAACGCACCGTCTTCGTCGCCGACACGACGGTGACGGAACTGCCCAACGCGCGCGACATGGCCGAAATCGCCATCGCGGCGGCGGCGGCGGCGCGCAAGCTCGGGCATGAGCCGCGCGTGGCGCTCACCTCCTTCTCGAATTTCGGCAATCCGGTGCGCGAGAAGGCGTCCCAGGTGCGCGAAGCGGTGCAGGAATTGGAGCGCATGCACGACGGCGGGCGCGAGATCGATTTCGAGTTCGACGGCGATATGAGCCCCGAAGTCGCCCTCGACTACGATCTGATGAAGAACCTCTATCCCTTCGCGCGCCTGACCGGCCCCGCCAACGTGCTGGTCATGCCGGGCCTGCATTCGGCGAACATCTCGTCGAAGCTGGTGCAGATGCTGGCCGGCGGCACGGTCGTCGGCCCGATCCTGGTGGGCTTGGCCTCGCCCGCCCAGATCGCGCAGGTCGGTGCTTCGGTCGGCGACATCGTCAACATGGCGGCGTTGGGCGCCTTCCAGGCGATCGCCAAGCAGGGTTGATTACGCGATGGAACTCGCGGCCTTCCGCGCGACGTTGAAAAACGACAAGCCGCCGCCGGGCCTCACCCGCCCGGTGGAGGCCTTGTGGCACGCCGGGCGCGGCGATTGGGATGCGGCGCATAAGCTCGTCCAGCAGGACGAAGGCGAGCCGAAGCACGATTGGGTGCATGCTCATCTGCATCGCGTCGAAGGCGATCTGTCGAACGCGGGCTATTGGTATCGCCGCGCCAAGCAGCCGGTTGAATCCGGTCCGCTCGACGCCGAATGGGCGAAAATCGCCGAAGCGCTGCTTTAGGCCTGCTTGGCCTGCACGATCGAGCGGCGGATTTTGCGCGCTTTGGCGAACAGGCGTTCGAGTGTGGCGCCCTCGTCGTGGCGGATCGCCTTCTGCATCGTCGCGATATCCTCGTAGAGCCGGCCCATCATTTCGAGTACGGCGTCCTTGTTGGCGAGGAACACATCGCGCCACATCACCGGATGCGACGCGGCGACGCGCGTGAAATCGCGGAAGCCGCTGGCGCTGTATTTGATCACTTCGGCGCGCAACGTGCTTTCGAGGTCGCTGGCCGTATTCACGATCGTATAGGCGATCAGATGCGGCACATGGCTGGTGATCGCCAGCACGCGATCATGGTGTGCGGGCGTCATGCGCGCGGTCTTCGAGCCGATGCGCTTCCAAAACGCTTCGACCTTTTGCGCCGCGTCCTTCGGCGTGCCGCGCACCGGGGTCACGATGCACCAACGATCCTTGAACAACTCGGCGAAGCCGGATTCCGGCCCCGAATTTTCCGTGCCCGCGATCGGATGGGCCGGAACAAGATGCACACCGCTGCGCAAGCTCGCGCCCAGCCCATCGAGCGCCGGCCGCTTGACCGAGCCGACATCCGAAAGGATGGCACCCTTCTTCATCGCCTTGCCCAGCACTTTGCCGAGCTTGGGATAGGTCGAGAGCGGCGAGGCGACGATGACGAGATCGGCCTTCGCCGCCGCCTTCGCCGGATCGGCGACGATTTCGTCGGCGAGTTTCAGTCTGGCGATGGTCCGGCGCGCGGGTGCGGAAATGTCGCACGCGACGATGCGATTGACCGCCCCCGATTTGCGCGCGGCGCGCGCGATCGACGAGCCGATCAGCCCGAAGCCGATAATCGCCAGCGTGTCGACGATCGGTTTGGCCATGATCAGGCTTTCATGAAATCGGAAAGGGCGGCGAGGACTTTGCGCATTTCGTCCTCGGTGCCCAGCGTGATGCGCAGGAAATCCGGCAGGCCGTAATTCGCCACCATGCGCGGAATGATCGCGCGCGACATCAGGAAGTCGTTCGCCGCCGCAGCCGTCTTGCCCGTCTTCGGAAATTCGACCATGACGAAATTCCCGACCGAGGGCAGCGTCGTCAGGCCGAGTTTCGCGACCTCGCCCGGGAACCAAGCGAGCATCTTGTCGTTATGCGCGCGAGACGCGTCCTGGTGCGCCATGTCTTCCAGTGCCGCCACGCCCGCGGCTTGCGCGATCGCCGACACGTTGAAGGGCCCGCGCACGCGGTTCAGCACGTCGATCACGTTGGCGGGCGCGTAGGCCCAGCCCAGGCGCATGCCGCCCATCGCGAAAATCTTCGAGAAGGTGCGCAGCATCACCGTGTTCTCGCCGGCATCGACCAGCTCGGCGCCCGCACTGTAGTCGTTGCGCGCGACGAACTCGGCATAGGCCGCGTCGACGATCAGCAGCGTGTGCGGCGGCAAGCCGTCGCGCAGGCGCTTCATTTCGGCCGCCGAGATATAGGAGCCGGTCGGGTTGTTCGGGTTGGCGACGAAGCAGATCTTCGTCTTCGGGCCCGCCTTGGCGATCAACGCATCCACATCGGTGCGATAGCCTTTCTCGTCCGCCGTCACCGGGGTTGCCCCGGCGGCATGGGTCGAGATCGGGTACATGACGAAGCCGTACTGGCTGTAGAGCACTTCGTCGCCGGGGCCGGCATAGGCCTTCACCAGCAGCGCGATCAGTTCATCGGAACCGGCCCCCACAACGATGCGTTCGGGATCGAGGCCGAAGCGCTTGCCGATCGCCGCACGGATAGCGCTCGCGCCGCCATCGGGATAGCGGTGCATCTCGGCGGCGGCCTTCGCGGCCGCTTCCAGCGCCTTGGGCGACGGGCCCAGCGCCCCTTCGTTGGACGACAGCTTGATCGGCTTGGCGCCGCCCGGCACCGACGATTTTCCGCCGACATAGGGCGAAATCTTCATCACACCGGGCTTGGCTTCGGGACGGCTCATCGGCGAATTCCTTTGTTGCGCGCGCGCGGCGTATTACCAGCCGCCGAGGCCAGCGCCAAGGGCAGCGCGTAGCCGCCCGCCAAGCGCACGCGCGCATCCTTGCCCGCCAGTGCCGCCAAGCGCGGATCGTTCGCCGCGATCGCCGCCGCGCAGACCGCCAGCACGCATTGGCCGGACTTGTCGGACGTTTCGGCCAGGATGCGTTCCAGCGCGATGCCGGCATCGGCGAAGCGCTTGGCGATTCGGGGCCGCGACACGGCCTCGTCGAACTCGACGACCAGCAAATACCGGTCGTCGCCCGACGGATCGAAGGCTTGCTTGCCGACGACCAAACCGCCGGGCTGGGTTTCGGTGCCGTCGACGGGCAAGCGCGCGATGACTTGCGTGCCGTCGCGGCCGATGCGCGTCCACCACGGCGTATCGGAATCCTCGGGCGAGGGGAACACGGCGATGCGCACCGCGCCGTCGGCGAGCATCGAGAACAGGCGCGACGCGCCATCGACGCCGCGCACCGGATCGCCCAGGCCGAAATGGCGCTGCGCCAGATCGGCGAGCCAAGCGGGTTCGTTCAACGCGCCGATCGCGAACGGGCCTTGCAGGCGGGTGAAGCTCGTCACCACATCGCGCCAGATGCGCACGACCAGATCGGCGGGCAAGGGGCCGGCGATGCGCTTGGTCAAACGCCGCAGGATCTGCATCTCGCGGCCCGGCCGGCACAACACGCCGCCCGATCCGCCCTTCGCGGCCTGAACCTCGGCCATTTTGCGCGCGCGCTCGGCCAGCAGGTCGAGCAGCTTGTCGTCGATCGCGTCGAGCTGGCGGCGGATCGCGGTGAGTTTATCTTCGCTTCCTTCCATGACGCGGGGAAAATGCCACACTCCACGCTTCGGGGCGACGCTTGAATCCAACGGCGCGCCGGGCCATGTTCCCTTTCAAATCACGGGAAAAGACCTTTGTCCGCGACGCCACGTATCGCCGCCGTCGATATGACGGCCCCGGATTCACCGGGCCAACGCTTCGAGATTCCGGCCGATCGGCCGTTGAAGCTCGATTCGGGCGTCGAATTCGGCCCGGTTACCGTCGCGTACCGCACTTACGGCGCGCCCAATGCCGATAAATCGAATGCGATCCTGGTCTGCCATGCGCTGACCGGGGATCAGTTCGTCGCCGATACGCATCCCGTCACCGGCAAACCCGGCTGGTGGGAAGCGATCGTCGGTCCGGGCAAGATCCTCGATACCGATCGCTACTGGATCATCTGCGCCAATGTGCTGGGCGGCTGCATGGGTTCCTCGGGGCCCAAATCGATCGATCCCGCGACCGGCCAGCCTTATGGGCTGAAATTCCCGGTCATCACGATCGGCGACATGGTGCAGGCGCAGGCAAGGCTTCTCGACCATCTCGGCATCGGGCAGCTGTTCTGCGTCATCGGCGGCTCGATGGGCGGGATGCAGGTTCTCGATTGGGTCTCGACCTATCCCGAGCGCGTCTTCGCCGCGATCCCCATCGCCACATCCTATCGGCACTCCGCGCAGAACATCGCGTTCCACGAAGTCGGCCGCCAAGCGATCATGGCCGATCCCGATTGGCGCGGCGGCGATTACTTAAGTGCGGGCACGCTGCCGCATCGCGGCCTGGCGGTGGCGCGCATGGCGGCGCACGTGACGTATCTGTCCGAACAGGCGCTGCACCGGAAATTCGGCCGGCGCTTGCAGAACCGTGCGGCGTTGTCCTACGGCTTCGACGCCGATTTCCAGGTCGAATCCTATCTGCGCCATCAGGGTTCGACCTTCGTCGATCGCTTCGACGCGAATTCCTATCTCTACATCACCCGCGCGATGGATTATTTCGACCTTCAGGCCGAGCATGGCGGTTCGCTGCCCGCCGCCTTCGAAGGCACGAAGACGCGCTTCTGCGTCGTCAGCTTCACCTCGGATTGGTTGTTCCCGACATCCGAAAGCCGCACGCTGGTCCATGCGCTGAACGCCGTCGCGGCGAACGTGTCCTTCGTCGAGATCGTGTCCGACAAGGGCCACGATGCGTTCCTGCTGGACGAGCCCGATCTGCACAACACGCTGCAAGGCTTCCTCAACGGCTGCGCGGAGCGGCGGGGCTTGCGCGGCAAATGACCGAACCTTCGTTCCTGTCGGCGGCCGCCCAAGCGCGCCCGCGCGCCTCGATCCGCGTCGATCTCAAAACCATCGGCGAGATGATCGAGCCGGGCAGCCGCGTGCTGGATATCGGCTGCGGCGACGGCGCGTTGTTGGATTGGCTCAGCCACGAGAAAAACGTCGACGGGCGCGGCATCGAATTGAGCCAGGCGGGCGTGAACGCCTGCGTCGCGCAAGGCCTGTCGGTCATCCAGGGCGACGCGGATACCGACCTCAAAGACTATCCGACCGGCGCCTTCGATTACGCGATCCTGTCGCAAACGCTGCAGGCGACCTGGGACCCCAAAACCGTGCTCGGCCATCTGGTGCGCATCGGCAAGCGCGCGGTCGTGTCCTTCCCGAATTTCGGCGTCTGGCATGTGCGCTTGAAGCTGCTGGTCGGCGGCAAGATGCCGGTGACCGATTCGCTCGATCAATCCTGGTACGAAACGCCGAACGTGCATCTGTGCACGATCGACGATTTCGTCGATCTGTGCCGCGTTTTGAACATCGACATCGAATATGCCCAAGTGCTCGATGCGGCGGGGCGGCCCAAAGGCCTGCGCGCCCCCGGGTTTTTCGCCAATCTGCTGGGCGAGCAAGGCTTGTTCGTGTTGAAGCGCGCGCGGTGAAATTCTAAAGTCGCGGTCCACCAAATCGCCGGGCCTCCAATCCGGCTTTCCGGGAGATCGACGCCGATGAATTATCGCCTTCTTGCCGCCGGCTTTGTCGCCGCCGGCCTGTTCGCCGTTCCCGCGGCCCACGCCCAGCAGCGCGTGACGCTGAAATCCGCCGCGTCGGGCTCGTCCTACTATGTGATGACCGTCCAGCTTTCCGAAGTTATGCGCACCGCCACGAACGGGCGCATCGCCGCGACGGTCGAGGAAAGCCAGGGCTCGGTCCAGAACGTGCGCGAAGCGCCGCGCCGTCCGGCCGGGTTCATCTATACGGCCCCGCCCTCGATGGTGCGCGACGCGCAAGGTGCGAAGGCGCCGTTCACCGACGGCGCGGACTACAACACGATTCGCACGCTGTTCGTCATGCCGCCGGTCACGATGCATTGGATCGTGCGCGCCGATGCGGGCGTCAACGACCTGAAGGATCTCGCCGGCAAGCGCTTCATCGCGGGCGGGCGCGGCACGTTCACCGAGCGTCAGGCTTCGGCCGTCTTCCGCCAGCTCGGCATCGCCGACCAGGTGCGCTTCTCGGAAGTCGAACTCAACGCCGCGTCCAACGCGATGCGCAACCGTCAGGTCGACGGCTTCGCCTCGGGCTCGTCGCATCCCACGTCGAACGTGCAGGAACTCGCCGCGACGATGCCGATCAAGCTGCTGTCGATGACGCCCGAGCAGGTCAACATGGTGACCGTGCAGGACCCGAGTGCGGGCCCCGTGACGATCGCCGCCGGCACCTATACCGGCCAGACGCAGCCCGTGCACACGGTCGGCATTCCGGTCGGCGCCTACACCACCGCCGCGACGTCCGACGATATTGCCTACGAGATCACCAAGATCTTCTGGGAACGCCGCGCCGATATGGGCAAGGTGAATCCGTGGTGGAACGCCGTCGCGCGCGACCAGATCGCGGGCATCGGCGTGAAGTTGCATCCGGGGGCGCTTAAGTACTACACGGAAGCCGGCGTGAACATTCCGGCGGGTATGCGTTGAGTCTATTCGAACAAGCGGCCGAGACGGGCAAGCGTGCGGGTCCATTCGTTCTGGCCTTCGCCGCCGTCTCGGTCGCTTATCACCTCTATCTGATTTTTTCGGGCCTCGTCCCCGCGCTCGTCGCGCGGCCGATGCACTTTGCCCTGGCGATCCCGTTCGTGTTCCTGATCGGGGTCAAAGGCCCGGCTTGGTATCGGATGTGGAGTGCGGCGATCGGGCTCCTCGGCATCGCCGCGTGCCTCTATATCGCGATCCATTGGCGCGATTTGGTCGATCAGTACGGGCGCCTCGAATCGACGCTGCAATACGCGGTGTCGATCTTCCTGATCCTGCTGACGCTGGAAATGGCGCGTCGCGCGGTCAAATGGATCATGCCGACCGTCGCGGCGATCGTGATTCTCTACGGCATGTTCGGCCAGCATATCCCCGGCGATTGGGGCCATGCGGGCCTGCCGCCGGATTTCTTCTTCGGCACGCTGCTGCTGACCGAAGGGGGCTTGTGGAGCTCGCTGACCGCCACCTCGGTCGAACTCGTCGCCCCGTTCCTGATCCTCGGCTCGTTCGTCGCGGCGGGTCAGGCGGGCACCGGCTTCATGGCGCTCGCCACGCAAATCGCCGGGCGCTATCGCGCGGGCACGGCGAAGGTCGAAGTCGTCGCGTCGGCGCTTTACGGCACGATTTCGGGCTCCGCCTCCGCCAACGTCGTCTCGACCGGCACGTTCACCATTCCGGCGATGATCCGCGCCGGCTATCCGCCCAGCCTCGCCGCCGCGGTCGAAGCCGTCGCCTCGACCGGCGGGCAGATCATGCCGCCGGTGATGGGCGCGGGCGTGTTTTTGATGGCCGCCCTCATCCAGATTCCCTACGCCGAGTTGATGATGATCGCCACGCTGCCGGCGATTTTGTTCTTCGTCGCGTGCTGGATCGGCGTCGATCTCTACGCCGTGCGCCATGGCTTGACCGGCTTGCCCGCGTCGGAAATGCCGGGCTGGGCTCATGTCGGGCGCAACATCCCGTTCTTCCTCGGGCCGCTCGGCATTTTGATCGCGGTGCTCGGCTTCACCGAATTCACGCCCCAGATGGCGGCTTTCGTCGCGGTCATCGTGGCGTTCGGCCTGCTGCTGTTCGAAGACGGCTATCGCGTGTCGATTCTCGGCTTCCTGCGCCGCGCGGCCGATGGCTGCGTCAACGCGGCCGAGCAGATCGCGATGATCGCCGCCGTCATTCTGTGCGCAAGCCTGATCACCGGCGTGTTCCACATGACCGGCGTGGGCGTGAAGATCACCTCGCTGATCGTCGGCATCGCGGGCGACAATTTGTGGATCGCGCTGTTGCTCACGGCCGTGGCGTGCATCGCATTGGGCATGGAATTGCCGACGACGGCCGCTTACGTGATCTGCATCGCGGTCGCGGGTCCGGCGCTGATCAAGATGGGCTTGGCGCCGTTGCAGGCGCATATGTTCGTGTTCTGGTACGCGCTGCTCTGCACGATCACGCCGCCGGTTTGCGGCAACGTGTTCATCGCCTCGACGATCGCGAAAACGCCCTGGCTGCCGGTGTCGTTGCGCGCGATGCGCATCGGCCTCGGGCTGTTCATGGTGCCGCTCGCTTTCGTCGCCAACCCGTCGCTACTGGCCGTGCTGACCGATCCGTGGCTTGCCATCGCCGCAACCGTGAAGATCGGCGTGGGACTGTGGTTCCTGTCCTACGCGGTGATCGCGGACACGCCGTTGTTGAAGCGCCTGGGCGCGTTCCTTGTCGGCGGCGCGATCGTCTTCGCGTTCGAGATCTAAGCCGACAGCCCCTCGGGATCGTCGCGATAGCGGCGCACCATATCCTCGACCGTTTCGTCGGGATCGAGACCCAGCGCGCTGCCCTTCGCCGACAGCACTTGGTGCGGCCAGCGCGCGGCGATTGCTGCGATCGCGGGTCTATGCGCGATCGTGATTTTGCCGGGCCGTGGGCCGAACACGCGCTCGACCGCTGCAATCGCGTCGCGTGGGCTGATCCGCACGGTGGGCAGCCCCGCGACTCGTTCGGGCCCGAACGCTGCTGCCGGCGCATCGGCGACGACGCGTAACGCGCGCAACGACCGCGATAGGGCCGCGACCGCGAACGGCGTATCGGGATCGACCGGAATCGTGAAATCGCGCCCGTTGGCGTAAGCGACGATCAGATCGGACATGAACCCCGCCGTCGTCGGGCCTTTGCGCGACGGGCGCACCAGCGTCGTCGGCAAGCGGATGCTGCGCGCGTCGATTTTTCCCGCGCGTGCCGCATCGGCCAGCAAAATCTCGATCGCGCGCTTGGCGCTGGCATAGGCGCCGGTGCCGGTCGCGGGCGTCGAATCGTCGACGATGCCGTCGGTGGCGGGCCCATAAACCGCAATGGCCGATGCGAACACGAAGACCGGGGGCTTGGGCAAGCGCGCGGCTTCCGAAATCAGACTGACCGTGCCGATCATGTTGGAATCGAGGGCGGCGGGCCAATCGGCTTCGGCCTCGGCGCCCGCGACCACGGCGGTATGGAAAATCCGGTCGATGCCATTGAGCGCCGCCGCGACCTGCGCGCGGTCGCACAGATCTTGGCCGTGCTCGCGGTCGAAGCCGCGGATTTCGGCGGTGCGGGGATCGCTGCGCAAATGGCGGATCAGCCTTGCGCCCAGATAGCCTTCGGAGCCGGTGACGAGAATACGCATCGCGTGCGACAGTGCCGGAACTCCCCCGTTTATCGCAAGCGTTGGGCAATGGCCGATCCGGTTTCGCTGCTGTGGATTCCCGCGACGTTGTTCGCTTCGGCGGCGCAGACCGCGCGCAACGTGATGCAACGCCATCTGACGGAGGCGCTGGGTACGCTCGGCGCCACGTCGGTGCGTTTCATCTACGGCTTCCCGTTCGGGCTGCTGATGCTGGGCATCGCCTGTCTGCTGGCGGGCAAGGCGCCACCCGTGCCCGACGCGACGGCGCTGGCCTGGATCGCGACGGGCGCCGTGATGCAAATCGCGGCCACCGCCTTTACGCTCGCGGCGATGCGCATGAAGGCTTTCGCGCTCGCCATCGCCTACACGAAATTCGAACCGGTCGAAGTCGCGATCTTCGCCTATTTCGTGCTGGGCGAAACGCTGTCGCCGATCGGCTTCGGTGCCATCGTCGTGGCGACGATCGGCGTGCTCGCGATGTCGGGCAATCCGTGGCGCAACGGCGTCGATCTCGGCGCCACGACCTACGGCCTGCTGGCGGGGGCGGGTTACGGCATGGCGGCCGTGTGCTATCGCGCGGGCATTCTGGAATTGGGCGAACCGGTCTTCTATCTCGGTGCCACCACCTCGCTCGCCTATGCGCTCGGCATTCAAGCGGCACTGCTCGTCGTGTGGTTCGCGGGACGCGATCCCGACGTGCTGAAGCGCGTCTTTGCCGCGTGGCGCAAATCGATCTTCGCGGGCGCGATGGGCTCCTTCGCGTCGGGCGGCTGGTTCGTCGGGTTTTCGCTCGCCCCCGCCGCGCTCGTGCGCACGCTGGGTCTGGCGGAAGTGCTGTTCTCGCTGATCGTCGGGCGCAACATGCTGCGCCAAAGTCTGGCGCCGCGCGAAATGGCCGGTGTGGCGCTGATCGTCGCGGGCGTGGGCGCGCTGTTGCTGTTCGGCTAGCGCCGCGCCTGCGCCGTCGGCAAGCCGTCGCGCAGTTTCTTCTCCAGCTCGACTTTCAATTCCGGCTCCGGCTTGCTGCGCAAGGCGCGTTCCCATTGGAACGCCGCTTCGCGCCGGCGGCCGACGCGCCAATACCCGTCGCCGAGGTGGTCGAGCAGCACGGGATCTTCGGGCAGCAATTCGGCCGCGCGTTCCAGCAGGGGTACCGCTTCCTCGTAACGGCCCAGGCGATAAAACGCCCAGCCGAGGGAATCGACGATATGCCCCGAATTCGGACGCTGCTCGACCGCGCGGCGCAGCATGCGTTCGGCTTCGACGAGATTTTCGCCGCGATCGACCCAGGTATAGGCGAGGTAGTTCAGCACGTCGGGCTGTTCGGGGAACAGTTCCAGCGCGCGTTTGAAATGGCGCTCGGCCTCGGGCCAGTTCTTCGCGCGTTCGAAGGCGATGCCGCGCACGTAGAAGATCGACCAGTGGCGGCGTTCCGGATTGGCGCCGATGCGCTCCAGCGCGCGGCCGTAAGCCGCCGCCGCTTCCGCGAAGCGCTCGGCGACGCGCAGGAAATTGCCCATCGTCGACAGCGCGTCGAAACGATCGGGGTTTTCGCGCGCGAGTTTCTCCAGTGCCGCCAAAGCACCGTTCAAATCGCCGCGCTCCTGCCTATTCTCGGCAAGGCGCATTTGCGCCACGTAGGAATAGGGCGAATCCGCGGGCACGCGCGCGAAGAGTTTGTCCGCTTCGTCGCGCTGGTTCATGCCGTCGACGATTTCGGCGACCGTCATCAGACCCAAGGCGGCGTCGGGGTCGAGATGCAGGCCCAGCCGCCCGAAGGACAACGCCGTCGCCATCGTCGCGTCCTGGCGGAACAAGGCGGCGAGGTTGAACAGCGCGTCGGCGGCCCCTTTGCGCGCGTCGCGCAGCGGAAATTCGGGGGCGGGGACCGGTGGTGCCCCCACGCGCGTGCGCGCGAGGCCCGCCAGCACGACCGGCGAATCGGGGGCCACTTGGCGATAGCGCAAATAAAGCTGGCGCGCTTCGGCCGTGCGGCCGCGCCGCTCCAGGAAGCCGCCGGCGATCTCGATCAGGCGCGGCGGCGCGCCGTCTTCGCCTTCCAACGCCGCGCGGTAGAAGCCCTCCGCCTCGGCGAAGCGGCCCGACCGCTCGGCAATCAGGCCGGCATAGTAATCGTGCATTTGCTTGAAGCCCTGCACGTCCAGCAGCGAACGCAGAATGTCGAACGCGGCGGGATTGCGGTCGAGGCCGACATTGATCCACGCGATCAGCAGCGGGTTGACGACGCGCGAATAGCCTTGCAGCGGCAGCCCCGCCATGCGCCGCTCGGCGGCGGCGAATTGGCCGCGCGCGATTTCGTCGGCGACCAGCGTCATTTGCGCGGCGACCTGGCCCGGCGACATCGCGACCAGGCGCGCGGCGAGCGGCAGCGCTTCGTCGATGCGGCCCGCTTCGACCAAAGCGGCATGGGTGCGGACCAGCAATTCCGCGTTCATCGGATTGGCGTCGAGCACGCGGGCGGAGAATTCCGCCGCCGCGTTCGCGTCGCGGATGCGCTGGGCGTGCAGGGCGGCCAGATAATTGCCGGAAACCGTGGCCGGGCCCGGGTCGATCGGGGCGTCGGGCGCGGCCGCGCGTTGTTCGGGCGGGGTCGCGCAGGCGCCGAGCAGGCCGAGGGCGAAAACCGTTGAAAGAAGGCGAATCCGCTTCATCCTTGGCAAGTTAGCGCAAGCCCCGCCCGCTTGACAGGACAAAGGCCGCCGGAACCGGTGGCTAGTGCGCTTATATCATTGGTGGAATCCGCCACTTGATTCGGGCGCGGAAATCCGTATATTCCGCCGCGACATAACGTCCGAGGTTAGCCTCGGGCGACAATAACAAGTGGGCCCAACGGCCCACTTTTTTATTGCCGGCCCGGGCGGACACGGGCGTTCCGAAACTCGAACCCAGGAAGCCGGTCGCCCACGCATGGACCGTGACAACGCGCTCGCCGACTTGATCGAACCCACCGTCGATGCGATGGGCTACGAACTCGTGCGCGTGATCGTCGCGGGCCGCGATCGGCCGACGCTTCAAATCATGGCCGAGCGCAAGGATCGCAAGGCGATGACCCTGGGCGATTGCGAGAATCTTTCCCGCGCCGTGTCCGCGAAGCTCGACGTCGAGGATCCGATCAAGGCGCAATACGTGCTGGAAGTCAGCTCTCCCGGCATCGACCGCCCGCTGACGCGCGGCGCCGATTTCGACCGCTTCAAGGGCCACGAAGCGCGCATCGAGACCAAATTCCCCGTCGAGGGGCGCAAGCGTTTCTCCGGCCGCCTCGGCGGCCGCGAGGGCGACGCCGTGCGCATCGAAACGCAGGAAGGGCCCGCAACCTTGCCGCTCGCCGAAATCGCGCGCGCCAAGTTGCTGCTTACCGACGAACTCATCGCCGCGACGCGCGCCGAAGAAGCCGCCGCCGCTGCTTCCGCCGTCTAACCTTCGAAGAGACGCATGATGGAACGTACGACCGCCTATAACCGCATCGAAATGCTCCAGGTCGCCGACACGGTGGCCCGCGAGAAGGGCATCGACCGCGAGCAGGTTCTCGAGGCGATGGAGCAGGCCATCCAAAAGGCCGGCCGCGCCAAATACGGGATCGAGCACGATATCCGCGCGCATATCGACCGCGACAACGGCGAAATGCAGCTGCTGCGCTATCGCCTCGTCGCCGATCCGGTGACCAACGACGCGACCGAAATCGCGCTCGAAGTCGCACAGCGCAAGAACCCGGACGCGAAGGTCGGCGACTATCTGACCGATCCGCTGCCGCCGATCGATTTCGGCCGCATCGCAGCGCAGACCGCCAAGCAGGTGATCGTCCAGCGCGTACGCGAGGCCGAGCGTCTGCGCCAGTTCGACGAGTACAAGGACCGCATCGGCGAAATCGTCAACGGCCTGGTCAAGCGCGTCGAATTCGGCAACGTCACGGTCGATCTGGGCCGCGCCGAAGCCATTCTGCGCCGCGACGAAACGATCCCGCGCGAAGTGTTCAAGCCGCAGGAACGCGTGCGCGCCTATATCTACGACGTGCGCCAGGAACCGCGCGGTCCGCAGATCTTCCTGTCGCGCACGCATCCGCAATTCACGGCCAAGCTGTTCTCGCAGGAAGTGCCGGAAATCTACGACGGCATCATCGAGATCAAGGCGGTCGCGCGCGACCCCGGCAGCCGCGGCAAGATCGCCGTCGTCAGCCACGATTCCTCGATCGATCCGGTCGGCGCGTGCGTGGGTATGCGCGGCAGCCGCGTGCAGGCCGTCGTCGCCGAACAGCAGGGCGAAAAGATCGACATCATTCCGTGGTCGAACGATCCGGCGACCTTCGTGGTCAACGCGCTCGCCCCGGCGGAAGTCACCAAGGTCGTGCTCGACGAAGAAGCGCGCCGCATCGAAGTCGTGGTGCCGGACGAGCAGCTGTCGCTCGCCATCGGCCGCCGCGGCCAGAACGTGCGCCTCGCCTCGATGCTGACCGGCTGGGCGATCGACATTCTGACCGAGGCCGAGGAATCGGAACGCCGTCAGGCCGAGTTCAAGGAGCGTTCGCAGCTCTTCGTCGACGCGCTCGACGTCGACGACGTGATCGCGGGCCTGCTGGTCACCGAAGGCTTCACGAAGGTCGAGGAAGTGGCCGCCGTGGACGTCGATGAACTGGCCAATATCGAAGGCTTCGACGAAGGCGTGGCGGGCGAATTGAAGAGCCGCGCGGAAGCCTTCGTCGAGAAGGAAAACACGCGTCTGGAAGGCGAGCGCAAGACGCTCGGCGTGACGGACGAGGTCGCGGAGTTCACGGGTTTCGGCCCGGCCGCCCTGGTCCAGCTCGGAGAAAAGGGCGTCAAGACGCTCGATGATTTCGCCGATCTGGCGGGCGACGAGTTGATCGAGATCCTCGGCAAGGACGAGCTCGACGAGGAAACCGCGAACGCGTTGATCATGAAGGCGCGCGAACATTGGTTCGCCGACGAGGAGAAGAAGTAAGCGGCGATGCTGAGCGCCACCGACATCGCGCATGTGGAAGCCTCGGAAGTCGTCGATACGGCTTCCGACGGTCCCGTGCGCCGTTGCGTCGTCACCGGCAAGACGGGACCGCGGGAATCGTTCCTGCGTTTCGTCGAAGCGCCGGACGGCACGGTGGTGCCCGATATCGAAGGCAAGCTGCCGGGCCGGGGCTTGTGGCTGACGGTGTCGCGCGCGGCGCTCGAACAGGCGGTGGCGCGCAACGCCTTCGCCAAAGCCGCGAAGAAGAACTTGAAGGCCGCGGCCGAATTGCCGGCGATGGTCGAAAAGCTGCTGCTGCGCCGCGCGGTCGAAAGCCTGTCGCTGGCCAAGCGTGCGGGCGTGATCGTCGCGGGCTTCACCAAGGCCAAGGCCGCGATCGAACGCGGCGGCGTCGGCTTGGTGGTCGAAGCGCTGGACGCCAGCCGCGCCGAACGCGCGCGCTTGGGCGGGCGCGACATTCCGACGGTCTCCGTGCTGTCGGCGGAAGAAATGGGTGCCGCCCTGGGCCGCGAAAACGCGGTCCATGTGGCGGTGCGCGACGGTGCGATGGCGCAACGTCTGCGCAACGATTTGATGCGCCTTGCGGCTTTCCGCACGGCGTCTGAAGACAAGGGCGAGTGATGACGGATACGAACGAACAGGACGGCAAGAAGAAGCTGGGTCTCGCGAGCAAGTCCGGGGGTCGCCTGGAATTGCGCGCGCCCGCTGCCGCCGGGGCCGACGGCCAAGTCCGGCAAAGCTTCTCGCATGGCCGCACCAAGACCGTGCAGGTCGAAGTGCGCAAGACCCGTTTGCCCGGCCGCCCCGGTGCCGCCCCCGCCGCCGGTCCCGCCGCGACGACGCCCGTCGCCGCGAAGCCGGCCGCCGCCGCGTCGCCCGCCGCCGCACCCGCGGCACCCAAGCCCGGCAAGCCGCAGGTTCTGCGCGAGTTGACGGAAGAGGAAAAGAGCGCCCGCCAGCGCGCGATCCAAACCGCGATCCGCGCCGACGTGGAAGCCAAGCGCCGCGACGAAGCCGAAGCCAAGCGCCTCGAAGAGGAAATGGCCCGCAAGGCCGAGGAAGACGCCAAGCGCAAGGTCGAGGAAGAGGCGCGGCGCAAGGTCGATGCCGAAACCGCGAAGAAGACCGACGCCGAGCAGAAGAAGAAGGCCGAGGACGAAACGCGCCGGATGAACGAGGAGGAAGGCCGCCGCCGCGAAGCCGCGTCGACCGCCGCCCGCCCCGCCGCCGCTGCCGCCGCCGCCCCGGCCGTTGCCGCCACCCCGGCGCCCGCACCCGCCCCGACGGGCCCCGTGCTCGTCCCCGGCACCGTCATGATGACGCCGCGCGCCGCCGCACCGGGTGCGGCCGCCGCGGCGGAAGACGACGATCGTCCGCGCCGCCCCGGCGGCATGGCCGGCCGTCCGATGCCCGGCCGTGGCGCCGTGCCGGGCCGTGCGGCCCCGCGGGCACCCGAAGGCCGCGAGGACAAGAACCGCCGCCAGCAAGGCAAGATGTCGGTTCACCAAGCGCTCGATTCGGAAGAAACGATCCGCGTGCGCTCGCTCGCCGCGATGAAGCGCGCGCGCGAAAAGGAAAAGGCGCGCCTGGCCGCGCAAGGCCCGCAGGCCAAGCAGGTCCGCGAAGTCGTCGTGCCCGAAGCGATCACGGTGCAGGAACTCGCCAACCGTATGGCCGAGCGTTCGGTCGACGTCATCAAGTCGCTGATGAAGATGGGCGTGATGGCGACGATCAACCATCCGCTCGACGCCGACACGGCCGAGCTGATCGTCGGCGAATTCGGCCACAAGGTGAAGCGCGTCTCGGAAGCCGACGTCGAAATCGGCCTGACGGGCGATACGGACACGGACGAGCAGCTCCAGCCGCGCGCGCCCGTCGTCACCATCATGGGCCATGTCGACCACGGCAAAACCTCGCTGCTCGACGCCCTGCGCGCGACCGACGTCGCCAAGCACGAAGCGGGCGGCATCACGCAGCATATCGGCGCCTATAAGGTCACGCTGAAATCGGGTGCCGCGATCACGTTCCTCGACACACCCGGCCACGAAGCGTTCACCGCGATGCGCGCGCGCGGCGCCAAGGTCACCGACATCGTCGTGCTGGTCGTGGCCGCAGACGACGGCATCCAGCCGCAGACGGTCGAAGCCATCGCCCACGCCAAGGCGGCGCAGGTGCCGATCATCGTGGCGATCAACAAGATCGACAAAACCGGCGTCGATCCCGACCGCGTGCGCAACGAGTTGCTTCAGTACGACGTGGCGCTGGAAGGTTACGGCGGCGACGTGCTCGGCGTCGAAGTCTCGGCCAAGACGGGCAAGGGTCTCGACAAGCTCGAGGAAGCCATCCTGTTGCAGACCGAACTTCTCGATCTGCGCGCCAATCCCGATCGCGCCGCGCAAGGTGCGATCGTCGAAGCCAAGCTCGAACGCGGCCGCGGCTCGGTCGCGACCGTGCTGGTGCAGAAGGGCACGATCAAGGTCGGCGATATTTTCGTGGCCGGCGAGGAATGGGGCCGCGTGCGCGCGCTCATCGACGATCACGGCCGCCAGGTCGAGAGCGCCGGCCCCTCGACGCCCGTCGAAGTGCTGGGTCTGACCGGCACGCCGCAGGCGGGCGACGACTTCCAAGTCGTCGAGAACGAGAACCGCGCGCGCGAAGTCACCGAGTTCCGTCAGCGCCGCACGCGCGAGCAGACGGCGACCGCGCGCGCGCGCGGCACGCTGGAGCAGATGTTCAACAAGATCAAGGAAGGCGAAGCCAAGGAACTCGCCGTCGTGGTCAAGACGGACGTCCAAGGCTCGCTCGAAGCGATCGCGGGCTCGCTCGCCAAGCTGCGCACCGACGAAGTCGCGGTGCGCTTGCTGCACGGCGCCGTGGGCGGCATCACCGAAGGCGACATCGCGCTGGCGAAGGCCAGCACGGGCGTGATCGTCGGTTTCAACGTCCGCGCCAATCCGCAGGCCCGCGAAATGGCCAAGCGCGACGGGATCGAGATCCGCTACTACTCGATCATCTACAACGTGATCGACGACATCAAAGCGGCGCTGTCGGGCCTGCTGCCGCCCAGCCTGCACGAGAAGTTCCTCGGCAACGCGGAAATCCGTCAGGTGTTCAACATCACCAAGGTCGGCAAGGTCGCGGGTTGCCGCGTCGTGGAAGGCATGGTCAAGCGCGGCGCCAAGGTGCGTTTGCTGCGCGACCAGACGGTCATCCACGAAGGCACGCTCAAGACCCTGCGCCGCTTCAAGGACGAAGTCCGCGAAGTGCAGGAAGGCTACGAGTGCGGCATGGCCTTCGAAAACTACGACGACATTCGCGAAGGCGACGTCATCGAGTGCTTCGAGGTCGAGGAAGTCGCGCGCACGATCTGACGCGCCAAACTTCGGAAATGGCGAGGGGCGCGCGGCGAAAACCGCGCGCCCTTTTTCTTTTTTGCGCCCGAAAAAAGCCACATCCGCGGGTAGGATCGAGGCGTTCCGTTCCCCCTCGGAAAGCTATTCGATGCGTCGATTCGTTCTGCCGATTCTATTGCTGGCGTCGCTCGCCGCGTGTTCGGGTGCGCGCCAATCGCAGCCCGCGCGCACCGCGACCGAGCAATTGCTGATCGCCGACGCCGCCGACAAGGCCGCCGTACGGCTGGTGCTGGCATTCGAACCGGGCGCCAAGGTCTTCGTCGACGCCGCGAATTTCGACGGCGTGGATTCAAAATACGCGATTGCCGCGATCCGCGAGCGCATGCTGAAACTCGGCGCGCATTTGGCCGCGTCGCGCGACGACGCGGATACGGTGGTGGAGATTCGCGCCGGCGCCTTGTCGATGGATGACGGCCACACGCTGGTCGGCATCCCCGCCTTCGATATTCCGATCCCGCTGGCCGGCAGCTCGGTCAAATTCCCGGAGATCGCGTTGTTCAAACGCGCGCGCCGCCAGGGTGTCGCGCAATTCGCCGCCACCGGCTACGACGCGAAGACCGGCGCATATCGCGGCAGCACGGGCCCGCAATCGGGCGTGTCGAACGAATTGGAATGGACGATGCTGCTGTTCATCACCTGGAGCCGCAGCGACGTCGAGGTGAAGGACGACAGCGCGCTGATCGAACGCCCCGAAATTTCGGTACGTTGATCTAGCGCGCCTTCGCGTACCAGCGCAGGAACGGGTTGAGCAGCCGGCCGGTCATGCCGGGCAGGCGCGCGGCCCCGTCGTCCACCGCCAAGCACAGGCAGTTCTGACCGCGATCGACGGTCGGGCTGTGCATCACGTCGCCGTCGCCGATCGACACGTCGCCGCGCGCGTAAACCGCGCGCTCGTCGTGGAAGCTGCCGTCGAGCACCAGCAGCAATTCCGTGCCGGTATGCGAGTGGGTGGGGACGCGCCCGCCATTGGTCGAGCGCAGCAGGCTCATCGCGTGCGGCCCTTGGCGGGTCAGCATCGCTTCTTCGAACCCGCGGCTCGCCTTGCGCCATTGCAACGCTTCAATCCCGCCTTCGGGAATATAGGGCGTCAGCGCCTTGGGCAGGCCGGTAACGCCGTGCATCGGCGGCAACGCGGCGCGGATTTCCTGCGGCGTGGAATCGAGCTTGGCGAACACCGCTTCGATCGTCGCGGGCGACAACCCGGCGGGCGGGAGCTGTTCGAGGAACGCGCCGCCCACGGCCTCGAGCCGGGCGAGCGTGGCGCGCGCCGCGGGGCACAGCTCCAGATGCGAAGCGACCAGCACCGACACGGCTTCGGGGGCCGAGCCGGCGGCGTAGTCGAGCAGATATTCGTCGTGGATCGGTCGGGGCATCATTTCTCGTCACCGAACATGGTGCGCAAACGGCCGATGGCAAGCCGCAGGCGCGATTTCACCGTCCCCAGCGGCAGGCGCAGCGATTGCGCGATGTCGCCATGGGACCGGTCCTCGTAGTAAGCGAGCTTCAGCATCTGCGCTTGTTCTTGCGGCAATTCGCGCAAGGCCTGCGACAGACGCGCTTCCCAGCGCCCGGCATCCAGCATGCGGTCGGGCAGGGCGTCGGCTTCCGGCTGCAACGCCGGATCGTCGGAATCGAGCTGCGCGCGCTTTTCCCGGCGCAGCGAATCGATGCGCCGGTTACGCGCGATGGCGAAAATCCAGGTCGAGGGGCCGGCGAGCTTCGGGTCGTAGGACGGCGCTTTGCGCCACACCGTCAGCATCACTTCCTGGGTCAAATCCTCGGCCTGCGCTTGGTCGGCACCCAAACGCAGCAAATAGGATTTCACGCGCGGACCGAAATGCCCGAACAACCTTGCGAACGCCGCGCGATCCTGATTGCGGGCGATCGCCAGCAAATCGCGCACGTAGATATCGAGCGCTTCGTCCTGCCCGTCCATGCGGCCTTGTAGCGATGCCGAGCCCCCGGCCGCAAGCGTGGCCGATGCGGCCATATCGTCGCGGAATCGAAGGGCAGGGCAGTTGACGTGAAGCATCGTGAATGCGATACGGCGCCGTTATGACTTCGGATCATCGATTCGCGATTCGGCTGGGATTTCTGGCCGCGGTTTGCGCTTTGTTCGCGCCGGGCCTTGCCCACGCCCAGCAGGCGCCCAAGCAGCTCGGCAAGTTCGACACCTGGTTCGCCTACGAGGCGGGCCCGAACAACGCCAAGATTTGCTACGCCATCGTGCGGCCGTCGAAATCCGACAGCCGCCCGGCGGGCGCCAATCGCGGCGATATCGTGCTGATGATCGCGCATCACCAGAATCCGCGCCGGAACGACGAATTCACTTGGACGGCCGGTTATTCCCCCAAAGACGGCGGGGAAATCGAGATCGGCCGCGTGAAGATCGCACTCTCCACGCTGGGTCAGCAGAACGCGGCGGGCGCTTGGGCCAAGGAAGCCGATGGCGACCGTCAGATCGTGGCGGCGCTGCGTGGCGCCCCCGCCACGGCCAACGCGCTGGTCAAGGCGACGTCGTCGCGCGGTACCGAAACGGTCGATACGTTCCCGATGGCCGGGTTCCAGAAGGCCCTGGCCGAGATCGATAAGGCCTGCGGCGTCCGCCGGTAGACTCCTCGGCCCCGGACGCCTATTAAGGCGCCATGCTCGAAGCCCAAGTTCCGCCGCCGGCCCTCGCCCCGTTCAAGGAGGCGCTGCCCGCCCCGTCGCACGCCGACGGGCGCACGAATCTCGTCGGCCTGTCGCGCGAGGAATTGGGCGATCTGTTCAAGACGATGGGCGAGCCCGCCTTCCGCGCCAAACAGCTTTGGGGCTGGATCTACGGCAAGGGTGCCCGCGATTTCGCCGACATGACCGACATGTCGAAGAAGCTGCGCGCGAAGCTTGAAGAAGGCTACGCCGTGCGCCGGCCGCATGTGTCGCGCCTGCAGGATTCGATCGACGGCACCAAGAAATGGCTGCTGCGTATGCCCGACGGGCAGGAGATCGAAACCGTCCATATCCCCGAGGACGATCGCGGCGCGCTATGCGTGTCGAGCCAGGTCGGCTGCACGCTGACTTGCAAATTCTGCCACACCGGCACGCAGCGCCTCGTGCGCAACCTGACGCCCGAGGAAATCGTCGGCCAGGTCATGCTGTGCAAGGACACGTTCGACGAATGGCCGGGGCCGGAAACGAACCGCAAGCTCACCAACATCGTGATGATGGGCATGGGCGAGCCGCTGTTCAATTACGAGAACGTCGCGAAGGCCCTGCGCATCATCATGGATGCGGAAGGCATCGCGATTTCCAAGCGCCGCATCACGCTGTCGACATCCGGCGTCGCGCCGCTCATTCCGCGCGCGGGCGAGGAGCTGGGCGTCATGCTCGCGATTTCGCTGCACGCGGTGCGCGACGATCTGCGCGACGTGCTCGTTCCGCTCAACAAGAAATACCCGATCGCCGAATTGCTCGCCGCGTGCCGCCAATACCCGACGCTGTCCAACGCGCGGCGCATCACCTTCGAGTACGTGATGCTGAAGGGTGTGAACGACAGCCAGGCCGACGCGCGCGAACTCGTGCGTCTGATCGCGGGCATTCCGGCCAAGATCAATCTGATCCCCTTTAATCCTTGGCCCGGTGCGCCCTTCGAGCGTTCGACGCCCGAAGCGATTTGGGAGTTCGCCGATATCGTGTCGCGCGCGGGGTATTCGGCGCCGATCCGCACGCCGCGCGGCGAGGATATTTTCGCCGCCTGCGGTCAGCTCAAAAGCGCCTCCGAGAAGCTCAAACGCTCGGAGCGCGACGCGCTCGGCGCCTGATCTTGGGGCTTGCCCGCCCGGGCCCGATCCCATAATTTCCGCGCGAATTTCCCTTCCGCCAACGGGACTTACCCAGATGGAAAAGCCGGTCAAGAAAGTGGTGCTCGCCTATTCGGGCGGCCTCGACACCTCGATCATCCTGAAATGGCTTCAGGACACGTATCGCTGCGAGGTGGTGACGTTCACGGCCGATCTGGGCCAGGGCGAGGAATTGGAGCCCGCGCGCAAAAAAGCGCAGATGATGGGCATCAAGGAAATCTTCATCGACGATCTGCGCGAGGAATTTGTGCGCGATTTCGTCATGCCGATGTTCCGCGCCAACGCGCTCTACGAAGGCCAGTATCTGCTGGGCACGTCGATCGCGCGCCCGCTGATCGCCAAGCGCCAGATCGAGATCGCGCGTCAAGTCGGGGCCGACGCCGTGTGCCACGGTGCGACCGGCAAGGGCAACGACCAGGTGCGCTTTGAGCTTGGCTACTACGCGCTCGAACCCAATATCCGCGTGATCGCGCCCTGGCGCGAATGGAAGCTCGACAGCCGCACCAAGCTGCTCGAATACGCCGAGCAGCATCAGATCCCCATCGCGAAGGATAAGCGCGGCGAAGCCCCGTTCTCGGTCGACGCCAATCTTCTGCACATCTCCGCCGAAGGCAAAGTGCTGGAAGATCCCTGGCAGGAGCCGGAGGAATTCGTCTATTCGCGCACGGTCGCGCCCGAGAAGGCGCCCGACAAGCCCGAATATGTCGAGATCGAATTCGAGAAGGGCGACCCCGTCGCCGTCAACGGCAAGAAGCTGTCGCCGGCCGCACTGCTGACCGAGCTCAACGCGATCGGCGGGCGCAACGGTATCGGCCGCCTCGATCTGGTCGAGAACCGCTTCGTCGGTATGAAAAGCCGCGGCGTCTACGAAACGCCCGGCGGCACGATCTGGCAGGCGGCGCATCGCGGCATCGAATCGATCACGCTCGATCGCGGTGCGATGCACTTGAAGGACGAGTTGATGCCGCGCTACGCGGAACTCGTCTATTACGGCTTCTGGTTCGCGCCCGAGCGCGAAATGCTCCAGGCCGCGATCGACAAGAGCCAGGCCAACGTGTCGGGCACGGTGCGGGTCAAGTGCTACAAGGGCAGCGTCAGCGTCGTCGGCCGCAAGAGCCCGAACAGCTTGTACTCGCTCAAGCACGTGACGTTCGAAGAAGACGCCGGCGCCTATAACCAGCGCGACGCCGAAGGCTTCATCAAGCTGAACGCGCTGCGCCTGCGCTTGGCCGCGTCGATGCGCAAGTGACCGGCGACGGCGAGATCGATCCCCTCGACGCCACGATCCTGCGTTTGACGCAGGAGGCGGGTGTGGGCAAGTCGATCTCGCCCTCCGACGTCGCGATGGCGTTGGAACCGCAAGACGGCGAATGGCAGAAGCTGCTGCCGCGCATTCGCGCGCGGGCGGTGGAACTCGTTCACGCCGGCAAGATCGAAATCCTGCGCAAGGGTAAGCCCGTGCCGAACCCCGAAGGGGCGAAGGGCGTGATTCGCTTGCGGATCGTATCCAAATAGATACAATGGCCGGGTATCTACCGGCTCGACAAGACCGACATATTCGCGCGTTGGCTCGACAAGCTGCGCGATCCGATCGGGAAAGCGCGGATTCTGGCGCGGCTTCGTTCGTTGTCGCTTGGCCATTTTGGCGACTGCGGGCCGGTCGGTGGCGGCATTTCGGAGATGCGGGTGCATGCCGGGCCCGGTTATCGGGTCTATTTCATGCGGAAGGGACAGATCGTGATTCTGCTGCTTTGCGCGGGTGACAAGTCGAGCCAGAACAGGGATATCGCGCAAGCGCGCCGCTTGGCCGAAGGTTTGGCGTGGGATGGAGACGAAAGATGAAGAAGGTTCGTACGAGTGTGTTCGATGTGTCGGCTTATCTCGACGATCCGGTTGTGGTCGCCGAGTATCTTGCCGCCGCTGCCGCCGATCCGAATCCTGACGTATTTTTAACCGCCTTGGGCGATGTCGCGAAAGCGCGCGGCATGGCGGAGATTGCCGCGCGCAGCGGTTTGGGGCGCGAAAGCCTCTATAAATCGTTGAGCGCGGGCGCCAAGCCTCGCCATGAGACGATCCAGACGGTGCTGGGTGCGTTGGGCTTAAAGTTCTCGGTCGTTGCCGAGCGTAAGCATCCCGCCAAAACGACGCGTAAAGTCGCCTAAAGCTTGATCGCGCGGCGCAGCTTCGCCGCGCGCACCGTGTTCTCCAGCAAACACGCGATGGTCATCGGCCCCACGCCGCCGGGTACGGGCGTGATCGCGCCGGCCTTTTCGATGGCCGAGACATAATGCACGTCGCCGACGAGCTTGGTTTTGCCTTCCGCCGCGGGCACGCGATTGATGCCCACGTCGATTACGATGGCGCCCGGCTTCACCCAATCGCCGGTCACCATCTCCGGCCTTCCGACGGCGGCGATCAGAATATCGGCCTGGCGCGCCATCGCGGGCAGATCGGCGGTCTTGGAATGCGCGATCGTCACCGTGCAGTCGGCGGCCAGCAGCAATTGGGCCATCGGTTTGCCGACGATGTTCGAGCGGCCAATGACGACGGCATGTTTGCCCGCGAGCTTTGGCTCGACCGAGCGGATCAGCCGCATCGAGCCCGACGGCGTACAAGGTACGAGCCCCGGCCGGCCGATGGCGAGGCGCCCCGCATTGATCGGGTGGAACCCATCGACATCCTTGTCGGGATGGATCGCGTCGAGCACCGCGTTGGCGTCGATATGCTTGGGCAGCGGCAACTGCACCAGAATGCCGTCGACCGAATCGTCGGCGTTCATGCGCTGGACGATTTCCAGCAATTCGGCCTGGGTCGTCGTCGCGGGCAGCTTGTGCTCGAAACTTTTCATGCCCGCTTCGAGCGTCGCCTTGCCCTTGTTGCGGACATAGACCTGACTCGCCGGATCTTCGCCCACCAGCACGACCGCCAGACCCGGCGTCACGCGATGGGCTTCCTCCAGCTCGTCCACGCCCAGGGCGATGGCCGCCCGCAGATCGGCGGCGATTTGCTTGCCGTCGATCTGCCGTGCGGTCACAGCCAATACTCGTAGACCAGATTGCGCGCGAAGATCAGCAGCAGGATCAACACGACGGGCGAGATATCGATCCCGCCGATGAACGGCACGAAGCGGCGGATCGGCCGCAAGGCGGGTTCGGTGATCCGGTAAAGGAAATCGCCGATCGTGCCGACGACCTGGTTGCGCGGGTTCAACACGTTGAACGCCAGCAGCCAGGACAGAATCGCCGAGGCGATCAAAATCCAGATATAGATGGAGATCGCGGTCGCGATCAGAATACCCAGGGATTGCATCGTTTCCCCTCCGCCTGCGAAATCGGAGTCGCAACCTATCGGACCGGCCAAGTCCATGCAAGGCCACGATAATCCGTCGCTTGACTTACGCTGGCCCCCCCGACATTATCCCGCGCCATTCATTCGGGCGGCCGGGGCCGTAGCTCAGCTGGGAGAGCGCCTCGTTCGCAATGAGGAGGTCGTCGGTTCGATCCCGATCGGCTCCACCAACCCGCCCCCGAATGAATGCCCATCTCCAAAGATGGAATGGCCAGGGCGGCGGCCCCGGCGCAAATCTCCGAATCGCCGTATAATTTGCGCTCCATGAGCGCCGAACTTCTCGCTTCCATCGAACATGTGGGCCTGCGCGGCCTGTTCCGTTATTGGCTGCGGCATTGCCCGGCAAGCGGCGGCATTCCGCGCGCCAAGACCTTCGGCGTCGAAGGCCTGTCCGATTGGGTGCGCAATCTGATCGTCATCGAAGTGCGCGCCGCGCAGAATTTCCGCTACGGTTTTTACGGCACGTCGTTCCGCAAGGCGTTCGGCATCGACATGACGGGCGCCAATGTGGATGATCTCCCGACCGAGCAGGCGAGCCTGCTGCGCGCCGAATATCGCCTCGTGCGGCGCACGCAACGCCCTTATTGGCGCGTCTATGCCGCGTGGTTCGGCAAGAACGACGAGCCGCAAACTTGGGAGCGTCTTTCCTTGCCGCTGACCAACGACAAAGGCGACGTGAAATTCATCCTCGCCGCTGCCTATCGCGTCGATCGCGCGAGCAGAGCATGAGCAAGCGCGCGCGCCTCGTCGCGATTTTGACGGCGCTGGCGACGGTGCTGAGCGCGATCTACGGCGCGTTCATGGGCGGGCCCGAAGGTTAGCAAGGCGGGGCGATCCGCGGCGTGATCGCGGGCCTGCCGATCAGCTTGGCGATCGGCTTGTTCGAATCTTACGTCGTCGACGGGCCCGCCGGGCGGCGCTTGCGCGCGGCACCCTTCGCGATTTCGCTGCTCGCGCGCTTCGTCGCGTGGTGGGCGGCGATCCTTGCCGGCCTCGTGCTGATGCGCTGGTCGATGCCCTATCCCAACGCCAGCCGCGTGCCGGAATTCCTGGCCGATATCGCGTTCAGCTTCGCGCTGCTGGCGACCGCGTCGTCCTATCTGTCGATCGACCGCTTGCTCGGCAAAGGCAATTTGTGGCGGCTGATGATCGGTCGCTATCATCGCCCGCGCGAGGAATCGCGGCTCTTCCTGTTTCTCGACATGGAAGGCTCGACCGCGGCGGCCGAGAGACTTGGGGCACCCCGCTTCCTCGAATTGCTCGCCAGCGCGGTCCTCGACGCCACACCGCCGATCCTCGAATCGCGCGGCGAAATCCATCGCTATATCGGCGACGAGATCGTCGTGACTTGGCCCATCGCGCGCGCCGACGACGCGGTCAAAGGCGCCATCGCGACGATCGCCGCCCTCGATGCGCTCGCCCCCGATTACGTCGCGCGTTTCGGTATCGCGCCGCGCTTTCGCGGCGGCTTGCATGGCGGCGCGGTGGCGGTGGGCGAAATCGGCGACGTGCGGCGCGAGATCGTCTATCTCGGCGATGCGGTCAACGTCGCCAAGCGATTGGAAACCGAAGCGGGCGCCCGGCGCGCGCGCTTGCTGGTTTCGGGCGATGTGGTCGCGGGGCTGCGCGATGCGGGGCTTCGCGCGCGGCTGACCGACCTTGGCGAGATCCCCATCGCCGGCCGTGCGGCACCGTTGCGGACGTATATCGCCGCGGTCTGACTATTCGGCGCGTTTCAGCTTTTCGATGCGCTCGGTCAAATCGGCGCGCGCGGGCGAATCCGCCGGGATCGTGTCGAGCAAACGTTGCCACAACGCCGTCGCCGCCAGCTTGTTGCCCGCGTTCGCGGCGTCGAGGCCGTTGAGCCACAGCGCCGCCGGGTTCGCGGGCTCAAGCTCCAACAAGCGCGCCATCGCGACGCGCGCCGGTTCGGGTAAGCGTTCGGTCTCGGGTACGAGATCGAGCAGTGCGTCGGCGTAGTCCTGCAGCACGCCGACATTGTTGGGCACGATCGCGGCCGTGCGCGCGAAAGCGGTAAGCGCCTTGCCCTTCTCGCCCAGCACGCGCCAGCTGCGCGCCAAACGCCGCCAGCCATCCAGATCGTCGGGTTGCGCCTCGAGACGCGTCGCGAGCGATTCGACCATCGTGCGGATGGCGGCTAGGCGATCGGCGTCGGGCAAGGCGGCGATTCCCGCGCCGCCGGGCGGCACGATCGACGGCGGGCCCAGCGTGATCTGGGCCGGCGGATTATTGGCCGTGGCGCGAAGGCCGCGCAGATTGATGCGCGACTCCTTGGCCGCTTCCTCCATGCGCGCGCGCACGGTCTCGACCCAGGGCGCGTCCTTGGGCGACGCGGCGATCAGATCGAACCAAATCCGCACGGCGTCGCGCGCTTGCCCCGCTTGCAGCCGCGCCAAGCCGGTGAAGAAGCGCGCGCGCGGATCGCCGGGGGCCACTTCCAGCACGCGCGCGAAGGCCGCTTCGGCTTCCGGCGTCACGTTGCCGTCATTGGCGGCGACCGCCGCTTCGCCCAGCAGCCCGGCGATCTCCGGCGGTTTGCCGGCGATCTCGTCGGCCTTGCGCCACGCGGTCAAGGCTTCGGCGGTTTGGCCGATGGCGCTCGTCGCTTGCGCCAAACGCACCCAGGCTTCCAGATCGTTGGGGTCTTGCGCCGTGCGCTCGCGCATCGTTTGCGCGAAACGCACGATCTGCTGGCGATCGGTTTCGCCTTCATCGGGGCCTTGCATCCGCCGTTCGGCCAAAGGCTGGCCGGGTAGGCCGGGCGCGCCGCGATCGGCGTAAAGCGCCACACCCGCCAGCGGCAAAGCCAGCACCAGCAGCACGGCGAATTTGCGCAAGGCCGGCCGTGCGACGCTCGCTTCGGCCGCTTCGTTCGCGACCGCCAGCAAGCGCCGGCCGATTTCCGCGCGCGCGGCTTTGGCTTCCGTCTCGCCGATGGCGCCGCGCGCCATGTCGCGATCGATCTCCGCCAATTGGTCGCGATAGATTTCCTTGTCGAACTCGGCGCGCGATTGCGCTTTCGCCTTGGGCCGCAGCAGCGGCCATACCACGGCGCCGATACTCGAGACCGCCAGAAGAATCGCCAGCGCCCAGATCATTCGCGGCGCTCCACGATCGCCTTCAAACGCGCTTCTTCGTCCGCGCTGAGCGGCGCTTCGGCGGCGGGTTTGCGCCGGCGCAGATAGACGAAGGCGCCCGCCGCGCCCAATAACAGGATCGCCAACGGGCCAAACCACAGCACCGCCGTATCCTCGCGCATCGGCGGACGCAGCAGCACGTAATCGCCGTAGCGGCGCACGACATAGTCGAGCACGCCCGCGTCGCTGTCGCCCGCGACCAAGCGTTCGCGCACCAAACGGCGCAGATCGGCGGCCAAGGGCGCGTTGGAATCGTCGATCGATTGGTTCTGGCAAACCTGGCAACGCAGTTCCAAGCTCAACGCGCGCGCGCGCGCTTCGAGTGCGGGGTCCGCGAGCCGTTCGCTGGGCAGCACGGCCAAAGCCGGGCCGGTCAGCAGCATCAACAGGAAAGCGAGCCGCTTCATGGTTTGCGCTTCAATTCTTCGATCAGCGGCAGGATGTTGTTGTTCAGCATGTCGGGCGTGACCGCGCCGACATGTTTGAAACGGATCGTGCCGGTTTTGTCGACGACGAACGTCTCCGGCACGCCGTAGACGCCCCAATCGATGGCGACGCGGCCGTCGAAATCCCAGCCGATCGCCTTATAGGGGTTGCCGAGTTCGCGCAGCCATTTGGCCGAATCCTCGGCCTTGTCCTTGTAGGAAATGCCGTAGATCGGCACGGCGTTGTCGCGCGCGAGGCGCATGAAAATCGGATGCTCGATCCGGCACGGCGCGCACCACGATGCGAAGACGTTGACCAGCGCCACTTCGCCTTTCAGGCCGGCACTGGTCAGCGCGGGTTTGCCCGTGCCGGCGATTTCCGGCAGCGCGAATTCGGGAATCGGCTTGTCGATCAACGCCGACGGGATCTTGCTGGGATCGCGCGTCAGGCCGAAACCGAAATAGACCGCCACGCCCGCGAAGACGAGCAGCGGCAGAATGAACAGGAGACGCTTCATTCGGCCGCCGTCGGCAGTGCGGCGTGCGGCAAACGCTGCGGGGCGCCCACGCGATGGCGCCGGTCGGTGAGCGATACGCCCGCGCCGATCATCATCACCAGCGCGCCCAGCCAAACCCAGGGCACCAGCGGGTTGTGATAGATGCGCGCGGTCCACGCGACGTCTTGACCCGCTTGGGTAAGGAAGGCGGGCGGGCCGGAAGCGCTGGGCTGGCCCGCACCCTCGGGATCGCCGATCGTGGCGTATAGATCGGCCAACAGATTCGTGCGGATCGAGGCTTCGGTCGTCGTCGAACCGGCGGCGGGGAACAGGCGTTTCTCCGGCGTCATCACCGCGTAAAGGCGTTCGTTCTTGTAGACCTCGAACACCGCGCGCGTGGCGATGAAATTCGGCCCTTCCTGGCGCTGCGTGCCTTTGAACACGAAGCTATAGCCCGCGACGTCGAACGCGTCGCCCGCGCGCACTAAGCGAATCACTTCGGTCTGCCACGCGGTCGAGCCGGTGATGCCGAGCACCATCAGGCCCAGCCCCGCATGCGCGATGGTCATGCCCCAGGCGGCGCGCGGCAGATTGACCGCGCGCGACCACACGGTGGCGAGCGGGGCGCGGAATAGCTTCACGCGTTCCGCCCATTCGACCAACGCGCCGAAGATCAGCCACGCGGCAAGGCCCATCGCCAACGCGGCGAGGACATGGCGCGTTTTATCGACGGCGAGTGTCAGCAGGATCACGCCGAGGCTGAGTGCGAGTGCCACCCACAGGCGCTGGAACACCGCACCCAATTCGGCGCGCTTCCAGCCCATCATCGGCCCGAACGACACGGCGATCAGCAGCGGCACCATCAACGGCACGAAGGTCGCGTTGAAGAAGGGCGGGCCGACCGAAACCTTGGCGCCGCCAATCGCTTCTAGGAACAAGGGATACAGCGTGCCGATGAACACGGTCGCGGTCGCCGTGCCCAGCAGCAGATTGTTCAGCACCAGCCCGCCTTCGCGGCTGATCGGCTGGAACAAGCCGCCGCCTTTCAGCATGGGTGCGCGCCACGCATAGAGGGCGAGCGAGCCGCCGACGGCGATAATCAAAATCGCCAGGATGAACACGCCGCGCTTGGGATCGACCGCGAAAGCGTGGACGGAGGTGAGAATGCCCGATCGCACGAGGAACGTGCCGACCAGCGACAGCGCGAAAGCGAGAATGGCGAGCAGGATCGTCCAGGTCTTCAGCGCGTCGCGCTTTTCCGCGACGATCGCGGAGTGTAGCAACGCGGCACCGACCAGCCAGGGCATGAAGCTGGCGTTCTCGACCGGGTCCCAGAACCACCAGCCGCCCCAGCCCAATTCGTAATAGGCCCACCACGAACCCAGCGCGATGCCGCCGGTCAGCGCCGACCACGCGGCCAGCGTCCAGGGCCGCACCCAGCGCGCCCAGGCGGCGTCCACGCGGCCTTCGATCAATGCGGCCATCGCGAAGGCGAACACGATCGAGAAGCCGACATAGCCGAGATAGAGCAGCGGCGGGTGGAAGGCGAGACCGGGATCCTGCAACAACGGATTGAGGTCCTGCCCGTCCAGCGGCGGCGGGAACACACGCTCGAACGGGTTCGACGTGAACACGATGAAGGCGAGGAAGGCCACACCGATCATCGCCTGGATCGACAAGGTGCGCGCCTTCAAACCCGGCGGCAGATTGCGCCCGAACGCGGCGACGGCGGCACCGAACAGCGCCAGGATCAGCGCCCACAGCACCATCGAGCCTTCGTGGTTCCCCCACGAACCGCTGACCTTATAGAGCATGGGCTTCGCGGAGTGCGAGTTGCGCACCACGTTCTCGACCGTGAAGTCGGAAACGACGAAGGAATAGATCAGGCAGCCGAACGCCAAGGCGACCAGGAAGAACTGCGCATAGGCCGCGGGCTTGGCTGTCGCCATCAAGGCGGGATCGCGCATTTGCGCGCCCGCCAGCGGCAGCACCGATTGGATCAGCGCCACGCAAAGTGCCAGGATCAACGCGATATGGCCAAGCTCCGGCGCCATGTCAGTTCTTCGTCCCCGGCGGTTCGGTATGCTGCCAGCGCCCCGAACGCTTCAGCGCTTCGGCGACTTCGGGCGGCATGTAGTTCTCGTCGTGGCGCGCCAGCACTTCGCTGGCGGTGAACACGCCGTCGGCCGCGAGCTTGCCGTTGGCGACCACGCCTTGGCCTTCGCGGAACAGATCGGGCAACACGCCGCGATAGACGACCGGCACGGCGTGCTCCAGATCGGTCACGCGGAATTTGACTTCGGTGCTGCCCGCGACGCGTTCCAGCGAGCCTTCTTCGACCAAGCCGCCGATGCGCATCTGGCGGTCGAGCGGCGCTTTGTGCGTCGCCACGTCGGTCGGCGTGCGGAAGAACACGAGATGGTCGTCGAACGCCGTCAGCGTCAACGCGGCGGCGGTGCCGAGACCGATCATCGCCAGCAGCAGCACGGCCATGCGGCGGCGTTTGGCGGCGCGGGCTTTGGGAAGTTTCATGGCGCGTCCTCGCGCTCGAACGCGGCGAGATCGGCTTCCAGCCCGCGCAAACGGCGCCAGCTCGACACGCCCAGGCCGATCAGCACCGCGGCGGTCAGCGCGTAGCTCGTCCACACGTAAACCGCATAGCCGCCCATGGCGAAAAAGTCGCTCATTGTGCGGGGCTCCCCGACAAGCGCGCTTGGACGAGGGCGCCCAAGCGCCGCTCGATCAATTCGGCTTGGATGCGCACCAGCGCCAACACAACAAAGAGCAGCGTGTAGCCGACCGCCATCGCCAGCAACGGCCACAGCATCGACGGATGGATCGCCGGCCCGTCGAGCCGCATCACCGAGGCGGGCTGATGCAGCGTGTTCCACCAATCGACCGAGAATTTGATGATCGGCAGATTGACGGCACCGACGAGGGCGAGCACGGCGGAAGCGCGGCTCCCTCGCGTCGCGTCGTCGAACGCGTTGTTGAGCGCCATATAGGCGAGGTAGACGAAGAACAGGATCAGCACCGAGGTCAGGCGCGCATCCCATTCCCACCACGTGCCCCACATCGGCTTGCCCCACAGCGAGCCGGTGGCGAGGCACAGGAAGGTGAAAGCCGCCCCGATGGGTGCGATGGCGCGGCCCGCGACTTCCGCCAACGGATGGCGCCAAACGAGCGTCGCCGCACCCGCCAATGCGAGATTCGCGTAGACGAACATCGCCATCCAAGCGGCGGGCACGTGGATATACATGATCCGCACGCTCTGCCCTTGCTGGTAGTCGGGCGGCGAAACGAACAGCGCTTGATACAAGCCGTAGCCCAGGCACAAGGCCGCGCCGCCGGCCGCCCAGGGGAAGATCCGGGCGGACAACCGCTTGAAATTGGCGGGGCTGGCGAAACGATGCCAATTCACGGGCAAACCTGCGGTTTTTCCTGCGTCGCGATGGGGGGACTATGGCGCGCGGGAATGTGAAAATCCAACCCAATGAAGGCGACAAGATGGCGCGGTGCCCGGGAAGTTGAACACCGCATCGCGGGGGTTATTCCGCCGCTTGGCGCAACGATGCCGCCATGGCGAAGGGGGCGATCGTCAGGGCGAAGACCGACAAGCCCGCCAGCAGGAAAAGATGGGGGCGCGGGCTCAGCCCCGCGATCGCCGCATCGACCGCCGCGACCGCGAAAATCAGGATGGGTACTGTCAGCGGCAGCACGATCAGCGCGAGCAGCGCGCCGCCGCGCCGCGCATTGACCGACAAGGCGGCGCCAATCCCGCCGAATAGCGACAGGCCGGGCGTGCCCAGCATCAGCGTCAGCAGCAGGGTCGCGTAACCCTCGGCGGGCAGATGCAGCATCGTCGCGACGATGGGCGAAATCGCGATCAACGGCAGCGCCGTGGTGATCCATTGCGCCGCGACTTTGGCCAAAGCGAGAAGTTCGAGTGGCGCGGGTGCCGTGACCAGCAGGTCGAGCGAGCCGTCCTCGGCCTCCGCCTGGAACAAGCGGTCGAGCGACATCAAGCAGGCGAGCAACGCCGTCACCCACACGATGCCGATGGCGACGCGCGCCAGGATTTGCGGCTCGGGCCCGATGCCGAAGGGAAACAACGACGCGGCGATGACGAAGAAGGCGAGGATCGTCGCGATCTCGTTCGGGTGGCGCCATGCCATCCGCATATCGCGCGCGATCAGGGCGAAAGCGGCGCTCATGCGGGCTTTCTTTCGCCCAGCGTCAACGTGACGGCTTCCGCACCCGCGAAATCCAAATGCGTCGCGGCGACGACGATGCCGCCGCTTTCGCGATGCGCCGCGATGGCGGTTTCCAAACGCGCCGTCGACTCCGCGTCGAGCCCGTTGGTCGGCTCGTCGAGCAGCCACAAGGGCGCGGGGGCGGCGATCAACCGCGCGAGCGCCACGCGCTTGCGCTGGCCCTGGCTCAACAACCTTGCCGGCAGATCGGCAAGTTTCGTCAGCGCGAACGCGTCGAGGGCCGCGCCGATCTTGTCGGCCGCTTGCCCGTGCAACTTTGCGTGAAAAATCAGATGCTCGGCGACGGTGAGGGCGGGCTTCAGCGCGTCGCTATGCCCCGCATAGGAAACGCGCGCGCGGTGCGCGTCGGGATCGTCGGCGATATCGTCGCCGTTCCACGACATTGCGCCATGCGCGGGCCCGATCAAGCCCGCCATCATCCGCAGCAGACTGGATTTGCCCGTACCGTTCGCGCCGCGCAGCACCAGCAAGCCGCCCGCCGCGACACGAAACGCCAGGCGCGCGAACACGATCCGCCCGCCGCGCAGACAGGCGAGATCATGGGCTTCGAACGACGCGCGACCGATCATGGGGGCGCAATCTATCGAAGATGCGAGGAGAAGGAAAAAGCAGGGGGAAAAAATCGGCGGGCGGGGCGATACATCCACGCCCCAACCCGCCTTCGCGCAAGTTCCCGAGGGGACTGGAGTCCGGGGAGTCCGTCTCGGGCGAGAGGTCGGCGGAACCTTTGTGTGCGCGATCACCGTCGTTCCGTCGATGCGCATATAACGGGCCGGATCGGGCGCTATTCGGGCGCGTTTATGGCCAAATCGTGATTTTTGCCAAGCTATTGTAACGGCTTGTAAATTCGTGACTGAAACGGATCAGTTGCGCGTTGTGTGCATCCAATTCGTCTCGATACATGCGCAAAGCGCATGCCTTGCCTCGCGGCTTATCGCAAGTCATTCGCCAAAAGGTGGCGCATCTTCCCCTGCGTTCGCGCCGGGACATGACCCGGCCGTCATGGAGAGAAAAATGTTGGCGTTCGTGTCGATGGTTTCGATGGTGGCAGCTCTGGGTGCGCTGGCTTGGGCGCTCGGCCGCTCGTCGGAGTCGCTGATCGCGACCCACCCGGCCGTCATGGCCGCGGCGGCGCACCGCTAACCTCTCAATCGTATTTCCGCAGATCCTCGATCACCTTGCCGTCATTCGGCAGGGTGCCCGGCTTCGCAAATTCGATCGCCCCTTTGAGCTTGGTGAGCGCCGTGAGGTCGCTCGCCAGCTTGGCGGCAAGCGAATCGCTTGGCGGCGCTTCGACGCGCAGGGTCATCAAATCGTTGTCGCCGTCGCGCGTCACGACCAGGCGGAATTTCGCGAGGCCGGATCGTTTCGCCGCCTCGGCCACTTGGCCGGGATGGACGAACATGCCCTTCACCTTCGTCGTCTGATCGGCGCGGCCCATCCAGCCGCGCAGTCGCGCATTCGTGCGTCCGCAAGGTGACGCGCCGGGCACGAACATCGACAAATCGCCGGTGGCGAAGCGGATCAACGGATATTCGGGCGTGAGCGTCGTCACGACGACTTCGCCAACCTCGCCCGGCGCCAAGGGCTCGCTTGTTCCCGGCCGGACGATCTCGACCAGAATCGATTCGTCGAGGATCAAGCCTTCGTCGGCCGCACTCTCGTAGCCGATCAAACCCAGATCGGCGGTCGCATAGCATTGCAGCACGGCGATGCCGCGCGCCGTGAACTCGGCGCGCAAGGCTTTGGGCAAGGCTTCGCCCGACACGACCGCGCGTTTGATCGACGAAATATCGCTGCCGGTCTCCGCCGCTTTCTCCAACAGGATTTTCAGGAACGACGGCGTACCGACATAGGCGTCGGGCTTGATATCGGCGATGGCGCGTAGTTGCAGCTCGGTGTTGCCAACCCCGGCGGGGACGACCGCGCAGCCGATCGCTTGCGCCGCCATATCCAACATCGAACCGGCCGGCGTCAGGTGATAGCTGAAGGCGTTGTGGACGATCATGCCGCGCCGGAAACCCGCCGCCCACAAGGCGCGCGCCATGCGCCAGTAATCGCCGCGCTTGCCTTCGGGATCGTAGATCGGGCCCGGCGACATGAAGATGCGGCCCAGCGCGCCGCTCGCCACGGCGGTCAAACCGCCGAAGGGGGCCGCGTTCTTCTGCAACTCGATCAGATCGGATTTACGCAGCACCGGCAACGCGGCCAGCGCCGCGCGATCGACGATTGATGCGGGATCGACGCCCGCCAGCGTGCGAGTGAAATAAGGCGCGTTCGCCTTGGCATGCGCGATCTGCTGGCGCAGACCCACGAATAGCTCCGCTTCGCGCGCGGCGGCATCGCGGGTTTCGCGTGCGTCGTAGAATGCGCTCACGCCAGCCACCGTTTGCGGCGCTTGTAGTGTTTGACGTCGCGGAAGGATTTGCGGCCCGCGCCCGAAACGCCGAGATAGAACTCCTTCACGTCGGCGTTGCCGCGTAACGCTTCGGCCGTGCCGTCGAGCACGACCCGCCCGTTTTCCAGAATGTAGCCGTAATGCGCGTGGCGCAGCGCGATCGACGTGTTCTGCTCGGCCAGCAGGAACGACACGCCCTGTTCGCGATTGAGCCGCGCGACGATCTCGAAAATCTCCTCGACCAGCAGCGGGGCGAGGCCCATCGAAGGTTCGTCGAGCAGGATCGTTTCCGGGGCGGCCATCAGCGCGCGGCCGATCGCCGTCATTTGCTGTTCGCCGCCCGAGGTGTAGCCCGCTAGCGATTTGCGCCGTTCTTTCAAGCGCGGGAAATAGGCGTAGACCTTTTCGAGATCGCGCGCGATCGCCGCGCGCCCGTCGCCGCGGGTATAGGCGCCGGTCAGCAGATTCTCCTCGACCGTCAGATGGCCGAAGCAATGGCGGCCTTCCATCACCTGGATCACACCGCGCTTGACCAGATCGTTGGGGGTCAGCCCATCGATGCGCTGGCCCTTGTATTCGATCGTACCTTTGGTCACGTCGCCGCGCTCGGCGCGCAGCAGATTGGAAATCGATTTGAGCGTCGTCGATTTGCCGGCTCCGTTGGCGCCCAGCAACGCCACGATGCCGCCCTTGGGCACGTCCAGGCTCACGCCCTTCAGCACCAGGATCACGTGGTCGTAGATGACTTCGATATTGCGGACGGCGAGCAAGCAAGACCCGTGCGAAAGAAAAGGGGCGGATCGTCGCCGATCCGCCCCTTCGTTGCGTGACGTCAGCTCTGGTTGGCGCAGTTGCGCAGAGTCACGTTCTTCTCGCGCGCGTACTGCCCGGAGCTCGCCTCGTACATTTCGCGGACCATCTTGCGGTTGGGCTCGATCCAGTCGGACGCCCAATTCCACTTCTTGCCGTCCCATTGCTGGATACGGACGATGCCCCCGCCTTCGTGATCGCCACAGGAAAGCTTCAAGGGCGGCATGAAGCCTTCGAAGCCCATCGACGCGAGGCGCGTGGTGTCGAGGTTCAGCGCCTCGAACCCGTCGCGCACTTGCGCCCCCGTCATGGCCTTGCCCTTGCCGTGCTTTTCCTGCGCGGTGCGCACGGCCTCGACGATCATCGCCGCGTTCACCGCCCCGCGATTATAGAGAACCGTGCCGATATGCTTGCCGTCGCCGGTGGCTTGGCCCGCTTTATGGACGTGGTTTTCGATGTCGCGGATGACCTTGTAGTCCTTGCCCGAGCCGTGGAAATTCGCCGCGAGATAGCCCTTGGCGAGATCGCCGGGCGGGGTCACGTCCTGTTCGGAACCCGCCCACCACACGCCGATGAACTTGTCGCGCGGGAAGCCGACGGACGCCGCTTCCTGAATCGCGGTCGGGTTCATGATGCCCCAGCCCCACATGATCACGTAGTTGGGGCGGATCTGCCGACCGATGCGCAGCCAGATCGCTTTCTGCTCCACGCCGGGATTGGGAACGGGGAATTCGGAAAGCTCGAATCCCTGTTCCTTCGCCAGGCGCTGGATCACCGGCAGCGGTTCCTTGCCGAAGGCGCTGTCGTGATAGATGTAGCTGATCTTCTTGCCGCGCAGATTGCCGCCTTCCTTGCTTTTGATGAACGACACGATGGCGTCCATCTGCGAGAAATAGGTGGCCGGCAGCGTGAAGGTCCACGGGAAGACCCGCCCGTCGGAGGAATCCGAACGCCCATAGCCGGAGGTGAGCAGCGGGATCTTATCCGCCGCCGTGCGCTCGATCAGCGCGTAGGTGATGCCCGTCGACAGCGGCACGATCGCCGTGGCGCCCAGCGACCCGCGGCCCTTCAGGCGTTCGTAGCATTCGACGCCGCGATCGGTGTTGTAGGCGGTCTCGCATTCCTCCCAAGTCAATTTCACGCCGTTCACGCCGCCGTCGCGCGCGTTGATCATCTTGAAGTAATCGACGAAGCCGTCGGCGAAGGGCGTGCCGTTCGGGCCGAAAGGTCCGGTGCGGTAGACGAGGGCGGGGATGAATTGTTCCTGGGCTTGGGCCAGGACCGGTGTCGGGGCCGACAGCGCACCGGCGGCGACAGCCGCGGCGGCGAAGACGAGCCCGAGTTTCGCGAACTTCATGGGCGTTCTCCCTGTATCGTATCGATGACGCGGCGCATTTTTTTATGCCGTCGTGATCGAACGATAGCCCGAATTCCACGGACCGGTAAGGGTGTTTATCGGGCCCGCCGCAGCGCGAAATACGCAATGCCCAGTCCGATCAATTGCGCGGCGACGAAGGCGGGCACGTCCGCCGGGCGGATACCGGCGAAACTGTCCGTCAGCGCACGCGCCAGCGTGACCGCCGGATTCGCGAAACTGGTCGAGGCCGTGAACCAATAGGCGCCCGCGATGTAGCAAGCGACCGCTGCGGGCGCTTGGGCCGCCGACACGCGCAGCACGATCATCAGCAGGCCGCAGCTCGCGACGATTTCCGCCAGGAACTGGCTCGCTCCGCTGCGTATTTTTACGCCTTCCATCAGCGGCGGCAGGCCGAACATCAAATGCGCGATCACGACGCCCAGCACCGCACCCGCGATCTGCGCGGCGATGTAAGGGGCAAGATCGGCTTTGGGCAGATCGCCGCGGCCGACCATCGCCAATGACACCAGCGGATTGAAATGGGCCCCCGAGACGGGGCCGAACGTGGCGATCAGCGCATAGAGCACGCCCGCCGTCGCGAACGCGTTGGCGAGCAGCGCCAGCGCCACGTTTCCGTCCGCGAGACGTTCGGCCATGATGCCCGAACCGACGACGGCGGCGAGCAGAAACGCCGTGCCCGCGAACTCGGCAAGCAGCCTTTCGCCGCGCGTCACGCCGGTTCCTTGTTCTTGCCCATCTCGTCGATCTTGCGCTGGATCTCCAGCTTCGACAGCGTCGCCAGCGGCAGATTGGCGAAAATTTGAATGCGCCGCTCGATCATGCGGAACACGTCGGCGGTGAAGGCCGCTTTTTCCGCGTCGCTGCCCTGGACGCCCGACGGATCGGGGAAGCCCCAATGTGCGGTCATCGGCTGGCCGGGCCAAATCGGGCAGGCTTCACCCGCCGCCTGATCGCAGACCGTGAACACGAAATGCATCACCGGCGCGCCCGGCTTGGCGAATTCGTCCCAGCTTTTCGATCGGAAGCCGGATGTGTCGAAGCCCATGCGTTGCAGCAGCGCTTCGACGAACGGGTTGATCCGCCCCGACGGGAAAGACCCCGCGCTATAGGCCTTGAAGCGGCCCTTCCCGTGCTTGTTCAGCAGCGCTTCGGCCATGACCGAACGCGCGGAGTTGTGGGTGCACAAGAACAGGACGTTTTTGACATCGTCGGTCATCGCACGGCGCTCTTGGTTCGAGGGGCAGGGGATTTGACGGGCGGGCAGACTTTCGCCGGCGCGCAAAGTTCGGGCTTTCCGCCGCAGCAATTGTCGGTCAGGAAACCGACCAAAGCGGTCATCGCTTCGAAATCCGCCGTGTAGCGGATCGAACGGCCCTCGCGCGTCGAGGCGATCAGGCCTGCGTTTTCCAGATCGCGCAGATGGAACGAAAGCGTGGGCGGCGGCACGTCCAGCGCGCGGGCCAGATCGCCGGCCGCGAGTCCATCCGGCCCGGCGGCGACCAGGGCGCGGAAGGCCCCCAGCCGTGTGGCTTGCGCCAAGGCGCCCAGCGCGTCGATGACATGCGTATCTTTCATATTTTTAAAAATATCAAAATGAGTTTTCGACCTCAAGCTCGAATTTATATTTCGAATATTCCAGAAATATAATTGACTCGATGACCGCGCGATGACATATTCGCGTCATGAAGACCGAAACCGCCGCCGCACATCTCGAAGCCTTGGGCAATCCCACGCGCCTGGCGATTTTCCGTCTGCTCGTGCGCGCGGGCGAGGAAGGCTTGCCCGTGGGCCGCATCCAGCAGCGTTTGGACTTGCCCGGCTCCACGCTGTCGCACCATCTGAAGGCGCTGTGCGCGGCCGGTCTCGTCCGGCAAACGCGCGAGCGTACGACGCTGATCTGCACCGCCGACTTCAAGCTGATGCGCGGGCTGGTCGATTTCCTCGTGGCCGAATGCTGCGTCGAATCGAGCTGCGCCGCGCGCGACGGCAAAGCCGCGTGAATTTATCCATAATTTCCAACCTTCCAGAAATACGGAGATTAAAATGCACCCTGTGAAGCGTATCGCCATCGTCGGCGCCGGGCCCGTCGGCCTCGCCGCCGCCGCCCACGCCTTGGAGTACGGGATCGAGCCCATCGTTCTCGAAAGGGGAGCGGCGGCGGGCCACGCCATCGCCCAATGGGCGCATGTGCCGATGTTCTCGACCTGGTCGTTGAACATCGATGCGGCGGGTGCGCGCCTGCTGGCGAAGACCGGCTGGACGCGGCCCGACGATAACGCCCACCCGACCGGCGGCGAGTTGCTCGCGCATTATGTGGCACCGCTCGCCGCGACCGACGCGATGCGCAAGGCCGTGCGTTATCGCCACACGGTTCGTTCGATCGGGCGTGCGGGCATCGACAAGGTCAAGAACGCGGGCCGTGCGCAAGCGCCGTATGAACTGATCGTCGATACGCCGGACGGTCCTTCGCGGTTCCGCGCCGATGCGGTGATCGACGCTTCGGGCACGTGGTTCGCGCCCAACCCGGCGGGCGCCGATGGCCGGGCCGCACCGGGCGAAGCGGCGAACGCGGCGCATATTTCCTACGGCATGCCCGATATCGCGGGGGCGGCGCGCGCGCGCTACGCGGGCAAGCGCATCGCCGTGCTGGGCGGCGGCCATTCGGCGATCGGTACGTTGATCGAGCTCGCGGAAATGGCCGAGACCGCGCCGGGTACCCGGATCGTCTGGCTCTATCGCGGCATGCGGCTCGAACGCGCTTTCGGCGGCGGCGCGGCCGACGCGCTGGCCGCGCGCGGGGCGCTCGGCAGCGAAATCGCGGAGCTCGTCGCGGCGGGCCGGATCGAGGTCGAGAAGGGCTTCCATCTCGACGCGATCGAGCCGGGCTTGGTGTTGCGCGCGGGCGACCGCCGGGTCGATGCCGACGAGCTAATCGTCGCGACCGGATTCCGGCCCGATCTCGACATGCTGCGCGAAGTGCGCCTGTCGCTCGATCCCGCATTGGAATGCCCGGCCGCGTTGGGGCCGCTGATCGATCCCAATCTGCATTCCTGCGGCACGGTTCGCCCGCATGGCGCGGCCGAATTGGCGCATCCCGATCCGGGTTTCTATCTCGCCGGCATGAAGGCCTATGGCCGCGCGCCGACCTTCCTGCTCGCCACCGGCTACGAACAGGTGCGCTCGATCGTGGCGGAACTGGCGGGCGACGTGGTCGCCGCGCGGCGCGTGGAACTGGTGTTGCCCGAAACGGGCGTGTGCGCGGGGCCGGTCAAAACGACCGTGCGCGTCAAAGCCGCCAGCGTGCCGGCGGCGTCGGCGGGGTGTTGCGGGGGGCCCGCGACGGTCGCCGACGCGTGCTGCGTCGACGACCAGGAAGCGAAAGCGGCGGGCGAAGCGGGATGCGGCTGCGCCGCACCGGCGCTTATTTCAGCGTCGCAAGATACGCGATGACGTTGGCGCGCTCGGTCTCGTTGCGGATACCGGCGAAGGCCATCGTCGTGCCAGGCACGATCTCGCGCGGATTGATCAAGTACTTGTCCAGCACTTCCGGCGTCCAGACGAGATCGGCCTTCTGGTTGGCGGCCGAGTAGCGGAAGCCTTCGACCTTGCCCGAGTGGCGGCCGACGACGCCGAACAGCGTCGGCCCCACGCCGCGGCGGCCTTCGGCCGTCACGATATGGCAGGCGGAGCACAGGCGCTTGAACGCGGCTTCGCCCGCGGCCGCGTCGGCGGCTTGGGCGGGGGTGGCGTAAGCGGCGAACGCAAGAAACGCGGCGGCGAGGGGGAGCTTCATCTGTCGAGCCTCGATGCTGTGGGTTTGGGCAAAGAGTTATGCCAGACCAAGCCCGAATTCAACATCGGGCGCGCCGTTTTGTCGCGGGGGGTCGCGCTCAATGCGGGAAGGGCCACAAACGCAGCTTTTCCTTGGCCAATTGCCAGAGGCGCGCGAGGCCGTGCGGCTCGACGATCAGGAAAAACACGATCAGCGCGCCGAAGATCATGTATTCGAAATGCGCGATCGTGGCGGTGGAGAGCGGCACGCCCAGCGACGTCGGCACGACGTTGAGGAAGATCGGCAGCAGCACGATGAACGCGGCCCCCAGGAACGAGCCGAGGATCGAACCCAAACCGCCGATGATGATCATGAACAGGATCTGGAAGGATCGGTTGATGTCGAAGGCGAGCGCTTCGACCGAGCTCGTATAGATGAACGCCCATAGCGCCCCCGCCACGCCGCAATAGAAAGACGACACCGCGAAGGCGAGCAGCTTGGTGCGTAGCGGGCGAATACCGATGATCTCCGCCGCGATATCCATGTCGCGGATCGCCATCCAGGCGCGGCCGATCCGCCCGCGCACGAGGTTTTTCGCGACCAGCGCCAGGACGGCGACGAGCGTCAGGCAGAAAATGTATTTCGCTTCCGCCGTCGCCTCGATGCCCGTGACGTAAAAGCCGAACACCGATCGCGGCGGGGCGGAGATGACGCCCGAGCTGGAGTAATTCGTGAACCAGGGCAGCTTGGTGAACAGCCAGATCAAAAAGAACTGCGCGGCCAGCGTGGCGACCGCCAGATAGAAGCCTTTGATGCGCAAACTCGGCACGCCGAACACTACGCCCACGGCGGCGGCCACCCCGCCCGACAGCAGAAAGACGAACACGATATTCAACTCGGGGAAGGTGGTCGCGAGTTTGTAGGCGGCAAAGGCGCCGCACGCCATGAAGCCGCCCGTCCCCAGCGACAATTGCCCGCAATAGCCCGTCAGGATGTTGAGGCCGATCGCGGCGAGGGCGAAGATCAAGAAGGGGATCAGGATCGTCGACAGGAAATAATGATCGGCGATTAGCGGAACCACGACGAAGGCGGCGAACAAGATCGCCGCCATGCCGATGCGATCCTGGCGGATCGGGAAGATCGCCTGATCGGCGGCGTAGTCGGATTTGAATTGGCCTGATTCGCGATACAGCATCACACGCGCTCGATGATTTTTTCGCCGAACAGGCCTTGCGGCCGGAACATCAGGAAGACGAGGGCGAGGATATAGGCGAACCAATCCTCGATCCCGCCGCCGATCCCCGGCGCCCAATAGACCTCCGCCACTTTCTCGCCCATGCCGATGATGAGGCCGCCGACGATCGCGCCGGGGATCGACGTGAACCCACCCAGGATCAACACCGGCAGCGCCTTCAGCGCGATCAAAGCGAGCGAGAATTGCACGCCGAGTTTCGAGCCCCACATGATTCCGGCAACGAGGGCGACGAGGCCCGCGACCGCCCACACGATGACCCAGATCGTTTGCAGCGGAATGCCGACCGACTGTGCCGCTTGATGGTCGTCGGCGACGGCGCGCAACGCCCGGCCGATACGCGTCGACTGGAAGAAGAAGGCGAGCCCGGCGACCAGCGCTCCCGCGATCAGCGCCGCGACGATATCGAAACTGTTGACCTGCACGCCGGCGAATTCGATCGGATCTTTGGGAATACCGACGTCCAGGCGCTTCACGTCCGATCCCCAGATCGTCTGGAACAGCCCGTCGATGAAGAAGGTCACGCCGATCGTCGCCATGAACAGGATGATCGGCGCTTGATTGACCAGCGGGCGCAGCACGAGGCGCTCGATCGCCAGCGCCATCAGCAGCATCACGCCCAATGTCAGGATCAACGCGAGCCAGAACGGCGCGCCCAACTCCTCGAAGCCGACGAAGGTCAACGCCGCGCACAGCACCATCGCCCCTTGCGCGAAATTGAACACGCCCGACGCTTTGAAGATCAGCACGAAGCCCAAAGCGACCAGGCTGTACATCACGCCCGACAACAGGCCGCCGATCACGACCTCGGCGAAGAACGCGGGGAATTCCCAGATCTCCTTCAGCGGGCCGAACAGAATGTCGATCATCGGCCCCTCATTCGTGCGCGACGCCCAGATACGCGTCGATGACGCGCTTGTCGGCTTTCACCGCATCGGGCGTGCCGTCGGCGATTTTGCGGCCGTATTCCAGCACAACGACGCGGTCGGAGATGTCCATGACCACGCCCATATCGTGCTCGATCAACGCGATCGTCGTGCCGAATTCCTCGTTAACGTCGAGGATGAAGCGGCACATATCCTCTTTCTCCTCGAGATTCATGCCGGCCATCGGCTCGTCGAGCAGCAGCAATTCGGGCTCGGCGGCGAGCGCGCGGCCCAGCTCCACGCGTTTCTGCAAACCATAGGGCAAACGCCCGACGGGCGTTTTGCGGATCGCTTGGATCTCCAGAAAATCGATGATCCGCTCGACGAATTCGCGATGCGCGATTTCCTCCGCGCGCGCCGGGCCCCAATGCAGGCATTGCCAGAAGAAGCTGCGTTTCATCTTCAGCAAGCGCCCGGTCATGATGTTGTCGAGCGTCGACATGCCCTTGAACAGCGCGATGTTCTGGAAGGTGCGCGCGATCCCGCCCGCCGCCGCCGCATGGGGGCGCATCGCGCTGCGTTCCACGCCCTTGTAGACGATGCGCCCCGCACTGGGCTGATAGAAGCCGTTGATGCAGTTCAGCATCGACGATTTGCCCGCGCCGTTGGGCCCGATGATCGCGCGGATTTCGCCCTTCACGATGTCGAACGACACTTCGCTCAACGCCTTCACACCGCCGAAGCCCAGCGACACGTTCTCGACCTTGAGCAGGATCTCGCTCATGCCGCCGCCTTCACGTCGCGGATCATCAAATCCGCGTCGAGCCGGCCTTTGCGTCCGTCCTCGTAGGTGATCGCGGTCGAGATATGCGCGCGGTCGGTGTTCGAATAAAGCGCTTCGACCAGTTTTGCGTAGCGCTCGGCGATGAAGCCGCGCCGCACTTTGCGCGTGCGGGTCAATTCGCCGTCGTCGGCATCGAGCTCCTTATGCAGCACCAGGAAGCGCCTTATTTGCGAACCCGCGAGCTGCGGATCGTTCGCGAGATCGCGATTGACCTGTTCGACGCAAGTGCCGATCAGATCGTAGACCTCCTTCTTCGCGGCGAGTTCCTGGTAGCTCGCATAGGCGATGCCGTTGCGCTCGGCCCAATTGCCGACGGCGTCGAGGTCGATATTCACGAACACGGCGACGCGGTCGCGCCCGTCGCCGAACGCGACCGCTTCCTTCACGTAAGCGAAGAATTTCAGCTTGTTCTCGACGTATTTCGGCGCGAACAGCGTGCCGTCGGTCAGGCGGCCGACATCTTTGGCGCGGTCGATGATCTTCAAATGACCGTCGCGGTCGAAGAAGCCGGCGTCGCCGGTGCGGTAGTAGCCATCCGGCGTTTTGGCGCCGCCGGTCGCGTCGGGATTCTTGTAATAGGCCGCGAACACGCCGGGCGATTTCACCAGCACTTCGCCGTTCTCGGCGATCTTGATCTCGACCTCGGGGGCCGCGACGCCGACCGTGTCGGATTTGATCTGCCCGTCGGGCTGCATGCAGATGAAGACCGACGTCTCGGTGGCGCCGTAGAGCTGTTTGAGATTGAGACCGAGCGAGCGGTAGAAATCGAAAATATCCGGGCCGATCGCTTCGCCGGCGGTGTAGCCCAGGCGCATGCGCGAAAGTCCCAGCACGTTCTTGATCGGCCCGTAGACGAGGATTTCGCCCAGCGCGTAATGCAGCCGGTCGAAAGCGGAGACTTGCTTGCCGTCCATCAGCGCGATGCCGGTGCGCTTCGCCACGGCCATGAAATGCCGGTAAAGCCAGCGCTTGAGCGCGCTCGCATCCTCGATGCGGATCGATACCTGCGTCAGGATATTTTCGAAAATGCGCGGGGGCGCGAAGAAGAAGCTCGGCCCGATCTCCTTCAAATCGGTCATCACCGTGGCGCCGGATTCGGGGCAATTGACGCAGAACCCGGCGACGTAAGCCTCGGCATACGAGAAAATATGATCGCCGACCCAGGCCATCGGCAGATAGGCGAGGATCTCGTCGGCCTCACTTAGCTTGTCGAACGCGATCGCGTTCTCGGCCGTGCGGATCACGTTATCGAAACTCAGCAGCACGCCTTTGGGCTGACCGGTGGTGCCGGAGGTGTAAAGCATCACCGATGCGTCCGAACCCTTGCCCTTGGCGATTTCGGCGTCGAGCCAAGCGTCTTCGGTCGCGGCGCCCGCTTCGATCAATGCGTCGTAGCCCATCAAGGCGGGATCGGCGTAGTTGCGCATGCCGCGCGCGTCGGTGAAGACGATGCGGGTCAGTGCCGGCGTCTTCGCGGCGATGGCCAGCAGCTTGTCGACCTGTTCTTGATCTTCGGCGATGGCGATATGCGTTTCGGCATGGCCGATCACGAACGCCATCTCGTCGGCGACCGCGTCTTGATAGACGGGTACGGGGATGGCCCCCAAGCATTGCGCGGCGCAGATCGCCCAATAGAGTTTGGGCCGGTTGTCGCCGACCAGCGCGATCGTCTGGCCGCGCTTCAGGCCGATGGCGGCCAGGCCCTTCGCCAGATTCCGGATCTCGGCTGCCATCGCCGCCCAGGTCCAGCTCTGCCAGATGCCGAATTCCTTCTCGCGCATAGCCACGCGCATCGCGCGCAAATCCGCGTTGCGCCGAAGCAGTTTGGGAAACGTATCCTGCGCGCGATCGGCCGGAATCGGCATCGTATCGACGTCCCGTTCTTCCCCGTTCCGTCGGAACACTATCCGCCGCGTCCGGCTGGGCTATAGTCCGCCGCTCGACGCCGGTCCCGTTCGGCGATACATCAAGTTAAGCCTGGAAGTTTCCGATAGGTCAAGAAAGCGCCGCGATGGACGACCGCCTGGAGTTATCGCAAGGCCGCGTCGCCTTTCGCCGGATCTGGCCCGACGCCGCTTCCGGCACGCCGATCGTCTTTCTGCACGAAGGCCTGGGTTCGATCGCGCAATGGCGCGATTTTCCCGATGCGCTGTGCGCGGCCACCAAGCGGCCGGGCTTCGTCTATGAACGGTTCGGCCATGGCGCGTCCGATCCGATCTTGCGGAAGCGCCGCAGCGACTATCTGCATCGCGAGGCGCGGGTGCTGGGCGAAGTGTTGGACGCGGCCGGGATCGCGTCGGCCGATCTGCTGGGTCATTCCGATGGCGGGTCGATCGCGTTGCTGGCGGGTGCGCTCGATCCCACGCGCTACCACCGTATCGCCACGATGGCGGCGCATGTTTTCGTCGAGAAAGTGACGCGCGCGGGCATCGAAAAGGCCGTCGCAGCCTGGCGCACGACCGATTTGAAGCAACGTCTGGCGCGCTATCACGGGACGGGCACCGAGGCGTTGTTTTTCGCCTGGGCGGATATCTGGCTGTCGGCGCCGTTCGCGTTCTGGAATATCGAGGCCGATATTCGACCTGTTGGGGCCCAGGTTTTGGCGTTGCAAGGCGCGGACGACGAATATGGCTCCCCCGATCAATTGGCGCGGATCGCGCGCGCCGTGACGGGGCCCTGCGAAACGCGGTTGATCCCCGATTGCGCGCATCAGCCGCAATTCCAGGCGCGCGACGCGGTGCTGGGCTTGCTGGCGCGGTTTTTCGCGTCGGGTCCGATCCAGCGCGATCCATAGAATTTTCGCGTCCTGGCGGCCGTGCCGATCTGCTATTGATCGACGGCTTCCGGGAGCCATATTCGCGTCATGACCCAAATGCCGCCCGCCGGCGAGTCCGGCAATCCGACCGCCTCGGAAGCGCTGAACGAGATGTTGCGCCTTTACGCGCTGCGCGATTGCGGGCTGCTGGACACGCCCGACGATCCCGCCCTCGATAGGCTCACGGCCTGGGCGCGCGATTATTTCGCCGTGCCGGCGGCTGCCGTGTCGCTGATCAGCGCCGACAAGCAGGTCCTGAAATCGGTCGCGGGGCCGGCGAAGCGCGAAACCACGCGCGACGAATCCTTCTGCCAATATGTCGTGCGTGATCGCAAGCCGCTGACGATCGAAAACGCCAGCACCGATCCTTTGGTGCGCGATCATCCCGCCGTATTGGGCGAGCCGCATGTGCGCGCCTACGCCGGGGCGCCGTTGCGCACCGCCGATGGTTTCGTGCTGGGCGCGTTTTGCGTGTTCGACATCAAGCCGCGCATCTTCGCGCCCAAGCAGCTCGCCGTGCTTGCCGGGCTGGCGCGCGTCGCCTCGGGCTATGTCGATCTGCACGAGGCGACCGGCAAGGCCGGCTGGTCCGGCGCGCTGCCCTGATCCGACGATTTCTCGAAAATTATCTGAGTATTTGTTGTTTACTTCTATGTAAGAGCGATTAATAAATCGTTATCTGGTATGACTTTTCGTCTCTTGATTCCCGCCGCATCGATTTTCAAAATCAAAAGTAAGTTGTAAACGATGCCGAGTCCGGCTCGCGATTCGCCCCTCGGTTCGAAGTTGTGCGGACGGGGGTGAAGATGCCGGGCGATTCGTTGACCCATTTTTCCTTCGAGCATCGGGTGTTCAACGTGCCCGGCGCCCATTTCCGGCCCGACACCGACCAAGCGCCGGTGTTCTGCATGGATTTGGGCGACGTCGTCGGCGCCATCGCGTTGCCCAGCCTGCGCAAAACCTTCTCGATCGACGCCGAAGGGCGCGACGGACATTTGCTGTCCATCGTGCCCAAGGCGCTGCGCGCGATCCGCGTGATCCGGCCCGGCGATGCGATCCCGACCGAGATCATCGACGGCACGGCGTCCTGGAAGCCCGACGCGGCGCAGCGCGCGGCGGCCGAAATGCGGCTGGCCCGGGCTTTGGTGGCCGCGGCGTTGGGCGACGCGCAAGGCGTGGATCCGGTGGCCGAACTCGAATCCGGCCGCGTGACGCAAACCCTGCTGTCCCTTTGCGAGATGCGGCCCGAGCAGAAAGGCGAATTGATGGCGCGCATCGAACGCCTGACCGATGGGCTGGCGCTGGTCGAAGTCTTGCGCGCGCGCAGCGCCGCCGTGGTCATGATCCGCGAACGCTTGAATGCGGCCGCCCATGCCCGCGCGCGCGATCGCGCCGGCATTCAGGATATGCGCCGCGTGGTCGATCTGATGGGCGAGCCGATCGGCCAGTTCCGCGCGGCGATCGAAGCGATCGATGCGACGCTGGCCAACGCGACCGGCGCCTTGCGCAGTGTCGATGTCGCGTTGCGCCACATCGGCGAACGGCGCAACAAGCTGTATTTCGCGCTGGTTCCCTGGCAGGAAATCGTCGATACGTGGCGCAATACGGGCGACGAGCCGCACGAATTCGACGCGGCGTTCCGCCGCCTCTACGCCTTTATCGCCCGCCGCCATATCGAAAAATCGGCGTGGTAGGACTCATGGACAAAGACGTTTCCGAACGCTTGCTCGATACCCGCGAAGTGGCGCCGCTCACGCCCGATGTGGCGCTCGAACATGTGCGCCTGCATGCACTGGCCGCGAGCAATCTGCTCGACAAGCCCGACGAGCCCGCCCTCGACCGGCTGACCGCCTGGGCGAAAACCTATTTCGACGTGCCGGCGGCCGCGATCTCGTTGATCTCGGCGAACCGGCAAAACCTCAAATCCGTCGCCGGCCCGGCGAACCGCGAAACCACCCGCGCCGAATCCTTCTGCCAATACGTCGTGCGCGACCGCAAACCCGTGGTGATCGAGGACGCCAGCATCCATCCGCTGGTGGCCGAACATCCGGCCGTGCTCGGCGCGCCGTTCGTGCGCGCCTATGCGGGGGCGCCGTTGTCCACGGCGGACGGTTTCGTGCTCGGCGCGTTTTGCGTGTTCGACGTCAAACCCCGAACCTTCACGGCGGAACAATTGGGCGTGTTGTCGGCGCTGGCGCGCGTGGCGTCGGGCCATGTCGATCTGCACGAATCGCTGGCGCGCGCCGCCTGGACGGGGCCGAAGCTGGATTAAGCCGCGTCGCGCAGCACGCGGTCGGCGGGCAGCACGAAGCGCACGCGCGTGCCCTTGCCGGTTTCGCTTTCGATTTCCAGCCGCCCGCCATGCAGTTCGACCAGACGCTTGGTGATGGCAAGGCCCAGCCCCGTGCCGCCGAAGCTCCGTCCCACGCCGTGGGCTTGGCGGAACGGCTCGATCACATGCGGCAACTCGTCTTGCGCGATGCCGATACCGGTATCGGCGACGTCGATTTCCACGCCCGTTTCGGCCATGCGCCACGCGACGTCCACGCGCCCGCCTTTGGGCGTGAACTTGATCGCGTTCGATAGGAGATTGAGCAGCACTTGGCGCAACGCGCGCCCGTCGGCGCGCAGGCGCAGCTTGTCGCCCGCCGCCTGCACGCGCACGCCCGCGTGATGCGCTTGGCCGCGCGCGATGGCGATCGCGGCGTCGATCGTCGGGCCCAGCTCGATCGGCTCCTCCTCCAGCGCGTAGCGCCCCGCTTCGATCTTCGACATGTCGAGCACGTCGCCGATCAGCTCGACCAAATGCCGTCCCGATGCCGCGATGTCGCTGGCGTATTCGATATAGCGCCGGCTGCCGACCTTGCCGAAAATCTCCTTCTCGATCATTTCGGCGAAGCCGATGATGGCGTTGAGCGGCGTGCGCAATTCGTGGCTCATATTCGCCAGGAACTGCGACTTGGCGCGGTTGGCCGCTTCGGCCGCGTCGCGCGCGTTGCGCAAGGCGGCTTCGGTTTCCACCAATTGCGATACGTCCGTGCGGATGCCGACGATGCCCACGCCCGGCACGTGGCGCTCGGCGACCGAAATCGTGCGTCCATCGGCGATGCGCAACAGGCGCGTGCCGGTGCCGCCGTCGCGATGGCGGCGCACGCGCTCGGCGACCCAGGCTTCGGCCGTGAAGCCGGGCTCCGGCGGCTCGCCGCGCGCGAGCGACATGCGCACGAGTTCCTCGAAGGTCCGGCCCTGGATGCGCACCGGATCGGTCTCGCCCGCGAACATCTCGACATAAGGCCGGTTGGCGACGATCAGTCGGTCGTTTTCGTCGTAGATCGCGAAGCCCTCGGGAATCGATTCGATCGCCGCGCGCATGCGCGCTTCGGCGGCACGCGTCGCCGCTTCCATTTCGCGGATCGCGGTCACGTCGGTCGCGACCGACACGAATTGCGTGACTTTGCCGTCGCCGCCGAAAATCGGAATCTTGTTGGTCAAGAAATGCCGCATCCGCCCCGACGCGTCGGGGAAATTCTCGGCATGGTCGCGGATCGCGCGGCCTGTTTCGACCAATTCGCGTTCCAGCTTTTCGACCTCGCCCGCCAAAGGCTGGGCGACGAAGTCCGACAAGCGCTTGCCGATCGTGGCGCGCGGATGCATGCCGAACACCGCCGCCTGATAGGCGTTCATCAACGTGTAGCGGCCGTCGCGATCCTTGGCGTTGATGATCGCGGGCACGGTGTCGACGACCGTGCGCAATTGGCGGCGCGATTGGGCGAGGCGTTCGATGCCCGCCCGCCGCTCGGCATCCAGCCGCGCGTGGCGGCCCAGCTGGAACCAGACGAGGAAGGCCAGCGCCAGCGTGATCGCCGCGCCCGCGCCGACCGCGATCAGCTGGGTGCGCAAGGCGGCGCGCATCGGCGCCATGTAATATTCCTCGGCGTAGGCGACCGAAACGACGAACGGCAGATCCGCGACGCGACGCCAGGATTGCAGCCGGGCGACGCCGTCCAGCGGCGACACCACGCGATGCGTTTGTTCGCGCAAGCCCGTCATCAGGCCGCGATGCAAAGGCTGGCCGGCGAAAACGCGGCCGATCATCGCCGGGTTGTGCGGCTCGCGGATCAGCAGCATGCCGTCGCCGCTCCACAATGCGATGGCGCCCCCGACGCCGACATCCAGCGTGGCGTAGTAGGCGCGGAAATATTCGGCGTCGAGGGCGGCCGCGATCGCGCCGGCGAAATTGCCTTGCGCATCCTCCAGCCGGCGCGACATGACAAGCACCGGCGCGCCGGTGTCGGGATCAGCCATCGGCGGCGAAAGATAAAGCCCCAATCCGGAACGATCGCGATGCGCCGCGAAATAGGACGCGTTGGAAACGTCGCGCGGCGCCACATCGACGGCGGTGGAATCGAGCCGCACTTGGCCGTCCGCGTCGATCCAGAAAATCGAATGGATGCCGGGCACGAAATTATGACGGTCGGCGATCATCGCCTGAAGATCGACGCCCGCGAAGGCGCCGCGCCCTTCCAGCGCTTCGGTCATCGCGGACAGGGCCGTATCGGCCGCACCGAAGCTGCGCGCGGCATGGGCTTCCAGCGTGCGGGCCAAGGCGGCGGCTTGGCGGGCGGTGGTTTCGACCGTGCGCTCGTTGGCCGATCGCGCGGCCGTCACATAGACGAAGCCGATCGCCACCCCCAGCAAAAGCACCAGCGCCAGCAGGACCCAACGCAGCCGGATGACATCCAACGCGCGGGGCGATACGCGGGATTCAGTCCCTATATCGGTCTTGGCGGCTGATTCGACCACGTAAGGGACCCCCCGGGACCGGACCCGATGGAGGGGCGGCCGACCCCGAAACTTGCCCCGGCGAGGGTTAACAGGCTGTTGACGCGCCCGCGCAAACCCCCGCATGCGGCATGGCTTTCGACTTATTAAAGGTTTCGTGCTACTTCAGCGCCGTCCCGGGAGGGCCGCAACGGCCGCCCAATACCGAGGAGTAAGGCTCGATGTCCGCATTCGGCACCGATACGCTCAAAACCCGCCGCACGCTTTCGGTCGATGGCAAGACCTACACCTATTACAGCCTTGAAGCGGCCGCGGCCGCGGGGATCACCGGCATCGAGCGCTTGCCGAACTCGCTGAAGGTTCTGCTCGAAAACCTGCTGCGCTGGGAAGACGGCCGCACCGTTTCGGTCGACGACGTCAAGGCGATGTCCGCTTGGGCGAAGGACAAGAAGTCGACGCGCGAAATCGCGTATCGCCCCGCGCGCGTGCTGATGCAGGACTTCACCGGCGTTCCCGCCGTCGTCGATCTCGCCGCGATGCGCGACGCGATGGTGTCGATGGGCGGCGATGCGCGCAAGATCAACCCGCTGTCGCCGGTCGATCTGGTCATCGATCACTCGGTGATGATCGACCATTTCGGCGGTCCGGACTCGTTCAAGAAGAACGTCGATATCGAATACGAGCGCAACGGCGAGCGTTACGCCTTCCTGCGCTGGGGGCAGTCGGCGTTCTCGAATTTCCGCGTCGTCCCGCCCGGCACGGGCATCTGCCACCAGGTCAATCTCGAATACCTGGCGCAGACCGTGTGGACGCAGGATAGCGACGGCACGACCTACGCCTATCCCGACACGCTGGTCGGCACCGACAGCCACACCACGATGGTGAACGGCATGGCGGTGCTGGGCTGGGGCGTTGGCGGCATCGAGGCGGAAGCCGCGATGCTGGGTCAGCCCGTGTCGATGCTGATCCCCGAAGTCGTCGGCTTCAAGCTCACCGGCAAGCTGAAGGAAGGCATGACGGCGACCGACCTCGTGCTGACCGTCACGCAGATGCTGCGCAAGAAGGGCGTGGTCAACAAGTTCGTCGAATTCTACGGCCCCGGCCTCGACGCGTTGTCGCTCGCCGACCGCGCGACGATCGCCAACATGGCGCCCGAATACGGCGCCACCTGCGGCTTCTTCCCGATCGACGCGGAAACGATCTCGTTCCTCAACTTCACGGGCCGCGATCCGTCGCGCGTGAAGCTGGTCGAAGCCTACGCGAAGGCGCAGGGCATGTGGCGCGACGCCAATTCGCCCGACCCCGTGTTCACCGACACGCTGGAACTCGATATGGGCACGGTCGAACCGTCGCTCGCCGGTCCGAAGCGTCCGCAGGACAAGGTGGCGCTGTCGTCCGCCAAGCAAGGCTTCGAGAAGGTTCTGCCCGAATTGCTCGGTCCCAAGAACGCCAAGGACGGCGTTCCGGTCGCGGCGTCGGGCGGCTACACGCTGAAGAACGGCGACGTCGTCATCGCCGCGATCACCTCGTGCACGAACACGTCGAACCCGGCGGTGCTGATCGCCGCGGGCCTCGTGGCGCGCAACGCGGTGGCCAAGGGCCTGAAGGCCAAGCCCTGGGTGAAGACGTCCTTCGCGCCCGGCTCGCAGGTCGTGACCGACTACATGGTCGCCGCCGGCTTGATGCAGCATCTCGACGCGCTGGGCTTCAACCTGACCGGCTATGGCTGCACGACCTGCATCGGCAATTCGGGTCCGCTGCCGGACCCGGTCGCCGAAGCGATCGACAAGGGCGACCTCACGGTCACCTCGGTGCTGTCGGGCAACCGCAACTTCGAAGGCCGCGTCCATCCGCAGGTGAAGGCGAACTATCTCGCCTCGCCGCCGCTGGTGGTCGCCTATGCCTTGGCCGGTTCGATGTTGAAGGACATCACGACCGAGCCGCTGGGCATGGGCAAGGACGGCCCGGTCTATCTCAAGGACATTTGGCCGTCGAACCAGGAAATCACGGACACGATCCGCAAGAACCTGACCGCCGAGATGTTCCGCAATCGCTACGCCAACGTCTTCAAGGGCGATGCGATGTGGCAGAAGATGGGCGGCGGCACGGGCATGACCTACAAGTGGGACGAAGGTTCCACCTATGTGAAGCTCGCGCCGTATTTCGAAAACCTGCCGCGCGAAGCGGGCGGTTTCTCGAATATCGTGGGCGCGCGTCCGCTGGCGTTGCTGGGCGATTCGATCACGACCGACCACATCAGCCCGGCCGGCAACATCAAGAAGGACGGCCCGGCGGGCGAATACCTGACCGAGCGTCAGGTTCGTCCGGTGGACTTCAACTCCTTCGGCGCGCGCCGCGGCAATCATGAAATCATGATGCGCGGCACCTTCGCGAATATCCGTCTGAAGAACGAGGCGGCCCCCGGCACGACCGGCGGCATGGCCAAGCTTCAGCCGGAAGGCGAGACGATGTCGATCTACGACGCGGCGATGAAGTACAAGGCGCGCGGCACGCCGCTTTGCATCTTCGCCGGCAAGGAATACGGCACCGGTTCGTCGCGCGACTGGGCGGCGAAGGGCACGATCCTGCTGGGCGTGAAGGCGGTCGTCGCCGAAAGCTTCGAGCGTATCCACCGCTCGAACCTCGTCGGCATGGGCGTGCTGCCGTTGCAGTTCCCCGACGGCGTCACGCGCCAGACGTTGAAGCTCGACGGCACGGAAGTGTGCGACTTCACCGGCATCGGCGACGGCATCAAGCCGCGCCAGACGGTGAAGCTGACCATCAAGCGCGCCTCGGGTGCGGTCGATACGGTGGATTTGCTCTGCCGCATCGATACGCTCGACGAGGTCGAGTACTACCGTCACGGCGGCATTCTGCCCTACGTGCTGCGCGGCCTGCTCAAGAGCGCGTAAACACGAAGAGCGAACTGCGACGAACGAAACCCCGGGACGCGAGTCCCGGGGTTTTTCGCTTTAGAGCGGCAGCGAATCGTCGTCGCGCGGCGGCGGCGTATCGCGCCGCGCGGTCGGCGGGTTCAGCCGGCGGATCACGATATTGCCCTGCGCGTCGATCTCCGGTGCCGCGTATTGCGGCAGGTTGTCGACGAACAGTTTCAACGCCTGCAGCAGCTTGGCGATCCCGTCACGGGCGATCGCCTCGGGGCTATCGGCTTGCGGCGGGACGGGGGCGGGCGAGGACGACTGCGCGAAGGCCGGGACGGCGCAAAGCACGCCCAGGGCCAGCGCCAAGGGGATGGATTTAGCTTTCATGCCCCGAGAACGGCGCAGGCGGACGATTAATCCCGGCCGTCACGTAACCGCTTGGCGGCGGCGGAATTTTTCGTCGTCGAAGGCCCGGCTCTCGATCGTATCGACCAGATACGCCGCCGCGTCCCACGCATCGACGTAACGCAGGTAAAGCGGCGTGAAACCGAAGCGCAAAATATCGGGGGCGCGGAAATCGCCGGTCACGCCCTGCGCGATCAAGGCCTGCACGATCGCGTAGGCATGTTCGTGGCGGAACGAGATTTGGCTGCCGCGCGCTTCCGGATCGGCGGGCGAAACGCCTTCGAGGCCGAGCTCGCTTGCGCGCGATTGCACCAGCGTGCGGAAAATCTCGGTCAGCGCTTGCGATTTCGCGCGCAGTTCCGCCATCGGAAAACGCAGCAGCGTATCCACACCGACTTCCAACGCGGCCAGCGACAGGATCGGCGGCGTGCCGGTGGTCGCCCCCGCGATGCCGGCGGCGGGGCGATAAGCTTGCTCGAACGCGAAGGGGGCGGCGTGCCCCAGCCAGCCTTGCAGCGGCTGGCGGAAAGTCTCGTGATGGCGCTTGGCGACATACAGGAACGCGGGCGCGCCCGGCCCGCCGTTCAAATATTTGTAGCCGCAGCCGACCGCGTAATCGGCTTTGGCGCCGGCAAGATCGACGGGCAGGGCGCCCGCCGAATGCGCGAGATCCCATATCGCAAGCGCGCCCGCCGCATGCGCCTTGGCGGTGATCGACGCCATGTCGTGCATCGCCCCCGTTCGGTAGTCGACATGGGTGAGCATCACGACGGCGACGTCGTCGCCGATATTCTCGACGCGCTCGACCAATTCCAGGCGATGGCCTTGGCCCAGCAGCGCGGCGAGCCCCTCGGCCATATATAGATCGGTGGGGAAATTGCCGCGTTCCGACAGGATCGTCTTGCGGCCGGGATTGCGCGCCAGCGCGTCGGCCAAAACTTTGAACAACGCGATCGACGTCGAATCGCCGACGCTGACGGTATTCGCTTCGGCGCCGATCAGCTTGGCGATTTTGTCGCCCACGCGGCGCGCGAGATCGATCCAGCCATGCTTGTTCCACGACGCGATCAGATCGCCGCCCCATTCGTCGCGCACGACGTCTTGCAAGCGCGCGGCCGTGGCGCGCGGCAAGGCGCCCAGCGAATTGCCGTCCAGATAAATCGCCCCCGGCGGCAGGCTGAACAGATTGCGCGCGAGCGCCAGCGGATCGGCGGCGTCCATCGCTTTCGCGTCGGCGCGGGCGGGCAGCGACGCGGCGAAAGGCGAAGGCCGCGCGCGCGCCGCCATCAGATGAAGCCGTCGGCCAAAGCCTGCGACAGGCGCTTGGCGAAGGCGGCCGGATCTTCCAGCTTGTCGCCTTCGACGATCCGCGCCTGATCGTACAGCAGCTTCGCCGCTTCGCCCAAACGCGCCTGCATCGCCGTATCGCCCTCGGCCTTGGTCAAGGCTGCGACCAGCGATTTGATCGTCGGATGCGTCGGGTTGATCTCCAGAATGCGCTTGGCGGAGAAGCCGAGCTGCTTATGCTGGCGCAGCATCCGTTCCAGATGGATGTCGATATCGCTGTCGTCGGCGACGAGGCAAACGGCACTCTCGGCCAAACGTTGCGACGCGCGCACGTCCTTGACCTGCTCGCCCAACGCTAGGCGGAACAGCGCGATCAACGCCGCCGCGTCGCTCGGCGTCTCTTCCGCCTTGGCCTCGTCCTTTTTTTCCTCGGGCGCGATCTTGTCGAGATCGGCGCCGCCGCGCGTCACCGATTTGAACTTCTTGCCCTCGAACGCGTCGGTCTGCGCGATCCAGAACTCGTCGACCGGATCGGACAGCAGCAGCACTTCCACGCCGCGCTTCACGAAGCCTTCCAGATGCGGCGATTTGGCGACCAGCTTGGGGTCGTCGCCGGCGATGTAATGAATCGCCTCCTGGCCCGGCTTCATACGCGCGACGTAATCGGCCAGCGACACCCAGCCGTCGGGGTGCAGGGTGGAGCGGAAACGCGCCAAGCCCAGCACGCGTGTACCATTGTCCTTGTCCTCGAAAATGCCTTCCTTCAGCGCTTCGCCGAAGCCTTCCCAGAATTTCGCGTAGTCGGCCGCGTCCTTGGCTTTCTTTTCGAGTTCGGACAGCACGCGCGCGGTCACGCCCTGGCGGATCAAGGTCAGCACCGGGTTGTTCTGCAGCATCTCGCGCGACACGTTCAGCGGCAGATCTTCCGAATCCACCACGCCGCGCAGGAAGCGCAAGTAACGCGGCAGCAACCCTTCGGGCGCTTCGTTGACGAACACGCGGCGCACATAGAGCTTCACGCCGTGCTTGCGGTCGGGATGGAACAGATCCGACGTGCGCGTTTCGGGCACGTAGAGAAGCGCCGAATACTCGATCTTGCCTTCCGCACGCCAATGCATCGTCGCCCAGGGTTCGTCGAAGGCATGCGCGATATGGCGATAGAATTCCTTATGCTGCTCGGCCGTCACGTCGCTCTTCGCGCGCGTCCACGGCGCGGAAGCGCGGTTCAGCGTCCGCTCGCCCAGCTTGATCGGGATCGCGATATGGTCGGAGTAGCGCTTGACGATTTCCTCGAGCGTATCGGCGTCGAGGAATTCCTTCGCGTCGTCTTTGAGATGCAGCACGATTTCCGTGCCGCGCGTATCGCGGGCGGCAGGCACGACCGTATAGCCGCTCTTGCCGTCGGATTCCCAATGCCAGGCTTCGGCGGCCCCCGCCTTGCGGGTGGTGACGCCGACCTTGTCGGCGACCATGAAGGCCGAATAGAAGCCGACGCCGAATTGGCCGATCGCGCCGACGTCTTTACGCTTGGATTCGTCCAGCGCCTTCATGAAGGCCGCCGTGCCCGAACGCGCGATGGTGCCCAGATGCGAAATCAGGTCGTCGCGATCCATGCCGATCCCATTATCGGCGATGGTCAGCGTGCCGGCATCCTTGTCGGCCTTCAACTCGATGGCGAAATCGGTCCCGCCCTCGGCGAGCTTCTCGTCTTGCGTCGCGAGGAACCGCAACTTGTCGCAGGCGTCGGAAGCGTTGGAGATCAGCTCGCGCAGGAAAACCTTGCGCTCGGAATAGAGCGAATGCGCGACGATCTCCAGCAGGCGGCTGACTTCGGCTTGGAATTCGTGGGTTTCGGCGGTCTGGCTCATGGTTCGTCCCCGGATTTGCGGCCGTATATAGGCGCCAATTCGGGGCCCCTCAAGACCGCTTGAACCGGGGGGCCCGCCCGCCCAAACTCACCCTATGGCGAGTCCCAAGATCACCGCGGTTCTCGGGCCCACCAATACCGGCAAGACGCATCTCGCCGTGACGCGGATGCTCGGCCATTCGTCGGGCATGATCGGCTTTCCGCTGCGCCTGCTGGCGCGCGAGAATTACGAGCGCATCGTCGCCGCCAAGGGCAAGAACGCGGTCGCCTTGGTGACGGGCGAGGAACGGATCGTTCCGCCTTACGCGCGCTGGTTCGTCTGCACCGTCGAGGCGATGCCGATGGACCGCGACGTGTCGTTCCTGGCGGTCGACGAAATCCAGATGATGGCCGACCGCGAGCGCGGCCATGTGTTCACCGACCGGCTCCTGCACGCGCGCGGGCGCGATGAGACGATGTTCATGGGGGCGTCGTCCGCCAAGCGCCTGATCCGGTCGCTGGTGCCGGAAGCCGAATTCATCGAACGGCCGCGCTTTTCGACGTTGACCTATACGGGTCCGCGCAAGATCACGCGCCTGCCGCGCCGCTCGGCCGTGGTCGCGTTCTCGGCGGCCGAAGTCTATTCGATCGCCGAACTCGTGCGCCGCCAGCGCGGCGGCTGCGCGCTGGTCTTCGGCGGCTTGAGCCCCCGCACGCGCAATGCGCAGGTCGCACTCTATCAATCGGGCGACGTCGATTACCTCGTCGCGACCGATGCGATCGGCATGGGCCTCAACATGGATATCGACCATGTGGCCTTCGCGCAGCTGGCGAAATTCGACGGGCGGCATATGCGCCGCCTGACGGATCCGGAGCTGGGCCAGATCGCGGGGCGTGCGGGCCGGCATATGAACGATGGCACGTTCGGCACGACGGCGGATATGGGTGCGCTCGATCCCGACACGATCCGCGCGATCGAGGATCACACCTATCCGCGCCTGGAACACGCCTATTGGCGCAATTCCAATCTCGATTTCCGCAGCCTGGACGGGCTGCTGGCGACGCTCGATGCGCGCAGTTCGCGCGCCGAACTCATCCGGGTGCGCGAGTCCGACGACACCAAGGCGCTGCAAGCCTTGGCACGCGACCCGGAGGTTATCGCGAAAGCGCAAGGCCGCGTGGCACTGCTGTGGGACGTCGCGCGTATTCCCGATTTCCGCAAGGCGATGTCGGATGCGCATACGCGGTTGCAAGCGCGCATCTTCGGGCATCTGACGGAGAAGCCCAGCCGTTTACCGCCCGATTGGGTCGCCAAGCGCATCGCCGATCTGGACGACGCCCAAGGCGATATCGAAAAGCTGCTGGAGCGTATCGCGGGCATCCGCATTTGGACCTATGTCTCGCATCGCGAAGATTGGCTGGCCGATGCCGCGACGTTCCAGGATCGCGCGCGCGAGGTCGAAGACCGATTGTCCGACGCGCTGCACGAGCGGCTCACGCAGCGTTTCGTCGATCGGCGCAACGCCGTGCTGGTGCGCAAGCTGGAAGACGGCGACGAACTTCTCGCCAGCGTGTCGGCGTCGGGCGAGGTCGCGGTCGAAGGCGTGCATGCGGGGCAGTTGCGCGGCTTTGAGTTCATCCCCGATCCCAGTCTCGCGGGCGGGGCGGAAAAGGTGCGCGCCGCCGCCAATCGCGCCTTGCGCCGCGACGCCGCCGCGCGCGTGGCGATCTTCGCCGACGATGCGGACGCGCAATTCGCGCTCGATCAACAGGCGCGCATCCTGTGGCGCGGACAATTGGTCGCGCGCCTCGCCCCTGGCCCGACGGCGCTGGAGCCGGAGATCGTGTTGGCGCGCGCCGATCTGTTGGAGCCCGCGCAACGACAGCTCGTCCAGCGCCGCTTGGCGAAATTCCTCGCCGATCATTTGCGCGCTCATGCCGCCCCCTTGTTCCGCTTGCGTGATGCGGCGTTGACCGGGGCGGCGCGCGGCCTTGCGTTCCAACTGGTCGCGGCTCTGGGTGCGGTCGCGGGCGAAACGGCGTTGGACAAGGCGGCGCTGGGTTCGCTGGTGCGCGAAGGCGTGAAATTCGCGAGCTTCGGCGCCTATGTGCCCGCGTTGAAGGATCAGGCGGGCACCAAGTTGCGCGCCTTGCTGTGGTCGGTCTGGCGCGGCCAGCCCGTGCCGCTCACGCAAGGCGGGCGGGCGAGCCTTCCGCGCGCGGCGGCGTCGGACGAAGCGATGGCCGCGTGTCTCTATTTCCCCGCCGGACCGCTTTACGTGCGCGCCGACCGCTTGGACAAAATGTCGCAAGCGCTGGCCGCCCTTTCCAAACGCGGGGCCTTCGCGCTCGACCCGGCCTTGGCGAAGCTGGTCGATTGCGATGCCGTCGCTCTGCCGGCGGTGGTCGCGGCGTTGGGCTATCGCGCGGTGCGCGACGGCGACGCGGTCAAATTCGTCGCCAAGCGGCCGCGTAAAGCGCGGCCCGAGAAGGCGATCGATACGGATTCGCCATTCGCCGCTTTGGGGAAATTGGTCGATCCGTGACCGCGACGACGCCTCGGATTCGCCTGGATATCTGGCTGTGGCACGCGCGATTTTTCCGCACGCGCGCGCTCGCGCAGGAAGCCTGCGAGAAGGGCCGCGTGCGCGGCCACGGCCATCGCCTGGACAAAGGCCATCCGCTCAAAGTCGGCGACGTATTGACCTTCAGCCAGGGATCGAAGCTGCGTACCGTGCGGGTCGAGGCGCTGGGCGAACGGCGCGGCGGGGCGGAAGAGGCGGCGCTGCTCTACACCGATCTATTCCCTTCAAATTGACCCGAGTTCGAGTGGGGTTGCCCGCCGCCGGGGTGCGTGCTAACCCGACGCCTCGTCCGGTTCGAAGAGAGCGTTTGCGATGACCTATGTCGTCACCGATACCTGCATCAAGTGCAAGTACACCGACTGCGTTGAAGTGTGCCCCGTCGATTGCTTCTATGAAGGCGAGAACATGCTCGTCATCAAGCCCGACGAGTGCATCGATTGCGGCGTCTGCGAGCCGGAATGCCCGCCCGAAGCGATCGTGCCGGATACCGATCCGCGCGCGTCCAAATGGCTGGCGCTGAACACCGAATATGCCGAGAAATGGCCGAACATCACCCGCAAGAAGGACGCCTTGCCGGGTGCCGACGATGTCCGGTCCGAAGAAGGCAAATTCGAAAAGTATTTTAGCGAAAAGCCCGGCGGTTAAACGGTAAAATTTTACCACACACACCGAGAGTCAAGCGAAGAATCCGTCTTCGCATAGCCGTCCCTTGCGAAAAACGCGGGTGTCGGGCGTGATTTTTCACCATTTTTGTGATAGCTTCTTTCCTATCGGGCTGCGGCATTTTTGCAGCACCCCTGGCCCCGGAAGGGGCGTTTCGGGCTTTAAGCCCGTCACATATCGCGGCGTCGCCTGAAATTCAGGCGACAGAGCCTCAACAGCTTGGAATGCCTTGGAAATAGGCATTCCCGGGTGTCGGGTTTTCTGTCCCCAGCGAGCCGGGGGCAGCGCGTCGGGGGGTCAATGAATGGGTGCTTGGAAGGAGTTTCGGCTCACATGACGGTTGCGAAAAAAGTGGTACGCGAGACGGACGATCTGGGCTTCGCGGTTGGCGATCACGTGGTCTACCCGACGCATGGCGTGGGCAAGATCACCGGCCTGGAAACGCAGGAAATCGCGGGCCACAAGCTGCGCCTGTTCGTGATCCAGTTCGACAAGGACCGGATGACGCTGCGCGTGCCGACGATGAAGGCCAAGACGTCGGGCCTGCGCCGCCTGTGCACCAAGAAGGAAATGACCAACGCGCTCGCCACGTTGAAGGCGCGCGCGCGCGTGCGCCGCACGATGTGGAGCCGCCGCGCCCAGGAATACGAAGCCAAGATCAACTCGGGCGATCCCAAGGCGATCGCGGAGGTCGTGCGCGACCTGTTCCGCAACGCCGGCCAGCCCGACCAGTCGTTCTCGGAACGCCAGATGTATCAGGCGGCCCTCGATCGTCTGGTGCGCGAATTCGCCGCCGTCGAGAAGATCTCGGAAGAAACGGCCGTGCAGCGCCTGGAAGCGATGCTCAAAGCCGCCTAAGGCTTAAGCCGCGCGTCGAATACGAAACCCCGCCGGGCGACCGGCGGGGTTTTCTTATGCCGATTGACTCTCTTATGACGTGTGTTATTCATAAATAAATATCGAAAATCTTATGCGCGAGGGGGCGGGCATGGGCGTTCGGCGTTCGATGTCGAAATTCGCGGCGTTATGCGCCGTCCTCGTGACGCTCGCCGCCTGCACCCAAGTCGACAAAGCGGCCGCGATCAAACTCGCCGATGCGGGCAAGATCGCCGCGACGAACGGGGCCGCCGAAGCCGCCGCCGCGCGCATCGACTTCGTCGCCGGGGGCGAGCGAAACGCGGCGGCCGAACTGCTTGCGAAAGCGGACACTGCCGGCATCAAGACGCAGAAAGCATTCGATCCGCCGAATCAGACCGCCAATCGAAAGCGTCTTGAAATCGCGGTCATTCTCAAGCGGCGCGAAGACTCGTTATCGGCACTCGCGGCGACTTACGGTGAAATGGCGGCGCTCGCTGCGGGTGACCCCGGCGCCGATATACGCAAGGCCGTCGGCGATCTTGTCGGAAAGACGAATGGCCTGGTGGCCGCCGTCAACGCGGCCACCGGCGGCGCCGTACCGTTGATCGCGAACACCGTCGGCGCCGCGTTCGCCGAGGCGGCGACGCTTTATGCCGAAGAACGCCAGCGGCGCGAGATTCTCGCGGCGAATCGGATTGTCGAAGAAGCGCTGACGACACTAAAGAAAGCGATCGAAAAGGAACGGCCGTATGTGACCGCGAATCGGAGCGCAAATGAATCCGATCGCGATGAACTCACCGATAACGCCGTGACTTTGGGCCTCGTCGATCAGACTGCGGCCCTCATCCGCGTGGCGGAACTGGCAGGGTTCGTGCCGGTGAAGGATTTGAATGGCCTGCTCGCGGGCGCTTCGATCCAAGGGACACCCGATCAACAACGCCGTCAGCGGATCGCTTGGGCATTGGCGGGATTCGAGAAATTCCGCGCGGCGGCGAAGGCCGACGCGATCGCGGATGCCAACGCCACGCTCGAAAAAGCGATCGAGAAACTCGCCGCTGCCCATGAAAGCCTTGGGAAGCGCCACGCATTCACCGTCGATGATGCGCTCGCCATGGCTCTGCGAATGAAAGAAGCGGTCGATCGTATTCGCGCTATCGAAAACGGAAAATAACCACGCGACTCCGGAGGCCGGATGATGCCGACTCAAAGCAACGAAAACATTGCCGCCGTCACGGCGAACTGGATCTCTGTCAAAAAGAATTACAAGACCGATCTTGCGGCCGCGGAAGACGACGACCAGCGCTCGGCAATCACGGAAAACCGGCGCGCGGCGGAATTGGCCTATCTCGACGCGGTTAGGAAAGGCTTGTCGGGGTCCGGCATGGCCGAGGCGCTCGCCGCGCTGAAAGCCGCCAACGCCGCCGTCAAAGACTCGCGCGAGAATGGCGAGTCGATCGGCAAACTGCTCGTCAAAGCCAAGGATGCGACCGAGAAGGCGACCAAGCTCGTCGCCAAGGCCGGCGGCGGGTAAGCGATCTGCCCGATTCGCCGGCCCCCGAATTGCGCTATCTTCGGGTGATGGCGACTCGGGGGACATCCTCGCCGGCGACGCCGGCCAAAAGCGAACGCTTCGCGACGCTGAAGCGCGTGGGCCGCGTCTGGGCGATCTGCGCGGTGCGCGGCAATGCCGCCGCACTGGCCGAGCTTTACGATGAGATCGCGCAGCGCGTCGAACCCGGCGACCGGATCGTCCATCTCGGCAATCTATTGGGGCCCGGTCCCGACGCCGCCGGCGTGCTCGACGCGCTGGTCGCTTTCCGGCGCGACTTCATCGCCATGCCCGGTTTCTTCGCCGCCGATTTCGTCATGCTGCGCGGCGCCCAGGAAGAGATGTGGCAGAAGACGCTGCAGCTCCATTTCGCCGTCAACCCGCGCGATATCCTGACCTGGATGCTGGCGCGCGGGCTGGAGGCGACGCTCACGTCCTACGGCGTCGACCCGCGCGAGGGGCTGCAGGCCTGCGGGGCGGGGGCGACGTCGATCGCGCGCTGGACCGCCAAGCTGCGCGCGGCGATGGAAGCGCGCGGCGGCCATCGCGACGTGATGCTGGCCTTGCGCCGCGCCGCGCATGACGATCTGGGCCGTTTGCTGTTCGTGTCGGCGGGGTTGGATCTGGGCCGGCCGCTGGCCGCCCAGGGCGACGCGTTGTGGTGGGGCAGCGGCGACTTCGCCAAAATCGACGCGCCGTTCGAGGGGTTTCAGCGCATCGTACGCGGCCACGCCCCCGAAAAGACCCGGACCCCGGACGGCCCCTATACGCTAACCCTTTGCGGGGAAACGCCGGGCGCCATCGTCGCGGCCTGCGTGACGAACCGGGGCGAAATCGTCGAAATGCTGCAAACCGGGCAGTGATCCATCCGGGGGACCCCGGCGTATTTCTTCACGGAGATACGCATCATGGCCCGTTTGGACGACACCGCCACGCAAGCCGCGAATATCCGCTTCATCCGCAAGGCGATGAAGACCAAATTGCTCGCGCGCGAACGCGAGCTCGATCTCGCCAAACGTTGGCGCGAATCGGGCGATCAAGCCGCCCTCGACGAATTGATCGGCGCCTATAGCCGCATGGTCGTGTCGGCGGCACTCAAATTCCGCCATTACGGCCTGCCGGTCGGCGATCTGATCCAGGAAGGCCATATCGGCCTGATGCAGGCGGCGGCGCGGTTCGAGCCGTCGCGCGACGTGCGCTTCGCGACCTATGCGCAATGGTGGATCCGCGCCGCGATCCAGGATTTCGTTTTGCGCAATTGGTCGATCGTGCGTACCGGCACGACGGCCGCGCATAAATCGCTGTTCTTCAATCTGCGCCGCGTGCGCGCGCGTTTGGGCGATCGCAACGGCGAGGCGATGACCGACGCGACGCGCGCCAAGGTCGCCCAGGAATTGGGCGTGACGATCGGCGACGTGATCGAAATGGAAGGCCGCATGTCGGGTGGCGACCGTTCGCTTGATGCGCCCGTCGCGGGCGACGAGGGGTCGACGCGCAGCTGGGGCGAATCGCTCGCCGATGAACGCGCCGACCCCGAAGCCGACGCGATGTCCTGGCACGACCGCGACGCGCGCGTGCGCTTGCTGCACGAGGCGATGGGCGATCTGTCCCCGCGCGAACGCGCGGTGATCGCCGCGCGGCGCCTCGCCGACGAAGACGAAAGCGTGACGCTCGAAACCCTGGGCACGCGCCTGGGCGTGTCGAAGGAACGCGTGCGTCAGATCGAAGCGCGCGCCTTGGGCAAGCTCAAAGCCGCGCTTGAAAAGCGCGTCGCCAACCCGGCCGATCTTTACGCCGCGTAATCGCCCTTCGGGGCCAGCACTTCGCGCTTGCCCACATGGTTGGCCGAGCTGACCACGCCCTCGGCTTCCATCTTCTCGACGATGCGCGCCGCGCGGTTGTAGCCGATCTGCAAATGGCGCTGGATGAAGCTCGTCGAGCATTTGCGCTCGCGCGCGACCAGCGCCACGGCTTGATCGTAGAGATCGTCGCCCGAACCGCCGCCGCCACCGCCGCCCATCGCGTCGCCGCCACCGTCCAGCGCCGCGAGCGCTTCCTCGTCCTCGGTGACTTCGTCGACATAAGCCGGGGCGCCCTGCGCCTTTAGATGCTGCACGACATGTTCGACCTCGCGGTCGGACACGAACGGGCCGTGGACGCGGGTGATGCGCCCGCCGCCGGCCATATACAGCATGTCGCCTTGGCCCAGCAGCTGTTCGGCCCCCTGTTCGCCCAAGATCGTGCGGCTGTCGATCTTGCTGGTGACCTGGAACGAAATACGCGTCGGGAAGTTCGCCTTGATGGTGCCGGTAATGACGTCGACCGACGGGCGTTGCGTCGCCATCAACAAATGGATACCGGCCGCACGCGCCATCTGCGCGAGGCGCTGCACGGCCCATTCGACGTCCTTGCCCGCGACCAGCATCAAATCGGCCATTTCGTCGACCACGACGACGATGAAGGGCAGCGGCGTCATGTCGAGGGGTTGATCCTCGAACACCGGCTTGCCCGCCTCGTCGAAGCCGGTCTGCACCTTGCGGGTCAGCGCTTCGCCGTTCTTGCGCGCATCCGCCAGGCGCTGGTTGTAGCCCGCGATATTGCGCACGCCGAGCTTCGACATCGCGCGATAGCGGCTTTCCATTTCCTTGACCGCCCATTTCAGCGCAACGACGGCCTTCTTGGGGTCGGTGACCACGGGCGACAGAAGATGGGGAATGCCGTCATAGACGGACAATTCGATCATCTTCGGATCGACCATGATGAAGCGGCATTCGCCCGGTGTGAGCTTGTAGAGCAGCGACAGGATCATCGTATTGATCGCGACCGACTTGCCCGAGCCGGTCGTACCGGCGATCAGCAAGTGCGGCATGCGGGCGAGATCGACGATGATCGGTTGGCCGCCGATATCGCGGCCGAGGACGAGATTGAGGATGCCGTTCTGCTTGTCCTCCAGCGTCTGTTCGAGGAGATCGCGCAGATAGACGGTCTCGCGTTCGGCGTTGGGCAGTTCGATGCCGATGACGTTGCGTCCGGGTACAACCGCGACGCGCACGGCGAGTGCGGACATCGAGCGCGCGATATCGTCCGACAGACCCACCACGCGCGCGGCCTTGGTGCCGGGGGCGGGTTCGAGTTCGTAGAGCGTCACGACCGGGCCGGGGCGGACCTTTACGATCTGGCCCTTCACGCCGTAATCGTCGAGCACGCTTTCCAGCAAGCGCGCGTTCTGGGCCAAGGCGCCTTCGTCGACGCTGGCGATCTTCGCGACCTTGGGCTTGGCCAGCAGATCGATCGACGGCGGCAGATATTCGCCCTGCACGGCCAGATCGAGGGCCGCTTGCTTGGGCTTCTTCTTGGGCTCGGCCTTCGGCTTTTCGACCGGGGCGCTGCGCTCGACCAACTGCGCCGGCGGGAGGCGCGGCTTCTCGATCTCGGGTTCTTCCTCGATCTCCGGTTCGGGATCGGCCGACCCGTCGAAGGAAGGCTCGGCGCGGCTGCGCTTCATCTCGCGCTTTTCGCGCGCGCGCGCCTTGGCGGGATCGCCCAGGCGGATCTTCGCGACCAGCGCCGAGAAGAACGCGACGATCGTCGCCGTGCCTTGCCCGATCGCGCGGGCGGCCACGCCGCTGGCCCACGCCGCCGTGCGATATTCGCCCCAGGTGATGGCAAGGCCGAAGACGAAGCCCAATGTGGCGAGCAACGCGGCCCCCCAGGCGAGAACGTCCGCGCCGTGACCGAGATCGGCGCCCAGCGCCAAGAACTGCGCCAGGAACAAGCGGCCCACGACGCCGCCCAAGCCGCCGTCGAGCGGGCGCGGCCAGCCGGCGGGGGCGGCCCAGGTGGACAGCGCCATCGCGGCGAGCAGCACGGTCACGGGCAGCAGCGTCACGCGCAAACCCCACAAGGGCAGGCTGCGCGACCGGATCAAGCGCCAGCCCCAGCCGAGCAAGGCGAGCGGAATCAGCGCGGCGGCGAGGCCCAACGTCTGGAACAGGATGTCGGCGATCGACGCACCCGCATGGCCCAGGATGTTCGACGGCGCCTTGTCGGTCGCGTGGCTGAAGCTCGGGTCTTCGGGCGAATAGGTGGCGAGTGCCGCGACGATCAGCGCCGCGATCACGATCGCGGCCGTGCCCGCGATCTCCGCGATGCGCCGGCGCAGGAAAGCGCCCGCCCCCTCGGGAAGAAGTCCGCCGGAAATGCGCGTTGCGATGGCCATCTATCGCTCCAATGTCATCCAAGAACCTGCGCCATACGGAAGAGTGCCGCATCGCAGGTTTCGTAATCGTGAACGAGGGCGACGCGGATATAGGCGCGCCCCGTATTCGTGCCGTCTTTTTCCGGCTTGGTCAGATATTCGCCGGGCAGAACCTTGATCGCGGCGTCGCGCCATAGCTTGCGCGCGGCGTCTTCGCCGTTGCCGACTTCGATCCACAAGAACATGCCGCCCTTGGGCGCGTAGAAGCCGGGCAGCTTGCCCAGATGGCGCTGCGCCGATTCCATGCGCCGGGCATAGGCCGCCCGCGTCGCAATGGCGTGATCTTCCTCGGCCCACAACGCCGCCGACGCCGCTTGAATCGGGAAGGGCTGGGCCGCGCAGGAGAAGCTGCGCAGCCGGTTGAGCAACTTGATCGTCGTGGGCGAACCCACGCCAAAGCCCGACCGCATGCCGGCGGCGGAGCTGCGCTTGGACAACGTGTGGAAACACACGAGATTGTCGAGCGGATGGCCGTCCTTGCCCGGCCCCAGCGCCAACGCGGCCTGAAGCCCGCCTTGGGGGGCGGTCGGCGTGTAGTAGAGCTCGGCGTAGCACTCGTCCATCACGAGCAGGAAGTCGTATTTGCGCGCGAGGCCCAGCGCCTTCTTGATGTAGTCGATCGACGCGATGGCGCCTTGCGGATTGCCGGGGCTGCACAGATAGAACAGCGCCGTGCGCTTCAGCGTGTCTTCCGGGATCGCGTCGAGATCGGGCAGGAAGCCGGTCGCCTCGGTGGTGGTGAGGTAGACGGGCTCCGCCCCCGCCATCACCGCCGCGGCGTTGTAAACTTGGTAGAACGGATTGGGCATCAACGCGACGGGCTTTTGGCCGTTCTTGGCGCCGTTCACGGCCAGTTGGGCGACGATGAACAGGCCTTCGCGGGTACCCGCCACGGGGGCGATCTGCGTTTCGATATCGATCAGGTCGCGCGGCAGCGCGTAACGCCGGTCGAGCCAGGTTTTGATCGCCGTGCGCAATTCGAACGTGCCGATCACCGGCGGGTAGCCGTTCCACTTGTCGGCATGGTCGGCGATGATTTTGATCGCGAAGTCGGGCGGCTGGCCTTGCGGATCGCCGATCGACATGGCGACGGGCGCGATATTGGCCTTGGGCGTGATGTCGGCAATCAGCGCGTTAAGCCGCGCGAAGGGGTAGTCCTGCAACTGGTCGAGACGTTCGTTCAGCATTGCCGTTTTTATCCACAGGCCCCAGATTTAGCGCGCCGGACCCCGTCCGGATCGGCGTTCCCGATCAGGTACAAAGGTGAAACAAGCATAACAAGGCGACTCTTAAAGTACAAGTTTAAGAGCCCGCCCTATACCGAGTCTTGGGGTTGGCCCCGGACTCGAAATCTAAATATCCGATTCGCCCCGAGTCGTTCGCATCGGCCCGAACCGGACGCGAACAAAACAGGAGAATAGCCTTTTATTCCTATGCGTTAAGCGACGTTAACCATGTTTCGACCCAGCACAATATACGGTCCGATGGGAGGTCACCGTTTATCGGTGGGATTTCGCCGCAATTCCGTGGGATAAGCCCGATCCCGTGAGTATCCCGATCCTTGCCGACCAGAGCACGCGCGGTCTGCTGACCCGCCTCATCGCCAACCATGTGCGCCCGCATTGGGGCCGGGTGGCGCTGTCGATCCTGTGCATGGCTTTGGCCGCCGCCGCGACCGCCGCGAATGCTTGGCTGATGGAGCCGGTGCTCGACAAGGTGTTCGTCGCCCGCGACACGGCCATGCTCTACCTCATCCCGCTGGCGGTGATCCTGGCGGCGCTGATCAAGGGTGTCGCGACCTATTTCCAGGGCGTGCTGCTCAACTATGTCGGGCAGCGCATCATCTCCGATTTGCAGATCAAACTATTCGCGCAAGCCGTGCGCGCCGATCTCGCCTTCTTCAACGACAATCCCGCCGCGCGATTGGGCATCCGCCTGACGCACGACGTGGCGCTGATGCGCGCGGCGATCACCCAATCGCTGGTCGGTCTGTCGAAGGATTCGCTGACCGTCGTGTTCCTGGTCGCGTTGATGTTCTGGCAGGATTGGCGCATGGCGCTGATCGCCTTCGTGGTGTTCCCAATGGCGTTCCTGCCCGTACGCCGCATGGGCAAGCGCATGCGCAAAATCTCCAACAACACCCAGGTCGAAGTCGGCGCGCTGATGACGACGATCGACGAGGCCTTCCAGGGGATCCGCCATGTGAAGGCGTATCTCATGGAACACCAGGAGACGGCGAAGCTGCGCGCGATCGTCGAGCGCATCTTCGAATTGCTGCATAAAAACGCGCGCACGCGCTCCGCCGCCAATCCGATCATCGAAACGCTCGGCTCGATCGCCGTCGCCGCCGTGATCTTCTACGGCGGCTGGCAGGTGATCCAAGGCCAGACCACGCCGGGCACGTTCTTCTCGTTCATCACGGCGCTGTTGATGGCCTATCAGCCGATCAAGAGCGTGGCGAACCTCAACAACACGCTGCAGGAAGGCCTCGCCGCCGCCGCGCGCGTGTTCGCGCTCGAGGATATGGCGCCCAAGATCGTCGATCGCAAAGGGGCGGCCGCGCTTGGTAAGGTCGCGGGCGAAATCCGCTTCGAAGGCGTCACCTTCTCCTATCGCGAGGATCGCAAGGCGCTCGATGGCCTCACCTTGCGCATTCCGGCGGGCAAGACGGTGGCGCTGGTCGGCCCGTCGGGCGGCGGCAAGACGACGATTCTCAATCTTCTGCCGCGTTTCTACGACGTCGATCACGGCCGCGTGACGCTCGACGGCTATGACGTGCGCGACCTGACGCTGGACTCGTTGCGCGCCAACATGGCGCTGGTGACGCAGGAAACGAGCCTGTTCCACGATACGATCCGCGCCAATATCGGTTACGGCAAGCCCGGCGCCACGGACGCGGAAATCCGCGAGGCCGCGCGCATCGCCGGCGCCCTCGATTTCGTCGAAGCGTTGCCCGACGGTTTCATGACCGTGGTGGGCGAGCGCGGCTCGAAACTTTCCGGCGGCCAGCGCCAGCGCGTGGCGATCGCGCGCGCGTTCCTGAAGAACGCGCCGATCCTGTTGCTGGACGAAGCGACGTCGGCGCTCGACAACGAATCGGAACGCTTGATCCAGCAATCGCTCGCCACGCTGATGAAGGGCCGCACGACGATCGTCGTGGCGCACCGCCTGTCGACCATCGTCGATGCCGACATCATCTGCGCCATCGAAGACGGCCGTCTGATCGAATTCGGCAGCCATGCCGAATTGTTGAATCGCGGCGGGCTCTACGCCAAGCTCCACGCGCTGCAAAGCTCGGCGAAGGACAAGGACGCCAGAGCGTGATTGGCGAGGAATGGGTCATCTGCGCCGCAGGAATTTTGCGACGCAGGTAGAAGAAGGGCGCCGCGCGTAGTGGTTCTACGCGCAAGCCCTTCGACGCCCCTGCGGCGCAAAAGAACGCGGCCCTTCGGGTTGGGTTCCGGCGGGCGCCCGCTTTGTTGCGATCCTCGCCGATAGAACCACTATCGGCTTCGGATCGCGCCGCGCGGATCGCACGCGCCGGAAACCCAACGCAGACGATTCATTCCCCGCCAATCACGCTCTAGCGCCGCGCCGGCGTAACCGGTTCGTAGACGCGCAACACGGTACGGAAAAGATCCGGCCCGCCGAATTTGCGCGATAGATAACGAAGCAGCGGGGCGGCCTCGTACAGCGTCGTTTGCGTGCGGCCCAGCTTGCCGGTCTTCGCGAAACTCTGGCGCCGCGCGCCGTCGAAGCCTTCGTCGTAGCGATGCTCGTCTTTGTCGTCGAGCAGGCGCACGCTGCGCACGAAGCTCTTGCCGTTCTCGCGCGTCCGGTAATGGCGCAGGATCATCGCGCGGCTGCGGGGCACGGCGTAGTAATCGGCGAGTGACCCGATCGTCAGCGTCGCGGTATCGACACCGAAATCCAGCACCTTGCCTTGCAGCGCGCAAAGCCGGTCGAGCGGCGAGTCCGGCCCCAGCGGATCGTCCCACGGCATCGGCTCCAGCAGCTTCACGGCCTGCTTGCCGGTGGCGGCGAAACGCGCCGCCGGGTGCGCCGCGATCTTCATGTCCGCATCGGCGATCACCGCGCGCGCGAACTCGCCCAAGCGGCCGCGCGGCGGGCCCTTCAACGGATCGAAACCATCGCCGCCGGCCATCTGGCGGCCCACGGCGATGCGTTGATCGGCCTCGGCGACATTGCCCGAAGTTTCGCAAGGCACATGGAACAGCAGCGTGCCGTTGGCGCCAACCGCGCGGCGCAACGCCGCGAGCACGCCTTTGGGGCCGTTCTCGACCGGAACCAAATCGCGCATCGCGACATGGGGCATAAGCACATCGCCCGGCCGCACGCCCAAGGCGCGCAGCTGTTCGGCAAGGGTCTCGATCCTCAGCGCGGGTTCTGCGCCCATCGCGCCAGTTTCTTCAGGAAGGCCTCGCACTGGGCGAGCTGGTCGCGCGTCGTGTATTCGTCGGTCTTGTGCGCGACGGCGATGTCGCCGGGGCCGCAAATGACGGTGGAGATACCGGCTTCCTGGAATTGCCCCGCCTCGGTGCCGAAGGCGACGGCGGAAACGGTGTTCGCCCCGGTCATCTCGCAGGCGAGTTTCTGGGCAAGCCCGTCATGCTCGGGCTTGCAGGCGGGAATCCAGGCGTATTTGGAAACTTCGAAATGGGCCTCGCGCGATTCCTTCTTCATCGCCGCATCGATCTCGGCGGCTTTGGCGACGGCGCGCGCATAGATCGCCTCGGCGTCGACGCCGGGCAGCGGACGCAACTCCCAATTCAGATGGCAATCGCGCGGCACGATATTGACCACGGTGCCGCCGTCGATACGGCCGATACCGACGGTCGTGTAGGGCGGATCGAAATCGATTCCGGGGATCGCGTGTTTCTGGCCGTCTTCGATCAACTCGCGCTGAAGTTCGTCGAGGAAAGCAAGAAAGCGCCCCATATGGACGATCGCGTTGCTGCCCAGATGCGGGGCGCTGGAATGCGCTTCCAGCCCGCGCGCATGGGCGATGTTGGAGCATATGCCCTTATGCGCGACGATCACGCGCATCATCGTGGGTTCGCCCACGAAACACACCGACGCGCGCGGCAATTCGCGCCCGAACAGCGCGATCGCATGGGGGGCGCCGAAGCAGCCGACTTCCTCGTCATACGAGAAGCAGAAATGGATCGGGCGTTCGAGCTTCAGCTTGGCGAATTCGGGGGCGAGGCCCAGCGCCACGGCGATGAAACCCTTCATGTCCGACGCGCCGCGGCCGAACAGCTTTCCGTCTTTCTCGGTCAGTTTGAACGGATCGGTCGACCAGGGCTGGCCGTCCACGGGCACCACGTCGGTATGGCCGGACAGGATCAAGCCGCCTTCGACCATCGGGCCGATCGTCGCGACCAGATTGGCTTTGGTGCCGTCTTCGTTGGGCACGACGCGCGCGGGAATGCCGAGTCCGGCGAGATAGCCGCGCACATCTTCGATCAGCCCGAGATTCGAATCCCGGCTGACCGTACGATGCGCGACAAGACGCTCCAGGAACGCGACCGAATTCTGCGCGGTGGTCATCGTGCGGTCAGCCGTTCGCGCCGTTGTCGCGCGGCGCCCCGACGATCGCCAGGAATTCGCGGCGCGTGGATTCGTTGTCGCGGAAGGCGCCGAGCATGCGGCTCGTCACCATCGACACGCCGGTCTTGTGCACGCCGCGCGTGCTCATGCACTGGTGCTGCGCCTGGACGACGACGGCCACACCTTTGGGCTGGAGCACTTCTTCGATCGTGTTGGCGATCTGGGCGGTCATCTTTTCCTGGATCTGCATCCGCTTGGCGTAGACGTCGATGACGCGCGCGAGCTTGGAGATGCCGACCACGCGCTTGGCGGGCAGATAGGCGACATGCACCGTACCCAGAATGGGCGCGAGGTGATGTTCGCACACGCTTTCGAAACGCACGTCGCGCAGCACGACCATCTCGTCGTAGCCTTCGGTCTCCTCGAAGGTTCGCTTCAGCAGCTCGACCGGATCTTCGTTGTAGCCGGCGAACCATTCCTCGTAGGCGCGCACGACGCGTTCGGGCGTGCCCAGCAGGCCTTCTCGCATCGGATCGTCGCCCGCCCATTCGATCAACGTGCGGACGGCTTCCTGGGCGGCTTCGCGCGTCGGGCGCGCGCGCTTGGTGACGACGGATTTAAGAGCGGATTTCAAGGGCGGGGGTCCCTTCAGTTCAGTTTCGCGGTGAAATGCGGCGAGTCGAGCGAGAAGGCCGGCACTTCGATATCGAAGCGATCGCCGTCCGGCGTTTCCATCAGATACGTGCCGGCCATGATGCCCGACGGCGTGCCCAACGGCGTGCCCGACGTGTACTCGAAGCTTTGGCCCGGCTGCAAAATCGGCTGCTCGCCGACCACGCCAGCCCCCTTCACTTCCTGCAAGCGGCCCAGCGCATCGGTGATCTTCCAATGGCGCGCGCGCAATTGCACGGTCGCGGCCCCGAGATTCTCGATGCGGACGTGATAGGCCCAGACGTAATGGTTCTCGGACGGCGAAGATTGGTCGTCGAGAAACACCGGCTTGACGGTGACTTTGATGTCGCGGGTCGTGGCGCTGTACATGACCGGCGCACTATAGGCCGCGAAGGGGGGCCGGTGCCAGCCCCCCTCAAGCTTTGTGTTACCGCGCCTTACGGGCCGCGGCCAAAGCGCGTTCGATGTCTTCCAGCAAATCGGCCGGATCTTCGATCCCCACCGACAGGCGCAGGCTGCCGGGGCCGATGCCCAGGCGCGCTTTCTCCTCCGCCGGCAGACGTTGATGCGTCGTCGTCGCGGGGTGGGAGATCAGGCTTTTGACGTCGCCCAAATTGTTGGAAATGTCGATCGTCTGCAGCGCGTCCTGGAAAGCAAAGGCCGCTTTCTTGCCGCCCTTCACGTCGAACGCGACCAGCGTCGAGCCCGACTTCATCTGCTTGCGCGCGAGCGCGTATTGCGGATGCGATTTGAGGCCGGGGTAGTAGACGCGCTCGATCTCGCGCGCCTTCTCCAGCCGCTTGGCGACGATCAACGCGTTGCGCGTTTGCGCTTCCACGCGAAGGGGCAGCGTCTCGATGCCCTTCAGCAACACCCAGGCGTTGAAGGCCGAGAGCGTCGGGCCCGTGTGGCGCAGGAACGGCACCAGCGTCTCGTCGATCCATTTCTGGCGGCCGAGCACCGCCCCGCCCAGCACGCGGCCCTGGCCGTCGATATGCTTGGTGGCGGAATAGATCACCACGTCCGCCCCCAGCGCCAACGGCTTCTGATACATCGGCGTGGCGAACACGTTGTCGACGACGACGCACGCACCGGCCTTATGCGCGAGCTTCGATACGGCTTTGATATCGACCAGATCGAGCATCGGGTTCGACGGCGTTTCCAGGAACACGGCCTTCGCGGGTTTGGCCAGCGCCGTTTTCCATTGGTCGAGATCCGCGCCATCGACCAGCACCGACTCGATGCCCCAGCGCGGCAGCAGCTCGGTCACGATGTAATGGCACGAGCCGAACAGCGCACGCGCCGAAACGATGCGATCGCCCGCCTTCAATTGGCAAGCGAGGGCGGCGAACACCGCCGACATGCCCGACGCCGTGACCTTGCAGGCCTCGGCGCCTTCCAACGCGGCCAGGCGCTTTTCCAGCATCTGATTGGTCGGGTTGCCGAAGCGCGAATAGACGAAGCGCTGATCCTTCGGCGGCGTCTTCGACGAGAAGGCCGCTTCGGCGTCGAAGGCGCTGTCGTAGACGAAGCCCGAATTGAGATAGAGCGCCTCGCTCGTCTCGAACCATTCGGAACGGTGCGTGCCTTCGCGCACTACGCGCGTCGCGGCGCGCCAGGATTTGCGGATCGTATCGGACTTGTTGGCCGGCATCGGAAGAAACCCCCAAAACGACAAAACCCCGACCGTTGGATCGGGGCTTTCGGGCGGAACCGCGAGGGGTTCCGGGACTTCCGGCACCGACCTTTTAGCGGGAGGATTAACGTGACCCCGCAAGCCGGCCGGCCCAAATCGTCACGTGAGGGCGAAGCTATTCCTGCCCCCGATTTCTGTCAAGCCGGACCGGCTTGCGAAAAACCCGAGCGCCGCCTATCTTCCCGGACGGTTCGCGGGTGTAGCTCAATGGTAGAGCAGAAGCTTCCCAAGCTTACGACGAGGGTTCGATTCCCTTCACCCGCTCCACTTTCCCCGTAAAAGCCGCCGCCAGCAGCCGTCGCGTGTAATCCGCGCGCGGGTTGGCGAGCAGCGTTTCGGTCGCCCCTTCCTCGACGATTTTGCCGTCCTTCATCACGGCGATCCGGTCGGCCATGGCGCGCACGGTGGCAAGGTCGTGGCTGACGAACAGATAAGCGAGGCCATGCCGCGCCTGCAGATCGCGCAGCAACTCGACGATCGCCTTTTGGATCGTGCGGTCGAGCGCCGAGGTCGGTTCGTCCAGGATCACGAGCTTGGGCCGCAGCACGATGGCGCGCGCGATGGCGATGCGTTGGCGCTGGCCGCCGGAAAATTCGTGCGGAAAGCGGCGGCGCATTTCCGGGTCGAGGCGCACTTCTTCGAGGGCCGCGGCCGCGCGCGAATCGCGTTGCGCGGCGGTGAGCGCGGGTTCGTGAACGCGCAAGCCCTCGCTCACGACCTCGCCCACGCTCATGCGCGGCGACAACGAGCCGTAGGGGTCTTGAAAGACCATCTGTAAGGTTTTGCGGATCGGGCGCATCTCGGGCTTGGTCAGCGCCAGCAAGGCGCGATCCTCGAAGCGCACCAATCCGGTCGCGGGGGCGAGGCGCACGATACTGCGCGCCAGCGTCGATTTGCCCGAACCGGATTCACCGACGAGGCCGAGCGTCTCGCCCACGCGCAAGGCGATCGATACGCCGTCGACCGCCTTCACCGTCAGCGTTCTGCGGCCGAACATCCCGCGTAGGATTTCGTATTCGACGCGGATCTCGTCGGCGGTCAGCACGATCGGCGCATCCGCCGCGATCGGCGCTTTCCGGCCCGCGGGCTCGGCGTCGAGCAATGCCTTCGTATAGTCGTGCTTGGGCGCCGCGAAAATATCGGCGACGTTGCCGTGCTCGACGATCTCGCCGTTGCGCATCACGATCACGCGCTTGGCGAAGCGGCGCACGAGACCCAGATCGTGGGTGATGAACGCGATCGCCATGCCAAGCTCGCGTTGCAGGGCGCCGAGCAGTTCCAGAATTTCGGCCTGGATCGTCACGTCCAGCGCCGTCGTCGGCTCGTCGGCGACCAGCAGATCGGGCCCGTGCGCCAGCGCCATCGCGATCATCACGCGCTGGCGCTGCCCGCCCGACATTTCATGCGGATAGGAATCGAGCCTTGCGGCCGCATCGGGAATGCGCACGCGGTCGAGCAACGCGGCCGCTTCCTCGCGCGCGGCGACGCGGCTGATCGGCTTGTGCCGGCGCAGCACTTTCACGAGCTGCGCGCCGATCGTGTAGAGCGGATCGAGCGAGGTCATCGGCTCTTGGAAGATCATCGCGACCTTGCGGCCGCGAAACTCGTCGAGCCGCTTCTGCGTGGCGCCGATCAGCTCGACGTCGTTGAGTTTGGCCGAGCCCGTCACCGTTCCGTTGGCGGCGAGCAAACCCAACGCGGCCAGCATCGTCTGGCTTTTGCCCGAGCCGGATTCGCCGACGATGGCCAGCGTCTCGCCCTTGGCGATCGCGAAGGAGACGCGCTTGACCGCGTGCAACTCGCCCGCCCCCGTGCGGAAGCGGATATCGAGATCGCGCAGGGCGAGGACCGGCGCCATGTCAGCGATCGCGCGGGTCGAGCGCGTCGCGCAACCCGTCGCCCAGGAAGTTCAGGCAGAACAGCGTCGTCGTCAGGAAGATCGCCGGGAACACCAGCAGATGCGTGTTGCCCTGGATGTTGCGCGCCCCGTCGGCGATCAACACGCCCCAGCTCGTCATCGGCTCCTGCACGCCCAGGCCCAGGAACGACAGGAAGCTTTCCAGCAGAATGACCTTCGGCACCAGCAGGGTCGTGTAGACGACGACGGGTCCCAGTGTGTTCGGAACAATATGCCGTGTGAGGATGCCCGTGGCGCTCACGCCCAGCGTTTCGGCCGCCGCGACGAATTCGCGGCGTTTGAGGCTCAGCGTCTGGCCGCGCACGATGCGCGCCATGTCGAGCCATTCGACCGCCCCGACCGCGATGAACATCAGCACGAAATTGCGGCCGAAAAACACGACCAGCATGATGACGAAGAAGATGAAGGGCAGGGAGTAGAGCACATCGACCGCGCGCATCATCAGCGCGTCGATGCGCCCGCCCGCGAAACCGGCGACGGCGCCGTAAACAACGCCGATGGAAATGGCGACGAAGGTCGCGAGCAAGCCGATGGCGAGGCTAACGCGCCCGGCGATCAATGTGCGCGCCAGAAGATCGCGCCCGTTGCCGTCGGTGCCGAAGAAGAAGTAATTCCGTTCCAACTTCACGTCGACGATCAGGCGCTTGCCGTCGTCTTCGCGCGCCGTCACGCGCGCCGCTTCGAACAGATCGGAGCGTTCGAAAAACGCGAGCGAACGTTCGTCGATGGCGCGGGGCGCTTCTAGTACGATCTTCAGCGTCTCGCCGACGCGCGCGATATCCGTGGCGCGGGCGCGCAATCGCGACGCGATGCGCTCGATTGCGGGCGCGATCAGATCTTCCGTGGGCTGGGCTTGCAGCGACGGCCGCACGCGCACGTAATCGGGATAGACGCGGTCATAGGCGTTGCCGCCCAGCATCGGGCCGAAGACGCAGGCGAGCGCCAGCAGAATCAGCATGGCAAGGCTCGCCGTCGCCGCCCGGTTGCGCCGCAGTCGCCGCGCCGCGTCGGCCCACAGCGCGTTTCCGGCGGCGCTCATTCGTAGCGCACGCGCGGATCGAGCAGCGCGTAAAGGATATCGACGATCAAATTGAAGACCAGCACGAACACCGCGACGACGACGACGGTACCCATCACCAGCGTGTAGTCGCGGTTCAAAGCGCCTTCGACGAAATAGCGCCCGATGCCGGGCAGGCCGAAAATCGTTTCGACCACGACCGATCCGGTCAGCAGCGCCGCCGCCGTGGGACCGAGATAGGACACGACCGGCAGCAAGGCGGCGCGCAGCCCATGCTCGGCGACGTGGCGGGACCCGAGCCCCAGCGAGCGCAGCGTGCGGATATGGTCGGCGCGCAAGGTTTCGATCATCGCGGCGCGGGTCATGCGCGCGACCACGGCGATCTGCGGCAAGGCCAGCACGATCACCGGCAGGATCACATTTCGCAGCGCCCCGTTATTCCAACCGCCGACCGGCAGCCAGGCGAGCGTCAGTCCGAATATGATTTGCAACACGGGGGCGACGACGAAATTGGGGATCGTCACGCCGGCGGTCGCGAAGCCGACGACCGCGTGATCGGCACCGGTGTTCTGGCGCATCGCGGCGAAGGCGCCAAGGCCGGCCCCAAGGACCAGCGCCAGAAGAATGGCACCGCCGCCCAGCGCCATCGAGACGGGCAGCCCTTGCATCAGAATCTGCGCGACCGAGAAGTCGCGCATGAAGAAGGACGGGCCCAGATCGCCGCGCGCGAGATTGCCGAGATAGCGCAGATATTGCTCGTGCAGCGGCAGATCGAGACCGTAGGCGCGCTGCAAATTCTCCATGATCTTCGCCTCCAGCGGCCGTTCCAGATCGAACGGGCCGCCGGGGGCGAGGCGCATCAAGAAGAACGAGAGCGTGACGACGACGAACAAAGTCGGGATCGCGCTCAGGAAGCGTCGAAGAACGAAGCCGAGCATGCGGTCGTTTCCGGCCGCTTTGTCCGATCAGTTCTTGATCGAGACGTAACGCGACGCGTTGGCGCCGCGCAGATTGGGGATATAGCCCTCGACCTTGTTCGAAAGCAGGTTGCGGTTCGAATAGAACAGCAGCCCGACATAGGGATTCTCGCGCACGACGATCGCTTCCGCGCGCGCCAGGATCTGCGCGCGTTTGCCGAGATCGATTTCCTCGCTTGCCTGTTTCATCAAGCCGTCGAATTCCGGATTCGACCAGCGCGCATAGTTGAAGCCCTTGTTGTCGCTTTGCAGCAGGAACAGGAAGTTCTGCGGATCGGAGTAATCGCCGATCCAGCCCGCGCGTGCCACGTCGAAATCGCCGCCGTCGCGCAGATGCGCGAAATGGGTGCGCGTATCGGTGTTGACGAAGGTGGTTTCGACGCCGATTTGCTTCCACATATCGGCGATCGCGACGGCCGAAGCGCGGTTGTTGTCGGTCGTGTTGTAGCGGATCTGCACGATCAGCTTCTTGCCCCCGGGCCCGAAACCGGCGGCGGCAAGCAGCTTCTTGGCTTCGTCCTCGCGGTCGATCGGCGACTTCGCTTTGTAGTCGACTTCGATGGGCGAGGAGACGTAATTGCCGATGCCGGGCGGAATCCAGCCGAAAGCCGGCACCATCGTTTCTTGCCACACTTGTTCGGCCAGGAATTCGCGGTCGATGACCATGGCGAGCGCGCGGCGCACGCGCGCATCGTCGAACGGCGCCTTCGCCGTGTTGAAGGCGAAGTACCACGTGCCGAGATAGGGCGTGATCTTGACCTGATCGCCCAAACGCTGGCGCAGGAACTTGATCTGATCGGCGGGGATATCGGTCGTGACGTGCAACTCGCCTGCCAGGAAGCGGCGCGCCCCCGCGGCCAGATCCTGGTGCGGGATGAAGTTGACGATATCGATCTTCACCGCGCCCGCGTCATGGAAGGTCGGGTTCTTGGCGAGGCGGATATGCGAATTGGGCACGTTCTCGACCAGGCGGAACGCGCCGTTGGACACGAGATTGCCGGGCTTCACGAAATCGGCGCCGAAGCGTTCGACCGACGGGCGATGCACCGGCGACCCGGTCTGATGCGTCAGCAATTCCAGGAAATACGGCGTGGGCCGTTCCAGGTCGATGCGCAGCGTGCGCGTATCGATCGCCTTCACGCCCATATCGTCGGCGGTTTTGCCTTGGCCCTTGTTGAACGCTTCCGCGTTCAGGATCGGGTAAAGGATGTTCGCGTATTTGGCGCCGGTCGCGGGGGTCATGATCCGCTTCAGCGAATATTCGAAATCGCCCGCGACGACCGGATCGCCGTTCGACCAGCGCGCATTGGCGCGCAGATTGAACGTGTAGCTCTTGCCGTCGGGCGAGACCGTCCAGCTTTCGGCCACACCCGGCGCCACGCGGCCGCGCGCATCGTGGATCACCAGATTCTCGAACAGGTCGCGGATCAGATGGGCTTCGGCGACCGTGGACGTCTTGTGCGGATCGAGGGTCTCGGGATCGGCATCGTAACCGCGATTGAAGGTCACCTGCGCCGACGCGGCGGAGGCCGCGAAGGTCAACGCAAATAGGCCTGCGCGCAAAGCCGTCCGAATGCCCATGGATCGCCCCTGTCCGTTGTTTATGACGGTCAGTTTGCCATTTCCCGGCGTTACGGAAAAGCGTCAGCGGATGCCGGCGCGCATAAAACTCTGGATGAACTGGCGCTGGAACAGCAGGAAGGCGATCAGCAGGGGCCCGCAGCTCATCAGCGTCGCGGCCGTGATGACCGACCAGTCGACCCCTTGCTCGATCGCGGTGAACACCCGCAAGCCCACGGTCAGCGGCCGGGTTTCGACCGAGTTGGTGACGATCAGCGGCCACAGGAAATTATTCCAGTGATAGCTGACCGAGACGAGGCCGAAGGCGATATAGGTCGGCCGCGCCAGCGGCACGTAGACGCGCCATAGCGTGACCAGCACGCCGGCCCCTTCCACACGCGCCGCGTCGTCCAATTCCTTGGGCAGGCTTTTGAAGGTCTGGCGCAGGAGGAAAATCCCGAACGCCGAGGCGAAATAGGGCAGGCCGATGCCCAGGATCGTATCGACGAGGCCCAACTGCGCCATGATCAGGTAATTTTCGACCAGAAGCACGTCCGGCATGATCATCAGCTGGACGAGGACGAGCGCGAAGGCGATATCGCGCCCGATGAACTCGAATCGCGCGAAGGCGTATGCGGCGAGGGTGACGAGGACGAGCTGCCCCGCCAGCACCATCGTCACCAGCGCGAACGTATTGAGAAAGTAGCGCGCGAACGGGGCGGCGTTCCACGCCTTGACGAAATTCTCGACCGACAGCGGCGCCCACAATACGAATTTGGTCGCGTATTCGGGCGGGTGGAACGCGGTCCAGACGCAATAGAGCAGCGGGGCGATCCAGAAGATCGCCAGCGCCCAAGCGCCGAAGGTTTCGAGCGCGCGGCCGAGCCCGCGCGGGGCGAGCGCTTCACTCATAGGCGGGGGCTCATCGGTAATGGATCCGCTTTTCGAGCACGACGAACTGGATCAGCGCGACGGTGCCGAGGATGGCGAGCAGCACGACCGTCAATGTCGCGGCATAGGCGACGTCCCAATAGCGGAAGGCGACGTCGTAGATCATCACCAGCAGCAGCATGCTGGCGTTGTTGGGCCCGCCGGCGGTCAGCGCCACGACGTGATCGACCATGCGGAACGCGCCGATGATGGCGTTGATCAGCACGAACAACGTGGTCGGCATCAGCAGCGGGAAGGTCACGCGGCGGAAAAAGGTCCAGCGCCCGCAGCCTTCGATCGCCGCCGCTTCGGCAAGGTTGGGCGGCATCGATTGCAACGCGGCCAGATAGAAGATCATGAAGAACCCGGCCTCCTTCCAGATCGTCATCACGATCAGGCAGCCGAGCACGGTGCCGGGTTCGCCCAGCCAATTCGTCGCGCGCAGGCCGAACAACCCGCGGATCTGATCGAACAGCCCGTAATCGGGCGTGTAGAAGAACAGCCAGATATTCGCGACCGCGATCATCGGCAGCACGGTCGGCGTGAAATAGGCGAGGCGCAGCCAGGTGCGCCCGGCGAGTTTCTCGTTGACCCACAGCGCCATCAGCATGGCCAGCGCGACGGAAACGGGAATCGTGCCGACCGCGTACCAGAAATTATTGATCAACGCCTGCCAGAACACCGGGTCGTCGATCATGCCCTGGTAATTGTCGACGCCGACATAAACCGACGGGCGGTTGCGTCGCGCGGTCGAATGGAACGAGTGATAGAGCGTGGCGATCGCCGGCCAATGCGTGAACGCGGCCAGCAGCACGAAGGCGGGGCCCAGAAGCAGCCAGCCGTAGATCGTCGCTCTTGCTTTGCTCATGCGCGGGAAAACCGGGGCGGCGGCATCGACCCGCCGCCCCGTCGCTCCTTATCGCTGGAAGGGGCGCAGCAAGCGCTGGGCTTCGCGTTGCGCCTCGGCCATCGCGACCTGGGCGGTCTTGGTGCCCGTCAGGCCGGCTTGCAGACCGTCGTTCAGCGCCTTGGTGACGCGCTGGTTGTCGTGCGTCGACAATTCCGCCCAGGCGAGCGGCAATTGATCGCGCGCGACCGCCGCCGCCGGGAAGCCGGCGACATAGTCCTTCATGCGCTGGGTTTCGAACGCCGCCGGCGTCACGGCGACATAGCCCGTGTCGATGCCCCATTGCGCGGCGCGGTCGGGCTGCGTGACGAATTTCGCGAAGGCCGTTGCCGCCGCGCGTTCGGCGGCGTTCGCCTTCTTGAAGACGTAGAAGTTGCCGCCGCCGGTGGGCGAGCCGCCGCGCCGGCCGAACGGCATCATGCCGACGCCGAAATCGAACTTCGCGTTCGTGCGCACGTTGGTCAGGTTGCCCGTCGTCGTCCACATGATGGCGACCTTGCGCTCGAAGAAGTCGCGCGGCGTGGTGCCCCATTCGACGATGCCGGTCGGATGCACCTTGTGCTTCATCGACAGGTCCATCCAGTATTGCAGCGCCTCGACGACCTTGGGATCGTCGAAGAAGGTGCGCGTGCCTTCCGGGTTCATCAGGCGCACGTCGTTCTGCGTGGTCAGCGCCTGGAACAGCCAATACGGGAAGCCGGAGCTGGGGATCTGCATGCCCCATTGCGAGGTATTGCCCGAAGCGTCGCGCTTGGTCAGCTTCGTCGCGATCTCGATCTGGTCGGCCCAGGTCTTCGGCGGCACGTCCGGGTTTAGGCCCGCTTCCTTGAACAATTCCTTGTTCCAGTACTGCACGATGGTGGAGCGCTGGAAGGGAATGCCCCAGGTCTTGCCCTCGGCCTGGCTGTTTTCCATGAACGCGGGATAGAAGCTCTTGATCCACGCCTGATCCGAATCGTCGAACGGCACGATCACGTCTTCGTCGATCAGCGTGAACATGTCGGTCGACAGCAGGATCGCGAAATGCGGGAAGTCATTCGACTTCAGCGCCGTCAGCGTCTTGGCGATCGTGTCCTGGTACGAGCCCGTATAGATCGGCTGCACCTTGATCGACGGATTCTCGCGCTCGAAATCGGCGCACATCGTGTCGATCAGCTTGGTGATCGGACCGCCGACGGCGACGGGATAGTAGAAGTTGAGGCGCGTCTGGCCTTGCGCCAATGCCGGGGCCGCCAGCTTGGCCGCACCCGCCAATGCCAATCCGCCGGCGACGAAGCCGCGACGGCCGAATTTCGAAACGGTCATTTGACTCTCCCTTGTCTATGCCGGCGGGTCGGCGACCCGCCGCCCCGTCCGATTATCGAAGATATGTTGCGCTTCTTGTGTCCAGGCGAGGCCGATGGCCGCACCCGCTTCGATTCTGGCTTTGCCGGGAACGCGCGCGACCAAGCGGCCCGCGCCCTTGCGCGCGGCGACCAGCGTATCGGCCCCCAGATATTCGATCGATTCGACCCGCGCTTGCACCGCACCCGGCGTTTCGGCCGGCACAACGACGATATCTTCGGGCCGCACGCCCAAGGCGCCCGCCCCGCCGGCGGCGTCGGCGATGCGCCCGTCGTCGTCGAGATCGACGACGTTCATCGGCGGCGTGCCGATGAAGCGCGCGGCGAAGATCGTCGCGGGATTGGCGTAAAGTTCGTCGGGGGCCGCGTCCTGTTCGATTTTGCCGTCGCGCAGCAGAACGACCTGATCGGCCATCGTCATCGCTTCGACCTGATCGTGGGTGACGTAGATCATGGTCATCGACAGGCGGCGTTGAAGTTCGCGGATTTCGAGCCGCATTTCGTGGCGCAATTGCGCGTCGAGATTCGATAGCGGCTCGTCCATCAAACACACCGGCGCTTGCGCGACGATCGCGCGGCCCAGCGCCACGCGCTGCTGCTGGCCGCCGGAAAGCTGGCTCGGTTTGCGGTCGAGAAGTTTGGCAAGGCCCAGCAATTCGGCCGCGCGCTCCAGCCGGCGCTTGCGCTCGGCCGCGTCCACGTGGCGCACTTCAAGACCGAAGCAGATGTTCTGCGCGACGCTGAGATGCGGGAACAGCGCGTAGCTTTGGAACACCATCGCGATGCCGCGCTTGGCGGGCGGCAAACCGGTCACGTCCTTGCCGGCGATGCGGATGCTGCCGCCGGTCGGCGTTTCCAGCCCCGCGATCAGACGCAGCAAGGTGGATTTGCCGCAACCCGACGGGCCCAGCAGAACCGCGAAACTGCCCGCTTCGACTTTGAACGACACGCCGTCCAGGGCTTTGGTCGTACCCCAATGACGCGCAAGATTCTCGACGACGACGTCCGACATGAACTCTCCCCGCGTCGGACGTTAGCGAACCCCGATTGCGGTTTGGAGTCATATTTATGACAGCCGGGCCCCGCTCCAAACGAAACGGGCCGGTCTTGCGACCGGCCCGTTCGTAACGTCCGTCCCTTGCGGGAAGGGTGTTACTGCACGCTTTCGCCGTGCAGCGACAGGTCGAGACCGTCGCGCTCGGCTTCTTCCGAGACGCGCAGGCCCACGATCGCGTCGACGATCTTGAGCAGGATCAGCGAAGCCACGCCCGAGTAGATCATCGTGGCGACAGTCGCGTAGACCTGGATCATCAACTGGCCGGGGTTGCCTTCCAGCAGGCCGGTCAGGCCTTCCGGCAGGGCTTCCGTCGCCGACAAGGCACCGGCGGCGAGAACGCCCGTCAGCAGCGCGCCGACGATGCCGCCCACGCCATGCACGCCGAACACGTCCAGCGAGTCGTCGTAGCCGAGCGACTTCTTGAGCGAGGTCGAGGCCCAGAAGCAGATCACGCCCGCGACCACGCCGATGACCAGCGAACCGCCGGGCGTCACGAAGCCCGCGGCCGGGGTGATCGCGACGAGGCCGGCGACGGCGCCCGAGATCACGCCCAGGACCGACGGTTTGCCGCGCGTCGCCCATTCGGCGAACATCCACGCCAAAGCGGCGGCACCCGTGGCGACTTGCGTGGCCAGCATGGCCATGCCCGCACGGCCACCGGCGGCGGCGGCGGAACCTGCGTTGAAGCCGAACCAGCCCACCCACAGCAGCGAAGCGCCGATCACGGCCAGCACCAGGTTGAACGGCGAGAAGTTCTCCGTGCCGTAGCCCTTGCGCTTGCCGATGACGATCGCGGCCACCAGGCCCGCGATGCCGGCGTTGATGTGCACGACCGTGCCGCCCGCGAAGTCGAGCGCGCCCAGCGCGAACAGCCAGCCATTCGGATGCCAGACCCAGTGCGCGACCGGCGCGTAGACCAGGATCGACCACAGGCCGATGAACCACAGCAGCGCCGAGAACTTGAAGCGGTCGGCGAAGGCGCCGCAGATCAGGGCCGGCGTGATGATCGCGAAGGTCATCTGGAACATGACGAACACGACTTCCGGGATCGTGAAGGCGACGGCACCGTCGCCCGAACCCAGCGTGAAAGGCTTGTCCCAGGTCATGCCCGACAGGAAGACGCGCGAGAAATCGCCGATGAAGGCGCCGCCTTCACCGAAGGCGAGCGAGTAGCCGACGACCATCCACAACACCGAAATCAGCGCCGTGATCGCGAAAGACTGCATCAGCGTGGCGAGCACGTTCTTCTTGCGCACCATGCCGGCGTAGAACAGCGCGACGCCGGGAATGGTCATCATCAGAACGATGGCGGTGGAGGTGAGCATCCACGCCGTGTCGCCCGTATCGATCTTCGCGTCGTCCGCGAAGGCCGGTCCGGCGAAGCCCATGAACGCCGCCGCCGCAAGGGCGCCGAGCGTCGCAAGGCGGTTGGTGTTGGTCATTGTCGTCTCCTGGCTTGCCCGGACTCGACCGGGACGTTTGAAGCTTTCTTGCGGCACCCGTTGGCCGGGCGGCGACTCATAGAGTCAAGAATCGTGCCAGGGAGAAAGCGGCCTTGTGCGACGCACAAATCGCGGATTTTTTCGATAATTCAAAGGCCTGAGTCGATGCCGCGAAAATAGGCCGGACTCGATCCCAAATCCCTAAAATGACGACGGCCCGCGATGCGGGCCGTCGAAATGCCTATTTTTTAGACGAAGTGCGGAAGATTAGAGCGCTTCGGCGTTCGTCTCGCCGGTGCGGATACGCACGGCGTGGCTGACATCGAGCACGAAAATCTTGCCGTCGCCGATCTTGCCGGTGTTGGCCGATTTCTGGATCGATTCGACGACCCGCTCAACCAGCGAATCCGTCACGGCGATCTCGACCTTCACCTTCGGCAGGAAGCTGACCGAATACTCGGCGCCGCGATAGATTTCGGTCTGGCCCTTTTGACGGCCGAACCCTTTGACCTCGGTGACCGTCAGGCCCTGTACGCCCAGCGCGGTCAACGCCTCGCGCACTTCGTCCAGCTTGAACGGCTTGATGATCGCGACGACCATTTTCATCGGAGTATCCCTTTCCCTCGGTGCTTGCCCCGGATTTGCTGTCCCGGGGGCATTGCTTTCCCCGGCATGCTGGGCGGAATGGTTCAAAAATCATGCCGCATTGCGAATTGCCGTGGCAAATGAAATCGCCCCGCGACGTGGCGCCGCGCCCGGAATCGCTGATACGGGCCCGCCGGTTCTGCTAGAAAACACGCCATGTCGAACGTGATCGAAACCGATGTCGCGATCGTCGGCGGGGGCTTGGTCGGCCTGACGCTGGCTTTGGCCTTGGCGCGCGGCGGGATCGCCAGTGTCGTCGTCGATCCCGAAGCGCCGGCGATGCGCGCGGCCGACGCGTTCGACGGCCGCGCCTCGGCGATCGCGCTTGGCTCCGTGCGCGTGCTGCAAGGCATCGGTTTGTGGCCATCGATCGGGCAAGACGCGTCGCCCATCCGCGACATTCGCGTGTCCGACGGCGATTCCTCGCTGTTCCTGCATTACGACCATCGCGAAATCGGCGACGAGCCCTTCGGCTATATCGTCGAAAACCGTTTCACGCGCCGCGCGCTTTACGCGGCGCTGGCGATGGAGCCGCGCGTCAAGCTGATGGCGCCGGAAAAAGCGCTCGACGTCGTTTCGCACGCGACGCATGCGGATGTGGCGCTCGCCTCGGGGCAAATTTTGCGCGCGCGTTTGGTCGTCGCCTGCGACGGCCGCCCGTCGCCGTTGCGCAAGGCCGCGGGCATCGGCGCCGTGCGCTGGGATTACGCGCAATCGGGCATCGTCTGCTCGATCCGTCACGAGAAGCCGCATGACGGAATCGCGCATGAGCGTTTCCTGCCGGCGGGACCTTTTGCGGTGCTGCCGCTCAACGACGCGGCCGACGGCACGCATCGTTCGTCGATCGTGTGGACGGAAAAATCCGAGCTCGCGAAACTATTCGCGGCTCTGCCCGAAGACGAATTCTGCGACGAGATCCACGAGCGTTTCGGCTGGGGCCTCGGCAAGATCGAACTTGCGGGCCCGCGCTGGGTCTATCCGCTCGTCTTCGTGCAGGCGAAGAAATTCTTCGAAGGCCGCGTGGCGCTGGCGGGCGATGCGGCGCATGGGATTCACCCGATCGCGGGCCAAGGTTTCAATCTGGGCCTGCGCGACGTCGCGGCCTTGGCCGAAGTGCTGGTCGAAGGCCAGCGCTTGGGGCTCGATCCCGGCTCGGCCGAACGCTTGGACGCCTATGCGCGCTGGCGCGGCCTCGATACGGTCAGCATGTCGGCCGTTACCGACGGCTTGCTGCGCCTGTTCTCCAACGATATCGCGCCGATCAAACTCGCGCGCGATCTGGGCCTTGCCGCCGTGCAAAGCCTGCCGCCGTTGAAGCGGTTGTTCATGCGCCACGCGATGGGCACGGTCGGCAGTCTGCCGCGGCTGATGCGCGGCGAACCGCTTTAGCGATCAACGCGGCGGCAATCTTTTCTGATCGAGGTCGATGTCGGGCGCGTCGCTTTTGGGCGGCGTCACGTCTTTCATTTCGCGCGGGCCCCAATCGCCGCGCTCCCCGAATTGGACCGTCTGCACGCGGATCGTCGTGGCGTTGCGCGCCGCTTGGCGCAGCATGAAGCCGGCGAACACGATCAATGCGGCACCCGCAAACCACACCCACGCCAAAAGAAATGTGCCGAACGCTTCCAAAAACCCGAGCACGGATCGGGCGATGGCATCGCCGCCCAAAACGCCGGCGAACCAGCGCAGCAAATCGCCGCCCAGCGCGATAACCCCCCAGAAACCAAGGCAAAGCAGGGTCCACAGCGCGAAGGCGGTGACAGCGAAGCTGGAAACGAAACGCGTGAGCATGGCGGCAATATAGGTGCGCCGAAGCCGTCATGAAAGCGGGCGCGTTAGCGTCCCTTTAACCCGGCGGATGGAATCCTCCGTGCGACAACTTCAGGAGACTTCGTACATGTCGATCGGGAAGAAACTCGGCTCGCTCGCCGCGCGGCTGATTCTGGCGTTCGTCGCCGTCGCGCTGCTGTCGTCGGCCACGCTGTTCGCGATTTCGTTCTACGATCGCAAACAGGCGGACGAAACATCCGAATTGCGCGCCATCGACCAGGCGCAGATCGACGTGATGGAGGAGCTGGAATCGCAAGTCGCGGTCGTGCGCGGGGTCGTTTCGGCGCTCGCTGCCAATCCGATTCTCCGCGATGCGCTGTTGCGCAAGGACCGCGAAGCGGCCGCGGCCCTCTCGAGCGAAGCGTTCGCCCTGACGCGCGAAGGCGCGGGCATTTCGACCATCACGTTGATGACGGCCCCGGGTATCGCTTTCTATCGCGCGCACGCCCCCCAGAATTTCGGCGACGACGTGACGAGCCGCCGCCGCACGGTGACCGAGGCCGTCCGTGACGGCCGCTTATCCTCCGGTCTCGAGGCCGGCCGCGACAATATGAGCGTCTTCGCCACCGCACCGGTCAAGGACGGCGACAAAACGATGGCCCTCATCGATTCGGGCATTTCGCTGGCCCAGCCTTTTGCCGAGCGGATCAAGCGCAAGCTGGGCGTCGATGTCGCCTTCCACATCGCAGAGGGCGATAAGTTCGCCCCGCTGGCGGCGACGCGTGCGGGCGGTTCGGTCCTGACGCCCGAGGAGTTGAAGCGCGCCATTGGCGGGCAGTACGTCCTTCGCGAGATCACCGCCGGCGATCGCACGCTGCTGGTCCGCGCCGAAAAGCTCGTCAACAAGGCGGGCACGAATTTCGGCGTGACCGAAATCGTCAGCGACATCACGGATCGTCGTGCCGCCGCCGCCGCCGCGCGCCTGCAGCAGATTCTGGGCGCGCTGGCGGTCATGGCGGTGGCGATCGTGCTGGGCGTATTCATCGCGCGGCGCATTTCCAAGCCGATCCTGTCGCTGACCGTGGCGCTCGACACGATCAAAGACGGCAAAACCGATCTCGACGTGCCTGGCACCGCCCGCGGCGACGAAATCGGCCGCATGGCCAAGTCGGTCGACGTGCTGCGCCAAGCGCTGGTCGAGGTCGAGCGCTTGCGCGCCGAAGCCGAAGCGCATGAACGGCAAGCCGAACGCAAACGCCGCGAAGAAGCTTTGGCGTTGGCCGATTCCTTCGAACGTTCCGTCGGCAGCGTGGTCAGCGCCTTGTCGCAAGCTGCGTCCGTGCTCGACGATTCCTCGAAGGGCATGAGCGACACCGCCGCCGCCACGGCGCGCGAGGCGGAAGCGCTCAGCGGCTCGACCGAACAAGCGGCGACCGGCGTGCAGACCGTGGCGGCCTCGGCCGAGGAACTCTCCGCCTCGGTGCGCGAGATCGCGGGCCGCGCGTCGAGCTCGGCCGCCAAAAGCGGCGAAGCCGTCGAACAGGCGCGCACCGCGACCAAGACGGTCGAAAGTCTGGTCGAAGTCGCCGCGCGCATCGGCGACGTCACCAAGCTCATCAACGATATCGCGTCGCAAACCAATCTTTTGGCGCTCAACGCCACGATCGAAGCCGCGCGCGCGGGTGAGGCGGGCAAGGGCTTCGCGGTCGTCGCGTCGGAGGTCAAAAACCTCGCCGGGCAAACCGCCAAGGCGACCGAGGAAATCGCGCGCCAAATCGCCGAGATCCAGGGCGCGTCGGACGGCGCCGTCGTCGCGATCCGCGGCATCGCGGGCACGATCGACGAAATCTCGTCCATCGCGGCGGCGATCGCCGCGGCCGTCGAAGAACAAGGGGCCGCAACCGGCGAAATCGCGCAGACCGTGCAGCGCGTGGCGAGCGACACGGCCGAAGTCTCGCGCGGCGTGTCGGGTTTCAGCCAATCGGCGGCGCATACCGGCGACGTCGCGTCGGGCGTGCGCAAAAGTGCCGGCGACGTCGCCGCACAGACCGAACGTCTGCGCGACGACGTGAAACGCTTCCTCGACGGCGTGCGCGCCGCCTAAGCCCCAACGAAAAACCCCGCCGGGCGACCGGCGGGGTTATGCGGGGCTTATGCCTAATCCTCTAATTTTCTTCCAATATCGACGGCTTGTCACATGAAGTACCGGAAATCGAATACGTCGTCTGTGAGATCTGGATTTTGCTGAATGATGTCAGCGAAAGCTTTTGAATAAACCAGAGTTACCGGAAGCTTTTTGTAGAGAGTATTATTATTCCAATCCATTTTTGTTAATCCGAGGATGCCGGCACACGTCGCGTGCCAACCACCTTCCCCAGAGAAGCGACGAACCAGAACCGGTGAAGGTGTAGGCTTGAGAGAGCCTTCCTTGTAAACATTGTAGTGAGCATTCTCGAGATGAACGCCACGGACGCTTCCCTGAGTCCAAAGTAGCGCTTCGCTTCCGTTAAGCGGGATGTAGGTGCCGCGTTCAACTGGATACTTTTCGGCAGAAGGGGGCTTTTTGCTGTCAAACCTTATGCCGGCCCAGCCTGCGCTCTTTACAATTTGTACAAGCTCGACTTCCGTGCCGTCTCGAAAGCTATCGAGCGCGCCAAGAATTTCCTCTTCTTTAAATTCGGTATTCTTATGAATTGTGATTTTCTCTGGGGTCTGCCCGAAGTGTCCCCGCTGGTATATTTCAAGGCTACGGGTGAGCACTGATTGCATTTCATAGTAATGGAGGTAAGGATTTCGCCGTGCATCAGTGCTGAACTCTCGCGCGTCATATGCAACAAATCGAAAGCCGGTTCCGTCAGGGTCGAAGACTTGACTGCAGCAGGTGCTGTATATGTTACCAGCGCTGTCTTGCTTGAGCGCATAACTGATGCCAACGAAGGCTTCAGCTCGATCGAAGGATTTGAGTTTCCAGGGTGTTCCGTTTGCTTTGGCGTATAGAGCTACGCTGAGGCCCCATAAAACATTTGCGCGGCACGTACGCTCGAAGCTGTTTTTTCGTACAATCTGAATTGGCAAGTGCGATTGGGCGCAATATGCTTTTAAATAATCATGAAAATCAAAATTCTCTCCCTCAAAGCAGCTGGCCCAAGTCGGCGGTAAATAGACAATTGCAACGTCGAAACTTGACCGAACAGATTTTAATTGTGAGATATTTTGGAAAAGATCGCGAGCCAGATCCAGTTTTGCGCGCTTTTCGGCGTGCCGATTCAAGGCTTCATCAAACGCAATGATGCAGTTTTCATCGAGCGGCGCTATTGGGATGCGAAAAGCTGCACTAAAACCTGGATACTCTGGGTAATAGTTTTTTGCTTCACGAGGCGAAGCTCTTCTTTCGAGTTCTGCCGCAAGACCAGTAAGGCGTTTTAGGTCGGCCGCTGGGGCCATAAGGGCTAGGCGCAACTTGCTAGGGGACCCTAGCCGCATTCCATATGGCCCATGATTTAGAAGCCCTAAGAGCGGATGTTTGTGGGCCTTTTTATCCGCAAAAATCAGATCGGGCTCTGGGATAGTGGAGTATCCGGAAATCTCGGGCATCTGCATGCTCATATAGATAACCTCCGCGAGAACGCGGTGCGGTTGCTGATTCGGAATTTTGGGTTAGAGGCAACCGTCCCCGTATCAAATGTAGAAAATTCTAATTCAATATTTCTATCTTCACTTCCAAAAATGACCCTTATCCACGCATCTAGCAGATGGTCGTAAAATTCATTGAATCGGTGGCCTCGTCGCTTATCGAGGAAATCGACAGCGTTCTCGCGTGCATGGGTTGGCCAAATCCAAACATCGGGCTCTAGCTGTAGCCACAATTGACCCTCCTTCAAATCGAGGGATAGACGCACGCACTCTGCCCATTCGACTTTCATCGGAACGGGGTGACGAATTGTCGTTGGGGAAAATATGCCACTCAATGTGCCGCTGTATTTGCCAGTCACCTGAAATAATGGATCAAGCGTGCCAACATCGATTGCTTTGGCGTCGACAATAAGGACTGCTCCACTGCGAGTCTTTCGCGCTATCAAGGGACGTTCGCGGGCAAGTGCTCTGCACAGAGCTTCTTCAATAAAGCCATGGACGTGGAGATTGTTTGGCGCATCAATCTTGCCAGGAACCTCTCTAGTTTGAATTGACTGTAGATCTGAACCGAATGCAGACAACAACTCAGCCTCATTGCCCCAGCACCAAACGTTCTCCGCTTTGGTGAAGATGGCATTCAAGGAATTGTCTCGCTGCACTTGGCGCAAGTCACCCCACTCTTTTTTCGCTCGGAATTTGAGTTCGAGGCATTCTCGGGGAATAGAAAGAATAGGAAGTGCATTTAGCCGGAGTAATGGAGATGAGTTTCCGGGCCCCACCATCGGAATTCTCACCTCTGCAGTAGACTTACGCCGGACCTTAGAATCCATCTCCGGTGTCTTCTGTTCAATGTTGCGCCAAAGTCGCAGCATCAAGGAGTCATAGGTCTCAATTGCGACCGTACTTGCGCGAATTCCTTTGGCCTGCGCAGCTTTGATTAAATCTAAGACACGCGGAGGAAGTTGAGTGCCTTTTATGTGCGTCCAGTAGAAGCCATGAGGAAATGGATTGGGCGTATCGATGACTTTGAAAAAGAGATCTACAACGCTGTCATCGCGCCCACTGTAGCCGGCGACAACAAATCCAAAACGATTTCCAGCATTAATGAGGCTTTGTGATAATTCTTTATTCTGTGACTGCAAGTCAGCAGGAAGATTTTTCAAATTATCCCATCTAAAATCTCCATGAAGTTTGCAGTAGAATGGATACTCTTCATTGTTCAGGGCATGAACCGCGCTAAGGGAACCCTCCAAATGGTAGGCGCTAATTGACCTTTCACCCATCGCCGCAACTGATTTTTCTACAACACTATCGAAATTTGTAGAGAAAATAACCCGACACAAACCCAGCGAAATCAAAGCGCCAAGTACGCGATGGCCTGCCGCTAGTCGGACTTTATCTTCGGAGAGCTCTTTGGCTAAGTAGCGACGCTGCTTTTCTTTGTCTTCGATAAATAGTTTTTCAAAGTATGTTCCGTACTCTTGGGGCGCCCATTCTTGAGGAAAGCCACGCGACTCCATAAACATCTGAATACGAGTACGAACAGCATCATTTTGGATATCTTGTCGAGTAATCTCTTGATTCTCTTCGCGGCAGTAGTAGTGCCGTTTAAGATTCCAAAGTATATCTGATGCACTAGGTAAACCCGCTGATCGAGACGCACCGGCGCCAAGAAACCAAGCAAATACTTGCGGCCTAGCACTGACAATCCCGATCAGCTCTTTTTGGTCAACTACATTTGCCTTATTCATTCGAAGGCCTCGTCAGAGCGGTAACCTTAGTCTTGCTATGGCGACATGCTCAAGTTGACTAGCTTAGTATTTTTTTTACTCAGAATTCCAATGGAGTCTTATGATCGATTTTGAACCCAATGAAGCAATGTAAAATATTGTATTTACTCGATTCAATGTACTCGACTAACCTTGCGCCCAACGAAAAACCCCGCCGGGCGACCGGCGGGGTTTAACGTTCTAGCGGAATGAAGCGGGCGCTTACGCCTTGTTCATCCGGTTGTTCACCAGATCGTCGACCACGGCCGGATCGGCGAGCGTGGACGTATCGCCCAACGCCGAATGCTCGTTCGCGGCGATCTTGCGCAGGATGCGGCGCATGATCTTGCCCGAGCGCGTCTTCGGCAGGCCGGGCGCCCATTGGATCAGATCGGGCGAGGCGATCGGGCCGATCTGCTTGCGCACCCAGGCGACCAGTTCCTTGCGCAACTCCTCGGTCGGGTGTTCACCGGCCTTGAGCGTGACATAGGCATAGATGCCCTGGCCCTTGATGTCGTGCGGATAGCCGACGACGGCCGATTCCGCGACCTTCGGATGCGCGACGAGGGCGGATTCGACTTCCGCCGTGCCCATGCGATGGCCCGAGACGTTGATCACGTCGTCGACGCGGCCGGTGATCCAGTAATAGCCGTCGGCGTCGCGCCGGCAGCCGTCGC